>FWWM01000002.1_pt1 | contig 708874 bp, 633 predicted proteins | sample 2228351 | NCBI WGS metagenome assembly FWWM01 (sample SAMEA103939774, study PRJEB20133) | metagenome | reverse complement strand
AGCGGTTTAATGCACCGGTCTTGAAAACCGGCGAAGGTTAATAGCCTTCCGAGAGTTCGAATCTCTCCCCCTCCGCCATTATTCCCAGAACCCGTATCAGTGAACACTTATACGGGTTTATTTTTTTGTCAGATCTGAACTCAGTCAAACAAGACATAAAAAAAGCCGCACAAGGCGGCTTCTCTCTGCTTTACAGCTATTAATTCACCGCAGTACAACTCATGCAGACTGAGTAGATACCTTTAGGATCATTAAATTGTTCCATCACTTTAAAGTCACGGTTGATTTGGCCCATGATGTTTTTCAGAAGTGGACTAAATGCTGATGCTTTGGCATCAGGTAACAGAGCTTGCACAGTACCTGAGGCAAACATATCACGCAGTAATTGCTCGGTTGGGGTTAATTCCTGCTCCATTACTTTAATATCATATTGCTTCAAACCCGCTTTTTCAGCAGCTGCGGCTATTGCATCATCAAAGGTGCCCAGTTTATCCACTAAACCAAATTCCAAAGCTTTAGTACCAGTCCAGACGCGACCTTGCGCGATTTTATCCACGGCTTCTTTGGTCATACCACGGTTTTCAGACACCATACTGATAAAGTCGTCATAACCTTTGTTGATCAGAAGCTGGAATATGCTGGACATCTCTGGCGTTAAGCCTTTAAACAGCGGCAGCCCAGCACTCATTCCTGCGAGTTCAGTAGTGCCTACACCATCGGTATTTAAACCTAACACAGGCATTGCGTTTTCCAGGGTGTGGAATAAACCGAAGATACCAATAGAGCCCGTGATCGTGGTAGGAGAGGCCCAGATCTCATTCGCCGGAGCCGCAATCCAATAGCCACCCGAAGCCGCTACCGCGCCCATAGACGCAACCACAGGCTTACCGGCAGCTTTTAACAGCTTGATTTCCTGACCTATCACATCAGATGCAAAGGCACTGCCGCCGCCGCTGTCGATACGAAGTACCACGGCTTTTACTTTTTCATCAAAACGGGCACGACGTAATAAAGCGGCAGTGCTATCTCCGCCTATAGTGCCAGCTTTGGCTGAACCGTCAATAATAGTGCCTCGAGCAACCACTACTGCGACTTTTTCAGTCAAAGGATTGTCGTAATGAACCGGTGGTAACACCTGGGCCTGATAATCTTTAAATTGAATTTGATTAAAGCTGTGTTTATCGCTTTCACCAACGAGCGCTATTAAATCCTGACGGAACTCTTCACGACTTTTGATGCTGTCGACTAACTTGGCATCCAGAGCATACTGAGTCATATCGCCATTGACGGCTTGTAATTTTTGATACAACCCGGTGATGGTCTCATCAAAATTGTCGACTGCAAAACCGCGACGCTCGGCCACTTGCTGCTTGTAGCTGGCCCATAATTCGTCTAACCAGGCTTTGTTGGCTTCTTTGGCCTCATCTGACATGGTATCGCGGGTAAAAGGCTCTACCGCAGACTTGTAGGTGCCTACTTTAAACACATGAGTGGTGATCTTTAATTTCTCTAATGCTGACTTGTAATACATAGGGTAAGTGCCGAAACCTTCCAGTAATACAGTACCCATAGGGTTTAAATTGATGCTGTCGGCATAAGAGGCCAGGAAATACTGGTTTTGACTGTAATAATCTCCTGTCGCCAAAACTTTTTTGCCTGTTGCTTTAAAGTCCTGCAGAGCAGCACCGACCATAGTCAATTTGTCCATAGAACCAGAACCAAAGGAGGATAATTCCAGTACTATGGCTTTAATACGCTCGTCCGTTTTTGCGGCCTGAATAGTTTTCAGCAGGTCAGTCAGCAAAATTTCCGGTTCTTCCTCTTCGGAGCCCATGCTCTCATTCAACACTTGATCCAAAGGGTCGACATAACGTTTTTCTTCCACCAAATCACCAGATAAGTTCAGCACTAACGCTGCACTTTCAGGAACTTCAATCTTATCGTCGCCGCTGAAAATGGAGATCAGGACCAAAATGAAGACAAGAGCAAACAGCAGATTAAAAGTGATATGACGAACCAGACTGATAGCGCGCCAAATGCCACCAAAAAAGCGTCTTAAGATCCCAGGTTTTTTCTCAGACATATGATGTACCTATAGTTTCGGCAAAGTAGTAGAGGTCTATGCTAACGAATTTATCCGCAAAGCTCAGGGTGGAATTTGTAAGTAAATGTATATTTGCTTCTGTCATAGAAAGTTTCATCGGTAATTACTTTGGGTAGTTCTTGCGATAAGGCAGTAAAACGGCTACATTCTTGCTATTCAACAGGTACGACCAGAGAGATTGTTGTGGCATATCCGCATTTATTGGCCCCATTGGATTTGGGCTTCACTCAGTTAAAAAACCGCGTCATTATGGGTTCCATGCATACTGGCCTGGAGGAAGAGAAAAAAGGTTTCGATAAACTTGCTGCTTTTTATGCCGAACGGGCTAAAGGCGGAGTAGGTTTAATTATCACTGGCGGTATTAGTCCCAACTTTCGTGGCAATCTGGTGCCTTTTGGCAGCCAGCTTACCTGGTGGTGGCAAGCCGGAAAACATAAAAAAGTCACTCAAGCTGTGCACCAGCACGGTGGAAAGATTTGTATTCAGCTGCTGCATGCCGGTCGCTATGGTTATCATCCATTTAGTGTGGCTCCAAGTGCTGTGCAATCGCCTATTACGCCCTTTAAACCTAAGGCGTTGTCGGATAGCCAAATTCGCAGCACCATAGCCGACTTTGCACACTCAGCCAAACTGGCGAAAAAAGCAGGCTATGACGGTGTTGAAATTATGGGCTCTGAAGGTTATTTATTAAACCAGTTCCTTTGCGAGCGCACCAATCAGCGCACCGATCAATGGGGCGGTAGTTTCGAAAACCGTTGCCGCTTTGTCCTTGAAGTTTTAAAAGCAGTGCGCGAAGCCTGTGGTAAAGACTTCATTATTATCTACCGCTTGTCCATGCTGGACTTAGTTGAAGATGGTAATAGTTTTGATGAGGTCATAGCACTGGCCGCTTCTGCGGCCGCAGCTGGTGCCACTATGCTCAATACCGGTATAGGCTGGCACGAAGCCCGTATTCCAACCATAGGCACTATGGTGCCGCGGGCCGCCTTTAGTTGGGTGACGGAGCAAGTTCGCAAACACGCCAGCATTCCTGTGATTGCCACCAACAGAATTAACGATCCAGAAGTGGCCGAACATATCCTCCAATCAGGTCAGGCCGATATGGTCTGCATGGCACGGCCATTTTTAGCTGATGCTGAATTTGTCAATAAAGCCGCAGCAAACCAGGCGCATCTAATCAATACCTGTATCGCCTGTAACCAGGCGTGTTTGGACCATGTATTTCAACAAAAGCGGGCCAGTTGTCTGGTGAATCCCCGAGCTTGTTACGAGACTGAACTGAATTTTGAAACTGCAGCGACAAAGAAAAAAATAGCTGTAGTAGGTGCAGGTCCAGCAGGTTTGGCTTTCAGTGTTTATGCAGCCTCCCGTGGTCATGATGTGACTTTGTTTGATCGCGCTGCAGAAATTGGTGGCCAGTTTAATTACGCCAAACAAATACCAGGTAAAGAAGAGTTTCATCAGACGCTGCGTTATTTCGCCGAGATGTTAAAGGTAAACAAAGTCAATGTGCAGCTGAATTCTGAACAAACGGCCGAGAGCTTATCTGCTGGTGGTTATGATCATGTGGTGTTATCTAGCGGCATTAAAGCCCGTCAGTTAGATATTCCAGGTTTTGATCACCCTAAAGTATTAAGTTATCTCGATGTTTTAAAGCATCACAAGAGTGTCGGAAAAACCGTGGCAGTGATCGGGGCCGGTGGTATTGGTTTTGATGTGTCTGAGTATTTGACTGAGCCACATTCGTTAACTTTGCAACCCGAAGCCTGGTTAAAAGACTGGGGTATAGACAAGGACTATCAAAGGCGCGGTGCTTTGCTGCCTGATACTCCCTCTGAACCTGCAGAACGTAAAGTATTTTTATTGCAGCGTAAAACCAGCAAGGTAGGTGCCGGGCTTGGCAAAACGACAGGCTGGATCCATCGCAGTTCATTAAAGAAAAAAGGCGTCGAGATGCTCAGTGGCGTCAGCTACCACAAGGTGGACGATGCAGGACTTTGGATTAGCATTGATGGCAAGGAGCGTTGTCTGGCGGTCGATAACGTCATCGTTTGTGCTGGGCAGGAGCCTGAGCGCAGCTTGCAGCAGCAATTGCTGGATGCAGGACTACAGGTGCACCTGATCGGTGGTGCTGATGTAGCCGCTGAGCTGGATGCAAAACGTGCCATTCGACAGGGCGCTGAACTCGCTGCCCGTTTATAGTGTGTTTCCGTCAGCTCCAATCAGACTTTACTCAGATTGGAGCTGACAAAATCTTCGCCGCTTTTACTCTGATCCCGCCGCTGAAATATATTTTTCTAACTTTCACTTGCTAAGCAGACCCAATTCCCGTTATTACTCAGCTCGTGATTGCATTCGTATGCATAAAGCTGCTGTTCTATTTTGGTGCAACTTTAAAGCTCTGCACCAAAACAGTGACTTGTCATACAGACGTCATCTGCTGTTCCTAATTTAACTGTTCGTAGAAGCATTAGTAGGCTTGGGGGAGCAAGAATTCTTCATAGTTCTGCTGCTTGTGGTATCCACTTTGCTTTGGTAACAGCAAAGTAAAAATATAATAGTCAAATCGTCAGTTATATCTACAGGGAGAATTTTATGTCTGGTGTACTTACCATGATTTTAGCAGGGGGCGAAGGGACAAGGCTGGCACCTTTGACTGGAGTCAGAGCTAAACCTGCAGTGCCTTTTGGTGGCAATTACAGGATTATTGACTTTGTACTGAATAATTTCGTCAATTCAGATTTGTTGCAGATCTTTGTGATCACTCAATTTAAATCACACTCACTGATGAAACACTTAAGCCGGGCCTGGCGGGTGACGGGCTTAACCAACAGATTCATTGACCCTATTCCAGCTCAGATGCAAACAGGTAAACATTGGTACCTGGGTACAGCGGACGCTGTTTATCAGAATATCCATTTGATCCATGGCCTGGATCCGGAACAGGTTTGTGTATTCGGCGGGGACCACATCTATAAAATGGATGTGCGGCAAATGCTGAACTATCATCGCCAGAATAATGCTTTGCTGACGGTGGCCGCTATCCCGGTGCATGTGTCTCAGGCTCATGAGTTTGGTGTGATAGAAGTCGATAGCACAGGCAAAATGATAGGTTTTGAAGAGAAACCTAAAACGAACCCTAAAACTATCCCTGGTCGGCCAGACTACGTATTGGCGTCGATGGGCAATTATATTTTTGATGCTAAAACCTTAGTTGAGGTGTTGAACGAAGATGCAGCACAAATTGATTCAAAGCATGATTTTGGTCATAACATTATTCCGAAGATGTACCCGCAAGGCAGCGTCTATGTCTATGACTTCTCTACTAACGTGATCCGTGGTGAGCAGGCAGAATCTAAAGGGTACTGGAGAGATGTAGGGACTTTAGATTCTTATTATGAAGCCAATATGGATTTAATTTCGGTTCAGCCGCCACTGGATTTATACAACAAATACTGGCCACTACGCAGTTACACGCCCCCCATGCCACCTGCCAAGTTTGTCCATGATGAGGCCAACAGAACAGGGCAGGCGATAAGTTCCATGGTGGCTTCTGGCTGTATCGTCAGCGGCGCTATCGTGTATCAATCTATTTTGGGTTATAACACCGTAGTGCACAGCCATGCTTATATTGAAAAAAGTGTGTTGATGGGCAATAACGATATTGGTCGGGGTTGTCGTATTCGCCGTGCTATTATCGATAAAGATGTGAAAATTGCACCGAATACCATTATCGGCGAAGATCCGGTGCTGGATCGTCAGCGTTTCCATGTGTCGGCTGACGGTGTTGTAGTGATCCCCAAAGGGGCAATGGTAGGATTTGACTGATACTGTAGGCAAAAGGCCGCAGGTCGGAATGCGGCCTTGAGTGGGAAAGAATCAATGCGTGTGTTGTTTTTATGCAGTGAATTTGAAGGTGTCATTAAAACCGGTGGTTTAGCTGACGCCTGTCGGGGTTTAGCATTACAGATGCAAAAACTCGGGCATGAAGTTAAAGTGCTGATGCCTCGTTATGGCAGCCTGTATACAATGCCTGTTGAAGAAAGCTGGAGTTCTGTTTATTTTGCTTTGGGTGGTCATGCGCAGGGTTGTGCAGTGCGACAAGTAGTGAATGCGGAAGTACCGCTTTTACTGATCGAGCACCATGATTATTTTGGCCGGCCGAGACCTTATGACGATGGTCAACAGGCCTATGCTGACAATGCGCTACGTTTTGCCTTTTTTTGCAAGGCGGCCTTGCAGTTTTGTGTTGATACGGGCTGGATACCGGATCTGATCCATGGTCATGACTGGCAGTCCGGTATTGCTGCCTATTACTTAAAACAGTATTACCAGCAGGCTTTGCCCGGCACTAAAATGCTGTTTACTATTCATAACGGTGCTTATCAGCAAGCTTTATCCGCTCAGGACAGGGCACAAACAGAAGTGTACTCATCCGATCCTATCGCATGCTCCAGTATGTTGGCTTTGGGACTGGCGCATGCGGATAAAGTGAATACGGTCAGTAAAGGTTATGCCAGTGAGTTACTGTCTGAACCCGCAGCCAATGGTTTAGCGGCTTTGTATCAATCCCGGCTGGATGATTTCTCTGGCATTTTAAATGGCTGCGACTATGAACAATGGGACCCAGCTACTGATATCTATCTGAGTACGAACTACAGTCAGAGTGAACTCAAAGGCAAACAGGCTTGTAAAGAGCAGATGAGACAAAGGTATCATCTTGAGCACAGTACGGCGCCACTGTTTGTACTGGTTAGCCGGATCACCGAACAAAAAGGTTTTGCTTATTTACTGCCTGCACTGGAGCAGTGGCTCAGTGATGCCGATGCACAGGTACTAATGATGGGGACTGGGGATCAGGTATACGCCGGGCGACTGCGTGCGCTGAACGACAAATTTCCGCGGCGCTTTGTGTTTGTCGAAGGTTTTGATGAAGCCTTATCACATCAACTGGAAGCGGCGGGTGATTTTTTTCTGATGCCTTCTTTGTTTGAGCCTTGTGGCTTAAATCAGATTTATAGCCTACGTTATGGCACAGTACCGCTGGTGCGTTTAACCGGGGGCTTAAAAGATACTGTGCGGGATTTGACGGACAGGGAGCCCACAGGAGTAGGCTTTGTGGAACCTACAGTGCAGGCTCTGCTGGAGGCCTTGAACAGAGCAGTGGCCTTGTATCAGCAAAACACCTTATACAAAGAAATACAGCAACGTGGTATGCAACAACGTTTTGGTTGGGCTGAGTCTGCTCTGCAGTACCAGGTGTTGTACCAACAACTCAGGCCTTAAAGGATCATTGCTGCGTTAATTCGCCCAGAGCTTGAACAAACAGCTGCTGTGGGTGCGAAAGCTGTTGTGCGGATAAAATAAAGTTTGGTAGCCTTAAGCCAGCTAAATCAAAGGGTTTATTTATGGATGCTGTTACATTACTGACGACCCGTTATTCCTCTGCTCGTTTAACTGAACCTGCTCCAAGCGGCGAAGCTTTGGCTTTGATCAAACAAGCTGCATTACAAGTACCAGATCATGGTCATCTGAGACCCTGGCGTTTTGTGGTGGTCCATGGTCGTAAATCATTGGAAAAGTTAGGGGATATTTTTGCTGAAGCAGCGTTGGAAGAAGACCCGTCCGTTGCTAACGAGCTGATTGAACGTGCTCGCCAGTTGCCTTTGCGTGCTCCTATGGTCATTGTCTGTATTGCTAAATGTGTAGAACACCCGAAAGTACCTTTGTCTGAGCAAATCCAGTCTGCTGCTTGTGCTGTCATGGCGATGCAACAAGCCGCTTTTGCCTTAGGTTTTGGTGGTATATGGCGCACAGGTGCTTACACTCAGTATGAATTTGTAAAACAGGCCTTTGAGCTTGGTGAAGATGATGAAATAGTCGGTTTTCTGTATTTAGGCACTTGTGCTCAGGACGTGCCAGCCAGGGCGCCTTTGGCTGTCGAAGAGTTTTTCAGCGACTATCAATAAGCTCAGCTAAAAAGCAATTAAAGAACTGGTGTACCTTGTTCTGTTTGCTGGTTTTCACAAGACGAAATAAAAGAGGCAAAAACAGCATAGGTTTTGCCGCTTGCTGAAGAGTGAAAGTTTAGAACCCTGTTTCAAAAGAAGCTGTTGCCTGAACGGCTTCCCAGGTGCCATCGCTATAGAGGATAGTGGCCGACCCCAGATGCTCCTGATAAGGACGGATAGGTTTAGTGCAGCTGGTTGCTGTGCTGGCACAGCCTGATGTTGCATTCGCCCAGATCACAGATGAAATAGGTTTAGTAGCGCCAACAATGCGCCATGAAGCAGGGTTGGTGTTGTAGTCCATAGTAAATTCCATACCAAAACAGTAGCCATCGCTCCAACTGGCGACACCGCTGATCATGCATTGCATGGTCGCTGCTGTTGCGGGCAGCGCCATCATTCCAACCACTAAGGGGACTAATAATTTTTCATCTTTATTCCTTTAACTGTGTTTGTTTAACTTGGTTGTTACCAAAATGGCAAAATAAGTTAACTAACTGTTTATTTTTGTGTTAATCTAAATTGATTAAAAAAGGAACAAAAATCACTTTTCAGGAACTTATTCAGTGAGACAGTTGCAGTGATGATGAAAAAATACATAAAAAAAGGCCTCATTCAGAGGCCTTCAGAAAAAGATAAGCAGAATAGCTTAGAAATCAGCATTTCCCGGTGTACGAGGGAAGGCAATGACGTCACGCACGTTGCCCACACCAGTCACATAAGACACCAGACGCTCAAAACCTAAACCAAAACCAGCATGAGGTACTGTGCCGTAACGGCGCAGGTCACGATACCAGCTGTAGTCTTCTTTGTTCAGACCCATCTGATCCATACGTGCATCCAGCTGCTCTAAACGCTCTTCACGCTGACTACCGCCGATGATTTCACCAATACCAGGCGCCAGAATATCCATAGCAGCCACAGTTTTGCCGTCTTCATTCATCCGCATGTAAAAGGCTTTGATGTCTTTTGGATAGTTTTGCAGTATCACAGGAGCGCCTACATGCACTTCAGCTAAGTAGCGTTCGTGCTCAGACTGTAAATCCACACCCCATTCCACTGGGTAATCAAACTTCTTACCGCAGTTTTTCAGAATTTCAACTGCTTCTGTGTAATCCATACGGACAAAAGTGGAGTCGATCATGTTTTGCAGACGGCTGACCGCGTTTTCATCCACTCGTTCAGCAAAAAACGCCATATCATCAGCGCGTTCCGCAAGTACAGCTTTAAACACAAACTTCAGCATGTCTTCAGCCAGCTGCGCTACGTCTTTTAATTCAGCGTAAGCAACTTCTGGTTCAATCATCCAGAATTCAGCTAAGTGACGGGTGGTGTTTGAGTTTTCAGCACGAAAGGTTGGGCCGAAAGTATAGACCTTAGACAAAGCACAGGCATAAGTTTCCACGTTCAGTTGGCCTGATACGGTCAGGAAAGTTTCTTTACCGAAAAAGTCCTGTTTGTAATCAATAGCGCCTTTGTCGTCACGTGGCAGGTTTTCCAGATCCAGCGTACTAACACGGAACATTTCACCTGCGCCTTCAGCATCAGCGCCAGTAATGATAGGGGTGCTGATCCAGTAAAAACCCCGTTCGTGGAAGAAACGGTGAATGGCCTGAGCTAAACAGTGACGAACACGGGTGATAGCGCCAACCATATTAGTTCGGGCACGTAAATGCGCCTGTTCACGCAGGTATTCCATGCTATGGCGTTTTGGTGCCATAGGGTAGGTGTCCGGGTTTTCCACCCAGCCCACCACTTCAACAGAAGAAGCCTGAATTTCAAAAGCCTGACCCTGACCTTCTGACCTGGCAATAGTACCTGTCACAATGACAGAGCACGCCGTCGTCAGACGCTTAATTTCGTTTTCGTAATTATTCAACTCAGCCGGAGCAACGGCCTGAACTGCATCAAAGCAGCTGCCGTCGTGCACGGCTAAAAATGAAATCCCGGCTTTGGAATCACGCTTAGTGCGGATCCACCCTTTTACTGTGACTGTATCGCCAACCAGATACTGGCCAGACAGCACATCTTTGATTACTGCATGCGTCATGCAACCTGCTCCAACTTACTTAAGAAACTGTAAAAACCCAAAAGCAGACATCATACTGAGGCAAAGACTGAACACAAGTAAAAAGTGTGGGGAATTCCAAAATGAGTGCTTTAGAACCTGATCTCAAGCAAAAAGAGCGCCGTAAAGGCGCAGACTGGCTGTTGGTGTTGCTGAGTATGCTGAATCTGGGCGCTTGGTTTCTGCTGATCATGGGGCTGGCCTTGGCACATTTGGCCAAACCAGAGTTTAACAGTGGCTTGGTGCAATACTGGGGCATTCCGATTGAACATGAATGGGATAAAGAGCTGGTGGTGAAACTGGAAGTGTTAGTGCGTTGGTGTCTGTTGTTTACGGCTGTCACTTTGGTCTTGCAGCAGTTTCGCAACAGACGCCGTGACGATGGCTGGCGCTTAAACTTGTTTTTTCTGCTGTTTTTAAGCGCCGTGGTGTTGTTTGTGTTTTCTACTATTGATTGACGGCTCAGGCTCCGGGTAATGCCTCTATACCATCCTGCTGAGATTGATGACAAAGCAAGGTTAGCGCAGAAGTGAGTTTAGTCAGCTGTGTTTTACTAATAATATAAGGAGGCATTAAATACAGCAGTTTGCCAAAAGGTCGGATCCAGACCCCCAGTTCAACAAAAGCTTTTTGCATGGCTGCCACATCGATATTCTGTTTCATTTCCACCACGCCAATAGCACCCAATACTCTTACATCCGCCACATAAGGCGAATTTCTGCAGGGTTCAAGTTCCAGTTTTAATTGCTGCTCTATGGCTGAAACCTGTGCTGGCCATTGATTCTGTTGCACCAATTGCAGGCTTTTCAAAGCGACGGAACAGGCCAGTGGATTCGCCATATAAGTAGGACCATGCATTAATGCAGGCACAGCGCCCTGGGCTATGCCATCCGCTACTTTATCGTTGCACAAGGTTGCGGCCAGTGTCAGGTAACCGCCTGTTAAGGCTTTACCCAAACAAATAATGTCCGGACTGATGCCGGCATGCTCACAAGCAAAAAGCTTTCCGGTGCGGCCAAAACCTGTGGCTATTTCGTCGGCAATCAACAGCACCTGATACTGATCACAGAGTTTGCGTGCCAGTTTTAAATAGTCCGGATGATAAAACCGCATTCCACCAGCGCCTTGTAATATGGGTTCCAGAATAAAGGCCGCTAAGTGCTGGTGATGCTGTGCAAATAAAGCCGTCAAAGCCTGCTCATCTTCAGATAAAAAGTCGCCATCAAATTGGCTTTGGGGCGCAGGGGCAAATAGCTGCGGGATGATCTGATGCTTAAACATCGAATGCATGCCATCCACAGGGTCACAGACCGACATAGCTGCAAAGGTATCACCGTGATAGCCTTTTTGAATGGTCAGTAAGCGGCTTTTCTCCGGCTGGCCTAACCCCAACCAGTACTGCAACGCCATTTTTATTGCCACTTCGACAGAAATAGAGCCACTGTCAGCAAAAAACACTTTGCTTAAACCTTGCGGTACCATCTGCAGTAATAACTTCGCCAAGTCCACAGCAGGCTGGTGGGTGATACCACCAAACATCACATGGCTTATTTTTTGACTTTGCGCCACCAGAGCCTGGTTCAACTCCGGATGATTGTAGCCATGGATCGCAGCCCACCAGGACGAAGTACCATCCACTAAAGTCCGGCCATCCTCCAGCATTAGCTCAGAGCCCCGGGCGCTCACCACAGGATAGACCGGCAAGGGTTTACTCAGGGAGGTATAAGGATGCCAGATATGCTGACGGTCAAACTCACGATCGATGCTCATAAAATAACCCGTAGTAAACTTTGTGAACTGGTTGGCGTTGACATGGCGCTGAGGGCCGATAGACTAACGGAAAATTTAAAAGACCACAATTTATCTGGCTCTTGTCTTCGGGGAATTTTATGTCTGCAGTTTTACCACTTCGTCACAACTGGACTCTGGCTGAAGTTAACGCTTTATTCGCTTTACCTTTTAATGATTTAGTCTTTCAGGCTCAAACAGTCCACCGTCAGTTTTTTAAACCCAACGAAGTGCAGATCAGCACTTTGTTGTCGATTAAAACCGGTGCTTGTGCTGAAGACTGCAAATATTGCCCTCAAAGTGGTCATTACAATACCGGCCTTGAACGCGAGCGTTTGCTCGAAGTGGAAAAAGTACTCACTCAGGCCAAAGCCGCGAAAGACAAAGGCGCCAGCCGTTTTTGTATGGGCGCAGCCTGGAGCAATCCAAAACAACGTGATATGCCGTTTCTGATGGAAATGGTCAAAGGCGTCAAAGAAATGGGCTTAGAAACCTGTATGACGCTGGGAAAACTGGATGCAAGCCAGGCCAAAGAGCTTAAGCAAGCCGGTTTAGATTATTACAACCATAACCTGGATACCTCGCCTGAGTTTTACGGTGAAATTATCACCACCCGTACTTATCAGGACAGATTAGACACGCTGCAGCATGTGCGTGATGCCGGTTTGAAAGTTTGTTGTGGTGGCATAGTGGGCATGGGGGAGTCGGCCAACGACAGATCCGCACTTTTAATGCAGCTGGCGAATTTGCCGGAGCATCCACAAAGTGTGCCTATCAATATGCTGGTAAAAGTGCAGGGTACGCCGATGGAAAATGTCGAAGACTTAGATGGTTTTGAGTTTATCCGTACCATAGCTGCGGCCCGTATTATGATGCCGCAAAGCCATGTGCGTTTATCTGCGGGTCGCTCTCGTATGAACGAGCAAATGCAAGCGCTGTGTTTTATGGCAGGCGCGAACTCTATATTTTATGGCGATAAGTTGCTGACTACTGAAAACCCGGAAGCTGATGCCGATATGTTGTTATTCGCTAAGCTTGGGATTAAGCCTGAACAGCGTCACGATGTCTCAGACGAAGCCCACGAAGCGGCTTTGGCCGATGCCATTAAAGAGCAAAATACCCCTTCATTGTTCCACAGCGCGGTTTAAGTCTGGCTATGGACAAGTTACAGCGCTTTGCAGAGCAGATCTCAAAGCGCAAAGCTGCTGGTTTGTATCGGCAGCATCCGGTGATTGATTCCTGTCAGGGCCCTTTGCTGCACAATCAGCAGGGCGCCTATCTGAATTTCTCCGGCAATGACTATCTGGGTTTAGCCACTGAGCCAGAGCTTATTAAAGCGCTGGCAGAAGGAGCTGAACGTTTTGGTGTCGGTAGTTCAGGTTCACCTTTGGTGACCGGGTATCATTATGCGCACAGGGCATTATCTGACACACTCTGTGATTGGCTGGGCGTAGAGGATGTATTATTGTTTTCCTCAGGTTTTGCTGCCAATCAGGTGATGTTGCAGCATTTGGCGGATAAAACCGATCAGCTGCTTTTAGATAAACTTTGTCATGCTTCTTTGATTGACGCTGCGCTCACTAGTGATGCTCCTTACAAACGTTTTGCGCATCAGGACCTTACCGCGCTTGAGCAGCTGTTACAAGCCTATCCATCGGCTTTGGTTGTGACTGAAGGTGTCTTTAGCATGGATGGCGATAGTCCGGATCTAAGCGCTTTATCTGCGCTTTGTAAAACGAATAAAGCGGATTTGCTGTTGGACGAAGCTCATGGCTTGGGTGTGCTTGGTAAAGAGGGAAAAGGCAGTTGGGATGCGCAGGGGCTTGAGTCCGGCGACATGCTCTGCCTGATGGCAAACTTTGGTAAAGCCTTAGCAGGTCAGGGGGCTTTTTTAGCAGGTTTAGCCACAGTCATTGATTATTTACGCCAGTTTGCACGGCATTATATTTACAGCACTGCGTTATCTCCTGCCTTGTGCTGGGCAATGAAGACTTCGGTTGAATTAAGCCGCAGCCAAGAGTGGCGTAGAAATAAACTGAATGACAATATTCAACTGTTTAAAACTCTGGCCGCTGGTGCTGGTTTGACTTTATTGCCATCCAACACAGCTATACAACCCTTGATTATTGGCGATTCAGACCAAGCCATGAAGATTAGCGCCTTGTTAAAACATCAAGGCATTTGGCTAAGTGCGATACGGCCTCCGACAGTGCCGCAAGGCAGCGCCAGGTTACGCATTACTTTATCCGCATCACATCAGAGTGACGATATTCGCCTTTTAGTACAAAAGCTGGAGCAACTGCTATGAATGCTTTGGCATTAACGGACGATATTGCCCGTCATTTTGGCCGTGCCCGTGAAAGTTACGAACAGGCTGCCCGGTTGCAACGTGTAGTTGCTGCGAAAGCCTTGACTTTATTAACACCAACAGCTGGATTGTTACTGGATTTAGGTTCTGGTCCGGGCTGGTTTCATCCAACACTAAAACAGCACTGCGTTGATTTAATAGCGCTGGATTTAAGCCATGACATGCTGCAAAAAAACTTGGCTGCACAACAGGCCACTTGGGTAGTTCAGGCGGATGCTCAGTCTTTGCCTGTCGCCAGTGATAGCGTCGACAGAGTATTTTCCAGCCTGATGCTGCAATGGTGTGATAAGCCAGAGCTGGTATTACAGGACATTTACCGTGTGTTAAAGCCCGGCGGTTCAGCTGTGATCAGTACCTTGCTTGATGGCACCTTGCAGGAATTTAAGCAGGCCTGGTCTGAGGTCGATAGCCATCAGCATATTAATCAGTTTTTGTCTTTAGATTTTTATCAGAAGTTAGAGTATCAGCATCCGCAATTAGGCTTGCGGTTACAGACTGAAACTGTGCAGCTGGACTATCCGGATGTGCTGGCATTGGCGCGGGAACTAAAAGATTTAGGTGCCAATACAGTGACTCAAGGCCGCAATAAAGCCTTAACCGGCAAACAAAGCTGGCACAAAGTGCAGCAGGCTTATCCGTCCCGATGCATCGATGGCCAAATCAGGGCCAGTTATCAGGTGTTGTATCTGGCCTTGACCAAACAAAGCAAAGAGTAACTTTATGCAAAGCCTTTTTATCACCGGCACTGACACTGATGCTGGTAAAACCTATGTTGCAGTGGCTTTATTACGAGGTTTAAAAGCTTTGGGTTATCGCACCGTAGCGCAAAAACCAGTGGCCGCTGGAGTCAATACTGCCGGTTTTAATACCGATGCGCTGCAGCTGCAACACCATGCGACAGAGTCGTTGAGCTACGAGCTGGTGAATCCTTATTGTTTAGCCGATGCCGTAGCACCGCATTTGGCTGCAGCAAAAGCGGAGCTTGTGATTGACTGCGAGATTCTGAGCCAAGCCTTACATCAAGTTCAAAAAGCGGATGCTGATATCGCTTTAGTCGAAGGCGCTGGTGGCTGGTTGTTACCACTGGATGAGCACAGCACCATGGCCGATTGGGTAGCGGGACAGCAATTGCCGGTGCTCTTGGTGGTTGGAATGAAATTGGGTTGTTTAAATCACGCTTTATTAACAGTGCGTGAAATTGAGCGTTCTGGCCTGACGTTAGTGGGATGGGTGGCTAATTGTATTGACCCTGATATGGCGTATCAGCAACAGAATATCAGCTACCTGCAACAGGTGTTGCCTGCACCTTGTCTGGGAATTTTGCCTTATCAGTCGGAACCACAGATCAATACTTCTCTGGCCGCAGCTTTAATCAAGCAGCTGCGCAACTGACGTACCCTGTCGCATCAACAACTCCATTCATCTTTATTTACAATTGCTTGTCGCACTTTGATTGAAAAACGGCTTCTAAGCCATATAGTACAAGTAATTGCTTAATAAACGAGGTATCTATGAAGCGAATTATACTGTTCTTAGCCACAAACCTGGCGGTGATGTTGGTATTAAGTGTTGTGCTTAGTATCGTCTTTAAAGTGCTGGGCATTGATAGCCGAAGCATAAGCGGCTTGTTGGTGTTTGCAGCAGTATTTGGTTTTGGTGGCTCGTTCATTTCATTGTTTATGTCGAAATGGATGGCCAAACGCTCTACGGGCGCTGTAGTGATCACTCAGCCTCGTAATGCCACAGAACAATGGTTGTTTGATACAGTGCGTCGCCAGGCTCAGCAAGCAGGCATAGCCATGCCGGAAGTTGCTATTTACGATTCGCCTGAAATGAATGCTTTTGCGACTGGTCCAAGTCGAAATAATGCTTTGGTAGCCGTCAGCACAGGCCTGATGCGTAATATGCGAGAAGAAGAAGTCGAAGCGGTCTTGGCCCATGAAGTATCACACGTAGCCAATGGTGATATGGTGACTCTGACGCTTATTCAGGGGGTAGTGAACACCTTCGTTATTTTCTTCGCCCGATTAATAGCTGGTGCTATCAGCGGTAACCGTAACGATGAAGGCGGTGGCGGTAACGGTTTTGCTTATATGATCACTGTGTTTGTGTTAGAAATGGCCTTTGGTGTACTGGCCAGCATCATCGTGATGTGGTTCTCCCGTAAGCGTGAATATAGCGCTGATGCCGGTGCTGCAAAATTAGTGGGTGCCAATAAAATGATTGCTGCGCTGGAGCGTCTGCGCAATAACCATGAAAGTCAGCTCGAAGGCTCAATGATGGCTTTTGGTATCGCCAGCAAGCCTGCGACTTCAGAACTATTTTTGAGTCATCCACCGCTGGAAAAACGTATTGCTGCATTACGTGGTGGTTTTTAAATCAGCCAGTTAAAGCTCACAAAGAAAAAGGGACTTCGGTTCCTTTTTCTTTTGCAGTCCGCTTAGCACATCACGACCTGATTACGTCCTGCGGCCTTGGCTTGATAGAGGGCTTCGTCTGCTGCCTGAATCAAATTAAAAGCTGTAGACCCATGGTCTGGATAAATAGAGATGCCGGCAGATAAAGTGATGGTCACCGCCTGATGTTTGGCAAAGACCTGAGCTTGTTCTACATGAACACGCCAGTTTTCGGCCAAATGCTGGGCCTGATTTGCATTGGTGTTCGGTAGGATCACCAAAAACTCTTCACCACCATAACGGAATAACACATCTGTTCTGCGGCTTTGTCTGAGTAAATGTTTAGCGACCATTTCAATGACTTTGTCACCAGTCTGGTGACCGAACTGGTCATTCAGTTGTTTAAAGTGGTCGAGGTCGAGCATCACTACTGCCAAAGGTTTTTGATTCCGCCTTGCCAGCGCCAGCTCCCGTTCCATGAATTCGTTTAAGAATCTGCGATTATAAAGATTCGTCAGCGGGTCCCGAATAGATTGCTCCCGAATTCTGTTTTTCAACTGTTCTATATTCGCCAGGCGCTGCTGCAATTGTTCATTTTGTTTTTTAAGCAGTTCTATAGCATTTTCCTGCTCACTAATATCCTGCATGACCAGCAAGCAGCTGTCAGGCTCCGAATCACTGAATGCAGCTTGTAGTTTAAAATGCCGACAATGACCGTCCTCTGTCAGCACACACCAAGTAGACACTGTAGTGCTTGGGCTAAGCTGCTGTAGCTGATGAATAAAATCCACAGGCAGGGAGTTCAGCAACTGAGCGCTGTTGCTTTTAGCTAACTTAAATAACTGTTGAAAAGCGCTGTTACTACGGAGTGCTCTGGGAGGATTTTTAGCACAGATCTGCAGCAAAGCGACAGGATCAGGCAAGCACTGAAACAAGTCAGTCCAAAGATGTGCTGTATTTGTGTGTGAATATCCCTTAGCCACGAGTTGTAATGCTCTCCATAATTTGTCTGACTATAGGAAAAATTTGCTTAAAAATACAGCTGTAGCCTTATAAAAATAGCGGTGTTGTCGTAGGTAAGGCTTGGAAAATTGGCAGGACTGACACTTTTTCTGGAAAATTTGTCAAATAGGGTCTAGCTTCAAGCAAAACAACGACAAAGGAAAAGACGAGATGCCAGTAAATTCACAACTGAATGACGAAATTCGTATTTTGACCTTATTTAATTTAGACACCTCACTGGAGGGTATTAAAGCACACAAATCAGCAGACCCTGAAGCCAAAGAAGCCATAGAACGTTTATACAAAAAAGGTTTGCTCACTCAGGCTGATGGTGGTTATTTGACAGATTTAGGGCGAAATTGTGCTGAACATTTGCAGAGTGCACTGCGTATTCTTAGTTCCTGAGCAGAACTTAGTGCTTAGATATCTGGCGGAGCTGTGCATGTATTTTCGGCTCCAAAACCCTCTACTTCAGTAGATGCATTCTTTGATGTGCGCACCCTAAATCAGGGTGCTAAGGCATGCGCAAAGGGGACTCAAGCCTGCTAAATGCTCTATCAGTAAATGACTTTTCGACATAAATAACACAAGGTCAATCTGACCGACAGAGGTTAACTAAAACCAACTGATGCAGCTGAGCTTCCAACTGCTGCAAAGCCTGAATTTCTGCCATAAAAACTCCAATTGGAATAGTGTTTTCAGCCTGTAACTCATGCTAAAAAACGCTTGATATTTTCAGATGTTTAGCCATCTGGGTGTTTTTGGTGATAAATGTCGTACTATTTACAAAATTCAGCGCAATATACTCATTTAAGCATTGAATTTAGCCGCCAATAAATTTACTTTGTCTGCGGATAAATAACCTAGTGACCTTAACTATCAATTCAGAACTATAGGACTACTTAAAGTGACGACCTGGACGCCTCAAAGTTGGCGAGCTTTTCCAATACAACAACAACCTCATTACGATGATCAGGCTTTACTCAGCACTGTTGAGCAGCAATTGCACAAATATCCGCCTTTGGTGTTTGCGCAAGAGACTCGTGATCTCTTTAGTCAGCTTGGACAAGTGGCTGAGGGCAAAGCATTTTTACTGCAAGGCGGAGATTGTGCGGAGAGCTTTAGTGACTTTAATGCACCAAAAATTCGTGACACTTTTAAAGTATTGCTGCAAATGGCCGTGGTTCTGACTTTTGCCGGCGGTTGTCCTGTAGTCAAAGTGGCTCGTATGGCAGGCCAATACGCCAAGCCTCGTTCAAGTGATTTGGAAACCATAGCTGGTGTCTCGCATCCAAGCTACCGTGGTGATATAGTCAACAGCTTTGAATTTACAGCAGAAGCGCGCAAGCCAGATCCAAATCGTTTGATGACTGCTTACCATCATTCCGCTGCGACCCTAAATTTGTTACGGGCTTTCGCCCAGGGTGGATTAGCCGACCTGCATCAGGTCAGCCGCTGGAACTTAGGTTTTGTTGATGCTAACCCACTGAAAGGCCGTTATCAGGATGTGGCTCAGCGTATTCAGGAAGCACTGCGTTTTATGGAAATTTGCGGTATTACGGCGGAAAACTCGCCGTCTATTCGCGAAACATCCTTATATACCTCGCATGAAGCACTGTTGCTGAACTACGAAGAAGCCTTAACCCGCCGTGATTCCTTAACAGGGGACTGGTATGACTGCTCAGCGCATATGGTCTGGATAGGTGAGCGCACCCGACAGCTTGATCATGCCCATATTGAATTCTTCCGTGGTATTAAAAATCCTGTGGGTGTAAAAGTAGGCCCTGGTATGGATGAGGTGGATTTATTGCGCCTGATTGATGCGCTGAATCCGGACAACACACCAGGCCGACTGACCTTAATCACCCGAATGGGCGCAGATAAACTGGCAGAAAAACTGCCAGCTCTGGTGCGTCGTGTTGAGCGTGAGGGGCGCAAAGTGGTCTGGAGTTCAGACCCTATGCATGGCAACACAGTCAAAGCCAGCAACGATTATAAAACCCGTGACTTTGAAGCTATCTTGCGTGAAATCCGTTATTTCTTTGCGGTGCATCAGGCTGAGGGCACTCATGCCGGTGGTATTCACCTGGAAATGACAGGCGATAATGTCACTGAATGTACTGGTGGCGCTTATGGTTTGTCTGAAAACGATTTAAGCAAGCGTTACACCACTCAGTGTGACCCTCGGTTAAATTCAGATCAGGTGCTGGAACTGGCATTCCTGATCGCAGATACCCTTCGTGCGGTCCGCAAATAAAAATCGCTCAACAGCGCTGCTGTCTGATCATTCAGGCCGTAGCGCTGCCCCTCTGCGAGTAGCTGTCGTAGGCGCAGGTGCTATCGGTTGTTACCTCGGTACCGTACTGGCCCAATCTCCTGAATGTGAAGTGATATTTATCGGGCGCGAACGCATGGCGCTCGAAGCCGCAGCTTATGGTTTAACAGCCCAGGATTTAAACGGAGCTTGTCATCGGCTCCGCTCTCCGGCTGTTTATACCGAGTTTGAAGCGCTTCGTACCGCACAGCTGGTGCTGGTGACGGTAAAGGCGTTGGATTTGCAGATTTTATTACCTCAACTAGCCCACTATCTGTCTGCAGACGCTTTGGTCGTGGCGATGCAAAATGGTGTAGCTATAGCACCTCTGTATCAGCAGCTCTTATCTCAACCCGTATTTAGGGCCATAGTCCCTTTTAATGTGGTGAAAATCAGTCCGGGTTTTTATGCCAGGACTACGGGCTCAGAGATGATCTGGCAGCGAAGTGACGATGCACGTATTCACGCTGTACTGAAGCAGTTAGACCAGCACGGTATTAAGTCAAAACAGCTGGAGAATGTCAAAGCGGCTGAATTTGGTAAGTTAATGTTGAATCTGAATAATGCCATTAACGCATTGTCAGACTTACCTTTGCAGCAACAGCTGTTACAACGCCCTTATCGGTTAGTGCTGGCTGCAGCGATAGATGAGTTGCTGAGGATATGCAGGTGTTTGAATATTAAAAGTTATTCTTATACTTCTGTCCCCAACAGCTATATTCCTTTTTTATTGCGAACCCCCAATTGGTTATTCAAACGTCTGGCAAAAAAGATGCTGGCTATATCGCCAGAAGCGCGCTCTTCAATGTGGGATGATATTCAGGCCGGCAAAGCGACTGAAATCGACTTTTTAAATGGGGCAGTGGTGACTCTGGCAGAGCAGTTGAAACTTGACGCACCTGTAAACCGACTCTTGGTGCAGCTGGTCAAACGTAAAGAGCAAGGTGAGCCTATCCGGCTGTGCCTCTTGCATGCTAAACAGTTGCTGCAAGAGGCCAGCGCTGTTCAATCCTCTTAATATTTTTGTCGTTTTAAACCGGTTTGCGCCAAAATTTTTGCCGATATCTCTTCAATGGATAAATGAGTTGAGTTTAAAAACGGAATTTTTTCCTTTTGATACAAAGCTTCAACTTCATCCAATTCCAGTTTGCATTGCCGCAGTGACGCATATTTACTGCCTGGGCGGCGCTGCTCACGAATTTTACTCAAACGTTCTGGCGTAATGGTCAGGCCAAACAGCTTGGCTTTTTGCTTCTTCAGCTCATCCGGTAGTCGCAGCATATCCATGTCTTCCTGCACAAAGGGGTAGTTGGCTGCTTTAATTCCATACTGCAATGCCAGATATAAGCTCGTTGGCGTTTTGCCTGAGCGACTGACACCCACCAAAATAATATCGGCTTTCGCATATTCCTTTAAGTTCACACCATCGTCATTGGCCAGCGCATAGTTCACCGCATCAATACGGAAATCATAGGTTTTTTCATGAATGCTATGAGTGCGATGAGTTTTGGGCATTGCCGCTATGCCTAATTCTTTTTGCATCGGCTCAATAAAGGCATTTAAAAAGTCGTAACAGACACCATCGCTGCTGTTAATGATCTGCCTTAGTTCCTCGTCGACAAAGGTCTGAAAAATTAAAGGGCGAATTCCAGTTGTTTTATAACGATCGTTTATTCGTTGTTTTGCTTGTAAGGCGATCTCTTTAGTTTCAACAAAAGGGATGGTGATATGGTCGAACTCTGCCGGAAACAGTGACAATAGAGCGTGTCCGAATACTTCGGATGTAATGCCTGTGCCATCAGAGATATAAAAGGCTGTTCTCAAAATTTACTCCATTTTGTCGTTATAAAATTACATAAAAATTAAGGTTTTATTTAGCTTTCGCGCCAGTGTAGAATTAGTATGCTTGTGTGGCTGGCCATGTAAGCTTACATAACCTGCAACAAAAATTGGAGACTCATTGTGCAAGAATTCGTTGTTTGGTACCAGGACCTGGGCATGCACGACGTTCCTCGCGTTGGTGGTAAAAATGCTTCATTGGGTGAAATGATCAGTAACCTGGCAAATGCAGGGGTACAAGTTCCTGGCGGTTTTGCCACCACAGCTTATGCCTTTAATCAATTTCTTGAACAGAGTGGTCTTAACGAGCGTATTTATCAAGTACTGGATGGTCTCAACGTTGATGACGTAAACGCCTTGGCCAAAGCTGGTGCGCAAATTCGCCAATGGGTGATTGATACACCATTTCAAACCGAATTCGAACAGGCCATTCAAACCTCCTATCAGCAGCTGCAACACGGTTGTGCTGAAGATGTCTCCTTTGCAGTGCGTTCCTCAGCCACAGCGGAAGATATGCCTGATGCATCCTTTGCGGGTCAGCAGGAAACGTTTTTAAACGTACGTGGTTATGCTCAGGTGATTGAAGCCATTAAGCACGTATTTGCGTCATTATTTAACGATCGTGCTATTTCGTACCGTGTGCATCAGGGTTATGACCATCGTGGTGTAGCTTTGTCTGCCGGTGTGCAGCGTATGGTGCGCTCGGATTTATCCGCCTCTGGTGTGATGTTCAGTATTGACACTGAATCAGGTTTTGAAGATGTGGTCTTTGTTACCTCATCTTACGGTTTAGGTGAAATGGTGGTGCAGGGTGCAGTCAACCCTGACGAATTTTATGTGCACAAGCCAACGGTGATGGCTGGTCGTCCTGCAGTTGTTCGTCGTAACTTAGGCAGCAAGTTACTGCAGATGGTGTACTCCAAAGATTTAACTCATGGCAAACAGGTTGTTGTTGAAGATGTGCCTGTAGCAAATCGTCAGAAGTTTTCACTGACGGATGCTGAAGTGCAGGAATTGGCGAAACAAGCCATTATCATTGAAAAACACTACGGCCGTGCTATGGATATCGAATGGGCCAAAGATGGTCAGGACGGTAAGCTGTATATAGTTCAGGCCCGCCCTGAAACCGTACGTAGCCGCGAAGACAGCAATGAAATGGAACGCTTTCAGCTCAAAGGTACAGCACCAGTTGTAGTTGAAGGCCGTGCCATTGGTCATAAAATTGGTTCAGGCAAAGCTAAAGTGCTGGCCAGTATCGCAGATATGGATCAAATCCAGCCTGGTGATGTGTTAGTCACTGACATGACAGATCCGGACTGGGAACCTATCATGAAACGTGCTTCAGCTATTGTCACCAACCGTGGTGGTCGTACTTGTCACGCTGCTATTATTGCACGTGAACTGGGTATTCCTGCCGTAGTAGGGTGCGGTGATGCGACGAAAAAAATCAAGAATGGCCAGGATGTGACAGTGTCCTGCGCTGAAGGCGACACAGGTTTTGTCTATGACGGTATTTTAGGTTTTGACGTGATGACCTCACGTGTTGATCAAATGCCTGCGCTTAAGATGAAAATCATGATGAACGTGGGTAACCCGGAACGTGCGTTTTCTTTTGCCAAGCTGCCCCATGCCGGTATTGGCTTAGCCCGTCTGGAATTTATTATCAACCGCATGATTGGTGTGCATCCAAAAGCTTTGTTGAACTTCGATGCCCAGAGCGATGAGCTTAAAGCAACCATTAGTCAGATGATGGCAGGCTACAGTTCACCTGTAGAGTTTTACGTCGGTAAGCTGACAGAGGGGATTTCTACTCTGGCTGCTGCTTTCTCGCCAGAGCGGGTGATAGTAAGGATGTCCGACTTTAAGTCGAACGAATACGCTAACCTGGTTGGTGGTCAACAGTACGAACCACACGAAGAAAACCCAATGATAGGTTTCCGTGGCGCATCACGCTATATTTCGGAAGATTTCCGTGATTGTTTTGCGATGGAATGTGAAGCCTTAAAACGGGTTCGTAATGAAATGGGTTTTACTAATGTTGAAGTCATGATCCCATTCGTTCGTACTTTGGAAGAAGCCAAGGCTGTGATTGAACTGTTAGAAGCTCATGGTCTGAAACGTGGTGAGAATGGCTTAAAAGTCATTATGATGTGTGAATTACCATCGAACTGTTTACTGGCCGAAGAGTTCCTTGAGTACTTTGATGGTTTCTCCATCGGTTCCAATGACTTAACCCAGCTGACCTTAGGTCTGGACAGGGATAGTGGTTTAATAGCCCATCTGTTTGATGAGCGTAATCCAGCCATTAAAAAGCTGCTGTCTATGGCGATACAAACTGCCAAAGCCAAAGGCAAATACGTCGGCATTTGTGGTCAGGGCCCTTCTGATCATGAAGACTTTGCGGCCTGGCTAATGGATCAAGGCATCGACTCTGTGTCATTAAACCCTGATACAGTATTGGAAACCTGGTTGTATCTGGCTGAGAAATACGGTCAGTAAATTAAGCTAATTGAACCAAAAGCCAGCCTCGATGCTGGCTTTTTTCTTTCTAAAAAGAAGCTATTTCGTTGATTTTAAAGCGAAGTACTTGGCTTCTTGGCTGCAATACCTTATATATTAATCAAGCATAAAAATTAGCCGCTTAAGGCTTTATCACGACGGAGGTCTGCATGAACGACTCGGTGCTCAAATCCAAAGCCCTGGGTTTGATGTTTGGCTTATTGGCCGGAGAAGTTTTAGGTTCCGCCGTTGAAGGTCTTGAGCAAGATGAACGTGAAGAGCGGCTTCGCTTTGACCTGAGTGAAATGTTACTGCAAAACCCCTGGCAAACCTTGTCAGGACAGCCAACCGACAGCGGTGAGCTTGCTGTGCTTTTATGCCGCCTGTTAGCTCATTATGCTGAGTATCAGGAAGAGGGGGCCTGGCAGGCCTATGAATATTGGCTCAGGACCGAACCTTTTGCTGTACCCGATGAATTAAAACGCGCTTTGTTAAGTGAGCAGGACGAGGAATCCTGTGCAACAACGGCTTTGGCTCGGGTTGCCCCCATGGCGTTGATGGTGCCTTATCAGTCTTTACCTCAGTTAGCGGCCTGGGCCATGGCTGATACCGCGTTAACTCATCCAAATATGTTGTGTCAGCAAGTCAGTGGTTTGTATGTAATGGCATTAGGCCATGTGCTGGAAAATGATTGTAGTGCAGATCAGTTGTACCAACTGATCAAAGATTGGGCGTCACAGCTGAAAGTGGATAAACGTATTATCCGCACTATTGATCAAGCGTTATTTATGCCACCAACTGATGCAGAAATGTGTGATACACCTGTTCTAGTGTGTTTTCAAAACGCCATCTGGCAGCTGTTGTATGCTCAGGATTATATGGATGGCATGCTGGACACGCTCAAAAGAGGCGGAGATACCGCCAACAATGCTGCAGTAGCTGGTGCTTTATTAGGGGCTTGTTATGGTGTGGCTGAAGTGCCTGAATTCTTAAGAAGCGCCATTACTCATTGCAGGCCACTCAAAGGCCAGTTTGGTGTGCGTCAGCCACGACCTGAGTGCTGTTGGGCCAATGAAGTAGAGTATTTAGCCGAGCAAATTTTAACGGGTATAAAAAAACCGGCCTGAGAACAGCCGGTTCGATCTGGGGAAGAAGCTGAAATTTACTTCGTATTACGATTTTCTTCGCACGATTTTTTGTCCACACATTCACCGTACAGATACAAGCTGTGGTGCGTCAGCTTAATACCGTTTTTCTCAGAAATTTCTAATTGCTTACGTTCAATATCATCATCTTCAAACTCGATGACTTTACCGCAATTTAAACATACCAGGTGATCATGGTGATCCATGCGGCTTAATTCGAACACCGACTTACCACCTTCAAAATGGTGACGGGTGACAATGCCTGCATCATCAAACTGGTTTAATACCCGGTATACAGTCGCCAGACCTATATCTTCACCTAACTCCAGCAAAATCTTATATACATCTTCAGCACTGATATGCTGATGATTAGGATCTTGCAAAATATCGAGGATCTTCACTCGTGGCAGAGTGACTTTGAGGCCTGCTTTACGCAATTCGGTATTATGATCTGACATGGACTGTTCTACTCTTTCTTGAATTTCAAATGATTATAAGGCCATTACCAACAGAAGCAACCTCTAAATCTGCCCATTACTACCAGCAAAGCGCTGACAAAGTGCAAACAAGACGTTAGAATTTCGCCAAACAGGTCTTACCAGAGGTTTCTTATGCGTTGGGCATTTAATCCGGCCGTGATGCGACATTTATTAAATTTGTGGCCACCATTTTTCTTCACAGGTATTAAGGTGGTTGAGCTGGCAGAGGACTACAGGTATTGCAAGGTGGAGCTGAAAAACAGGCCCTGGACCCGTAATATCAATAGCAGTCAGTTTGGTGGTTCTATGTTTGCGATGACCGATCCTATTTATCCCTTGATGTTGATGGGGTCTCTGGGCAAAGAATATATGGTGTGGGATAAGCAAGCCGATATTAACTACATCACACCGGGTCGTGGCAAATTAATAGCTGAGTTTGTGCTGACAGATAACGAGCTCGAGCATATCAAACAACAAACTGAAGCAGGGGAGAAGTATTTCCCTGATTTTGTGGTGCATGTGAAGGACAGCAGAGGGGAGTTGGTGTGTGAGGTTAAACGTAAGGTGTATATCCGCAAAAAACCTAAATACCGCGATACATCTCAATAAAATAAGAGGGTCAGAGCTTCAGCTCTGACCCCAGGCAGATTACAAACCTTCCAGCTCTTTTAAGCTCAGTTCATCATAAATCTGCTTACACCATTGTTTCACACGTTGCTCGGTCAGTTCTGGCTGACGGTCTTCGTCTATCCCTAAACCAACAAAGTGATCGTTGTCTGCGAGGGCTTTTGATGCAACAAAGTTGTAGCCTTTGGTTGGCCAGTTTCCAACGATAATAGCGCCTTTAGGTTCGATAATGTCACGTAAGGTGCCCATCGCATCAAGGAAATACTCGGCATAATCTTCCTGATCACCACAACCAAAAATCGCCACTAACTTATTGTTAAAGTCTATGTTTTCCAGCTCAGGAAAGAAGTCATCCCAATCACACTGGGCTTCACCGTAATACCAGGTCGGAATACCAAACAGCAACAAATCGTAACTGGCAATTTGTTCTTTTGTGCTTTTGGCAATATCCATTACATCAAACAAATGTTTGCCCAGCTCTTTCTGAATCATTTTTGCGATATGTTCAGTGTTACCTGTATCGCTACCAAAAAATATACCTACAGTTGCCATAACTTTCGCCTTCTACCTGGTCAACGCTTGTTCTAAAACCCATTCTATATAGGCGCTACGTGTCATATTCTGCTGCTGTGCAGACAAACTCAGCTGTTCATACAACTGTTCTGACACTTTGCACTCTATACGCTTTAAACCTTTACTTCGATCGCGTTTGATTTGATTGCGTTTGTTCAGCTTCAGCTGTTCTTCCCGCGGTAAAGGATTAGTCCTTGGCCGGCCGGGGCGTTTTTCATGCGCAAACAAATCTATGGTTGTGCGATCTGTGGCTATTTTAGCCATGTCTCGCACCTCATTTATTCGACAAAATACTCAAAAATCACCTTAGCTATAAAAACTGCAGGGGATAAAAACAGCACTAACCACACAAAAATTTTGCCAAAACGAGGAGCGTTACTTTTTTTAAGTACATCCCAAATGGCCATCACAATAAACAGATACAGGGCACCTACGCCCAGAAAAAGACCCAGGGTCTCAAACTGCTCAATATTCATAATGACCCACTAGCCCTAAAAAATTGCGCGCACTATAGCACAATTTTATTAGGAATTAATTGCGTTAACTCAATAAAAAGTCGGTGACTATTTTTGCAAAGGCCACAGGTTTTTCAGCATGTAACCAGTGGCCTGTGCCCATAATAACTTTCGCTTTGCTGTGCGGGAATAACTGTTGGATCAGGCTCTGGTGTTCTGGTAACAGATAATCAGATTCTGCGCCTTTAATAAAAAGCGTAGGGCCTGTGTAGGGGCCTTTGCTCGGCGGAGCCTCTAATAGCTGCGGATAATTGGCAATCAGTGCTTTTACATTAAAGCGCCAGCGGAACTGATCATCTTTTTTATACAAGCTTTTGAGTAAGAACTGCCGTACACCGGTTTCTGTGACAGACAAGGCCAGTTGTTGATCTGCCTGCTGCCGGCTTTGTAAGTTGCTCAGGTCAATGCTGTCCAGAGCTGACAATATTTCAAGGTGGCGCGGTCTGTTTTGCACTGGCGATATATCGGCCAGAATGAGTTTACTAACACGCTCTGGATAACGCAGCGCAAACTCCATCGCAATTTTGCCGCCCATAGAATGGCCCAGCAAAACCACCGGCTCTAAACCCAAATGATCCAGAGTCTCTTTCACATCCTCTGCCATCAGCGCATAGGACATGGTATCGTGCCAGCCTGAGCGGCCATGGTTACGCATGTCCAGATTGACCACTTGCCATTGTCCTGCCAAAGCGCGAGCAATCACGCCAAGGTTCTCGTAGCTGCCAAAAAGGCCGTGGATCAACACAATAGCTTGACCTTGGCCTGTGATCTCGGTATGTAATATCATTATTTTTTCCGATTAAACGACCTTATTTACGACATAAATGCATGGTATCAAAACAGCTGGCTGGCGTCAGCGACTAACTTTTTTGTATACCCAAAGTCATTGGTGTTGCACTGAGGCGACAAGTGATTGAGACCCCAGGAGCATAGTTGCCCTCGATGACTGGGGGAAGAGTGCAGTCAACAAAGCTGCAGCTTCAAGCACTAAGGGTATATAATGGCTTTAATTTTAAAAATGCGGACTAACTTCATGAAAACCATCGAAATAGATGACGATCTTTATCAATTTATTGCCAGTCAGACTCAACAGATTGGTGAAAGCGCCTCTGATATTCTGCGCCGTTTACTGATAGTCAGCCTGACAGAAGCACAAGCTCCTGCGCTACCTGCTGCAAAAAATCTTACGAAAACCCCGGCAGTTGAACTCCCTAAGTCTGCAGCGCAAACTGCGGTTCAATCTGCGCCAAAGCCTATCGCAGAGAAAACAACTACGTCAGAGAAGTCTGGCTCTGTATTTGACTTTATCAGCCAACAAGATTTGTCTGCCGAACAAAGTGTGGTAGGGCGATTTCTGTTTATTTTATCGGCTCTATCCCGTGCTCATCGAGGCGACTTTGCTCAGGTACTGGAAATTAAAGGCCGTAACAGGCTGTATTTTGGTCAATCCGAAGCCTCTTTATTAGAAGCGGGCAGCAGTACCAATCCTAAACCTATTCCCAATACAGATTTTTGGGTGATCACCAATTCAAACACCACACGCAAGAAAATGATGCTGACTGAAGTAGCCACCAAACTTGGCTACAATGCAGCTGAGGTAGAACGGATCCGCGATTTATTATAAGGAGAGTGTATGTCGTTACATCCGCTGGCAGGACAAACAGCACCAGCTGCCATGTTGCCAAATATAGCGCAGCTGATGGCCGCCTATTACAGTCTGAAACCTGATGTGACCATCGCCAGTCAGCAAGTGAGTTTTGGTACCTCAGGCCACAGAGGAGGTGCTTTACTTAAGTCTTTTAATGAGTTTCATATTCTGGCGATAGTGCAGGCTGTTGCGGAGTACCGCAAACAGCAGGGTTATAGTGGCCCGTTATTTTTAGGTAAAGACACTCATGGTTTATCAGAAGCGGCTTTTGTCAGTGCTTTACAGGTACTGATTGCCAATGGCGTCACCACTCATGTTCAACAAGACGGCGGTTTTACGCCGACCCCTGTGATTTCTCATGCAATTTTGCGTTACAACAAGGGGCGTAGCTCGGATTTAGCTGATGGTCTGATCATCACACCTTCCCATAATCCACCGGAAGACGGCGGTATTAAATACAATCCACCTCATGGCGGTCCTGCCGACACTGACGCGACAGATTGGATCCAAAAACGAGCCAATGCCTTACTGGCTGCACAGTTAGATGGCGTGAAGCAGGTAGGCTACGAAGAAGCGTTGGCGTCCCCTTTGTGTGTCAGCATTGATTACGTGCAGCCTTATGTCGATGATTTAGCGAACGTGATTGATATGGCCGCTATCGCCAAAGCGGGTGTCAAAATTGGTGTTGATCCCTTAGGCGGTTCAGGTATTGCGTTTTGGCCTGTGATTGCCAAGACCTATGGTCTGAATATCACCGTAGTGAACGAACGGGTTGACCCGGCTTTTAGCTTTATGCCGTTGGATAAAGACGGAAAAATCCGTATGGACTGCTCCTCTGCGTATGCAATGGCCAATCTGATCCAACTCAAAGATCAGTTTGATGTGGCCATAGGCAACGACCCTGATTTTGACCGTCATGGCATTGTGACCCGAAGTGGCGGCCTGATGAATCCAAATCATTATCTGGCTGTAGCCATTAACTATTTATTGAGCAACAGACCTTTATGGTCAACCGGCTTAGCAATAGGCAAAACACTGGTTTCTTCAGCCTTGATTGACAGAGTAACTCAAGGCCGCGGCCGTAAAGTGTATGAAGTCCCGGTGGGCTTTAAATGGTTTGTCGATGGTCTCTACAAAGGCACTGTAGCTTTTGGGGGGGAAGAAAGTGCAGGGGCAAGTTTCCTGCGTTTTGATGGCACTGTCTGGTCGACCGATAAAGATGGTTTTATTCTGGGATTACTGGCGGCAGAAATGCTGGCAAAAACCGGAGTCGATCCGTATCAGCAGTATCAGGCGCTGACCAAAGAATTTGGTTCACCTTTGTATCGTCGTCTGGATGCAGCAGCTTCAGCAGAGCAAAAAGCTGCACTGAAAAATCTCGATGTCAGCAGTGTAAAACAGACTGAATTGGCAGGCGATGACATACTTGCAGTGCTTACAAAAGCACCAGGGAACGATGCCAGTATTGGTGGTGTAAAGGTAGTCACCAAAAATGGCTGGTTCGCTGCGCGGCCATCCGGTACAGAAAATAGCTATAAAATTTATTTAGAGAGTTTTGTTGATCAAACACATTTAATGCAGCTTGAATCTGACGCCAAAGCCTTTGTGGATGCGGTGTTCAAGGCAATTTAAGCATTTGAAATAGCCTGTTAGCGTGTTGTAATAAAATTACGATAACAGGCTTTATTTTTGCTAATTCTTGACTATTGCCCGCCATTTTTGTAATTTTTCTACAACTACAGTTATAAAAAAAGCGGCCCACCGCTCATTAAACCGGGATTTAGCAATGAAAAAAACGTCTTCAAAGGCAAAAGCCTCAGTGGCTATTGCGGACCTTCCGAGCACGGAAGAATTAAAAAACAGTATTATTAAACATTTGCACGGCAGCCTTGGTACTGACGTAAATAAAGCCAGCCCACAAGCCTGGTGGCGCGCTACTTGTTCTGCAGTGAACGAATATGTGTACGATGGTTTACGTAATACTCAGCGTACTCACTATCAACAAAATACCCGCGCTGTGCATTATTTCAGCCTTGAATATTTAATGGGTCGTCTGTTCAGCAACAACCTGCACAATTTGGGTGTTTATGACGCTGCAAAAGATGCACTGGCACAGCTGGGCTTAAATATCGCTGATCTGGAAGATCAGGAAGAAGACATGGCGCTGGGTAACGGCGGTTTAGGCCGTTTGGCTGCCTGTTTTATCGACTCTATGGCGACGCTGAATTATCCAGCTATTGGTTATGGTATTCATTACGAACACGGATTGTTTAAACAAGAATTTTCCGATGGTCGTCAGATTGAGCGTCCGGATAGCTGGCGCGAATACGGTAACCCGTGGGAGATTTGCCGTCCTGAATCTATTCAGGAAATTTCAGTCTACGGTTATGTGGAAACCACTTATGACTTGCAAGGCAAAATGAAAAAAGTGTGGCACCCTGGCCGCATTATCAAAGGTGTACCTTGGGATATTCCCGTGGTAGGTTATCAGGGCAGTTCTGTTAACGTATTACGTTTGTGGGAAAGCCGTGCCAGTGATTTCTTCAACTGGGACGTATTTAACTCAGGCGGTTACATCGATGCGGCGCGTCAGAACATCGAAGCGGAAACCATTTCCAAAGTGCTGTATCCAAATGATGAAACAGACGCGGGTAAAGAATTACGTTTAATTCAGCAGTATTTCTTCTGCTCTTGCTCACTGAAAGACATTATTCGTCGTTACAAACGCGCTAATGGCGATGACTGGAGCAAGTTCCCAGATCAAGTGGCTATCCAACTGAACGATACTCACCCGGCTGTGGCTATTCCTGAACTGATGCGTATTTTAGTTGACCGCGCAGAAATGAGCTGGGATGAAGCCTGGAACCTTTGTCAAAATGTATTTGCCTACACCAACCATACCTTGTTGCCAGAAGCTCTGGAAAAATGGTCAGTGCGGTTATTTGAAAAAGTATTACCACGCCACTTAGAAATCATTTACGAAATTAACCGTCGTTTCCTGGTTGAACAAGTGGACGTATTGTGGCCTGGCGATAACGAGAAAAAACGTAAACTGTCAATTATCGAAGAAGGCCATGAGCCTATGGTTCGTATGGGCCATTTGTCTGTGGTCGGCTCGTTCCGTGTTAATGGTGTGGCCGAAATTCACTCAGAGTTAGTGAAATCAGATCTATTCCCAGAGATGGTTGCCTTATGGCCGGATAAATTCACTAATGTGACAAATGGTGTAACACCACGTCGCTGGTTAAAAGCCTGTAATCCACGTTTAGCCAAGTTGCTGGACGAAACTATTGGCGATGAATGGCCACGTGACTTAAAACAGCTGAATAAGTTTGCTGCTTTTGCTGATGATCCTGCCATTCAGGATGCCTTTATGGCCATCAAACAGCAAAACAAAGCTGATTTAGCGACAGTAGTGAAGAAACTGACCAATATCAGCATTGACCCTCATGCTATTTTTGATATTCAAATCAAACGTTTGCATGAATACAAACGTCAACATCTGAACTTGTTGCATATTCTGGCCTTGTACCGTCGTATTCTGCAAAACCCGGATTACGACATGGTGCCACGTGTATTCCTGTTTGGTGCGAAAGCAGCTCCTGGTTACAAACTGGCCAAAGAAATTATTTACGCCATCAATAAAGTGGCTGAGAAGATCAATAACGACAAACGGGTGAAAAACCGTCTGAAAGTGGTCTTTATGCCAAACTACCGTGTGACATTAGCTGAGAAAATGATCCCGGCTGCTGACGTGTCAGAGCAAATCTCTACCGCAGGTAAAGAAGCTTCAGGTACAGGTAATATGAAACTGGCGTTAAACGGTGCTATCACTGTAGGTACGCTGGATGGCGCCAATATTGAGATCGCAGAGGAAGTGGGGCCGGATAATATTTCTATCTTCGGTTTAACCGTTGATGAAGTAAAAGCGCTGCAGGCCAAAGGCTATCACAGCTGGGATTACTATTATCAGGATGCTGAAATCAAAGCCATTCTGGATTGGCTGGAGACGGATTACTTCACACCGGGTAAACCAGGTGAATTGTCCGCCATCAAACGCAGCCTGCTTGAAGGTGGAGATCCGTACTTAGTGTTGGCCGATTTCCAGTCGTACGTGAAGGCACAAGAGAAAGTGGATGGCTGGTACCGTGATCAAGCCGGCTGGGCGAAAAAAGCTATTCTGAACACTGCACTGATGGGCAAGTTTACCTCAGACCGTTCTATTGAGGACTATGTAGAAAAAGTCTGGAAATTGGACGCCTGTACCATCACTCAGCAGTAGGCTGTTGGCTGGTTAGTCGCTTAGTTCGCTACTTCATAATAAAGCCCACTTAGGTGGGCTTTATATTTGGCTCAAAGCAAGGGGGCTGAGAAACGCCTGAACTATTTGTTACAATTTGCAGTCCTAGCAGGCATTGGGAATTTGTTTTCGCATCCCCATTACACTATACAGAGCCATTAAACAGGCGTTTTAAAGAGAGCAATCCATGAATTATCAACAGCAAGCCCAACAATGGCAGGCCTTATTCCGTCAGAAACAGCAGGGCAGTTTCCTCAGTCGTGTGCTGCTATGGCTGGTCGCCGGTATCATGCTGGTGTTTGCAATGGGCGTATTACTTTTTGTGCTGATGCTAAGCTGGTTACTTATCCCGGTGTTTTTATACAAAAGACATCAGCTACGCAAACAAGGCAAATCGTTTTTCCAACAGGCTCAACAACACCAGCAAAGCCGTTCTTCAGAATGCACTGGCCGGGTGATTGAAGGCGAAGTACTAGAACGTAAAAGCGACAACTAAGCAGTTCATATCTTCATCTGCTGATGCAAGTGATGTAAGCAAAGCAGGGCATTGGAAAATCTGGAATTTTTTCCGAACGCCCTGACCATCTATCCTATGCTTTGGTATACTCGGCCCAGTTTCAAATCTGGTGCGTCTTATGATCCCGAAGTTAACTGCGACAGAAACACTTAATCCCCAGGTCCAGGCTTATGTCAAGGCTTTAACAGCTGCTGGTTTTACCGGCGACATTGAAGTCAGTTATGCCAGCCGTTTGGCGGTAGCCACAGACAACAGCGTGTATCAACAGCTGCCTGCTGCTGTGTTATTACCTAAATCCGCAGCTGATATACAACTGATTTGCTCTCTAGCTCAGACATCAAGTTATAGTGAGATAAAATTCACGCCACGAGGCGGTGGTACCGGCACCAATGGCCAGGCGCTCACCTCTGCAGTGGTGGTGGATTTGTCGCGCCATATGCGTGAAATCCTGGAGATCAATGTCGAAGAGCGCTGGGTGCGGGTACAGGCTGGTGTGATTAAAGACCAGCTGAATGCCTTTTTAAAACCCTATGGCTTTTTCTTCTCTCCGGATTTATCGACCTCAAACCGCGCCACCATTGGAGGCATGATCAACACCGATGCTTCAGGTCAGGGCTCTTTAGTCTACGGCAAAACCAGTGATCACGTGTTATCCCTTGATACTGTGCTGATTGATGGCACGGCGTTGCATACTCATGTCATGCCGATAGACCAGGCAGAGCAGTTGGCAGAGCGCCAGGACAGCATTGGCCGCGTGTATCGTCAGGTATTATCCAGTTGCCGCGATTTCCGTGCTGATATATTAAAAACCTTTCCGCGTTTAAACCGCTTTTTAACAGGTTATGACTTAGAGCATGTGTTGAACGAGGATTTAACTCAGTTTGATTTATCCCGCGTTATTACCGGCTCTGAAGGCTCTTTAGGTTTTGTCACTGAAGCCAAACTCAATATTACGCCCATAGCCAAATACAAATGCCTGGTCAATGTAAAGTACGACAGCTTCGAAAGTGCGCTTAGAAACGCCCCATTTTTAGTCGCTGCTCAGGCGACGTCGGTGGAGACTGTCGATAGTAAAGTGCTGGATTTAGCCCGTAACGATATCATCTGGCATCAGGTCAAAGACTTTATTGAAGATGTGCCAGGCAAAACCATGCTGGGTCTGAATATGGTCGAATACAATGCTGAAGACGAAGCGGATATGGCGCAAAAAGTTCAGCAGTTAGAAGCTCGGCTGCAGCAGTCGGTGGCAAAGGGCGAGTCTGGCATTATTGGCTATCAGCTGACTTATGATAACAATGCCATTACTCAGATTTACGCGATGCGTAAAAAGGCAGTGGGTCTGTTAGGCAATGCCAAAGGCAGCAAAAAACCTATTCCTTTTACTGAAGACACCGCTGTTCCACCTGAAAATCTGGCTGATTTTATTATGGAATTCCGTGCCTTACTCGACAGTCATGGACTAGCTTATGGCATGTTTGGCCATGTCGATGCTGGTGTGCTGCATGTGCGTCCAGCTTTGGATATGTGTGACCCGGAGCAGGAAAAACAGTTACGCGTGATTTCCGATCAGGTGGTGAAACTGACGGCTAAATACGGCGGCCTGATGTGGGGCGAACACGGCAAAGGTTATCGCAGCGAATATGGTCCGGAATTTTTTGGCGAGGCTTTGTTTACCGAACTGCGGAAAATCAAAACCGCTTTTGACCCCTTCAACCGCGTCAACCCAGGCAAAATTTGTACGCCTATCGACAGCAGCGAACAGTTAGTTAGCGTGGATGATGTCAAACGTGGCTTTTACGACCGGCAAATTCCGGTGGTGGTCAAAGAGAGTTTTGACAGTAGCTTAAATTGCAACGGCAATGGCCTGTGTTTTAACTACGAAGAAAATTCGCCTATGTGTCCGTCCAGTAAAGTCACTAAAGACAGACGCCACAGCCCCAAAGGCCGTGCAGGTTTAATGCGCGAATGGTTGCGATTAATGAGCAATCAGGGCGTGGATGTGCTGGCACAAGAACAGCAGATCCTCACTAAATCCCAGACGCTTTCTGGCATAGTTGCCAAAATCAAAAACAGCTGGCAGAAAAAACAAGGCCAGTATGATTTCTCCCATGAAGTGATGGAGGCAATGGAAGGTTGTCTGGCCTGTAAAGCCTGTGCTGGCCAATGTCCTATTAAAGTGGATGTACCCTCTTTTCGTGCCCGTTTTATTCAGCTCTATCACAGTCGTTATTTACGTCCGGCCAAAGATTATCTGGTTGGAAATATCGAACGCTCAGCACCGCTGTTAGCCAGCATGCCAAAACTGGTCAACTTTTTTCTGCAGCAGGGCTGGATGGCAAGCTTGCTGAAAAAGACTGTAGGTTATGTCGATACACCACAATTATCGGTGCCCACTTTAAAGCAAAGAGTGCAAGGCAAGTATGGTTTTGATTTAACCGAGCTGCAGGCTCTGCCTGATGCTGATAAACAAAAGTTAGTCTTGTTGGTGCAGGATCCATTTACCAGCTTTTATGAGGCTGAGCTGGTAGCTGACGCATTACAGCTCATTGAGAAACTGGGTTTCAGGCCCGTGTTGCTGCCATTTTTACCGAACGGTAAACCTCAGCATGTCAAAGGCTTCTTACGTGATTTTGCTAAAACAGCAAAAACAGCCTCTGATTTTTTAAATCAGGTAGCCGCTTTAGGCGCGCCATTGCTGGGCTTAGATGCTTCGTTAGTGCTGGTGTACCGCGACGAGTATGTCAAAACCTTAGGTGCAGAGCGTGGCGATTATCAGGTAGCGTTATTTCATGAATGGTTAGTAAAACAAGATTTACCTGCTATTCAGACCCAGCAGAGCTTTAGTTTACTGGCGCATTGCACCGAAAAAACGGCGTTGCCAGCGACAGAAAATCAGTGGAAGCAAATTTATGCCAAAGCAGGATTAGAACTCAAAGCTGTGTCTGTAGGTTGCTGTGGTATGGCCGGTACTTATGGCCATGAGGCGCAAAATTTTGATAATAGCAAAACGCTGTATGAAATGAGCTGGCAAAAACCCGTGCAAAACACCGGTGCCGATCAGGTCTTGGTCACAGGCTTCTCCTGTCGTAGCCAGGTAAAACGTCTAGAAGGGGTGAAACCTAAACATCCGTTGCAGCAACTTTTGCAGTTACTTTAGCTCATTCTTTGACAACATACAGGGGCAGCAATGCCCCTGAATTTTTTGCCTGCCACCCAGGTTTCGTCAGTCTCTGGTTGTCCCTATGTAGATAAGTCAATAAAACGGTACAAGTTCAGCTAAGGTTTATACCACTGAGCTATGCTAGCTATTAGCTTTTTAATAACGTCACCCAAAGGAAGATGGATATGAATTGGTTTAAATGGCTGCTCGCGGTCGTAGCGGGCTTTATCGCAGTGGCTGCCTTTTATCTGCTGGTTGTGTTTGATTTAAATGACTTTAAAGCGGAAATCACCCGAAAAGTCGAACAACAAACCGGGCGACAGCTACAGATAGCAGGGGATATAGGCTGGACTATTTACCCTAGTCTTGGGCTATCACTGAGCGATGTAAAATTATCGAATCCAAAGGGTTTTGCGCCAGAGCAAATGCTGGAAGTGTCTGAATTGAAGGCTGCCGTAGCCTTAATGCCTTTATTTAATCAAGATCTGCAAATTCAACAGCTGCATCTAGATGGCGTTATAGCGAACCTTGTCACCCGTAAAGATGGCAGTTCCAGTATGGACGGCCTGACAGCAAACAAAACGACCACTACTACTGAGACTGAAACTGCAGCTGCAACAGGCCCAGAATTGCAACTACAGGATCTGTCTGTCAGCAATCTGCAATTAAACCTATTGAGTGAAGGTAGTCTGGACCAACGATTAACCTTGAAATCACTCAAACTAAATGATTTTAAAGCCAATGAATGGGCACCATTAGATTTTGAACTGGTCGTGCTATCGAGCCAAACTCAGCTCGATGTTAAAGGTTCTGCTCAATTGCAATTGAGTGAAAATAATCAGCTAGTGCAGTTAAAGGATTTTGTCCTGGAGACTGACTTTACCGGAGTACCGGTCAAACAGCTTTCTTTAGAGACAGAGTTAACACTGGCTCTGGATAAAAAGCAGCTGGAGTGGCAATGGAAAAAGCTGCAACTGGATGAGATCAAAGGTTCGGGCCAACTAGCGGTGAATTATGCCAAACAAGCCGTGATTAAATTGGATTTGCAGTTGGATGAAGTTGATACCGCATCTTATAGTTCTGAAAACAGTACCGAGCAGGCAGGCACAACAGCGCAGCAAAGCCAAGCCGAGCCTGATTTATCCGCGCTGCGCCAATTTGATTTGGATTTAAAACTGGCAGTGAAGACATTAAAAGTGGCGGGTTTGCATACAGAAAACCTGCAATTAGCGTTGACCAACAAAGCAGGACTGGTGCAAATTCAAAACGCCAGCGCCGATCTCTATCAAGGTAAAGTGCTGGCTAAAGCCACATTAAATGCCCGCAAAACGCCTGTCAGTTACAGCTTTAACAAACAACTGTCCGGCCTGGCGCTGCGGCCTCTACTGACAGATGGCGCTGATATTGATTTATTAAGTGGCACTGCAAAACTGAGCATCGAAGGCAAAGGCCATAGTTTGTTACCGGAGCAAATCAAGAAGAACCTGCTGGCAACTGGCAGTTTTGAAGTGACAGACGGTTCTTTGTATGGCGTCAATATCGCGCAAATGATCAGAAATGCTAAAGCCACCCTGAAAAATGAAGCTCAGACCGGTGATAATTCAGAGCAAAAAACCGACTTTTCCAGCTTAACCGGCAGTTTTAACCTGACAGATGGCCTGCTGACGAATCCTGATTTAAAAATGGCAGCACCTTTGTTACGACTAGCAGGCAAAGGCTCAGCTAACTTACTCAGTGAAGAACTGGATTATCAGCTCAGCACGGCACTGGTGAACACATCAAAAGGTCAGGGCGGAAAAGAGAAAGATGAGCTGGCAGGCATTGAAATTCCGCTTAAGATCAGCGGTACTATGCAAAAACCTAAATACTCTTTGGATACCAAAGCCTTATTGGAAGGCCAACTGAAAGAGAAAGTAGAAAGTGGCAAGGAAAAACTTAAAAATAAATTATTGGAAAAACTCGGTGGACTGTAAATAGCCAGTTTATTTCCATGCATAAAAAAACGGAGCTTATAAAAGCTCCGTTTTTTTATGTCTAATTTAAACTTAGAATGCAGAAGTATCCTGAAATAAACCGACTTTCAGATCTTTGGCTGTATAAATTTCACGACCATCCACACTGACAGAACCTTCGGCAATTCCCATAAACAACTTGCGTTTAATCACCCGGGTCATATCGATACGATAAGTAACTTTTTTCGCTGTAGGCAGGATTTGACCTGTGAATTTGACTTCACCTACACCCAAAGCCCGACCTTTACCTGGGCCACCGGCCCAACCGAGAAAAAAACCTACCAGTTGCCACATAGCATCTAAACCTAAACAACCTGGCATCACTGGATCCCCTTTAAAGTGGCAATCAAAAAACCACAGTTCAGGATGGATATCAAATTCAGCGATGATTTCCCCTTTGCCGTATTTCCCACCTTCTTCCGAAATGTGCACAATACGATCGATCATCAGCATATTGTCGACAGGTAACTGGCTGTTACCTTCGCCAAATAATTCCCCACGGCCACAGGCCACTAAATCTTGTTTTGTAAAGCTATTCTTAGTCATGTATGTTAGATCCATCATCAAGGCTGGGCCACTTTAGCGAACACTTGTAAGCTAAACAAGTCCGATTAGTCAAGGTGCCCCTCTGAAATCAGATTAACAGCAAAAGATAGAAGCATTATGACGGCACAAGAAAAAAAAACACTTTCTAATGCAGAAAAGCAACAACGTTACAGAGAACGGCAAAAAGGCAGTGGAAAAAAAGAGCTGCGCGGCTATTTAACACCTGAAGCTTTGGCCTGTTATCAGGAAATTCAACAAAAAACTGAATGGAATGACAGCGTGATGCTGAGTAATGCTATTCGGTTGATGTATGCGGCTCACAAACTTGGACAAATAGGTTTACTGAACGGCTGGCTGACCGAACATAAAAAATAAGGCCAACTTAACGCGCGCCGCGTATTGCTTTATAATGCAGCCACTTTTTGCTGTTTCAGCCTTATCCGGAATTTTTTTATGATCTTATTTGTCCGCGACTTAACCGTCATCGATTTCTCCTACCTTTGCCAGCAACGGGGTTTGCTGGGCGAAAGTTATATTGTTGATGTGGAGTTGCACGGGGATTTGGATCAAACCTCTATGGTGTTTGATTTTGGTCTGGTTAAAAAAGTCATTAAAAAAGCCATTGATCAATTGGTTGATCATAAACTTGCTATTCCGGCTTTAAGTCCCGCCACACAGCTGATCACAGGTGAGGTGGAGCAAGTGTTATTTAGCTCCGCCAAAGGATTATTGCAAATAGCCTCACCAGCTGAAGCTTTTGCTGTGATCCAGGCTGAAAAAATTGATATGGCCTCAGTCACCGAATTTTTAACCGGGCAGATTAAACCTCTGTTGCCTGACAATGTGGCCAAATTGGTGTTGCAGCTGCGCACAGAACAGGTCAGTGGTTTTTCTTACCATTACACCCATGGCTTGAAAAAACATGATGGCAACTGTCAACGTATAGCCCATGGTCATCGTTCTACTATTCAGATTTTTGATAACGGTATGTTGTCGCCTAAATTAGGCAAATACTGGTGCGAACGTTGGGAAGATATTTATCTGGCCACTGCTGAAGATCAGATTGAAGCATCTGCTTTACGGTACTTAAAAGCAGAAGCAGGGGCGCTTAATTTTGCTTATAGCTCAGCTCAGGGCTATTTTGAAATCTCTTTGCCAGCGACAACCTGCGAAGTGGTGCCTTGTGATACTACAGTGGAATGTTTAGCTGACTACATTGCAGCCAGTATCAAAGAATCACATCAATTGAGTGCCGTGAAAGTTGTCGCTTTTGAAGGTGTGGGTAAAGGCGCTATTGCTTTTGCTTAATGCTTTGCTATGGAGCAGAAGGCAGAGCAGAGCTCTGCCTTTTTTGTCAGAGCACCAAATCCGATAAAGGCAATTGAGTTTTCGCCAAAGCCCGCTGATACAACCAGGCAAAACTTGCGGCATGATCGCGTGGGAATTCGAGCTGCACTGGTGGCTTGGCTTGCGCACCATCTGCGACTACAAAACTAAAGCTGTAAAAAGGCGCCATGCCCATCCGAAGGTCCGTCAGCAGCACTTCATTGCCTTTTTGTTCCAACTGATAAAAACCATGACTAAACCAAGCTAAACGCGCGACAGCCGGATTATCTTTCCACTGCTCAATCAAGGTTTTATCCCGCGTAAAACTACGCCACTGCATAGGTGTAGCGCCATCCAGCAACGAATAATAACCTTCCAGATACTCACCATCCCTGATCACCACAGCCCGCCATAACAAGGTATTAAATGGCGTTGCTGTGACTAATAACTTATCGGTTTCCTGATCAACATCTGCCAGCTGTTGCTCCACTTTGGTGTAAGCCCATTGCTGAGCCACTAAACCAAACAGCAGATAAGCACTACTCAACAGTAAGCCTGCACTGTTCCAACTTAGCTTTTTGTTAAAAAGCGCTATGCCAGTGCCCAGCAATAACGGCAGAGTGTACAAAGGGTCGATCACAAAAACACTGCCGGTACCAAAGGGATAATCGCTAAAAGGCAATGCCAGTTGGGTACCATAAATGGTCAGAGTATCCAGCAGTGGATGAGTGAGTAGCACTAACCCTATCGCCAGCAGACTCTGTTTAAACAACTCAGGGCTTCGGAGTAATTTCACCCAAAGCCAGGCGAAAAGTGGCGACACTAAAGTTAAATAAAATAACGCATGGCTTTCAGTGCGGTGCAACGTCATATCACTGATAGGATCGCCATGAGAAATCAATACATCCAAATCAGGCAAGGTACCAAAGACTGCACCTGCTGCAGCGGCTTGCCAGAGCTTTAATTGTTTATCGCGTATAGGTTGGCGAAAGGCCGCAACACTGACGGCTGCGCCCAAGGCTATTTGTGACAACGAATCCATTTTATTCCTGTGTTTTTCCAAGCCATGCAGCGGCTTTTTGCTGGTCGACAAGCTGCAAGTACGTCAAAGTCTCCACAGCTAGCTCTACCGGCATCGACAGCTGTACCAAGCGTTGTTTACGAAATACATGCAGATTAAGTACGCTGCCAATCTTACTTTGGTTGAGCTGACGCCAGAAGTTTTGCTCTGTTGCTTTGACTGCGTTGATGGCAATCAGTAGGTCCTGAGCCATTAAGCCAGCTTTGTAAGCGACTGAGTTCAGAGGAACGTTGACTATTTTCAGGCCTTCCGCTGATGCGGTAAAAGCTGCACCAAAAGCCCGAGCTGGATAAGTAGGTGCCTTACTGCCTGATAAATCTTTGCTCTGCTCTTGCTGGCGTTTGGCTGTCGCTACACCAAGATAGGGTAAGAGTTCAGCCAGAGGTAACACAGAGGTTGCATGTACCCAGCTGTAAAGTTGGCTAGCGATGTCTTTGCCTGCGTAGTCTGAACAGAGTTGGATAAATTGCTGCTCAGAACTGCCCAGCGCTGGCTCACCATAACTACGCCAGGCCAATTGCATTAACGCATCCAGTGTCTTGTTTTTACTGCGTAATAATGCATCCAGACACAAGGCAATTAAACTACCTTTGGTGTAATAGCTGACCACCGCATTGACGGCGTTTTCGTCTTGTTTGTAATACTTAGTCCAGGCATTGAAACTGCTGTCGGCTACAGATTGCACCAGTTCAGAAGGGCTGAGTTGTACCCTGTTAATGGTTTTCTCCAATGCCGCAAAGTACTGTTCCTGCGTCAGTAAACCAGAACGGACCAAAGCCAAATCATCGTAATAAGAGGTAAAGCCTTCATAAAGCCACAGCTGACTGGTGTATTGCTCAGACTGCAGCTGATAAGGCAAAAATACTGCCGGTTTAGCACGTTTTACCCACCAGGTGTGAAAATACTCGTGGCTGCACAGGCCGAGTAAATTTTGATAATCGGCAGTACTTTCGTCTGGTCGTTGTGCGTTGGGTAAATCCTGATGCGTCAGCAACAGCAAGGTCGAGTTGTGATGTTCCAATCCGCCGTACCCTGTGTCTGTCACCCAACATAAAAACCAGTACTGTTGTAAATCGGTGGGTAAGCCACCGAAGACCTGTTGCTGCTGCTGGCAGATGTGTTGCAACTCTGCTTTGAAACGTGGCAGATCAACCTGCTCATGGCCGGCCAGAGCAACATAATGCGTCACGCCACAGACATCAAATTCAGCAATATCGAGTTTGCCTAACATTAAAGGGGTATCAATCAGTTGCTGATAGTTATCAGCATGATATAAACCACAATGCAAGGCTGGGGTGCTACGGTCACGGGAAAGGCCTGTCGCCACTTGCCAATCTAAACATTCCGGAGCAACTACAGTCAGGTTAATTGGCTCTGCCTCCATGCCTTTCACTTCAAGGCACAAGGCCGCAGGATTTAAAATGGCAAGCTGATCATCCAGATAACAGCCACGTACCGACAAATCAAAAGCATAGACTTTATAGCGCACTGTCAAAGGCTGTTGATTATGATTTAGCTGCCAGCTTTGTTTGTCCAACTGCTGCAACATCAAAACGCCTGCATCATCAAAAGCTTCGAGCGAGTGCAGATGCTTGGCAAAGTCACGCACCATATAACTGCCGGGGATCCAGCTTGGCAAAGATAACAGGATGCTGTCGTTGGTCTGTGGTGTAAAACGCAGTTCAACAGCGACCAGATGTGCGGTAATGTCAGTAATACTAAGCTGGTAAGCCAGTGGCGTCATACCCTATACTCCCGAAAGTGATGTATGCATTATTCTATAAGGATCTTCTGATGGCTCAAGAAACTATTTTCAGTAAAATCATTCGTCGTGAAATTCCTGCCGATATTTTATATCAGGACGACTTGGTTACTGCTTTTCGTGATATCAATCCTCGGGCACCGACCCATATCCTGATCGTGCCTAATGTATTAATTCCAACAGTAAACGATGTTGAACCTGAACATGAGCTGGCTTTAGGCCGTTTATTTACCGTTGCGCGCAAGTTGGCCGCTGAGGCGGGCATAGCGGAAAACGGCTACCGTTTGATCATGAACTGCAATCAGCATGGCGGCCAGGAAGTTTATCATATCCATATGCATCTGGTCGGTGGGAAAGCTTTAGGGGCTATGGTGGCGCGTTAAACCGTATCCCCTTCGTACTTGAAGCCGCAGCGTTGTTGACTGCGCTACTTGCCCCAGTCACATAGGACTACTATGCTCCTGGGGTCTCGCTGGCTTGTCGCCTAGCTGCAACTCCAATTACTTTGGGTATAAAGATGTGGAGTGGGTTGCAATTGCCGGGGAAACTTCTAAAATTCGCGCCTTATTTTCTGCCGGAGTGTCTGATGACTGACGAAGCTTTACTTGCCAAGCGTATTGAATATGCGGTGACCCGTGTCACAAAAACTGTATTTCCTGGCCGTACTAATCACCATAACACTCTGTTTGGTGGCGAAGCTTTAGCCTGGATGGATGAAGCGGCTTTTATTGCTGCGACCCGTTTTTGCCGCAAACCTCTGGTGACTGTCTGCTCGGATCGGGTTGATTTTAAAGAGTCTATCCCTGCCGGGACTATCATTGAACTGGTTGCCCGCATTGCGCACGTTGGCCGCACCAGTATTAAAGTGGATGTCGATATTTTTGTAGAAAATATGTATGACGATGATCAGCACAAGGCTATTTCAGGTAACTTCACATTCGTTGCTTTAGGCCCGGATCGTAAACCAACACCAGTTTTGGGTTAAGAACCTGGCGTTTACCTAATGTAAGTGGTTTAGCAGGAAAGATAAAAGCACGCAGCCTAAACTAGTGATGGTATTGCGACTAATGGAGAGCTACCCGAGTTTAATCCCCAAAGCAAAGCTCTCCAAGCCCAGGTTGCTGAGATACAATAGAGGTAAGAGCAGATCGAGTTGTAACCATTTTGCAAAAATTTTTCGAAGACCGTCATCGCTTGTTTTGGCTGTTGCACACCCTGGGTTGGGTGGGTTTTGCCTTAATCAGTTATTTGGGCTCCTTGTTTCAGGAAATGCGCAGCGCCTACTGGATAGTAGTGGCGTTGGATGCTTACGCAGGTTGGTTACTGACCATTCCACTGCGTTATGCTTTTCAACGCGTCTGGCACTGGGAACCCTGGAAAATGCTACTCAGCGTGCTGGTGGTCGCTATTCTTATTGCCGCCGTTTGGACTGTATTTCGTAACTTTAATTACTGGGAAATTTACCGGCACGGTTTTAAACCCGATAGCTGGACTCAGTATTTCCGCCAGACCACAGTAGGTTTTTATGTCCTGTTAAGCTGGAGTGGTTTGTATTTTGGTATTAAGTACTACCAGACGTTACAGCAGGAAAAACAAAAGTCGCTGACAGCCAGTAACAAAGCCCATGAAGCCCAGCTAAAAATGCTGCGTTATCAGCTCAATCCGCATTTTTTGTTCAACACTTTAAACGCCATATCGACTTTAGTCTTATTAAAGGAATCAGACACTGCGAATAAAATGTTGGTCCGATTAAGCGACTTCCTGCGTTATTCGCTGTACAAAGACCCTATTAAAAAGGTGCCGCTGCAACAGGAGTTGTATGCTGCCAATTTATATCTTGAAATAGAAAAAGTCCGGTTTTCAGAACGACTGACTATTATTTATGACATTGATGAAGCGGCGGACCTGGCATTAGTCCCGAGTCTTATTTTGCAGCCTTTGGTTGAAAACGCTATTAAATATGCGGTAGCAAGCCAAACCTGTGGTGGCAAAATTATGATCACAGCGCAAAAGTTTGGACATGATTTACTGATGGAAGTGGCAGACGACGGGCCAGGAATGGTGATTTCCGATGGTTTGCCAAAAGGGGAATCTGGCGGAGTAGGTTTGGTTAATACCAAAGAGCGATTAGCGGCCTTGTACGATCGTAATTTTTCTTTGGTCTTAACACATAACCATCCACGGGGTTTGAAAGTAAATATCAGAATACCATTTGAAACAGAGAGTACTGATGAAACAAATGCTTAAGGTCATAGTAGTCGACGATGAACCGTTAGCTCGCCGCGGTATGTTGGTACGTTTAGCTGACTTCCCTGAACTGGAAATAGTTGCCGAATGCAGCAATGGTGACGAAGCTGTAGCCGCTATCCGAGAGCATCAGCCTGACGCTGTGTTTTTAGATGTCGAAATGCCAGGCTTGGATGGGTTTGGTGTGTTAAAGCAATTGCAACAGCAACAGATTAACTTGCCTTATATCGTCTTTGTCACGGCTTATGATCACTATGCGTTGAGCGCTTTTGAAGTGCAGGCGCTGGACTATGTGCTCAAACCTGTAGAAAAAGAGCGTTTGGCTGCTGCTGTTGCAAAGCTTACGAAAAACTTCGAAGCCAAAGATCATCAGCGTCACAAAGGCCAGTTGGCAGCTGTGGTTGCACAGCTGACAGGTGAAAAAACCGATCAGATTTTACAACGTCTGGACCAGTCTCAGCCGGTGATGAACGAGCGGTTTCCGGAAGCCATCAGTATCAAAGACAGTGGTGAAATAACCCGTGTGCCAGTGAGCGCAATCGACTGGGTAGACGCTGCTGGTGATTATATGTGTATTCATACCCGGGATGGTCAAACCCATATTTTGCGCCGCACTATGAAAGAGCTCGAGCAAGAGTTGGATCCTAAATTGTTTGTCCGGGTGCATCGCAGCGCCATCGTCAATGTCAACACCATCGCCAAACTACAAATGCTGGCCAATGGTGAACATCAACTGATGCTGACCAATGGGCAAGCAGTGAAAGTTAGCCGCAGTTATAAAGACCGCGTCAAAATGGTATTTAATTCCTGAGTAGTTTCTGTTTGAAAAGCCTCCTCCCGGAGGCTTTTTCATCGATGATATTAGTACTGAGCAACCTGCTGTTGCCAGCGCAGTAAATAACTGTCGACCTGCTTTTTCTTATCTCCGGTTAATGCCAGAGGATACAAACCCGCCTGACCGTTAATTTCGCCTACCATCATCATATGCGCGCCTTGTAGCAGTTGTTCAACGGCATAAGCACCGAGTTTAGTTGCAAGAATGCGATCCGCGCCCACAGGGCGACCACCGCGCTGAATATGGCCCAGAATTGACGCCCTGCACTCTATACCTCGTTTTTCCAGATCAGCCGCTAAAGCCGAGACGCCGCCTGGGTACATGGTTTCAGCGATTACAATGATATAACTGCAATTACCTCTATGCTGGCGGGCTTGCTCGACATGTTGTGCGATTTTGTCCAGATCAAGCTCTGATGCCAGCTCAGGGCAAATAATTTGTTCAGCACCTGCAGCAATACCAGCCGCAACTGCTAAGTAACCAGTGTGGCGCCCCATGACTTCCACTAAAAAAATCCGCTCAAAGGCATCTGCCGTATCTCTGATTTTATCTATAGCATCCAGCGCTGTATCCAAAGCTGTGGCAAACCCTATAGTAAAATCAGAGCCGTCGATATCATTGTCTATAGTACCGGGAATACCAAGCAGCTGACCTTTGTAAAAGGCAGACAACTTCACGCAGCCACGGAAACTGCCGTCGCCTCCTATAACCAGCAGAGCATCCAGCTGCAGATCATGCAGGTGCTGCGCTGCCTGTTGTAAACCTGCTTCAGTGTGCATGGCTTCACAGCGCGCACTTTTTAAGATAGTGCCACCATCTTGGATAATGCTGCTGACATGATAAGGCAACAAGGTCTGGTACTGCTGTTCGATCACCCCGTTAAAGCCTCGCTGAAAACCTATGACTTCAATTTCATTGGCATGCGCGGTCAGTACCAGAGCTCGCACACAAGCATTCATTCCGGGGGCATCGCCACCGGAGGTTAACACTCCAATTCGTTTCATTTTATTATCCTTGGGCTTGTCTGTTTCTTATCCTAGCGCAGTTAAGCTCCCTTGCCTTGATCTGGGGCAACAGAGCGCATAGTTCTGACTTATTTTTTCTGGTGCAGGTCGCTACTCACAGACAAAAGTAAGACTTCTGTCGGATAATAGCAGCCTTAGAAAGGAGAGGGTATGCATCAGTCGTCTGGCCGGGTTGGTTTAGGGTTTAGTTTAGCGTTGTTAACAGCAGTGTTATGGGGCTTGTTACCTATAGCGTTAAAGTGGTTATTAAGTTCCATGTCAGCGGCAACCATTACCTGGATCCGTTTTATGGTAGCAGCTGTGTTGGTTGGAGTCGTGCTGCTGGTCCACAGAAAGATCCCATCGCTTGGCGTTTTAACGAAAAGAAAGAAGCTGTTGATCCTGATTGCCATTGCAGGTTTATTGTTAAATTACATTTTGTATCTGAACGGTTTATTTTTGCTGACAGCAGAAACGGCTCAGGTGGTGATCCAATTGGCACCATTTTTGATGATGCTGGGCGCAGTTTATTTGTTTAAAGAGCGGTTATTGCTATGGCAAAAAATAGGAGCCTGGTTGCTGGTCTTCGGTTTGTTACTGTTTTTTAACGACAGATTGGCTTTATTACTGACACAGTTTGGCTCTGAGGGCTATGGTTTGCTGCTGGTGATAGCGGCTGCTGTAGCCTGGGCTTGTTATGCGCTGGCGCAAAAACAATTGCTGATGAGCTTTAATTCTCAACAAATTATGTGGCTTATTTATATGGCCGGTGCTTTATGTTTTCTGCCCGCAGCAGACTTGGCTCCCGTGTTAGAGCTCTCTGGCTGGCAATGGAGCATAGTAGTGTTTTGTTGTCTGAATACTATTGTGGCTTATGGTGCTTTTGCTGAAGCATTACAACACTGGCAAGCCGCCAATGTCAGTGCCGTATTGGCCATTACGCCACTTTTGACTATAGGTTTTGCGCAGTTATTGGCTTATTTCTATCCGCAGTTTCCGGGCGAATCACTAAATGCCTGGGCTTGGGTTGGTGCTTTGTTGGTCGTGGTGGGGTCAATGCTGACGGCTTTAGCGCCCATGCTGAGGCAAAGACTTTAAGAAAATGGGGTCAGATCACATTGTTAACAGTTAACAATGTGATCTGACCCCATTTTAATTAGTTGATTTGTACTATCTTACAAGTGTTTGAAGCGCCAACAGTTTCCATCATATCGCCGTAGGTCAAAATCACTAAATCGCCGCTTTTTAAGTGCGCAATATCCTGCACAGCTTCAATAGCTGCTGCTGACACTTTTTGCTGACCCGGAGTTTGAGTACTGTCAAAAAATACCGGATATACACCACGATACAGCGCCATTTTATTTAAGGTCTTCTGGTGACGTGACAGCGCATAAATTGGCTGAGATGACGTAATGCGCGACATCAGCTTGGCAGTATACCCAGACTCGGTCAGAGCAATAATAGCTTTAATGCCTGTTAAATGATTGGCGGCATACATAGCGGATAAAGCGATGGTTTCGCTGATTTCAGTAAAAGAGACATCCATGCGATGTTTCGAGCTTTGCACTCTTGGGTGTTTCTCGGCACCATCACAAACACGAGCCATAGCTTTTACTGTGTCTACCGGATATTTACCAGCAGCAGTTTCACCGGACAACATCACCGCATCTGTACCGTCCAGCACAGCGTTGGCTACGTCCATCACCTCAGCACGGGTTGGCATTGGGCTTTCAATCATCGACTCCATCATTTGAGTCGCAGTGATCACCACGCGGTTGAGCTGACGTGAGCGGGCAATAATACGCTTTTGCTGACCTACTAATTCAGCATCGCCGATTTCAACGCCCAAATCACCACGAGCAACCATCACCGCATCAGAAGCACGGATAATATCGTCCAGAGTTTCGTCATCAGCCACAGCTTCAGCACGTTCTACTTTTGACACTATTAAGGCTTCAGAACCTGCAGCACGAGCCAGTTCACGGGCAACACGGAGATCATCACCACAGCGCGGGAAAGACACCGCCAGATAATCCACATCGATGTAAGCAGCTAAAGAGATATCGGTTTTGTCCTTTTCCGTCAGGGCAGGAGCCGACAAGCCACCGCCTAAACGGTTAATGCCTTTATTGTTGCTGAGCTTACCCGCCACAGAAACTTTGGTATGAATACGCTGACCGACCACGTGCTCTACGATCATCTGAATACGGCCATCATCTAATAACAGTACATCACCTGGCTGAACGTCGGAGGGCAACTCTTTATAGTCGATACCGACCTGAGTTTCATCGCCTTCGCCTTTTGGCAAATCAGCATCTAACACAAAGTGTTGGTCTTCTTCTAAAATGACTGAGCCATTTTTAAAGGTAGAGACACGGATTTTCGGGCCTTGCAAATCACCCAGAATAGCGACATGAGCGCCGGTTTTGGCTGCTGCAGCTCGCACCATTTCAGCGCGTTGTTTATGATCTTCGGCACTGCCGTGAGAAAAGTTAAACCGAAATACGCTGGCACCAGCCAGGATCAGTTTTTCAATAATGGCTTGTGAATTCGTTGCAGGTCCAAGGGTAGCGACTATTTTAGTTCTTCTGGGCATCAAGAGCTCCTAAAAGCTTATCTATGGATGGGTCGACTTAAGTGTAATGTAATTTTATTACAGAATATAGCTGCAGTTTGAATAAAACTTTCAGCTTTAGCCGCTTGTCCGACCTGTTAAAGTAAAAAACAGCTAAAAAAAGAGGGGCTTCTTACAAAAAGCCCCTCTGCATTACAGATCAGTTGTAAGACGGGTCATTAGTTTTGAAAGTCTTTTTTATCAAAACGTGAGCCACGTAAGCTGTCTTTGACCTTTTTCAGATTCTCACGAAATTTGGTGCCTCGACGCAAAGTAAAACCAGTCGCCAGAATATCAATCAGTACCAGTTGTGCTACACGGGACGCCATCGGCATATACATATCTGTATCTTCCGGCACATCCAGCGACAACACCAGGGTACATTCCTTGGCTAAAGGGCTGTCGTAAGCCGTAATACCTATGACTGTTGCATCGTTTTCACGGGCAATAGCAGCGATATCACAGAGGTTTTTGGTCCGGCCTGTGTGACTGATACAAACCACCACATCACCTTCGGCGCTATTAATAGCACTCATACGTTGCATCACTATATCGTCAAAACAAACGACAGGGACGTTAAAGCGGAAAAACTTATTTTGCGCATCATGTGCCACAGAGGCTGAAGCGCCTAAACCAAAAAAGGAGATTTTTTTCGCCTGAGTCAGTACATCCACTGCGCGATTAATAGTAAGAATATCAACGTTTTGGCGAGCCGCATCTAAAGCCGCCATAGTGGATTCAAAGATCTTCGCCGTGTAAGCCTCAGGGCCGTCATCTTCTTCCACATGGCGGTTTACATAAGGAGTACCGTTGGCCAAACTCTGTGCCAGATGCAATTTAAAATCCGGAAAACCTTTAGTATCCAAACGGCGGCAGAACCTGTTCACTGTAGGTTCGCTGACATCGGCCATCTTGGCCAGAGCCGCTATACTACTGTGTATAGTGGTTTGCGGATTGGCCAGGATCACGTCGGCGACTTTGCGCTCTGATTTACTGAAGCTGTTGACGCTGTTAATTATTTTTTCCAACACATTCATCGGATAGTCCTGACTGAGAAACACTGAACAACACAGTGCAAAATGTTGTAACTCGCTTTGTTATACAACCTGGTGCCACTGCAAAATAGTGATAAAGTTACGACAAAGCAGCTGATTCATTGCCTAGGCTGCCTTATTATATGAGAATAGTCAAAACTTTAGCGTCTCTGTAATTTAATTACAACTTATCTGGTTTACATCTGGCTTTTGCTCGGCTAGTATGCGGATAAGTGTTGTAAAATTACATCTAATCAAGGGTCATTCATGACAACAACAGCACCACTGAACAAAGCCTGTGATCTGATTCTCTTTGGCACCAAAGGCGATTTAGCTCGTCGTAAGTTATTGCCAGCACTCTATCAATTGGAAAAATCTGGCCTCTTGCATGCCGACAGCAAAGTCATAGGCGTGGCCCGTGACGAATTAAGCTTAGATGGCTATAAAGAACTGGTTGAAACCAACTTACAGAAATTTATCAAAGAACCTTTGGACGCCGATGTTTTAGTTCGTCTGAAGGCTAAATTAGAGTACGTTCAGGTCGACCTGACCAAAGAAGATGCTTATAAAGCCTTAAAACAGGTGACCGATCCTAAAAAACGTATTCCTGTCAGTTACTTTGCTACTGCTCCTTCTTTGTTTGGCAATATTTGTAAAGGCTTGTCTATTGCCGGTTTGTCGGCAGAGCCGGCCCGTGTGGTACTGGAAAAACCTATTGGTCACGATTTAGCCTCATCTAAAGTGATCAACGATGAAGTGGCTAAGTATTTTGCTGAATGCCAAATCTACCGTATCGACCACTATTTAGGTAAAGAGACAGTACTCAACCTGTTAGCTTTGCGTTTTGCCAACTCCATTTTTGCCGCCAACTGGGACCACAATGCCATTGACCATGTGCAGATTACTGTGGCCGAAGAAGTGGGCGTTGAAGGCCGCTGGGGTTATTACGATGACGCAGGTCAAATGCGTGACATGGTGCAAAACCACTTGTTACAGGTCTTGTCGCTGATCGCAATGGAGCCACCGGCTCGTCTGGATGCCGACAGTATCCGTGATGAAAAGTTAAAAGTTCTCAAAGCGCTGCGTCCTATTAATGTATCAAACGTGCAGGAAAAAACTGTCCGAGGTCAATACGCGGGTGGTTATGTCGCTGGTACTCCTGTGCCTGGTTATCTGGACGAAGAAGATGCGCGTCCAAACAGCAAAACCGAAACTTTTGTCGCTATTAAAGTGGATATCGACAACTGGCGCTGGGCTGGTGTGCCGTTCTATTTAAGAACAGGCAAACGTATGCCGAAAAAAATGAGCGAATTAGTCATTTGCTTTAAGCCGCAGCCACACAATATTTTCTTTGAAACCTACAAACAGTTGCCAGCCAATAAGCTGATCATCCGTTTACAGCCAGACGAAGGCGTAGAAATTCAGATCATGAACAAAATTCCTGGTCTGGGCGAAAGCATGCAGCTGCAACAAACCAAACTGGACTTAAGTTTCGATGAAACCTTTAAGTCGCAGCGTATCGCCGATGCCTATGAGCGTTTATTACTCGAAGCCATGTTAGGCAACCAGTATCTGTTCGTGCGCCGTGATGAAGTTGAACAGGCCTGGAAATGGGTCGACGGTATTTTGGATGCGTGGAAAGTGACCAACGAGCCGCCAAAACCTTATCAGGCTGGTACCTGGGGTCCTGTTTCCGCCATTTCGTTATTGGCGCGTGAAGACAGAAACTGGGACGAATAACAATGCAGCTTCATACTTTCGATTCAAGCGCCGCATTAAACCAGCAATTTGCCAGTGAGATCAGCAGCCGTTTGGCTGCTGCTATCGCAGAAAAAGGTGCTGCTACTTTGGTGGTGTCCGGTGGCAAAACGCCTTTGCCGTTGTTTAAAACCTTATCTGAAACTGATTTGGATTGGTCACGCGTGACTATCACTTTGGCGGATGACCGCTGGTTACCTGAGACTCATGCCGACAGCAACGAAGGCTTGGTGAAAGCCAACTTGTTGCAAGGCAAAGCAGCTAAAGCTCGTTTTATCAGCTTATTTGACAGCGCATCAGCAGACGACGCCTATAAAGGTTCTGCCACAGTCGCGGCTCGGGTCGCTGAACTGCCGTTATTTGATGTGCTGATTTTAGGCATGGGAGAAGATGGTCACACAGCCTCTTTATTTCCGTGCAGCAAAGAAATTCAGGCCGGTTTAGCTGCCGATGCACCAGTGGCATTGGCTGTGACTCCAGCTACTGCGCCTTACCAGCGTTTGAGTTTAAGCAAAACGCGCTTACTCCAAAGCGCTGTGATTTATTTACATCTGGTTGGCCCCAAGAAGCTAACTGTTCTGGAACAGGCCATGGCAGGTCAGGACCCTTTGCAAATGCCGGTACGGGCATTTTTGCATCAGCAGCAGGTCCCTGTGCATGTAATGTTCACAGCTAACTAATCGACAAGACGAGGTTAACATGAATCCGGTTATACAACAGGTCACAGACAGAATAGCGGCACGCAGTGAGAAAAGCCGTGCGCTTTATCTGCAGCGGATGGAACAGGCCCGTGCCAAGGGGCCGCACCGCGGTGCTTTGGCCTGTGGCAATCTGGCTCATGGTTTTGCAGCTTGTTCAGCTCAGGAAAAATCTGATTTACGTAGCTTAACCAAAGCAAACATCGGCATTATTTCCTCGTACAACGATATGTTGTCTGCGCATCAGCCGTATGAAGCCTATCCGGCCATTATTAAAGCCGCTGTTGCTGAAGTGGGCAGTGTCGCGCAGTTTGCTGGTGGTGTACCGGCCATGTGTGATGGTGTGACTCAAGGTCAGCCAGGCATGGAGCTGAGTTTGTTAAGCCGTGACATTATTGCCATGTCTGCCGCTGTTGGTCTGTCGCACAATATGTTCGACGGTGCCATGATGCTGGGTATTTGTGACAAGATAGTGCCGGGATTACTGATGGCCGCTTTAAGTTTTGGCCATCTGCCTTTTGTGTTTGTGCCAGCAGGGCCTATGCCATCAGGTATTCCAAACAAAGAAAAAGCCCGGGTACGTCAGTTGTATGCTGAGGGCAAAGTAGGGCATGACGAGTTATTAGATTCGGAGTCTGCCTCTTATCACAGCGCTGGTACTTGTACTTTCTACGGTACTGCCAACTCGAACCAGCTTGTGGTTGAAGTGATGGGTTTACATTTACCTGGAGCGTCTTTTGTTAATCCGGGTACTGCATTACGTGATGAACTGACTAAAGCTGCAGCGCGTCAGGTAACCCGTTTAACTGACTTGGGTACTGATTATTTACCTATCTCCAAAATTGTGGATGTAAAAGCTGTAGTCAACGGTATTGTGGGTTTACTGGCCACTGGTGGCTCTACCAACCACACCATGCACTTGATAGCTGTGGCACGCTCAGCTGGTTTTATTGTGAACTGGGATGACTTTGCTGATTTGTCGCATGCGACTCCACTGATCACCAGAATTTACCCGAACGGTCAGGCCGACATTAACCACTTCCAGCAGGCTGGCGGTATGGCGTATTTAATTCGTACTTTATTAGACAATGGTTTGTTGCATGAAGATGTGAATACAGTGGCAGGCCCTGGTTTGCGTCGTTACACCCAAACTCCTGTATTGCAGGATGGCAAATTAGTATGGGTAGATGGTCCGACAGAGTCATCTGATCTAACAGTGTTAGCTGATGCGGCTAAACCCTTTAAAGATCACGGTGGTTTGCAGGTGTTATCCGGCAACGTGGGCCGTGGTGTGATTAAAACCTCAGCACTTCGTGAAGGTACTGAAATAGTGCAAGCACCTGCTGTGGTGTTTTCCAGCCAGCACGAATTAGATGCCGCTTTTAAAGCTGGTGAATTGAATAAAGATTGTGTAGTCGTTGTGCGTTTCCAGGGCCCACGTGCCTGTGGTATGCCAGAGCTGCATAAACTGACTCCGCCTTTGGGTGTATTACAAGACCGCGGTTTCCATGTCGCGTTAGTGACAGACGGTCGTATGTCCGGTGCTTCAGGTAAGGTACCAGCCGCTATCCACGTCACACCAGAAGCGGTTGACGGCGGTGTGATCGCTAAAATCCAGACCGGCGATATGATGCTGGTGGATGGTATTAACGGTGTATTAAAAGTATTAGTGTCAGATGAAGAGCTGGCTAAACGCCAAGCTGCAACCCGTGATATGAGCGATAGTCACTGGGGCATGGGCCGTGAGATGTTTGGCGGTATGCGTATGGTAATCACCGGTGCAGAACAAGGTGCCTGTAGTCTGTTTAACACAGAGGATCAATACCATGGCTGATATCCAGTTCGCTATTGTTGCTGATATTGGCGGCACTAACGCACGTTTTAGCCGTGTTGATTTAGATAGCCTGCATTTAGACAAAGTGGCGGTGTATCCATGCGCAGACTTTGATACCTTGGCTGATGCTTTGCAGTTTTACCGTAACGAGCAAGGTTTAACAGCCATTCGCCATGTGGCTTTGGCCATTGCCTGTCCTGTCACAGGTGATTTTGTCAAAATGACCAACTTCCGCTGGCAGTTTTCTGTAAGTCAAATGAAAGCCGATTTGGATTTAGCCGAGTTTATCGTGTTAAACGATTTTACCGCTGTGGCCATGAGCTTACCTGCGCTAAAACAAACCGAGCTGGTACAAATTGGTGAAGGCCATGCCGATCAATTTAAACCTATGGCGGTGTTAGGCGCTGGTACTGGTTTAGGTGTCGCGCATTTAATTCCTACCGCTTTAGGCTATTTACCATTGCCAGGCGAGGGCGGTCATATCGACTTTACCGCTCAAACCGAACAGGAATGGTTTATTCAAAAGTTTTTAGCGAATAAATACGGTCATGTAAGCCCCGAGCGTTTGTTATCAGGCCCAGGCTTAGAAGATTTGTATCTGGCTGTTGCTGCCTTTAACAACAAAGCGGTTGAGCCTTTAAACGCCGCCCAAATCGCTGGTAAAGCGCTGGACGGTAGCTGTGTGTTATGCAAAGCCGTTATCGAGCAGTTTTTTGCCAGTTTAGGTGGTTTGGCAGGGGATTTAGCCCTGACCTTAAGCACTTTTGGCGGCGTTTTTGTCGCTGGTGGTATTACGCCAAAATTACTGTCGCTGATTAATCAAAGCGAATTCAGAACCCGATTTGAAGCAAAAGGCCGGTTTAAAGACTTCAACCGCCGTATTGCAACTTTTGTCGTCACTGCAGAGCAACCAGGTTTAACCGGCTGTGCAGTCTACTTAAAACAACATATGGCGAGTTAACACTATGGCATTTGAAAATTGGCAACTACAACCTGACGTTTTGTTCGCACAAGGCCCTGTGGTGCCCGTCATTGTGATCAAAGATTTAGCTGACGCTGTTCCTATGGCGAAAGCCTTAGTGGCAGGCGGCATTAAAGTGTTAGAAGTGACTTTACGTACTCCTGTGGCTCTGGATGCAATTCGTTTATTGGCCACTGAAGTGCCTGACGCCATAGTAGGTGCTGGTACTGTCACAACAGCCAAACAGTTGGAAGAAGTGATAGCAGCAGGTGCACGTTTTGCTATCAGCCCTGGTTCTACCCGTGAACTGCTGCAAGCAGGGAAAGACAGCGCTATTCCGCTGATCCCTGGTATCGCCAGTATTTCCGAACTGATGGAAGGCACAGCAGTAGGTTACACCCACTTTAAGTTTTTCCCGGCAGAAGCAGCAGGCGGCGTTAAAACCTTAAAATCAATTCACGGCCCATTCTCTGATATACGTTTCTGCCCAACAGGCGGCATTAACGAGAAAAACTTCAAAGAATACTTAGCCTTACCTAACGTACGTTGCGTAGGCGGTAGCTGGATAGTGCCGGACGACGCCATTAAAAACAAAGAATGGCATAAAATCACAGAGCTGTGTTTAGCAGCTGTGGAAGAAGCGAAAACAGTGCAGAAGTAATGCTTCTTTGCATGTTATAGCTTGATATGAGGAACCCGGCTTTGGTCGGGTTTTTTTATGGTTTGGGATTGCAGTGGTACCACTTTCAAAAAAATACAGTGGTGTGTCTTGAGTAAAAACATGAACAACTAGCGTACAGGCTGTATAGGTTTTGTCGGCGATAAATTTACTGATTTCAGAAAATGTTGTTGAAATAGAGGTACATCAGCGTTAGTTTGGTATGAGTAAAAATCATCAAAGAAGGCAGAAAAATGTTCGACTTGCGGGCATTCTACCTTTGAAAACGGATTGTTATGCATAAATACATATGAACATCCTTGAAGAATTAGAAAAACTGAAACGGGAACGAAGTCAGACCTCACCTTTTAGCTCACTAGAAGAATTCGAGAACTGGTCAGATTCTGTTCGCCCCCTTCTTTCGTTTAGTAAAGAGCTATCAACTGCATTTGCTCAGTCCGCAACAGGGGCAACAGTAACAGCTCGAATGGGGAGCCCTGAAGATTCAAAAACCAACATGAATAATGCAATTGGCATTCTTAATCAGGCTATTACAGCCGCAAAATTAAGAAATCAAGAAGCATCTGAACCAAAGAGTTTTTCCAGCCAAAACAATGAAAAAATCGATGAAAGAACAATTTGAAAATCATCCAGTTGTATTTGGTTGCAGTCTACTTCTTGCAGGCTTTCTGGCCGGCGTTTCATTCATGTCTTTTGTTTTTCCGTCATTTACTGCGGCACCAGAGCTGCCTGCAGTGGTAAGCAAAGAAAACATAGAGTGCAATGTAGATGGCCTTCCTCTTTTATCCGAATCTCACGATAAAAGAGTTTCAGTTATGCGGTCTCAGCTCTTAGAGTTTGAATCTAAAGCAAGTGACAGGATGATCATAAAGTAGCTACCAAGAAAAATATCTGGATAGTGCTAATCGAGTCCGTGAAGATATAAAGGCAGAGAAAATCGCGGGATAGCCAAATTCTATAACTTTGGGTTGAGGCGGGTTATAAAGATTATATAAAGATCTAGCGTTGGGGTAGCACTGCGATTTTCTTGTTCCTCGGACAACAGAGCGTCTTAGAATCTAAGGTTATAAAACTTGTTGCTTAATGCACTATTTTCAGCTGATTGATCGTTCTGATTAAAATTGAGTTGAATCGAGCTGCAACAATAACCACTATTTGTTTTTATAACGTACATTACTATGTCTGATCCAAAAATTCCTTAGCAGAAATTAGTTCCTGCAGGGCTTTGAGTGCAACAGGTTTACTGTACAGGTATCCCTGCATATAGTGACAACCTTTACTCAATAAATAGTCACGTTCATCGATTGTCTCTACACCCTCAGCAATACATATGACTCCCAGGCTGTGTGCCAAGGTCACTATGGTGTCGATAATAGCGGTGTTATTCGCAATATTAGAGACAAAACTACGGTCTATCTTGATCGCATCCAGCGGAAAATCCTGGATATATTTTAGCGATGAATAGCCTGTACCAAAATCATCCAGAAATATTTGGAAACCTGCTCTACGGAGTTCATCCATATTTTGGATTGCATTATCTTTATTCTGGATTAAGGTTGACTCAGTGATTTCCAGTCGAATTACACTTGCAGAAATGCCACTTTGGATCACTATCTGTTTAAATCGGCTTAGCATGCTTTGGTTGCATAGCTGCGTTGCCGCCAGATTAATAGATAAATACAAGGAGCGGCCTGCGTTGCCCATAGATTTGAGATCTTCACAGGCTGTTGTCATTGAGTTATAGGCTAATTCATCTATTAAACCACTTTGCTCAGCAATAGGAATAAATATATCTGGTGAAATAAACTGACCGTTATTCTGCCAGCGCGTCAGCAATTCTACACCGACGATCTGACCTGATTGTGCATTAATTATGGGCTGGTAATAGTTCATCAGGCTGTTCTGGGCTATCGCTTCGCGCAATTGCTGTTGCAGAAGAAACTTCTGTTTGGTTTGTTCCAGCAACCCGGTTTGGTAAGAGTAGGGCTGAACGGTGCCACTTTCTCTAGCGACACGTAAGGCAATTTCCGCTTGCTTTAATAGTTGTGGGGCTGATTCCAGTTCTGTCGTTCGACAAGCTGTACCCGCGACACAGGACAAGGTTATATCTTGCTCAAAGACGGTAATAGGTTGAGTGATCAGTGCTAATAATTGTTCTGACACACTAGCAACATAATGGGCATCACCCTTGCTCAAAGCGATGATAAAAGCTGACTCAGCAGCATGGATCAGCAAATCAGGTGTACTTATTTGACTGCGTAAACGTGACGATATTTGCAGTAATGCCGTGTTGGTTGCCAAATCACCAAAAGCACTTTTAATCTCGCTAAACTGTAACACTTTCACCACAATAAAAGCACTGAACTTTGAATTATCCTCAGTGGGCTTTAAATACTGCTGTAATAAATTGCGATTAGGTAAACCTGTTATTTGATCATAATTCGACAGCTGTTCAAGCTCCTGCTCCGTTAGTTTGTGTAAAGTAATATCAGTGTACAAGCCGTAGACTTGCTGCGGTTTATCTGCGTCAACTACCGCTAACTTACCCACGTCCTTAAACCAGCGCCACTGACCATTAATTGCTTTTACCCTGTAGATACAATTGAACTCAGTGCTTTCAGCTTCTTTTAATGCCTGCCAGTTTTGGCAATAACTGGCTTGATCATCCGGATGGATTTTATTCAGGTAATCGTTAACACTGTAACTTGATTTAGGACTTGAGAAAAGTAACGCCATCCTATTGGAATACACCAGACTGTCTGTGACAAGGTCTGCTTCCCAGACATCACTGGAAGCCACAGCCAACGCCAGTTCAAGTTTGTTTTTTACCTGCTTGAGCGCATCATGTTGGTGCATTAACTGAGATTGCTGCTTGATCCTGTTGCGAAACCAAAGCAAGGTGATAACAAGCATAATGGCAGCGTAACAGGTATAGGCCAGAGGACTTCGCCATGGCGGGTAGGCAACATTTATATGCAGCTCTGCAGCTTGACTGTATTGCTCTGCTGCGGGATTAAAAGCTGTGACATTTAGCATGTAGAGACCAGGCTTGAGGTTGGGTAGAGCCAACTGAGGCCCAGCTTTTACATAGTCAGCTAAATCTGCAGGCCCTGTTAGGTCAAAGCGATAATACATATCGTCTTGAGTACTGTAGTTAAAGTCAGAAACCTGAATTTTAAGGCCATAATCGTCGTGCGCCAGCTCAAGCTTTTGCTGTTGTGAAGGTATCAATTGCGCAGCTAATACTCGAGATTCCAACTCGACTTTTGTGAAATAAAGTTCTGGCGGAGTGTGCTGCTTTGCTACAAATTGACTAGGCTCAAACATAGTCACGCCGCGCATTGAACCAAACACCATTTTTCCATTGTGCTGGACAAAGTGACTTGAAGCACTATTAAACTCGTTGTAAGCCAAGCCACTGCGATGAGTGAACTGACGCAGTAACCTTTTTTCAGGGTTAAAACGCCACAGGCCTGAGTGGCTGCTCATCCATAAATATCCCTGAGAGTCTTGTTGCAGGGCATACAAAGTAGAGGTGGTCAGTGTGGGTTGTTCCTGATTGAAAAAATCACTTTTTTCAATCAGTGTCTTGCTATCCAACTCAAGCAACCCCAGGCCTGATATCAAAAACCAAAGACTCTGGTCAAGTTGTTGCACACCCTCAGCAAACAAGACTTTGCTTTTATGCCTATCCGGTACCTGATAGACCAGAGAGATCTCGTCTTGCTGAAGATCGTACCGCCAGATAGCCGCCTGGTAAAAAAAGAAAAACTCATTTTTATCTGCTGGATTAACACCAAACCATTGTGCTTGCTCAGGTGCAGACAAAAAGGAAGATAGCCGCTGCAAGGGAAGAACAGTTGTCTCATTCTTAATCCAAAATGCACCTTTGGTCGTCAAAGCCAACAATTCTTTATTGGAAGTTTGTGTCACACTGTAAAAGTATTGTTGAAAAAATTCGGTGTTAAGCTGGTTGTCAAGCGGCACTAATTGTTTGAGTTCTATATCAAACCTCGATAGCGACATTGCGTTTAACAACCACAGATAACGACCAGACTGATCGGGGTAAATTCCATAAATTGTTGAATCTGACTCGATTGCAGCTTTATCACCATTTAGCAAAAAGTGCTCAGTTTTACCGTCCTGCCAGTGGTAACGATTCAAGCCGTTTTGTGTACCAATCCATAGATCAGTTTTCGTGCTGTGTAGGCCAAACACATAGTTATGGCTAAGTTTTTTTGTGCCAGTACTGTTATACAGATTTTCAAAGCCACTAAACTGACTATGCCATAAGTAGGCTCCGTCACCTCTGGTTCCCAGCCAGAAAGCGCCGTCATCAAGTTCAATAAAATCTAATATAGTGTCGTCTGCATAACCATAGATGGTTTGGCCTGGCTGGAATAATGAGCGGATTTTCATGGTGTGGCTATCGAGGTTCAGTAACCCGATATCAGTACCAAGCAACAAGCCATATTTGGACGAGTTTTTTATTTTCCAGATGTTCTGCTCTGGGAGCAGCGTTTCTGCCAGCACGCTTTTGCCCGGCTCTAATATAGCCGCTACCGGCAGGCGGTATAAGCCACTGACAGTGCCTATCAATAGGTATTTATCCTGCAGCAGCAAGGCTTTACTGTTGAGTTGATCTGCAGTGGCCTTTTCTGGCAAATAATGAATAGGTTCTACTGCTTTGGATGCTAAATCCAACTGATATAACCCCATGGATGTAGCGATAATTAATCTATCATCTAGTCGTAGCAAGTCTCTGATATGGTGAGTCGCAGGATCCTTCCCACTGAAGCTGAATACTTGAGTGAGTTGCCCTCTCTCGTTCTGATGATAAATGCTTAATGCATTGGCATACCAGCGGTTTTGTGTGTGGTCCTGACGAATTAAATAAATGGCATCATCGGGAGGAAGTACTTTATCATGTTCACGCTGTAAATAACGGCTGCCACCTGTGAGCAAGTTCATTTCAATAAGGCCTGCATCCGCAGTAGCTATTTGTAATTTTGTCTCAGTAATAAAATCAAAGTCCCAAACGATATCACTACTTAAATTAAGTAAAGGCCGGATATGCTCTACACTGCTGCCATCAAAACGGTCTAAATCACTTTCAGTCGCTAGCCAAAGTTGCCCTTTACTGTCTAGCTTCATGGTATAAACCACACCCTGACTTAAACCGTTATCGGGCGAGAGGCGCGATACCTCGACCGCTGCGACTGCGGCATGACTTATCAGCACTGATCCAGCCAACATAAAAATGCATGCCCCTTGAATAAAGGCTATGAAATGTTTCGCAAATACGCTGATGTTTGGCATGAAAGACTTACTGAAAAATTGCATATAAAAATTATGATGTACTTATTATTTCAGTATTAAAATTGAACTATAACACTAGGAAATAATAAGCAGCAACATTCGGTTATCACAAAATAAAACTTACCTTTTATTCATATTGTTTATCGCTTTGATTTTTGTGACCAAAGAGGCACTCTATCCAGGGCAAGATCACGAACGTTTTTTGGCCAATCCAAGCTGGTAGCTGACCCAATCGCCAGCTTATGATCAGATACTGCCTTTTACAAAGGGCAATTCTGTGAACCTGAACGTATTTTCTGAACACTTTTCCTGCATCGAAGACACTCGCCAGTCTGCCAAAATTACGTACCCGCTGTTTGATGTGCTTTTTCTTACACTGTGTGCCGTGATTGCTGGCTGTCAGGGGTGGGAAGACATTGAAGATTTCGGCGAACACAGGCTTGCCTGGCTGCAAAAGCTTGGATTCTTTGCTTTAGGTTTACCGGTACACGACACCATAGCGCGGATCATCGCACGCATTGAGCCAACCCAACTGCAACACTGCTTTGCCAATTGGATGCAGGCAGTCACGGTGTTGACTGATGGCGAGGTGGTCACCATAGATGGTAAAACACTATGCAGCTCGTACAACCGAAAAAGCCGTCGCTCAGCCATTCACATGGTAAGCGCTTTTGCCAGTGCCAATGACGTAGTGATGGGGCAAGTAAAGACCGAAGAAAAGTCGAACGAAATAACAGCGATACCAGAGTTGTTAGATTTACTGAGCATCAAAGGCTGTTTGGTAACCATTGATGCAATGGGTTGTCAAAAAGACATAGCAGCAAAGATTGTTGCTAAAGAAGCCGACTATTTGCGGCGGTAAAGGGCAATCAGGAGACATTGCACGAGGGCATTCAGGCTGCTTTTAGAAACCACCTGAAATCAGAGCCAGAGCAACTGAACTCCGTTGAGAAAGCACATGGTCGGATTGAGTACCGAGAATATCACGTGCTGGATAGCAGTGTGTTGCCTGCAAGCATGACTGACGCATGGGTTGGCTTAAAAAGCATAGGCCTAGCCATTAGCTATCGGATGACGAAGCAAAAAGAAAGTCGCCTGGAGTACCGCTACTTTATTAGCTCAGCAGCCTTAACCAGCAACAGATTAACTCAGGCAGTTCGAAGTCACTGGGGAATTGAGAATAAGCTGCATTGGGTGCTCGATGTCAGTATGGATGAGGACGACAATCAAATCTTCCGGGGACATGCAGCAGCAAATATGGCAACAATGAGACATCTTAGTTTAAACATGCTTCGTGCCGAGACCAGTAAAGCGATGAGCGTGCCACGCAAACAACGCAGAGCCCATATCGATGAAGGTTATCTTGAGAAGGTTGTCATGGCAGGCTTAAGCATGGATGAAACAACCAATGGGGTCAAGTCTTGCCCCGCGTCCCATTATTCGAGCTATTTTCCGCTAAATTTTCTGGTCTTTTTCCTCAAACTCATAGAAGCTGAATCAGCCTGGTATTTTAGGCGCAAGACAAGGACTGACGCTACAGACGTTCAAAGTCAGTTCGCACTCTTATGCAAAGCTGTATGTGCAAATAACACTAGTCAACATATCCTATTGATGAGGTTTACTATGCCAAAAAGTCTATTGATAAGCTCAATCTTTGCGCTCTTATTATCGGGCAATTATGCCTTAGCTAATGAAGCCTGCTTGCTTGAAACCAATGCGGATTTTATGGGGGTAAAGCTGGATATTAAAGACTGCATACAAAATGCAGGTATGGCGACTGCTGATTTTAAAGCTCAATGTGAGGGCTTGTCGCAAGCTGTGGTTTCTATGGGTGGGCCAGCGGCCAAGATTAGTTATTTATCCAGCTGTCCTGTGCCTTTTCAGGCGAAATGTGATCATTCAAGCACCGCACAAACTGTCTTTTTTTACTATAAACGATCGGCTGATGAAGCGGCAGGGCTCGAATCCAGCTGTGGGCTTATGCAAGGGAAGTATACAAAAGGTACATTATAGTAAAGGTGAGCGGCCCAGCGTCTTCATGGTGCGCGGCACAGCTCTTAGGGCCTGGCAGTAGCGCCAGTGACCACACCTGAATCCAACAGGTTGTTGATGCTGTTGTTTCATCATGCTTAACCAGAAGCTGACAGTAAAAAAGTGAAATGCGGTAAAAGTTATTTTACTGTTAATGATGTGTAGCATCTTTCGTGATGTTTTCTATACTGAGATCAGCTTTTGTTAAACCTGCAAGGAGCTGATGATGGAAGACAGTATAGAACTGATGTTTATCATGTTGGTGGCGCTTTGCCTTTATGTGTTGGCGTTACATTTTGAGCATAAAAAGCAATTGTTTATGCTGCAGGCCAAACTTGATTTATTACTTAACCAGCAAGGACTGAAGTTTGACTGGCTAGAGCAGTTACCGGAAAAGTTGCGTCAACAATTGCTTCAGGTGAAAGAAAGAGAAGGGATTTGGCTGATACGTCAGGAGACAGGTTTGGATGTGATGGATGCTAAGGCTTTGCTTGATCAATACAAACAACAACATTCCGATCACACTAAAGCCACGTAGCCCTGCGAAGAGGGCTCAGGAGCTGACTACTCGCAAAGCCGGTAACCAACCCCGGCTTCAGTTTTCAGATGCCGTGGCGCCGACGGATTGTCTTCCAGTTTTTGCCTTAGCTGCGCCATATGTACGCGAATGTATTCGGGCCTGTCTTGGTAATGCTCGCCCCAAACCTGCTGCAAAATCTGATTATGTGTCAAAGCTGAACCTAAGTGGCGCACCAGCAACAATAAAATATCGTATTCGGTTTTGGTCAGGTGCACTTGCTCACCCGCTTTGGTGACGACACGTTGTACCGGATCCAGCTTAATATCGGCAAAAGCTAAAGGCTTAGCGGTTTTTTGTTGTTGTCGTAATGCGGCCCGAACCCGGGCTAGCAATTCAGCTGAACTAAAAGGTTTGGTGACATAGTCACTCGCGCCAGAGTCTAACGCCCGCACTTTGTCCTGCTCTTTACCCCGGGCAGAGATGACTATCACCGGCACTTCGGACCAGCTGCGCAGTTGTTGTAACCACTCAATGCCATCCATATCGGCCAAGCCTAAATCCAGCAGAATTAAATCAAAACTATGTTCTTTTAACAGCGCGAAGCCATGTTGGCCTTCGGCATGAAGCTGGCATTGATAACCCTGACTTTGCAGCAGCGTCTGTAAAAAGCTTTGTAAGCCTGGGTCGTCTTCAAGCACCAATAAACGTACGGTATTGGTTGTGGTATTTAGCATAGTGGCCACTCCAACACTGCCGTTACTTTTTCTGATGTTGAGTCAGTGTGTAATTCAAACTTGCCCTGATGCAAAGCGGCCACTGCCTTGCAAATATTAAGCCCTAAACCATGGCCTTTATCACGGGCTGCGGGGGCAACAGACTTGAGGCCGTTACTTAACCGGACAAAACAGTGCGAGGCGGTTTGTCCGATAGTTAACTCAAAAGGTGCAGCACCGTAACGCAAGGCATTTTCCAGCATATTGGCTAAGGCTATCTCCAGCAGCTCTAAATCACCTTTTAAAGGTGTCGCTGCGTTACATATTAAATAAGTGCTGAGTTCTGCTGCTTGGTCGCCACGCCTGGGCAAAGCGCCAGCCACTAAATCGTCGGAACTGAAATCGCAGTGCTGAATACGATGAGTGCTCAGTTGGGCTTTGCTCAGCTCCAGTACTTTTTCAAAATGCTGATTTAAAATCTGGCTTTGCTGGTAAATATTCTGCGCTTGCTGCTGACGTTGTTCTGTACTCAGTTGCAACTGTGGATCGGCCAGCATACTGGACGCGCCCATAATGGTGGCCAAAGGGGTGCGTAAATCGTGGGATAACGAGCGTAACAACATAGCTTTTTGTTGTTCCAGCTGAGCTTTGACTCTGTCCTGCTGCGCTTTTTCACTCAGTTCCAGCCTGGCATAACTTTGCGCCAATAACGACTGTGCTGTATGCAATAAAGTTGGGTGGCTGGATAAAAAACACTCTGGCACTACAATCCAGGCTACAGCCGGAGAACCCACCGCAAGCAACGCCTGCTCAGTGCTTACTTGCGGCTGTTGCCCCGCAACAAGTTGCACTGAGGCCCCTAAACGACGACTTAATAATTTGGCGGTGTAAGCGCATTGTTTTTGCCAGTCCTGCCTTTGCCCTAAACCTTTGGCCAGCATATACATGCCACGGGTTTGAGACATGGCATAACGCAAGCGTTTGACTTGTTGTTTTGAGCGCTCAGACAGCAGACTTATCAGCAAACCCAGCAACACCATCACCACAAAACTGATCAAAAAACTGGCATCGTGTACATCAAAAGTGTAATAGGGCGGCACAAAACACCAGTTCAGCACAAGCACTGACACTAAGGTGGTTAAACTGGCCCAGCGCCAGCCGTATTGTTGCGCCTGCCAGGCTACCCACAACAATTGCAGCATGGCGACATCTGTCGGGCTTATCCAGTCACGCAGCGGTAAACACAGCAGTATGATGACGAGTGGAAGTAGAAAAGTTCCGGCCAGCTCTTGCACGTAACGCAGTGTCCATAATTTGGCCATCTTAGTACCGCCAATAGGAAGGAGTAAACAAAATGAGTAAGGTCAAAATTTCCAGTCGTCCCATTAACATGCCTAAACACAACCACCACTTGGCCGCATCCGGCAAAGTCGAAAAATTACCAGCAGGGCCAATAATGCTGCCAAGGCCAGGGCCGACGTTGGCAACAGCCGTTGCAGCTCCCGTCACTGCGGTAACTAAGTCCAGCTCACAAAAGGATAACGCCATAGCGATAAAGGCTATGGTAGCAAAATAGATAAAAAAAAAGGCTAAAACGTTACCTAACAACTGGTCATCCACTTTTTTGCCGCCATAACTCTGACTCCAGACAGCTTTGGGATGCACCAGCAATTTTAATTGTTTAATCAGTAACATAGCAGCTAATTGAATACGGAATATTTTCAAACCACCGGACGTAGAACCCGAACAAGAGCCAGCAAAAGTTAAGTAAAAAAACAGCATAATGGCCATATTGCCCCAGACCGTGTAGTCCTCTGAGGCATAACCGCAGGTGGTGATAATGGAGACTACATTAAACAGGCTATGGGTGAGGGCATCAAATACGGCTCTGTCGTTATGCACCGCCTGATAGACAGTCAGCAGCACACTGCAAAACAACACTATGGCAACAAAGGCCCGTACCTGAGGATCGCGCCACAAAGAGGTTTTATCGCCTTTGGCTAAACTTACAAAAAGCACAAAAGGCATAGCAGCCAGCATCATAAAGAAACTGCTAAACCAGAAAATTTGCGGCGAATCCTTGTAAATGCCAAAAGAGGAATCGTAGTTGGCAAAACCACCTGTAGCTGCAGTTGTCATGGCATGAGTAATAGCGTCAAAGCCAGTCATTCCAGCCAGATAATAGGTGGTCATAGTGCAAGCGGTCAGAACCAGATAGACAAAGCCAATAGCGGCGGACAGGGTAGAGCTACGCGGTAAAATTTTATCTGAAGTATCCGAGTTTTCGGTTTTAAATAACCGCATGCCGCCAATTTTCAGCGCAGGTAAAATGGCAATCGCCATCACAATAATACCTATACCTCCCATCCAGTTCAGTACAGCGCGCCAGAATAAAACACCTTTGGGCATGTTATCTAACCCGGCAAATACGGTGGAGCCTGTGGTGGTGACAGCGGAGACGGTTTCAAACACTGCGTCTGTTAACGTACAGTTGGGTACGATAAGCCATAACGGAATGGCCGAAAACACGCAAAGCGCCAGCCAGCTTAAGGTCGTCAGTAAAAACAATTGCCGGTGTTTAATATCTTTGGCATCTCGGCCTTTGTACACCAATGTATAACCCAGAGATGCGGTAAAAACAGCAGAGCCCAAAAACACCCAAAAGCTGCTTTCGTTATAAATAATGGATACCGCCATAGCGACCAGCTTGACCGCAGATAACATCAGCAACAAATGCCCTAAAACTCTGTACATCAGGTAACGACTTGAGCTTTTTACCGCAGAACCCAACACCAAAGTGGCGGCCATAAAATTTTATCCGGCTTGAAACAACCATTGAATTTTAATGCTTTGGCTCAGGGCAGGTTATAAAGATTGTATAAGGATTTAGCGCAGAGCCGGAGCTACGAAGCTGGCCCTGCGTTTTTTGTGCTATCAAGGCTGGGATTTCATAAAATCAACGTCAGAAGCTATAGGTTACGCCCATATTTATTGCTGATCCTAAGCCTTTAACGCTATAGCCAGTGCCATAACGGAATGCCTGCGAACGCGCTGGAAAGTAATCCTCATTCAGCAGGTTTTCTATACCTGCAAACAACTGCCAATTGTTGATCTGATAGTTCGCGGCCAGATTTAACAAATCGTAATTTTGAATCGGGCCCTGATCGCCGCTATAAAAACCATTCGCATCAGGATTAAAGCGATCACGGTTAAACACATGCAACCAATACATACTCAGGCTGATGTCGCTGGTCGGTCGGTAACGAACAGAACTGCTGAGCTTAGGCGCGCTGATTTGCCTGGCTCCCAGATAAACATCATTTTGAGTGTCTTTGCCTTCGGTATAACCGTAAGAAGCACTCAACTGCCATGCATCCGACAGACGGTATTCGGCTGAAGCTTCATAACCCCAGATCTTTTGTGGTGCACGTACCGGACGGTAAATGCCAGTAGTCTTATCAAGCTGGCTGCCTGTGCCTAACTCTGATTCGCTGCGATACACTGCAAAATTCAGAACTAGGTCATCAAGTTGGCTGCTAAAACCTGCTTCGTAATTTTTAACAACAGAAGCTTCACTTTGAATTAAGTTGATATCGCTGACCGTAGCTGTGCGTAGCAGTAAACCTAAATCCGGAACTTCAAAGCCTTCTGAGTAACTCAGATAAGGAGAAAATGCATCGGACCAGCGGTAGCGCAGACCCAGATTATATGTTGTTGCATCGTAATCAATGTCGCCACCTGTGACGGCCGTTGGTGTAGAGCAAGTTTGGGCGTCACGGCACAATTTCAGAGTGTTGTAATCGGCCACTGTTACACTGACAGATTCGCGTCGTGCACCTGCTTTTAATGTCCAGTCATCACCCAGTTCCCATTTGCTTTGTGCAAAAAAAGCATGCGAGCCCATATCCATTTCCGGCACCCAAAGTCGGCCATCCAGCAGAGGTTGTGAAGTAACATCCTGCAGCAGGTCAACGCCATAGATAAAGGTGGCATCGATCTCGCCCAATGCAACCTGACTGGTTAGTACTGAACGTAAGCCGTCTTTTTCCGATAAAATAGCAGATTGTCCACCATCCAGACCTAGATCCGGGTTTGCCAGTGTCGACGACCAAAAAAACACATTATCAATTTTTTGTTGGTAAGCATCGATAACCAAAGCCGTGTTGCTGAAAATCTCATCGTCCTGATATTTCAGCATCAGGTTGTAGTTACCCGCAGGTCCTTGCGGTGCCCCCTGAGCGACTTCACCTTGAGTTAGCGGCACAGCATAGGTTTTTTCGCCCAAGTCAATATTTCCCGGCACATCACGATAATTCGCATCCTGCTCTGAGTCATAATAGTTATAGCTAAACTGCAAGGCGCGCTGATCATCCAGTTGATAGGCCAGTTTTAAAAAGGCGTCACGTTGCTTACTATCGGATAGACCATACTGCAGACCAAGGATGTCGCCTTCTGCATCGCGTTGCACTCCATATTTGTCCTGAGATAACTTAGCCACATAACCTAAGTTTCCAGTACTACCATCCACAGAGAGCACTGTACGATAACCGACACTGTCACTAGTTTTAACCAAACTGCTGCGTACTGATTGTGACAGCATAACGTTGGCTGATCCGTCTCCCGGCTTTCTGGTGATGTAGTTGATCACTCCACCTGCAGCGCCATTACCCCAAATCGAAGTAGCACCGTTAACTACTTCAATACGTTCAATGCTGGCCGGATCTAAAGTTCTGATCCCTAAGCCGCCATTACGCAAAGGTGTGTCCTGAGGTACGCCATCAATCATGACTAAAACATTGCGACCACGCAGGGTCTGACCGAAGTTACTGGTGCTACCGGTGCTTGGAGCCATACCTGGTACGGCCACGGCAAGAAGGTTTTGTAGTTCTGAGCTGACCTGTAAATTTTCTTTGATCGTTTGTTGGTCAATCAGGGTAATGCTGGCTGGCACTTCATCCAGACTCTCTGCTATGCGGCTTCCTGTGACAGTGATCCGCTCAATGCTTTGTGTATCCTTATCATTTGCCTGTGCCGCGAGAGGACTTAACGCCAGTAATACCGCCAAATAGGTCTTTGTTTGTGTGCCGAACATGATTTTCCCAAAGAAAGTAAAGTTAAAATTTGGGCAATTATAGGCAGTGCCAAAGCAATTGACAATCGTTATCATTTGCGTGCATTGGATAAGTAAGGGTAGCAGCGGTGTATATAGACGGTCTTTTGGCCTCGTAAACACCTTTGAATTGCAATAGAAAATTAACAGCAGCCGTGGCTCTTATCTACTCGCTGCATTATTCGGCTGATACAATCTAAAGCTGGCCCTTTAGATAACTCACTACACTACGCGCCAGCGGGCTATGTTCATATCCACCTTCGAGCATAGAGACTAAGCGGCCACTGCAATGCTGGTCTGCAATCTGTTTCAACTGCTGGCCCAACCATAAATAATCCAGTTCTGTTAGTTTCATCTGGCCCATATCATCTTCCATATGCGCATCAAAACCAGCGGATACCAACACCAACTCTGGCTGAAATTCGTGCATCAAAGGCAGCCACTCTTGCGTAAAACGCTGTTGATACAAAATGCCAGTAGTGCCAGCGGCTAAAGGCATTTTGACAATAGAGGGTGAATGACTGACAGGGTCAGTGTAGGGGTAAAACGGGTGCTGAAAAGAGGAAAAAAATTTGACTCTTGGCTCCTGCTGAAAAATATCTTCAGTCCCATTGCCATGGTGCACATCAAAATCGACAATCAGCACGCGCTGCAACTGATACTGCTGCATGGCATAAGCAGCGGCTATGGCGATATTATTAAACATACAAAAGCCTTTGGCGGCTTTGTATTCCGCGTGATGACCAGGCGGTCGTATTAAACAAAAGGCCTGAGTGTCTTGCTGTTGCATCACCGCGTCTACTGCATTAATGCCAGAACCAGCTGAATACAAAGCAGCGTTGAGTGATTTTGCATTGGCCCGTGTATCATCATCCAGCCAGATATGGCCAGTATCCGGTACTGCATCAAAAACATGATCAACATAAACAGGGCAATGGGCTAAACATAACTGCTCACGAGTGGCTGGACTGGCGTCGCGTTGTTGCACCACAAATTCCAGACCAGAACTTAACAGCTGATCTTGTACGGCGTGAATACGGGATGCGGCTTCCGGATGATCGTGGCCTACGTCGTAGGACAAACAACGGCCATGGCTGAAGATGACTAAACTCATTGGCTACTTCTCTGGTTCAGCCACTTTTAATAGCAGCTCTAAATAAACTTCATCCGGGTCGCCACTGGCGATACGCTTAAAACCGGCTTTTTCAAACACCTTTTGCATCGGTTTGTTGTCGGCTCTTACATAAGCCAGCATGCGGTTGAGTTCGCGCATTCTGGCTATTTTGATCATTTCTTCCAGCAGACGTTTAGCCATGCCTTTGCCGTGTTGTTTTTCCCGGGTTACAAAAGCCACTTCAGCGCTATTGTCGGTTTCATTCAGGTAATAACGGCCTACAGCCTGAATTTCCAGCACTGAGCCTTGTTGTTTGACAATACAAAGCGCCAAATCGCGGGACTGATCGACACTGACTAAAGTACAGGACTTCTCCCGGCTCATTTGTTTGGGATGGTGGTTGTACCGCAAAAGCAAGGTTTCTTTAGTATGGGAGTAAAAAAACTCCTGCAAACGGCGTTCGTCAGCAGGGTTTAAGGCTCGCAAATCAAACTGCTCCCCGGCTATGGTTAAGGTTTTTACGCCTACTTTGCCAAGCTCGACCACATCTTTAGGGTAGTCTTTTTGATAATGTGGTACCCAGTAACGGGTTCGAACCTCATCCAGCAGTTGTTTACGAAACTTAGGATGAGCAACACGAATTAGTTCCAGCGCGCGTTCGCGGATACTTTTACCTCGCAGTGAGGCGACGCCAAATTCAGTCACCACATAATGCACATGGCCACGAGAGGTAACCACGCCGCCACCTTCGGTGATAGTGGCGACTATGCGTGAGACTGTGCCGTTTTTAGCCGTAGAAGGCAGCGCAATAATAGGTTTGCCACCTTTACTCATTGAGGCTCCGCGGCTGAAATCAACCTGACCACCAATGCCGCTGTAGAATTTGTGCCCAATCGAATCCGACACCACCTGGCCTGTTAAGTCGACTTCTATGGCGCTGTTAATCGCAATCATGGCGTCGTTACGGGCAATATTGGTTGGTGAATTCACATATTCGCTGGGGTAAAACTCGACATGAGGGTTGCCATCAACAAAGTCGTACAAGGCTTTGCTGCCCATACAAAAACTAGTGACGGTTTTGCCTGGGTGAAAGGTTTTCTTTCTGTTGTTGATCACGCCTTTAGTGATCAATTCCATCACTCCGTCTGAAATCACTTCAGAGTGCACACCTAAATCTTTGTGGTTACCGAGATAACGTAAAACAGCCTCAGGAATTTTACCTATGCCGAGTTGCAAGGTCGCGCCATCTTCAATCAGCATCGATACATACTGACCAATACGTTCTGTGACTTCATCCAGTTGTGGCGCCGGTAATTCAGGCAAATCTTCGGCTTGTTCAATAAAGGCGTGAATTTGGCTTTGATGAATAAAAGTGTAGCCATTGGTGCGCGGCATCTTAGGGTTAATTTGCGCTATGACTGTTTTTGCTGAACGCACAGCAGCGGATACGGCATCTACAGAGACGCCCAAGGAGCAATAACCAAACGCATCGGGCGGGCTCACCATCACCAAAGCCGCATCTAACGGCAGAATTTCATTTTTAAAAAGCGCCGGGACTTCAGATAAAAAACAAGGGGTGTAGTCAGCTCGCCCTTCAGCGACAGCACTGCGGACTTTGTCACCGGCAATAAATAACGCATTGATTTTAAATAAATCGCTGTATCGTTGTTCTGCCCAGCAGTTATCCGCCAGCACCATCAGTTGCACCAGCTCTATATCATGCAGGTTTTTACTGCGCGCCATTAAATCGGCGAGCAATGCCTGAGGCGCGGCGGCGTGGGAGCCAATAAAAATACGATTACCGGATTGCAGCAGTGCACTCCAGTCTAGCGATTTTGCCGGCGATTTATCTGATGTTTTGGCCATACGGCATCCTTTTTCTTCAGCTTGTCAGAATACAACGGATTTGTCAGTGCGACCAAAGTCGATTTAGTCCGATTTCCCGCCAAAATAATTGAAGTTACAGCGCGACTACAACTAAGCAAGGCCCCATCCGCATAGTGATCTGTGTGAATGGGACTGTAGGCGCACTCAACAACACTCTAGCTTCAAGTAGAAAGGGGAGCTTTGAGCTGGCGCAATTCTTCTGCCAGTATCCGCCAAAACTCTTCCTCCAGACACTGTGCCACATTAAGCCGTGTGTACTGATCCGCATCGGGCAGGGTGCTGAACTGGGAACCTGGTGCCAATGCTGCAGCTTCAAGGGCGACGGGTATTAAGCAGAGATGCTTTGAGTTTAACGTTAAAAAAGCGTATAGTGGCGCGCTATTTTTGGGGCTGTGCTGGAAGGTTTGATACCAACAGCATAGCTTGTATATGACTCTTTGTTGGATCAAAAACACTGTGATTTCTACCGCAAATATTACGATGCAATTTGGCGCTAAGCCGCTTTTTGAAAATATCTCCGTTAAATTCGGCGACGGCAACCGCTATGGTTTGATTGGCGCCAACGGCTGCGGTAAATCAACCTTTATGAAGATCCTCAGCAAAGAGTTAGATCCGAGCTCTGGCAACGTTTTTGTTGAACCGAATCACCGCGTAGCTAAGTTGCATCAGGATCAGTTTGCTTTCGAGCAATACACTGTAATTGACACAGTGATCATGGGTCATGCAGAGCTTTGGAAAGTGAAAGAAGAGCGTGACCGTATTTACGCTGATCCAAATATGAGTGAAGAAGACGGGATGCGTGTGGCCGACCTAGAAGTCGCATTTGGCGAAATGGACGGCTACAGCGCTGAATCCCGTGCCGGCGAATTATTGATAGGCGTAGGTATTCCGGTTGAACAGCATTTTGGCTTAATGTCCTCTGTGGCTCCGGGCTGGAAGTTGCGGGTGTTGTTGGCTCAGGTGTTATTTGCCGACCCTGAAATCATGTTACTGGACGAACCGACCAACAACTTAGATATCAACACTATCCGTTGGTTAGAAGAAGTCCTCGCTGAACGTAACAGCACCATGGTGATCATTTCGCACGACCGTCATTTCTTAAACAGCGTTTGTACTCACATGGCCGACTTAGATTACGGCGAGCTGCGTGTTTACCCAGGTAACTACGACGAATACATGACAGCGGCCACTCAGGCGCGTGAACGCTTATTGTCTGATAACGCCAAGAAAAAAGCTCAGATAGCCGAACTGCAAACCTTCGTCAGTCGTTTCTCTGCCAACGCCTCGAAGGCACGTCAGGCTACTTCACGTGCTAAACAAATTGATAAAATTCAGCTGGCTGAAGTCAAAGCCTCCAGCCGAGTGAACCCATTTATCCGTTTTGATCAGCAAAAGCAGCTGTACCGTTTAGCCTTAGAAGTGACAGAGTTAAACAAGAGCTTTGATGATCTGCACGTTCTGAAAAACCTTGATCTGACCATTGAAGTCGGGGAGAAGGTCGCCATTCTTGGTACCAACGGTATAGGTAAAACCACCTTCTTAAAATGTTTAGTCGGCGATTTAACTGCTGACAAAGGCATAGTGAAATGGTCTGAGAACGTCAATATTGGTTATTACGCGCAGGATCATGAGTACGAGTTTGAAGGCGAGAAAAAAGATATGACTCTGTTCGACTGGATGAGTCAGTGGAAACAACCGTCAGACGATGAACAAGCTATTCGCGGTATTTTAGGTCGTTTATTGTTTTCTCAGGATGACATCGCCAAGCCAACACGGGTGTTATCAGGCGGGGAAAAAGGCCGGATGTTATTTGGTAAGCTGATGCTGCAACGACCAAATATTCTGGTAATGGACGAACCGACCAACCACTTGGATATGGAATCTATTGAATCCCTGAACATGGCACTGGAAATGTACAAAGGCACACTGATTTTTGTCAGCCACGACCGTGAATTTGTATCGTCACTAGCGACCCGTATCGTCGAAATGACGGACAGCGGTGTACGTAACTTCGCTGGTACTTACGAAGATTACTTAGTACAGCAAGCTGAATTGGCTGCTCGCTCTTAATTTGAATTGTATTGTTAAGAAGCCGGCTGATGCCGGCTTTTTTGTGTCTCACGAGGAGTCTTTTTTAGTCTTGTGATGGGCTAATTTCATTGAATGCCTTGTTTTATCCAATTTGTAATCCCATTGATCTAGAACAGTATAAGCCTTTGTACATTTGAGCCAGTTGTTTCAGATGTGATAGGGTAACTAAGTTATTTAGCGCAACACGGAGTTTCTTATGAAAATTAATATAGGCATTGAAGAAAACGATCGTAAAGCCATAGCACATGGTTTGGCGACATTATTGGCTGACACTTACACTCTGTATTTAAAGACGCACAACTATCACTGGAATGTGACAGGTCCTATGTTCCAGACACTGCATGTTTTATTCGAAACTCAGTACACAGAGCTGGCGCTTGCTGTGGATTTAATTGCAGAGCGTATTCGCGCCTTAGGTGAGTTCGCCCCTGGTTCATACAAAGAGTTCGCCAAACTGACCAGTATTCAGGAAGCTGATGGTATTCCATCGGCACAGGACATGATTAAAGACTTGGTGAAAGGTCAGGAAGCTTTGGCCAAAACAGCGCGTTCTATAGTTCCGATAGCGGACAAAGCATCAGACGAACCAACGCTGGATTTATTAACCCAACGTATGCAGGTGCATGAAAAAAATGCCTGGATGCTTAGAAGCTTGTTAGGTTAACACTTTGTAGAGTCCATATTGTTTCGAATAAAATCAAAGCCTGTCCGGTTCACTCCCGACAGGCTTTTTATTTCACTATTCGTTATTATTCACTGATTGATGTTAGTTATAAACTGTGTATTTGACAGTTATATTCGATTTTACCTTATATGGCTCCCCAGCCTATGATGGCTGCGTTCCCTGAATAACCCGATAGAGAGCCGAGCAGCAACTATTGGGTTGGGCAGAACCAATACGTACTTGTTGTGGTGATATAAATCCGCCCTTGCCCCTGTTACAGCAGTGAAACAGGGGCTTTTTTAGCAACAAGAGTATTGAACTTAGTGGGATAGCTGAATTGCAGAGGTTGTTATGAAACGTATAGTGCTATTTTTAATCACCAACTTAGCTGTGATGTTAGTGCTGAGTATCGTTTTAAGTATTGTGTTTAAAGTCTTTGGTATAGATAACCGTAGCATGGGTGGCTTGCTGATATTTGCTGCTGTGTTTGGTTTTGGTGGTTCTTTTATCTCGTTAGCTATGTCCAAGTGGATGGCAAAACGCTCCACTGGTGCTGTGGTCATCACAGAACCTTCCAATGCGACAGAGCACTGGCTGGTCAGCACTGTGCAGCGGCAGGCGAAACAAGCCGGTATTGGTATGCCAGAAGTGGCCATTTATGACTCACCTGAAATTAACGCTTTTGCTACGGGTATGAGCCGCAATAATGCGTTGGTAGCTGTTAGTACTGGTTTATTGCATGCGATGACGCAACAAGAGGCTGAGGCCGTACTGGCGCATGAAGTATCTCACGTGGCCAACGGCGATATGGTAACGCTGACGCTTATCCAGGGTGTAGTGAATACCTTCGTTATTTTCTTCGCCCGGGTTGTGGCTGGTATTATCGACAATTTCTTCCGTTCCAGTGACGAAGAACAAAGCCAGGGCGGCGGTCTGAGTTACATGATCACGGTCTTTGTGCTGGAAATGATCTTTGGTGTGCTGGCAAGCATCATCGTCATGTGGTTCTCTCGTCAGCGTGAATACAAAGCAGATGCCGGTGCAGCGCGTTTAGTTGGCTCAGCCAGCATGGTTGCGGCGCTACAGCGTTTAAAAGGAAACCATGAGAGCCAGTTACAAGGTTCCATGACCGCCTTTGGTTTAGCCACTAAACCCGCAGCTTCAGAGCTTTTTATGAGCCATCCGCCATTGGATAAACGTATTGCTGCTTTGCAAAGCCGCAATTTTGAAGGCTAACATCGAAGTTTAACTTTCCGTTCAAAACAGCGGCTCTGTGGTTTACTACAGAGCCGTTTTGTTTTTCAGCTCTGTTTATCATCAGGCTGATCACCTGGAAGCTAAAAGTTACTTTACTACTATGGGCAAATCACTAAGATAAGTGCCATATCCACCGATGCCACTGAACTACTGTGGCCACTTATGGAATAACCGGAGCTTAATACTGATTTATGGAAATTTTTATTCTTGTGGGTTTGATAGTGCTCAATGGTTTGTTTGCGATGTCAGAGATAGCTATTGTTACAGCGCGGAAATCCCGCTTAACGGCAATGGTACACAGTGGCAGCAGCACGGCTAAAGCGGCACTAAAACTTGCAGAAGACCCTACCCAGTTTTTATCAACAGTGCAAATAGGCATAACCTCTATCGGTATCCTCAACGGTATTTTTGGTGAGTCTATTCTAGCTGAGCCTTTATCCTTGTGGTTGCAGAGTTTTAGTATTTCAGCCGAGATCACCAGCGTGGTCTCTACTGTACTTGTGGTTATTATCGTCACTTACGTCTCTATTGTGATAGGTGAGCTGGTCCCTAAACGTATAGGCCAAATTAGCGCAGAAACTATAGCCTGTCTGGTGTCTAAACCTATGACTGTACTGGCTATTGCCACTAAACCTTTTGTTTGGATGTTATCGGGGTCTACCCATAGTCTGATGCGTGCATTGGGCTTTAATCACCAGATGGAAGATAATGTGACTCATGAAGATATTCAGGCCATGCTGCAGGAAGGTTCCTCCGCTGGTGTGATTGAACACAATGAACACGCCATGGTGAAAAACGTATTCCGTCTGGACGAGCGTTCTATTTCGTCTTTAATGGTGCCACGTTCAGATATCGTATTTTTAGATGTCAGTGAGTCACTGGAAGACAATTTACGGGTCGTGATGCAGGCGCCACATTCACGTTTTCCTGTTTGTCGTAATAATCTTGACGATATAGTAGGGGTGGTGTCCGCCAAACAGCTGCTGGCGCAATCTATCTCGGGTAAAGAGATCCATATCGCCTCCTTAGTTAAACCTTGTAACTACGTGCCTGATAGTTTGTCCGGTATGGAGCTGCTGGAGCATTTTAGAACCAGCGGTTCGCAAATGGTATTTGTAGTGGACGAATACGGCGATCTGAAAGGGATGGTGACCTTACAGGACATGATGGACGCTTTAACCGGTGAGTTTGCTCAGGATGATGAAGATGATCAGATGGTGATCCGTCGTCAGGATGGTTCTTTATTACTCGACGGTTTAATTCCAATCATTGATTTAAAAGATGCGTTGGATATCAGAAAACTGCAGGACGAGGAAGAAGGGCGCTATCAAACCTTAAATGGTTTGCTGATGTACGAGTTGGGTAAAATTCCACAAACTGCGGATATTGTTGAGATCGCTGGCTGGCGCTTGGAAATTGTTGATATGGACGGCAAACGAGTGGATAAAGTACTGGCGCAAAAGATCCCATACGAAGAATCCGAAGACGAGTTGCAGGATTAACCAGTACTTCCGTCATAAAGCAAAGCCCCTGACAGGGGCTTTTTAGTTTCAGAACCTTAGACTCTGAATACTTTGGCATTACTCAATAATTCAGCGGCAAGTAATTCCTGTTGTTTTGCTGTGATATGAAGCTCTGCCATCGCTTGTTCGGTATGAGCGGCCAAAGCTTGTACTGCACTCAGCTCGTCGCGCATTTGCCGATTCTGCTGTACTTGGTGCTCGCTGGCTAGGGCGATAGTGGATGTTGCAGTGCTCACCTGCGCAATCAGTTGTTTAATTTCACTTAACGACTGCTGTGCCTGCTCTGAGCCTATAACACAAAGCTCTGCGCTTTGTCGTTCTTTGGCTAAATCCAGCGCGGTTTCGTCCACTGTGCTCATCAGACGGTTCAGCATTTGCTGAATTTCCATGGTGGCCTGACGGGTGCTGCCTGATAAACGCCGTACTTCATCAGCTACGACTGCAAAACCGCGGCCGTGTTCTCCCGCTCTTGCTGCTTCAATGGCAGCATTCAGGGCCAGCAGGTTGGTCTGCTCTGAGATCCCTTGAATTGTATCCAGCACTGTAACTATGTCTGTAGCAGCGGAGCGCAGTTGGTCCATGCTGTGACTGGAGGAACTGACTTGCTCGGCCAGATGACGCATTGAGCTTGCCACTTTATCCACGGCCTGAAAACCTGCATCAGCTTGCTGGTTAGCATAATTCGCCTGTTCAGCGCTGATGCGTAGCTGTTCTGCCGATTGTTGTAGCTGCAGATCCAGCTGCTGTGATTGGTGTTGCAAGTCGCTGATCGCAGTACCTTGTTGCATAGCTGAACTTTTGCATTCCAGACTGATTTGCAAGTTCTGAGTTGCAGCAGAGGCGCTCTGTTCGGATGTACTGGTGAGTTTGGCGACGAGCGTGCCAAAAGAGCCAAATAACGTATTCAGCGCAACACCAATATCTGATAGCTCATCTCGGGTATTTAAATGAAAACGTGCAGATAAATCATGAAATTGTGCGGATTGTTCAATACGCTGATGCAAAGTCAGCATAGGTTTAGCAAAGCGCTGGGCTAATAAATACACCAGTGCTACGACCAGCACACCCAGAATCACTACAACCACAAGAGTACTTAAAATCAGATTAGTTCGAATTGTACCGACCGCTTCCATACGTTCTGATAAGTCTTGCTGCACAATAAGGGCATACTGGTGATGACCAATTTGCAGAGGACGCCAACTGATCAGGGACTCTATGCCACGATAGTCTTCAGCTTCCGCTACACCTGACTGGCCTGCTAAGGCTTCTTTAATTTGCGGTAATCGAAGTGTAGCCTGACCTCCTAAACCATAAGGCCCGGCTTTAAACTGTGGATACTCTGCAATGAAACGGGGTTTATCGGTTAAATAGGGGCGTAATTCCGTCACCAGTCTGTGTTCTTGATCCACCAGATACAAATCACCGGTCTGGCCTAACCCTAAATCCTGCCATTTTTGATTTCCGGTTATCAAATCTGTAAAACGACTGACAGGGTACTGAGCTATTAAAAAGCCCACCGGGGTGTCGCTGCTGTTTGGATGAAACACGGGCACACCAAAAAACAGCACTTGTTGTTGGAAAGAACCATTAAAGGCGCTGATGGCGGAGATTTGCAGACCTGCTTTAGGGTTTTGTTGTAAGCTTTTGGCAAGTTTTGCCAGTTCAGTGTCGGCAAAAGCGCCATTTTGTAAATTGCTGGCAAATACCGGGCCTTTATTAACGTTGTATAAAATGTCCAGACTGTTGGCATCTATCAACAGTAAATCCTGAAAGCCATAACGATCGACTATTTCCTTAAAGCTGCTGTGGTATTTTTTGTGCTGCTGACCATAAACGGAACCATCGCTGCGATCTTCCAGCAACTGCTGTTTTCCTAACGGTTGAGGATTTTCGGCCACATAAAACTTTTGCAGTAGCAAGGTCTCAAATTTGGCTTTCTCAAGCCAATCTTTGGTATTGATCGATAAGCCTTGGGTCTGAGTTTGGTAGTAGGGCTGGTATTTAGTGCTGTACCAGGCATTCATTTGCTGCTTCAGACTATCCAGGTTAGGTGCTGAAACTTCGTACCTGTAGGAAACAAAAGGGTTTTTAAAGCTGTAAATGGCTTCTTGCGTCAGTCGGTTATGAGCCAATACGTTCAGTAACTGCTGCTGGCTGTTAAGTTGGGTTTGCAGCATAGTATGCCGGCTGGCGGCAAGAGCCTGAAATTGTTGTTCTGCACTCTGATAGACAGCGTCCGAGCTGTCTTGTAAAGCTAATAATCCGCTGGTACTGGCAGATAAAATCACGGCAATGATGGTAAGTACACCAGCTCCAATGGTTAGTTTTCTGGCGATATTCATACAACAGCTATCTCCACAAGGTTTCAGGCACAGGCAGAGTAGAGTTGGTTGGTTGCAGAATTATGACAATTCAGAAACCGTTGCCACGGCTGCTGAATTAACACGCTTCATATGGAATTTAAGTAATATGCTTATTCCTTTATGGAATGAAAAAGCTTTGCTAAGATAAACAATCTTTAATTCGATCCACCCACCAGTAGCGGTGATTTATGCAGCAGCCTGTCGTCCATGCTTTTTTCGAGCCCCAAAGCTTCACCTACAGTTATCTGGTGTGGGATCCTCTAAGCAAAGAGGCTGCGGTGATCGATCCGGTATTGGATTTTGATGCAGCCTCCGGTGCCACCAGCACAGGTTCTGCAGAGCAGATCATTGCTAAAGTCAAACAACATAACCTGACAGTACAGTGGTTATTGGAAACCCATGTACATGCCGATCATCTGTCTGCGGTGGCTTTTCTGAAACAACAGCTGGGGGGTTGTATTGCGATAGGCTCGCGTATCACTGAAGTACAACAGTTATTTACTCAGGTGTTTAATCTGAAAGACTTAAAACCTGACGGCTCGTCGTTTGATAAACTATTTGCTGATGGCGAGGAGTTTATACTCGGAACCATTCGCTGCTCTGTATTACACACCCCAGGGCATACACCGGCCTGTGTCAGTTATTGCATAGGGGATGCAGTCTTTGTCGGTGACACTTTGTTTATGCCAGATTATGGCTCCGCGCGTTGTGATTTTCCGGGCGGTGACGCCGCAACCTTATACAACTCGGTTCAAAGGCTCTATCAGTTGCCGGAGCAAAGCCGGATGTTTTTATGCCATGATTACAAAGCTCCTGGCCGTGATGAGTTTGTGTGTGAAACCACTATAGCAGCGCAAAAGAAGCAGAACATCCATCTAAAACAAGGTACCAGTGAAAAGGATTTTGTCGCTATGCGCACGACCAGAGATAAAACGCTGAGCATGCCAAAGCTGATATTACCATCGGTGCAGGTCAATATGCGGGCAGGGCAGTTTCCTGCTGCAGAAGATAATGGCACTGTGTATTTAAAACTTCCGGTTAATCTATTCCGTTAAGGATCTTGTCAGAGGGTACAGTCTGATGCAGCTGTTGATGGTGACTGATATTTTTGGCGCTCAGCCTGAGGTGCTTTCACAGTTTGATCAGCTAGGTTTGGATTATCTTTGCGTACAGCCTTATGATCATCAGCCACCGTCTTTTACTGATGAGACTACAGCCTATCAGCATTTTCTTGCGCATGGTGGTCTTCAGGCTTACATCAAGAAACTAGGGGATGTGCTTAAAGCCCAGACAGAACCTGTATTTTTAGTAGGTTTTAGTGCTGGTACCGCAGCCTGCTGGGCGAATCTGGTGGTAGAGCATTTAACCATTGCACAGTGTGTTGGTTTTTATGGCGGCCAAATTCGTCAGATGACGCATCTAGAACCGCTTTACCCAATAGAGCTGATATTTGCCGAAGAAACACATTTTTCCGTGCTGGATGTGATGGATGATTTAGCAGGTAAAATGAACCTGCAACAAAGCCTTGTACCTTATTCTCATGGTTTTATGAATCTGTTGTCTAAGGGTTATCATGCTGATGCAGCGCAGGTCTATTGGAATAAATTAAAGGCTGGATATTTATCCAGCCTTTAGTGGTCGAAATAGAGGGTTAGCTATTAACGCACGTTAGTGCTTTCGAAGATTTTATCTGCTGAAGCGGCAACAAAACCACCATACAGCTGGCCGTTGGCCATAGGGTAACGACGGGCAAATTCGTAGAAGCAACTAGGAATATTACGTGTGCCATCAGTAAATTGCACCGGTGCTTCGTCTGCTAAAGTTGAAGACTGTTCCAGTAAGACTTCTGGTGTGCCTTTGATTTCGCCACCTGAGGTGTTTAACGGGAAACCCGCGTCTTTTAGTGCCTGATTCACTGACTCTAAGGTCTCATAATTCTTCAGTGCATTGACGCTGACGGTAAAGTGGTTAGCACGGTAACCCCAGACAGACATCCAAGCGGCATATTCACTTTCAGCTAATAAGGTTTCGTAACTTTGCTGATCAATAGTCCAGTGACGGCCTGAATACAGGAAGTTATCAGCTGTGACCGCTTCTTCAGGGATTTGATCAACCAGTGTACGCACTATGCTTTGCAGCTTTTCAGAGCACTTCTCTAACAGCAATTCAGAGATAAAGACTTTTGGCAGCGTTGGATCTTTATGCTCAAAGTGTTTGGCATAGAGTTTTTTCGCTTCAAAATGGTATTCACCACCTTCGGTATAGCCCAAAGCCAGCAGGTGAGCTGCGAGCTTGTCCAAACCTACTTTTTCGATGTTAAAAGTACGAAGTGCAATATGGTCATTGATCACGTCGTCTTGTTGTGACGAGCCTAAAATGGCATGAATTTTTTTCGCCGATGGGGTCACTTCCAGATAGTTCGCCCACAGTTGGTTAAACAGTTCTTTCACATCAGTATGCATAACGAGTCCTGCTCTGTTGATTAGGGTGTTCTCGCCGGCAAGTGTAATGACTATACCGGCTTATTGTTTTGATCTGGTTCAGTTTTATAGCACTAAACCCGGACTTAAGGTTGCTGGCAATACCACCTGTTCGGCTTCAACTGAAGAGACAGGGTAGGCACAATAATCAGCTGCGTAATAAGCACTGGCTCTGTGATTGCCGCTGGCGCCTATACCACCGAAAGGTGCCGCACTGGAGGCTCCGGTGATAGGTTTGTTCCAGTTGACTATGCCTGCACGGATCTGCTTAAAAAACAGCTGATAATCATCAGCAGAATCCGCCAGTAAACCTGCAGACAAGCCATATTTGGTGTGATTTGCTTGCTGGATCGCCTGTTCGAAATCATCGTATCGATAGACTTTTAACAGCGGACCAAAATGTTCTTCATCCGGAATGCCGTTTACGCCTGTCACATCCAGAATACCAGGTGTGACATAAGCACCATGAGCTTCAGGCAACGTCAGTTCAACTAACACTTTAGCGCCCATCTCAAATAGCTGTTGCTGAGCTTTCGCCATGTCTTGTGCCGCTTTGGCAGAAATCATCGCGCCATAGAAAGGCTGTTCTGTAGCAAAAGGATCAGCTACTTTGATATTTTTCGTTGCAGCAACCAGCTCTGCCAAAATTGCATCACCATTGGCGGTGTTGGGCACAAACAAGCGACGGGCGCAGGTGCAGCGTTGACCAGAGCTGATAAAAGCTGACTGAATAATGTCATGCACCGCAGCTTTGATATTGGCAACATCTTTGATAATCAGTGGGTTGTTACCACCCATTTCCAATGCCAGGATTTTACCTGGCTGACCGGCAAACTGTTGATGCAGGTAATGCCCTGTGCCTGAACTACCGGTAAAAAATAAGCCATCCAGCTCTGGATGTGTAGCCAAAGCTTTGCCTGTGGCGACTTCACCTTGCAACAAGGTCAACACGCCTGCAGGTAAACCTGCCTGTTGCCATAACTGCACAGTGTATTCCGCCACTTTTGGCGTTAGTTCAGATGGCTTAAATACCACTACGTTACCTGCAATCAAAGCCGGAACTATATGGCCGTTTGGTAAATGACCAGGGAAGTTATAAGGACCAAAAACTGCAACTACACCATGGGGTTTATGGCGGATAAAGGCCTTTGCGCCAGGCATAGGATTTTCCACCGTGCCAGTGCGCTCTTCATGGGCTCGCTTGGATATAGCGATTTTACCTATCATGGCAGCTACTTCTGTACGGCTTTCCCATAAGGCTTTGCCTGTTTCTTCGGCAATGGTCCGCGCCATGGTTTCGCTGTTTTCTTGCAGCAAGGCTGCAAATTTTTCAATCACAACCAGACGCTCTGCCAGAGACAACACTGACCAGCGATAAAAAGCCTGACGAGCTGCCAATAAAGCCTGATGTACCTGCGCTTCATCAGCACTGTTGCCTTGCCAAATGGCTTGACCTGTTGCCGGGTTTACAGACTGAAAAGCTAAACCATAACCGGCTTGCCATTGACCTTCGATAAACTGCACTGTTGCTTTTGAAGCTGCTTTTGTATTTACTTCGTTCATTTCACTGCCTTTTCTAAAGAGAGGTAACGCACAGAATCGCCATTACTGACCATCAAAGCTTCCGCTAATTCAGGGCTGATCACCAGTTCGTGATTGTCATTCAGGGCAGCATTTTTACTAAATACAGCACGGAAATTGGCTGTCTGCGTATTGCAAATAGAAAGAGTGGCGTTGCCTTCAACAGGTGCAACCCGTACTTTCATTTTGTGACTGTTACGGACTGACTTAATTTGTTTTAACTGACATTCCACCGTTGGGCCACCATCGAATAAATCAACATAACCACGGTTGAAAAAACCTTCGTTTTCCAGCAGCGCCAAAGCAGGTTTAGTGTTTTCATGCACTTCACCTATCACTTGTTGCGCAGATTCCGGCAACAAGCTGACATAAATAGGATGACGTGGCATCAGATCGGCAATAAAACCTTTATTACCAACACCAATCATATAATCAGCGGTAGGGAAGTCGATGCTGAAAAAATACGACTGCAGCCATTTCCAAAAGGGCGGTAAACCTGATTCATCGGCCACACCTCGCATTTCTGCGATCACCATTTTGGAGAAACGCTTTGGATGCTCAGCCATAAATAAAAAGCGCACTTTGGATAAAAATCGGCCGTTTAAACCCTGACGATAAGGCTCGCGTAAAAACAGCGTACAAATCTCAGATACCCCTGTGTAGTCGTTACACATGGTCAGTACCTCAACTTGTTTAAATACATCTAACTCTTTGGAGTGATGCACTACGGTGCTTTTATGGAAATGGTACAACGGATTTTCCAGACCAACTGAGGCTTCTATCCCTGAGGTGCCAACTATTTCACCTGTGCTGGTATCTTCCAATACAAACAAATAACCCTGATCGCCCATGGCCTCAACGGCAGTTGCGAAACTTTGCTCTGAACGGGCAATTTTCGCCTGCAATTTTTGCTCATTGACCGGCAAAGAGGTAAAACCGGCACCTGATTCAATCGCGATTTGCATCAGGACAGGGTAATCCGATTGTCGGATAGGACGGATCAACAACATAAATTCAGTATTCCTGCGTAGTTCTTGTTTTTATAAAGTTTTTTGAGAAAAATCGGGGAGCTCAATCAGCTCCCCGCACAAGGCTTAAGCCTGTACCATTTTAGCTACAGCCTTTTCAAGACGTTTGAAACCTTCAGCTATGTCAGCTTCCGGAATGATTAGTGACGGAGTCATACGAATAACACTGTAGCCTGCGACTAACATCATTAAACCTTCATCAGCTGCAGCCAGCATAAAGTCACGGGCTTTACCCTGATACTTGTCATCCAGTGCCGCACCTAATAACAGGCCCTGACCACGAATTTCACTGAACACATCGTATTTAGCATTAATAGCTGCTAAACCTTCACGGAACAATTGCTCGCGCTGTTTTACGCCATTTAATACTTCAGGCGTATTCACCGTATCAAAAGCAGCAATACCTACAGCACAAGCCAGTGGATTACCACCATAAGTCGAACCGTGTGTACCTACGACTAAATGTTTTGCGATAGCGGTGGTGGTCAGCATAGCGCCGATAGGGAAACCGCCACCTAAGGCTTTGGCCGTGGTCAGAATATCAGGTACTACGCCTAAACCCATGTAAGCGTACAACTGACCGGTACGGCCTACACCAGATTGTACTTCGTCAAAAATCATCAATGCATTGTGCTTTTTACATAAAGCAGCCACACCCTGAATAAATTCAGAGGTTGGCGTAATGATACCGCCTTCACCTTGCAACGGCTCTAACATTACTGCGCAGGTGTTGTCAGAAATCAGTGCTTCAAGACTTGCCAGGTTGTTGTATTCAGCATGCACTATATCGGCAGGTTTAGGACCAAAACCGTCTGAATAGGCAGGTTGGCCACCTACAGTTACAGTAAAGAAAGTACGGCCGTGGAAACCTTGTTTGAAGGCGATAATTTGGGTTTTATGATCGCCAAACTCATTTTTAGCAAAGCGGCGCGCCAGTTTTAACGCAGCTTCGTTAGCTTCAGCTCCTGAATTGGCAAAGTAGACTTTTTCAGCAAAAGTAGCGTTGACCAGTTTTTGCGCCAGAATAAGAGCTGGCTCGTTAGTCATCACGTTTGATAAATGCCATAACTTGTCAGCCTGCTCTTTTAAAGCACCCACTAATGCAGGATGGCAATGACCTAAACAGTTCACGGCTATACCGCCTGCGAAGTCGATGAACTCGCGCCCATTTTGATCCCATACTCTGGAGCCACTACCTTTGACTGGGATCACTGCAGATGGTGCGTAGTTCGGAACCATGACTTCATCGAATAAAGATCTGCTAACTTGCATTGTCGTTCTACCTTAATACTTTGTGTTAACGCCCCTGAAGCACAGAGGACAGAAGAAATTTCATTTATTATATTGGCCAGACTTACCAATATGCAGTAGCATTATTAACAATATTGCAGTTAATTCTGTCATTTTGATAAGGTGATTGAGCAAAGTGATAAGTTCTGATGACGAAAAACTCCTGGGCATGTTACGACGTAATGCCAGAGCCAGCATTTCTGATTTAGCCAGGGCTTTAAACGTCTCGCGTAGCACAGTACAAAACCGTCTGCATAAACTGGAACAAAGCGGTGTGGTCAAAGGTTATATACTGGAATACGGCAGCGCATTTTTAAACCAGTTAGTCTCAGCCCATGTGGCTATCAAAGTGCGACAAAAGTTGACGACAAAAACCAATGTAGAGCTAAAGCAAATCAGCCAGATCTCTGAACTCTATGCTATTAGTGGTGAATACGACCTGATTGCGGTAGTCCAGGCGCAAAGTACAGAGCAGTTGAGTCACATTTTGGATGAAATTGGTAATCTGGATGGGGTAGAGCGTACTAACTCTTCGGTCATTTTGGAGACTAAATTCAAAAGATAAGGCCTGAAACCAGCACTTTCAGGTCTGACCAGCATGCAATGATCGTCATTTAACAACACTTTACCCCTTGTAAGGTTGCTGCCTTAGCCAGACCTGTTATGATCGGGCGCAGTTGAGCCAACAGGCTAGTCTCGAGAGATCTCCATGAGTACAAAACAACCTCTTTATACCTCCTACGCAGGTCCGGCATTATTAGAAACTCCGTTGTTAAATAAAGGCAGCGCTTTTACCAAAGAAGAGCGTTTAGCCTTTAACCTGATTGGTTTATTGCCTCCACGCTATGAAACTATTGAGCAGCAACTGGCGCGCGCTTATATGCAGTACTCCAGCTTCGCTGAACCTATTAACAAGCATATTTACCTGCGTGCTATTCACGATAAAAACGAGACCTTGTTTTACCGTCTGGTCAAAGAGCACCTGGAAGAAATGATCCCGGTGATTTATACGCCAACAGTAGGGGATGCTTGTGAGCGTTTCTCCGCTATCTATCGCAGCGCACGTGGTATTTTTGTCTCCTACAGCGAACGTGAGCATATGGATGACATACTGCGCAGCGTCACCAAGAAAAAAGTGAAAGTCATAGTAGTCACAGACGGCGAACGCGTGCTGGGCTTGGGTGATCAGGGCGTAGGTGGTATGGGCATTTCTATAGGTAAGTTGTCTCTATACACTGCCTGTGGTGGTATCAGCCCGGCTTATACCTTACCTGTAATGCTGGATGTGGGCACCAATAACGAGAAACTGCTGAATGACCCTGTGTATATGGGTTCTAAACATAAGCGTATTACCGGCGAAGAATACGATGCCTTTATCGACCAATTTATGAAAGCAGTAAAACGCCGTTGGCCTGAGGCTTTAGTGCAATTTGAGGACTTCGCGCAGCCTAATGCTATGCCTATTTTAAAACGCTACCGTGAAGAATACTGCTGTTTTAACGATGATATTCAGGGGACTGCCGCTGTGACTGTAGGTTCTTTGCTGGCCGCTTGTCGCAGCAAAGGCGTAAAACTGTCATCGCAAAAAGTAGTCTTTGTTGGCGCAGGCTCAGCAGGTTGTGGTATCGCCGAGCAAATCATCAGTCAAATGAAAACCGAAGGACTGGATGATGCGACAGCCCGCCGTCAAGTTTATATGGTCGACCGTTTTGGTTTGTTAACCGAAGGTATGGCTGATTTACGTGACTTCCAAGAAGCCCTGATGCAGAAAAAATCAGATCTGGCGGATTGGAGTTACAGTGGCGACTATGCCTCATTACTAGATGTGATGAACTGTGCAAAACCAGATATTTTGATTGGTGTGTCTGGTCAACCAGGCTTATTCACAGAACAAGTGATCACCGCAATGAAAAAACATTGCGAGCTGCCAATTATTTTCCCATTAAGTAATCCTTCAAAGCAGGTAGAAGCTACACCTGAACAGGTGATCAAGTGGACTGAAGGTAAAGTGATTATCGCGACCGGCAGCCCGTTTAAACCTGTGACTTACAAAGGGCAGACTTACCACATTGCACAGTGCAACAACTCCTATATTTTCCCAGGTATTGGTTTAGGTGTTGTAGCAGTCAAAGCCAGCCGTATTAGCGATGATATGTTACGTATTGCCAGCGAAACCTTGGCTGCGGCGTCGCCATTAGCCAACACAGGGCAGGGTTCTTTACTGCCAGCTTTGTCTGAACTGTCTGAACTGAGTAAAAAAATAGCCTTTGAAGTGGCTAAAATTGCACAGAAACAGGGCTTAGCACTGGAAATCAGTGACGATGAATTGCTGCAAAAAATTGAGCGCAATTTCTGGACACCCGAATATCGCGAATATAAGCGCGTAAGCGGTCATTAAAATCGGCCATTAAGTTTTCTGTGCTTGCTGTTGCAACATAAAGAAGCTAAATAAAAAGTTGGTTTAATCAATACCTTAGCGATTAAACCAACTTTTTTTGTTTTTCCCTCCAACTATTTCTTCTCCAGCTCCGACTTACTCATAACTGAAACACAGGAGCCTGTTATGAAATTCCAACAATCATTGACCTTCACTTTATTATCCGTTGCTATTGCAATCACTGTCGGCTGCACAGCCCAGGCTGAAACTGCATCGGCAAGTGTTACCGCAGTACCTCAACAAATTGCTTTTATTAAAAACTGTAAAGTTATACAACAGCGCGCTATGACTGCAGATGAGGTTGCTGCATACCAACGCTTAGAAGCTGTTGAGCAGCAAATGGAAGAACTGCATTTACCTATAAAAGCATTTGAAGCAGAAATGGAGCAACGCAGCGAACGTATGGCTGAGCTTTCAGATCTTGTGCATCAGGAAGATGAACACAGTATTCGTATCGATAAAGCTAAAATGGCTGAACAGCACACATTAGCCGAAGAAATCCACGAAATTACTGAACGCCACAGACCGCATTTTTCAGCTTTAGAGCAAAAAGGTGATGAAATCAGCGACATAGCCGATGACTTTACCGACTTGCTGGAAAAGTCAGCGCCAGCCGGTGGTTTTGATCATATCCAGGTCATCTCGGATTCAGGTAAAACAACAGAATGTTACGATGATGGTATTAAACTGATTTCACGGAATTAATCTTCATCTTGATCAGGAAACCATAGGCGTTGATGTGTATGGTTTTCCTGCATAGCTTGGGCATGTGTTCTAATTAATGAGTTTAACGCTGCAAATAGAGGTATCTGATTGATAAATAAAGACATATCCCCGCCACCTCCAATATATTAAGTATCACATAATGACAAAATTATGTTCAAAATCAATGGTTTGGCATACTTTTGTTTTATGTTTTTGGTATGGTTTGCTTATGTTTTCAGGGAGCAGGGAAAACATCAGAGAAAAGAGCGACATTTTCAGGGGTTAATTTTTGAATCTGTTTCAAATTGAAACAAGAGTGCACTATTACTGTAGTGCACTCTGAGGCCCCACCAAAAATTCAAAAAAACATTTTCCGCTCTGAATTCGAGTCAGCAAAAAGGCCCGTAAACGGGCCTTGTTCGGCAGAGGGGAGGCTTTGCCTCCAGCGGGGCTTTTAGCCCCTTAGTCACCGTTCAGCTCAGCCTATGGCTGGCTTCACTGCAAAGGGGTTCCACCCCTTTACCCCTAAAAGCAAAATCACAGTAATCGCACACATGCCCCATAAAAGGGGCATATGCGCTCATTGCTGCGCTGTTGGTGTTTCAGTAGGTTGGTTCTGGCTATAGGCAATAGAGTCAGGCATACAGGTGATCTTTGCGTCGTAACCTTCAATGGCCATATAAGCCACACATTCGCCCATCATTTTGACACGATAGGTTAGAGGATAGTAGGGACTGCCTTTTTCATCGACAAAAGAGACAGAATAGCCATTTTTTGTTTTTTCCCATCCAGCCATATACAAAACAGGCGTTTTTTCTTCCTCAGATTGGCTCTGTGGCTGTTTTTGGGTTTGGGTAGTCCCTTGGGTGCTGTTTTTGGTTTGCGTTGATTGCGGGGCGACTGGCTCAGCATCACAGCTACCATAAAGAGCTTTGTAAGCATCGTTACAGGTCCAAATGCCTTTTTTTGGTATTTCAGGTTCAGCGGTGACAAGGGCGTTGACTGCAAAAGCGGACAGTAACGCCCCTACAGAAAAAAAGTGAAAGCCTTTAATTTTGTGATTCCTAATTGCATTTTTTAGCCTCTGCATAGTGTTGATGTACCGGCCGTGGGTGTAGTAGGTCGGAAGAATAGTAGTCAGGCCGTCATAGCCGCCAAAGTTTTCAGATTCAGAAAATAGTTGTTCAGTATCATAGGCTTCATATAAACGATCACCGTAAAGGTTCCATTGGTCGACCTTCATTGATGTGACTTCTGTGCCATAGAGGACAATACCCATATGAATACGGGGCAGAGGTAAATCAAAGCCGGTAAAAAGTTTAACCAGAGAGGAAATAAACGGGATTTTCATCCTGTCCATACGGCGACAATAGACAACGTGTTCGGCAATGGTTCGCCTTGCGTCACTGTCCAGGTTATCTATATCCTGAATAATAAAAATTGCATCCCATCTCAGTTTTCGGAGAAGTTTAAAAAAAGCGTTTACGTCTTTCCGCTTTGGGTCATTCCAGTTACGTGAATTGAGAAAAATACCGCATTCGTCCAGTACAAGAAGGCCGTTTTTATTTTCGTCTATTTCATCGCCTTCATACCCTAGGGGAAGCGCCTTTAAATCTTGAATTGAAGGTATATCAGGGATTCTGTAAAGCTCAGTGTTTTTTTTATCTATGCCTATCATGTGTTCGGGATAGATATTAAGGTTTGTAGCAACCTTGCGACCTTCGAGTAAGTATTTCTGGATGCGTGAGACACTCATAAGAGTTTTGCCAGCACCCAATTTTCCTGTGACAACCCATACTGGCATAAATTAAGCCTTAAAATAGCCGAGAGCTTTTTCTGCCCAACGCGCTTTCATCTTGGCCACTTCAACTGTGATATGAAAAATCGTTGAAACGGTGTAATAGGTTAAAATTGCGGTGACAAGCTGAGGAGTAGTTTCGGGGAGCATGGCAGCAATAGGCGTGACAATCATATGTCCTATTGGCCCCATAGAATTGATAAATCCGGTCAATGCAGAATTAACCCATGTAACAAGTGTAAAACAAGCACCGCCAACAACTGTTACCAAAATGGCAAAAATAGCGATACTTTTTAAAGCTCCAGTTAAATAAGCTGTTAAAAACCACTCACCAATCTTTTGAATAATGGAGCCAAAAAAACCAAAAATAGCTGTTGCGAATAATGGCATATTAAAGCCTCATATTTTGTATGGTCTGATGAAATGATTTAATCATAAACAACGCAGTAAGCATGTAAAAAACCCACGTAAGCACAGTTCTGATAGTCGGTGTATATGCGCACAAATCCATAGACTTAGAACCAAAATCTATGGGCTGGCATGAAGACTGAGCCAATCTGAAAAAATCAGGAAGACTACTATATGACTTAAGCTCATTAGTGATGCCGGTGATTTTTTCCATGCCTTCAACCTGACCGTTTACCTTCTCCATAATTTGGGTGTAACCGTCATCAAGTTTTTGCTGATAGTCAGGCAAAGCAAGGGAATCAGCGGAGGCTGAACCATCAGGAATGGTGCCAGACAATGAATCGGCTATGCTGCCTAAGGTGTCAGATATGCCGTCTAATTTTTCATGAGTAACAGTGTCGCCGCCGGAAGGGCCACCGCCTATGCCGCCTTGAAGTGTGGAGTTTATTCCGTCGAGCTTTTCGCCAAGCTGGGCACTGGTGTAGTACAAATCATCTGACAATGCTGAGCGCATGCTATCAACGGCGTCTTCCACGTTTTCAACTGAATCATCTACGTTCTTTACTGCTAACTCTACATCATCGAGTCCATACCCAAGACTTCTGACCGCAGAGGAAATTTCCTGTGACGCACTGGCAATGGTCTGTAAATTCTGACTATCAATAGCAGTAAAACCATCACCACCTTCAGGTGGGCAAGGTGGATCACCAAGAGAAATACCACAAGGTTGATCAGGACCACCACCGGATAGGGAGGTAATCCTACTGACTAAATCGTTGTATTCGTAATAGCTTTGCTGACGATAGTCAACCATGCGCTGAGCAAGGTTGTTCATGGTATTCTGTGTGTAATTAGATATCTCGTAATCTCTGGTTTCGGCTTGGGATGCTAAGCTTTGAAGTGCTCCAACACCATCAACGATACCGCCAAGGGTAGAACTGATGGCTTCTAATTTGGGAATTTCTTCCATAATGAGGTCGGTGTCATCCTGCAATTCCTGAATCTTGTCTCTGGTCTGCTTATGCAAATCTCTATTTTCAGTATTGCGTTCAGTGGCTAACCTTGCATCAGTAACAGCCTGATTGTTTATTTCGTTTAAGGCGCCCTGAACAGCATTGAGCTGATTAAAGTTCGTTACAGTTTGGTTATATGTTCGTATTGTTTGGTTTCTGATCTCTTCATCCTTTTGAGCAGTCAAGCTCATAGCCGCAGACATTTTTTTAGAAAAATCACTTAAATTCTTATTGGCGTTATTGACGGAAGTGATGATGGCATTTGTAGCCACAGCAAAATCACCAGACAATTGCAATGGTGGCGAAGTTGGATTATCGGGAACTTCCACGTTAACAGGGGGCTGCTGTTCAGGTGGTGGAGTCTCCGGTTCATTCAAAGTAAACCCTGTATAGCGATATGGGCCGCCAAACGCTTTACCATAAGAGTCAACAGCACAAATCCAATCAGAAGTCGCCTGAATGATGCACTTATCACCGTCAGTGTCTACAAACTGGACAGTTTCACGTGCGGGGCAAAAAGTGCCAAGCTCTAGGACTGGCACAATAGTGCCGCCTAAAGTTAAACAGCCAGCAGAAGCATGAAAACAAAAAAAGCCTACTAAGAGGCTTATGGATAAAGTGGTAATTTTCATAGATTTACCTCAAAAAGTTGGCCTGTGGTGAACGTGAAAGCCACAGGCCAGATAGCTGATTAATTAGGTCGCTTTTCCAGCAAACTTTTTAAACAGTTTCATACCTACACCTGCAACAACAACGGCAACGAGAATTGGCCACGCGTCCGCAATCAGGTTGCTAGCTTCTGTACTAATAGACGTCATTGCTGCAGAAGCTGGGCTTTCCTGAGCAAAAGCAACACCAGAGGCCAACAACAGACCAGAAGCGGCCAAAACCTTTTGTTTGATAGTTTTCAACATAAACACACCTTTTTAAGTTACGTTCCACGTAAAACGACGGAACACATAAAACAGGTAGGACATAGCCCACCCAATGAAGTAACAGCCCAAACAGGCGGCTACGATAATTGGAGGTTCAATCATTTGGCTGAACCCTCATTTGCGTTAAACCCTAAGCAGAAGCAAATACAACAGCCGATATACATGATGGTTACAAGTAGTTGATTGAATTGCTCAGGGGCTAAAGTTACGGTTTCCATTACTTAAACAAATCCAGAATTTCATTTGCCAGATAGTTAGTGATGCCAACATCGCCTTTTGTGCCAATCCAGCCGGAAGAGTAGAACGGTAAAGAAATTTCAGTACCGGCAAAAGCAGCTAATTTAGCTGGTACGCCTTGCTGGACTAGCTTGTCAGAAATAGTGAGTTCTAGGGTGTCTGTAGCCGGTTGGCCGTAAGCATCGGTTCGGGTTACTTCAATGCCGCATTTAACAGTTTCACGAACAACGCCTTGCTGGTTTGGTCTGCCTTTTTGAACGCGACAGCCACGGAAAACGCCGTTTAAGGTGAAACCCTGAAAAGTTGGAATATTTAATAAGTTGCTCATTTTCTATTGTCCTTATGACACAAGTCTAAGTTTCATTTGTTGATGTAGTGGTTTAGGTTCCACCCAGTTGTCGGGGTGTTGGTTATCAAAATCGACGTTCACAAAGCGGATCAGCGGGACCACGTTGGATAGGTCAGATTTTAAATTCTGTAGATGCGCGCGACTAACGCCAGCCGTCGATAAATCGGCCAGATAGCGGCCAAACGTGGCGCGGTCGGTTTCACGGTAAACGGTCTCAAAGCCACGGGTTTTAATGCTGTTGTAAAAGCTAAAAAGGCGGTTTGCTTTGGCATAGGTGCGGCCTTTTGCAGATTCGCGGTAAAAATGTTCTTTCAGTGAATTATGTATGTCAGTGTCATTGTGTAGGTGCATTTTCGCCCCCTTGAAACTGCTGAAAACATCGTTCCAGCTTTTTTTCCATAGGTTTTTAAGTAGGTGTTTATCTGCAAGACAGCGGTTAATAAAATCGAGTAAGTTTTGCGGCATCCCATTATCTGAGAGCCATTGAGCAAACAAGCGAGCTTCAAAGCGAATGGCATTGGCGGCCATTTGCTGAACCTGTGGATCAGTTAATGCGTTTAACTGGTTCATCAGGCAGTTAGTGAGATTTTCGTCACCTTTGGACTTTAAAAGGCGCTTTTGTATCTCTTTAATGGCGTTTTGAAGCTCTGGGCCTTTGAGGTAGGCTTTTAACTGTTTTCTGCGAGAACTACGGCTATTTTTTCCGGACGCTTTGCCCCAGTAGACAGTTGTTAAATAATCGTCGGTCAGTTTGTTTTTGGTCTGGCCTGATGAAACGTTTTTCAGGACGTTTAAGACTTGTAAAGCGGTGTTTTCATTGACGACACGGGCGGAGTAGGTGACATCAATATAATCGAGTTTTGCAGTAGGCCAATCGAGATAATTTGAAAGCTCTGGCATAGCCAAAATAAACGCTTCAACCAGCGCAAACAGGCATAAATCGGCATTGTCTGAGCCGTACACATTGTGACCCTGTAAAAGTTTGGCAGGGTTGCCGCATATTCTGATGTACGGGTAGCAATTAAAATCAGTGCCATCGACAAATAAAAAAGCGAGGCTGGCGAAGCTGGACGGGATAGACTCAAATTTGTGAGTTAAACGGGTGATTTCGGGCTTGCCAGACTGGTCAAAATCAATCTGACCAGAGAAGGTTAAACCAAGGCGCTTTTTTACCTCTGGGTCAAGGTTATAAGTCTGGCTACACTCTACAGCATACTCAGACTTGAACATCACTTGAATAGCGCCAAAATCTATCATTTAGAAACATCCAAGTTGCAAGACCAAAGTCCAGAGGAAAAAACACTGGAATTTTTACAGCCTGAGCTGTCTGTAAAATCAAACTTTTGACAGACAAGACACATAGAGCGACCAGCTAAACTTCCTGCGCGTAAAGTGGTGGAAAGTGAGTTTTCTTTTGTGGGTAAAAAGCTGAAATCTAATGAGTTTTGCGTTAAAAACCGTTCTAGCGTTAAGTAGTGTTTTGGCGCATCAACTGCTATATTCGCTGTGACAGGCGTATCGTCTTTGCTTTCTACGGTTTTAAGCTGCAAATACAGCTCATAATCAGAGTGGCTAGACCGGAAAGACTGGCTTTTTGCTAAGACCAGTTTGAACTTAGCGCCTTTTTCCTTGAGCTGAATTACGTCCTGTAGGTTCATTGGTCAGGCTCCAGCTCAGTTATTCACAGATTCTGTGGATAAGTGCCCAGCAGCAGGGGCGGTGGCTGGAACCTGTACCGCTGGTTCCTGCTGTGGGGCTAAATAGATATTGTCCCGAGGTGCGTCATAACCGCATTTTGGACAATAAATAAAACCAGTTTCTTGTTCAGGACTATAAAAATTATCAGCCTGTGGATTATCGCAACGTGGACAAATTGCGGTTAATTCGGGCGGTTGGTCAGACAGATTTGTAAAAGTTTGAGTTGTGTCTTTCATTGGTTCCAGCCTTTGAAGTTAGTTAATTTGGTTTTCGTTTTTGAAAACTTGATGGGCAGATTAGTTTTCGAAAATGAAAACGTCAAGAGGTTTTTATGAATTTCAGTGCAGAATTGTTAGAGCAAGCAAAGGTGATTTTGAAACTAGGCAAAGATGCTGAGCTTGTTGAGCTATTGCCAAAAATGACTAAAGGCAACTTGTCGCAGATTAAAAACGGAGCGCGGCCACTAACTGAAGAACAGGCTTTAACGGTAGCCAAAGCATGCAATCTGAATCCTGAATGGGTGTTGGTGAATCTGGCTGCTGAGACTAGCAAGTCTGAGGCATGCAAACCGATATGGGCTAACCTCGCAAAAAAGCTGAGTAAAGCAGCTCTGGTTTTCGTCGTAGCTGGTCTGCTGAATTCAGGGCTGGTTCCAGATTTAGGTAAACATAGATTTTTGGCCCGTTCGCGTTTATTCGCATAATGATTATTATGTTAAATTGAATGTATGATGGTTGAATGATGAACCTTCACTCGCCACCCTAATACCTATGTTCAACCAGTTGTCACACCTGATACCTGATCCAATTCAATTTATCAGGCATCAGGCTTGTATCTCTATAGATCAAGCCGACTTAATACCCACTTGCAGTATCTGGTCGTGTTCGTCGATTTGCCGTACTGTCAGTACTAATTGATCCAACTGCACCTGGTCGCCAACCACCACGCGTCTGTGGAATTTTTCTGTGATGTATTCCGATAAACTTTGGCTTGGGTCCTGATCTGCAGCGAATTGAATACTGTAGAAGCCATCCAGCTCGTTTAAGGTGATTTCGCCGTTTAATACGAAGTCGCCGAAGAAGTCCAGTTTATCCAACGAGGTTTGCTCTGCGCTGGTGGACACTTTGTCACTGACTGCTTTTACATCTTTGGCTTTGCTTAATACCAGCAGCATATCGTTTAGTTGAAAGCTTGGGCTTTGCTCGGCTTTGATCCACTCGCCTTTACGCAGCACACCTAAGTAGCTGACATCAGGTGACATATTCAGTTGCTGCCAGTCGCTATCGACAATAGGTGAACCTTTGCCGACTTTAAAAGACAAGACTTGCAGCAAATCATTACTGGCAACACTGTCGAGAGTCATGGAATGATCCGGGCCTGGCTCTGGTGGTACTTCTAATTTCAGCCAGCGTGCAACTGGTGCTATAGACCAGCCCTGAATAAGCAAAGACACGATCACCACGAAAAACGCCACGTTAAAGTACAAATCTTTGTTTGGTACGCCAGCAAGCCATGGGAATAAAGCAAGAATAATAGGAACTGCGCCACGAAGCCCTACCCAGCTGATAAATACCTGATCTTTCTTTGGAAAATGAAATGGCACCAGGCTTAAAAACACTGCTATCGGTCTGGCTATAAAAAACATTACCAACGCTAATATCAGCGCAGGAATTGCATACTCCATCAGTTTGCTTGGCGTCACCAATAAACCAAGCATCAAAAACATAATGATTTGACTTAGCCAGGCTAAACCGTCGTGCATGCGTAAAATCTGCTGAATTTGGGGTAAACGGGCGTTGCCTATTAAAAAGCCCATTAAATACACGGCCAGAAAGCCGCTGCCACCAAATTGGTTAGTTAAACCATAAACTAGCAGCGCATAGGACACGGCCAGTAAAGGGAAAAAGGCGGCGCTTAATGGCAGTTTACGGCACAAAAAAACAAAGAGGCGCCCTGCTCCATAACCTACTGCAGCGCCTACTATGGCCTGTTGGAAAAATACGGTCGACAAAGACCAGTTCAATTCACTTTGACCCGCTAAAACGCCAACCAAAGTGAATGTCAGCATCACAGCCATAGGGTCGTTACTACCCGACTCTATTTCCAATGTGGATGCCACCCGCTCTTTAATATGTAAGCCGGCAGATTGGAAGATAGAAAATACAGCGGCAGCATCTGTTGAGCTTAATATGGCGCCGAGCAGCAGGCCTTCGAGCAAGGTCAAATCAAACAGATAAGAGGCTGCAACACCTAAAATACCGCAGGTCAGCACTACACCTAAAGTAGCTAAAACAGTTGCTGGCGCTAAGACGACCCGGACTCTGTCTGGATGAGTTCGCATACCACCATCAAACAGAATAATCACAAGAGCTATGGAGCCAATCAGCAGAGCAACATCAGGATTGCCGAATTTGATGCCTAGCACACCGTCTTCACCGGCCGCCATACCAATGACAAGGAAAACTAATAATAAAGGCGCACCTAAGCGCGCCGAGATCAGAGTCGCAACTATACTGGAGAAAAACAGAGCCCCTGCAACCAGGATTGTTAAATTCACTGCATCCAAATAAAAGCTCCTTTTTTCTTAATGCGCGGGGTAAATCTCCCGGTAGATTTGTTGTAACGCAGATAACGGATCGGCAGCTTTGGTAATGGGGCGTCCTATCACCATATAGTCTACACCAGCCTTTAACGCATCAGCCGGTGTCATCACCCGTTTTTGATCGTCAGCCGCTGCAAAAGATGGCCGGATCCCTGGAGTAACCAAACAGAATTCTTTACCAAATTGCTGTTTTAATTCAACAGCTTCTTGCGCAGAACAAACCACACCATCCAAACCCGATTTATCAACCAGCCCTGCAAGTCTGAGTACTTGCTGCTGTGGTGTTAAATTGATACCCAGCTCCACTAAATCACTTTGCTCCATACTGGTCAATACGGTGACAGCAATCAGAAGAGGTTTTTCTTTGCCGAAGCTTTCTAAGGCTTCACGGGCGGCAATCATCATACGGCTACCACCAGAGGCATGTACGTTCACCATCCAAACGCCTAAATCGGCAGAGGCTTTCACTGCTTTGGCCACTGTGTTTGGGATATCGTGAAACTTCAGATCTAAAAACACATCAAACTTGCGCTGATGTAGCTCTTTGACAAAGTCCGGGCCAAAGTGAGTGAACATCTCTTTGCCGACTTTTAAGCGACATAAAGTCGGGTCAAGTTGGCTGACTAAATTCAGTGCTGCAGTTTTTTGTTCAAAGTCTAATGCGACCACTATAGGACTGGTGTTATTCATCAAATTCTCTTTTTTTGTCAGATCAGCGACCGTCAATACCGGTCATTGGTTCTACCGTTTCCCACTGCTGGCAAGAAGGGCAAAGCCAATAGGGTTGTTTGGTTTTAAAACCACAATTGCGGCAATGATACAGCACTTTGGTATCCAGATAAGCCTGTACCATTTGTTCTATTTCAGCCAAATGCGGCTCAGACGGGTTTTGCAACCGTCTGATTTGAATAAATTTTAAAAATAACCGGATATTAGGCTGCTGCCGGAGTTTATCCGTCAGCAAATTTTCAGCCTGCTGCAGATGATGCTCATCAGCATAAAACTGCGCCAGCTCCGCGGTCGCGCTGATATTTTTATGTTTGCGGCTTAGCTCCGTCAGAAGTGTCAGCCACTCCGCAGGTTCTGGTGTGGTTTGTTGAACCAGAGGCAATAATTCAGCCGCCCATTGCGGCCTTTGTTGCAGTATGGCTAGCAACAGCTCACGCGCTTCGCTAAATTCTTCTTCGGCAATCAGTTTTTTTGCCAGCTCGTATTTAGGCCGCAAGGATACCGGATAACGTTGGATCAACAGCCTGTAAGCACCGCTTGGTGCCGGTTCTTTACGCCAGGCTTCACAACTAAAATTCGCCACAGCAATACGTAAGGAACGGGACTCTGTCTGTTCTACCACAGCACGGAAGTCCGTGGCTTTTTGCCATTCGTGAGTTGCTGTAAATAAGCTAAAGAGCTGCTTTAACACAGCTTCGCGAATACTTTCCGCCTGCACCAATGCGCTTAATAAAGGTTCTGCTCTATCGTATAAACCCGCACTAAAGTAATCTTTGGCCAGTTCAAACTGTATTTTCTGCGCCTGTTGTTTTGGCAGTTTGAGCTGATGTAATTTTTCATGAATACGAATGGCTTTATCCCAGTCACCACGTCGACGGAACAGGTTGGCTAGTGCCAGATAGGTATCAATAGTGGCGGCTTCCACATCGAGCAGTTGCAATAATTGCTCAATAGCTTTGTCTTCCTGATCAGTTAACAGGAAGTTTAAGCCAGAGGATAAGTTTTTGGTGACAGAAGCCCTGCCCTTAAGCTCTTTTTGTTTTTCGCTGTTGCGGCCCATAAACCAACCGTAAGCGGCGGCGACAGGAAGCAACAGAAATAACAGTTCCAGCATAGGTGTCAGGTTTTATCTGAAGGTTTAGCAAACCAACCTTTGGCTTTTGCCTTCAGGATAAAGGCCATAGACACGCTCAGGCCAAGCAGAAAACCACAGACTAAAAACAGAGCGGCGATATCCACCACTCTGAGTTCTGTTTTTGCAATAAGATAATTAAATTCAGCAACTTGCTGATTGAGGGAACCCAGAATAAGCCCGAAAATAATCAGGGCGATAATAAAGACAACATAAAAAAATCTGGTCAAAACTCCGTCAACCCCGTTTTTTAGCTGAAAAGAGATCAGGTGTTCGCTTTCACCCGGTCACGTAATTCTTTACCCGGTTTGAAATGAGGCACGTATTTGCCATCTAATTCCACTTTATCGCCGGTTTTTGGATTGCGACCTACACGAGGTGCGCGGTAATGCAGAGAAAAACTACCAAAACCACGAATTTCGATACGCTCGTTATTCGCCAGTGAGGTGGCCATTTGTTCCAGAATTTCTTTGACTGAAGATTCGATGTCTTTCACCTGGACATGAGAAAAATCAGTAGACAGTTTTTCGATCAATTCAGATTTGGTCATGGACCCTCCGCAGTATCAGTAGAATGAAGGACCAGAGCAAAAGCTCCGGTCCTTCTATACAAGCATCAATTAGTCAGCTTTTTGAGCAGCTTTGAATGCTTCGGCCATAGCGTTACCACCAAAGTCAGCATCATCTTGCTTCTTGATAGTGTCCATAGCTTCTTTTTCTTCAGCTTCGAATTTCGCTTTGATTGACAGGCTGATCACGCGGTTTTTGCGGTCAACACCCATCAGGCGAGCTTCTACTTCTTCACCAACTTTTAATACTGTAGTAGCGTCTTCGATACGCTCACGAGCGATGTCAGATACGCGAACGTAACCTTCAACACCACCTTCCAGCATTACAGTAGCGCCTTTCGCGTCAACTGCAGTTACGTTGCCTTTAACGATAGCACCTTTTTTGTTATCAGCAAGGTAGCCGTTGAACGGGTCTTCGTCTAATTGCTTGATGCCTAAAGAGATACGCTCGCGCTCTGGGTCAACTTGTAACACAACTGCGTGTACTTCGTCGCCTTTCTTGAATTCACGTACAGCGTCTTCGCCAGTTGAATTCCAGCTGATGTCTGACAGGTGTACTAAACCGTCGATGCCACCGTCTAAACCAATGAAGATACCGAAGTCAGTGATTGACTTGATCTTACCAGATACGCGGTCACCCTTGTTGAAGCCCTTAGCGAACTCTTCCCATGGGTTGGCTTTACATTGTTTCAGACCTAAAGAAATACGACGACGTTCTTCGTCGATTTCCAGGACCATAACTTCCACTGAATCACCTAAGTTAACAACTTTAGATGGGTGGATGTTTTTGTTAGTCCAGTCCATTTCTGAAACGTGTACTAAACCTTCAACGCCTTCTTCGATTTCTACGAAGCAGCCGTAATCAGTCAGGTTAGTTACGCGACCAGTGATGCGAGCACCTTCTGGGTAACGTGAAGCGATAGCGGCCCATGGATCTTCACCCATTTGCTTCAGACCTAAAGAAACACGTTGTTTCTCACGGTCAAACTTCAGAACCTTAACTGGGATTTCGTCACCAACGTTAACGATTTCGCTTGGGTGTTTAACACGTTTCCAAGCCATGTCAGTGATGTGCAGTAAACCGTCAACGCCACCTAAATCTACGAATGCACCGTAGTCAGTCAGGTTCTTAACGATACCTTTAACTTCCATGCCTTCTTCTAAGTTTTGTAACAGTGTATCGCGTTCAGCACTGCTTTCAGATTCGATCACAGCACGACGTGAAACAACCACGTTGTTGCGCTTCTGATCCAATTTGATTACTTTGAACTCAAGTTCTTTGTGTTCTAAGTGTAATGTGTCACGTACCGGACGCACGTCAACTAATGAACCAGGCAGGAATGCACGGATACCATCAACTTCGACAGTGAAACCGCCTTTAACTTTGCCAGTGATGATACCGATAACAGTAACTTTATCTTCACAAGCTTTTTCCAGGCGAACCCAGGATTCATGGCGTTTAGCTTTTTCGCGAGATAATAAGGTTTCGCCGAAACCGTCTTCTACCGCGTCCAGAGCTACGTCGATGATGTCACCAACGCTCACTTCAATCTCGCCAGCCAGGTTTTTGAATTGTTCAACCGGGATTGCTGCTTCAGATTTCAGACCGGCGTCAACCAGTACTACGTCTTTATGGATAGCAACGATGGTTCCTTTAACGATAGAACCAGGGCGAGTTTCGATAGTCTTGAGGCTTTCCTCAAACAGTAGTGCAAAATTTTCAGTCATATTCACTTTTTCAGTTTAAGTGCTCCACGCACAGTCCTGTGTCATGGGGTTGCTAAGTTAACTTGTCATCTTCCTTGCGACAAGCTGTCCAACGTGAAGGTCTAGGCCTGGTTCAACTTTTTACAGACGTTGAGAACCTCGTCCAACACTTGTTCAATGGATTTATTGGTCGAATCCAGCATGTATGCATCGTCTGCAGGCTTTAAAGGCGCTACGGCGCGATTCATATCCCGTTCGTCACGGGCCTGTATTTCGCTCAAAAGGTCGCCGATGTTAACATCATGGCCCTTTTCTTTCAACTCTAAATAACGCCGTCTGGCGCGCTCTGAGGCGTCGGCTGTTAAAAAGATTTTAACTTCTGCCTGTGGAAACACCACAGTGCCCATATCACGACCATCTGCCACTAAGCCAGGAGCTTCTTTAAAGGCACGTTGACGGCGTAACAAGGCTTCACGTACCCGCGGCAACGAGGCAATTTTTGAGGCCACTGAGCCTACTTCTTCAGTACGTATGGTATGAGTGACATTTTCGCCTTCCAGCGTAATGCGGGTATTGCCTTGCTCGTCGCAGCTAAACTGTACATCAAGGTGTGCAGCCAATGGCTGTAAGGCTTCTTCGTCAGAAGGGGCAATCTGATGATGGATAGCAGCTAAAGCTAACACACGATAAATAGCTCCGCTATCCAGCAGATGCCAGCCCAGTTTTTGGGAAACTAAACGGCAAATAGTGCCTTTCCCTGAGCCACCTGGACCATCAATGGTAATTACCGGCGCTTGTTGCATTCTGCCTCCAAAACAGTCGAACACACAAAAAGATGCGGCATTATACAGAAAGAAATGACAAAAAGCGCGGTTTAATCAAGGAGGTCGCGTAACCATTTAGGTTACGCGTTATTTTTCAAGCTAAAGTGCTGAGTTTGCTAAATACTTCAAAGTATTGAGGAAATGTTTTACGGGTACAATCCGGATCTTCAATAGTGACAGCTGTATCGCTTAAAGCCACCAAAGAGAAACACATCGCCATCCGATGATCGTTATAGGTCGCGATGCTGGCATGTTTCAGTGTCTTTGGCGGTGTGATTAAAATGTAATCTTCACCTTCTTCCACTTCAGCACCTACTTTACGTAGTTCTGTTGCCATCGCATTCAGACGATCGGTTTCCTTCACGCGCCAATTATAAACATTACGGATAGCTGTTGGGCCTTGCGCAAACAAAGCTGTGGTCGCAATGGTCATAGCTGCATCAGGAATAGCGTTGTAATCACGGTCTATGCCTTTTAATTGGTTACGGGTAACCGAAATGTAGTCATAACCCCAGTCTACTGTCGCGCCCATAGCCTCTAATGCGTCGGCAAAGTGAATATCGCCCTGCACTGCATTTTTGCCAATACCTGTGACTTTAATAGTACCGCCTTTAATAGCAGCTGCAGCGAGGAAATAAGAGGCAGAGGATGCGTCTCCCTCCACCAGAAAATCTCCCGGTGACTGATACTGCTGGTTGCCTTTGACGACAAAACTTTGATAGTTATTGTTTTCGACCACTACGCCAAAACGCGCCATCAAGGCCAAGGTAATATCAATATAAGGCTTGGACACCAACTCGCCGCTGATGATAATTTCGCTGTCACCCGACAATAAAGGTGCCGTCATCAGCACTGCAGTTAAAAACTGACTGGAGACTGAGCCATCAATACTGATTTTGCCACCACTAAGCGCTTTACCGCGAATACGCAGCGGCGGATAGTCTTTGTGCTGCAGATACTCAATATCGGCATTCCATTGCAGCAAGGCATCTACCAGATGGCCAATAGGCCTTTCATACATCCGTGGCTCACCTGTTAAGGTGACATCAACGTTCGATACTGCCAGAGCTGCAGTTAAAGGGCGCATCGCTGTGCCGGCGTTGCCTAAAAACAGCTCAAGAGGTTCTTTATGCTGAAATACGCCAGCTACACCGGTGATCTCGCAGACTGTTTTATCCGCAGATAACGAAAACTGTACGCCAAGCGCGGTTAAGGCATTGAGCATATGGCTGACATCGTCACTGTCGAGCAAGTTGGTGATACGGGTTGTGCCTTTGGCTAAAGCTGCCAGCAATAAAGCGCGATTGGAGATGCTTTTTGAACCTGGTAAATGCACCACGCCTTCGACTTTAGCTATAGGCTCTAAGGTTAAAGTTTTCATCAGCCGTGTACCCGCTCAAATTCTTTCATAAAGGTGACTAACGTTTGTACGCCTTCTAATGGCATCGCATTGTAGATACTGGCGCGCATACCGCCGACCATACGATGGCCTTTTAATGCCAACAAACCATTGGCTTCGGCTTCGTTGACAAACAAGTCGTTCAGAGTTTCGTCAGCCAATAAAAACGGCACGTTCATTGATGAGCGGAATTGAGGCGCCACGTCATTGCGATAAAAATCGCTTTGGTCGATATAACCATACAAGGTTTGTGCTTTGAGGGCATTACGCTGTTGCATCGCCTCAACACCTCCCTGACGTTTCAGCCACTGGAACACCAGTCCTGCCAGATACCAGGCATAAGTAGGCGGTGTATTAAACATACTGTCGTTGTCAGCGGCCAAACGATAATCCAACACACTAGGAATACTGCTGCCTTTGGCTGGTAACAAGTCTTCACGCACTATGGCAAGGGTTAAACCTGAAGGCCCAATATTCTTCTGAGCACCGGCGTAAATAACGCCATACCGGTTGACGTCGATATGCCGAGATAAGATAGTGGATGACAGATCGGCCACTAAAGGCGCTTTGGTATTTGGTAAGTCGATAAACTCCATGCCATCCACAGTTTCATTCGGGCAAAAATGCACAAAGCTGGCGTTGTCATTCAGTTGCCAGTCGGATGCCGGTATTAAAGTACGAAGACCATCTTGCTTAAACTGAATAGTCTGAGCTTTCAACGCAGTGAATTTTTCAGCTTCTTCAACCGCAGCCTTAGACCAGGCGCCTGAGACAATATACTCTGCACTGACTCCGGTTTTGGCTAAATTCAGTGGTACAGCGGAAAACTGACCGCGACCACCACCGTGCATAAACAGCACTTTGTAGTTTGCCGGTATGCACAATAAATCGCGCAGGTCCTGCTCAGCCTGAGCCGCAACCTGCATAAACTCTTTGCCTCTGTGACTCATCTCCATAATGGAGCAGCCGCGACCATGCCAGTTGAGCAACTCTTCCTGTGCCTGTTGCATTACTTCCACCGGCAACATAGCCGGGCCAGCACAAAAGTTATAGGTGGTCATCTCTTGCTCCTGTTACAACGCATTATCGAATGAAAAATAAATTAGAAAACTGATTTTGGTCATCTTTGGATGATCTTTTTTATTGTGGCCTTGGGTTGTTTATTGAAAAAGGTCGACGTCTGGACGGCTCTTTCTAAACAGCCGCTACTGTAGCGCACTTTGCAAAAGACAGAAATAAAAAAGGGGCCAGATCACATTATTTTTTAAGTAATGTGATCTGGCCCCTTCTTAACAGTCTTACTCTTCTTCGCCGTCCGCTACAGTATCCTCTGTCGGATTTTGTGCGGCTAATGCTGCAGCTTCCGCTTCTGCGGCTGCTACTTCTTCCTGATCCTGAATTTCGTCGATGCGTTGTACACCTACTACTTTTTCACCTTCGATGGTACGGATCAGAATAACACCAGCAGTGTTACGGCCTACTTGTGAAACTTCGCTGACGCGGGTCCGTACCAGTGTGCCTTTGTCAGAAATCAGCATGATTTCATCCAGCGCATTCACTTGGACTGCACCTACCACCAAACCATTACGTTCGGACACTTTAATAGAGACTACGCCTTGAGTCGCACGGCTCTTCTCTGGGTATTCCTGCAATGCGGTACGTTTACCGTAGCCGTTTTCAGTCACCGTCAGAATAGCGCCTTCGCTCTTCGGCACAATCAATGACACCACAGAGCCGTTTTCGCGTAATTTAATACCACGAACACCGGTCGCACCGCGGCCCATTGGACGTACCTGTTCTTCGTTAAAGCGCACTACTTTGCCGTCGTCCGAGAACAACATGATCTGGCTGTTGCCGTCAGTGATATCCACACCAATTAACTGATCGCCTTCGTTCAGGTTCACGGCAATAATACCGTTACTACGTGGACGAGAGTATTCAGTCAGTGAGGTTTTCTTCACAGTACCGTTGGCCGTGGCCATAAACACATACTTGCCTTCTTCGTATTCACGAACCGGCAGAATAGCGGTGATCCGCTCGTTTTCTTCCAATGGCAGTAAGTTGACTATTGGCTTACCACGCGCCTGACGCGAGGCCAGCGGTAATTGATACACCTTCATCCAGTACAGACGACCGCGGTTAGAGAAACACAAAATGGTATCGTGGGTACTGGCGATCAGTAGCTGATCGACAAAGTCTTCATCTTTGACCGTTGTTGCCGCTTTACCGCGACCACCACGGCGCTGAGCTTCGTAATCACTCAGCGGCTGGTATTTGGCATAGCCTAAATGCGACAAGGTCACGACCACGTCTTCTTCGGTGATCAAGTCTTCCATGTTGATATCCATCGCATTATCCTGAATTTCGGTACGACGGGCATCTCCATATTGGGCTTTTGCCGCTTCTAATTCTTCACAGATCACTTCCATTAAACGCTCCGGGCTACCCAGAATGTGTAATAACTCAGCAATCAGTACTAACAGCTCTTTGTATTCGTCCAGAATTTTTTCATGTTCCAGACCTGTCAGTTTGTGTAAACGTAAATCCAGGATCGCCTGAGCCTGTTGTTCGGTCAGGAAATACTCGCCATTACGGATCCCAAAATGCTCTTCCAGCCACTCAGGACGGGCGGCGTTTTCACCGGCGCGTTCCAACATGGCGCTGACATCACCCAACTGCCAGCCACGCGCCACTAAACCTTGTTTCGCATCAGCCGGGCTTGAAGAGTTCTTAATTAAATCAATGATTTCATCGATATTCGCCAAGGCTATGGCCAGGCCTTCCAGGATATGGGCGCGGTCACGGGCTTTACGTAAGTCGTACACTGTTCTGCGTGTCACCACTTCGCGGCGGTGCAACACAAAACATTGCAGCATTTCTTTTAAACCCAGCAGTTTAGGTTGGCCTTGGTCCAGCGCCACCATATTGATACCAAATACAGTCTGCATTTGGGTCTGGGTGTATAAATGGTTTAATAAAACGTCTGAGGATTCGCCACGTTTGACTTCAATGACAATACGCATACCGTCTTTATCCGACTCGTCGCGTAATGCTGAAATGCCTTCGATGCGTTTTTCTTTCACCAGCTCGGCGATTTTTTCAATCAGACGGGCTTTGTTAACCTGATAAGGAATTTCATCGACAACAATAGTCTCACGGCCGGTTTTTTCGTCGGTTTCGATATGAGTTCTGGCGCGGATATACACCTTGCCACGACCAGTGCGATAGGCTTCTTCAATGCCTCGGCGGCCATTGATAATGGCGGCAGTCGGGAAATCTGGTCCAGGTATCAGTTCCATCAGTTCAGGAATGCTGATATCCGGATTAGCAATTAACGCCAGACAGGCATCAATCACTTCATTTAAATTGTGTGGCGGAATATTGGTCGCCATACCTACGGCAATACCTGACGAGCCGTTCACCAGCAGGTTTGGGATCTTCGTTGGTAATACAGCCGGGATCATTTCAGTGCCGTCATAGTTAGGCACATAATCCACTGTTTCTTTGTCCAAATCGGCTAACAGCTCACCCGCAATGCGCGACATGCGCACTTCGGTATAACGCATCGCTGCTGCAGAGTCGCCGTCAACTGAACCGAAGTTCCCCTGACCGTCGACCAGCATATAACGTAAGGAGAAAGGCTGGGCCATGCGAACTATGGTGTCGTATACAGCGCTGTCGCCGTGCGGATGGTATTTACCTATCACGTCACCGACAACACGGGCAGATTTTTTGTAGGCTTTGTTCCAGTCGTTGCCTAACTCTTTCATCGCAAACAACACGCGACGGTGAACTGGCTTCAAACCGTCCCTTACGTCCGGTAAGGCACGTCCCACAATAACGCTCATTGCATAATCGAGATAAGAATTCTTTAATTCTTCTTCGATATTAATGGGAACAATTTCTTTGGCCAAATTTGTCATAAAAAGCTTTTTTCCCTTAAATCAACAAGATACCCGCGTTTTTTACTGTAATGGGTCGCGGGACAAAGGCGGATTCTACCACAGAAAAAATACCTTGCCAGTTCTGTTGTGCTTTGTACAGCGACGACTGGTGATTGCTCAAACAGATCAAGGCTTTATAATGGGCGAAATTTTTAGTGGATGCGCTTATGAACTCTTCTTCCAATGTCGATCCGGCCGAAATTGCCAAATTTAATGAAATTGCTTCCCGCTGGTGGGACCCGTCCGGTGAATTCAAACCACTCCATCAACTGAATCCTTGCCGTTTGGCTTTTATCAGCGACCAGGTGCAAGGCTTATTTGGTAAAAAAGCTGTGGATGTAGGTTGTGGTGGCGGTATTCTGGCTGAGGCGATGGCAAAAGCTGGTGCAGAAGTTACAGGCATTGATATGGCCGATGAAGCTTTAACAGTAGCGAAATTGCATGCATTGGAGTCTGCTGTATCAGTACAGTATCAACAAATTACTGCGGAAGATTTTGCCGCGGCCAATCAAGAAGCCTTTGATCTGGTGACCTGCATGGAGATGCTGGAGCATGTGCCAGAGCCAGCTTCTGTGGTAAAAGCTTGTGCTGCTTTAGCCAAACCAGGTGCGACACTGGTGTTTTCGACCTTAAACAAAACCTGGAAAGCTTATCTGATGGCCATAGTTGGCGCTGAGCAAGTCCTCAAACTGGTGCCTAAAGGTACGCACGAATTTGAGAAGTTTATCCGCCCTTCTGATCTGATGCGTTTTATTGATGATGCAGGTTTACAGGTAGTGGATGCCACAGGTCTGCACTACAACCCTGTGAATCAATCCTTCCGCACTGGCCCTGGGCTGGATGTGAATTATTTTGTGGTAGCGAAAAAGCCGGTATGAATAAGATACTAACCAAGCCTGCTGCTGTTTTATTTGATTTAGACGGCACGCTGGTGGATACAGCACAGGATTTAGGCGCAGCGCTGAATTTTGTGCTGCGACAGCATGGTATGCCTGAAAAAAGCTATGAAGAATATCGCCCTATGGCCTCTCATGGAGCCAAAGGTTTGCTCCAACTTGGTTTTGGCGAAGCGATACAACAGATTGATTTTGGCAAAGCCCGTCAGAGCCTGCTAGATCATTACCATCAGCATAGCGGCGTACATAGCCGCTTGTTTCCGGGAGTTGAAGAGTTATTCGCTGCACTTGAGGCTCGACATATCCCCTGGGCTATAGTGACGAACAAACCTTATAAGCTGGCGGCCAAAGTACAACGTCAGTTACCTGCTTTACTTAAAAGCCGTTTGTTACTGGGCGGCGACAGCCTGGCACAACGTAAACCTGATCCAACTCCGTTATGGATGGCAGCCCATTATATGCAGGTTGAAGCTAACTCCTGCTGGTATATAGGTGATGCGGAACGGGATATAGAAGCAGGCCGTCGTGCTGGTATGCACACTGTGATGTGCGATTTTGGTTATGTCGGACCAGATGATAAAACTGAACTTTGGGGTGCAGATTTGCATATTTCCCACTTCACAGACCTGATCCAATACCTCGACTAAGTTCAGTTTTTTCATATTTTTGGTTAATTAAAAATCACCTCTTTGCAGGTGATTTTGCGAATGACTTAAATTTTAGCCGAACAGACAAAATAGATTTTTTACTGAAAAACTCTTGCTTCCCTACAGAGGTTTTTAAACGCCTATTTTGCACGTTAGCGAACACTAACATGCTGTTTTTTTCGCCCGCCAGCAGGGGTTGCAATTGCTATCAATCCACTCTATCTTGTGATCCATTCTACTTTCACCCCTAGATGTTGTGTCGTTCTATTGAGTTCGACCTAATGAAGCCAAAAGCGGGTGAATTCGCTGCACAGAAAAAATTCTGTGCACACAATAATAACAATTGAGATGGAATTTTCGGCGGAAAAATATGACTCAAACATTATACGTAACCAAAAGAGATGGTCAGCGCGAACCATTAGACTTAGACAAAATCCACCGTGTGATAGATTGGGCTGCTGAGGGGTTACAAAACGTATCAGTGTCTCAGGTTGAGTTACGTTCTCACATTCAGTTTTACGACGGCATCAAGACCGCCGATATTCACGAAACCATCATCAAAGCCGCTGCCGATTTAATCTCAAAAGAGACGCCGGATTACCAGTATATGGCTGCTCGCTTGGCCGTATTCCATTTACGTAAAAAGGCTTATGGTCAGTTCGAGCCACCAAAGCTGTATGACCATGTGGTCAAAATGGTGGAAGAAAAGCGTTATGACGCTCACATTCTGGCTGATTACAATAAAGAAGAATTAGAGCAGCTGGATAGTTTCATTGTCCACAGCCGCGATTTAGATTTCAGTTACGCTGCGGTAAAACAGTTAGAAGGTAAATACCTGGTACAAAACCGGGTCACAGGCCAGATTTACGAAAGCGCACAATTCCTTTATATGCTGGTTGCGGCTTGTTTATTTGCTAATTATCCAAAAGACACCCGTTTAAGTTACGTGCGCCGTTTTTACGATGCTGTGTCTATGTTTAAGATTTCATTGCCTACACCTATTATGTCTGGTGTACGTACTCCAACACGCCAATTCAGCTCTTGCGTGTTGATTGAATGTGGTGACAGTTTAGATTCCATCAATGCCACCAGCAGCGCTATCGTAAAATATGTTAGCCAGCGCGCCGGTATCGGTATTAATGCAGGTCGTATTCGTGCTTTGGGTAGCCCAATCCGCAACGGTGAAGCTTTCCATACCGGCTGTATTCCGTTTTACAAACATTTCCAGACCGCTGTGAAAAGCTGTTCTCAGGGTGGTGTTCGTGGTGGTGCAGCAACACTGTTTTACCCTTTGTGGCATTTGGAAGTGGAATCTTTGCTGGTTCTGAAAAACAACCGCGGTGTGGAAGAAAACCGTGTACGTCACTTAGATTATGGTGTGCAGTTTAACCGCCTGATGTACACACGCCTGATTAAAGATGAAATGATCACCCTATTTAGCCCTTCTGACGTACCGGGCTTGTATGATGCATTTTTTGAAGATCAGGAAAAGTTTGAAGAGCTGTATGTCAAATACGAAGCGGATGCCTCTATCCGTAAAAAGCGGATTAAAGCGGTTGAACTCTTTACCCTCTTTATGCAGGAACGAGCCAGCACAGGTCGTATTTATTTGCAGAACGTCGATCACTGCAATACTCACAGCCCATTTAATCCAAAGTTTGCTGCGGTTCGTCAGAGCAACCTGTGTTTAGAAATAGCACTGCCAACCAAGCCACTGAATGACATCAACGATCCAAATGGTGAAATTGCGCTTTGTACTCTGTCTGCTTTTAACTTAGGCGCTATTGAACATTTAGACGAGCTGGAAGAATTAGCTGAACTGGCTGTACGTGCTTTAGATAGTTTATTGGATTACCAGGACTACCCTATCCTAGCCGCTTACCACGCCAGCATGAATCGCCGTACTTTAGGTATAGGCGTAATTAACTACGCCTATTATCTGGCGAAAAATGGCGTTAAGTACTCAGACGGCTCCGCCAATGGCTTAACGCACCGCACTTTTGAAGCTATTCAGTATTATCTGATGAAAGCCTCGAACAAGCTGGCGCAGGAATTTGGCCCCTGCCCTAAATTTAACGAGACTACCTACTCTGAAGGCATTATGCCTATTGATACCTATAAAAAGGATCTGGATAAAGTCTGTGCCGAACCATTGCATTACGACTGGGAGCAGCTGCGCAAAGATGTGGTGCAATACGGTTTACGTAACTCAACCTTGTCCGCACTGATGCCATCTGAAACCTCTTCGCAAATTTCAAATGCGACCAATGGTATTGAACCACCTCGTGGACATATCAGTATAAAAGCCAGTAAAGACGGTATTTTGAAGCAAGTTGTGCCTGAGTATGAACGCCTGAAAAATCAATATGAGTTGTTATGGGATATGCCAAACAACGATGGTTACATCAGTCTGGTGGCTATTATGCAGAAGTTTGTTGATCAGACCATTTCTGCGAATACCAACTACGATCCGGGTAAGTTCGAAGGCGGCAAAGTACCAATGAAAATCTTGTTAAAAGATTTACTGACGGCTTATAAGTTGGGTGTCAAAACTATGTACTATCACAACACCCGCGATGGCGCTTCCGACATACAGGAAGACATCAAAGCGACGCCGGAAGACGATGGTTGTGCCGGTGGCGCCTGTAAAATTTAAGTCCGGGGCTGCGTTGCAGCCCTCTTTTTGTATGCATAACTAATAATAATCTGGATATTGCTGATGAGTTACACCACCTTTAGCCGTACGAACAATGATCAAATGAAAGAGCCGATGTTTTTTGGCAATCCGGTGAACGTGTCCCGTTATGATCAACAGAAATACGGCATTTTTGAAAAACTGATCGAAAAGCAACTGAGCTTTTTCTGGCGTCCTGAAGAAGTGGATGTCAGTAAAGACCGTATTGACTTCCAACAGTTACCAGAACATGAAAAGCATATTTTTATCAGTAATTTAAAATACCAGACTCTACTGGATTCAGTACAAGGCCGTTCACCTAACGTGGCTTTGTTGCCTATCGTCTCGTTGCCGGAGCTGGAAACCTGGATTGAAACCTGGGCCTTTAGTGAAACTATTCACAGTCGCAGCTACACCCATATCGTACGTAATATCACCAATGAGCCACACAAGGTATTCGACGATATTCTGCTCAATGAACGTATTATTGAACGGGCTGATGATGTAACCCGCTACTACGACGATTTAATTCACTCTGTCAACCTCTATCATCTGTTTGGTGAAGGCACTCATCAGGTTGCTGGTGAATCTCATACCATCAGCCTGCGTGATTTGAAACGTAAACTCTACATCTGTATTTTGTCTGTGAACGTGCTTGAAGCTATTCGGTTCTATGTCAGCTTTGCCTGCAGTTTTGCCTTTGCTGAGCGTGAACTGATGGAAGGCAACGCAAAAATTATCAAACTGATTGCCCGTGATGAAGCCCTGCATTTAACCGGCACCCAGCATATGTTAAATATTATGGCTGCAGGTGAAGACGACCCGGAAATGGCGGAGATCGCCAAAGAGTGTGAAGAAGAAGCCTATGCTATTTTCCGTAAAGCGGCAGAGCAGGAAAAAGACTGGGCTGAGTTCTTGTTTAAAGATGGCTCGATGATTGGTTTAAACAAGGATATTTTGTGCCAGTACGTTGAATACATCACCAATAACAGAATGCAGGCAGTGGGCTTAAAGCCTATTTTTGGCACAACACAAAACCCTATTCCATGGATCAATGCCTGGTTAGTGTCTGATAATGTGCAGGTGGCTCCGCAAGAATCTGAAATCAGCTCTTATTTAGTAGGCCAAATCGACAACGAAATGGATGGCGCTGACTTCGGCGATTTTGATCTCTAAGCTGCGCCTACTGACATGGTAAAAGTAGTGGTGAAGGATGTGCTCAGTCTGGAGTTTGAGTCTGAGCAACGCACCCTGCTTGATGCATTGGAGGCGAAACAACAGCAAGTGAACTATCAATGTCGTGAAGGGTATTGTGGCGCTTGTCGTTGTAAGTTGTTGTCTGGTTCCGTTAGTTATCTGAACGAACCCTTAGCTTTTGTCCGCAAAGGCGAAATTTTACCTTGCTGCAGCATTCCCATTACAGATATAGAAATAGAATTGCCCTGAATATCCTAAAGATACATCAGGGCAATTTTTTATCAGAAATCTGATTTAACTTAAGACTTCTTAATACCTTCTACGCTCAGATCCAGATGCACAGTGGCAGAGGCTGGGCCAAGAATATTCTTAATAGCGAAATCTTCCAGGTTAATGCTGGTGGTGCCAGCAAAACCAGCGCGATAGCCACCCCATGGATCAGCACCTTCACCCAGCTTAGTGGCGTTGATCACGATTTCTTTCGTCACACCGTTTAAGGTGAAGTTCCCTACTACATCAAAATCAGCACCTGCTTTTGGTACTATCTTCGTACTAACAAAAGTAGCTTTGCTGTTTTTGTCGACGTTCAGGAAATCCGGGCTGCGTAAGTGCTTGTCGCGCTCAGCATGGTTAGAATCGATACTTTTCGTATCGATCTCCAGCTGGATTTTAGAGTCAGCTAACTTGGCAGCGTCATAGCTGAAGTTACCTTTAAAGGTATTAAAGCGGCCATATAACCAGCTGTAGCCTAAGTGGCTGATCTTAAATTGCACAAAAGCATGTGCGCCTTGGGTGTCAATTTCGTATTCAGCAGCTTGTAATGCTGGCGCTGCTAACATAGATGCCATTAAGCTGGCGACGAATAACTTCTTCATTCCAATCTCCTTTTACATTAAGGTTTAAGCATGCGTTTTAACGTATTGTCTTTATCGAAAAAGTGATGTTTCAGTGCAGCTAAGGCATGTAATACCACCAGCGCAATCAGGCCATAAGCCGCAAATTTATGTACCAAACCTGCTTTATCTGCTTGTTCAGCAAATAACTCGCCTGCCGAAGGTAAATCAAACAGCCCAAATACCTCTATTGGCCGGCCATCCGCAGTAGAAATCAGGTAACCACTGCAAATAATCAAAAATATAAGTGCGTACAATGTCAGGTGTGTGAAATGACTCGCTCTTTGTACGGCTTTACTGTGACTGGCTAAAGGCGTGGCAGTTCCATTTAATACACGCCACAGTACTCTGTAGCCCATGATCAATAGCAGCAACACCCCGACACTTTTATGCCAAAAAGGTGCGGTTTTATACCAGGTGCTGTAGTAGGTTAAATCCACCATCCAGAAGCCTGATGCAAAAAGTCCTATCACCACCACAGCGACCAGCCAGTGCAGCACTATACTGGTCCAGCTGTATCCGTTATTTTCTGTTGTCATAGGTTCTCCTTTGAATAGAAACAGCTTATCTTTCCAGAAGATAGTTTAAAATAACAAAAATAAGCACATTTTGTTCTATTAAATAGAATGTTAATCTATTTAACTGTGGACTTCAGACGTAAAAAAAGAGCCATGAAGGCTCTTTTTTAAAGATAGCAGAATTTAAAACTCAACTTTACCATCGCGGATATGTTGCTCACCGCGCGCTTTCGCCAAGGCAATCTGTTTTTGACGCTCAGCAAAGGAAGCTTTTTGCTCTTCAGTAATTTTGTCGTGGCAATGTGGGCAACTTAAACCCTGTACATACAGCGGCGATTTCATTTCATCTTGTGACAACGGCATACGGCACGCATAACACTGATCGTAACTGCCTTGTTCCAAACCATGTTTAACAGCAACACGCTGATCAAATACAAAGCACTCACCTTGCCATAAACTCTGTGGCTCTGGCACTTCTTCCAGGTATTTCAGAATACCGCCATCAAGGTGATACACTTCTTCAAAGCCCTGCTCTTTTAAAAAGGCGGTCGACTTTTCACAGCGGATCCCACCGGTACAAAACATAGCGACTTTTTTATGTTTGGTTTTGTCCAGGTTTTGCTCCGCCCACTCTGGGAACTCACGGAAGCTGGTGGTATTTGGATTAATGGCGTTTTTAAAGGTGCCTATGGCTACTTCGTAGTCGTTGCGGGTATCGATGACAATAGTCTCTGGATCAGAGATCAACTGATTCCAGGCTTCACCTTTGACATAAGTGCCCACTATATGAGCAGGATTGATGCCTTCTACGCCCATAGTGACAATTTCTTTTTTCAGCTTGACCTTAGTGCGATAAAACGCCTGTTCATCGGCAAACGACTCTTTGTAAGACATGCCATCAAAACGGCTATCGGCAGCAAACCATTGCAGCATCGCGTCTATACCTTCGCGTGGGCCACAAATAGTGCCATTAATGCCTTCTTCAGCTAACAGCAAAGTGCCTTTGACTTTATTCAGAACTAAGTGTTGATAGAGCTTATCGCGTAAAGCAACATAATCAGGTAGAGCGACGAATTTATATAAAGCAGCAACAACGTACATCTTTGGGTTCACCTTCTGCAAAGCCGGACCGTAAATCCGGGGCAAAAATACGGGCGAGCATTATAACTACTGAACATGAAATAACAAGTTACGACTGGCTTAATGCCGGAATTCCAGCTCAGGTGGCACGGCAAGTGCCAGCTCAAAAGTTTGCTCTCCATCTGTGATCAATAATTTATCATCCTCTCGCCATAGATCTAACTGCATATGACCTTTGAGCATGTTGCAAAAATCCAGTAGCTGTTGATGAGATAAAGTATGGAACTGTACATTGCTGAAATGTTGTTTGTATTGGCTTTTAATTTTTTTCTGATCCGTTTCATCCAGAAATAACACCACCTGATCGGCCTGATGACTGGCGCGTTGCATATGCTTTTCGCTAAGTAAATCGACATTACACCAAAGTTTGATATGGTCGGTCGCATCACTGACATACAGATCAGGCGTTTTGCCAGCGCCCTCTGTTTTCGACAATTGGGGGGAAAATTCAAAAAAGGACAGGTAGGCCAGCAAACGACGGGCAAAATGTTCCGCTAACTCTGTTTTATAGGGTGCTATATAACAGGTTCGTTTTTGGTACAGATGGCTCACCTCTGATGCATAATTCAGATCCAGCCGAATCACCTTACTGATTACTTGCATACAGACACCTCACTGGTATCGGCAACAACCTCTGTTTAGTGTAGCTGAGATTGAATTGCACCATAGATCAGATGCATAGCCAGTGCCAGTAATACGCCTCCCATTAACCTGTCAAACCAATAGCCTTTTCGAAGTAAAAAAGACCTTACTTTTTCGCGGGTTAGGATCACAGATAAAAAAGAAAACCAGACTGCAGTAGCACCAGCCATATAAACGCCGTAGATCACTTTGTATGAAACTGGTGTCATAGGCGAAATAATGACGGCAAAAAGCGATAAAAAAAACAAGGTCGCTTTGGGGTTCAGGCCATTAGTGACAAAACCTGAAGTAAAAGCTTTAAGCAAGGATGGACTTTCCGCTATAGCTTCTGCTTTGTCATCCGTCGTAACTGAAACAGGTGCACCACTGCGAATAGCTTGCCAGCCTATGTAAGCCAGATAGGCTGCCGCCAGTACGCTGAACAAAGTAAATAACCAAGGCGTAGTTTTAATCAACAGCCCAACACCGAGCAGCGAGTAACAAACATGCAGAAAAATCGCCATGCCTATACCCATGCTGGCTGCGAGTGCGACATTACGACCATAACGCACGGCATAACGTAAAACGATCGCAAAATCAGGGCCAGGGCTTGCAACAGCCACCAAGTGAACCGAGGCGATTAAGATAAATTCAGGCCAAAACTCCATGCCCTATCCTTTTGATTATTCGCAAATTTATGACTTGTAATTAAAACATGAGACTACAGGCTTTCGAAGTGAAATCTCGAGAAAATGTTACTTCATCACAAAAGTACTTGCGCTAGAATCGTTAATCCGCAAAAATGTTATAACATCACACTCACTAATTAACGCTAAAAGGTTTTCCGATGCGCCCTTCTTTTTTTCAACTTTCTCCACTAGCTGTGCTGGTCGCTGCAGTCTTTTCAACTCAAGTTCAGGCACAAAGTATTAGCATTAACGGCCTTATTTTGGATCAGAACGGAAAAGCTATTGAGCAAGCTCGTGTGCATGTGCATGGCCGTCAGCAGTATGTGTACGCTGATAAAAACGGCCGCTTTACTATTCAGACCCCTGCGGATGCAGAACTGCATATCTCAGCCAAAGGCTATGGTGATCAATTTGTGAAAGTCGCAGACGCACAAAACGACCAGCTTAAGATCCAACTTGAAGCCGGTGGTCTGGAACGGATTGTGGTCGCTGCTTCTGGTTTGCACCACTATGACCTGGAGATGGCCAACCCTGTCTCTGTGTTATCCGGTGAAGAACTCAGCCGAAAAACTGAACCAACGATAGGCGAAACCTTAAAATCCATGCCTGGTGTACACAGTAACTATTATGGTCCTGTCGCTGCCAGCCCTATTCTGCGTGGCCTGGATGGTCCACGTGTTCGCATTTTAAATAATGGGTTGGATTCAGCCGACGTATCACGTATCGGTCCTGATCACGCTATCACAGCTGATGCCATTACCACTGAGCAGATTGAAGTCTTGCGTGGCCCCTCTACCTTGTTATACGGCAGTGGCGCAGTCGGTGGTGTAGTGAATGTCGTCGACAACAGATTACCGCGTCAGTTGCGCCCTGCCAGCACTCAGATTGAAACCCGCTACAGTTCTGGTGCAGATGAAAAAACTGCGGCTTTGGCGCACGACGGGGGTCAGGAGCAAATAGCCTGGCATTTTGATGGTTTCAAGCGCAAAACAAATAATTACGATGTGCCCGACTTTACCAATGATGAGGGAGAAAGCACTAATCAACTGGCGAACTCCTGGTTAGATAATTCGGCAGTCAATGGCGGATTAAGCTGGATCACCGACAAAGGTTTGTTAGGTTTCTCCGTAGGTCATATTGACAGTGAATACGGTATTCCTGGTCATCACCATCATCATGAAGAACACGAAGAAGATGAGCATGAAGAGGAAGAAAGCCATCAGGAAGACGGTGTCTTTGCCCGCGTAAAACAAGACAGATACGGCTTAGCCGGTGAGCTCTATAAACCATTCGCTGGTATTGAAACTTTATCTTTTAACAGTGCCCTGACCCGCTACCAGCATCATGAAATCGAAGGTGGCGCTATTGGTACTACCTTCAAAAATGACAGCTTTGAAAGTCGTTTCACTGCTGAGCATGAAACCTTTGCTGGCTGGCATGGGGTTGTGGGTTACCACCTGCAGCAAAGTGATTACAAGGCTATTGGTGATGAAGCTTTTACACCGGACAGCAAAACAGACTCCCACGCTTTATTTGTGTTGGAGGAACGTAGTTTCGGTGATTTCACGGCGCAGTTAGGCGCCCGCATTGAACAGGTCGACTACAAAGCTTCCGGCATTGAATTTGAGCATCACCATGACGAAGACGCAGCGGAAGAGCATTCGTCTGAAAACGTCAAAAATGATTTTACTGCTGCTAGTGTCTCGGCAGGTCTGGTCTGGAACTTCCAGCAAGGTTACAACTGGGCACTGTCAGTGAGCCGCTCTGAACGAGCCCCAAGCGCTGCTGAGCTTTATTCCAACGGTGCGCACATTGCGACTCAAACCTATGAACTGGGCTTGGCTTATGCGCTTGCTGCCGATGGCGAAATCAGCAAATCTGAGTCTGATCTCAAAAAAGAAGTTGCGAATAATATCGACCTGACTTTGCGCAAGTTTGAAGGGGACTTTACCTTCACCTACAACCTGTTTTACAACAAAGTGCATAACTATTTATACATGCGGGATTCTGGCTTAACCATGGCCGATCTGGAGGCTCACGGGGAAGATGGTCATGAAGAAGAACATGATCACGAGCACGAAGGGGAAGAGTTCTCCATTTTCCATTACCAACAGCAGGATGCCACTTTATATGGTGCCGAATTCGCGATTGCTTATCAGTTGACGGAGGAGCAGGAATTGGAGTTCTTTATCGACTCGGTGCGGGCTAAACTGGATATCGGTGGTGATTTGCCACGTATCCCGCCTGTTAAAGCGGGCGCTGGCTACAGCTACTCAGCACAGGACTGGTCTGCCACTATCGATTGGACTCATTATATGCAACAAAATCGGGTTGCAGCAGGCGAAAGCGCTACAGCGTCTTACCAGATCCTTGATCTGGGTTTTAGCTACTACTTTAATCTGAATGATCTGGACCTGACAGCTTTTGCTAAAGCTAATAACCTGACAGATGAACTTGGATTCGTGCACAGCTCCTTTATTAAACAAGATGCACCTCTGCCAGGGCGTTCTTTCACGCTAGGCATTAAAGCTCGTTTTTAACTTATAAAACGCACAAGGCCCCTAATATAGGGGCCTTGTTATCTGAATTCGTAAATTATTGACCTCTGGCAAACAGGCCAGTTCCTTTGTCTTCCATCGCTTCCCGGTACCCTCCGAGCCATTGCGATCTGGTGTCTAAATTCTGATAAGGACAAATCTCTTTTGAGCGACCTGTGACAGCGGCGCGATAACCTTGAGCATGAGCACGTTCTAAACGATCTCTTTTCTGTCTTTTCATAAGGCAATCTTCCTCGATCTGGTAAATAACAAGCAACTTGCGTTGCACTTTAATAGATAGTCGAGATGCTCAAAAGGTTCCACAATTAAACTTAACCCTACCCTATTGACATTAAGTAAGAACCTGAACTTATTTAAGATTTGATGACAAAATAATTTAAAATTTTTGAATTTTTCTGCGCTGTTTCTCATGCTTGGGTATCCTTTCCCTTAGAGGTGTAGCGCTTGTACGACAGCAGCACTACTAGCAGGGTGAAAAAAAACCTGCCGAAGCAGGTTCTTTAAACCGGATCTAACTTTACTTTACCCGTCTTCTTAACAGCACTAAAGGTAACAGCAGCAAAGTTAGCCAACCTGAAGTGCCACCTTTGCGCTCATAAGTCACTTCTTCTGGTGCGTTACAGCTTTCAATAGTGCCGTTAGGGACAGGTGTTAATTTCACTGGACGAGTAACGTTTTCAAGTACCGGGTTACCTGCACTATCTTTCACTACTTCGCCTTTTGCATCTTTTTGCTCTACAGAAAAAACAGCATTAGCGAGAATTTCATTGTTGTTGTTGATGTCTTTTGCTTCAACTAAATTAAAATTCACACCACAAGGCAGCAACGTATTTAAGTCAGTCATAGTCTGATCTTCCAGATTGTATAAAAATGCAACCTGGCGACGTGTCGTGCTGTCATCTGGGATCACCTCAGCTGCGCCTACAATCAGGTTGTTTTCATTAATAGCGGAAGGGATAGTGCCTGACGTGCTGAAAAAGCCATTAGGGTATGTGACTGTTTTGGTATTGTAATCAAAAATAAACATCCGGTTACGTGCTATACCGTTCATTCTTTTATTCGCATTGCCGACTATGATGTTTTCATTGTTGATATCGTTTGCTGAGCTTGAGTCCCACTCCAGCGGATCAACAATGGCAGAAACCTCTCCTTCGGCAAATACTGTCGCATGACTAGTTCTGATTTGGCGCTCTTCATTTACATAGGTGGAATAGCCAACAGCTACAGCGTCATCGTTTACTGATAAAGCACGACTAACATAAGTCAGATCAGAGGTCTCTGCTATAACAGGGCCTAAAAAGCCGTATTGAACCGGAGCCGAAATCTGACCTGTGTCGTTCATTTTCCACACCAGTGCTCTTTCAACATAACTGGTGGTTGCAAGATTATAGTAACAAAGGCTTACAGGGGATGCTTTACCTGTACATGTGGTTTTTAATGCTTCTTGCGTCGCAGTTGGCATAGATACACTGCCTGAGCCCGCGATATAATTCGATTCGCTAATTTTAGAAGCAAAGGAAAAACCGCCGCCTAGCTCTTCAAAAGGGATAGGTAAAGGCGTGACGCTATTGCCATTGACGACATATGATTTCATGTAGCCCGGTTCAGGCTGCCATAATTCCAGTGTCTCAGGAGAAGGGGTCGTCTCAGTCGCTTCAGGAGTAAAGCTTTGTAAAGTAAAGGTTGTTGTAGCTAAAGCAATGGCGTTCCCACTGCTATTAATATCATAAAGATATTCTCTGTTGGTCGGGACGGCGGACTGCTCTCTGATCTTAACTTGCGCACCTGTTGATAAGTTCAGTGCCATCACGTCACTGTAGCGTTGAACACTAAAATTAGTGCTTTTGCTTTCTAAATAACTCAACAATTGTGCCAATGACGCTGCGGTCACATTGCCCAGTTTAATTTGTTCAATAGCTTCAGCCGATAATCTGGCTGTTAAATCAGCATCTTCAAAATTTAATCGACTGACATCAACCGGGAAGTTGTAGATCAAACTACCACTACCTACTACATCACCATTATCATTAATAGCTGCGCCATACTGAGAGCGTGTAGTGCTGACTTCCGGCAACTCCTGGACCTGATAAACAGCGGCATAGGCTGAGCTGGCTGCCAGGCCGGGTAATAAGGCTAATACTACGGGTGATAATCTCATTCAGGTCCCCTGTTACTGCTGATTTAATGCTTCTAATTGTTCCCAACGCTCATAAGCGTGCGCGAGCTTCGACTCGGTCTCATGCAATTGGTTCAACGCTTTTTGGGTGTACTCGGCACTTTGCCGGAAAAATTGTGGATCATTCACTTGCTGCTGTAAGGCACTTAATTCGGTATCAAGCGTCTCGATTAAAGCGGGCAATAGTTCCAGTTCTCGTTTCTCTTTGTATGATAACTTCTTACTGCTGTTGGATGAAAGCTCAACTGGCTTATCTTCGACAGGTTTTACACTTTTTTGCACTGTTTCAACAGCTTTTATAGTGTTTTGCTGCCGTTTTTGGTAGGCCAGCACATCTTCGTAGTCACCGGCTATGTCCACCACCTTGCCCTGACCGGCAAAGTACAGCGAACTTGTCACCGTATTATTGACAAACTCCCTGTCGTGGCTGACCAGAAGCACAGTGCCCTGATATTGCTGCAAAATATCTTCGAGCAGCTCTAAGGTTTCCACATCCAGATCGTTGGTCGGTTCATCGAGGATCAGTAAATTGCTGGGTTTTGCGAATAATCGCGCCAGTAATAAACGGTTTTTTTCGCCACCAGATAAAGCCCGAACTGGCGTTCTGGCGCGCGCCGGTGCAAATAAAAAGTCCTGCAGGTAACTCAGTACATGACGGGTCTGACCATTTTGGGTGATCTCTTGTTTACCATCAGCGACGTTGTCCTGCACAGTGGCATCTAAATCCAACTGAATACGGTGCTGGTCAAAATAAGCCACTTCAAGGTTAGTACCGCGTTTAATCTCACCACTATCGGCAGTGTATTCACCAAGCAGAGTTTTAATTAAGGTGGATTTACCCACACCGTTAGGACCTACCAAGGCGATACGATCACCCCGCATCACCAGAATATTCAGATCTTTTAAAACAGTCTCACCTTTGAAGCTGACATTCACGTCTTTGGTTTCAAATACCAGCTTGCCGGATTTTTGCGACTGCTCAATAGCAAATTCCACTTTGCCCATTTGCTCCACCCGGGCAGCGCGCTCATTCCGTAACGCTTTTAAGGCTCGAACACGGCCTTCGTTACGGGTACGACGGGCTTTAATGCCCTGACGGATCCAGACCTCTTCTTCCGCCAGCTTCTTATCAAACAGCGCATTGTGCTGCTGCTCGGTTTCCAGCATTTTTTGCTTACGTTCCAGATACTCGGCGTAATTACCAGGATGTGAGGTGAGTTCACCCCGGTCCAAATCGATAATACGACTGGCCAAAGCACGAATAAAAGCCCGGTCGTGCGAGATAAAAATGATGGCGCCTTTGAAGTTCATAAAGAACTGTTCCAGCCATTGAATCGCCGCGACATCCAGGTGGTTGGTCGGTTCGTCCAACAGCAGCACATTAGGTTGCGACACTAAAGCTTTGGCCAAAGCGGCTTTACGCAACCAACCGCCCGATAATGAAGCGAGGGTGGTATTCGGATCCATTTCAAACTGCAAACACAGCTCTTCAATCCGGCTTTCTAACTGCCAGCCCTGACGGGTATCAAGCTCCGCCTGTAAAGTGCCAAATTCGCGTTGCTCTGCCTCGGTCGCGTCAGAGAAATGGTCAGCCAGATGATAAAACCGCTGCAATTTTTCTGCTAAATCGCCTGCGCCTTCACGAATAAAATCCGCTACTTTAATATCCACCCGGGCTGGTGGGTCTTGTTCTAAACGGCTTACCACTAAATTATTCTGTCGCACCACCTGGCCGTCATCCAGATTTTGATGACCGGTCAGAATTTTTAAGAAGGACGATTTACCCGCACCGTTACGCCCCACCAAACAGACGCGCTCGCCGGCAAATAAACTGAAATCCACTTTATCTAAAATCGGATGGGTACCAAAAGCCAGACTGGCTTGCTGAAAACGTAATAATTCCACTCTGTATTATCCTGCAGACTGCGCAAGCAGTTGTTGTATCTGTTCAAGGTCAAAGGGCCAGAACAATTCCTGTTCATTCACTTTTAACACCGGAATATGCACACGATAGCGTTCAAAAGCCGCTGGTTCGTCCACTATATCTATAATTTCTACCGCACCTGCTAAACCTGCCTGCAGCAAAAGCTGCTCGGCCTGCTCACATAAATGACAACCCCAGGTGCTGTATAAACTTAATTTCATTCGTCTACTCGTTTAAATAACTCAAAGCAGACGTGGATATTGGGGTTGCGTTTAAAATCTTCCGGTAAGCTCTGAGCTGAGATGTCTTTGATACTCCAACCCGCTTCTTCCAGTGCGGCTTTGTCGATTTTAAAGCGTCTTTTATTGTTGGAGAAAATCACTTTGCCATTCGGCGCTAAACAACGCCCTACCATGGTCAGCAACTTGACATGATCCCGTTGCACATCCCAGGTATCTTCCATTCGTTTTGAGTTCGAGAACGTTGGCGGGTCGACAAAGATTAAATCAAACTGGTTTTTACAGCCTTTGAGCCAATCCAGGCAGTTGTCCTGCACAAACTGATAAGCTTTGCCATCCAGTCCATTGATCAGGAAGTTACGTTTTGCCCAGTCCAGATAGGTATTGGACATATCGACCGTAGTGACAGACAAAGCGCCACCTAAGGCCGCATGCACTGACGCTGTGCCTGTGTAAGCAAATAAATTCAGTACTTTTTTGCCTTTGGCTTGCTGCTGAATAGCCAGGCGTGTAACACGGTGATCTAAAAACAAGCCGGTATCTAAATAATCACGCAGGTTGACTAAAAACTTAGCGCCATATTCAGTGACTTCTTTGTATTGCCCTGCTTTGGCCAGCGCCTGATACTGCTCTTTACCTTTTTGTTTTTCGCGAACTTTCAGTACCAGCTTGTCGCTGCTAATGCCAAGCACCTTAGGCACTAAGTTCACCACATCAAATAAACGTTTTTGCGCGATTTGCTCATCAACGTTAGCAGGTGCGGCGTATTCGTGGATCACCACTTCGCCGTCATACCAGTCGACCGCCACGTTGTATTCCGGAATATCAGCGTCGTACATCCGGTAACAACTGATGTTTTCGCGTTTCGCCCACTTTTCCAGCTGCTTGACGTTTTTCTTCAGGCGATTACCAAAAGATTCACTTTCGCTATAAAACAAGGCGGCAGTTTGGCTGTTGGCATTCACCTGCACTTGCTGTTCAGTCAAATCAAATAGAGTAAATTCACAGTCTAAAGGACCGTTAGTAAACTTATAGCTTTTGGCTTTGGATAACTTCAGCGCACGCAATAAATCCTGGCTTGAAGTAATAATGGCTAAACGCCAGCCCTGATAGTGTTTTTTCAGACCTAAGGAGAATTCTGCATACACAGGAATAAGTTGAGGCAAGTCGCCTAACCGCTCACCGTATGGCGGGTTGGTGATAATCACACCTTTACCAGCACAAACGGCCGACTGAATTTGTGTCGCATCCTGAGTAATAAATTCAATAAAATCAGCCACGCCAGCACGGGCAGCGTTTTGACGGGCCTTTTGCAAGGTGCGCTCGTCAGTATCGCTACCAACAAAACTGACGCCTTCGGCTATGGCTTTGCGAGAGCCTAAAGCTTCAGCACGCAGTTGTTGCCACAGTTCTGGCTGGTGATCGCCCCAGCTTTCAAAGGCAAATTTTTCACGCTTTAAACCTGGCGCCAACTGCCGTGCCATCAGCACTGCTTCTATTAATAAAGTACCGCTACCACAAAATGGGTCATATAAAGGTTGATCCGCCTTCCAGCCAGCGCGCAATAATAAGGCTGCAGCTAAATGCTCTTTTAATGGTGCTTCGCCCTGCTCTTTGCGATAACCTCGCTGGTGCAACGACGGACCAGAGAAATCCTGGAAGAAATGGAAATATTGGCGCTCTAAACGCACCTGAAAACGTACATCCGGATCAATACGATCGACATTAGGTCGTGCATCGTACCGCTCGCGGAACTGGTCTACGATGGCGTCTTTCACGCGCATACCACCAAACTGGGTATTGTCTATGGTCGGGTGTTTGCCGACACACTCGACCGCAAAACTTTGTTCCATCCGCATTAACGAAGGCCAGTTAATGCGCATAGCAACCTGATACAGGTCTGAATTGGCATCAATTTCGATGGATTGTTCCAGGCGCAGAATACGGGTCGCTAAACGCGACCATAAGCACAGCTGGTATGCATCTTTAAGTTCAGCCTTAAAGCGCACCACGCCCATGCCTAATTTAATAATTTCGCCTTGATAACGACGGATTTCATCCGCCAATAGCTCTTCAACACCTTTGGATGTTAAGGCCCAGAATTCCAACATATGATCTGCCCTGCAATAAAATGGCGCACATTATAACAGAAGCGCTTTCGAAAGCATTGGGATGTTTTTCAACACGAAAACAAAGATTTGCGGAGCTACTACTTCAGAGACAGCAACGAGCGCCTACTTAAAGACCTATGCGTTTAATAATTGTGCAGTCAGTTCAGTTCTTTGGAATTTACTGACATTAAGCCTTGCACTGCCAGGGCAAAAGCTCTACTATGCGCCCCGCAAACACGGACGCGGGATGGAGCAGCCTGGTAGCTCGTCGGGCTCATAACCCGAAGGTCGTCGGTTCAAATCCGGCTCCCGCAACCAACAATGTTTATATTTTAAATCCTGATAGTTACTGCTCGACTATCAATACGGACGCGGGATGGAGCAGCCTGGTAGCTCGTCGGGCTCATAACCCGAAGGTCGTCGGTTCAAATCCGGCTCCCGCAACCAACTTTAAAGCCAGCTTAATGCTGGTTTTTTTGTATCTGGAATAGTTAGTTTCATTACTCCATCAACCTAAACCAGTCTCTAACTGTTAGCTTAAGCCTCACAATTTCGTCCTCTGCTAATGGGCTACAATGTGCAATTGGACCCCTTAGTAGATTTAAGCTGTTCATTACCCTGTTAAATCCTTTCTCACTACTAAACAAGTCACCGAATCTATCCCAGTTTTTTCTGACGATTTCACCAAGTTCGCCAAAGGTCGTATAATCAAGCTCGTCATCAGATCTTTGAGTGAATGCAGAATCAATTTCCCTCTGAATATTATCCCTAACGTTTTTTCTTATGTGTTCAGGTATTTCTGCTATATCCCACCAGTTTTCGCCTATTTCAGACTTGAGCTTTTCTTTCATGATGTTTCTTATTGAAACTTCTAAACAATAAAACAGCTCATAATGAACAGCCATCTCTCTGGCTTCAGATCTTATAGCATGTTGAAATTGAGGATAATATTCTTCATCTTTGTCTTTTTCAGGGTCAAAATCACGACCAAGCTCGACCTTAAGATTATCTTCGACATAATCTAATGCTCGCTCCGCCATTTGGTTTGATATTGCAAATAGTTTTATTTTGTCTTCCATAACTATTTCTTCAGTAGGTTTTCGCGAAGGCTTTTAAAAATAGCATTAAAAACTGCTACATCATCAGTTTTGGGTAAAACCAAGTTAATTGTGTAGGAGAGGTTTAGTTTAAAGTCATCATCTTTCGTTCCGCTGCTAGCTAATTCGGGTTGAACTTGCATGATAGGTGTCTCTGGTGCTATTTCAGCTGCAGGATTAGCCTTGAAGTCTGCGAATACCTTTAAAGCCTCGAAAGTACCACAAATCGCTCTTATTGTTGCGTTACCTTTTTCTAGGCCTGTCATTTCCATTATTAGCCCTTCAAGATCGCTTTTATTTAAGCTATGTGCATATTCATTTCTTGAATAAATATCCGCATATGCATTTCTTATAGCGCTCGCCATTGCCGCTTTAGAAACTTTTTCATTTGTATTTCTGAATTGTTTATAGAGAATAGTCGGCGCTCCATCAGTACCTAATAAACCTAATTTTTTTGCAAGTGGTATAAATGCCTTCGCTCCTCCACCAGGGAATCCTAATTCAGTAGCTAAATAGTCTTGTGTAAACCTATCTGGAGTAGCTGCAACTTTTATTTTGTCTAATATCTTCGATATTGTTCCTGTAGCATTCATAAATGCTGGATAATTTTTTGCCATTTTTGTTCCTTGATTCCTTGTTATTTATTGCAACTAACACCCGAAGATAATGCGGCATACCTTTTGCTGGTCAAGATTGCGTATCATAAAACTGCATAACATTTGCAGGTTGCGGTGGCACATTATTTTCTTTTTCTGGCCGATTATTTTTACGTTGGTCCACTATGAATTTCTAAATTAGAGTGTTTTTTCTTCGTCGGCAACAAATAAATATGCCTGTTTATTTGCTCAAAACGTGCCTACTTATGGTTAAAGTAAATAACAGCATTCATTCACCATGTACAACCAAAGTGCACTTCTGGCACAACGCGACGATGCAAAGGAACTTAGGAAACGGACGGGCTACTACGTTAGCAGACCCTGTCCAGCATGGACGCTGGACAGGAGCCTACAGGGATGTATTTACGGCGCGTCTGCGTTGTAGTTGACCGCGCCGTTTGAGCCGAAGCTCTTGTTAGCTCTGAAAGTCTAAATCACTCAGACTGCAACAATAACTCTTCCAGGCAATGTTGCTGTATACCGTAAAAGGTTTTGATCTGTTGCACCTGCGCCAGAATTTGTTCGCGGCTTTTAGGCTTTTGGCTTTTGACCGCCAGAATCATTTTATTTTTGCTGGTATGCTCCAGCGAGATAAATTCAAACACCTGAGTGTCATAGCCATAAGCCTCAAGCAGCAAAGCGCGCAGGCTATCGGTCAGCATTTCGGCTTGTTCACCTAAATGTATGCCGTGTTTCAGCATAGGTTGCAGTAGCGGCGGGCTAATCAGTTGTGGCCGCAGTTGTTTATGGCAACATGGCGAGCACATAATCATTGAAGCGCCGGTGCGTATGCCCATATGAATAGCGTAATCCGTAGCTATATCGCAGGCATGCAGCGCTATCATCACGTCTATGCCTTTGGCCTGAAAATGCTTCACATCGCCCTGCTCAAAGCCAATGCCCTTTAAGTTCAAATCGCAGGCGACACCGTTGCATAAATCCACCAGCTCCTGCCTAAGCTCCACTCCTGTCACTTTGGCATTAAGCCCTAACTGATGTGTTAAGTAATCATGCACAGCAAAAGTTAAATAAGCTTTGCCTGAGCCAAAATCGGCAATATGCACTGCAGGCTTTTGCTTTAAGCCGGTTTGGCTTAAAGCTCGGTCGAACACTTCAACAAACTTATTGATTTGCTTCCATTTACGCGACATGGCTGGCACCAGCTTATGCTGAGCGTCAGTCACACCAAGTTGCTGTAAAAAAGGCCTGTCCAGGTTAAGAAAACGCTGTTTTTCTTTGTCATGAGTCAAGGCTGCAGCAACAGGTGTTGTCTGCTTTATCGCTTTAGTACTGCTAAGCACCTTGCCTTTTTTGCTGACACTCAATTGAGTTTCGCTATCCAGCGCCGTGAAATGAGCAGCTTTAAAATCAGTACCTAATAAAGTTTGGATCTGTTGCAGCCCCTCAGCCACAATGAAATTTTTAGTGATATCTCGGGTTTTATGCCGGTATAAAAAACTTAAATGCGGGATTCCTTTTAATACCACAGGCCGCACTTCAATTCGTACCAGCGTGTCGTCGTCGCCCTGATAACTGCTTAACAACAGCTTTTGCCAGCTGTTGTGTTCAAGCTTTTGCTGAAGAAGTTGCATAAAGGCGCTGAAATCTGAAGTACTCACTGAAATTCTCTGCAATAAAAAAAGGCCGTTAGTATAAACCTGACAGCGTAGCGCTCCATAGCGCTTTATGGCGCCGACGTGTTTTTTGTCTCTGGCAAAGCTTCTGAGTCAAACTCAATCTGAGATTTTTCAACAAAATACTCAGGAAGCTCAGCCTGTATTGCCGGAGTTAACTCTTTAAATTCATTGACCTGTTTCACCAGGTTCGCCCTACCCTTATACAACTGGCTTTCTGCGGTTTCATAGGCTTCCTGCGCTTTGTTTAAGCTCTCTTTGACTCGTAAAAAAGTGGTCAAAAAGGTACGCAGTTTGTTAAACACCGCATCAGCGCGTTTGGCCAGTTCTGCCGTGTGTTTATGCTGCTCTTCGTAGCGCCATAACTGCCGCACTATGTTCAGGCTGGTGAGTAAGGTCGTGGGTGTTGCAACCAGCACATTTTGATTCAGTGCTTGCTGAAACAAGCTTTCATCGGCTTTTAAGGCTTCAACAAAAGCAGATTCAATGGGCACAAACATAAAGACCAAATCCGGAGAATTCAGGCCAGGTAATTTATGGTAATTGCGGTCTGACAATTCTTTGATACGCGCCGCCATAGAAGCCACATGCTCCTGCAGCGCCAGTTTACGATCGAGCTCGTCTTCTGAATTGATATAGCGGCTGTAGGCGTTTAACGACACTTTGGCGTCAATAATTAAATGTTTGCCCTGGGGTAAAAACACCACTAAATCCGGCCGCAGTTTATTGCCGTCTTCCTGAGTGACAGAAAACTCGCGCTGGTAATCCTGGCCTGATCGCAAGCCGGAACGCTCCAGTACATTCTCTAAAACCAGTTCGCCCCAGTTGCCCTGAGTTTTTTTCTGGCCTTTGAGTGCCACAGCCAGTTGATGCGCTTCTTCGGTGATTTGCTGGTTCAGCAGTTTTAAATGCTGTAGTTCGTGATTGAGTAGCGCCTGCTGCTGGCTGTCTTTCAGGTGAATATCTTCCACTTTGCTTTTAAAGGCATCTAACTGCAAACGGAATGGATTAAGCAGGCTGTTTAATGCCTCTTGGTTCGAGGCCTGAAAACGGCTGGATTTTTCTTCAAAAATTTGCTGTGCCAGCTGCTGAAACTCAAGGCTGAGTTGCTGCTTGCTTTGTTGTAACAAGGCCTGTTGCTCGGTGAAATGCTGCTGCTTTTCTTTTAAACTAATTTGCAAGGCGCTGTGCTCGCGCTGCAGCTGCATATAATCCTGCTGCTGGCTTTGATACTGCTGCTTAAGCTCAGTCCAAAGCTGGGATACCTGCTGATACTGACTTTGGCTGCGCGCCAGTTCAGCGGCGTATTTTTGCTGCTGGTAACTTAAATCTTTAAAGTCGTCCTGTGCCTGTTGCAGCTGTTGCTGAACCTGCTCCAATAAAAGCTTATCATGCTGATTTTGTTGAGCTTGTAGTTGGTTTGTGCTTTGCAGCAACAGCAGTTCTTGCTGCTTTTTCTGTGATTCTCTGTACCAATACCACAGGCCGCCTGCACAGCAAAGCATCCCCACAGCACAACACAACAATAAAATAAACGAAGCTTGTGGGGTCATGGTCCTCTCGGTATCTGGTTATTTAGCGGGTGGCGTTACCTATAGCGCATTTATTTTCAATACAAGCGCTGACTGGAGGCATCAGCATCTGACAAGTCGACATTAAGCCAAGCTTTTCATTTTGCTGCTTTTTTAGCTTCTGGTAACGTTCACTGGTGTAGCTTAACATTTTTTCATCTGTGTGCAGTGTCGAATAAATCAGATACTGATCAGGGCCACCACAAGGCCGGGCTCCTACACCAATGACTTTGCATTGGTTATCCTGTTGGCATTCTTTGTTTTCTGTCAGGCGCTCCAGCCGCATTTGTAATTGGCGGGTGTCCAGTTGCAGTTGAGCTAGTGGGCCGTCTAACTGGGTGGACAGGTTGTCTTTATCTGCAGGCACAATAGCGCAGCCTGTTAATGCCATAACAAGCAAACTAAGAGTTAACGTTTTTTTCATTTTTTATCTCCTGAACAGCTTGCTCGCCCAAACGACGAAAAGCCCTGCGACAGCGCATGATTGGCCTATCTTAGAGATCGAATGGCAAGCGGACAAGAGAGATACAGCAGAAATTTGTAAGCAATTTATTAACTTGAGTAAAGAGAGCGAAAGAAAACTCTCTTTACTCAGATCAAATGAAGGTGAAAACTAAATCTTCGCTTCCAGCTCAGGCAGAATAGTAAACAAGTCACCCACCAGACCGTAATCAGCCACCTGGAAAATCGGGGCTTCAGGATCTTTGTTGATAGCGACTATAATTTTAGAGTCTTTCATACCCGCTAAATGCTGGATAGCACCAGAGATACCTACTGCAATATACAAGTCTGGCGCTACAATTTTACCTGTCTGACCAACCTGCATATCGTTTGGCACAAAACCAGCGTCAACCGCAGCGCGTGATGCACCAATAGCAGCGTTCAGCTTGTCGGCTATACCGTTTAACAGCGCAAAGTTTTCGCCATTTTGCATACCACGACCACCAGAAATGATCACTTTAGCAGCGGTCAGTTCAGGACGTTCTGACTTGGTCAGCTCTTCACTGACAAAACTGGATACGCCAGCATCTTTCGCAAGGCTGATACTTTCAATGGCCGCATTGTTGCCTGTATCTACAGCATCAAAAGCTGCGGAGCGCACGGTCAGCACTTTAATAGTGTCGCTGCTTTTTACTGTTGCTATCGCATTACCAGCGTACACAGGACGTACAAAGGTATCAGCGCTTTCAACAGCGATCACATCGGAAATCTGTGCCACATCTAATAAAGCAGCAACCCTGGGTAAAAAGTTTTTACCGTTGGTCGTTGCGCTCGCCACTATATGCTGATAACTCTTCGCCAATTCAGTCACCAGCAAACTGATATTTTCAGCCAGTTGGTGTTGATACACCGCAGCGTCAGCGTGCAGTACTTTGCTTACGCCTGCTAACGTTGCTGCTTCAGCTGCTACGGCGTTTGAATTAAAACCAGCAACCAACAGATGAATGTCGCCGCCAATCTGACTGGCAGCTTTGACTGCTTTAAAGGTATCTGCCTTCAGACTCTGATTGTTGTGTTCTGCAATAACTAAAATGCTCATCAGATCACCTTCGCTTCTTGTTTTAATTTGGCAACTAACTCGTCTACTGAACTTACGATCACACCAGCCTGCCGGGACGCAGGGGCTGTGACTTTCAGCGTGGCGACGTTAGAACTTAAATTCACGCCGTAACTGTCTGCCGCTTTTACATCCAAAGGTTTTTTCTTTGCTTTCATAATGTTAGGCAGTGACGCATAACGCGGCTCGTTTAAACGCAGATCGGTCGATACCACGGCTGGCAGGGCCAGTTCCACTTGCTGTAAACCGCCGTCTATTTCGCGGGTGACTTGTACTTTGCCATCGGATACTACAACTTTAGAAGCAAACGTGCCCTGACCCATACCAGTTAATGCAGCCAGCATTTGGCCTGTCTGGTTATTATCTGAGTCTATGGCTTGTTTACCTAAGATCACTAATTGCGGCTGCTCGTCAGCCACGACTTTGCTTAATAACTTCGCCACTTGCAGCGAATCTAAACTGAGTTCAGTGTCAATCTGTAAAGCACGATCTGCACCCAATGCTAAAGCAGTACGCAGTTGCTCTTGCACCGCGGCAGGACCTATAGACACCACCACCACTTCTGTTGCAATGCCCGCTTCTTTTAAACGCACCGCTTCTTCCACGGCGATTTCACAAAACGGATTCAATGCCATTTTTACGTTGGCTAAATCCACACCGCTTTGATCGGCTTTTACCCGTACTTTGACGTTGTAATCTATAACCCGTTTGACCGGTACTAAAATCTTCATAAAAACCCCATTCGGTCGCTATACTCAGCACTAAGTTGACGTTAAGGTAAAGCTGATTCTTTCCAGGCAATCAATCTACTTACTGTTGACGTTAACGTCAACCTGAAATACCCTAGCGTAGAGCAGAAGTTCTAAATTTTATGTCAAGATAAGCATCCATCAGCAGAACAAGGCAAAACGCCAGACAAAAAAGATGGATAAGTTGAGGTTGTTGTGGTTGAACGTGAGTCGATGGAATTTGATGTAGTGATAGTTGGTGCTGGCCCTGCGGGTTTGTCGACCGCTATCCGTCTGGCTCAGCAAGCCAAAGCTGCAGGCACAGACATCAGTCTCTGTGTGGTGGAAAAAGGCTCTGAAGTGGGCGCCCATATTTTATCTGGTGCCGTGTTTGAACCCCGCGCTTTAAATGAATTATTCCCTGACTGGCAAAAAATGAATGCTCCCGTAACCACTTCGGTTACGCATGACCATATTTATCTGTTTAAAAACGACACCGCAGCGCAAAAATTGCCGAATGTTCTGGTGCCAAAAACCATGCACAACGAAGGCAATTATATTGTCTCTATCGGCAACTTATGCCGCTGGTTAGCCACTCAGGCTGAACAGTTGGGTGTTGAAATTTTCCCAGGTTTTACCGCAGCAGAATTACTGATAGAAGATGATATCGTCAAAGGCGTGATTACGGGTGAAATGGGCGTAGCTCATGATGGCAGCCAAAAAGACAGTTACGTCCCAGCCATGGAGCTGCGTGGCAAGTACACTGTGTTTGCCGAAGGCTGCCGCGGTCATTTAGGCAAACAACTGATTGCCCGTTTTGAGTTAGATAAAGACCGCTCCCCTCAGCATTATGCTCTGGGTTTTAAAGAAATCTGGGATGTGCCGGCAGAGCAGCACCAACAAGGTTTAGTGGTACACAGCGCTGGCTGGCCATTACAAGACGATACCAGTGGTGGTGGTTATTTGTACCACGCTGAAGGCCAGCAGATTGTGGTTGGTTTAATAGTGGATTTGAACTACAGCAACCCACATCTGAGCCCTTTTGAAGAATTTCAGCGTTACAAACAACACCCTGTGATTAAACAGTATCTGCAAGGCGGCAAACGGGTCTGTTATGGTGCGCGCGCTATTGCTAAAGGTGGCCTGAATAGCCTGCCGAAAATGACTTTCCCTGGTGGTGTTTTGGTTGGCTGTGACGCTGGTACGCTGAACTTTGCCAAAATCAAAGGCAATCACACTGCAATGAAATCCGGCATGCTGGCGGCTGAAACTATTTTTGCTGCTTTACAGCAAAACAAAGCTGGTGCTGATCTCACTGAATTTGCAGAGCATTTTGAGCAAAGCTGGTTATTTGATGAGTTATTCAGAAGCCGTAACTTTGGCCCTGCGATGCATAAATTCGGCTCCTTCTGGGGTGGCGCTTTTAATACGCTGGATCAGAATATCTTCGCTGGCAAACTACCCTTCACGTTAAAAGATAACACTCTTGATCATCTGACGTTAAGACCGGCGGCTGAAGCACCAAAAATTCAGTATACCAAGCCAGACAATGTACTTAGCTTTGACCGTCTGTCTTCCGTGTATCTGTCCAACACCAATCATGAAGAAGACCAACCCTGCCATCTGAAACTGGCTGATACCAGTATTCCTGTGGCGGTGAACCTGGCCTTGTATGACGAGCCTGCACAGCGTTATTGCCCTGCCGGCGTCTATGAAATTGTCGAAGACAATAATCAGCCGCGACTGCAGATCAATGCGCAAAACTGTATTCATTGCAAAACCTGCGATATCAAAGACCCACGCCAAAACATCACCTGGGTGACACCAGAAGGTGCAGGTGGTCCGAACTATCCGAATATGTAACAGTCAGGGGGAGATGGGATCAGAAGCAAAAAACTAAAATCGACAGCTTCTGATCCCATTTATTTGCATTTAACTGCGTTATTTTTCAATTTTATTTTTCTGATTATCAAAAAGTTCAATTCTCTGCGATGATTTTGCTGTACTGTTCCTGATGCCAATTGTAATAATAGACAGCTAAGTCTATGTTTATGACACGAATAGATAGCAGCTCAGAACAATAAAAATAGCCCGGAAGGTCATCCATGAGTACAAAAGTGATAAAAAGCAGCGCCAGTAAAGACGATGTCAGTGTAACAGTGCGTCCATTCTCTGCTACTGAAACTGAAGCTGACCTGAATTTTGGTTCGGGCCGCTATATGTATTTCACTGAACGCGACCTGAGCCGGATTTTGTCTAATCTGGATGCTTTGCGAAATAGTGTTTTCCCTATCCCGGCTTCAGATGAAGAAGATGCCAACAGACGTCAGCAACAGTTTCCTTCGGTCTGTTTAATAGGTTTAGGCCGCTGTGGTTCTAATATAGCGCTGGACGTGGCCTCTCTGGTGTACAACGCACGCAGCTTCTATATGAATGAATTTAATATTGAAGAGCGTCAGCAAAAAGAAACCGAATACCGCCCTGTACGCTGGATTAAAAAAGGCCTTAATCTGGATAAATCGCATCAGGTCAAGCCTGTGTTTCTGATTGAACCTTTGGTGATGTTGGGCGATTTAGACAAAGATATTGAAGGTCGTATTCGTTTTTCTCACAAAGGTGAAAAGTCCAATTTCCTGCAGGACTATAACAAAATGAAAATCATGGACTTGTCTGAAGTCCATGCTGGTGGTGCCGGTAACGCTCCTATTCTGGGTCAGTATTTAGCCAAAATCATTCTGAATAAAGACACACAGAAGTTCTCCAACCCGGATTGGAAATTTATTCACTCTTATCTGATTGACTCCTGCGGTATCAAAGCCAACCAATCCCGTTTGTATTTTTATATTTTCAGTGCCGGTGGTGGTACAGGTTCTGGTATGGCGTCAGAGTTCGGTTTGGCGCAGCAATACGCTTATATGGCCAAAACCTTCGATACCAGACCAGAAACGGAAAACGAAGCGAACGCGGGCCACTCTTTTGTGTTCGAGCCCATTTTCACCAGTGGTATCTGTATTCTGCCGAATATTACAGACCATGGCGTGGAAATGTCAGAAGCGTTGCATATCAACTCAGGCCGCTTGTTATGTAAATACCTGGCGGAAGAATGGGATTTCTCGTACAACCTGGAAAATGAAGACAGTGCTGAGTCCAGCGTGATGCACCGCATTCGTCCTTGGAATGCGATGATGCTGATTTCTAACGACATTATGCGTTATGCTGAAGAAACCGACGATGGTGAAATTCAGCACATCGACGTCAATGCGATGGAGAAATATGCCAACCAGTATATTTCGCAGCAAATCTTCAACATTTTAACAGCGCAAGCGGTCACCACAGACTATGACGAAAATTACTTCCGTCGTGCCGGCATCGATATTGGTGAAACCATACGTTTAGACGCCAACGACTTGTTTATGAGTCTGGCAGGCCCTGTGGCTGTAGCTTATGCTGAATCTGTGATCCCAAACGCGCCAGCTGCTGTGGATAAACTGAAACTGTTCGACAAAAACAGCAACAGTGGTTTGAATATTGACGACCTGTTTTTCCGTTCTATTGACCTGCCCCACTTTAACAAAGTGACACAGGCCATTGAGGGCATTAGTTTATTACCTATAGAGTCTGGTCGTTACCGTGAAGCCTTAGCTTCCTATGTGAAAAGCGGCTACGATCCAAAAGATTTAAAAGACCTGCATTTCTTTAAAAACTGCTCGTCTGTGGTGTCGATCATCTCGTTACCAAAAGACTACAAACTGTCCTACATGGATTTAAATCGCCTGAAGAGCCATTTGAATACCTTGTTCCCGAACACGACGTTAAAACGTTATGCATTGGTGATTGGCGCTTCAGCCAATATCTCGCTGACCACATTGATTGTAAAAAGTCCGTGTTTAAGTGATGATTTCCTGACGCTGATTGTGTCGTTCATCAAACGTTGTTTTGCCAAAGACGATTATCGTTTTAATGATTCACTGGACAAAGCCATGCTGGACTTTATCCGTGAAGAGCACTTCGATGAAGAGCGTTTGGACAGCATGCTGCATGAGTTTGAAAACCCGGCGAAAATTCTCGATACCAACTGGTATGCAATTAAACCTATGTACGAGAAAAAATACCGCGAACTTATTCGTAATAAAGACAAGTTTGTCTCTATCAATGACATTCGTTTGTCCCGCGACAGTGTGAAAAAGTCTATTCATTATCTGCGCGAGATCTATCGTCATAAGATCAGTAAAACTAAGGTGATCTCACTGAATAACCTATCAGATAAACCGTCTGAAAAGTCAGCCAAAACTGACCCGGGCGCGGATAAAGCCTAAGCCTGAAGGCCTCCGCACAGCGGGGGCTTTTTTTATAGAGAAACAACACTGTCGTTTTAACCTGCTAATTTTTCTTTTGGAGTCTCTGATGAAATCCTCTTTATCTTCGCTGCTAAGCAGTTTGCTTTTGTGCACTTTTGCTTCACAGGCAGCATCTCACGACAATATGAATGCCACTCTGTGGTACCAAACCTCAGCTGAATTCAAAGCCAGTGCTATTCAAACCTACCAGACTGCGGCTTTACAGTTGCCCCATGCTATTGCTGATAAAAACTGGACGGCCTTGCCGAACCAGACCAGCAACTATCAACAGCTGCCTTTGGCTATTATTGTTGATATTGACGAGACTATTCTGGATAACTCGCCGACCGCAGCCCAAGCTGTGTTGTTAAACTCTGGTTATGATCCAAAACGTTGGGATCAATGGGTGGCTATGGCGTCCGCCAAAGCTGTGCCAGGCGCTGTGGCTTTTGTCAACAAAGCTGAAGGTGCCGGGGTAAAAGTGCTGTATATCAGCAACCGCGAGTGTGAAAAACGAATTGGTTCCAATGACAGTTGTCCACAAAAAGCCGATACGCTGCGTAACTTAAAAACCGTAGGTATAGAGAAGATCGACGCCTCACAAATCTGGTTAAAATCAGAACAGCAAGGCTGGAGCAGTGAAAAAGAAAGCCGCCGTTTGTTGGCAGCGAAAGACTTCCGCATTTTAATGTCTATTGGTGATGACTTTGGCGATTTTCTGCCAGACGTAAAGAAAAACATCACGCCTGAGCAGCGCTCCGCTCTGGTCGATCAATATCAGAACTACTGGGGTGCCAAATGGTTTGTCTTAGCCAACCCAACATATGGTTCATGGCAGACCATTTTAAAGCAGCCAAACAGTCAGTATTTGCAGTCTGTGCCTGACACTAAGTAGTCGCTTGTGCTTCAAATAAACAAGGGCCTAATGGCCCTTTTTTATTGCGATGATATTAAGGTAATGCCTTGCCCCTGGCGGCGACATAAAGCGCATACCAGTGCTCACGGCTTAATTTAACTGCTAAGGCTTTCTGGCAAGCGGCGATACGAGCTGGCGAGGTGGTGCCTATCACTGGCTGAATTCCGGCCGGGTGCTTGAGTAAAAACGCCAACACTATTGCTTCAGCGCTGGTTTGATAGTCTGCGGCTAACTGAGCCACCAATGCAGCTGTCGCTTGCTGAGCTGCAGTTTCAGGCCTGCGGCCTCCGCTAAACAATCCTTGCGCCAGACTGCCCCAGGCCTGCAATTGCACTTTGTGTAACTGACAGTATTCCACTGTGCCATAACTGTAATGATGGGCTGCGCCCTCCGGCATTGCCGTCAGTACGTTTTGCTCCAGATAGTTGAAGTCGTTCAGGCTCATTTGCAACTGGTTGGCAACCAGCGGATCAGGCAAAGCAGATTGTAATAGCTGCAGCTGTGGCCAACCAAAATTGGACACGCCAAAAGCTTTCACTTTACCTTGTTGTTTCAGCTCTGCAAAAGCTTCAGCCACTTCGTCAATCAGCATCAGTTGGTCCGGTCTGTGCAGCAATAAAATATCTATATAGTCGGTTTGCAGTCGTTTTAACGACTGGTGCACTGAATCCAGAATATAACTTTTACTAAAATCATAACGCCCTACTGTGGTTGCATCGGCAAAGCGAATAGCGCATTTGGTCTGCAGTAGTAATTGGTCACGTAAACCTGAATGCGCTGCAAGGTAGTCACCAAACACAGCTTCGGCTTTGCCGCGCGTATAAATATCGGCATGATCAAAAAAGCGAATACCAGCCTCCAGCGCGGCCTCTATCGCGGTATAAGATAAATCACGCTGCTCTTTACTGGTGGTGGGATGATCCCAACTGCCGCCCAATCCCATACAGCCATAAACTAAGGCATCGGCTTGGGGGAAATAATGCTGAATAGGTAACATCTATGGTCCCTTCTGAAGAGTGAGCTGTAAGTTTACCTGATCTGCCCGCCTTGCCAAGAGCAGGTCCGTTTTCTGCTTTAAAATAAACACCAGCCTTGCCCCTGATGCCTTGAGCCCCTAAACTATCGTCCTTTTTCAACTGCCGGGTGTGAAGCTTTGGACCAAACTACATTGTTTCGTTTGAATAAATTTATCAGTGACACAGGTTTTTGTTCGCGTCGTGAAGCCGACAAGCTGATCGAACAAGGTGTGGTGACGGTCAACGGCTTGCCCGGTACTTTAGGCACCAAAGTGACAGAACAGGATCAGGTGCTGGTCCATGGTAAACCATTAAAAGCCAAACCACGGCGGGTGTATCTGGCTTACCATAAAGCAGTGGGTATTACCTGTACCACAGAGCTGGATGTCAAAGGTAATATTATCGACGCTATCGGCTATCCGGAGCGGATTTTCCCTATCGGACGGCTGGATAAAGAATCTGAGGGTTTAATTTTCCTGACCAACGATGGTGATATCGTCAATAAAATTCTGCGCGCTGGTAATGAGCACGAAAAGGAATATGTAGTGACGGTCGACAAGCCCATCACTGAACATTTTCTGCGTAAAATGGCGTCAGGCGTGCCTATACTTGAGACTATTACTTTACCTTGCCAGGTGAAACAAATCTCCCGTCAAACCTTTAATATTGTGCTGACTCAGGGCCTGAATCGCCAAATCCGTCGTATGACTGAGTTTTTGGGCTTTAATGTGACTAAACTCAAACGGGTTCGTATTATGAATGTGCGTCTGGCGGAGTTAAAAGCCGGACAATACCGCGAACTGACCAAAGCTGAAATGGCAGAGTTAGAAGCTAAGTTATTAAGCTCGAGTAAGACAGAAGAAGCCTCAGCGATGGCGCTAAAAGCCAACATAACCTCAAGACGCAGCTAATGAATAAACAGCTGCGCTGGTTTCTGCTGCTTTGTGGTTATCTGTTGGTGTTGATACTGGCAGCTTCAGCCGCACAGCACTGGAACTATCGGCAACTGACACTCAAAGCGCAGCATCAAAGCGACAATCTCGCCGCTTTCATTCGCTACGAAATAGGCCGCTACGCTGATTTACCGAGGCAAATAGCCAGTTCGGACTTATTACAATCCTTGTTACGAGACTTACCCCGCAGTACAGAGCAACTGAATCAATATTTGTTCCAATTGCAGCGTAGCGCTGATGTCGCCGATCTCTATTTGGTAAACCCGTCAGGCATTGTCATAGCCAGCTCCAATGCCAACGGAAAAATTTATTATCTGGGTCGTGACTTTGGTTTCAGGCCTTATGTCCAGGATGCGTTGGCTGGTCAGGATGCACAATATTACGCTTTGGGCCATACCAGTGAACGCCGGGGTTACTACTACAGTGTGCCTGTGCGTATTCAGAATAAAATTCTGGCGGTGATGGTAGCTAAGGTCGATCTGGAGCCTATAGAACAACATCAGCAGCAAATTGCCGGTTTAGCCGACAGTCATTTTATGGTCACAGGCCAAAGTGATGAGGTATTTTTATCTGATGTGCCCCAGTGGCGTTTAACCAGCCTGACGGGGCGCTCCTTAACGGCTTCAGAGCAACAAAGATATATCACTCAGGCGATAGAACCTCTGCATTATTCGGTGGGCTCCGCCTTGCTGGCGTCTTCTTACCCGTTATGGCATTTACCTGTTGACGATAAAACCCTGAGCTTTTTGCCCTACCAGCGCACCTTAGCTGAATTTGGTTGGACTCTGACTGTACTGGCCTCTCCGACTCCGCATCGTTCAGCCTTGTGGTCAGCCCTGTTACTGGTCACTTTAATCTACAGCTCCGCCTTACTTGCAGTGTGGGTGAGACGCGAGCGGAAAAAACGTCATCTGCAGTTGCTGCAGCATAATCAGCAACTGGAACAAAGAGTGATAGCCCGTACCAAGGATTTGGCGGAAACCAACCGACAGTTGATCCGCCAGATTGAACGACGCGAACAAACCGAAACTGAACTGGCCCAAACCGAACAACATCTGGTGCAAACCGCTAAACTTGCGACCATAGGCGCTTTATCTGCGTCGCTGAATCACGAACTGAATCAGCCACTGACAGCCTTGCAAAGTTATGCTCAGACGACTGAAAAGCTTATAGACAAAGGTTATCTGGATGATGCCAAAACTAATATTCAGGCGATGCGCCAGTTAATGCAGCGACTGAGTGTCATAGTGGCGCAGTTTAAAGATTTCAGCCGTAAAAGTTCTGGCAAAAGTCAGTTGGTGCAGGTGAATAAACTCGTGCTGGACGCGCTGGGTATAGTGAAGCACCAATGTCAGCAACAAGGGATAAAAGTGCGACTGCAACTGCCTGAGCAGTCCCCCTCGGTTCTGGCCGACAGTATTCAATTGGAGCAAGTGCTGGTGAATATTCTGACCAATGGCGTGCAGGCGATGGCAGGACAAGCAGACGCAGCTTTTCATATTGCAGTCAGAACACAAGCACAGCAGGTCAGCATTCATATCCGTGATCAGGGCCCAGGTATAGAACCTCATCATTTAGAACGTATTTTTGAGGCTTTCTTTAGCACCAAGCAACGAGATGGCCTTGGTTTGGGCCTATCCATCTCGCAACGTATAGTGCAGTCCTTTGGTGGCCAGCTTGAGGTGCGTAACGCCCCACAAGGTGGAGCTGAATTTATTATTGTGCTTTTGACGGCAACGACGGGATCTTAAATGGCAAACATAGAGCAGCAGCTTCCAGCTATTATTTTTATTGACGATGAAGCCGATATCCGAAGTGCCGTCAGTCAGCTGTTTAAACTTGAAGATTTGCCTTGTATCAGCACCGCCAACCCAGGTGAAGTGTTAAGTCGCATCAATACAACCTTCAACGGTATTGTCATTACCGATATGCATATGCCGGCATTAAACGGCCTCGAATTACTGCAAAAAATTCATGCTATTGACGCTGAAATTCCCGTGGTGATGCTAACAGGATATGGAGCCGTCTCTCTGGCTGTGAAGGCAATGCAACAAGGGGCTTATGATTTTCTGGAAAAACCCTTTGATAACGATCATCTGGTGGAAATCAGTCGCCGTGCTTTGGAAAAACGTCATTTAGTAATGGAAAACCGTCAATTAAAAGCAGCGGTTGAACGGGAACAACAACCCGGCTTACGGATCTTAGGACAAAGCCCAGCGATGCAGCAGCTGCGACGCACTTTGGATGCGGTGATCAATGCTCCTGCTGATGTGTTGATTTATGGTGAAACCGGCACAGGAAAAGAGCTGGTCGCGCGTTACCTGCATGAACAAAGCGACAGACGTCAACATAATTTCGTCGCTATTAACTGCGGCGCTATTCCGGAGCAGTTGATTGAAAGTGAGCTGTTTGGCGCAGAAGCCGGAGCTTTTACCGGTGCTGACAAAAAACGTATAGGTAAGTTTGAGTTCGCGAATGGCGGCACCTTGCTGCTGGATGAAATAGAAAGTACACCCCTGTCTTTGCAAGTCAAACTACTGCGGGTGCTGGAAGAGCGCAAAGTCACCCGCTTAGGTTCCAATCAGGCGATTGAGCTTGATATCAGGGTGATAGCGGCCAGTAAAGCGGACCTAAAACAGCTGGCAGCTACAGGAGAATTCCGGAGCGACTTGTATTACCGCTTGTCTTTAGTGGATTTACAGCTGCCCCCCTTACGTCAGCGCAAAGACGATGTATTTTTATTGTTTTCACATTTTGCCCGCATTGCTGCCGCGCGTTTTCATAAAGAATATATTCCATTACAAACGGCCGAGTTACAGCAATTAGCACAGCATCAATGGCCTGGCAATGTACGTGAGCTGCGCAATATGGCCGAGCGTTATGTATTAATGGGCGCGGATATAGCTTTTAATCAACAGCCCCATAAAGCAGAGCATGGCATCACCGGCAGTATGAGTTTGCAACAACGGGTGGAGTACTACGAAAAGATGTTACTGGAAGAGGCTCTGAACCAGCATAAAGGCGCAATGAAAGCTGTGATGGCAGAGCTGGATTTACCCCGCAAAACCTTGTACGACAAAATGGCAAAATACCAACTGACCCGCCGGGATTTTCTGGATAAAAACGAAGACTAATTATGGTCTTGTGTGGATTTGGTGACAGCGCTTATTTTGCTTTGTGTGGAAATCCACACAAGCTTTTACACTCAGCCAAAAACACACACCTAACCAACTGTATTTAAAAAATATTTCAAAAAATAAAAAGCTGGCTTCCTCTTTGCTATTCACTGTCTGACAGGGAGATTTTCTCCATAATCAGAGAGACAATAACAATGAAAAATAAAGCCATAAAGCTGTTATCCAGCCTTTATATCCAGGTGCTACTCGCCATCAGCATAGGTATCTTTTTAGGTCATTTTTACCCGGAGCTTGGCACCGCCATGCAGCCTCTGGGCACGGCTTTTATCAAGCTGATTAAAATGATTATCGCGCCCATTATCTTTTGTACCGTAGTGGTGGGTATAGCCGGTATGGAGGATATGAAAAAAGTAGGCAAAACAGGTGGTTATGCCCTGCTCTATTTTGAAATTGTCTCTACCATCGCCTTAATTATTGGTTTAGTGGTGATTAATGTCGTCAAACCTGGTGTGGGTATGCATATAGATCCGGCCAGTCTGGACCAGCAATCCATCACTAAATACACAGCGCCTGATCAGATGCAAAGCACTACAGATTTTTTACTGAACGTGATCCCAAGCAGCGTATTTGATGCCTTTGCCCGTGGCGATATGCTGCAAGTGCTGTTTTTCTCTATTTTGTTTGGTTTTGCTTTGCAACGTTTAGGTGGTCGGCAGAATCTGATTTTTGGTTATGTCGAGAAAAGCTCTGAAGTCTTGTTCGCCATAGTGCATATGCTGATGAAAGTCGCGCCTATCGGTGCTTTTGGTGCCATGGCCTTTACTATAGGTAAATACGGTATTGCGACTTTGTGGTCTTTAGCTGGCCTCATGGCAACGTTCTACATCACCTGTTTAGTCTTTATTTTTGTCGTGCTGGGCGCTATTTGCCGCTATCACGGTTTTTCGATCAGCAAGTTTATCCGCTATATCAAAGAAGAGTTGTTGATCGTATTAGGCACATCGTCTTCTGAGTCTGTACTACCACGCATGATGGCCAAGCTGGAAAAGCTGGGTGCGACTAAGTCCACTGTAGGTTTGGTGATCCCAACAGGCTATTCCTTTAATTTGGATGGCACTGCCATTTACCTGACCATGGCGGCGGTATTTATTGCACAAGCGACAGATACGCCTATGGATTTAACTCAGCAACTGACTCTGCTTGCCGTATTATTAGTGACCTCTAAAGGTGCAGCTGGCGTCACTGGCAGTGGTTTTATTGTTCTGGCGGCAACCCTGGCTTCGGTAGGCTCAGTGCCTGTGGCTGGTATCGCGTTAATTTTAGGCATAGACAGATTTATGTCTGAAGCGCGGGCTTTAACCAACTTAATAGGCAACGGTGTTGCGACTTTAGTCGTGTCAAAATGGTGTGGCGAGTTAGATACGGCGCAACTGGATAAGGAGCTTGCCCAAGGCGCGACACCGCCGCAAACGACTCCAACAGCGACAGCCGCAACAGTGGAGGTGCAACATGGTTAAGTCGTATTTATCCGCCGCCATTTGCACTACGCTGGCCTTTAGCTCAGCGACCCATGCCTTTGAATTGGATTGGTACGGCAAAGTTGAATTACAGGCGCTGGATGTGGACAAGGGCTTGTACAGGTATGCCGATGAGGGCCACCAGATTGAGGCGCCTTTCTCACGCTTAGGTGTAAAAGCCAAACATCAATTGACCGACGGTTTGGCGCTGATTGCGGTGTACGAATGGCAAGTGAACGGTCTGGATGACGCTAACAAAGATCACAGACTAGGTTCCCGTAACACCTATATTGGCGTTGCCGGGACTTATGGCGAACTGGTGTTTGGTAAAAATGACACTAAGTTTAAGAAATCTGAGGGCAAAATCGATTTATTTAACGAGACAGTGGCCGATATCGCTCAAATTACGCCAGGTCAGGACAGGCTTGAAAATGTGATTGGCTACCAGTCTCCGGTGATTGAGGGTTTTAACTTATCTGCCACTTACCAAACAGGAGCCAGCGACGAGGTTGCTGGTGGCTACGATTGGGTGCTGGGCTATGGCGACCCTGCTTTAAAAAAGTACCCGCTGTATCTGGCCTATGGCCGTACAGACGAGCTGAATAACATCACTGCAGAACGTTTATTGGCTCAGATGCCTTTGTGGCAACTGAATGGATCGACACTTGCTGCCGGCCTGATGTATCAACACAGTGAAGATGTGGTGCGCAACATAGCAGGCGATGCCTGGCTGGCTCAGCTGAGTTATCAGCGTGGTGACTGGACTTACAAGTGGCAATGGCAAAAAGATGACAGCCAAACCCGCCATGCAGAAAATGCACGCCTGCATAACATCGGATTGGATTATCAATGGCGAAACAATTTGACGGCTTACCTGCTTCTGTCCAAACTCAAGTTCGAAACCGATAAAGATCATGCGGCCGCTTTAGGCCTGAAGTTTTTATTCTGAACATACCGGAGCTTAGCTCCGGTTGCTTTAAGTAAGGATTATCTATGTCACCTGTTACCCGCCGCTTACTTCTGCTCTGCGGTCCCTTGTTACTCTTACTCACCATTTTTTTTCCCCCTCCGGCTGTAGAAATGAGCCAGGCAGCCTGGATGGTCACAGGCTTAATGGCCTGGATGGTGCTGTGGTGGATCACCGAAATAGTACCTATCCCAGTCACCTCGTTACTGCCGATGATTTTTATTCCTCTGCTGGGTATAGATAAACTCGATGCAGCAACATCCCCTTACGCGCATCCATTAATATTTTTGTTTTTCGGCGGCTTTTTCCTGTCTATTGCGATGGAAAAAACCAATTTGCATAAACGTATCGCTTTAAAAGCCTTGTCTTTAGTCGGTACTTCTCCAGGCTTGCAAATAGCGGCTTTAATGGGCGTGACTGCGTTTTTGTCGATGTGGATGTCCAATACAGCCACAGCCGTCATGATGTTGCCTATTGGTTTGTCCATTATCGCCATGGCCAATGCTTCAACTCAGGACCAATTTGGTAAAGCCGTATTATTGGGTATCGCCTACAGCGCCAGTATTGGCGGTATAGCCACTCTGATAGGGACACCACCTAATGCGTTATTAGCTGCTTATCTGTCGAAAAGTTACGGAATGCAAATCAGCTTTGCCGATTGGATGATTTTGGGTGTGCCACTAGCGCTGACTATGCTGATTTTATGTTGGCTATGGCTGACAAAGATACATTTTCGTATGCCCAAAACAGAGGCACGTCAGAATGATACGCCAGCCCAGTTACAAGCTTTGGGTGTGATGTCGCGTTCACAAAAACTGGTGCTGATGGTGTTCGCTCTGGCTGCGTTGAGCTGGATCAGTCAGCAATGGTTAGTGAAATGGACTGGATTACCCATCAGCGACACCGTGATTGCACTTTGCGCCGCTGCTTTATTGTTCTTATTGCCGGGTGAAAAAGGCTCTGGCACTGCGTTGTTGGAATGGAAAGACAGTCAGAACCTACCTTGGGGCGTTTTATTGTTGTTTGGTGGCGGTTTGAGCATGGCCGATCAGATCCAAAAAACCGGTGTGGCTGAACTTTTAGCACAACAACTACAGTTATTGGACGGTGTACCGCCTATCCTGCTATTGGTTGCCGTCACCAGCCTGATCATCTTCCTGACAGAAGTCACCAGCAATACAGCCACAGCAGCAGCTTTCTTGCCACTTTTAGGGCCTGTAGCTGTCTCTATGGAGTTATCGCCGCTGTATTTAGTAGTTCCAGCCGCCTTAGCTGCCAGCTTTGCCTTTATGCTGCCAGTGGCGACGCCACCCAACGCCATAGTATTTGCGTCAGGTAAGTTACAGATCAAAGACATGGTCAGAGCAGGTCTGGTGCTGAACCTGATTGGTATAGTGGCAATTAGCTTTTTTAGTCTGTGGTTAGGACCACAGCTGGTGAGTTAACTGCATGTAATTCAAAAGAAGCGGCTCAGGCCGCTTTTTTACTGTAAGCAGCGACAGAAAAAACTTGTAGGTGGAAAGTAAAAAAGCAGCCTTCAGGCTGCTTTTTCTTAATTTGGAGCGGGCAACGAGGCTCGAACTCGTGACCTCGACCTTGGCAAGGTCGCGCTCTACCAACTGAGCTATGCCCGCTTAGGCATTGTGCAGATAACAATCTGCTTTTGGTATCTTATCTTTCTAGCTTGTCTCAACAGAGTGCTGTTGAGATGGTGCCCGGGGCCGGACTTGAACCGGCACGCCCTTTCGAGCGAGGGATTTTAAATCCCTTGTGTCTACCGATTTCACCACCCGGGCAAACACTTTTCCATTTTGTATTACAGCCAACGACATTCAACCAAGTAACGCATTAAATGGAGGCGGGTCCCGGAGTCGAACCGAGGTAGACGGATTTGCAATCCGCTGCATGGCCATTCTGCCAACCCGCCATCTGGCGTACGACTTGGAGCGGGCAACGAGGCTCGAACTCGTGACCTCGACCTTGGCAAGGTCGCGCTCTACCAACTGAGCTATGCCCGCTTTGCACTGGCCATTCGCCGTAACACGAGACGCATTCTACTGGTTTATGCTTTTACGTCAACCACAAATTTATGCTTTTAAATTCGTTTGCTCAAAAAGTAGCTTCACTGCTGTTTTTGCAAACTTTTTCCGCTTATTTACTCAGCGCTGGCCAGGATGCTTTCAAGTAAACCAACATGGACCAGACGGTCAGTAAAGTGGCTATATACAGCAGTGCCATACTTAAATCAGTCAGCCAGCCTACGGGTTGCCAAATCAAGCCAATCAATGCCAACATCTGAGCTGCTGTTTTGTATTTACCCACTTCTGACACGGCCACCTGAGCACGCTGCCCTACTCCAGCCATCCATTCACGCAACGCCGAAATTAAAATCTCGCGGCTGATCATAATAAAAGCCGGAATAGTCACCCACAACGTTTGCATATCCACAGCAATCAGTACCAATGCTGCTGCAACCATCAGTTTGTCTGCGACCGGGTCTAAAAAAGCACCAAAAGGAGTCATCAGCTGCATCTTACGAGCTAAATAACCGTCTAACATGTCAGTGATAGCGGCAAACCAAAAAGCAAAAGCAGCAAAAAAACGGGCGTGTTCCAGCTCAGAGTAAAAGCAGAATAAGCAAACCGGGATCAAACACAATCGGAACAACGTCAACAGATTTGGAATATTCCACATAACACTACGTCTCAAAGTCGGCACAAATTTTTAGTTATTGTGACATGCCTGGTAAATCTTTTCGGCCTGTAGCCTGGAAATTCCCGGTACTGTCGCGAGTTCGTCCACTGAAGCCTGCATCACGCCATGCAAACCTCCGAGGTATTGTAACAAAGCTTGTCGGCGTTTCTCACCTACTCCATCGATATTTTCCAACGGGCTTTTTATAATGGCCTTACCGCGTTTATTGCGATGACCTGTAATGGCAAAACGGTGCGCTTCGTCGCGGATTTGCTGAATTAAGTGCAAAGCCGGTGATTCAGTGGGCAAAGAAAATCCTGCCGGATTGTCCGGTAAAATTAAAGTTTCTAAACCAGGTTTACGGCTGGTACCTTTAGCAACCCCAACCAATAATGGTTTTTTCGAAAAAGACCAGTCACTGAAAAAGTTAATGGCTTGAGTCAATTGTCCCTGGCCGCCGTCTATTAAGATTAAATCGGGAATACGGCTTTCATCGGTCAGCTTGGCGTAGCGTTTATTCAGGGCAAATAACATAGCGGCATAATCATCACCAGGCGTAATCCCCTCGACATTAAAACGACGGTATTCACTTTTGTTCGGCCCCTGACCATCAAACACTACACAAGATGCAATAGTCGATTGTCCCATGGTATGGCTGATATCAAAACATTCCATTCGTTCTAAAGACTCGAGCTTGAGGATTTGTCTGAGCTCGCGGTAGCGCACAGCCACCTGCTCTTTCACTGATAATTTAGTCGCAGCAGCAAGCTGGGCATTTTTTTGTGCCAGAGCCAGATAACGGGCTTTTTCACCCCGTTTGGCGTAAACAAAACTCACTTTACGTTGGGCTAATTCACCAATAGCTTGTGCCAGCTGTTCATCTTCCGCCACCTGCTCGCTCAAGACCAGTTCTTTAGGCACCATTTGACCACCGGCGCCGCTTAAATAAAACTGGGCTAAAAAAGACGGTAAAATTTCTTCTGGCTCAGAACCCGCCGGCACTTTTGGAAAGAAATTTTTACTACCCAGCACCTTATGATCCCGAATAAAAAGCACATGAATACAAGCCACGCCATGGGACCATTCCAGAGCTATCACATCCATCTCTTCGTGATCACCACTGACGTATTGCTGTTCCTGTACTTTGCGCAAGCTGACGATTTGATCGCGAAACTGCGCCGCTTTTTCAAAAGCCATTTCACTACTGGCTTGTTCCATTTGCCGTACCAATTGCTCTATTAATTGCTGGCTTTTGCCGGATAAAAATAACGAGGTATTTTTCACTTGAGCCGCATAATCTTCGTCTGAGATTTTGCCCACACAAGGCGCTGAGCAAAGTTTTAGCTGATATTGCAAACAAGGCCGGGTGCGGGCCCGGTAAAAGCCGTCCTCACACTGGCGAATAGGAAATACTTTTTGTAACAGCTTTAAGCTTTCCCATACAGCGCCCGCACTTGGATAAGGACCAAAATATTGGCCCTCTACTTTGCGGGGGCCACGGTGCGAGCTGATCCTGGGGTGCTTATGGTTGGTGATCAAAATAAAAGGGTAAGACTTATCGTCTCTGAGCAAAATATTGTATTTCGGCAGGTACTGCTTAATCAGGTTGTTTTCTAAGATCAGCGCTTCGGTTTCGCTTTGTGTCACCGTCAGCTCTACGCTATGGATATGGCTAACTAAAGCCCGGGTTTTACTGCCGGAGACATTCTGGCGGAAATAACTGGATAAACGCTTTTTCAGATCTTTGGCTTTGCCGACATAAATGACGGTCTCTTTCTGATCCAGCATACGATACACGCCCGGTAAATGAGGCGCTGTTTTCAGGAAACTTTTGGCATCAAACATCGAATTTAAACATCATAAGGGCAACTACAGCTTTGCAATATCGATCATGCCATGACGCAAAGCGAGGTGAGTTAACTCCACATCACCGCTGATATCTAATTTTTCAAACATACGATAACGGTAAGAATTCACTGTTTTGGCGCTCACATTCAGCTGCTCAGCGATATCATTGACCTTCTGTCCCCTGGTGATCATCAACATAATTTGCATTTCACGGTCGGATAATTCTTCAAAAGGATTCTGATTACTGCTGGTCACCCGACTCATCGCCATCTTTTGTGCGACTTCACCTGAGATATAACGCTCCCCGGCATGTACTTTACGAATGGCACTAATCATCTCAGAGGGCGCCGCATTTTTCGAAATAAAACCGGCAGCACCCAGTTGCATGACCTTAGTAGGAACAGGCTCTTCGCAGGAGACTGATAAAGCCAGCACTTTGATTTCAGGACAATAATGCAGAATACGTTTGGTAGCTGTCATACCGCCCATACCAGGCATATTCATATCCATCAACACCACATCTGGTGTCTGAGCCCGGCAAAACTGAATGGCAGCTTCACCAGAAATTGCTTCACCTATCACCTTGATGCCACGCTCGTCCATTAGTATACGACTGATACCGGTTCGAACCAGCTCGTGATCATCCACTAATAACACATTTATCAATTTGCTCTCTCCGGCGCCAAGGTTAACATCTTCAGTCTAGCTGCATTCTGTCTGAGCATAAAGCAGAGAAGGGACAAAGCTCAAGCCCTTCAATGCAGAAAGCGTTAAGTAACATAAAATTAGTGGGGAAAAGATGAAAAAACGTTATAAACCAATGAGATGCTAACCAGCAGATATAAAAAAACCACCCTGATGGTGGTTTTAATGGCGGAGGGGGAGAGATTCGAACTCTCGGAAGGCTATTAACCTTCGCCGGTTTTCAAGACCGGTGCATTAAACCGCTCTGCCACCCCTCCGCGTTGGACGTCATATTAGGGGCGCCGCCTTTTTTTGTAAAGTGCTTTTCTAGCGCTTTGTATTCGTTTGCTCAGCATTTGTGCAAAGTGGTCACTTTTTACCAATTTCCTCCCGCATTTCTGACGATTAAGGTGTAAATAACTGCATCAACACAGATTAAACTGAACAAAACCTGACAGTCCTGCCGCTGTTGATTACAATAGGGCTACAACAGATCAGGACCTTCTCTGTCATGAGCAAAAAACGAATTTATGTCGCCTACACAGGCGGAACCATTGGTATGCAGCAATCGAGCAATGGTTTTGTGCCTGTACCCGGCTTTTTATCCGAGACAGTCAAAAACATGCCGGAGTTTTACCGCTCTGAAATGCCGGAATTTGATATCCACGAATACCACCCTGTGATTGACTCCTCTGATATGACACCAGCGCACTGGTTGGAAATTGCCACTGATATTCAAAGTCATTATGCTGACTATGACGGCTTTGTGGTACTGCATGGCACTGATACCATGGCGTATACGGCTTCGGCTTTGTCTTTTATGCTGGAAGATTTAGCCAAACCCGTTATTGTCACAGGTTCACAAATTCCATTGGCGCAATTACGCTCCGACGGCCAGGTGAATTTACTCAATGCTTTGTATTTAGCTGCCTACTACCCCATAGCTGAAGTGGCGTTATTTTTTAACAATAAATTATTCAGAGGAAACCGCGCGACTAAAGCAGATGCGGATGGTTTTGATGCCTTTGCTTCTCCGAACTTTTCACCGCTGATTGAAGCAGGTATTCATATCAATTTAATAGCAGGTCATTTGGCGTCGACGGCAGTGACCAAAGCTTTAAAAGTTGCGCAAATCACACCTCAGCCTATCAGCGTGGTGACTTTATACCCTGGTATTAGTGCGGATGTGATCAGAAATATGGCGGCCGATCCGATCAAAGCCTTAATTATTAAATCTTATGGCGTTGGTAATGCTCCGCAGCAGCCTGAATTACTTGACGCTCTGACGGAGGCTTCAAAGCGCGGTACTATTATTGTCAACTGCACTCAGTGTTTTAAAGGCAAAGTGAACATGGGTGGCTATGCCACAGGCAATGCCCTGAGAGCTTGTGGTGTGATCAGTGGCTACGACATGACACTCGAAGCCACCTTAACCAAATTACATTATTTACTGAGCCAGCCTTTAAGCACTGAGCAAGTCCGGCTCTTTATGCAACAAAGTTTGCGTGGTGAATTGACATTGTAAATTAGCGGAGTACTGATGTAAAAAAGCCAGCTTACGCTGGCTTTTTCGTATGCTGTATTTGCTTTACGCAAACACAACTTTTAGACGTTGCAATAAGCCCTGCTCTTCTGCTTTCAAAGCGCCAAAACTTAACCAACGTGTTAATAACGCATCCACCGTCAGGCTGGACCCTGAATTGTGTTTATCGGACAGCAACTGCAGTTGAACCTGAGCTTTGTCTGAAGCGACACAGTCTTTGCCACTTATAAGTTCTATAGCGGTAGTAAGCTGAGCGCGGGACAGTTGTGTTTCATTGCCTCTGGCAAAGTATTCACGAAAACGCGCCGGAATAGCTTCAGCTGTTGCATCAGCTTGTTCGAGCACCGCAAACAATTGCTGATAACTGACATAAACAGCAGATTGCTCCAATGTCTCCAGCTTCTGCTGGACTTCCGCTAACAACTGTTGCTTTTGCTGCGACAACACAGATTTTGCAGGCAGCTCCAGAGCTTTTAATGCGCTCTGGGCAACATGCAAGTCTGACACTGTTGTCGCTTGCGCACACTGTGTTGCAATCTCAGCGAATTGAGTTTCAGCTTGCTGTTGTTGCTCAGCCCACTCTTGGTCTTGTTGCTGTCTTGCCGCAGTTTTGTTGGCAAAAATCTGATCACAGACAACTCGGAATGCTGACCAGAGTTGTTGATCCGTTTTACCGGCAAAACCTATCTGTTTCCAGTCTTGCTGCAGCTTTTTAGCGCCAGCCACTGCTTCATCAACGGATAAATTTAGCAACTGTTGCGCTTTCTGGATCAGCAGTTGTTTTTCCATTAAATTCTGTTCATGTTGACCGCGAACACGAGCTTTTAACTGATCGACCAGAGTTTTAAACTGAACTGAAAGTTCTTTATAAAGACCAGATTCTGTAGGGCCACTTTCCCGCCAGCTTTTTTGTAATCTGGTCAACTGGCTATCAAAGCTCTTATCTAAAGGCTGATCTAATAAGGCGGTTAAATCCGCCAGAATTTGCTGTTTAATCAACGCATTTTGTTTACGCTGCTCATCCTGCGCGGCGAAATAGTCGCGGCACGGTGCAAAAGCCTGCTCGCAGGCCAAATTAAAGGCTTGGTTCAATTCTGCTTCTAAAGCTTCATCAGCACGACCTAAAGTTTGCCAGGTAGCCCGGGCTAACTTTACCTGCTCGGCACGTTGTGGCGGTTCTACATCAGTGGCAACAGCCAAAGCTTGCATGTGCGCAACCAGTTCCTGCTTACGAGGTGTCGCAATATAGTTTTGGAGCTCATTGAGCTGCTGTAATTGCTGTTCAGCAGCCTGATAATCTTTTGCCAGTTGTTGTTGCTGAGCCACACTCAGCTCGGCGTAACTGTGTTGAATGCCTTTGAACAAGCCAAACAACACTTTGTAACGCCCTGCTTCATGTAAACGCCTGAATTCAGCGAGCTTAGAGCGCACCGATTTCAGATTTTTCTCGGCCTGGATAGCAAACTCGCTCATCAGTGGCTGCCACTGCGCATCGAGTTGCTGCTGAGCTTGGGCCAGACTTTCTGGCAACATAGCGCCTAAAGTTTTACGACCTTTACTCCAGTCTTGCTGCCACTGCTGATACTTGGCTTCGATTTGTTGAAACTGTGCTGCATCCGCAGGCACAACAGCTGACGACCAATCGGCTAACAAGCGGGTTAATTTAAATAACTGTTCAGCTTGAGCTGGTAATTGCTGTAATTGACGTTCAAAGGTGGCCAGCGCTTTTTGCAGACCCGCCTTTATCCCTGTTGCTAAATCACTCTGTGAGAGCTGTTGTAGCAAAGTCGCAGCTTCGGTAGCTAATGGATCCGTTTCATCTAAGCGGCCTTCAGACATCAGCTGAGATAACTGCTGCTGCATCGCCTGAATTTGGTTTTCAAACTGCTGTTGCTGCTGTTGTAATGCCGCAATTTTTTGCTGTTGAGCTAACTGTTGTTGTTGTTCTTTGAGCAGCGGCGCCCAGGCATTTTCTGTTAATACTTTTATCTTTTCGTATTTTTGCCTCAGCTCAGCCGCATCGTCCAGCAACGCCAGCTCTGGCTGCACAGCATCCCACTCTTGCTGGTACTGCTGCCATTTTTGCTGCATCTGAGTTAGATCGCCACGTTCGCGCACTGCATTGAATTTTGCTAACAACAAATTGACCGTTTTACGAAGCTGGACAGGTTTTTCTTTGGCTTCTTGCTGTTGTTGCAGTTGCAGTTTTAATTCACTGGCTAAAGGCTCAGCCAATTGTTTGCTTAGTTTTTCTAACTGTTTTGGCTCGGTGATTAAAGTAAGTAACTGACGTTTTTGCTCCAGACTTAACAGATCTTGCTGCAAATTGGTCAGGATCAGATCTGTTTTCTTCAACCGCATAATCAGCGAAAAACGGATATCTGCGTCTGCTTCCGTTAAGGCTAATCTCTCTAAAATGCTGCTTCTGTGGCACTCTTGAATAAATTGACGTTTTAAAGGCGCGGAAATACGATTGTCCAGTATCATCTGTATCAGTTGAGTTTCGGCATACTGCTTTAAACGTTCAGCACTGTCCTGTTTACTGGCTTGCCACCATAAGGAAAATTCATTTAATTTCTCTAATGCAGCACGACGTACTGCTTCGTGACCATCATTAAAGGCTAGTTCATGCAAGATTTCTTTATGCTCAGCATCCACACTTAACCCGGCAATTGCCTGTTGCCTTACTGCAGCGTCTTTATGTTGCCATTTCGGCGCAAACCAACGTTTAAAGATCATCATGCGCAAACCTTGCTATCGAAGAGTCCTGAGGGAATTGTTTTTTCATTTCGGCTTTGGATTTAATCACCATTTCTCCATCCGCCCCTATGGTGTAGGGTTCAGTGGATTTGAGTACGTAAGCCTGATAAGCCATCACCAGTTGCAGAGTATGTGCTTTTTGAGTATCTGACAGCACTACACCATCAGCCCAACGTCCTGTGGCTACTGTATCTAGCAGAGATTGGTAGGTTTCTGGTGACATCGCCAGAACAAGAGCTTTGAAATCCATATTAATTTTTTCGCTTCAAATAGATCAGACGAGCTCGGGCATAGATATACCAAAGAAAGCCTAACGCTATCATGCCTTTGGAGACAATTGCTTCATAGCCATCCGGCTCTAAGGCCCAAAAATACAGGAAACAGAAACCAGCCAAAAACAAAATGAGTGCGAGCATCGATTGATTCAAAGCGCCTTGCATCTTTTTGTCTCTGGCTTCAGTGGCTAAATGCTGTTTTCTTTCGGCTGACATGCCTGCCATATCTAACTGACAATGCTGGCAATTCTGACTTTTATCCGAAATTTTTTTCGCGCAACGTGGGCAGGAAATAATTGCCATAGTAAAACCCTCTAAAAGTTATGGCGCACTATAAAGCAAAAGAACAAGTTTGCAAGCCAGCTCAAGCTGGCTTGCGTTCTAGCGGATACGTAGTCATTAACGCAGTTGATCAACCACAGCAAGCACGGCCACTAAGCTATCCTGCCCCAGCTTCATCGAACGTACATCAGACCAGCCGTAGTCTAAATCCGGTAGGTTCGCATTGTCTTTAAATGGCATTTCAAGGGTGTACGACAGACACTTAAACTGTTCTGCAACCCAGGTAGAAGCAATAGTAAGGTTCGCTTTGCCCGGTTCGTCCAGCTCATAACCAAATTCAGTTTGAAACTCTGGAGTCACTAATAGAAGCGCATTTTTAAACGCAGTTTCCAGTTGTTGCATTTTGGCATTGTAAGAAGGCACACCTTCAGAGCCTGCAACAAAGTTATACGGCAGGTTTTCATCGCCATGCACGTCCAGCAGCATATCTACACCGATTTCCAGCATCTGTTGGCGGACTAAATACACTTCCGGGCTTTTTTCCATACTGGGTGTTTGCCATTCACGGTTTAAATTCACACCAGCGGCGTTGGTCCGTAAATGACCACGCACGCTACCGTCCGGGTTCATATTTGGCACTATGTAGAACACAGCTTTGTCCAATAAGGTACGAGACACTGCATCGTCTTCATCCAGCAGTCGGTCTAATAAACCTTCAACAAACCACTCTGCCATAGATTCACCGGGATGTTGACGAGCAGTGATCCAGATTTTTTTCTTGCCATCTGCAGGCTCACCCACGACCAGCATGCTCATGTCCCTGCCGTCCAGAGTTTCACCCAGTTCAACAATTTGCGCCATACCAGAGCTTTGTGCTGAATGTAATAAATCCATATGACGTTCGTAGCTGTAGGGCGCGAAATAAGCGAAGTAGACAGATTCAGCTTCAGGATAATGGGTAATGACCAATTCATCATTGACTAACTGTGTCTCTACTCTGAACCAGGTTTCTCTATCATAAGAAGCGACAGCCTGATAGCCTTTCCAGCCATCCGGATAAGCAGAATCTTTAACGTTTACAATACGGATAGTATGAGGCTCGGGACTTTGAGAATGTAAACGGAAATGGAACCATTGGTAAAAATCAGAGTTGTGGTCTTTACGGATCGCCAGCTGAATATCGGCTGGATGTTCGGCTTTGATCACGTCAATATTACCGCTGTCAAAATTACAGGTAATTTTCATAACATATCCACTTGGTTAGGTAACAGATGCTGCCTTGGGGCAGTCTTAACGGACCGGTATCATAACACTATCCCCATCGTACTTGAAGCCACAGCTTTGTTGACTGCCAGCTTCCTCTGTCGGTTTTTTTCGGCTCGGGCCCGGCTAAGCTTAGCGCCTACAGATTTAGTAACCTTTGATAATAAAAAGGCCGCACTAAGGCGGCCCGTTCTGAGTTCTTTTGTTATTTACTGATAGGTAAGGTTGGGTATTTAATACCAGCCATCTCGTTCATTACACGGATCACCTGAGTGCTGTAACCAAACTCGTTGTCATACCACACATAAAGTACACAGCGGTCATCCTGCACTATGGTCGCCTGAGAATCGACTACACCAGCATAGCGTGAACCTACTAAATCGCTGGAGACAATTTCAGTGGAACTGGTGAAATCGATCTGGTCTTGTAACTCAGAGAACAGCGCTACTTTTTGCAAATAGTTGTTCAGCTCTTCACGGTTGGTTGATTTATTCAGATTGAGTGACAAAATCGCCATAGACACGTTAGGGGTTGGAACCCGGATCGCGTTCCCCGTCAGCTTACCTTTTAATTCAGGCAAGGCTTTAGCGACAGCACTTGCTGCACCCGTTGACGTGATCACCATATTCAGTGGTGCCGCACGACCACGACGCTCGGCTTTGTGGTAGTTGTCGATTAAGTTCTGATCGTTGGTGTACGAGTGTACAGTCTCGACGTGGCCGTTTTTAATACCGTATTCATCGTTTAACGCTTTTAATACCGGCGTGATCGCATTCGTTGTGCAGCTTGCAGCTGACACTATGCGGTCTTGTGGCTGGATCATGCTGTGATTCACACCATAGACCACGTTGTGCACTTCGCCTTTAGCCGGAGCCGTTAATAAAACCTTCGCTGCGCCTTTGGATTTAAAGTGAATAGAAAGTTCTTTATCATCTTTCCAAATACCGGTGTTATCCACCACCAGCGCATCGTGAATGCCATAGGCGGTGTAATCGACCAACTCAGGTGAATCGGCATAAATCACTTTAATAAAAGTACCATTGGCTTTAATACCGCCATTTTCTTCATCCACGGTAATACTGCCGTTAAAAGGGCCATGGATAGAATCGCGACGCAGCAGACTGGCGCGTTTCTCTAAATCACCTTTGCGACCGCCCCGCACCACTATGGCACGTAAGCGTAATTTACTGCTTGGGCCTGAACGCTCCAGCATCAGACGGGCTAACAGACGACCAATACGGCCGAAACCATACAGCACAACGTCCACAGGCTTTATTTGATCATCACGATGTAATATTTCAGAAAGCTGACTCTCTAAATACTGCTGTAAAGTTTGACCTTCGCCTGCGTTTTTATACAAATAGGCAAAAGCCAGCTTACCAATATCGACGCGGCCTGGAGCCAGCTCCATGTTGGAAATAGCTTCAAGCACAGGGAAACTTTCTCTTAAGCGTAACTTCTGCTGCTCAAAACGTTCAACTGTTTTATGGGCTTTAATAATATCAATAGTGGTTGCGTTTACCAGAGGACGACCATAAACCACAACTTCAATACCTTTATTACGATACAAGCGACCTATGATTGGTTGCATATTCTCAGCGTACTCCTGGCGTTCCTGCCAGCTGCGTTGATACTGTTCTTCGTGTGATAGAGTCATGGTTTCGCCTTATACGTCTTGTAGGTTCAGAGGTGTGCCTGTGGTCATCGCCACATTGAGGCAAGCGCATTGTAATTGAACATGTAATACTACGACAAGAATTACAAAAAGATTTTTTCTGAATTCTTCGTTATGCTGGAAGCAGAAAAGACAAATGAGACACTTATGAAATATTTGCTGGTAAGCATTAGCTTGGTATTGCTGGGAGCCTGCTCTGAAGGTGAACTGACGCTGCGTGCTGTTTGTGAAAAAGAACCTGGACTTTGCAACGACTTAAATGATGATTCTCATTGCAATCTGCAACGACGTGATCTGATTATGCAGCGCTTTGAGGAAAAGCATTTACCTTCGGATAAAAATAAATACCAGTTGCTGATAGATCTTGAAAAATACTCAAAATGTATTGAGTTGGCCGCAGGTATAGAGCATATCAAGCTGAAAGATAAAACCAGCACGCGTATGGTGGATTATATAACAAGTCTTAGAGAAATCAAACGTTTAAGTGATGAGACCATCAGCTCTGATGATCCGCATCTGTTGTATTACCACTGGTCACGTAATAAGAGTGACAGTCATCTGCAGCGATTTTTGCAAGCTGAACAAAATAATCAGCTGGAAACACCAGAGCTGCAAATGGCATTAGTCAGTTATTACAGCAAAAGAGACAGAGAAAAAAGCATTCAACTGCTGCATCATGCTTTGGAGCTTTATCCGCCACAACCTAAGGTCGATCCGGAAATTTATGCATCCTTAAGTAGCATGTTTTATAAGAAAAAAGATTACGCCAGCTCCTATCATTGGGCTTTATTAGCGCAGCAAAGCGGCGCTTTTAATGTCGAGCTGCAGGAGCTAAAAATTTATTTGGAGCAAGCCCAGCTTGATCACGAAAAAATTAAAGATACAGCTGAGCATACTCTGGCCCAGCTGCAACTGGGGCACTTTACTCCGCCGAAATTTTAACATCCGCGTTAAAGAGTAATGATACGGAGTTTACACAATACCTTTGCCCGGTTGGAGCCGGGCCATCGTCAAACACATGACCTAAGTGTGCATCACAGTGCTGACATAAAATCTCGATACGGTTCATGCCATGAGAGTGATCTTTTTCATATTTAACCTGGCCTTTGATGGCTTTGCTAAAAGACGGCCAGCCACAGCCTGAATCAAATTTATCTGCTGAATCGAACAAAGGTTGCTGGCAACAGACACAGTGATAACAGCCTGTTTCTTTGTTGTGTAGCAAGGAGCCACTAAAAGGATACTCAGTGCCCTTTTGCCGTGTCACTCTGTATTGCTCTTCGGTGAGTTGCTGACGCCATTCATGTTCAGTTTTTTTCATTCATTACTCCAGGTCAAAGTATAAGCAGCAAAACATAAAGGTACTGCGCTGTCCTACAGCTGTTTATGCCGACTATGCTCCTTATACGTAAAAAGCTCCTTGCGGAGCTTTTTATTTACTTAATTTTTTGCATCGGCCTGTCGGTATGACTCCAGTCGACGTGGAAAGTTTTACCTTTGGCTTTGTCGGTACGTTCAAAGGTATGAGCACCAAAATAATCCCGTTGTCCTTGCAGTAAATTAGCAGGCAGCACGGCTGTGCGGTAGGAATCGTAATAACTTAAAGCCGAACTTAATGCGGACACCGGAATGCCTGTCATGGCAGCTTCTGCCACAGCCCGACGCCAGTTCATCTGATTGACAGAAATTTGTTTGGAGAAAAATGGATCCAACAGTAAATTCTGTAAATCGTCGTTACGCTCATAAGCTTCAGTAATAGACTGTAAAAATACGGCGCGAATGATACAACCAGCCCGCCAGATTTTTGCAATCTCAGCAAAATTCAACTGCCAGCCATACTCAGCTGCTGCGGTCTTCATTAAATCAAAGCCTTGTGCATACACACAAATTTTAGCGCAGTACAGTGCGTCATGCAGCTGCTTGATCATCTGCTCAGCAGTCTGATTTGTGCAATGTTCACGCACAGGACCAGATAACAAGGTAGATGCTAACACCCGCTGATCTTTTAAAGTCGACATAGAACGGGCAAATACAGCTTCGCTGATGGTAGGTGCAGGACAACCTAATTCCAGACTGCTGACCGCAGTCCAAAGACCAGTGCCTTTTTGTCCTGCTTTATCCAGTATTACATCGACCAGGGGTAAGCCTGTTTCTGAATCTTTCGTGGCCAGCACTTCAGCGCTGATTTCCATCAGGTAACTGTTTAATATGCCCTGATTCCACTCTTTAAACACTTTGGATACCTGCTCTGCACTCATGCCAAGTGCGTCACGCATCACCTGATAGACTTCACAAATCAGCTGCATATCGGCATATTCGATACCGTTGTGCACCATTTTGACATAGTGACCTGAACCGCCCGGCCCGATATAAGTGGCACAGGACTCGCCTTCCGTCACCGGATTACCGGGTTCGTGCCGTTCCAGCGGACGGCCTGTTGCCGGGTCTACTTTGGCTGCGATAGCACGCCAGATAGGTTCAATCCTGGTCCAGGCATATGGGTCACCACTTGGCATTAAGGAAGGGCCAAAACGGGCCCCCACTTCACCACCAGAGACCGCTGTACTGAAGAAAATAAATTTGCCTTCGTAGTGTTTCTCACGGCGCACGGTGTCTGTCCACAAGCTATTGCCGGTATCGACAATAATGTCATCGGCCTGAATACCGGCATCAATTAGTTTTAAACAGACATCATCTACAGGTTTGCCGGCTGGCACAGATAAGATCACTAAATGAGGAGAGGATAAACGCGACAGGAGTTCGGTATAAGAGCTGCAGCTGATGACGCGGGCTGGTTTATCGCCCCGCTCGGCTTTGTCCTGCGCTATCACAGCTTCCAGTTTTTTATGGTCTAAATCAAAAGCGGCAACCCGATAACCGTGATCAGCCAGGTTTAAAATGAGGTTCTTCCCCATGACACCTGCGCCGACAAAACCTATATCACATAATACGGATGTCTCAGACATTTGATTTTCCTTTTAAAATCCGGCACTGCAAAAGTGGCCGCGATTATACTGGAAAACTCTGGATAAAGAAAAAGCCAAGCTGAAAAAACTCAGCTCCAAATGGATAAAGATCGTGCGCTTTGCAAATAACGAGTTCTTGTTGCTGCTTTTTCCAGCGGCTCACCTGTGTCAAATTCCGTATCCAGCAACAGCTGCCAACTTTTTTTCGGTAAATCGACCTGCAGTGGATGATCTCCTGCGTTGATAATCACCAAAAGACTTTGCTGATCTTTTAAATGCTCTATCACAAAAACACAGTTGGTTTTGTAGGGATCTGTCCAATCTTCGTCTTGTTTTACGCTGCCATCTGCCAGATACCAGCTCACCTGATGTTTGTCACCATGCAATTGATACTGATCGTCCAACAAAGAAAGCTGCTGTAAACAACTAAACTGCTGACGCAAATGAATCATCTTTTTGACAAAACTCAAAAACTGACTGGCCCGGTAGTCTAGCTGCCAGTGCAACCAACTGATCTCATTGTCCTGACAATAAGCGTTATTGTTGCCTTGTTGGGTTTGACTCAGCTCGTCCCCTCCGAGCCAGTGCACTATGCCCTGACTGAGCATTAGAGTAGCCACTAAATTTCGCTTATGCTGGTATCTTTTGCTTAGAACATCAGCGTCGCTGCTGGGGCCTTCCACACCATAATTGAGGCTTAAATTATGGCCATGGCCATCGCGGTTTTGCTCCGCATTCAGCCAGTTGTGCTTATCCTGATACGACACCATATCCTGCAAGGTAAACCCATCGTGATAACTAATGTAATTCACGCTGCAACAAGCTGGTTTATGATGTTTCTGAAAAATATCGCGTGACCCTAACAACCGGGTAGCAAATTGTGGTAGTTGGCCTGGGTCCTGACGCCAGAAAGAGCGAAAGGTGTCTCTGCATTTATCATTCAGTTCAGACCAATGCGCAGGAAATTGTCCGAGCTGATAACCAAAGGGACCTAAATCCCAGGGTTCAGCAATCAGCTTCACCTGACATAACACCGGATCCTGTGCTATCACCTGTAAAAAAGTAGCGTAGGCATCAAAGCGTTTATGCTCACGAGCTAAAGTCACGGCCAGATCAAAACGAAAGCCATCGACCTGCATCTCAGTGGCCCAATAGCGCAATGCATCCAACACCAAACGCTGTGTCATTGGATGAGCAACGTTGAGCGTATTGCCACAGCCGCTGTAATTACAGTTCTGCTGGTAGTCGGTAATATCGGCATGATTTTCAAACAGGTAATAATGCCGGTTTGCCAGGCCTCTGAAGCTTAAGCGGTAATCTTCTGCTTCAGCCGTGTGATTAAACACTACATCCAGAATGATTTCCAAACCATGCTGGTGATAAGTGCGAACTAACTCCTTAAACTCCTTGACGGCATCATCCACCTGATAGCGGGCGTCCGGAGAAAAAAAGTTGATGGGGTTATAACCCCAGTAATTACTTAGTTTCAGCTTTTCTAGGCGAGGTTCACTCATAAAACTGGCGACAGGCAACAATTGAACCGTCGTGATCCCTAAGTCTTTTAAATGCCGGATCACAGCAGGATGGCACATGCCCTGATATTTACCACGCAGCGTTTCCGGCACATCAGGATGTAGTTTGGTCAGTCCTTTGACATGAGCTTCGTAGATAATGGTTTTTTCACGGGGTATGGCTGGTTTTTTTGTGCCTTGCCAGTCAAATTCAGCGGTTTTGAGTACAGCCTTAGGCACCATGTAATGACTATTCACCTGATAAAGCCGTTCGTTCCATACCAAAGCCCTGTTTAACTGTTTGGCGTAAGGGTCTATCAACAGACGGTTGCGATCAAATACTAAGCCTGAACTGGCCTGACACACGCCTTCTGCACGTAATCCATACAGAGTGCCTTGCTCAATGCCAGCCACATGCAAGTGCCATGAGTCACCAGTGCGGGCGAAAAACTCAATTTCGGTCAAGGGCTCTTCTGTATCAGCACAAAACAGACATAACCAAAGCGCCGAAGCATCAGGAGCGTAAACCGAAAAATTCCAGCTATCCGGTCCTGTTTGCTGTGGTCCTGGTGGATATACACTACCCACAGTGCTTATCCATTCAGACATCTGCTTTGCCTTGCTGCTCACGTTATTTTTTTCTCAAATACAGGGTCGATAAAGGAGGTAAATCCAACTGCACCATGTAGTTTAACCCGAAGGCCGCAGCTGCAAAGGCCGGTAAATACTCTCCTACAGGGTAATTACTGCCCCAATAGTATTCGCTGTCTGTATTAAGGATCACTTCGTATTCGCCCGGCTCAGCTACTGATAAACGAAAGCCGCTGCGAGGGACAGGCGTAAAATTACTGACCACGTATACCGCATTAGCTTGTTTGTCCAAACGATAAAAGCTCAAGGTACTGTGTTCAGCATCCTGATAATTAATCCAGCGAAAACCAGCCGCATCATGGTCCAATTGATGCAATGGGGGGCAAGCTTTGTAGGTCAGGTTTAAATCACGGAACAGCTGTTGCACGCCCTTGTGTTTATCAAAAGACAATAAATACCATGGCAACTGCTGGTTATGATCCCACTCAGAGCCCTGACCAAATTCATTGCCCATAAAATTCAGCTTTTTACCCGGATGGGCAAACATAAACGCATAATAAGCGCGTAAATTCGCAGCTTGTTGCCACTCATCTCCAGGCATCTTATTGATAATACTGCCTTTGCCATGCACCACTTCGTCGTGAGATAACGGTAGGATAAAGTTCTCGTTGTACGCGTACACCATAGAAAAGGTTAAATCGTTATGATGGAACTTCCGATAGGCGGGGTCTTTTTTAATGTAACGCAGGGTGTCATTCATCCAGCCCATATTCCATTTAAAGCCAAAGCCTAAACCACCTAAATCCACGGGCCGGGTGACGCCATCAAAAGAAGTGGACTCTTCTGCGATCATCATGGCCTTCGGATACTGCCGATACACTTCAGTATTGAGCCAGCGCAGCAGACTGATGGCTTCGTAATTATGGTTGCCACCGTCAATATTTGGCACCCACTCGCCGTCCCGACGGGAATAATCCAGATACAACATGGACGCGACGGCATCGACACGCAGCCCGTCGATATGAAAGTAGTCCAGCCAGAACAATGCACTGGCCACTAAAAACTGACGAACCGGGTCTTTACCGTAGTCATAAATGCAGGAGTTCCAATCCGGATGCCAGCCACGGCGTGGATCTTCGTATTCATACAAATGGCTGCCATCAAAGCGGGCCAGTCCGTGCGCATCTTCCGGAAAATGCGCCGGAACCCAATCTAAAATCACGCCAATTCCAGCCTGATGACAGGCATCGACAAAAGCCTTGAACTGATCAGGGGTGCCAAAACGTGAGGTCGCGGCAAACATCCCAAGTGGCTGATAACCCCAGGAACCTGAATAGGGATGCTCCATTACCGGCAATAACTCAATATGGGTGTAGCCCATATCCAGCACATAAGGAATAAGCTCAAGTGCAAGCTCGGTATAGGTTAAAGGTTCGCCATGCTGGTTATGCTTCCAGGAGCCCGGGTGCAACTCGTAGATGCTCATCGCTTCATGGTAGGGATCAACAGTGCGCTCTTGCCATTTCTTGTCTTGCCACTTGTACTGTGAGTGGTCGAATACCAGCGATGCATGTGAGGGGTACTGTTCAGCAGCAAAAGCCAGCGGATCAGCCTTGTGCGGTAGTAAATTACCAAAGCTGTCTTTGATTTCAAATTTATACCGCACACCAGATCCAATTTCAGGAACAAGCAATACCCAATGACCACATTCTGTGCGCTGCATAGGATGACGTCGGCCATCCCATTGGTTCATGTCACCTATCAAACTCACGCTGGATGCATTGGGCGCAAACACTGCAAAACGTGTAGCTTTGAGTGTCTTTTTACCCAGTTGCAGTTCGACCAACTGAGCACCTAGCTGCTTATACAAATTCTCTGGCTTGCTGTTGACAAAGTGTACAGCGTAGTAAGCCTCTTCTTTGAATTGATAAGGGTCAACCAGCTCGTAGCTATGGTGATGCGGTGTTTCAATCTGAAAATAATAAGGACTGGTTTTGCGTTTAGTTGGCAATTCAAGCTCAAATAAACCGTGTAACACAGACTGAGCGGCCATCTGCCCTAAAGACTTTCGGGTCGCAAAATCAAAAACTTCTACCTTTGCTGCATCCGGCAGATAGGCCCGGATCATAAAGCCTTTGGTTGTTCCTTTTTGCCAGGACAATAAAGAAAACGGAGAAGAACAACTGGCAGAGGCTAACTGAGTTACGGACATGAACTATCCTTTTGATTTTTTTACCGTCTTAATTTCTAAGATAACAAATTAGAGTAAAACTGCCATGAGGTTTTGGCAGTTTTATGGCCGAATTATTTGAAGCCATAGCTTTAATTCATTTATGGCTTCAAAAATTCAGCTTCATTTACATCGTTTGGGTCAGTTAATTGCGACGCAAACGAGTGAGCTCTTGCAGCAACTGATTCACATTCTGTTGCTCTGATAGTTGCTCAAGCGTCATCGTTAGTTTGCGGCGCCAGTTCGGATATTCATCGCTGGTGCCCGGAATATTGACTGGTTGCGTCATTTCCATCCAATCTTCCAATTGTAGACATAACAATTGGCTGGAACCTTTAGCAACATGGCGCTGAATCGCATAACTCAATTCAGTGCTCATGCCAACGTGATCAACATTATGATCAAAATGAGGAGCTAACATCTGGTGACCATGCAATGAATCAAGGATTTTTTGCTTATCTTTGTGACGGGACTCAAAAAGACCCGGCAACTGATCATCACGGTAGAGCCCTACTTCTTTACCTAAATGCAGGTCACCACAGTGCCAATAGCCAATTAAAGTAGGCATATCATGGGTCGTTAAGGTCGCCATCGCCTGCACTGGATAATGAGCCGGAGACACGTAACCACCATCTTCGGCTTTTTCAAAGAAAAACACCCGATAAGAATACATGCCATATTCAGCCAGTATCTCGCGAATACCATCCGGCACTGTGCCCAAGTCTTCCCCTATAACGACCACCTGATGGCGCTGAGATTCAAGGGCTAAAATACCCAACAAATCCTGAATAGGATAATAGATATAAGCACCATCACCAGCACTTTCAGCGCCTTTCGGCACCCACCATAAGCGTAATAAAGCCATCACGTGGTCAATACGCAGCGCACCAGAGTTCTGCATATTAGCGCGGAACAAATCGATCATAGGCCGGTAGGCTTGCTGAAACATTTGATAAGGCAACATAGGAGGTAAACCCCAGTTTTGGCCTTTGGGTCCTAAAATATCCGGTGGAGCCCCTACACTGGCGCCACGACAATACAAGTCCGGGTTGCCCCAAATTTCGGTTGAGGCTTCACTGACCCCAACGGCCAGATCGCGATACAAACCTAATAACATGCCCTGCTCTTTAGCGAAAGCTTGTGCCTGAGCCAACTGCTCTCGAGCGATGAATTGCAGGTAACAGTAAAAATCCAGTTCATCAGCGTGGTCTTTGGCAAAAGCCAATACCTCTTCGCTGTCTGGTCTTTGCCAGGCTTCTGGCCATACTGGCCAACCCCAGGCATGCATGTCTTTTTGAATCAAATGCGCGTGAATTGCATCATAAAGCGCCAACTGTAATAAACTTTCACCAGATTGTTGTTTAAATACAGAAAAAGACTGAGCCAGTTCAGTATGTTCCGACTGATGTTCGATAAACCATTGATATAAGGCTTTGAACACCGGCAGTTTCAGACGGGTTACTGCGCTATAATCGACCCACTCTGCAGCGCGCGCAGCATTCAACTGTTGCTGAAATCCCGGAGCATTGACCAGCTGTTTTACTTGCTTGCATTGATCAAAACCAGGCATGTGTGGCGCAGCCAAATAAATAATATTTAACCAGCGACGTGACGACGGGCTGTACGGACTGGCGGATTCCGGCATGGCTGGATACAGCGCATGGATAGGGTTTAACCCAACAAAATCAGCGCCTTGTTTGGCTAAATGCCCCAGCAGGAAACGTAAATCTGCAAAGTCACCTATGCCCCAGTTTTGCTCAGAGCGCACACAATACAATTGGACAGAGACACCCCATTGTTTTTGTTTCTTAAATTCTGCGGGCTGGAAACAAGCGCTCGGCGTAATGATCAGTGATTGTACAAAATCCAGCTCACCCAGAGTCAGGCTTAAACTATGATAACCCTGGTCAAGCAAAACAGGTAAAGTCCATTGATATTGCTGATATTCTTCGCCGTCAAATACCATCACCTGATTTAAGTCAGCATCATCAGTTGCTGTCACTGTAAAACTATGTGTTTTGCCTTGTTCTGTGGTCAACACCAGCTCTAAAGGCGTATTGGCTAAAGCGATAGGTAACTTCAGTTCGATTTGGATATCGTGCCCGGCTTTTTGCACAGAAACAGGATCCAATAACTGCTCCCAATGATCTTGCTGACGCTCCAGAAGCTGCTCACGAGCCAGTGCATCGTTATCTACGGCAAAGCCCTGAGCTGCCAGCAAAGTGAGTAAGTTTTTCTCTGCGACTTCTGATTGATTGCCCCATGCGTCAGTAAATTGTGTTTCTATGCCGGTAAAGGCAATCAGATCAGAAAGTAATTGTTTGTCCATAAAGGCTCCAGCGACCTGCTTTTTGCTCGGAAAAGTAAATGGTTAGGAAAAATTAACTACCACAGTCTACTCCAGATTCAAGAGCCGGATTAACAAAATACGAATGCATAACTTTTTTGTACTTGAAAAGAACGGCAAAAAATGTAATTTTATTACAGAATTAAATTACAGTCTGGGGATAGGTTATGACAATTCGTGTAGCAATTAATGGTTTTGGCCGCATCGGCCGCAACGTTTTACGCGCTTTATATGAATCCAAAAAGAATTACGACATCAAAGTTGTAGCCATCAACGATTTAGGCGATGCCGCTATTAACGCTCATTTGCTCAAATACGATACAGCGCATGGCATTTTCTTCGCAGACGTTGAGCACTCAGACAAAGCTATTTTCGTCAACAAAGACGAAATTCTGACGTTAAGTGAACGTAGCCCGGCGAATCTGCCGTGGGCAGAATTAAATATTGACGTGGTGCTGGAATGTACAGGTCTGTTCACCAACCGTCAGACTGCCGGAGCTCACTTAAGCGCAGGCGCTAAAAAAGTCATTATCTCTGCCCCGGCTAAAGATGTGGACGCCACTGTAGTCTACGGTGTAAACCATGACGTTATTACTAAAGACATGACCATCATCTCTAATGCGTCATGTACCACCAACTGTTTGTCTCCTATCGCTAAGCCGTTAAACGACGCTTTAGGCATTGAATCGGGTTTAATGACGACTATTCATGCGTACACCAACGATCAGCGTTTAAGTGATGTGTATCATACTGATGTGCGCCGTGCCCGTGCTGCCGCTATGTCTATGATCCCGACTCAGACCGGCGCAGCAGCAGCTGTAGGTTTAGTGGTACCAGAGCTCAAAGGTAAATTTGACGGTTTAGCCGTTCGTGTGCCAACGCTGAACGTATCTTTAGTGGATTTGTCTTTTATTGCCGGTCGCAATACGACTGTGCAAGAAGTGAACGATATTATCCGTAAAGCTGCAGCTCAGAGCCCAATGAATCAGGTGTTGGCGGTCAACGATTTGCCGCTGGTATCAGTCGATTTCAACCACAACCCAATGTCTTCTATTTTTGATGCCAGCGAGACCCGTGTAAACGGTCGTTTAGTCAAAGTGATGGCCTGGTATGATAATGAATGGGGTTTCAGTAACCGTATGCTGGACAACACTGTTGAGCTGATGAAATTTTCAAAGTAAGGTATTGAGATTACTCGGGGCGGCTTTTTAGCCGCCTTTTCTTTCTTTAGTCTTTGAGATCATCCAATGAGCAATAACTGCATTACTAAACAATCTGGTTTCGCCCACTTAACAGACTTGCCTTGTTACGTACTCCAATGTGGTCAGGCTACTGCGGTGATCAGTAGTTATGGTGCTCATTTGCTCTCCTATAAGCCACAAGCAGAAGTGGAACTGATCTATCTGTCGCCTGAAACCGTCTGGCAACATAACACCCCTATTCGTGGAGGTGTGCCTGTGTGCTGGCCCTGGTTTGGTCCTGCTGCGGCAGAGTTCAACCCTAAAGCTCAGAAGTTGCCCAATCATGGTGTGGTGCGGACTGAATTCTGGCAAGTGATACAACAGTCTGTGACCCAAACTTCTGTAAGTATCGAATTTCGTATAGCCACCAAAGAGTTGCCTTATACCAAGGCGCCTTCTTTTTTAGGTTTAACTTTGCAACTGACTGAGTCTGCACTTACTCTGACACTGCATTCTGACCAGGGCATGCAACAAGCTGCATTACATAGTTACTTTAAGGTTGACTCAGTGCATCAGGTTGCAATCAGCCCTCTTGCCGGCACTTATCTGGATAAAGTGCAATCAGGCAACAGTGTTGAGCAGCAGCACACTGAACTTAGGTTCAGCGCAGAAGTGGACAGAGTTTATCTTCACACGGCCACAGATCTCAATCTGCAGCACAACCACAAAGTTCATATCATGCAACAAGGCCATGATGCCAGCGTGCTCTGGAATCCATGGATAGAAAAAGCAGCAGCCTTAAAAGATTTGCCTGATGATGGGTATCTGGATTTTGTTTGTGTCGAAACAGCGCGTCTGAGCCTGACCAATACGGCTCCGCTGCACCTGGTACAACAAATCCGTTATTTAGGCCAGCTGGAATAAAAAGGCAGCAGCAATAGCTTTTCTCCTTCTGTGGCATGAAGCAGCTGAAGCTTTAATTGCCACTTCATCCGAGGTTGACTGCAAGCCCCTAATACCATTTCGGCCTGGTACAGTCTGGCTTTGCCCTCAGCAGTTTTGAACAATAAGGGGATAGTCCCCATAGTCATCGACAATCCTGTGACTTCTGCCTGTTTGATTTGCCAGCCATCAGACAACTCAACAGTCCAATACAGAATTTCCTCAACTGGCGCATCGGCTGGGCTTAAACTAATACTGAATTGTGTATCCTGATGCAGTTGCAACACTGAGACCCGAGGTTCTGCCTTTTGATCTGAGCAGCCACTAAGACAGACTAAATAAAAAGCCAGAAGCAGCAATCTCATCTGATTATTTTCCGTAAAAAAAGAGTGACGAGTGTAACGTCTTGTCGTGATGAAACGCAAAACATTGCTGTAATTGGTTATTTTGCGACCAGCAGTATTGTTCTACATCATAAAAGCGGCGGTTTTGCCTATCTTTTTCAAGGCAAAACTCGTATTATTTCGCCCCAAAATGGTTAGTGGTTTAGTTGCTTTGCAAGTTATGGAGGCTGCTACACTGTTAATCAACAATAAGAAGGGTCACCTTAGGGTGAATTTTTAATCACTAGCAATAAACTGCAGCGGAACTCAACATGAGCCAGACCAAATCGTTAAATGTTGACTACAACTATACCGTTGTCCGCCTTTTTGCCGTCACCACAGTCTTGTGGGGTATTGTCGGTATGGGGTTGGGTGTATTACTTGCGGCGCAACTTTATTGGCCCGCACTTAATTTCGACACGGCATGGTTTACATACAGTCGTCTTCGTCCTCTTCACACTAACGCAGTAATCTTCGCATTTGGTACAAGTGCCCTGTTTGCCACATCCTATTATGTGGTGCAGCGTACCTGCCAAGTTAGGCTTTTTGCAGAAAAGCTTGCGATGTTTACTTTTATTGGCTGGCAAGCAGTCATTATCGCTGCAGTCATCACCTTACCTATGGGTATAGGTAACAGTAGTAAAGAATATGCGGAGCTGGAATGGCCCATTGATATTCTGATTGCTGTGGTTTGGGTTTCTTATGCTGTGGTGTTTTTTGGCACTTTAGTCAAACGTAACACCAGTCATATCTATGTGGCGAACTGGTTCTACGGTGGTTTTATCATTACTGTTGCAGCCTTACACATCGTCAACAGCATGGCTGTGCCTGTATCCTTTACTAAGTCGTATTCAGTGTACGCTGGTGCAGTGGATGCGATGGTGCAATGGTGGTATGGCCACAACGCTGTAGGTTTCTTATTAACAGCGGGCTTCCTGGGTATGATGTATTACTTCGTACCAAAACAGGCTGGCCGTCCTGTGTACTCCTACCGTTTATCTGTGGTTCACTTCTGGGCTCTGATCGCTTTATACATTTGGGCAGGTTCTCACCACTTACACTACACTGCCCTGCCTGACTGGACTCAGTCCGTAGGTATGGTGATGTCAGTCATTCTGTTCGTTCCAAGCTGGGGTGGCATGATCAACGGTATCATGACTCTGTCTGGTGCCTGGCATAAACTGAAAACTGACCCTATCTTACGTTTCCTGATTGTGTCTCTGTCCTTCTACGGCATGTCGACTTTCGAAGGCCCGATGATGGCAATCAAGTCAGTAAACGCTTTATCACACTACACGGACTGGACTGTAGGTCACGTTCACTCTGGTGCTTTAGGTTGGGTTGCTATGGTGTCTATCGGTGCTATCTATCACCTGATCCCGAACATTTATAACCAAGGCCGGATGTACAGCATCAAGCTGATTAACACCCACTTCTGGTTACACACTATTGGCGTGGTTCTGTACATTGTAGCTATGTGGATCAGCGGCATTATGCAAGGCATGATGTGGCGTGCAGTCAATACTGACGGCACTCTGACTTACAGCTTTGTACAAAGCTTAGAAGCCTCTTACCCGTTCTACCTGATGCGTTTTATCGGTGGCTGTTTTGTCGTCACAGGTATGCTGGTCATGGCGTATAACGTTGTGAAAACTATCAGAGCGAAAGATGGTGCTCTGGAACCAGTAGCTGAAGCAGCGTAAGGAGCTTATTGTGTCTAAGAACTATCATGAATTTTTCGAGAAAAGTGCAGGCTGGTTAGCCATAGGCACAGTGCTTGCAATCAGCTTTGGTACACTGGTTGAAATCACTCCTCTGCTGTTTTTAAAAGAAACCACCGAACCTGTGGACGGCTTAAAGCCGTACACAGCGCTGCAACTGGAAGGCCGTGACATTTACATCCGTGAAGGTTGTGTCAACTGTCATAGCCAAATGATCCGTCCGTTCCGTCATGAGGTGGAACGTTATGGTCACTACTCTGTTGCCGGTGAAAGTGTATGGGAACATCCATTTTTATGGGGTTCAAAACGTACTGGCCCTGATTTAGCCCGTGTAGGCGGTCGTTACAGTGACGATTGGCATTATGCGCATTTAATCAACCCACGTGACGTAGTACCTCAATCGAACATGCCAGGTTTCCCGTGGCTTGCGACCAATACGCTGGATGGTGAGTTGACTCCGAAGAAAATGGAAGTCATGAACAAACTGACCAAAGGCAAAATGTCGCCGAACGATGAAGACGGCCTGATGTATTCAGCCGAAGAAATCGCAGCGGCGACAGAGTCGGTCAAAGGAAAAACAGAGATGCAGGCGTTAATTGCATACCTGCAATCCCTTGGCACAGCGCTGAAGTAATTATGATGGATATTGCAACCCTACACAGTATTTTCACCGTGCTAGTGTTTGTAGGTTTTATTGGTCTTGTAGTCTGGCTTTTTGTATTAAAACGCAAACCAGACTTCGAAGAACAGGCAAATTTGCCTTTTGCAGACGACCAAAAACCAAAACAACAACAGAAACAGGAGTCGGATCATGAGTAGCTTTTGGAGCACTTGGATCAGTGTCTTAACAATAGCGTGTATCGTATTTTGCGCCGTCATTTTAACCTGGAATTTAAAAAACCATGTTGGAGTGAAAGAAGGCGAATCCACTGGTCACGAGTTTGACGGCATTGAAGAAATTAACAATCCTCTGCCAAAATGGTGGACTTACATGTTCTACGCCACCATCGTCTGGTCGGTGTATTACTTTGCCGCCTACCCTGGCTTGGGCAACTACAAAGGTTTTTTAAACTGGACCAGTTCAAATCAGGGTATTAAAAACCTGGCTGAATCCAAAGCTGCTGTAGAACAAAACAAACTGGATGGCAAAAATGTACAGTTGGACCGCGAATATGATGCAGCCAACGAAACTTATGCCAAAGAGTTTGCTAAATACACCAGCCGCGACATTCTGGATTTAGCTTACGATCCGGACGCATTAAAAGTAGGTCAGCGTTTATTCCTGCAGAACTGCTCTCAATGTCACGGATCAGATGCTCGTGGTCAGCGCGGTTTCCCTAACCTGACCGACGATGACTGGTTATATGGTGGTACGCCGGACAAGATCAAAGAAACTCTGCTGTATGGCCGTAAAGCAGCAATGCCAGCCTGGGGTGATGCTTTGGGAGAACAAGGCGTTAAAGAGATGACCGCTTATGTATTAAGCCTGTCAGGCCGTAAGGTGAATGATAAAGACGCAGCTGCTGGTAAAGCGAAGTTTGGCATGTGTGCGGCTTGTCATGGTGCAGATGGTAAAGGCAGCTTAGCCCATAATCTGCCGTTTGGCGCACCTAACCTGACGGATAACACCTGGTTATACGGTGGTTCACACGGCGCGGTAGAAGAAACGCTGCTCAAAGGCCGTAATGGTCAGATGCCAGCATTCAAAGAGATTTTAGGAGAAGACAAAATCCATATTATCTCTGCTTATGTCTACCGTTTGTCACGTCCGGAAGAAAGTTCTAAGTAATCTTTACTGAGAATGCATTACAATAAGCCCCGCTTTGTGGGGCTTATTGCTATCTGAAAGAGGAATACCTGATGTTGCATGATACAAAACCCTGGTACAAACAGCTGTGGCCCTGGTTATTGATCGCCTTCCCCATCGTCTCCTTTATCAAAGGCGGCCATACCATTTACATCATGCAGCAAAATAATCCTGATCTGGTGATCGATGATTACTACAAAGAAGGTCGGGCCATCAACATGAATTTAGCCAAATACCGTGAAGCAGAATTACGGAATTTGCATGCCAGCACCTTGATAGCTGCCAACCAAGTCATAGTAAGGTTTGAGCAAAACAAAACTCTGGGGCAACACCTTCAGCTGGAGTTTTTTCACAATACGATAGCGGCTAAAGACTTTGTCATTACAGCTGAACGCAGCGGTGAAAATCTTTATGTCGGGACTTTGCCAAAAAGCCTGGAAGGCAAATGGAATCTGGTCGTCTCAGATGAGCACAAAGATTGGAAACTGCGGGCAAGCGCTATGCTGCCACAACAAGGTGAATTTAAACTGGGATATTAACAGTGTCGTATACGGGTTGTTTTCACTGCAATGAAGCCATACCGGCTGGGTCAAACTTTAGCCTTGTTGTAGAGCAACAACAGCGACTATTTTGTTGTCCTGGTTGCTTGGCAGTCGCTGAAACTATTATCGAACAAGGGCTTGGCGATTATTATAAATTTCGCACTGCCCCTGCCAGCAAAGCTCAGCTGGTTCCGGATCAGTTACAACTGGTGAACTATGACAGCACCGAAGTGTTGTCCGATCTGACTCAGCATAAAGACAATCTGACCCAGATTGAATTGTCTATCAGCGGTATCAGCTGTGCCGCCTGCGCCTGGTTGATTGAAAAACAACTGCAAAAAAATCCGGCTATTCATAACGTCAGTGTCAACTCTAGTACAGCCCGCTGTGTGGTCAGTTGGGATGTGCAGCAACTCAAACTCAGTGAACTACTTAATATTATCAATAAGTTAGGATATCAGGCTTCACCTTTTATGGCCGATCAGGAAGAAGCGGTTCAGCAAGCAGAATTGCGTCGGTTTCTAAAACGTCTGGCGGTGTCCGGTTTTATGAGTATGCAGGTGATGATGCTGGCGTTTGGCCTGTATTTTGGTGATTACACCGGCATCGATCCTGAATTTGAAGGCTACTTACGCTGGATCAGTTTATTCCTGACCACCCCGGTCGTGTTTTACAGTGCTAAACCTTTTACCCTAAGCGCATGGCGGGCTATTAAAGGCCGTGAGCTGAATATGGACGTACCTGTCACACTAGCAGTGTTCTATACCTTCCTCGCATCTGCCTACGCTACTCTATTCGATACAGGCGAAGTCTATTTTGAATCCGTCTGTATGTTTGTGTTTTTACTTCAGCTGGGTAAGTTTTTTGAATTCCGTGCCAGAGCACAGGCTCGGGCAGCGACAGGGAACTTATTAAAAATAATGCCGGTATCAGCACGACTGGTGCAAGGTGATGAACTGGTACCTACCTCTGCCCGTCGTCTGGAAGCAGGCCAGGTGATCCTGGTACAGGCTGGTGAAACTATAGCCGCCGATGGTGTGGTGTTGTCTGGCGAAAGTTCGGTAGATGAATCTATGCTCACCGGCGAATACAAAGCGGTGAACAAAGCCGCGGGCGATGCCGTCATGGCTGGTAGTATTAATCATGATGGCGTGTTGAAGATCACTGTGCATCAGGCCCTCGCCCATTCACGCTTAGGTCAGATTATCGAACTGCAGCAGCAAACACTGAATCAAAAACCACAGATAGTAGAAAAAACCACTCAACTGGCGCGCTTTTTCATTCAGCGCTTGTTGATTATCGCTTTAGGGACCTTTTTGGTCTGGTATTTCTGGCTGGACAAAGACAGAGCGTTTTGGGTAACGCTATCTGTCTTGGTCGCGACCTGCCCTTGTGCTTTAACTTTAGCCACTCCTACAGCCATCACTTGCGCTTTGGCACGTCTTAACCGCAAAGGTATCCTGATCAAAAATCAGCAAGTGCTGGAAATTTTGCCACAGCTCAGTTCCATTTTCCTGGATAAAACCGGCAGTCTGACGCAGGGTCGTTTTAGTATTCAACGCATTCAACTGTATAACAAAGCCTACAATGAGGATACTCTGTTAGCACTTATTGCCCGTATCGAGGGGTATTCAGAGCATCCCATAGCAAGAGCCTTTTCGGCTTACCACAACACTGAAATCAAAGTCGAACAGGTCCAAGTGCATGTAGGTTCAGGCTTATCAGCGCGCTGGGTACAACAGGATGGAACAAGCCTTGACGTTAAAGTTGGCAGCGCCACCTTTTGTGGTGCTCAACATCAAACAAGCGCAGCCGTCTGCTGCAGTATTGATGATCAACTGGTGTGCTCTGTTGAACTTGCCGACGCGCTTCGCCCCGAGGTACCGGCGCTTATTTCTGCGTTAAAACAACGTGGTTTGCGTTTGTCTATGTTAACAGGGGATTCTTCTGCTCAAGTGGAAGAAGTGCAACAGCAGTTGCAATTTGATCAGGTGTTTAAAGGTTGTAGTCCTGAGCAGAAAGTTGAACATATTCGTCAGGCGGTAACACAAGGCGATAAAGTCTTGATGTTAGGCGACGGTATTAACGACAGTCCGTGCTTTCATGCTGCCCATGTTTCTGTCGCACTGGATTCAGGCACTGATTTATCAAAAAATCAGGCGGATGTAGTGTTGCTGCATAATGACTTGAGCACACTGCAAGAACTGCTTGAGGGCGCTGCATTTGCACAACGTATCGTTAAACAAAATCTGTGGTGGGCTGTGGGTTATAATCTGGTGATTATCCCCCTGGCCGTGATGGGATTTGTCTCTCCGTATATTGCGGTTATTGGTATGTCGTTCAGTTCTATTTTAGTGGTATCTAACTCACTGAGGTTACTTAAAGCATGAGCATTATTTATGTGCTGATCCCCATCGCCATACTTTTTGTTTGTATTGGCCTTGGCATCTTTTTCTGGGCTGTGCGTAGTCGCCAGTTTGATGATTTAAACAAAGAAGGTATGAGTATTTTGTTTGACGATGAAAAGAAAACTATCAAGAGTGAAACAGATACGGATAAACAACCGCCGCAATGAGTCAGGAACTTGCCCTTAACCTGCTGGCGGCCCTGAGTATAGGTTTTTTAGGTAGCAGTCATTGCCTGGTGATGTGTGGCGGTATAGCCAGCGCATTGCAACTCTCTATGCCTCAATTAACGCTTCTGCAGCAACTTAAACTACAACTGATGTTAAGTCTGGGTCGTTTAACAACTTACAGCCTATTGGGCGCGCTTACAGGTGCATTTGGCGCAACTGTGCTGGTAAAACTTGGTATCAGTTTAATCTGGCTGAAGCTGCTGGCTGGTGTATTACTGCTGCTGATGGCTCTTTATGTTGCCCGATTATGGTTCGGCCTGACGCTGCTTGAAAAACTGGGGACACTAGTATGGCGTCGGATCCAACCTTTCGCAAAATCCTTATTGCCGCTCGATAGCAGTGCAAAAGCTCTGGCTTATGGCATAAGCTGGGGTTTTTTACCTTGTGGTTTGGTGTACAGCAGTCTGGGCTGGAGCCTGGCCAGTGGCAGCGCTTTACAAGGTGCGGTGTTGATGTTTGCTTTTGGTCTGGGTACCTTGCCTGCTATGCTGGCGGTCGGGCGTTTCGCGCAGAGCCTGAGTCGATTTAAAAATAAACAGTGGGTTCGGGCCAGTGCTGCACTATTACTGGCTTTGTATGCCCTTTACACTATAGCTATTGCAATAGCGCCGCGACTTTTCTAAGCTGGGAAAGTCGTTACAAAGGAACAGTTTTATGTCCGGTTCAAATTTAAGTTGCCAACACTGTGGTTTTAGCCAGCTCTGCCTGCCTTTTACATTAAATAATGCCGAGCTGGATACGCTCGACGATATTATTGAACGCAAAAAGCCGCTGCACAAAGGTGACTTTTTAATTGAAGCTGGTAACCCCCTGCATTCTTTGTATGCGGTACGCAGTGGCTCTTTTAAGACTTTTACCTTAACTGAATCCGGTGAAGAACAAATCACCGGCTTTCATTTACCTGGTGATGTGATAGGTTTTGATGCAATAGGAGAGCAGCAACACCCAAGTTTTGCTCAGGCGTTGGAGACCGCTATGGTTTGCGAAATCCCCTACAGCCAGATGGATCAGCTGATGGGACAATTGCCCAAATTACGTCAGCAAATGATGCGCCTGATGAGTCAGGATATCAGCGGTGATCAACAAATGTTGCTGTTGTTAAACCGGAAGAACGCGGAAGAAAAACTCGCTGCCTTTTTAACTAATCTGGCACAACGTTTTGCAAATCGTGGTTTCTCGAAAAAAGAGTTCCGTTTAAGTATGACGCGCGGAGAAATAGGTAACTATTTAGGTCTGACCGTTGAAACTATTAGCCGTTTATTAGGTCGATTCCATAAGGATGATTTAATACAGGTCGATGGTAAGCTGATTTGTATCAGCGATCCGGAGGCGTTAAGTAAACTGGCTGGTGGGTCTGCTATAGCGCGCTGATCAGTGTGATATACCCAAAACAAGGCAACAGCTGCCGAGGGTTTTATTGATCCAGCGCAAGGACTTATCAGCCTACCTTCGCTACCTTGGCTACACTTACAAGGCAAGCCTTAGCTTAGCAGGAGCATGATATGACCTTATATCCGAAAGTACTGGTAGTACTGGACCCTTCGGTGGTTGAACAGAAAGCCCTTAAGCGCTCAGTTCAACTGGCAAAACTACAAGATTGCCAACTAACTGCTTTTCTGTCGATTTACGATTTCTCTTACGAAATGACCACTATGTTATCCGGCGAAGAACGGGAATCTATGCGCCAGGCGGTGATCAACGACAGAGAACTTTGGATCAGCGAACTTATTGCGGAGCACAAAGAACAAGGTCTGAAGATAGATATTCAGGTGGTCTGGCACAACAGGCCCTTTGAAGCCATAGTGCAAGCGGTATTGGAAAAAGAATACGATTTGGTGATTAAAGGTACGCATGATCACGATGTACTCAAATCGATGATTTTCACCCCTACCGACTGGCATATTTTGCGTAAATGCCCTTGCCCTGTTTTACTGGTTAAAGATCATGAATGGCCTGCACATGGCAATATACTCGCCGCAGTCAATGCGGGCAGTGAACAAACCCATCACAGCTCGCTGAATCAACGTATCATTCAGCAATCCAAACAGCTTGCCGCTTTACTCAATAGTAAAGTGCAGTTGGTTAATGCTTTCCCCGGCACCCCTGTCAATATCGCTATTGAAATTCCTGAGTTTAATCCGCAGGAATACAATCAGACGATGAAAACTCATCATCTGGAGGCTGTACAAAAACTGGCGATGGAATTTGAATTGCCAGCAGCACAAACTCATGTGCAGGAAGGCATGCCTGAAGACGTGATCCCCAAACTAGCCGAACAACTGGATGCCGAGATGGTGGTGATAGGCACTATAGGCCGCACCGGTTTATCTGCTGCCATCATTGGTAATACAGCTGAGCATGTGATCGACAGGTTGGATTGTGATGTACTGGCGGTCAAACCCGCAGGTTTTGTCTGCCCTTTAGCAAAACAATAAGCTCCTATGCTACAAAGCTGGCGTGTAGTTGGTTATACTACGCGCCATTTTTATCTGGGGTCGTTGTTTTATGTCACATGCAGCAGAAGCCAAAGCACAATATAACCTGAACAAATTACACAAACGCCTGCGTCGTGGCGTAGGTCAGGCTATTGCCGACTTTAATATGATTGAAGATGGCGACAAAGTGATGGTGTGTTTGTCCGGCGGCAAGGATAGTTATACCCTGCTGGATATTCTGCTGAACTTGCAGCAATCCGCTCCTATTCAGTTTTCGATTGTAGCGGTGAATCTCGATCAGAAACAGCCAGGTTTTCCTGCAGATGTGCTGCCAGGCTATTTAAGCCGTATTGGTGTAGATTTTCAGATAGTTACAGAAGACACCTACTCTATTGTCAAAGACAAAATCCCTGAAGGAAAAACCACCTGCTCTTTGTGCTCGCGCTTGCGCCGTGGCATCTTATACCGCACAGCAAAAGAGCTGGGAGCCACTAAAATAGCCTTAGGCCATCATCGCGACGACATGATTGAAACCTTGTTTTTAAACATGTTTTACGGCGGTAAGATGAAGTCGATGCCAGCGAAGCTGATCAGCGACAACGGTGAGCATATTGTTATTCGTCCTTTGGCCTATTGCCGCGAAAAAGACATTGAAAAATACTCTGTTGCCCGCCAGTTTCCGATCATTCCTTGTAACTTATGTGGCTCGCAAGATGGTTTACAACGTCAGGTGGTGAAAGAAATGCTGCAAGACTGGGACAAACGTTTCCCTGGCCGTATCGAAACCATGTTCCAGGCCATGCAGAATATTGTGCCCTCTCATATGATTGACAAAAATCTGTTTGATTTTGCAGGGATCAGTAAAGATAAGCCTTTGGCAGTCGAAGGTGATATGGCCTTTGATAAACCTGACGTGCCAAAAGTACCAGTGGGTTTGCTATTGGATGAAGACGAACCGGCCTCCACCTCAGTACAATTTGTTGAACTGACCTAGGGGATGGGCTTGCCCCATCCCGGCGCACATTCCAATGCAATACCAGACTGGGTCAGCGCTTATTAAATTCTTCAAACAGCAGCCTCAGCTGCTCTTTTTCATTGTTAAGCCCTATTTGATGCAGAAGTTCCATCACCACTTCTGCTGTGCATAAGGCCCCGGCTTTTTGATTACGTCGCAGTGCATACACTGAGGGTGAGTCTGGTTTGACACCAAGGCGGTAACAGGATTGCAGATAAGGGCTTTGTCTGAGCATTTTTGCCGCTTCCTGCCAGGTGGCATCCAACAAAATCCAGTGTTTAACCGCCTCGTTTACCCGGCTGGCCAACTCTATTACAGCTGCGGGATTTTGTGGCTGATACTGACCTTGCTGTAGCAGATAACAATCCTGAGCCGTATCTGCTTGCAAGGGATACACTAAACCCAATTGCTGCGCTGCAGATAAAGCCAGCAACCTTTGGTCTGGGGCTTTACGTTGCCATTCAATCAGTTCTACTCTGACTTTCGTTGAAGCAGCCAAAGCTTGTACCACCAAAGCACCGGTATTGGTATCTTTCTGTAACTCCCTGCTGTGGGTCAGCAGATAAAGCCCCAATACAGTCATGTCGTTTAAGGCTGCTGCAGTAAAGGCGTCGCGTGATCCGGTACTTTTGAAAACTGTATTGTTGCTTTATCCGATAAAGAGGCTGGTAACAAGATCCGGCAGCGATTTTGCTCACACTGCAACTGCTGACTCAGGGCTGCATCTGAACTTTGCGCTACGACTTCGGATGCAAAATGCACAGTCAAACCTGAAACTTCAGGTAACCAGTATTTGCCCCAACCGGCCAATGAATCCAGAAGTGCATCAAACTGAGCTTGTAACTTACGCAGCTCAGCCACAGTAGCCTGCTGCGGCACCGGCATCTTACTGCGTAGCTTAAAGTTTAAATCACAGGCATCGGCCCCCTCAGGTTGCTTGAGCACTATCAGCGCTTTTTGCGCGTTTAGCATCAGATCAAAAGGCAGCATCAGCTCGCCATTACCAGCAATGGTTAAAGGCGCTTCAGAAATATCAGTGGTAATTAAGGCTTTATCTACGCTACAGGCCTCACTGGTGCCGGCTTTTTGCAACACAAAAGCCAGCGTAATATCACTGAATTCGACCTTTTCACTCTTTTTCATCCGGGCATAAAAGCCATCGTAATTAAATACAGTATCAGCCACAGCTGAAGAACTAAAAGCAACCAGCAAGCTGGCAAAAAAATAAGGTTTCATAATTAGCTGTCTATATGTTTGGTGTTGGCTTTGAGCATGGTATGGATTTCATCGACATAATCCTTGCCACGCTCTGAATAGCGGATCAGACCTGTGACCAGATGATGTCCGGCGACCTCACCTTCAGCGCGGCGTTTGGCTCTGAGCTGACGTAATTCCTCATACACATAAAAAGTATTGAGGTTATAAAAGTAACTGTTAATAGCTGCGGCCACATGGGGAAATACCGCAACTTCATGGTATTTACCTGCACTGCGCTTTTGTGGCACCAGACCACAACCTGCTTTAAAACACCATTGACCAAAAAAATTGTACGCTTCCAAAGCAAAACGACTGCTGCCCCAGCCGGATTCTTTCGCAGCCTGGATCAAGACTAAATCAGCAGGTATGGCATCGACACGGCTTAACAGCAAACGAAAGCCTTGTGCGTCCACATCTGGATAGTCCAGTTTAAACTCGTCGTACAGGCTGTAGATAAAAGCATACTCTTCGACCGTCAGCTCCTGTTGCTGCTGTTTTTGCTGCACTTCGATGACTTGCTGACGAATATGCAGCAATCTGGCATTTTCACGCTCAATAAAAGGCAACAGGTAATCAAAGAAAGCTTTTTTCTTCTCGACCACATCTTTGTACTGGTCAAAGTCAGGTACAGGCAATAACTCTGGCATAGCAACAGGATAGGCCAAACGCTTTAACAACTTGCGTTGATCTGCTGCATCTAATGATTCGAGTTTTGATGGGACTTGCCAATCCGCTAATGAAGCAATGTCTTCAACAGGAGCAGGCTTAAGCCAGGGGTACAGTGCGGCATAGAGCACCACAGCCCATAACACCAACCAAAAACTCAATTCTGTTTTCTTCATGCAATACCCTGAATTCGTCTTTTTCCGGCCAGCCACAATGACCTGTGCCACCCAGACCCTAGTGGCGCGTATTCTAACCAGATCTGGTTGTAGTTTCGACCACAAAATGGTCGAAATGATACGCCACCTGCAGACAGAGATAGCTAAGACACTGTTTTAAAACAACAATTAAAGTGGCAAGAAAACTGCATATTCGCTATAACAATGAAAAAAGGAGAATAACATGCGTCAATTGAGTTTAATTTCTGCACTGGTTATGGCTTTATCTGCAACGACGGTGATGGCTGAGGATGTTAAAGTATTAGAAAAAGTGATCGATGCTAAAAGCTTCACCAAGCTGGTATTAGACGTTCCGGTGGGGGAAATTAATGTCAAAGCATCTAAAGGTTCTGAGATTAGCTTAGTGATTGAATTAGAGCCTGATGAAGATTGGTTAGGTCGCAGTAGTGATTTATCCGATGTACAAATCAGCATAAGTGACGATGGTTCGACCTTAAAACTAAAAGTCGATTTAGAAGATGACGATGACGTCGAGCAACGCTGGACTGTGACTATGCCGGCTGAGCTCGCGGTCTCATTAAACTTAGGTGTAGGCTCAGTTGAAATTGACGATCTGACCTCGGATATCAACGTGGATTTAGGCGTGGGTGAAGTAGATATTGACGTTGATACCAGCTTGTTCGACTCCATTAAACTGGACGCTGGTGTAGGTGACACCTCGATAAAAGGTGGTAAAGGCCGTTATCAGCGGGATCAGGTGTTAGTTACCAGTTCTAGTCAATTGCATGGCGAAGGTAAAAAAGAGTTAGAAGCCAATGTAGGTGTAGGTGATATTGAGGTGCGTGATAACCAGTAACTCAGACTAAAACAACCTTTAAGGCGCTTTATGTAACCAATTCGGTGTAAAGCGCCAGTATGACTTTAACGCCTCTTTTAAATCAAAAAAGCTGGTTAACGGCAAGGAATCACCGCTGATACAACTGTAAGTAAAGCGGTGACAATTGTTCCTTAGCAAATCGTAATGCTGATAGTTGTAAATCTGCTCAATAGCCCGGTTTGCCGCAATTTCTGAACCTATGATCTCGCCTGCCGGATTCGTGGCAAAAATTAACTCAGCACCGGATCTGTCCGCTAAAAACCTGTTAAAAGATAAAGAACGCACTAAACCAGAGCCAGCCAGTTCCACTATTTGCCCATCTCCAATATAAATTCCCGTATGCTCAAAAAACTGAAAAATTTCACAGCACACTACAGCGCCTGCAGGGATAGCTCGTTGACTAATCATAAAACTCCTGATTTTCCGGCTTTTTTTTCTTATCATACTTGCAAAAGACGTCTAGGCGTGTAAAAAGGTGTAAGCAAAAATATTTATAACTAATAACGAAAAACGGAGACACAAGGGTAGCGGTATGAAACCAATAGAGCGCTCGACAAAATTAGATGGGGTTTGTTATGACATTCGGGGTCCGGTGGCACGTGAAGCCAAACGGATGGAAGAAGAAGGTCAGCGTATTTTAAAGCTCAATATTGGTAATCCAGCGCCTTTTGGTTTTGAAGCACCGGATGAAATTTTAAAGCACGTGATCCACAACCTGCCAACTGCTCAAGGCTATAGCGACTCGCAAGGCATTTATCCGGCCCGTGTGGCGGTTGCTCAGTATTACCAGCAGCGCGGCATTCTGGGAGCTGATGCGGATGACGTCTATATAGGCAATGGAGTGTCAGAGCTTATTCTGATGTCGTTGCAGGCACTTTTAAATAATGGCGATGAGGTATTGATCCCCTCCCCTGATTATCCGCTCTGGACCGCTGCAGTAAATCTGGCTGGCGGCAACGCTGTGCATTATCGCTGCGATGAGCAATCAGACTGGTTCCCGGACTTAGCTGATATCCGCGCCAAAATCACAAAAAAAACCAAAGCGCTGGTGTTGATCAACCCAAATAATCCGACAGGTGCCGTGTACTCTAAAGCCTTTTTGCTCGATCTGTTGGCCATCGCCCGCGAGCATAAGCTGGTGGTACTGAGCGACGAAATTTATGACAAAATTTTGTATGACGGCGCAGAGCATGTCACCACAGCCTCTTTAGCAGATGACTTGTTTATGCTGACCTTTGGTGGTTTATCGAAAAACTACCGTATCGCAGGTTTTCGGGTTGGCTGGATTTTATTATCCGGTGCAAAACATCTGGCGAAACACTATATCGAAGGTTTGAATATTCTGGCTTCGATGCGTCTGTGCGCCAACGTACCTTGTCAGCATGCAGTACAGACCGCTTTAGGTGGTTATCAAAGCATCAACGAGCTGATCATTCCTGGCGGCCGTTTGTATGATCAGATGGATTTAGCCCATAAGCTGGTGACCAGCATCGACGGTATCAGTTGTGTCCGCCCCAAAGGTGCGATGTACTTATTCCCTAAACTGGATCGTAAAAAATTCAAAATCAAAGACGATGAGCTGTTGGTACTGGACTTCTTACGTCAGCATAAAGTGTTACTGGTGCACGGTCGTGCCTTTAACTGGCCTGAGCCGGACCACTTCCGTATTGTGTTTTTACCCCACAAAGAACAGCTGGAAATGGCCATTGGCCGCTTGGCTCAATTTTTACCAGGGTATCAGCAATAATGAATACCGACCACAACAGCATAAACACACCTCAAGAGCCAAGTCATTTTTTTGCACATCTTTTTCGGATGAAGCTGATTAACAGATGGCCGCTCATGAGAAACGTCAACACCGAAAATGTGGCTGAACACAGCCACCAGGTTGCTGTAGTAGCCCATATGCTGGCGCTGATTCGCCGCGAAATCTTTGCAGGTGAAGTGCAGCCTGAACGAGTCGCAACCCTGGCGTTGTTTCATGACGCCAGTGAAGTGCTGACGGGTGATTTACCCACGCCTGTGAAGTATTTTAACGCGCAAATTGCGCAGGAATACAAGAAGATAGAGCGTATAGCAGAGCAGAAACTACTGTCGATGTTGCCGGAAAAATTACAGCCTTTTTATCAGTCTTTGTTACTGTCCGAACAGTATTCAGCCGATGAAAAACTGCTGGTCAAAGCGGCGGATACGCTGTGCGCCTATGTAAAAACTCTGGAGGAACTCTCAGCTGGCAATCATGAGTTTGTGCTGGCGAAAAAACGTCTGGAGGCTGTGCTTGAAAGTTATGCCTTGGCGGAAGTGAGTTACTTCCTGGAAATTTTTATTCCAAGTTTTTCGCTGTCTTTGGATGAAATCAGCCTGCAGGATGGCCAGTTGTAATCGCCTATCCGATCCCTGCCGAAATCATAAGGGCGCGATATCAGCGCCCTTTTCCAAACCGGTTAATGCTGGTCCCGGCATACTTCCTGATTAAACTCAAACTCTATGGTGGTATGTTCCAACCGATAAGGCTGTAATAACTGCCGGATCTGCTCTTTATACGCTTTTAACTGATCCGCTGCGGTTTCCGCCTTTAATACTAAATGTGCTGTTAACACATGTTTTTCACCATCCAGAGACCACAAATGCAGGTGATGTACATCCTGAACAAAACTAAGATCTTGTAGCTGGTGTTCTATTTTAGCCGCCAGTTTTGGGTCGGGACTGACCTGTAAAAACAGCGCAAGAGTATGGCGTAAATTGCGCCAGACATTGATCAGAATAAAACAGGTAAAACCAATACTTAATAAAGGATCCAGCCAGGCCCAGTCGGTAAAGTAAATCAGGATAGAACCTACAAGCACGGTAACCCAGCCTAATACGTCTTCCAGCAAATGCCAGGTCAGAATTTGTTCATTTTGAGTTTTACCACGACGAAGTTTAAATACCGCAGCGCCATTAACCAGCACGCCTAACACCGCCAAAGCCATCATACCTGCAGCATGGGGCAGTTGTGGTTCCCACAAGCGGGGTATAGCCTCATATAAAATCCAGCAGGAGCCCAGCACTAGAATCACGCTGTTGATCAAAGCACTCAATAAAGACCAACGCCGGTAACCATAGCTGTATCGAGGCGTCGCCTCTTTGCCTGCAACTTTCGCGGCAAACCAGGCAAAGGCGATGGCCAGGGTATCGCCCAAGTCGTGCATAGCGTCCGCCATAATGGCCACACTATTGGTTAGCCAACCACCGATAAACTCAATAATGGTAAAACTGAAGTTCAACCAAAACGCCGTGGCTATATTGCCTGACTCAGAACCGTGATGATGGTGATGGTGACCAAACAAGCCATGAGAATGGGGATGACCGTCCTCATGTTGACGTTCAGCGCCCTTCGTATGGGCATGCCCCTGGTCGCAGTCCGTACCGTGCTGATGAGTTTTATGGTCTGAATTTGAATGATCGTGTGGCATGCTACACCTGCAAAAACTGCCGTAATATAAGTACCATATCTGGTTTTCACTGACTCTGCCAGAGCGCTTCACTGCCTTCGACGGAGAATTTAAACTATTGCTTGGTTCAGGCAAAAAAGACTTGAGCCCATGGCAACAAAACACTAGTCTGAAGCTGAAGTTTGGCTGAACGAGGCCGATACAAAACAAGTCGTCAGGAATATTATAAACAACAAATGCCCATGAATTTTACAGTCCTTCTTCTCATAGCTCTGTGTGCTTTACCTTTAACTTCAGTCGTTGCAGGTAGCCTGAGCCACAACAAAAGCGCAGATTACGCCGCCTGGTCAGAAAAAAACCAGGATGGTAGCTGGACCAGGATCACCGAACAAGCCGTCGCACAATCGCCGCTGGTCAGATTAGTGCCGGCGGATATTCATCAGTTTTGCCCAGGTTATCCAGCCCTACCTCAGCAACAACGCAGTCAGTTTTGGGTGGCGTTATTTTCCGCTATGGCCAAACCTGAAAGTAATTTTAAGCCACAGTCTTTTTACCAGGAAAAGTTTAAAGATGCCAAAGGTCGCCGGGTGATCAGCCGTGGCTTATTACAAATCTCTCATGAAAGCGCCAACCAGCCCCGATATTCCTGCGATATAAAACAACCACATTATCTGCATGACCCTAAAATTAATTTACGTTGTGGCGTTAAAATAATGAGCAAATGGGTGAAAACAGATGGCGTGATCAGCCAGCCCCGGTGGAGCACCGAACCCAAAGGTGGCTCACGCTATTGGTCTACCTTAAGACCTGCCAGGGGACATCTTAAGACTATTTCGGAATTTACCCGCGGTTTGCCTTTTTGCAGCCCGAACCAAAGACAACAGGTCTTATTGGGGAGACGCAGCTAATTTACTCAGTAAAAGCAAAGACGTAGAGTAATAATCATCTGTCATTTGCGGTTGTTTTTGCAAAAAAGCGCTATCGTTATATACCAAAGCGCGAACGGCCTGAATACCGGCTGAAGCTTGATAATTTGCTGTTTTTCCACTGAGCACATCGACCCAGGGTAAAATCATCTCCCCCCGCTTCCAGAACTCAGAAAAAGGCTGCTTTAACTCAGTTGTTAATGCTGAGCCCCAAATGAAATACAGCGGGATCCGCACTGCGTCATAACCAAATCTGCTGGGCCAGTCTTTTGATGGGCTTAGCTGTCCATTTTCTGAAAGCCTGATCCAATCTGTAGGCAAGGCGTGTTGACCAAATCTGCTGCCAGCCAGCAGCCGCTGGCCATCCACAATTAATTTACTCCATGGCTGCTCGGGTTCTTTGATTGCAAAAGCAATAAAGGCAGGGATCACCCAGTAGGACAAATTAAGATCCAGACTCTCCTGCTCGGAGAAGCCTGACATACCGGGCAACAACACGGTATAGCCGGCATAGTCCCGAACCAGATGCTTCACAATATCTGCTCTTATCGCAACAGAGGCTGTTTCATAATTAGACTCGTTCCAACGTTTAGCGGCTTTAAACAAAGCCCAGGCGATAAGCACATCCCCATCACTGGCATTATTAGGATCTTTTACCGGCGGTTTTTGCAACGGGTCATAGCGCCAGGAAAATAAAAATACGTCGGGTCTGGACAGATTTTTTCTGGTCCATCGCCATATCCGGTCAAAGGTGGCGCGATCATTGTTCGCCTCGGCAAACAGCATGCCCCAGCCCTGCCCCTCAGAGTGACTGATCTTATTGAAGGTATCAATCACCCGTCCATCCTCGCTGACAAACCGGGTTTTATAGATTTCCCAGTCGGTGTTCTGCGCAAAAGCACAAGATATCGAGGATAAAGACAACAGCAGCAACAGCCACAAGTGTCGAATGAGCAGCATCTTAGGGATCAATAGTTTCTCGTTAATTTTGCATACACCAATTCAAAAACCTGTCCCGGTATGGCTTTTTGAGTTCTGACAGCAATCTCTGGATTACCACCAAGCGCGACCATCCAGCCATGGTAAAGACCTTCAAGTAAGGCACTGAACACCAGTGCTTCACGTTCAGCTTCTTTTTTACCATAAGAAGGCAATGGAAAAGCACCATGATAGAACACCAGACTAAGGTCATGCATTTCTATTTTTACCCAGCCCCAGTCCATACTGCTTAAAATCAGATTCATCGATTTTTCCAGATCTTCGATACTGTCGTAAAGCGGAACCGGATGCATGGCGGCGAGTCGGGTCCCCATATGGCGTAAAAAAGCCCGGGCATCTTCATCACCGGCAGTCTGATAAATTTCTTCGACAAATACCTTAATAAAGCTTCGCCACTGCTTTGAGCAATGCTGACTATTGAAATAACCAGAATTCAGTCGCTCAGTCAGCATCATGTCAATCATTAAAACCTCCAATCAGATACTTCATATATAAACGGAACGTTGTTTCGTTGTAATCACCGAAGCTGTCAAAACCTAACTGCCCGCCAACCCGCAGATAAGGGTCTGGCATATATTCACCGGTAGCGCCAAAACTTAAGCCAAAGCCAGATTTACTTGAAGGTGCGTATCCAGCCTGTTGAATAGCACCCAAGGCATAAAACAGATCCAACGCAGCTTGAGCAGCAGTATCTGTTGGAAACAAACTATTACCATCTTCGCTATAACTTTGGAAACCCGGTGCAAGCAATACACTAAAGCGTGCATCTTTCATCTCAAAGCTGTAATTAACCGGAAAAGCTACACTGACATAGTCCTGAGGGCTAAAGTAACCGCCATGACCAAAGGTAAATTTACTGAGGTTTTTATCAAAACTGCTATAGCCGACATGAACCCCTAGCTGTAACTGCTCAGACATTGAGAGTGCCGGTCTGAAATAACCACCCACTTCCATCGACAAGGCTTTGTTCGACTCAACATTGTCACCTTCGTAACGGTGTTCAGCCGCTGAGCCGTAGGCTCCGGTTTTACCATTATCGAAATTCAGTCCTACACCACCGCCATTTTTGGTAACAGCGCCCCAGGTCTCGCCTGTAACATGGTCCACAGTTCCGGCGTAAGCCAGTAAGCTGTCTTTGACAGGTCGGCGCTCCCCCTGCAACACAACCCGGGTATTTTTAGTCACCTCAGGCTGTAGCTTTACGCCACCTACGACGTTGGTTTTTTCAAAGCCTAAAGGCGTGGTTCCAACATCTGCGGCGATCCAATCACCTTTGTATGCCGCGCCCAAAGCGACACCTGTACGACGTTGGGTCTCAGGATCACCTGTACTGACAGCAAGCGCATCCAATGAACTTTGGGCATCACCGATAATATCTTCAAGACGTCCCCTGAGTGTTGCAAAATCATCAATAAACGCCTGAACACCATCTAAGTCTGTTGGGGTCATTAATGGAATTAGAAATACATCAGAATACCCTCTAGCGTCTAACAAAGAATTGACAAATTCATTTACTGTTGTCAATTGATCAGCACTCAAATTTTCAGAGGTCAACCCCAACGCGTCATAGAAATTTATAGTAGCGGCATCAATAAACGCTAACTTAGCTGTGTCAGCCTGAATTCTGAGCTCTGCGAGCCTCGTAGAATTTGGATTGGGTAACTCGCTCTCCGTAATATATAAAGTCTCTGCAGCGGCATAAGTGTTAGCTAAAGTCTGAACATTATTTAGTACAGTATCCAAACCATTTATCCGCGCACTTACCCCGCTGGCCGCATTTACCACTGCACCACGACCAAACAAATTAACATCCTGACCCGACACTGAACCTGAATTTAGTGAGGTGGGAGTAATTGATAGTTCCGCTCTGTCATTGCCCAAAACGCCGGTCGAAACCACCAAAGGGGTTTCTACAGAATCAAGGCCTGAAGAGCCCTCCGAGCCCTCTCTGACACGTAATACAACATCCACATCAACCCGGGTTTGCGTACTTTGCTCTAAATCGAGCAACATACCGTCAATTTGCTCGAATAAATCCGTTGACGTACTAGCAGCGGTGAGGCTGTCCTGTGACTCACTGATTGCCTGACCAGGCAACCAGGAAGGCCTGATGTCCGTTGTAGCAGGCTTTTGCTTCTTCGACAGCCGTTTATCTCTGAACGGATTTGATGCCGTCTCGGCTGGCTCTCTGAACGGATTGGCACTGGCCCCAGAGCTTGTATGACTTCCCCAGACTGACGCATCCTGATAAGCCAGCTTTCTAGCTTTTAGCAATAAAGCTGCAGCTTCGTTGTCATCGCCTTTTGCCTGAGACACACGGGCTGCCATCACCAGTAATTCAGGATCGGCAGCAGAGTTCCAGTCAATACGGCTGAGCAACTGCGCTGCTTTATCGGTATCATTTTGTGCCAATGCAAGATTGACTGCACCGGATAATGCCTGCTGATTAGCCGGGTTAAGTTTAAGCACGTAATTGTATATCTCGTCAGCTTCAGTGGTTTTATTGCCGCTCTCGTACAAACGCCCCATCGCCAGTAACAGCTCTTCGTTTTCAGGCGCTTCCCTTAAGCGTGCCGCCAGCAGATCGTAGGCTAAGGCCAGTTGACCTGAGTTACGTAGTTGGTCGGCTTCACGTACTGCTAGACCTTGCTGCAGCCCCATCAGGGATCTTCTGTTTTCTTCCGTCAAATCAGGCCTTAACATAAGCTCTGTCATCAGCTCCCGGGCTTGTCTGGATCTGCCGCTTTCATTCATCACACTGATATGACCGATGTAATCTCCGGCTTTTTCATCCAGCCCCTGCATCAAATCCAGTTCAACCAGTTGATAAGCAAGCTCGGTCTGATTGGCCTGTACCAGCTCATTGGCCAACTCACCAACCACTTTAGCGCCCAGAGCAGAGCTTTGGTGTAAATCAATCAACAACTGACGGGCTCCAGCCTGGTCTCCAACCGACGCACGCTGAATGACAGCGGAAAACTTATTGCGAGCTGCTGATTGGGCGGCCAGCGCGTTCATCGCTGGAGTTCTCTGACTTTGAGGTATGCTGCTCATAATTCGATCAACATCCAACCAGCGCTTTTGCTCGCTGGCAAACATAGCTGCCGCATACCGCGATTCAGCGCTCTGGCTGGCCGCTTGTAAAGGCTCCACTATAGTGCGAGCCCGGATGTCGTCACCTTGTCTGGCGATAAGACGCGCCAAATCTAACCGGACCCATGGGTCGGCAGGAGCAAGTTTCATGGCGCGGCGTAAACTAATTTCTGCCAACAGATCATTAGTATTGGCTGCATCCGCTCTTAATTTATTCACTTCTGCCTGCGAAACATAGGCAACCCGATTTCTGTCTTTTTCAGGTAACAAGGCAGCAAGACGCTCAGCGTCACTCCAACGGCCCTGACTCTGTAATACCGCAATCAACCCAAGTTTTGCGTCCAGATGAGAGGGATCTTTTTGTAACACCGCGTTGTATCTTTGTAGCGCTTGTTCGGCTTTGCCCTGCTTATGTTCCAGTTGAGCAGCAAGGATTTGAGCTTCGAAGGAGCGAGGTGTTTTTGTAGTCGTCAAAGGCAACACCTGATTCAGCGCTCTTTCGTATTGTTCCTGCTCCATCAGTCGACGAGCCTGAGTCATCTGAGCATAAAAATCTGCTGATTGATAAGCTTCAGTCCATTGTTTCGATTTAGCCGGGCTTAACGCCATAGCTTTTGCTAAATAGCTTTTAGCTTCATCAAACTGTTGCTGTTTAAGACGTATCAGACCCAAACCTGCCACAGCGTCGGCATCTTTGGCATTTTCTGCAACGGCGGCTTTAAATAACCGTTCTGCGTCTTTTAACTTATTGGTATTTAACGCCTGATAACCGCGGCTTCTGTTATTGGTCACCGCGTTATTTTTTTTACGTTGCAGTGTGCTCTGGAAGTAATTGATCACCTCTAAATCATTAGGGTGAATGCTCATATACTGATCGTAGTACTTTTTATCCGATGCAGAGGCATCAAGCCAGAGCAAGGCCTGTCGCCAGTGACTGTCGATTTGTGGTGAAGTCGCCGCCATAGCAGATAACAATTCAATACCCTGACGCCTGGTGTTTTCATCATAACTCAGCACCTGAGCATAAGCCTGGCGCAGACTACTGTTCAGCGAAGCGCCTTGTGACAATTTGTTGAGCTGCGCTTTGGCTTCTGCAATACCGCCCTTGGTTCCTGCCAACGTCAGATAGTATTCAGCAGAGAGCTCCAGCGTCGGAGTCACACCACCAAATACCTCCTGGTAGCGTTTTATGGCGGCGTCGTACTGTCCTTGCGAGCTTAAACGGCGCGCCTCAGCAAGAGTTGCAGGATCCACGGCCTGCACCGCTTTCGCGGCACCCAGTTGTTTAACCCGTGGATCGGCAGGCGCAATTTGAGCCAATAAATTAGTCCACTGCTGCGTTGCTTCTTCATCACCTTCGCGCGCGGCTATCATGCCCATGCGATAAATGGCTTCTTTGTTTTGTGGATCTGCGTTAAGTATCCGCTGCAATGCGTCTTTGGCCAGATCGTTCCGGTTTTTTTCCTGCCAAAACTGAGCCTGCTCAAATAATGCAGTAAAAGAGCTAGTGTCATCAGCAGCGAAACCTGGCGCAAGATAACAAGCAAGAAAGAGTGCAATCATCGACTTATTCATTATTCCCTGATCCTGTTTTTAGTCTGTTTTGAGCACGCGCACTGAGCAGTGGGAATAAAATTAAAGCTCCCAAAAATGCAGCCAGCGCTAATCCAATCACCATGAAAACCACATGCTGACCGAAAAACCATCGAACCTCCATGTGCCATGGCATGTCACCAGAGGCGACCAACTCACCGGCTCTGGCACTACGAACATGTCCCTGACTATCGAGCAGTGCCATATCACCATGCACCTGGCTGCTGACCAAGGGTTTAGCCAGCGAATGTAACAACTGTGGTAACTGCTTCGACTTTTCGGCGGTCAGCAACACAACAACCCGGTCGGAGTCGACCGGAGAAACAAAACTAAATAGCCCTTGCACTTTCTGCGCGCTATCCAGTATCCGATTTGCAGTTTTTACTTCTCTGTCCCAATCGCCTTGCAAAAACCACAAGGAACGGTCAAACCAACTGAATGATTTGATAGTCATCCGGTCTTTATGCACATCAAATACACTGCGCTCGAGTAAAGCCGACTCATCTAAATCTTTAAAATTAGAAATAACCAGCAAATCGTGATTTTTAAGACCTGAAGTGACAGTCAATCCCGTTTTTACATCCATCCCCAGTGCCGGATAACCTGTGTTTTCTCCCATTCTGGCAGCGACTTCCAGTAAGGTTTGGATTTCCTCGTTGCCAGGGAACACAGGAAGTAAAGCAACGGTTTCGGACAAATCAGCATAACGGGTAAATGGAAAACCAACGCCGACAAAAAATGACAGGTTAGGTAACTGAGTAAAATTTTTAGCCTGCGTTAAATCTATGCTGGAATTTTCGAAGATTCGCCCGGCGCTTTCGGCTGGTAACTCAAGCTCGCAGCCTGTGTCGTTCGCGACAAAATTATAAAAAAGGCTGAGCTTATTCTCGCCATATAATAAATAAGGAGGGATTTCTATCTGTGCTTGCTCCTGACGGATGTCGCGCCCTAATAAGCTATTAAATGAAGCCCATAATCCGCTTTGATTAACTGGTAACGAGGTGAGATATTGATTATTCAGCGACACATCCAGCGTAGACTTTTGCTCGTTCAGCCATTGCCCTTCAGGAAAGTTATATTTAATGGTTAATGGGATCACTTCTCTTTCCCAGAAAAACAAATCTGGGGAAACCGTAAAATTCACTTCAATCGGGGGATGAAAAAAACCACGGCTGACCAGACGTTCTTCATCCTGTAATTCGCCAAACTCAATAGGTTGCTCAGTGGAAGCCCATCGTGGTGCATCATAGGGTTTGCGCGCATTCTGTTGCAGCTGTTCTGCTTTTACATAAGTTCCGGTCAAAGAAGACGTGCGGGTCACCAGATGAGTAGCGGCAACTTTCAGCTCTTCGGGGGTTCTTCCCATCACCATCAATAACTTGTAAACCGGATTGACAGGGTTTTCAATCAGCCGAAGCTCTGGGCCCTGCACTGGAGGAATAGGCAAACCACTGATGGTTTCATTGGGCATCACAAATACGATGGCATTGTCAGCTGGTAGACTATTTCGAATCACAGGAAAAGTAACGGTCTGATACTGCGCAACGCTTCCGATATAAGACGCAACAATAGCGCTGCTGGTTAAGGTGGCCGAAGTGGTTTTTAGCGGCAATACGATAGGTAATTTAACCAGCCCCATGGCTCCTGAGTTAAAAAACGGTTCAGGAAATCGAGCCAAGTCAGTGCTGACCGCTAACCGCTGTAGGGACAGCACTAAGGATGAACGCTTGGCAACGTTCACCCAAATATCCTTGGATAACACGTTATTGCACTGCTGCAGAGTTTTCGCATTCAGACGAAAATCAAGATTATTAGAACCCAAAACCAGAGCTGGAGGAATGGGGATCTCAACCTGCAACGATTTGGCATTAAAAGGACTTAATTCAATGGTCTGCAGTAATTGTCCATTGAGCATGACATCCAGAAAGCTCTCGTCTTCCAGCAAAGCGTCGGAGTAATTGAGGTCGAGCTTCAGATTTGCTAACCGGACGAATTCATCTCCACGTATTTTGAAAGTTACGCCAGCTGAAGTCTCATTGCCGTAGAAGTATAAATCCTCTTTCAGACCAAAATCTTCGAAACCAAAAACCTGAGTACGAATATTGAATGCAGGAGCAGGTACTGCAGCAGTATTTGCTGCGTTCACTGCAGGCTGTTTTGGCTGAACAGCAGCCTGCTTAGATGTGGCCGGATTATCCAGTGCAGCGCTCAACGCCTGATTAGAAATAATCACAGCAGAAATTGCTATCAGTACCAACAGCGCCAAACGGGGTCTCCAGCCACTCAGAGGTCTGCTGCGCTGTGAAACCTTATTGGCTCTGTTGTTTTTGTTTTTAATCGACTCCTGAAACAACCCACTGACTGCGCGCATCACCCGCCATATCGAAGAAAAAATATTATTTTCTTTGCTTTCCGTTGAGTTCGGCAGCCAGGCATCCGCTCGCCCCATCACAACTTTCACTAATTCACGGCGCTGAGCAACAGGTAAATTCTTAAACTTGAATCGGATACTCTCGTCGTCGCGGTACAGCGTCTCAACAGGAAATACCATAGGGACCTGATTCAGATAGATTTCAATATCCACTATTTTTTCGTTGTCAATTTGACTAGATACCGTCTGCACCGATGCGCCGCCCATCGACAAATTGATTGATTTTGTTTTCAGTGTATGGCCAGTTTCAAGATGCAGGACGACCGGCAAACTGACATCAAGACGAACGGTTTGTCGTACTTGTTTCATTTCCCGAGCCACAGCCACAGACGCAAACAACATAATGCAGCTAAAACCTGCCCAGAATAAATTCAACAACAGAACTTTTGGCTCGACTTGATAATGCTCGCTCCAAATCAACTGTACTATGCCGGATAAAAAACCACACAACAGCAGAACCAGAGTAAAAAGATGTGGCTTGACCATGTCGTAATCGAAATAGCCGTTTTCCAGTAAACCTCCTTTTTCCGTGACATTAAACTTACCCTTACGGGGATTAACCAAAGTCGCGATAGTGGGTAACACCAGATGGAAAGATAATACCGCTTCATAAATCTCGCCCCAAAAGGTGTGCCGGAACTTGCCCTGCAATCTTGAGTTGGTATAAGTGGTGAAAAATAAATGAGGCAAAGCGTAAGCCAGAATCATCTCCGGCGATGCATCAATAATATTTTGGCCGAACAACAGGTAGCACAGAGGTGCGGTTAAAAAAACGATTCTGGGTAAAGAAAAAAGAAAATGCAGCATAGCATTGAGGTAACAAAGCCGTTGAGCTAAAGATAACCCTCTGCCGAATAACGGATTATCCAGTCGAAGTATTTGCAGCATGCCTCTGGCCCAGCGAGCCCGTTGTCCTATGTGTAACGCAAGGCGCTCTGTGGCCAGCCCTGCTGCCAACGGCAGCGCCAGAAAAGCTGAATTCCAGCCACGACGTTGTAATTTGAGTGCGGTATGCGCATCCTCTGTCACGGTTTCAACCGCAAAACCACCAATTTCTTCAATAGCGCTGCGACGTATGACGGCACAAGAGCCACAAAAGAACGCAGCGTTCCAGAAATCATTGCCTTTTTGCACTGGACCATAAAATAACTCCCCTTCTCTTGGAATTTCATCCCCAATGGTCAGGTTGCGCTCAAACGGATCGGGCGAATAGAAGTAGTGTGGCGTTTGCATTAACGCCAGTTTTTTATCTTTGATAAAGGCGCCAACTGTTGCCTGCAAAAATGCCCGGGTTGAAACGTGATCACAGTCAAAAATACAGATCAGCTCACCACTGGTCATAGTGATGGCGTTGTTCAGGTTGCCTGCTTTTGCATGATTGTTATTGTCGCGGGTGATATAACCGACGCCGGCTTCAACAGCAAAAGCACCGAACTCAGCCCTGCGACCGTCGTCCAGGATATAAACCCTGATCTTTTCAGGTGGATAATCGATATTTTGTGCAGCCAGAACCGTATCTTTGACGACATCCAGGCTTTCGTTATAAGTAGGAATGTAAACATCGACTGTTGGCCACAAGGCAATGTCATCCGGCATAGGTTCAATTCTTCGCTCCAGTGGCCAGATGGTCTGAAAAAATCCCAGTGTCAGAATAATCCAAGCGTAGAACTCTGCCGCAAGCAGACCAAGACTTAAAAAGCCTTCCATAAAACTATCGAAAACTAAGGTCTCGGTGGTTCGCCAATACAGATAGCGTGTGGAAACAATCACACACATCAGAAGCATAACAACGTGAGTCCAATGGTTCTTGCGCCGCGACACCAGAAACAGCATCACAGCACAACTGACGGCAAACAGGACCTGATTTGATAAACTCAGTGGTGTTGTAACAATAACAAAAGCAACGGCTAGCCAAAACAGCACGGCCACAGCACTAAGTATGCCTGATGGCGTTGAATGATTCCCTTTCATGAAATACCTTGCAGCTATCTACTGTATTTTTTGTATTCGCTCGCCTGGAGTACAGGAAGGATGCGATGAATATTCCTGGCAATATTATCTATATCCGCTGCCACAGAGGATGCTCGGGCATACCTGAACACAGAGGTTTGGCTCGCATTGGCTTCCGGTACAGCTTCATCACGATGAACTATCCCAAGCAAGGAAGCAGATAATCGTTTATTTAAAAACTCGGTGATCTCACGATTCAGTTGGCTTCGCATATCTATCTGGTTCAGTAAGAAATACGTTCTGCTTTTTGCCGATTCACCGTAAAACTCGCCAGACTCAATCTCAGGCAAAACACTCAATGACGCACTATCTGCCAACAAAACGTTGATAATCATTGGTTCTAGCAAAGAAAGTGCCTGCAATGCAGCTGATGGACCCGGCGGTAAATCTGCAATAATTACAGTGTCAGGCTGATTGAGTAAAGGCTGCAATCTGCTGATAAGAAAATCTGGATCTGAGCGCAATTTTTGCTCATAGGCTTCGATCTGATGTTTACTGACCCGCCCATACGGGAGGAAACGTACGCCGGAATCCGATTCTTTCAGAAGCCGGCTCCAGTCGGTTTTGGTATGAAAAAACTCGACGTAACCACTTGAATCACTCAAGGGCATACCAAAATGCAGTCTGACAGCGTTTTGGTTATCAAAATCAATAACTATCACTCGATGGCCGAGTCGCTGTATGGCGTAAGCGATATTGGCAGCCATAGTGGTTTTCCCCACGCCACCTTTGGGAGACGCTATACAGATGATACACATTAACCGACTCGCTCGAAAAATAACTGCAATGAATTCGTTTCTACAGGACGTTCCTGAAGAACTTCTGGTTGTGGATTCTTTTTGAACAGACGAGAAAAACCATGTTGTGCAGCGCTGTTTTGATTAGGGTAATCTGCAGCTTGTAACTTAGATACTTCTTCTGCTCGTTCAACAGGTGCTCTTTCTGTTGCCACGCTATTTGAATCGGTGACGGCAAAACCAGACTGCTTTGGATTAGAAGAATGAGTGAGCGGAAGTACTCTGTCACTTTGGGATTCGACAGGTTGAGGCTTATAATTAGCCACTTCGTTCAGTAGATGCCATTTAGAATGCCCCGTAGAAACTGAGTCGTTATGAAAGCTTCGATAATTAAGCTCTCCATCGCTGACTTTGCTGACAAACCTCAGTACATCATCATAATTATCCATTCCCCCCCCTTACAACAAGCTAATCAGCGTCCACTGCAACCTTGTAGTTCACTAGATATCATTAATTAACGAAAACTGTAGCGACAACCACGATGTATCATTTTTTTCATTATTGCACGCCATTATTGAGTTTTCAAACTTATTTACTAAACCTCATTGATACAAATGATAAAAAACATCCATCAACCTAGATTAATTGATTCAATTGCGAAAATTTAAAACAGAAAATTAAACTATGGCCAAAAAAATGGGGGGGCAGGAATGGAAGACATTCAACATTCGGGGAGTTGTCAAATTTAAAGGGGGAAGCTTATGGCTGAAGACACTATAGCGGAGGTTTATTTACATGCTCTTATAAAAACGAACGCCAGCCAACAAAGTTGGCCGGCGTTACAGATTCTGCTCAAAGAATTAAGCAGTTAAAGCTTCTTTTGCCTTAGCGACTAAAGCTGCAAATGCGCCTTTGTCGTATACAGCGATATCAGCCAGGATCTTACGGTCGATTTCAACAGATGCTCTTTTCAGACCATCGATGAAGCGGCTGTAAGATAAACCGTTCTGACGAGATGCAGCGTTGATACGCGCGATCCACAGTTGACGGAATTGACGTTTACGTTGACGACGGTCGCGGTAAGCGTATTGGCCAGCTTTGATAACTGCCTGGAAAGCGACACGATAAACACGACTGCGGGCACCGTAGTAACCTTTAGCCTGGTTTAACACCTTCTTGTGACGAGCGCGCGCTGTCACACCACGTTTTACTCTTGGCATTTGAAATCTCCTAAATTATGCGTATGGCAGACAACGAGCGATACCAGCAACGTCAACTTTTGCAACTAACGTTTTTGGACCTAACTGACGCTTACGCTTAGAAGACTTCTTCGTCAGAATGTGGCGAAGATGTGATTGCTTACGTTTAAAACCGCCTGAGCCGGTTTTCTTAAAGCGCTTTGCAGCACCTTTGTTGTTTTTCATCTTTGGCATAGTTAAATAACTCGCATTGTTTAGATTACAACGAATAATAAGGCGATAAAAAACGCCGCTTTATTCAAGCGGCGTATCTTATGCTTGAATGCACTTATTACTTCTTATTTGGGGCCAGCATCATGATCATCTGACGACCCTCAACGCGGCTTGGGAAAGATTCGCAGATAGCGATATCTGCCATATCTTCTTTAATCCGGTTAAGCATCTCAATACCGATGTCCAGATGCGCCATTTCACGACCACGATAGCGCAGCGTTACTTTAGCTTTGTCACCCTCTTCAATGAAGCGACGCAGGTTGCGTAGTTTTACCTGGTAATCGCCTTCATCAGTTCCAGGCCGGAATTTTATTTCCTTGATCTGGATCTGTTTTTGCTTTTTCTTCTGCTCTTTAGCAGCTTTGCCTTTCTCAAACAGGAACTTACCATAGTCCATCAACTTACAAACAGGGGGCTCCGCAGTTGGGCTGATCTCTACCAAGTCAGCGCCTGCTTCTTCAGCTAAACGAATAGCTTCTGAAGTGTTCACCACACCTAATTGTTCACCTTCCAGACCTAATAAACGCACCTCTTTGACGGTGATTTCTTCGTTAATACGATTCGGTCTGTTCGCCGGTAAAGTTTTCTTTCCTACTTTAATAGTATGTTCCTCCAAGAGTGAAAATAATCAGACCCGGTTTTTAATTTCAGTGGTCAACTTGGTTACAAAGTCGCTTACACTCATTTTTCCGAGGTCTTCGCCCTTCCGTGTTCTTAACGCGATATCACCGGCTTCAACTTCTTTGTCACCGACTACCACTAAATAAGGAACACGCTGTAGCGTGTGCTCGCGGATTTTAAAGCCTATCTTCTCATTTCTCAAGTCAGAAATAGCTCTAATACCATGAGATTTGAAAGTTTTTACTAAATCCTGCACATATTCGGCCTGATTATCGGTAATATTCATCACCACAACCTGAGTCGGGGCTAACCAGGCCGGGAAAAAGCCTGCATACTCTTCAATCAAAATACCGATAAAACGCTCCAGCGAGCCTAAAATCGCACGGTGGATCATCACTGGTACTTGTCTGTCGTTGCCTTCTGCAACAAAACTTGCACCTAAACGACCCGGTAAAGCGAAATCGAGCTGCACTGTACCACATTGCCAGGCACGGCCTAAGCAATCATGTAAAGTAAATTCAATTTTAGGGCCATAAAACGCACCTTCACCAGGTTGCAGGTCATAAGCTATGCCGTTGGCATCCAAAGCTTCTGCTAACCCCTGCTCTGCACGGTGCCACATCTCGTCCGTACCAATGCGTTTTTCAGGACGAGTAGATAATTTCACCTGTACGTCTTTAAAACCAAAAGTGCTGTAGACGTCAAATACCATTTTGATACAGTTGGATACTTCAGCCTGCACCTGATCTTCAGTACAGAAGATATGAGCATCATCCTGAGTAAAACCACGCACCCGCATCAAGCCATGTAAACCACCAGATGGCTCGTTACGGTGACAGCAACCAAACTCAGCCATACGCAGCGGTAAATCGCGGTATGATTTCAGGCCCTGGTTAAAAATCTGCACATGGCCAGGACAGTTCATAGGCTTGATGGCGTAATCACGGTTCTCTGAGCTTGTGACAAACATATTGTCGGAGTACTTTTCCCAGTGCCCTGAACGTTCCCACAGCACTTTGTCCATCATAAATGGACCTTTTACTTCCTGATAATCGTATTGCGCCAACTTTTCACGGACAAAAGTTTCCAGCTCGCGGAAAATAGTCCAGCCGTCGTTGTGCCAGAACACCATGCCTGGTGCTTCTTCCTGCCAGTGGAATAAACCTAAAGCTTTACCAATTTTACGGTGGTCACGCTTTTCCGCTTCTTCCAGTTGCAGTAAATAAGCGGCTAATTGCTTTTTATCTGCCCATGCTGTGCCGTATATACGTTGCAGCATTTTGTTTTTGGCGTCACCACGCCAGTAGGCGCCTGCCACTTTCATCACTTTAAAGTGTTGGCAGAACCGCATATTGGGCACGTGAGGGCCACGGCACATGTCGATGTATTCTTCGTGATGGTATAAACCCGGCTGATCGTCTTTAGCAACGTTCTGGTCGAGGATTTCCATTTTGTAGCTTTCGCCACGCAGAGCGAAGGTGTCGTACGCTTGTTGCCAGCTTACTTTCTTCTTCACTACGTCATATTCGGTTTTGGCCAGTTGCAGCATGCGCTCTTCAAGTTGAGCTAAATCATCGCTGCTGATTGGACGGTCTAAATCCACGTCGTAATAAAAGCCGTTGTCGATGACAGGACCAATCGCCATTTTGGTGTTCGGCCATAACTGCTTAATGGCATGACCTAATAAGTGAGCGCAGGAGTGGCGGATAATTTCCAGACCTTCCTGATCCTTAGCGGTGACAATACTTAATGAAGCATCTTCAGTGATAAGCTCACAAGCGTCGACCAATTGGCCATTGATTTTGCCGGCTATGGTGGCTTTCGCTAAACCAGGGCCTATGTCTTTGGCAACGTCTAATACAGATAAAGGGGCGTCAAATGCACGCTGACTACCGTCAGGTAAAGTAATAACTGGCATGATAAGTCCTCACAGTGGTGGCCCGTACCAAGGGTCACATGTTGATTCAATTAAATTTAAGGAATGCGTTTTGCGGTTCAACCTTACGAGCGGTAGAACAAAGCAGTACAACACGTAGTTGGCACTGTTTTTAACAAAAAGCGGCTGCATCATAACCGAAGCGGCACTTTATCGGCAACATCATCGGCAATAAGGCACAAAACGCTCATATAAAAATGAAGCTTATCTTCGCCTGATAGGACTTTAACGCCTACACTGAAAAGTACAGGAGCTCACTAACGGAAGGAACCGCGGATAATTAGTCGTCAGCGCTTGCTGCAACAGGCGTTGGCTAACGGAGGAACTATGGACTTAGTGCATAAAACTATTCTTTGCCCTTTCTGTGGTCACCCCACTCATATTACGTTGGATGTCAGCGGTGAAGACCAGGACGATATTGAAGATTGCAGCAACTGCTGCAACCCTATTCATATACAAACCCACAAAGATGAACAACACAACAAAGTACAGGTGTTTATCGACGCTGAGGATGAGCAGTATTATTAGCGGGATGAGATAACCCCATCCCCTACAAAAACTTTGCTGCAAGGACCCGTTCAACTGTGTCCACTATGGTGACGGTTTGCTGATCCAGTTCGATATTGACGCTGTCGCCCGCTTTGCGTTGGCCTAAAGTGGTGATGTCCAGTGTTTCTGGTATCAAGTGCAGGCTAAAACTAGTGGCTGTTACTTCACCTACAGTCAGGCTAATGCCATCAATGCTGATAAAACCTTTGCTAAGCACATAAGGTTTGAACTCTGGTTTTAGCTCAATATCCACCCGCCAATTCGAACCAGTTTGGCTCACAGCTAAAATAGTCGCAGTACCATGCACATGGCCTGACACTAAATGCCCGCCAATTTCACGGCCAAAAGTTAAAGAGCGCTCAAAGTTGACCAATGAGCCAGTGTTTAAAGTACCTAAGTTAGTTTTGGCTAAGGTTTCGTCAATCACATCGAAGCTCACCCAACCGCAAGGCTCCAGTAGACTGAAATCGGTGGCGGTTAAACAAGTGCCATTTATGGAGATACTGGCACCCCGCTCCAGATTTTCTAATAAGTGCACAGGCACTTCCAGAGTTAAGCGGCAAAACTGCGTCTGGTCGCTGATTTCTTTAACTTGAACTTTCGCCTGAACTATTCCGGTAAACATAAGGTCCCTGCTGTGCTATCTTTACGGCGTTTTTTCGCCTGTCTGACAAGAGTTGTTATGTTACCTTTTTCCCGCTTTGAAGCAAAAACCATTCTGAAGTTATCCGGCCCTATTATGCTGGCTCAGCTAACCCAAACCATGATGTTTGTCGTCGACACTATTATGGCCGGTCGGGTCAGTGCGCTGGATATGGCAGCTATTGCTGTGGCTTCTGCCATTTGGTTGCCTATCATTCTGACTTTACAAGGTTTATTACTGGCACTGACTCCTATTATTTCTCAGCTGTATGGCGCAAAAAATCATAAAGCCATTCCACATAATGCGCTGCAAGGTTTTTATCTGGCGATGGTGCTGGCGACAGTCATAGTCATCGCTATGCAGTTTATCCATCTGCCGCTGCAGTACTTGTCGATGGAAGAAAACCTGCGTGCCAAAGCAGTGGATTATCTGGTGTATGTCAGTTACGGTGTTTATCCGGCAGCAGGTTATATGATCTTTCGTAACCTGTTTGAAGGCATAGGCAATACCAAAGCCACCATGTGGATAGCTTTTGTCGGTATTCTGGTGAATATTCCGGCCAACTATGTGTTTATTTATGGCAAGCTGGGGATGCCGGCTTTAGGCGGCGCTGGTTGTGGTGTAGCGACATCTTTAGTTTTTCTGGCGATGTTTATTGCCATCACTATTTATGCTTTCAGAAGCCGTAGCACAGCGCTTTATATGAAAAAGCCAGACAGCCTGAAACCCAATCGCAAGGATTTATGGCATATCATTGCCATAGGCACACCTATCGCCTTTTCACTGTTTTTTGAAGTGACTTTATTCTCTTCCATCCCGCTGATGATTGTGCATTTAGGTCCTATAGTGGTGGCCGGTCATCAAATTGCCAATAATTACAGTGCTTTGGTGTTTATGTTGCCTATGAGTATGGGTATGGCGACAACGATACGGGTCGGTCATCTGGTCGGCAGTAATGATGTGCAGGAGCTGAAAAAAGCCGTATCCACTGCAGTGCAGCTGGCGATGATGATGGCGGTGGGTATAGCACTAGTCACTTATTTTGGTCGTTTTTTAGTGGCGTCACTCTACTCTACCGATCCTGCCGTATTGGCTGTGGCGACCTCTATTTTAGTGCTGGCTTGTTTTTATCAGATCTCCGATGCGATACAGGTGGTGTCTGCCTGCGCTTTACGTGGCTTAAAACACACCAAACCTATCTTTTTTATCACCTTTATTGCCTATTGGCCGATCGGTTTTGGTTTAGGCACTGTATTAGGTTTAACCGACTGGATTTTGCCCAAAATGGGTGCTCATGGCTTCTGGATAGGGATTATCGTCGGTTTGTCCTGTGCAGCGGTGATGCTGGCGCTTATTTTAAGAAACCAAATCAGGCGATTAGAAGATGGCAAGATGTTACAACAATAAACTACAGCGGTCGTTCATTAGCCTATTCAATATAGTTGTTGCTGTTTTACTACTAAGCAGCTGTAGTGATCCGGCCATATCCCTGATGGATGACTACAGCAGCAGGCTTGAACGTGTTTTAGGCCTGAAGCTGCAAGAGCCAGCGCCACTGGATTTGGAACAGCTGCCGTCCATCACAGACACCAGAGCGGAGATCAAAGACAGCAGCATTACGCTGGTTGAGTTAGTGGCTACCAGGGCTTGTGGTTTAGATGCATTACTGGGGGAACGTAATAGCAGTTTGGGTAAAGTGATGAGCCCAAGTCAGCGTTTAAAGTACGAACTGCAGTTTTTAAAGCAGGTGCAACCTTGCTTAACCCATCCGGAGATAGCCGCAGATTTACAACAAAAACTTGCTGCCATTGCTTCTGGCAAAGCCTTACAAATCAATCAACACTGGCAGAATTTTTTGCAGCAGGATCAGACTTTACGTCAACAACTGCACCCCTACCGCAGTTTGTCAGAGCCAGACTCAGTTGCAGGTGTGACTGAAACTATGCAAGCCTTACATTCCTTGCTTGCTCTGCAAAAAAGTATTGTTCAGCAGAACTGGCAGCAGGCCAGTAGCATCAATCCCGAACTGGCGTTAGAAGCTTTATACAAGGCCAATACGCTAAGCCAGCTACAACAAAGCTTGCGCTTCAGTCAAAACTGGCTGCAAAGCTTAAATCAGCAGTTAGATCAGGTTGATTTAACTGCCCAATGCCCAATCGGTAAAAGCTCAGACAAAGCAGAGATTTTGAATACCATTTTACAGCAGTATTTTATTGGCAAGGTACAGGTCTATCTGGCACAGGTGGATGGTGCTTATCAGCAGTTATATCCGCTATTGCAGCAGCTGTATCAGGACACAGCTCTGGCGCAGTCTATTCAGCAACGCTTCGAAGTGCCCAATACTGAATTAAAAGCAGAATTAAAACGTCATGTGTTCTGGTGGAAAAAAGTACAGCAGCAGTGCCCAAAAACTTAAAATGGGATCAGATCACATTGTTAACAGTTAACAATGTGATCTGACCCCAATTTTACATTTCAATGTATTGAGGCCAGCCTAACAGCGGATTCAACATCCCCTGTTTATGCTCATAAGCGTCACGGCGCTCTGGCGATGCATTCTCTGCCAGTAATTTTTTATACCCTTTGGCAAATTGCAAAGTACGTACCAGAGCAGTATAGAAATTATCTCCCAGCTCCACTGCCACAGCTTCAGCAAAACCTGCAGGTAACAAGCTAAGCACCTGTTCGGTATGAGCTTTGAGAAAGGTTACGTCAAACCATTCTTCGGCTAACTCGATATCGCGTAACCGTTGTTTTAAATCCTGTTTCACCTTGCAACCCTTAGTGCAAAGACGATACAGCACCACTTCGGCCAACATATCTTCCAGGTTAAAATGCTCGAACGGGTCGAGCTGGGTATGGTAGAAATAGGTTTGTTTCACCACACTGATGGCCTGACGCCGACGCGATTCTCGAAGAGCCTGCTGATACACAATCACACCTTGCCACTCTTCCGCATCAGGGGGGCTGGCAATATCCTGCAACAACTGCTCTTCCACTTCACCATATAAGGATTTGCGGTTTGGCGTCTGCTGGCTGACTTGACACAACATGCTCCAGCCTTTCTGGAAAGGTTTGACTATACCTTCAGGGCTTACCAGCAAGGCCAGAGCTTTGTCCAGATCATGCTCCGATAGTTCTGCCAGACCTAAACTCGCGACCCCAATAATGTCGTGGGCTGCTTGTTCCAACAGGTGCATCTTGTATTTGTTGTAAAACTTGTCAGCAAACTTCAGGCTCATCAGCACAGCTTTGCTTTTGACTTGTTCCAGCTGCGCTTCCGACAGTTTTTGCTCTGCTTTAGCGTAATTGAGCACTTTGGTTAAAAAAGGCCCTTGATCGGCATCACGCACCACTAATTGCATCACGGATCCTTTGCCTTAATCGAGGAAACTAAACATATCATCCACTTCGGCGTATTCGTCTGTGGATTGATTTTTCTCTTTGGCTTGCATCACCAGCTCAGCTGCGAACTTATTGATAATGTGCTCCCAGCCGGAGTTTTCGTTCCGCACCAGATTTTTAATCGCCTCTTCCACCTGCGGTGTCAACTGGCGGATCAGTGCCAATAAACTGCGTGGGTCGTCATAGCCTAAACCATGTACTTCCTCGTTCAGATGACGTTCTGTGTAGCTGATGGCTTCTTCTAAGTCCTGCTCTTCTTCGTGCAGTAAATCATGCACTTCGTCTTCGTCTTCAATTACTTCGCCGCGGTACAACTCGATAAAAGGAATAGACAAATAAAACAAACCAGCCGGATCTTCAGCTATAGCTTCGAGAATTTCAGCCTGTTTGCTTTCGCTGTCCTGAGTCCGAATAAGATAAGTTAAAAAATCAAACGTATGCTGCTTCAAATCGTCCGCATTGTTTTTGATTTTCTCTTCCCAGTACAAAGGCTGCTGGCAGACAATGTCACGGATTTTCTCTGGTGTCATCAGCTCAGAAATAATAGAAGGAAACGAAATATCGTGCTGACTGTTAATTTGAGTCAGAGTCACAATATCTATGTTTTCAATCACTTCAACCAGTTGGTCGTCCGACATCGTATTGGCCATCAGCTCAAACTTTTTGCTGGCCTGTTTCGGCTCTACAATGGCAAGCTCTTTGATTTCCGCAACGGCAATTTCAATCAGACTATTCATCAGCGACCTTCCCTGTTAAAGGTGATTTCATCATACTGGTCATCGTAACCCTCTTCTTCGTCATCACGACCTTCGTAATCATCATCCGCGTCATGCCGGAAGGAAGGTTCGTCCGAGTCTTCATCTTCGTCGTCAAAGCTGTCACGTGGCCCCGGAGCCGCAGCCACATGCTTATTCAGCATAAAAAGCACAGCACAGCTTTCAATCAGTAAATCTTCGTTAAATTCACGGATGGTTTTGACCAGTGGTAAATCAGCATTATTAAAAGCCACAGAGGTTTTAAACTCATCCCAGACTGGCATGGTGTTTTTGGCAAGCCAGGCAGCCCATTTCAGATTGGCTTCAGGGGTAAATTTAACCCGGCCATAAAGCGCCACGGGCAAATACTCAGGCACTGAATGCAACATCTTCGGATCAGCCTGTAAAATGCTTTTGATTTGGCTGGTAAATTTTTCCAGTGCTTTGGGTGTGTCCGGATCGTTGTAGGATTCAATATTTTCATAAGCGTCGGTTTTTAACGCTTCTAAACGGTTTTTGTCGAATGTTTTGCTCATCAGTTTTAGCCTTTTACGGACGGGTAATAACTATCCCACAGCTCTTTCATCGCTGCGGCTGGGTCCGGCACTATCACATTATTAAAATCTTTGATAAAAGCCGCGCGTTTTTTGGCATCAGACAATACATCATAGGCTTCTTTCACCTTTTGTAATTGCTCTGCAGCTTGCTCTTTTTCATCGTCGCTTAAATTCCGCAGTTTATCCGGGTGGTACTTGTTGGATAAACGCTTGTAGGCTTTTTTAATCTCGTCTTCACTGGCGTTTGCTTTGACGCCCAAAATGCGAAAATAATTAATCATTCACTATCCATTGAGTTAACACATAAGCTATGAGTGACAAAACGACTCTCAAGCTAAAGTACGGTGATTCTAACAGAAAACTCTGGTGCTGCAGCAGGTCTACTGAATGAGTGAGCCCCACTCTTTCAAAAGTAAATCAACGGAGTTTTGCATGATATAACAGTCATTATTTACTTAATGACTGTTATGGTAGACAGGATCCCAAACCTGGTAAAGAAAAAAGCCTGTGAGTGATTAGCTATTCATCCATTGCTGAACCGCAGACACCAGCTCATCAGGGTGAAACTTTGCAATAAACTGATCTGCCCCAACTTTTTTCACCATGGCTTCGTTAAAGACACCACTTAAAGAGGAATGCAGAATAATATGCACATGACGCAAATGCTCATTGGCTTTAACTTCAGCAGTTAAGGTGTAGCCATCCATTTCAGGCATTTCGATGTCGGAAATAATAAGAGGCACTTTTGCTGAAATATCACCTCCCAGCTCCTGTGCTTTGGCTTCGAGCCAGTTGAGCGCCAGCCGGCCATCGTTCACAGTCTCAACATGGATACCTATGGTGGATAATGCACGTTTGACTTGATTGCGGGCCACAGCAGAGTCATCGGCTACCAAGACTGTATAATCTTTAAAGTCGATATCTTTGGCTTTTTCTTTAACCGATTCACTGACCGTTTCATCAACAGGCGAAATTTCTGAAAACACTTTTTCTACATCAATGATCTGTACCAGCTTATTATCAACTTCTGTAACAGCAGTTAAATAATGTGAGCGACCTGCTCCATGAGGTGGAGGTAAGATTTGTTCCCAGTTGACGTTGACTATACGGTCCACCCCACCGACTAAAAAGCCCTGAGTATTGCGGTTGTATTCAGTCACCAGAATAAAAGCATTGCTTAAATCAGACACAGGTTTCCCCCCTGTAGCCTGACTTAAATCGATCACTGTTACAGGTACGCCACGTAAATGCGCTATACCACGCACATTCGGGTTCGCTCCTGGCAACTCACTAAGCTCAGGACAGCGTATCACTTCACGCACTTTGAACACATTGATGCCATAAGGTTGAGTCCCGTTCAGACGAAACATTAACAGTTCGAGGCGGTTCTGACCCACAATATTAGTGCGCTGGTCAATGGAGTTCATCAAGCTGGTCATACATACACCTCTTCACTTAAATAATGTTGCCTACACAGGCCTGTTTACAGACTACAGATTTATACGGCTAAGTTAACCGACTAACCATCAGATTTACTTGACTATTTGTCAAACACACTCAACTAGTATAAACGCAAAGTCTCGACTGAACTTTGACTAAAATCATGACTTCATCGCGCTAAAATGAAAAATACGATAAAAACTAAAAATTAGCAACAGTCTATCAACAGATAGGCATACACGTACACAGAATAATGCGGTTTGGTTATTAGCATAGCTGGCAAACAAAAGATAAACAGCGGAAAACAAACAAATAAAATGCAATGAAACGCCAACGGCTAAGTCATTTTAACCTATAGATTAAAAAGCCATTGCGGTTAGGTTTCTGCTTACATTTTTATACTGCCTTACCCGCCCAATTTGTTTTAAGCTGTAGGTGTTGAAACAACACCATGGAAGTCTTATGAAAATCAAAGAATTAAGTCTGCTAACTTTGTTGGCATGCAGTGGCGGCCTGTTTGCAGAGGAACAGTATTCTTACACTATTCTGGTCGACAAGGGCGTAAAAGCCGGCGAGCAGATTGTAAAAGTGAATGACGAAGGCGAAATTTCTGTCCGGTATATCTTTAAAGACAACGGCCGTGGACCTGAACTGGATGAGAAAATCAGCTTAAACAAAGATGGCTTTATCACAGACTATCAGGCCAAAGGCAACACCACTTTTGGTTCAGTCATTAACGAACGCTTTAAAGTACAAGGCAATAGCGCCAGTTGGAGCACAGGCAAAGATCAGACAAAGGTGAACTATCAACAAAACGCCTTGTATCTGCCGGTCGATGGCTCACCTTATCTGTCCTCTATTGCGATAGCTGCTCTGGCTAAAAGCGGCAAAAAATCTTTGCCTCTTTTACCCAGCGGTACCTTAACTCAGGAAGTGGTTAGTGAACTTATCGTCGACAATGGCGGTGAAAAACAACAGGTCCAATTGTTAGTCCAGACGGGTGTTGGGTTTGAACCGAATTTTGTCTGGGCAACGCAAGGCGAAAACCCACGGCTATTTGCTTATTTAGCGCCAGGTTACCTTACTCTGATAGAGGAAGGCTGGCAGCAGAATGCCAAAGCCATGCTTGAGCTCCAACAAAAGGCTGAAACCCAGCTTCTTGAAAAGCTGGCGACCTTACCGAAAAAGCTCAATGGCCTGACTCTGGTTCGTAACGCCCGTATTTTTGATAGCCAAAGGCTGAAACTAAGTGCGCCAAGCGACATTTATCTGTTACGTGGCAAAATCACCAGCATAGTGCCTACAGGTTCGCTGCATAGTCCGGTCGAGCATGAAATTGATGCAGCCAATCGTATTGTGTTACCAGGCCTGTTTGATATGCATGGCCACTTGTCACGCTGGGAAGGAGCGCTGCATTTAGCCGCAGGGGTCACTACGCTTCGGGATATGGGTAATGACAATGCGACTTTGCAAAGTATGATCGACGAAATAGATACCGATCAGCTGCTGGCACCAACTATAGTACCAACGGGTTTTCTTGAAGGGGAAAGCGCCTACTCCGCCCGCAATGGTTTTGTGATTAACGATCTCGCTGAAGCCAAACATGCCATCGACTGGTATGCAGCTCATGGCTACCCACAGCTGAAAATTTACAACTCTTTTCCAAAAGACATTCTTAAAGATACAGTCTCTTACGCTCATAGCCGCGGCTTGCGCGTCAGCGGCCATGTGCCCGCATTTCTTAAAGCAGAGGATGTCATCGCTGCGGGTTTTGATGAAATTCAGCATATTAATCAGTTAATGTTGAATTTTTTAGTGAAACCAGACACTGACACCCGAACCTTAGATCGGTTTTATCTTCCCGCCAAACAAGTGGCGGATCTGGATTTTCAAAGCAAAGCAGTACAGGATTTTATCCGCTTACTGAAAAGTCACAATGTGACTGTGGACCCTACACTGGCGACTTTTGATTTCCTGAAAAAAACCGATGGCACAGTAGGTGAACCATGGCGCGCCATCGTTACTCATTTGCCACCTGATATTCAGCGCGCCTACGCCCGGGCTGAACTGGATATTCCGGATCAAGCCACTGCAGAGCGTTATGCGAAATCCTACGCCAAAATGATTGAGTTTGTTGGCATGATGTACAAGGCGGGTATTCCTGTTGTCGCAGGCACAGACGAGCTGGCCGGTTTTACCCTGCAAGGCGAATTGGAGCTGTTAGTCAAAGCTGGCCTGACACCGGCAGAAGCCTTACAGGTGGCCACGTTAAACGGCGCCCGTTACAGCAACCTAGAACAACATAAAGGTCAGATCAAAGTAGGTTTTGATGCCGACTTGTTGCTGGTGGATGGTGATCCAACCCAAAATATCAGCGATATCCGCAAGTTGGCTTTAGTGATCACTCAGGGCAAAGCCATAGTGCCGACTGATTTGTACCAAAAGCTGGGTGTGAAGCCTTTCGTAACAGACTCTATAAAAATCCGTGATTTTGCACCTGCTCAAGCTCAAGGTGGCGGCAAAACCAGCACTGGTCACCGGCATTTGCATTAACAGTGTTGAAACGACTTAAAAAATAACAAAGGGGTTCATCTGAACCCCCTTCTTTTTTCGGCTATTTCTAAAGCTGAGTCTTACCAGCTATCAGGCCTGTCTAACCTGGCTGCTGCTCCAATTGTGGCTGCAGCCATTTTTGTACTGCACTGGCCAGTTCATCCGGATGGAATTTGGCGATAAACTGATCAGCACCAACTTTTTTAATCATCACTTCATTAAAAACTCCACTTAAAGAGGAGTGTAAAATCACGTGAATGCCTTTGAGCTTGTCGTTTTGTCGCACTTCAGCAGTCAAAGTGTACCCATCCATTTCCGGCATTTCGATATCAGAGATGAGCAGTGGTACTTGTACTTGTGCAGCTAAGTTGTCAGTCTGCTCTGCTTTATTCAGCAGCCAATCCAGCGCTTGTTTGCCGTCATTCACCAGTTCAACATGAACGCCCATCGACTCCAGCGCACGACGCACCTGATTACGGGCCACAGCAGAGTCGTCCGCAACCAGCACTGTGATATCCTTCAAATCAATCCGCTCAGCAGCTTGTTTGACAGATTCGCTGATTTCTTCCTGCATTGGGGATATTTCACTGAATACCTTTTCTACGTCTATGACCTGCACCATACGGCCTTCGATACGGGTAACAGCCGTCATATAATGACTGCGACCAACACCAGCAGGAGGCGGCAACATTTCTGACCAATTCACGTTCACGATCCGCTCTACATTGCCAACCAGAAAGGCCTGCACATGGCGGTTGTATTCTGTGACCAGAATAAAAGCCGTTTTCAGATCCACCAAAGGTTTTCCACCCGTGGCTGCACTTAAATCAATCACCGTAATAGGCTCGCCCCGCACGTGGGCCACACCCCGCACATGACTATGAGCGCCAGGCAGTAAATTCAGCGCCGGACAAGGTAAAACCTCACGCACTTTAAACACATTGATACCAAAAAACTGTGGGCCCTGTAGTCTGAATAACAATAATTCCAGCCGGTTTTGTCCAACCAGATTGGTTCGTTGGTCTACTGAACTTAATACAGAGGTCATATCCCTCTCCTTCGACTTGACACCACCAGCCTCTTAGAGAAGGCCGACCAGTTTATTACTCTGTCACTAGTATAACGCTTGGGTGTCGAAGAGATCAGTAAGTTTCTGCACTGAGTAGTGACAACAATCATCTGATTTATCTACATTTCAACATCGGTATCTTGCAAGCTTGCACACTCACTCAGCCAAGGATTGACTCAAAAACTTCGCTCGCTGCGAACGCTATGTAGCGCTCTTTGGTAACCCCTAGAAATGACACAACAGATCCACTTATTCTTACGATTCGGCTGTATCTGTCTCGTTCAGTACAAATTCTTACGCTGATAGCTATCGGCAACGTCTCTCATGAAAGCTACCAGTTAAACATAGTGCCATCTTCCAACCGGTTTACCGGCAGATAAGCACGTTGATACGGGTATTTAGCAGCCGAAGCTTCATCAATATCGACACCATGACCTGGTGTTTCACCAATCTTCAGGTAGCCATTGTCAAAGTGATAGTCATGCGGGAATACGGCATCGGTTTCCGGTGTATGGCGCATATATTCCTGAATACCAAAGTTTGGCACCCAGGTGTCAAAGTGCAGCGCAGCCCCCATAGTGACAGGGCTTAAATCGGTCGCACCATGGAAACCAGTACGGACATGATACAACTCAGCCAGATGAGCAATGCGACGTAAATGGGTGATACCGCCACCATGCACTATGGTAGTACGGATATAGTCAATCAGCTGTTCGCTGATCAGTTGCTGGCAGTCATGGATGGAAGCAAACACCTCACCCACAGCTATAGGCGTAGTGGTGTGATGACGAAATAAGCGGAAACCTTCCTGCAATTCAGCCGGCACGGCATCTTCCAGCCAGAATAACTTATAAGGTTCTAACGACTTACCCAGTTGGGCTGCTTCAATAGGCGTTAAACGATGATGGGTGTCGTGTAATAAGTGATGCTCAAAACCATAAGTATCACGCAGAGTTTCAAACAGCTTAGGCACAGAGTTTAAGTATTTGCTGGTTGACCAGAGGTTTTCTGTCGGCAAATTACCATCTGCTGGTTCGTAATACATTTTATCGCCGGACACACCATAAGTGCTGGCAAGACCCGGCACACCGGTCTGAGCACGGATGGCTTTGTAGCCCATATCGATATAACGCCCTACTTCAGCGACGGTTTCGGCGATATCACGGCCATTGGCATGACCATAAACCATCACACCATCACGGCTACGGCCACCCAACAACTGATACAACGGCATATTGGCAGCTTTGGCTTTAATATCCCACAGCGCCACGTCTATCGCGGCAATAGCTGTCATACCAACAGGGCCACGACGCCAGTACGCGCCACGATAAAAAAACTGCCAGATATCTTCGATACGGCTGGCGTCACGACCTATCAGGCACGGGATCAGGTGATCCTGTAAATAACTGGCCACGGCCAGCTCACGGCCATTCAGGGTCGCATCCCCTATGCCATACAAGCCTTGGTCTGTGGTGATTTTAATAGTGACAAAGTTTCTGCCCGGGCAGGTCACAATAACTTTTGCATCAATAATTTTCATAATATTCCTCAAAGTGACGGCTGACGACAAGGATGCAACACAACACTCTCAACAGTGGTTTTGACTGCTACGCTTGAATTGTACCGGTCGACAGATTAAATTGGTCAGGCCTATTGATTAACACTAACATTTGGCCTGTCCAATTTTCAATATCAAACATTTGGACAGACCAAAATAAATTTGAAGCCACTATGACACAAACAACAGACTCTCCGCTGAAACTCAGTACAGAACGCAGCCAGGCCAATAGCCCACGCTTGTATTTATTAATAGCCGACAAGCTGGCGCAAAATATTGCTAAAGGCGAACTGAATCCGGGCGATCGGCTGCCGGCAGAACGTGATTTAGCGCAGCACTACGACGTCAGCCGCCAGACGGTGCGTGAAGCCTTAATAGCGCTGGAAGTCTCAGGGCTGGTAGAAATTAAGCCGGGTTCAGGGGTGTATGTACTGAAATCTGCTGCGTTAAAAAGCTCTATTTTGACCGATGACGCGCCCGGCCCTTTGGAGATTATGGAAGCACGGCTTTTAGTAGAGGGTGACGCAGCGGCTTTAGCTGCAGAGCGCATCAGCAATGAAGAGTTGTTAAAACTTAAAGCCTATTTAAACCAGATGACAGCATTGGTTGCAGCACAAAAAACGGCCGAAGCCGAAGCTTTTGACCGCAAATTTCATCAGTTAATAGCCAGCGCCACCCGCAACAGTGCATTGCAGTCTATGGTGGAATGGCTCTGGACTTTAAGGGAGTCATCGGAAATTAGCCGGTTATTTGCCGAAAAAATCCGCCGTCAGGTGGCAGGCCCTAATATTCAAGCGCATGAAAACATTTATCAATGCTTAAGCCGCCGTGACGCAGCAGGAGCCAAAGCAGCGATGCAGGAGCATATAGCTCAGGTCACTGAAGCTTATATTCTTTTGGTTGCTGATTAACAACTCTATGGGACAGACCAAAAAACGGACTGTCCACTAGTCATGACCCGTAAGACGTTTTTGTCTGTAAGTTTGAGCTCAGCATAAGGTATTTTGAGGTCACTATCTGCCCTTGCAGGACAGCAGGATTAAAGGCAAGGCTCTTCAAATCAACCACAGTTTTCGCTCAATTTCAGGTTAGATTACAGCGACTTCAATATCGTCTTGATCAAAACCGAATACGTTACCGTCAAAATCCACAGATAAACGAACACTATTTCCCGGTGAAGTTATCCGAACTATATGACCAACCTGACCATAACATTCGCTCGTCGAATCAGTAACTATGACGTCAAGGCCGATAGTCCATAGTGGTTTTGTCATAATTTTCTCCAAATTTGACGTCAGATCAATACAACAGGTATTGATTGTTGGGCTGGAGTGTACGCGAATTGACCTTTCAATGCGAGATAAGCTTGCAACTGCTTTAACTGCATGCTTCAGGATCCGCCTGCTATCAGGCAGCGAATTTCGAAACAAGCCAGCATAAAACCAGCGCAGAGCAGAAGCTTTGCGTGAAGTACTTAGAGGTGACTACTGTGACTAAAAAACAAAAACGCCACCTAAAAGGCAGCGTTTTTGCTTAAGAATTTGGTGCGTCCTAGTGGATTCGAACCACCGACCCCCACCATGTCAAGGTGATGCTCTAACCAACTGAGCTAAGGACGCATTGCTGTGTTGCAACTATGTCGTCACAACGGGCGCTATGTTATGCAGCCACTGCTTTGCTTGCAAGTACTTTTTTTAAAACTGCTGTTGTTTGCTGTTATTTTAAACGCTTAGTGTGAAAATAGGCGCCTCCATCCTGAGGCCTGAAGCTATAACGATGATTTCAGTGATATATTCGCCATCATACCTCACCTTTTGGAGTTGCAGATGTTTACCCCTGTGCATACCTGCGAGTTTGCTGAACTGGCAAAACAAAAAATTGCTGAATTTAATGCCTTGCACTGGGATGCCTCAAAGCGTCAACAACTGGGCTTAAAACTGGAAAACGATAAAGGTGAATTAGTGGCTGCTTTGGCGGGGCGTACTTTTGGTCACTGGTTTTATCTGGAGTCATTATGGTTAGATGAGAGTATTCGTGGCCAAGGTGTAGGCTCAAGCATACTGGCAGAGGCTGAACAGATTGCGAAGGCTCGTGGCTGCAGCTTTGTGATCCTCGATACACTGGACTTTCAGGCCAGGCCTTTTTATGAACGTCATGGTTATCAGGTCCAGTGGACTCAGAGCAACTACCCTTTAACCGGCTGCAAACACTTTATGACAAAACAACTTTAATCTGCAGGCTGACGCTTTTTAGCGTCAGCTTTAAACACTGTATCTACCCACGCCGGATCGCCGTCATTGGCTGCGGCTTTAATACCTAAAATGCGACACATCAGGTTATACAATTCGATATTGGCAAAAGCCGGGATCTGGCTGCCCGTTCTGAATACAGGACCATGTCCGATAAAAATAGCCTGCATTTCAGGGCTATTGTTATCATAACCATGACTGCCTGTGACAAGACCGCGCCCTGGTTTTTCCCGCCATTCTTGGTGTTTGTGTTTTTGCATTAAACGCCAGCCGCTTTGAGGCACAACCAATAAAGGTGCGATACGTTTGCTGTTCTGATAATGCCAGCGCTCTGGTAATTCTGACTTTTTATAGACCCGGGCTTGAGGTGGCAATGAAGCATTCAGTTGCTGATAAATCGACTCTAATTCACCCGCTTTAGGAAAAATCGATACTATTTCAGGAGTCCATAAAATAAGAGCAGCTTTCTTTTCATCAAACAGTTGATCCAATTCAATCACCTGCTGCTCTGGTACTTTGGCCATGCCGTGGTCTGAAACCAACATCAGATTGATGGTGCTCATCAAACCTCTTTGTTCAAGACCTGCGACTAACACCGTAAGTGCCTGATCGACGTCCGTTATAGCTTCGGCTACTTGCTCAGAATCAGGTCCGTACGCATGCCCTGCATCATCCACTGAGCTGAAATACAGCGTCAGAAACTGAGGGCGTTTCTCTTCAGGCAAATCCAGCCAGGCCAACACAGACTTTACTCTGTCGATGTTACTGACAGAACCATCATATGCCTGCCATAAACCGGGCCTCACACCTTTAATGGCCGCCTCAGAGCCAGGAAAAAAATAGGTACCGGTTTTTACACCTTGTTTTTCCGCTGTAACCCAGACTGGTTCACCCAGCCACCAGCGCGCATTCTTCACTTCTTCTGGTTTGCTCATGCGAAACACAGCGTCAAAATCCGCATCATAAATGTTGTTTTCCACTATGCCGTGATGAGCAGGATATAAACCTGTGGCTATGCTGTAATGATTAGGGAAAGTTTTAGTTGGGAATGAAGGCTGCATGGCCAGAGCAGTGACTCCGTTTTGCGCCAGTCGATGCAAAGTTGGCGCTTTATAACGCTGCAGATAGTCCCGAGCAAAACCGTCGATAGAAATCAGTATTAAGCTATTTGCTGGGTGTTGTTTAGCAGGAGAAGCGCTAAGGTCCAGACAAATAAAGACAAAACACAGCACCATAGACAAATTACGCATCAGACAACCCTAACCCAGACAGAATAACAACAGTGTACTGAGCCTTTCAGGCTGTCAGATGACAAAACCGACCAAAGGTAAAAAAAATGCTATCAGTGGAAAGTCCGGAAGCATTCAGAGCTACAAATCGGAAAAACCAGGTCAGGCGACCACCTGCCAGCGTCCACCTTTGGCAGGGCCAGTACGAACCAACCTACCTTCAGCTTTGAGCTTCGCAAATTGCTTTTCAATGGCTCTGGAACTTAAACCCAGTTCATCCGCTATTGTTTTGGCACTGAGCCTATTGTCTTTTTTCAGCTTCTTCAGAATTTGATCTTCAGTTTTATACCAAGGGCCTGAAGCTTTTGTTTTTACTTTGTGTGCGTGTAGCTGCACAAACTGAGACAAGTCGACGAACGGCTGCTCAGGTAAAACCATCCTTGGCTGATGGCTCTGTATCAGTTGTAGTTCAGCGGCTAAGGACTCCTGGATACACCGCAGCATAAAGAGTATAAAACTGGTCGCGTCATGTTTGGGTGTGGCTTGTCTCAGGCTTTTATAATAATCGCGGGATTTTTCTTTCAGCATTGCTGTAAAAGGTAAATAGCAAAAAGAGGCGTGCCACTGCATTAAAACCAACTGCTGCCATAAACGGCACAAGCGGCCATTGCCATCTGAAAACGGGTGAATATAAGCCAGTTGAAAATGCATCAGGCAAGAGACCAGTAAAGGATGAAGCTGGTACTGTTGCAACGAAGTAATAAGCTCCTCGACCTGAGCCGCAACCTCTGAGGGCGCTGGCGGCATATGAACCAGCTTATGGTCCTCATAAACCCCAGCCCCCTGCTGGCGGTACTGACCCGCATCCGATGCAACATGGAGCATAAAAGCTGCATGAGCTTTACGTAGATCCACGCTCTGATAAGGCCGAAAGCTATCCAGTTGTTGATACAACGCCAAAGCATTTTTTGCCTGCCGGATATCCTGCACTAAAGCCACAACCCTTTTGCCTGCAGCCAAATCTTGCAACTGAATAAAAGACAGAGAATTATGATCAAGCGCCAGACTAGCCTGAATGGCTCTGAGCTTTAATGTCTCCAGTTGCGCGACTGAAGCCAAAGATAGAGCGTAACTCCAGTCGGCCACTTGTGCCTCAATACTTTGTATAAGGTTCGATAGCTCTGCTTCCGACTGATTAAAAGTCTGGTACTTATCCATCACACAAGCCTCTGCTTTACTTCAAAAAGTATATTTATTGACCTACTAAGACTAATAGAGGTTCACTGAAAAAACAAAGTGTTAGCATTAGTTGGTCATTTTTTCTAAATTTCTGGAAATAAAACCGAAAAAATAGAACAGATCAGCTTGCTTTCGTGATCCGGCTCACTAACTATTGAAAGACACACTATCAATAATTTCAAAACCTGTTCAACTGAACAGATTATGTGCAGGAGTTTTTGTGCAGGTAAGGCGTTATACAACTTCTGAACTTACGTTAAGGTTTTGGGCCGCATTTTTATTACTGCTGACCTTTAGCGCTATTTTTATAGTTTATGTCTATGCAGAAAAACGTATTGATGCAGCCAATGAGCAGCGGGTCTTCTCATTAAAAGTGATAGGAGAATTGCGTCAGTCTTCAGACGATTTAAGCCGAATGGCCAGAAGTTATATAGCCACAGGTGAACACCGTTACAAAAATCACTTTGACGAAATTATTGCCATCCGCAATGGTCAGGCCGCTCGTCCAATCAACTACTATCAAGTGTACTGGGATTTGGTCGACGACAACAACCTAAGACCCAGACCCGCAGGCTCGCGGATAGCACTGCTGGATTTAGCTGAAAATGCTGGATTCACACCAACGGAACTCGCCGCGCTGCAGCAAGCCAAAATTCAGTCTGATGCGCTGGCACTCAACGACATTAAAGCAATGCAGCTGCTGGAACGGCCAGAAACTGATCCTGTTGAAAAAGCAAAAAATAAAGAACAAGCCCTACTTGCTGTGTTTGACCAGAACTATCACACAGCGAAGAAAGCCATAATGCAACCCGTTGCCACCGTCTACAGTCTGGTGGATGAACGCACCGCGGATGAAGTCGAAGATGCCATGTTTTACGCCTTGATGATGCGTATCCTGTTTATTATGTCTGCTTTACTGCTGTTTTATGCCCTGTGGGATATTAAACGGGTTCATAACAGCATTCTGGGTGCTTCTGTCAGTCACCTCTATGAGCAAATTAAAGCCATGGGTCGGGGAGAAGTGCTGCAAAGTGCTGAACTGCGAAAGGCAAAACCAGGCAGTATTATGAGTTGGCTTGGCGCGACTCAACTTCGTCTAAACAGTTCGATACAAGAACGTCAGAGCTTGATCCACAGATTACAGCAAAAAGAGCAGTATCAGCGTACCTTAATTGACAGCATCCCTTTTGTTGTCTGGTTAAAAGACATCCACGGCAGCTACCTTGAAGTGAACCGCAAATTCGCTGAAGAATTTCCAGGTAAAGATATCAATGATTTAACAGGCAAAACCGATGCAGAGTTATTTGATGCACAACGTGCGTTAAGCCACGTTGTACATGATAAGCAAGTGCTGTCATCAGGCCAGCCGCAGCTGATCCAAACTCAGCATAAAGTCGGAGTCGAACAGCATTGGTTTGAGACCTACAAAGCACCTGTTTTAGTGGAGGGTGAGCATGTTGGTACAGTGGGCTTGTCGCGCGACATTACGCTTGAACATACAGCGGCGAATAAATTGCGCTTATCTGCCAGCGTATTCACCCATGCCCGCGAAGGCATTATGATCACCGATCCCTTAGGTGTGATCATAGATGTCAATCAAGCCTTTACCGAGATCACAGGCTATAGTGCCAAACAAGCTATAGGCTGCACGCCACGCTTGCTGCAGTCAGAACATCAGGATGAACAAAGCTTTAATGCTTTATGGCAACGCCTGCAGCAACAGGGCTTTTGGTCTGGCGAGCTCTGGAGTCGAAAAGCTTCAGGCGAGGACTATTTCCAAAGCTTAACCTTAAGTGCTGTGCTGGATGATAAGGGCCAATTGCAACATTATGTAGGTTTGTTTTCTGACATCACTAACCAGCACCAACAACAAAAGTATCTGGAAAAAATAGCACTTTATGATGGCTTGACCGGCCTCTCAAATCGCAGTGCCTTAACTCAACAGCTGCAGTCACTACTGAAAAAAACCAGCGCCGGGCAACTGCTCGCTATCGCCTATCTGGATCTGGATGGATTTAAAGAAATTAATGACCGCCATGGCCATCAGACTGGCGATCACTTTTTAATTGCCTTGTCTGAACGTTTAAAAACTCAATTGACCAAAGATGAGCTATTGGCTCGTATTGGCGGTGATGAGTTTGTGGTGTTATTACCACAACTTAGCGATAAAAAAGCGGGCATGAAAAAGATCCAGCAATTACTGGATGTCGTGGCTAAACCGATAAAAATCGATGAATGGATGCTCTCGGTGTCCGCCAGTATAGGCCTGACCTTTTATCCACAGGCAGATACAACAGAAGCTGAACAGTTGATACGACAAGCGGATCATGCGATGTATCAGGCCAAACAGGATGGCAAAAACCGTTGCCACGTCTTTGATACTGACTACGCCCGCAGTTTGCGTGGACATCAGGAAACTATACTGGATATTCGTCAAGGTCTGGCGCAAAAGCAATTCAGGTTGTTTTATCAGCCAAAGGTCAATATGCACACAGGAGAAGTGATAGGAGCAGAAGCCCTGATCCGCTGGTTGCATCCTCAAAAAGGTATGGTGGCTCCAGCTCTGTTTCTACCCGCCATAGAGCAGCATAGCCTGGGCGTGGAGTTAGGTTATTGGGTGATTGAAGAGGCATTACGGCAACTGGCTGAATGGCAACGTCAAGGGATGACTATCCCTGTGAGTGTGAATATTTCCGCCTATCATTTACAGCAACCGGACTTTGTCAATCGTCTGCAGTTGTTGCTGCGTTTTTATTCAGAGGTGCCAGCATCCTTACTACAGCTGGAAATTCTGGAAACCAGCGCGCTGAATGATTTAACCCATGTGCAAGCCGTGATGCAGGCCTGTATCCGAAGCGGTGTTAGTTTTGCTTTGGACGACTTTGGCACAGGCTATTCTTCTTTAACCTACTTAAAACGTTTGCCTGCCACAGTGTTAAAAATCGATCAGAGCTTTGTCCGTGATATGTTGGTCGACCCGGACGATTTGGCCATCCTCAAAGGTATTATTGTGCTGGCCAATGAGTTTAAACGTGAAATTGTTGCAGAGGGTGTTGAAACTACAGAACATGGGGAGCTTTTGCTGCAATTAGGTTGTACTCATGCACAGGGCTACGGTATAGCACGCCCCATGCCCGCCGAGCAGTTTATGCCGTGGAAAAAAGCCTGGCTGCTGCCTGATGTCTGGGCCAAAGCCTGTATCGGTGGCGCAACAACTATCTCAGGCACCGATAAAACATTGACCGCAGACTCTAAGCACAGAGCCATTTAAAGCTGAAGCATCAGGTCTGGCGAAAAAAGCTACAGCCAAAGCAACATCTTCAGGTAAACCAGCCTGATGCAGTGAGTTCATTCTGCGCCCTACTTCCCTCACCATCATTGGCATAGCGGCGGTCATTTGGGTTTCAATAAAACCTGGGGCTATAGCATTAAAGGTGATGCCCCTGACTGATTGTGTTGCCATAAACTGACAGTATCCGATTAACGCAGCTTTTGAGCTGGCGTAGTTGGTCTGGCCTTTTTGACCTGCCAGGCCGTTCATTGACGACAACAGCAGTACACGACCGTTGTTTTGGATCTGATGCCGTTCCAGCAAAAGTGCGTTGATCCTTTGTACCGCACGCAGGTTAATATCCAGCGTCTGCGTCCACTGAGTTTCAGTCATACGATGAAACAACTTATCCCGGGTAATGCCAGCGTTGTGCACCAGAATATCCAGTTGGATCCCTTGTTGTGTCAACCAGTCACTTAAGGTTTCAGCACTTTGGGGTTGACTGATATCCAGCAGCAAAGCTTTACCGGCTAACTGCTGCATTAAGTCCGTGAGTACTGGTCCAGCTTGTGGAATATCCAGTCCAATCACGGTAGCGCCCTGCTCTGTCAGTGTTTTGGCGATAGCAGCGCCAATACCACGGGCTGCTCCAGTCACTAAGGCAGTTTTCCCCTGCAACGGCTGCTGCCAGGGTTTTAATACCGTGACAGGCGCCGCAGAGACTGGCAATACTTGCCCTGTGACATAAGCTGAGGCCCTGGACAGGAAAAACTCTACGACGGGTAGCAGTTCCTGTCGTACATCGTGGTGCAGAGTTAACAGATTCGCTGTGGTGCCAAAACGTCCCAGCTCTTTAGCTATCGAACGGGTAAATCCCGATAAAGCTGCAGCGGCTGCAGCGGCATCAGCACTGGATACATCATCTATTGCGCGGGCAAGTACAATAAAGCGGCCATTTGGGGTTAACCTTGGCAACAGAGGAGTTAACTGCTGCCACAGCATATCCAACTCGCAGGTGCTTTGCAGTTGTGTACCATCAAATACCAATGCCTGTAGCGGCTGTCCTGTATCTTGCAGGCTCACTGTTGCCAGACTACTTAACTGTTGCCGCAGCAAGACACTATGCTCCGAGGCTTTGCCACACAGCAGTAAACTCCCTGTAAAACACTGAGTTTCCCCGTCCGGTCTTTGCAACAAAGCTGGCTGTGGCACGCCACACCAACGGCCTACCGCAGAATTTAATAACGCTGTTATCCAGGATGCCATTATTAAAGCTTAGTCTGGTGAAAAGTTTTGCTATCTTAGCGATACGGCTGCTTATACTCCAGCCTGATCGCCTTAAAAGATAAAACCAGCATTGCAGCTGGTTTTATCTGAGTGAGTGCACAGAAGTAACTCAGGCTTTTTTCACCCAGGCTGCACACCAGCCTTCAGCACTGACTAGTTTGCCCGGGAAAATATTACATCCCCTTAACGCATCACCGTCTTTGCCCTGCACTTGCATACAGTTGGCACAATTAGCTCCAGCCACAGTAGACTTATCGACATATTTCATTGCTACTGCCAGTGGATCATCAGCTTTCACCTGCTCCTGAGCCAATGCATGCAATGCTGTGCCACCTAAGGTAATGCCTACTAAGGTGGAGGCCGATAGTTTTAAAAAATTACGTCTGTCTAAATTTCCCATCTTGTTACTCCGTTTTTGTCATTGTTGCATCAAGGTGTTCTGCCCCTTGACGTTACTTGGCTATCTACCTTACTGAGTATGGACGAAATAAGATTATATGGCTTTGATCTAAAGCAGTTTTTTATAGGTTCAACTGGCAAGTTCAACAGACAGTTCTGTAAACATCAGTTCCAGATCCTGGACTTCGTGACATAAAACTTTAGCCATTGCTCTATGGTGCCTTGCTGCCGTTGTTCTTGCAGGTAAAGGTTAAAGGCAGCTAGTTTCGGTTTCCAGCGAGGGTGAAATGCGACCGTCAGAGCCACAGCATTAAAACCTTGTGCAGAGCGATACAGAGCCTCATCGGGAAAGTGATGATGCAATAACCAGTTCGCGACATGCTCGTTGATGAAGGCAAAATCACAACGACCATTGAGCAACATTTTCAGTTGAGTCAGCTCGCTGGAAGAATCGACCCGCGCCGTTTCATTGCTACTAAAATACGGCTCTAAGGCGTCATAAACATAATACTGGCGGGTGCAAACCGTTTTTCCCTTCACCAACTCAGACAATTGAGCCTGCGCTGCTATAGGATGGCGAGCCAGTAAATAATCTTTGTGTTCCAGTAAAGGCTCAGAAAACAATAATTTTTCTGGATGTTGTGTCCACTCTTTCGCTAATAAAATAGCGTCTACTTCCCCTTGGTAGAGTCGATGCTCAGACCGGGTTCTGTTATCGAACACATAATGCACAGCAATATTTTGCTGCTGAAAAAAGTCCTGCAATATCTCCGGAACCAAACCAACCACCTTTTGTGTGGTTTCGTCCTGATACATATAAGGTGGCACCTGAGGGTAATAAAGCACAAATTTAAGATCAGCTGGTGTGAGATCAAGTTGCTTCGCAACAGCGCAGCCCCCTGAAGCCACTAACATCAAAATCAGTACTTTTAATAGTTTCATACCGTTATCCGTCTAACCAGACCAAAAGCTATCTGTCGATTAAGTCGATGATACTAGCATTAGCGTTTTTATCAAATACTTGTTTTTAGCCAGAGTCCTCCGAAAAATTATGGCCTGACTGTTGTCAGTGAACCAACAGTGACATAGAGTGCCGCCACATCTTATTTTTCTGAGTTTTAGTGAGTTATGAAACAACACCTTTTGTGGTTTGGTATCGCCAGCTTAGTTTTGTCTGCCTGCAGTCAAACGTCCGGTATTCATCAATCTAATCAGTTTGATAACAATGGGCTGGATAAAAAAGCCAAAGCATTGAGTGGCACCTATCAGTTGCAGCAAGGCGCAGCATTAAAAGCTCAGTGGCTGACACCGGAGTTGTTATCCGGTCTTGAAGAGCAATTGAAGTACCTGAACAAAAAGTCAGTAGCACAGCAGCATAATTTACCAGGTTTAATCATCACTAAAAGCCAGTTGCAGCAAAGCATCCATGACTTACTGCAATGGGCGGAGCAACCCACGGCTGAAGGAGGCAAAGCTTTTGCACTGCACCAACTCTCAGGTGAAGATGGCAAAGGTAATGTGCAGTTTACCGGTTACTACGTGCCGGTGTTTAAAGTACGGACCACAGCGAATGCAGAATACAAATACCCTATTTATCGTAAACCTGCAGGGTTAACAAACTACCCGAATCGCGAGCAAATTGACTTCGAACAAGCGCTGGCGGGTCAAGGGCTGGAACTGTTTTACAGCAACAGCCTGGTCGATAATTTTTTTATGCAGGTACAAGGCTCTGGTGTAGTCGAAGATGAATATGGTCAGCAGCATTTATTAAGTTATGGTGGCGGCAACGGTCATTCGTACCGCAGTTTAGGCAAAGTTTTGATTGAAATGGGCGAATACACAGCCGACACCATATCCGCTTCAGCCATTAAAGAATGGCTGGCGAAACATCCGCACAGACAACGTGAACTGATGAGCCGCAACCCCAGCTATACTTTTTTTTCTGCAGGTTTGGATAAACCCGTAGGTGCCGCCAATGTGCCTTTAACGCCATTGCACTCTATAGCGGTAGACCCGGCTTTTATTCCTTTAGGTTCGGTGTTACTTTCGCAGGTGCCGGTGCTGGATAACAAAGGTGAATTAACAGGCCATGAGTTCAGATTAATGCTGGCACAGGATAAAGGCGCGGCTATTAAAACCCCGGGCCGGATTGATGTCTATCAGGGTATTGGGGAGGAAGCGCAGCAGCGCAGCGACAGCTTGCGCCATTACGGCAAAATCTGGCTGGTTTTGCCGAAAACTTAATACCTAAGGGTCAGAGCCAAAGCTCTGACCCATTACTTTCAGTGAAGATATCAATTCAGATGCTTTTTCAGTGCCTGACCGGCTTGATCCAGTGCGGCTTGCGTAGCTGGTACATCAGAGAGCACATTCAGTAAACCAAAGTCGTGGATCATGCCGTTGTAGCGCACTGACGTCACTGTCACTCCAGCCGCATCCAGTTTGTTGGCATAAGCTTCCCCCTCGTCACGCAGTACATCTAAAGCTGCGGTTTGTACCAGCGCTGGTGGTAAACCTTTTAACTGCTCTGTGGTTGCACGCAGTGGTGAGGCATAAATTTCGTTACGTTCAGCTGGGCTCGTGGTGTAGTTATCCCAAAACCACTGCATCATATTTTTGCTCAGGAAGTAGCCGTCTGCAAACTGGTTGTAGGACGTATTTTCAAAGTTCGCGTCTGTCACAGGCCATAACAGCAACTGGAATTTAAGTTTTGGAGTACCCGCTTCTTTAGCTTTTAGAGCTACCACCGCCGCCATATTGCCACCGACACTGTTACCGGCAACTGCTAAACGTGAGCTGTCGATATTCAGCTCTTTACCATGCTCTGCTACCCATTTGGTTGCAGCATAAGCTTGATTAATAGCTGTTGGGTATTTGGCTTCCGGTGATGGCGTGTAATCCACATACACAGCAACTGCACCAGAGCGGCTGACTAAATCACGGATTAAACGCTCGTGGGTTGGAAAATCTCCTAACACCCAACCACCACCGTGGAAAAACATAAAGGCTGGCAATACCCCTTTGCTGCCTGCAGGACGCACCACCACCAGTTTTAATGGCTTGCCATCAATCCTAATGGTTTTTTCACTGATCTCAGCAGCTGGTAATGTGGCACCGGCCTGAGCACCAGTTAAGACAGCTCGGGCATCTTTAGGCGACAATTGCTCTAAAGGTGTACCACCGCCCTGAGCCAGTGCATTTAAAAAGCCTTGCGTCTGTTGTTCTACCTGTACATCAAGAGCAGGACCACCAGCGGCGAAAGCACTGTTAATGCCTAAAGCAATGACTGTGAAACCTACAATTTTACGAAATCTGTTCATATTCATCTCCTCGCCGCAGCGGGCAGCGGTTAGTGGTTAGCGGGTAGCGATAACAGGATTCTTACTCATCTAACTATTATCGCGATACATTAATGATTAAAAAATTTAGCTTATTGGGCTGACTGTTGTGCTGTTAGCTAACAATCACTAAACGCACATCAATATTGCCGCGGGTTGCGTTGGAGTACGGACAGACCTGGTGAGCTTTAGTCACTAAATCCTGCGCTACTTCCATGCTTACACCTGGCAGGCTGATTTGCAGTTCGATATCCAGACCAAAACCACCTGGGATTTGACCAATACCCACCTCAGCCGTGATTTTGGATTCGTTACTCACCAGCACTTTTTGCTGGGAAGCGACATATTTAATGGCACCTAAGAAACAGGCTGAGTAACCAGCGGCAAATAACTGCTCAGGGTTCGTGGCTGAACCACCAGCACCACCTAATTCTTTAGGAGTGCTTAATTTCACATCCAATACGCCGTCTGAAGAGACTGAACGACCGTCACGACCTGAAGTTGAAGTTGCTGTTGCTTTGTAAAGTACTTGCATGATGTATTCCTCTGTTAAGTTTATCTGTTTGCAATATGTGTTATCGCAATAACTGTATAATTTAAAGAAAATGGGTGAACTCACCCGGTTTTACTGCTGTTACTGCCAGTCCTTACGGACCTGATCTCTACTCTTTACGAACTCTTTTCTACCTACTGTATCCGGTCGTTTTACTGCTGTTAAATCAGCTGTTCGACCTGACTTGTGACTATATTATTGCGATAACTATTATTTCGCAAGTTTAATTTTGAATTATTTTGAGAAATTTAACTAACACTATGATTTTTAATGGATTAAAAATTAAAAAAGGGCCACAAAGGCCCTTTTTCCCACAAATAAACTTCAGAGTCGTTTGGTTAGCTGTGCCCGTAACTGCACTAACTCCTGACGTAGTGCATGGATCTCTGGCTCAGCCATACCGCAACTTAAACCTACAGTACGATTCACTTCAACTGCCTGCACTCGCATAGCCCATCCCGCTTTGGTTAAACGAATTTCCAGAGTGCGTTCATTTTGCGGATTACGGGTTCGGATCAACAAGCCCATAGCTTCCATTCGTTTAATCACAGGAGTTAAAGCACCTGAGTCTATTTGTAGCTGCTCGCCCACATCTTTTAACGCCAAACCATCGTTCTGCCACAAAATCAGCATGATTAAGTACTGCGGATAAGTCAGACCCAGTTTATCCAACAAAGGCTTATACACCTTAGTCATCGCCAAAGAGGTGGAATACAAGGCAAAACAGAGCTGCTGATCCAGATGCAAAGCTTTTTGGTTTTGAGCATCCAAAGGGGTTGGGATTTGGTCTGAAGAATTCGCCATGCTGAAATTGCCTGTCTAAGAGCTAACAAACCGCAAGGTTAATCAGCCGATAGTCAAAGGTCAACTTCTTCTGCGTTTTTGTGAGCTAATCCAGATTGCTTCTCAACATTCGTGCTTTCTATAAATTTTCCCATGGGACTCTTGATATCCTTTTTTTAACCCTCACTTATGTACCGTTCGTTACATAACGCATGTTTATTAGCCAGTCCATCACTATTTTTTGTAGTGTCCTACAAAATCAAAGTGCTGAGGACCGGGTAATAGCTATGAAGTTTTAGATCGTTGCCCACAGTAGCCGCCTTAGCAAATAACACAGGCGTTACTACGGAATACAGCAGGAGTCTTGATGCAAAAAATTTTATTGGTTTTAGTGATGCTAGTGCTGGGCCTGCCAGCTCAGGCACAAGTAGCAGCTATTGATATCGTCAAGGGCGAAGGCGAAGTTTTAGGTTTGCGTTTGGGGTATAGGCCTTCTGAGTGGCATCTGTCTGAAATACCTGTCTTAGGCGATGCCCGGCTCTATATGGAAGTCAGCGCAAATCTGTGGCGTTACGGTGAAGAGCCCGAATATGAAAGTAACATTGCGCTCGCTTTGTCTCCAGTACTGGTGAAACAATTCAGTACCTTCTATGACAGAGCCTTGTTTTGGGAATTTGGTATAGGTTTTAGTTTGCTCAATAAACAACGTTTTGCTGGCAAAGATTTAGGCTCTCATTATCAATTTGAAGACCGCATAGGATTGATCTGGCAGGTGCAAAGTCAAGCTCAACTGGCACTGCGTTATATGCATTACTCCAATGCAGGACTGCAAAAACCTAATCCGGGCCTTGATTTTATTGCCTTATCTTATGCCTATAGATTTTGAATCTGTAATCCAACGCACATAAAAGCCGCCTGAAAAGGCGGCTTTGTTTTTAAATCAGAAACATCAGACTTTAAAGCGGGTTACCAACGCATTCAAATCCACAGCAAGGCGCGACAATTCATGAGCGGAGGCGCTGGTTTGGTTGGCTCCAGCGGCAGTTTGTGCGGCCAGATCGCTGATATTGACAATGTTGCGGTCAATTTCACGCGCTACTTTGGCTTGCTCTTCGGCCGCACTTGCGATCACCAGATTACTGTCGCTTATTTTATTAATGCGTTGGGTAATAATACTCAAAGCTTCGCCTGCAGCCTGCGCTACGGTTAAGGCATGGCCTGCTTTGTCGCTGCTGTGTTTCATTGCGCTGACCGCATCCCCTGTACCACTGCGGATCTTCGCGATCATCTCTTCAATTTCACGGGTTGAAGTTTGAGTACGATGCGCCAGCGCCCGAACTTCATCGGCTACTACAGCAAAACCACGACCCGCATCTCCCGCTCGCGCCGCTTCAATAGCAGCGTTTAATGCCAGTAAGTTTGTTTGTTCGGCAATAGCACGGATCACGTCCAGAACCTTACCAATGTCCTGAGACTGCACAGCCAGACCCTGGATCAAATCCGACGTTAACGCCACATCCTGATTCATATCGCGGATGGCTTTTACGGTTTCATCGACTTGCTGTTGGCCCTGTACCGCCATTTTGGCGGATTCTGTCGACTGCTCAGAGGTTTGTACTGCAGTTTGTGCCACCTCATCGACGGCAGAACTCATCTCGGTAATAGCCGTTGCGGCTTGCTGAATTTCGTCATTTTGCTGCTGTAAACCACGGGACGAGTCTTCGGTGACAGAATTTAATTCTTCAGCAGCAGACGCTAACTGATCCGAGGAATTAGAAATATGGCTCATCGCATCCCGCAAATTTTGCTGCATTTTTTGTAGTGCGGCCATCAAACGACTAGCTTCATCTGCACCACTGACGGCGATTTTCTGAGTTAAATCGCCTGAGGCCACAGTTTCTGCCACAGTAACCGCCTCATTCATAGGAGCGGTAATACTTCGAGTCATCCACAGCGCAATAAAAATACTGACGCTAATACCGACGAGGATAGCGAGAATCACAAAAATTTTACTGGTCTCATAGTTTTCAGTGGAAAGTGCTGTCTGTTGTGTGGAATGCTCTCTGTTGATCTGCGCCAATTGCATCAGAGCTTTAGTCATTTTATCTGAATGGCCTGTTAACTCTTCATGACTGATCCGGGTTGCTTCCGTTTTATTACCCGAATCAAGCGCCTGTAATAAGCGAGCCTGGCTTGCAAAATAACTTTCTTGTGCAGCAACAAACTGCTGATAAACTTCGCGTTCCCCTTCGATAGAAATTAGTGTTCCGTACTTCTGTTGATGAACAGCTACATCAGCCCTGACTTTGGCCAAAGCCGCCTGATAATCCGTTTTTTGCTGCTCCGTCTCTGCTAACATCAAACGAAAAGTAAAAATTCGTACTCGCATCATATCCAAATTTAATGCGGCCAGACTATCCAGCGTTGGAATAGTGTTACCCTCAATCTCATCGGAGACAGTTCGCATTTGCGCCATATTCATCAGTGCCATGCTGCCTTGTAAGACCACCAACAAACCCAATACTGCGAACCCAGCCAATAAGCGGGCGCCAATGTTATAGTTCCTTAAAAACATTTGTGTCTTTCCTGTGATTGATTTTTAGAGACGAGCTTTATTTCCATAAAAGTCTAGGCGACAAAATAAAAAAAACTCAATTTTTTTCAGTAAATTACGCACTAATATTCATATTTGTACTGAGAAAACAAAGACTGAGCTAACTGCCAGATGGGCCCTGGTCTTTGATTTCCAATCCGCAGACCATCCACCTCGACCACTGCTGCCACTTCTTTGCTGGAGCTGGTTAACCAGACCTCATCAGCAATCAGTAACTCATGTTTGCTGACAGGCCGTTCTTCTACGGTCAGCTTACTGTGCTGACGTAAAATACTCAGTAACAGCTGACGCGTAATGCCGGGCAGTATCTTGTGACTTAGAGGCGGCGTGATGACCACCTTATTCTTAACAATAAATACATTGGTTGAACTGCCTTCGGTTAAAAACCCATGCTGATCAAACAGAATGCATTCATTTAACCCCAAAGCGGCCGCCTGCTGGTGATGCATCACATTGCCCAGTAAAGCGGTAGACTTAATATGGCAACGCTGCCAGCGTAAATCCTCAGCTGTGATCACTTTGTAACAAGGTGCAGTCTCTGTATCCGCCAGAGGTTCTGCGGCTATCTCAAAGCTATAAGCAAAAATAGTAGCAGCAATAGCTTTTGGATAGGCATGAGCTCTCTTTGTATCAGTTCCACGACTTACGTGCAGGTAGATGCCAAGATTGCCCTCACCATTGGATTGGATTAACTGCTGCACCAGTTGCTGCCAATCCTGCACTGTCATCGCACACTGAATATCTAAAGCTGCCAGACCTGTTTGTAAACGCTGGATATGAGCAGCAAACCCCACGCAACGCCCACCATAAGACGGGATCACCTCATAAATACCATCACCGAATAAAAAGCCTCTGTCCATAGGCGAAATTTTTGCCTCAGCCGCCGGCATAAATTGTCCATTTAAGTACACCACACTCATCTGTTTTATCCTGCCTGTTTTTTAGTCTGGAAAACAAAGATGCTGTAAATCAGCAATTAATAACTCTGCATGGTCAGGCGATAAACTATCCTCAGTCAGACTGGCAAGGCCTGTCACGCCGTCAACAGCACCGCGCTCCACTAAATAAGCTAAGAGTTCTTTCGGCTGACAGTCGAGCAGCCAGCCACAACCAGTCTCTGCATCTTTAAGCTTTGACACTAATGCCAGTACGCCATAAGCAGCCCAGTTAGATACGTCGGCCAGTAATAATTCGTCACAATAAGTAACAGACGGAGTGATAGCCAGCTGCGATACCGCCTGATAAAGCTTCCCCATCCCAATTTCATTGCCACCATCACCTATTGCTATAGCTGGACAACAGGCCTGTTGAAAAAATACATCAAAATTAGCGCAACGTGCCGAGATATCCTGCCCTCGCATATTGTAATAGCGACCATCTGCGGCCAAACCTGGTCTTTCTATGGAAATAATTAGTTCAGGGTGGTGTTGCTGCAAAAACTCATCAGCAAAAGCCGCTGCATCTGTACTATTGACCGGTAGTTGTAAGCAGGAATAATCGTCTCTTAACGCTGAAAATAACGGCTCACCACAACAGAGTAAGGGCGTGGCTCCCAGTTTTTCCAGTACCTTGTATAACACCAGAGCACCAACAGGGCCGTCAGTTTCAAAGCTATCGCCGACCGGAAAGCCAGTACCTATCAGTACTAAGCCTTTGCAACCGACCATGAGCTGAGCTGCCCGCAAATAACTACCTGTTGGTAAATGCGCTAATAACGTGGCCATACCACGCAGGTTTTGCCTGACCATCATCTGCTCTATGTCAGCACTGAGCCTGAGTAAATCCATTGACCTTAACTCCGTAATTCCATAGCCAACTGAGCCCAATACTTTTGTTGTTCGTGCTGATAAGCCAAAAGCTTTTCGGGCTCCATTTTATAAAAGCTAACCCTCTGGCCTTGTCGGCGCTGAGCTAAAGCAGCGGCATCAGAGGCAAGTATCACTCCGGGTTTAGGGTACCCCCCCAGAGTTTGCCGGTCATTTAAAAGCACTATAGGCAAGCCATCCGGTGGCAGTTGCACAGCGCCATAACAAATGCCCTCAGATAACAAAGCTTTAGGCTGGTACAATAGCGGTTCGCCCTGTAATCGATAGCCCATGCGATCATACAAGCCGGACACCTGATACTCAGTGTTGCAGAGCTGCTGCCATTGTGAATTGTCAAACCAGTGCTGTTGATACCCTGGCACTAAACCCAGTTCGAGCGAAGCTGAGAAGTCAGGCCAAAATTTTTCCGGTAAAGACCAGAGTAAAGGCCTGTATGCCGGGCGCACAGGTAAAAACTGACCTTGTTGTAATGCAGCCCCGGCAATGCCTCCGACTTTTTCCCGCAGCACAGTGCTGTTGCTGCCAAAGTGTTTGGGGAGCTGGAAACCTCCCGCTACCGCCAGATAACACCTCAGCCCGGATTTGGCAAAGCCTAACTCAATTACATCGTCTTTTTTAATTCGATGACTTTGCCACAAGGCCTTAGACTGGCCATTCACCTTGAGTGGCATTTGAGCGCCGGTCACACAAAACACTGTATCAGCCAAAGCCACTGCAATCAAACCACCGACTGAGATTTCGATCTGGCAGCTTGGATGTGGGTTTTGCAGCAACAGATCGGCAGTGCGGTAGCTGATCGCATCTGCGGGCCCGCCCTGAGTTAAGCCTAAGTGGGCATAACCAAAACGCCCCAGATCCTGCAAGGTCGCAAGCACGCCGGGATGCAATACTACAAATGCAGACATCAGCACAATTCCTGCGGCAATTGGCCACCTAAAGCCAAAAATTCATTTCGGCTTATTGATTGAAACCGAACTCTGTCGCCTACCGCAAAAGGCATCAATGCTTCGGCGGTTCCGGCACACTCTGGTTTGAATAAAGCCGTTGGACATAAACCCAGAATATTCCAGCCACCCGGCGATTCAGCCGGATATACCGCGGTTTGTCTATCCGCTATCCCCACAGCACCTTGAGGAACTTTAGGACGGGGACTCACTAAACGCGGTGTAGCAAGACGTTGATCCAGCTCCCCCAAATAAGCAAAACCGGGCGCAAAACCTATGGCATAGACTCTGTAGTCCACTGACTGATGTAAATCAATCAGTTGTGTTGGGCTTAAGCCCGCCCTTTTCGCTACCGCCTCCAAATCCCACGCCTTGTGATAATACACAGGCAATACCACTAGCCGGCTGGCTTGCTCTTTTACTGACTGGCTTAAGCTGAGTTGCTGTTCCAGCAAAGTTTTGATCATCAGCAAGCCTTGGTGATCAGGTTTTAATACAATCAATAAGGATGCATAAGAAGGCAATAATTCCTGCAGCTGCTCACCCAACAACAACCGGACTTGCAGTTGCAGCTGCTGCAACTGACTCAGGTTTTTCTCTGATATTTCTGCTGGTAAATATAAAATCAGTGCGTTCTCACCCGCCAGCTCCAGTTGGATCATGTCCCCCTCAGCAACTGACGAATGGATTTGACTAAAACAACGGCCGCTGGATTATCGCCATGCACACATAAAGTATCAGCAACAAGAGCGACTTTATCCCCCGTATCACTGACAACAGTGCCAGTTTGCAGTAACTGCTGCACTTGCTCCAGCGCAGCCTGATAATCCAGCACACTACCTGCCTGACTGCGAGGTGTTAAAGAGCCATCTGTTTTGTAGCGCCGGTCAGCAAAAGCTTCAAACAATAATTCCAGCTGATAACCTTTGGCCAGTTGCTTGTGCTCTGTTGCCGAAACACTCGCCAACAGCATCAGCTTTAAGGATTTATGATAGCCAGCGACCGCCTGCATCACAGTTGCAAGCAAGGTAGGATTTGCCATCATATCGTTATACAAAGCACCATGAGGCTTGACGTAACTCAGTTCCAGCCCAAGACTTTTGGCTACCCCATCCACGGCGGCAATCTGATACCACAGCAAATGCTTCAGCTCCTCTGCCGGCATTTTGATGGAGCGACGACCAAAGCCTTGTCTATCGTCATAACTGGGGTGCGCGCCAATTTCGACCTGATGTTGTTTTGCCAAAGTTAAAGTACGCACCAATACCGTCGGATCACCGGCATGAAAGCCACAGGCAATATTGGCCTGGTCAATCAAAGGCATCACCTCTGAGTCTAGTCCCATGTGCCAGGCACCAAAACTTTCGCCTAAGTCACAATTTAATTTGAGCAAAGTGTGCATTAAAAACTCGCTAAAGAAGTGTTCAGCAGATCCGTCACCAGCATATGGCCCGGACTGTGGGTGATACAAAATTCAGGCTTTGCCTGGGCGATCACTGCTTGCGGTGTTACACCACAAGCCCAAAATACTGGTACCTCGCCCTGCTGAATGCTTACAGCTTCGCCATAATCTGGTGATCGGAGATCCAAAATACCAATAGCCTCTGGATCGCCAAAATGTACCGGAGCACCGTGCACAGCAGGAAAACGACTACAAATCTGAATAGCACGTATCGCATCAGCAGGCTTCATCGGTCTCATACTGACCACCATAGTGCCGGAAAAGCGCCCTGCAGGGACGCATGGCAGATTGGTATTGTACATAGGGACATTTTTGCCTTCGCTAATATGGCGGATCTCCAGCCCTGCGGAAATTAACGCTTCCTCAAAAGAAAATGAGCACCCAATCAGAAAACTAACTAAATCTTCCTGCCATAAAGCGTTAACATTCTTTACTTCATCTGTCAGCTTGCCATGGCGGAAAATACGATAGCCAGGTAAATCGGTCCGAAGGTCAATGTCCTTTCCCAATTCAGGCAGTAAAAATTGACCGGGTTCAGATACCGCCACTAAAGGGCAGGCTTTAGAATTGCGCTGGCAAAACAGCAAAAACTCCGCCGCCCAGCTCTGTGGCAAAATCGCCATATTGCACTGCACATAACCGGACGCTAAGCCGCTGGTCTGGCTGCTAAACAGACCTGTTCGGATCTGTTGACGTAACTGATAAGGGCTAAGACTATTCATCATCTGGAGCAAAAGGATGGAATAAATCCATACTAGCGGATTTAGTGATCTTTCCCAACCCTCTGTGACAAAAGCATAATTTACCTGGTAAAACATAAGAAATTGCCCGGAGGACGAAGCGATCTGATCGGGATGTTTTACATTCAGGTAAAACATAAAAAAGAGCACCGAAGTGCTCTTTTCATGCTATCAGCCCGAGTTTATTTTGAGGTCAATGGCTCGCCATAACTGGTTACGGCTGGTTTTCTATTGCGATTGAATCTGGCTTTCACTTTGCGCTTGAAGGTTTCCAGACTGTCATAGAAAGTCGGTACCACCAGCAAAGTCAGCACAGTAGAAGTCAGTACCCCACCTATCACTGAAATCCCCAGAGGTTTGTAGAACGCAGCGCCCTCACCTATACCAATAGCGACAGGCAGCATACCTGCAACTAAAGCAAAAGTGGTCATCAGAATTGGACGTAAGCGCTCACGACCAGCAGCAATTAACGCCTCTTCCAGCCCTAAACCTTCACTTTCCTTTTTACGGGCGCAATCAATCAGCAAAATACCGTTTTTCACCACTATCCCCATCAACATCACCACGCCTATTAAACTCATCAGGTTTAAGGTTGCACCGGCTATCAACAAGGACAACACCACACCGATCAGAGATAAAGGCAAAGACATCATAATAGAGACTGGTGCCAGGAAGCTGTGGAACTGAACTACTAAAATCAGGTACATCAACATCACAGCTAAACCCAAAGCCCCAAAAATGCTGCCGAAGACTTCTTCCTGATCACGGCTCTGACCACCGGACACCACATCATAACCAGGCGGGAATGGAATAGTTTTCAGCAGTTTTTTCGCATCGGCATCTACTTCACCAAAACTGCGACCTTGTACGTTGGCACCAACAGCCATCATACTCTCGCGGTCTAAGTGCTCAATCACTGCAGGCCCTTTGCCTACTGTCACTGTGGCTATTTGTTCCAGCGGGATCATAGCGCCGGTGCGATTAGATAATAGCGGCAAGCGTTCCAAATCCTGCACTGTCATCCGTTCTTCCGGTTTAATACGAACATAAACGTTACGGGTTTCCCCTGTTGGATCTATCCAATCGCCAATCTCAGCACCAGCAAATGCCAGACGTAGGGCACTGGCCGCATCACTCATCGACAACCCCAAGCTGGACGCCAAACCACGGTTAAACTCAATTTGAAGTTCAGGTTTAGGATCCTGAGTCGATAAGCCAACATCCACAGCACCAGGCACAGTTTTCAACTTTTCCATGTAATCCATCACCAGACCTTCCAACACTCGGCTATCCGGCCCACGGAACTGAATTTGCAGTGCTTTACCGCCACCACCGCCATTTAAATCAGCGGAGACAGTGTATTCAGCCCCCACCAGTTGCTGCACCTTGGCACGTAATTCCGCCGCCACTTCACGGGAACTACGATCACGTTCATATTCTTTTTTCAACCGGACAAAGATTTGAGCCCGGGTAATATTGCCCTGAGTTCCTACAGTGGTTTGGGTATATAACTTTTCAGGCAACTGGCGGGCTATAGCTGCCGCCTGCTCGGCTTTTATACTGGTGTACTCGATACTGGCTTCTGAAGGCGCACGCACTGAAATCACCACACCACCATCGTCAGTTTCAGGCAGGAAACCTGAACCACCATGAGCACCTTGCAGATAGATAGCACCAAAGAAGGAACCAAAAGCCAGCAACCACATCGACTTACGGTGTTTTAACGCCCAGCCTATTAATCTGGAGTAACGTTCAGCCTGATGATCAAACCAGAGATTAAAACGCTGTAATACTTTGCCAAGACCACGGCGTTTGGCATTTTTATCATGGTCCGGATCGTGCCAATAGGCGGACATCATCGGATCCAGCGTAAAGGAGATAAACAAAGACACCAACACAGAACAAGCCACAGTTAAACCAAAAGGCTTAAACCACTGCCCGGTAATACCATCCAAAAAGGCGATAGGAATAAATACCGCCACAATAGACATAGTGGTAGCGATAACCGCCATTCCAATTTCTTTGGTGCCATCACGGGCGGCGGTCATGTTGTCTTTGCCCATTTCCATATGGCGGACAATGTTTTCCCGCACTACGATGGCATCGTCAATCAGAATACCAATCGCCAGTGACAAGCCTAACAGCGACATAAAGTTCAGCGTAAAACCACAGGCCCAGACCGCGATAAAAGACGCTAACACTGAAGTAGGCAGAGCCAGTGAGGTAATCAGTGTCGAACGCCAGGAATTTAAAAACACAAAAACAGTGACAATAGTCAGTAAAGCGCCCATAGACAGTGCTTCTGTCACGTTGCGCATACTAGCCGCGACGTCTTCACCTGAGTCACGTACCACCACTAATTCAAAATCGGCAGGTAAGGTTTTCTTTAACTCTTCAATTTTTGCTTTGATATCGTCCGTCACACTGATAGTGGAAGCGTCACGGGCTTTAATCACGTCGATACCCAAAGAAGGCGTACCATTAAAGATAGACAAACGGCGCTGCTCTGCGGCGCCATCCACCACCTCAGCGACTTGCTCTAACCGTATGGCCTGATCGCCGTTACGTTTTACCACCATTTGTTCAAATTCACGCACATCGCGCAGACGGCCCTGGATACGAATACCCTGCTCTTCCATACCGTTCACAACCCGGCCTACTGGTGCAGCCACGTTTTGCGCACGCAAAGCATTGACCACATCCATAGCCGACACATTGGCTTCACGCATCGCATTGGAGTTCAAGAACACTGTCATTTCACGTTCTTTTTCCCCTTCCAGATTGACCAGCGCTACACCAGGCACAGCTCGTATTTCGCGGGCTATTTGATGTTCAGCCAGTTGCGACAGTTCTATCGGATCCATGGATTTGGACGATAAAGCCAGCGACATAATAGGGAAAGCATTCGGATCTTCCCGACGCAGGAAAGGCTCTTTCATCTCCGTCGGCAGTTTGTCCCGTACCACGGCCACTGCATCCCGCATTTCCTGCGAGGCTTCAATCAGGTCTTTATCAAACTCAAAAATTGCCACTATCACCGCATTGGACTCACGGGCATATGAGCGTAGCTCTCTCATCCCGGTGATGGTAGCCATCGAGTCTTCCACCCGGTTTAACACTTCACGCTCAACAGTTTCAGGCGAAGCGCCAGGATAAGGAATGGTCATCACCAGCACAGGAGGCTGAACATCAGGGAATTGGTTAGTTTTCAAATTGGTCATCGCAAAATAACCAAATATCATCATAGCCAGAGTGACGGCCACCACCACCATAGGGCGCTTGATACTAAAATCAGATAAAAACATGGTTTAATTTCCTGTGCTGACTTTAGCTGAGGTTTGCTCTTCCACAGACAAGGCTGCGGCAGCCAGCTCGGCTTTAACGCCGTCCGTTAACGCACCTTGTGGATGACGTAAAATCTGAGCACCTGAGCTTATACCGGACAAAACCTGTTGAGTTCCCCAGCGCTCGTCTTTATCACCCAATGCTACTTCGGTCTTTTTCAGTTCGTTGTTGGCAAACTGCCAGACAAAGTGTTTATCGCCCTCACGGATCAATGCCGACTCTGGCACCATCAAGGCATCGCTGTTTTGCACCTCAACATGCCCCTCAGCGTACAAACCAGCTACCAGCGACTGTTCTTTCAAATCCATACTGACTAACAATTGCACCTGACGGGTACTTTCATTGGCCAGTGGATTAATGCGCTCTACAGTACCAGTGAAAAACTGACCGCTATAGCCATTTACTTTAAAGGTCACTTTATTGCCTACTTTGACTTGCCCCACACGGTCAGCGGCCACATAGCCCTCAAACCGAATACTGGCAGGGTCAATCAGCACCATCAAACCTTTGCCCACCTGAGCTGTATCACCAGCAGACACTTTGCGGGTTGCCACTACACCCGAAAATGGCGCTTTAACTTCGGTTTTTTCCATCTGCTGACGCGCTTCGACCAAACGAGCCCGGGCTGAGGCTAAATCAGATTGAGCTTGGTTGGCTTTGTTTTCCGCCGCTTCTAAGCCTTCCTGGGTCACTAAACTCTGTTTGGACAAAGACTGCATGCGTTTAAGTTGGCGGTTGGATTGCTCCAGCGTCACTATCGCCGAACGTTCAGCTTCCTGGGCTGATAACAATTTGTCGCGGTAGGTCGTTTGGTCCAGCTTCACTAATACATCACCGGCTTTGACCAGATCGCCATTGTCTTTGAATACCTGCATGACAATGCCGGATACTTCTGCGTTGAGTTCAGCTTTCACCACGGGTTGCAACGAACCAGAAATCACGGGTCCTCGAGCTAAATTGCTCTCTGCTAAAGTCAGTAAATCCTGCCCCACCAGTTGTAGTGGTTTTGCACTGTCGTCTTGTATTTTTGCCACTTCAGGCTTAGAACAAGCCGCTAAAGCACTGGCAACACACAAGGCGATTAATGTTAGTTTTATAGTTGTCATGGTCCAGACCCATCCAATAGTTCACGCAAGCTTAGCTAGTTTTTTATTCACCTCACTATAAAACAGTCAGAAGTTTCAGTCCTGCGAAAAGGGTAACAAGTTGTAACCGTATCAGGACTTTAAAATCGGCACAGCTCAACAACTGTGTTTTTTTGAAGAAAAATCAGCCAACTAACTAAAGAATGAGCCGAATCTCACTGGAAAGCCGCGGTTAATTACTGCAGTATAAACAGCTTCATTGACTCCACTTCATATATAGGGAAGTTCCGGTGCCCGATAGTTTAAGTTTATTACCCGCCATTCTGGCCATAGCTGTAGTGATTTGGCGTAAGGAAGTGATACTGGCACTTATTCTAGCCGTCGTCTGTGCTGAAGTTCTATTGTATTTAAAACAACCGGAACTGAGTGTCTTTGCTGCTTTGTTGCACGGCCCGGTACAAAGTTTGGAACGTATAATCTCTGTCACCTCATCGGCTGATAACAGCAGGATATTATTTTTCTCCCTGCTTATCGGGGCGCTGATGGCCTATATGCGCGATTCGGGTGGGGTCTCTGCTATGGTCGATTGGTTTATCCGCAAGGGCGTTGCCCGAACTAAACGTCAGGCTGGTTTTATCAGCTACGGCATAGGTATTCTGGTATTTATCGAATCCAATTTGAGTGCGTTAACCGCAGGTATAGTGTCGCGTGGTTTGTACGATAAATTTAAAATGAGTCGTGCCCGCCTGGCTTATATAGTCGACAGTACCAGTGCTCCTGTCTGTATTTTGATTTTACTCAATGGCTGGGGAGCTTATGTGTTGGGGCTGCTGAGCACTTATAACCTGCCGGAGTCTGCTGTCTCCGTGCTCATTGGCACTATCCCACTGAATTTTTATGCCTTGTTTACCCTGATGGTGGTGTTCTATACCATCTATACCGACAAAGTCTATGGTCCGATGAAACAGGCCGAACTTGAGCTCAATACAGTCGCCAGCCATAGCGATATTGATACCCCGGCAAGTAATGCCTCCTTGATGTTAGTGCCGTTACTGACTCTGATTGCCGGTATGGTCGGTTTTATGCTGTGGACAGGAAATGGCAGTTTAGTCGAAGGCTCAGGTGCTAAGGCTGCTCTTTATGCTACGACTCTGGCTTGTGTAGTGGCTTATGGCCTGATGGCTCTGACTCGAAAATTTAACCATCAGCAACTGGTGACTATAGGCTTCAGAGGTATGGGAGAACTCTTGCCTTTAGTCAGCATAGTGCTGTTATCTTTGGCTTTAGGCAGCGCGATGAAGGATTTAGGCACTGGGGTTTATGTTGCTTCTTTTGTCAAAGAGTCCACTCCTTTGGTATTAATTCCGGCCCTGCTTTTTATCACTGGAGCCATTATCTCTTTTACCACTGGCACTTCATGGGGAACATTTGCCATTTTAATTCCTATAGGTATGCCTTTGGTCGAGATGCTCGGATTACCGCCTTCGCTTATTCTGGCTGCTATTTTAAGTGGTGGTATTTGGGGCGATCACTGCTCGCCCATCTCAGATACCACAGTAGTCAGTGCGGTCGCATCAGGCTGTGATTTATTAGAGCATGTAAAAACACAGCTGCCTTATGCGCTGTTTTGTGGCGTGCTGGCTCTGATCGCCTTTTTGATCAGTGGCTGGGTGATGATTGGCGCCTAAAACGCAAACAAGCTATGGGTCCATACGGGAACTACAGTCGATGAAAACACAAGCCATAGTGGCTCTGAGCTGCTTTTTGTTACTATCCTGTGCTGCCACAGAGCCACAAAAAACGCAGCCACAAGCCAAACCAATAAGCTCAGCAGCAGTAAAGGCTCAAGGCCAGATCCGGATCGAAACCGATAAACCTGCTGACATTGTGAATGTCACAACTCTCACTAACCAAATACAGGTGAGCATGGCCTATGCTGGTCCTGATAATTTCACAGCCACACCAGTGCCGGGTTATCAGGCGAATCACTGCTATTTGCAGCAGAAAGCCGCGCAAGCTTTAGCGCAAGTTGCGATACAAGCCGCTCTTTTGGGTTATCAGTTGCAATTACTGGATTGTTACCGGCCTCAACGCGCATCTAATTATTTTATCAGTTGGATGGCAGATGCTTCGGATCAAAAAACCAAAGCAGCCTATTATCCTCGTCTGACTAAAGCAGACTTACATCAGGGTTATATTGCCGCACACTCGGGGCATAGCCGTGCCTCCACTGTGGATTTAACTTTACTGCGAAAAAACGCTGCGGGTCAGTGGCGCCCTGTAGATATGGGTGGTACTTATGATTTATTTGACCCTGTGTCTCATTTAAACAGTACAGCTATTACCACAGAACAAAAAGCCAACCGATTGTTATTAAAAGATTTAATGCAGCAACAAGGCTTTACCTCTTACGAGCTGGAGTGGTGGCATTTTACGCTGCACAACGAACGCTACCCAAACAGCTATTTTGACTTTGTGGTGAATTAAAAGGAGCTGTTATGCCCTCTTTGCGCCAGTCGGCCTCTGGCATAGTGTTGCTGATCACTGCAGGACTTAGTGCTTGCACTAGTACCGGCTTTCTGCCCACAAAACAACAGCAGCTAATGACTCAACTGTCAGCACAATTACAACAGGCGCAACTGCCCACAGACGCGCTGGCTTTTATCGCCTACCCACTGGATAGGTCTGTGGCACCATTGGGTTATCAGTCTGACAAAGCCATGCAACCCGCTTCCACCATGAAACTCGTCACCAGTATTGTCGCACTGGAGCAACTGGGTCCGGCCTACCGGGCAAAAACTCAGTTACGCTCTTACGAAGCCCCTGCGCAGAAGATGCAACAGCCTTTGGTGCTGAAGGGCTTGGGGGATATGGACTTTAATGTGCAGGAACTCTGGTCTTTGCTGCAACAGGCTTATGATCAGGGCATACGTCAGGTACCAGCCATCCAGATTGATCGCAGCTGGTTTAATCCTTCACGTCCTGAGCTAACTGCTTTGCCTTTTGATGAAACGCCAAGAGAATATTACAACCTGCTGCCCGATGCGTTGTTTTTACAACGGAATATGCTGGGCATCCAACTGCAATCCACCGCGGATAGCGTCACAGGCCAGTTTTATCCGGCACTACAGGATCTGGAGCTCATAACCAGTCAGGTTGTGTTAACCGACAGCCACTGTGCAGATTGGTATCCACATCCCCATCATTTAGTCTTTAAACGCCAGCCCGACAGCTTGCAACTGATAGTACAGGGAGAGTTTCCGAAACATTGTCAGAAAAGGGATTATTTGCAATTGCTCAACCGCACCGATCTCAGTCGTTTACTGGTGCAACAGTTGTGGCAACAGATTTCAGGACAAACACGAGTCCCAGTGCTGGAAAAAGGCGCGACTGAAGCCACTGTGCTGCTGGCAGAACATCAAAGCCGAGCTTTAGCTGAGGTCTTACGGGATATAAATAAAAGCTCTGACAATGCCCTCACCCGCCAGCTGTATTTAGCCTTAGGCGCCCAACAAATTAACACCCCGGCTGAACGTACGGCGGACCGCTCAGAGTTACAGGTTCGCAGTTTTCTTAGCCGTATCGAACTGGATCATAGCAGCCTGGTGCTGGAAAATGGTTCGGGATTATCCCGCACTGAACGTATTAGCCCGGAACTAATGGCAGCTGTGCTGCAGTATGCTTACCAAGCACAGTATCAGCCAGAACTTCTCAGTAGCATGCCACTTGCAGGTGTCGATGGCACCTTAAAGCGCCGTTTTACTGAGAGCCCGGCCAAAGGCAAAGCCCATTTAAAAACCGGCACTTTGCGTAATGTCACGGCACTCGCTGGTTTTGTCACGGACCAAAGCGGCCGCAGTTGGGTTGTTGCCAGTTTTATCAATCACCCTAAGGCCAGCCGTGGCCGCGTGGTCCTGGATAGCTTGATTGACTGGATCACAATGCAGTCTGTGACCAATTGACTCTGTCTGACTAGAGCGGACAAAAAGCAGGTCCAGCCTGCTTTTCAACCTGAGTTACCGCGTTACACCTTAAACTTCGACAATACAGCACTAAAATCCTCAGCGATGCGTTTTAAGCCCTGACTGGAATCTTTGGTTGTGGCACTGTGTACCGCATTCTGTTGTGCAGCAGAGTGAATATGGTTGGTTTTTTGACTGATACCATCAGCTACATCACGTTGCTCAGCCGCTGCAGTACTGATTTGGCTGTTCAGGTGATTAATTTCCTCTATGGCTTTAAGCACTAAATCCATAGCCTGACTGGCTTCAGTAGCTTTGATCTCGTTATCTTTGACCGTCGCCTGAGCCGTTGAGTTTAAGCTTTGTACTTCGTTTACACCTTGTTGTAACTGTTCAATCATACGTTTGATTTCGCCAGTGGATGACTGAGTACGGCCAGCTAATAAACGTACTTCATCGGCCACCACACTAAAACCACGGCCTTGCTCACCGGCCCGTGCGGCTTCAATAGCGGCATTCAGCGCCAGCAGGTTGGTTTGTTCGGCTATAGTGTTAATGACTTCAAGTACTTTACCGATCTCAGTACTGGAGGCTGATAAAGTGGCAATAGAGCGCTGAGATTGTTGTGAATCCAGTAACTGCTGAGCGGCATTTTTCACTGATGCATCCAGTGTCTTCATCGCACCTTGCGTTAAACGTGAGGCTTCAACACTGGCTTGTTCTGCTTGCTCGGCATTATGAGCCACCACAGAGGCTGTTGTCGCCAGCTCATGCACAGATGCAGCTGTCACTTCTAAATCGACGGTTTGTTTCACCACCTCAGCGCTAGACTCTTCGGCCACATGAGCCAGTTCTACCGACGCCTGCACCAGACCATGAGTCATAGAGCTCAGCTCTACTATAGTTAAGCGTAATTGCTCAAGTAACTGGTCAAAGCAGCGTGCCATTTCACCAAATTCATCACTGCTGTAGTTGGAAAAACGACGGGTTAAATCACCTTCACCTTCGGTAATAGCTTTGATCGCTTTAATAGTATCGTTAACCCGGGTTACGACAATGCTATGGGTTAACCAGTACACCACCAATAACAGAACTATTGCTGCTATGACGATGATCAACGAGGTCTTTATCACTTCATCACGCACTTCGGCGCTGAGTTCGTCGTTGGAATACGCCAAGACTATCTGATAACCCCAGGGCGCAAACTGCTCTGTCTGAATAGTCCACTCCGGATTTTTCGTTTTTACAATCTGCTCCAGCTCTTCTGCTTTGATATGGCTGGACTGAGCACGGATAGCGCCGTTTCTGTCGAGCAAAGCAACGAAACCTGAATTCAGTAAACGGCTGGACGCCAGCAGCTGTCGTAAAGCTTCTAAATCGGCTTTGTAGCCAACATAACCTATCCCCACCACCTCACCTTGTGCATTGGTCAGGGGTTCATAACCTGTGACAAAAGGGTTGCCTAAAATATCCACTGAACCATAAAAAGCCTTGCCTTGACGGATAGCCGCCATAGCTGCACCGGTAGGTGCCAATAAAGTACCTGTTGCCCGGCCAGTGTCAGTGATGACGTTGGTGGAGATCCGGACAAAATCATCGCCAGTGCGGCTGAAGAGTGTAGCGGTGCCGCCCATAATAGCTGTCAGATCATCAACCAGTTGGTAGCTGTTGCCCTGAGCTTCGGAACCTAAGAGTAAATCCGGTACTTGTTGCGAGCCAAAGGACAAAAGCCCCCCCTGGGATACAGGCCCACGATCAGCAATTCGTTTGCGCAACAGCTTCATGCTGCTTTGCACCTGCTGACTTAACAGGGCATCAGTAACTGTTAAGATATTCGTGATTTCGCGATTTAAGCGAGCTTTATCTGTGTGAACAGAACTTTCTATCTCTTGATACTTTGAAAACGAGATCACCACTATGGAACCCAACATCGCCAGTAAAACCAGGCCGGTGAGTGTTAACATAAACTTACGTTGTACCGACATAAAAAATTCCTTTGTGGTTTGTGGTTGCCTTTACTAAAGGCGACCTGGATCAAAGTATTACGCAATAAAATAGTTTAGCCTGTAGATTTTTTTCATAAACCAGACCGAATTGGCTTATAAAAAAACCAGTCATCAAGACTGGCTAAGCATAGACATAGTATCATTTTTACTGATGTAATCGTTTACATTGCCAGTTTATTATGCCAGATCCGATTTTGAAACCAAAAGACTTTTCAGCATTTTGTACACTAATCCAGCAAGAATTTACTCAACCGCAGAAGCAGAGCTCTCTTGCCAACAGATTTTGAATAAGCTTCAATGGCAACTCAGATCATTCAACTGGCCAGCAGAGCCAGCGAGAGCGCCATGACCTCTACTTTTGCCGCTATAGACTGGCTTATCTTTGTTTTGTATTTTGTGCTGCTCTCCGGTTCGGGTTGGTGGATTAACCGCTTCGCTGCACAAAATAGTCAGGAGTATTTTATTGGCAGCAATAACATACCCACCTGGCTGGCCGCTATATCAGTGCTGGCTACAGCACAATCTGCAGCCACTTTTTTAGGTGGCCCCGATATTGGTTATCGTAGCAACCTGACCTACCTTGCCAGCACCTTTGGTGCCTTGATGGCGGCGTTTTTTGTTGGTTATTTTTTAATTCCACGCTTTTATCGCTACAAAGTCAGCACAGTGTATGAATTGCTTGAACTACGTTTTGGCAGCAGAGCAAAAAAGCAGGCTGGCTTGATGTATTTATTTGGTCGTATTTTTGCTAATGGTGCCAGGCTTTATATGGCAGCTATTGCAGTGTCGATGATTTTATTTACCGATATAGCAGTGCAGCATGTCATATACTCCGTAGCCCTGCTTTGTCTGGTCTCAGTGCTATATTCCATTTTTGGTGGCATTCAATCTGTGATTTATGGCGACGCATTGCAGTGTTTTGTGTATGTCGGTGTAGCGGTTCTGGTGCTGTTGTATTTATGGAGCTCCATTCCAGCCGATTTTTCAAGCGTCTGGCAGGCTTTGCAGCATCCACCGCACAATGCAGCCAGTAAACTAACCTTGATAGATACCAGCTGGGATTTCAGTTCTGCCGGAGCTTTTAGTATCTATTCCAGTGTCACCGGCTTGTTTTTGCTTTATATCGCTTCTTTTGGTTTGGATCAGGATTTAACCCAACGTGCTTTAACCTGCAAAAATGCCCGTCAGGGTTCGTTAGCCATTCTCTGGTCGGTGGTATTGGTGGTGCCTGTCACGCTTGTTTTTATACTGATTGGTTTTTTGCTGCATATTTTTTATCAAAGGCCCGACTTGATGGCGGGTTCTGGCGCTGTGATGCAAAGCAGTCAATTCAGCGGCGAAACTATTACTGTGTTTTTGTATTACGTCTTGCATGAAATGCCAGCGGGTTTGCGTGGCCTGGTCACAGTAGGTGTGATAGCTGCGGCAGTGTCTACCCTGACGTCAGGCTTAAACTCCATGGCCTCTGTGATTATTCAAGACTTGTATAAACCCTTGCAGCAACAACGACAAGCGAAAACAGAACAGCATTATGTTCGTGCTGCGCGTGTCTCTATGTTGCTTTGCGCCATTGCTTTAGCTTTGATGGCGCTGCTGTGTTTTTACTGGCAGCAAAGCAGTGACATGCCGTTGCTGACTTTTGCGTTGGGTGTCATGGTATTTAGCTACAGTGGTCTGCTTGGAGTCTATGCAAGTGCGCTCTTTAGCCAGCGAGGTAGCCCGACATCCGTTTTAGCGGCATTAATTGGCGGCTTTGTCATCACCCTGCTGATGCAGCCATATCTGCAAAGCTACTATTTACCACCAGACTGGCAGTTTGATTTAGCCTTTAGCTGGCAACTCTGTATAGGTTTTGCCTGCTCTTTTATCATTTGCCAGCTGGGAAAAACTAGTGGCTCCGTCGCAAAGACAGAACTAAATGGAGTGCCCGCCTGATGCGTATGACTCTGCTGTTACTTTGTTTCGCCGCCACCTGCTTTGCTCAAGACGAAGCACTACAAACTGGTGCCGAGCAGCTCGTGAATCAGCCTGATATCTCCCCTGTTGAGCTAAAAGCCAAACACATAGCTTTGGTAGCGAATCAAAGCTCGCTTGTGGGCGATACTCATCTGTTGGAGCTTTTACTGCAACAAGGCCTTCAGGTCAAAACGGTATTCTCACCCGAACATGGTTTTCGTGGTACCGCCGATGCAGGAGCCAAAGTAGACAACAGCATAGATGCAGAGACTGGTGTAGCAGTGCTGTCTTTGTATGGTAAAAACAAAAAGCCAACGCCAGAAGCTTTGTCTGGCATCGATCTGCTAATTTTTGATTTACAGGATGTGGGGGTACGGTATTACACCTATTTATCGACTCTGCATTATGTAATGGAAGCCGCTGCAGAGCAAAATATCCCATTGCTGATCTTAGACAGACCCAACCCGAACGGCGCTTATGTGGATGGTCCTGTACTTGAAAATCACCACCAATCTTTTGTTGGGATGCACCCTATCCCACTTTTACATGGTATGACACTGGGTGAGTTGGCGCTGATGATTAAAGGTGAAGCTTGGATTAACAAAGCGGAGCAATTAAAGCTTTTCGTATTACCGATAAAAAACTATCAGCGGGACATACCATATGATTTGCCAATGCGGCCAAGCCCCAATCTGCCGAATGCTCAGGCTGTGGCTTTGTATCCCTCTTTAGGATTTTTTGAGGCCACGCCTTTAAGTATCGGCCGTGGCACTGACTTTCCATTTCAGGTGCTGGGTTACACCAATCCGCCTTTAGGCTCTTTTGCTTTTAGCCCTGTCGCTAAAGCTGGCGCAGCATTAAACCCACCCTTGAAAAACCAACTGGTGTTAGGACAAGATTTGCGTAAAGTAAAAGCAGGAGGTCTGGATTTAAGTTATTTAATTCAGGCGCAGGCCATCTTTGCCAAACATCAGCTAAAGCTATTTAACTCGCCGGATTTTATGGATAAGTTATCTGGTACGAGTAAGCTCAGACAACAGATAGAACAAGGCTGGAGCGAAGCACAAATCCACCAGAGCTGGCAGGCGGATCTGCAAAAATTCAGGCAGCAACGCAGGCCCTATTTATTGTATCCGGATCATCCGCTTTAAGCCGGAAACAGCTCAGCCATCTGCGCTAAGGTGGCACCAGTCACTCTATTAATGCGCCAGTCGTGCAGCATCACAGCCCCCAACGACTGATAGAAATCGATAGCAGGCTGATTCCAGTCCAAAACAGACCATTCCAGACGGCCACAATCGCGTTCGACCGCCAGCTTCGCCAGATAAGTAATCAAGGCTTTACCGACACCCACGCCACGGCAAGCAGGCTCAACAAATAAGTCTTCCAGATAAATTCCTGGTTTAGCCAAAAAGGTAGAATAGTTATGGAAAAACAGCGCAAATCCTACGTCTTTTCCCTGATAATTCGCCAGCACCACTTCAGCATAAGCTTTATCTGCAAATAAGGTATCACGTAGCTTTTGTTCAGTCGCTACCACCTGATCCGACAGCTTTTCATAGTCAGCCAGCTGTTGAATAAAACTTAAAATAGCGGGCACATCAGCTTCAGTCGCCAAACGCAGTTCAAGGCCATCAATACGGGTTGAAATAATGCTCATCAGAATTCCTTAACAAAGAAGTGGGGCAGAAAAATAACAACACAAAAACAAAGGGGTCAGAGTCATTAATCCGCTATCAGCACATCAATGACTCTGACCCCTTGGCCGGCAACGAACTAATTACTTAGCGCGGCTGCGGTATTCGTCAGTACGGGTGTCGATTTCAATCTTGTCGCCGATTTCAACGAAAGCAGGAACCATTAATTCGAAACCTGTGTCCAGCTTAGCTGGCTTCATCACTTTACCTGAAGTATCGCCACGTGCAGCTGGTTCAGAGTAAACCACTTCACGAACAACGATAGTTGGCAGGTCAACAGAGATAGCACGCTCACCGTAGAAAACGACTGAACATTGCATATCTGGCACTAAATATTTCAGTGCATCAGTCATGTTTTCAGCTTCGATTTCGTACTGGTTGTACTCAGCGTCCATAAACACATACATTGGATCAGCGAAGTAAGAGTAAGTCACTTCTTTAGTATCCAACATAACTTGTTCAAATTTGTCGTCAGCACGGTACACAGTCTCCTGACCTGCACCAGACAGCAAACCTTTCATTTTCATTTTAACAACAGCAGCGTTACGGCCAGATTTGTTGAACTCAGCTTTCTGAACAACCATTGGCTCGTTACCAACCATAATCACCTGGCCAGCGCGTACTTCTTGAGCAGTCTTCATCATAATTGAAATATCTTCTTGTTAGGAAAAATTGCGCGACATTATAAGTTTATTTTCAGCAAAACGCACGAGGTTGCTGGCAAGATCTTGCTGTTGTGTTAAATATTCCTGCCATTTTTTGTTATGCACCTGAATTTGCTCACTAAAATTACTAAATAAACTGAATTCTGCACTGATATCCTGCTCCAGATTCCAGGCCATATGCAGCTTTTCTATACAGGCTTTTTGTTGTGGTGGTGCGTGCTGCAAGTACTTGTCCAAAAAGGCCTGTAGTTTGATTAAGTGGGCCTGCTCTTCCTGCCGGTAAATTTGCCAGATAAAAGGCCGCCCAGCCCAGTGAGCGCGGATCACCGAGTCTTCACCCCGGACAAAATTAATATCGCAGCAGGCCAGCAATTGGTCGTACATAGGCTGTGGCATAAAATCTAAAATGCGGATACTTAACGACTTATCATCAAAACGGCCTGTTTTTAGTTCGGAGTAAAGTTGGGTTAAATCTGTCGCCAGCTGGCCTTGAGGCACCAGCAACAAGGTACTTTGTGCTGACCTGGCTAATAACTCAAGCCAGGGACGGATCTGCGACTGACTGTAAGCAAATAAAGATATTTTTTGCTGATAATTCATGGCGTCCATAAGGCCGAGCTGTTGCCAAAACTCTTGCTGTAGCTCAGTTGAGTTACGCAGTTTGGTCAAAGAATCAACCCGCCCCTGCTCTCGTAGTAAGCCACCTGTTTGCTCAGTAAAACCCGGGAAAAAGAAATACTTTTGCAGCGGTAAATAAGGATGAGGCGAAGGCAAGGCATGACAGCCATGTACCCAGTCTTCCGCCGACAGGTATTCCAGATTCAGCCATAAAGCTTTGTCCGCAAAAGAAGCCATCCACTGTAAATAAGATGGCGGAATAGTGCAGGCTAACGCTTCTATCACCAAATCCGGTTTATCTGACTCTGTAAGCGTTGGCAAAACAGCAGTCCAATGCCTGACCATTACATCATGTTGCCACTGACTGGCAAGGTCTGGCTTTACGCTGTGACAGATTTTCTGAAAGCTGGCTAAATCGTCGACCCATAAGGTCACCTGCCATTGGTGTTCATTCTGCAATTGCCTGGCTAAACGCCAGCAAATGCCAATGTCACCAAAGTTATCGACCACAGAGCAGAACAAATCGCAGCGCATGCTTTACCTTTCAGATCAGTTGGCTTAGTAACGCTTTTAACGATTTTGCCATTAAATACAGGGTGGCGATACTAAGGAGCAGACAGCCCCAAAGCAAGAGCTGATACCATAATTTATGTGCGCTTTGTTTTAATTTTTGCCAAAAACTCTGTGGTGTTTGCCAGTCCGGTAATTGTCTGAATAGCAACAAAGCCAGCCAGGCCAATAACACCCAGCCGAGTAACACCACAGATAACAACAGAGCAACTTCAAACGCGACTGAAGGGCCTTGCAGCAGGTAATAGGCACCAAAACTAAGTGCATAAAGCCCCAGGAAGACCAGACCAAAACGCCAGACATAAAGCCGCTCTGCCACTTGCTGCGCTTTTTTAAGCAATCTCATGATTGTGACAGCTCTGTGGGAACGGGAAATAAAGGCACCAGCCCTGCTTGCCCTGTCATATCCGCCACTAACCAGATTTGTTCAAACGGATGTTGGGCTGGAATTTTTAATAAATGAGGGGTCTGTTCCAGTTCTTGTGCATGCCAGTCCGGGTGTGCATTACGGATCACCAACCAGACCCTTTCTGAGTCATAACTTTTTTGCGCTTTATTACTGATAAGCTTATCCAGTGCCAGCAATAAACGATCAGCCAGCGGACATTGGCGAAGAGACTGCAATGCCTCCTGTGTCCCCCCTTTGAGTTCACGGCCAAGAATTTTCATAGCCTCAGCCTCACTGCCATACAAGTGAGCTATTTCCAGATCCAACCGCTGTTGATCCAGATAACAGGATACGTCAGGCTTCGCCGGTTCGTTATGCCAGATGTGTTGCATTTTGACACCAAACTTGTGCTGGTAAAGCCGCATAAAAATTCTGGCTGCCTGATGTTCCAGCGCTATTTTTTCTTCACTACTGCTTTTCATCTTACCCAAGGGCGTTGTGTTTCGTATAAGCTTGTATCTTAACGAAAAAGTCAGGTGGTTATGTATTTTTTATTCGCTGTGGTGATCTCTTTGCTGGCACTGCCCTCCGGAGCGTCGGAGTCGGCATGGATTTCTTTAAAAACTAAAGCCGGCATTAGTTTGAGTTACCGATATAACCCGAAGCTGGAAGTCAAAGCCAGTGCTTTTTATCCCGGCAATCCAGAGCGCTTTTTATTGTTACTCAAAGATACCAAATCCGTCAGGCGCTGGCTGAAACAAAGTGAGAGCGCCAGTTTGTTGGATGGCAGTACAGAGCGGCACTGGAAGGTCTATAGCCGCTTTAAAGCAGTCTGGCCCGTCAGCCCACGGGATATGGTGACCTGTGCCGATGTCATCAAAAAGGAAAAAGAGCAACAAATCCAAATCACCGATTGCTCAGATTTAGTAGCAGAAGCTAAAAACTATGTGAGAATTCGGGACGTGAAAGCAGTCTGGACTTTAACTGCCAAAGATCAGGGGTTTGAGCTGCAGTATCAGGGCAGTGCCGACCCTGGTGGTGAATTACCTGAATGGCTGGTAAAACAACTGACCTTAAGCTCGTTACGTGCCAGTTTTGTGGCTTTTAAAACTGAATTAAAACGCCCGGTTGATCAAACAAAACCAAGCGAAGTTATTCGTTAGATTGAACCTGTTTTTGTTTTAACTGCTCATAAGCACCGGCATTCGTCACATTGTTGTATCCCATGCGCCGGAGGGTCTCTAATGCAATACCTGAACGGCGACCACTGCGGCAGTACAACTGAATGTCCTGGGTTTTATCAGCACTGATAGTCGTAATTTTTTGTTCAATTTCATCAAAAGGAATATGAACAGCGCCTTCTAAATGCCCAGCCCTGTATTCTTCAGCGGTACGCACATCAATCGATAGACTTTGAGCCAGAGCCGTTGGCCCGCATAGTAACAACAGCACTACCAGTAATGTTTTCATCGTCAAAGTCCTTACCAATTTAATAACAACAGCACTTAGCCAGTGATAACAAGCGAAGTGTAGACTAAAAAATTAAGCGATAACAAAAAGATAAATTCTGAATAATCAACATTTACAGCATCCACTGTGCATAAAGCTCAGCCAGCACAGGCCCTACCGATAACACCAATAAAAGTGCCATAGTCCAGTTAAAAACACGCTGATACAAAGGTTGATTGAGTACTGAACGAAGCAAAGCACCACAGGTTAACCAGACTCCGACACAAGGGAAACTGACCAGTAAAAATGCAGCTGTGATTTGAGTCACATCCCACCAGGCGTTGCCGGAGACTGTCGTAAAAGCTGCCACAGCACCAGAAGCCATAATCCAGGCTTTTGCATTGACCCATTGAAATAAGGCGGCTTGTAAAAAACTAAAAGGTTTAGCGTCTGAGCCTTCAATACTGCTGGGGGTGCTGGAACCAATTTTCCAGGCCAGCCACAGTAAATACAACACACCTGTGATTTTGATCCAGATATGCAGCAGGGGAAAACGTTCAAATACCACGCCAAAACCTAAACCAACCAACAACACCATCAACGGGAACCCAAAACAAATACCGAAAAAATGCGGCAGGCTGGCTTTAACACCATAGTTCACGCCGGAGGACAACATCATGATGTTGTTCGGACCTGGGGTGATGGTGGTAGAAAAGGCAAAAAACAGTACGGCGAAAAAAACGTCCACTTCGACTCCGGATCGCAAGGGGTTAATGCGTTGAATCTAAAGCAGATCAGGCTAGTAATACAACCAAAAAATAGTTAATTCGGCTTGTACCAGAGGACTGACTCCCCCAGCGGCGTTTCCGGAGGTAACAATGGGTTTTGAAGTTCAACCAGTTTACGCTCTGACAACCTCATTGTTTTTAACTGACTGACAAAGTGTTTTTGGAACAATAGATCAAAGCTGCCATCTTTGAGTGCCTTGCGTAAACCCGACTCAATTTTTTCTGCCAGTTGCGGATTTTTATTCGAGACAAAAAAATACACAGCACCCGGATAATGCAGCAGCCAATCGGTTTCAATATCTAGCCCTTGCGCTGCAAAAAGTTGCTGCTCAGCTTCTATTTCCAGCACACTGCGTGGCACCGCATCCACTCTTTTGTGCAGCAGCATCTGAAACAAACTCTGATAGCTGGAAGCGTTCAGCACTTTAAATTTGTTCTGACGCAAAACATCGGTGTCGACCCAGTCATGCACCTGCGACAGCATAAGCTGTTTCAGTGCTGCTTCATCTTTTAAAGCGCTGAACTTTGCCTGATCTTCATGTCGGATCAGCAACAACCTGTAGCTACCAAGGCCTTTGTAAATAGGAATACGTATGGGTAAAAAGCGTTTTTCACGTTCAATGGATGTCATGGTCCAGACTATATCTACTTCAACGCCGGTTTCCAGTAAATGCAAAGCCCGGCTTTTGGACACCCGCGCAGAGGTGCTTTGCAAAGTAGCAGTGCTACCAGCTTTTTTTAAAGCCAGTTCAACTAAAGCAATAGGATAGTTTGAACGTTTATCAGCTGGATCTTCGATGGCTGGATAACGCACAATGTCAGCAGACAACGAGTTGAAGGGAAAAAACGCCAGACAAAGCAGCAGATAAAAGCGCGATCTGTACATCAGGCATATCCTGAAAAATGAACTGCTTAGAGTCTAGAAGAAATCAGGTCAGAGTAAAATTAGACCAGTAGGTTTAATTTTACTCTGACCTGAATGAAAGACTTTAATCTTCGAAGAAGGTATCGCGCAGCGCTACTGTGCGGTTAAAGACTAAATGATCCGGTGTTGAATCTTTGTTGTCAGCACAGTAATAACCTTCACGCTCAAACTGGAAAGCTTTTTCTGCTTCAGCTGCTTTTAAGCTTGGCTCAACTAAACCTCTCTTCACAGTTAAAGAAGCAGGGTTAATCACAGCTAAAAAGTCTTCTTCAGCCGCAGGGTTTGGCACTGTGAATAACTTGTCGTAAATACGGAACTCAGCAGGCACAGCTTGTGAGGCTTCAACCCAATGGATCACGCCACGCACTTTGCGGCCATCGGCTGGATTCACGCCTAAAGTCTCCGGATCGTAAGAACAAATCAGTTCAACAATATCACCAGCTTCGTTTTTAATCACTTCATCAGCTCTAAGCACATAAGCGCCACGCAAGCGAACTTCACCACCTGTTACCATACGTTTGTACTTTTTATTGGCTTCTTCACGAAAATCCGCTTTATCAATATACAAAGTACGGCCAAAAGGCACTTTACGGCTACCCATGCTTTCTTCTTTTGGATGGTTATGTACTTCTAACCATTCCAGCTTATCGGCCGGGTAATTGCTGATAGTGACTTTTAACGGATCAATCACTGCCATAGCCCGTGGCGCATTGGCATCCAGATCTTCACGGATACAAGAGTCCAACGCACTGATTTCAATCATATTGTCTTGCTTGGTCACACCAATACGTTTGGCGAATTCACGCAAAGACGCTGGCGTAAAACCACGACGGCGTAAACCTGCAATAGTCGGCATACGTGGATCATCCCAACCTGCAACATGACCACCTTCGACCAGCGTATGCAACTTACGTTTACTCATCACCTGATACTCAAGGTTCAGACGGGAGAATTCAATTTGCTGTGGATGGCAATCAATAGTGATGTTGTCCAAAATCCAGTCGTATAAACGGCGGTTATCCTGGAATTCCAATGTACATAACGAATGCGTTATACCTTCCAGCGCATCAGAGATACAGTGCGTGAAATCGTACATTGGGTAAATACACCACTTGTCACCCGTTTGATGGTGATGCGCAAACTTAACGCGGTAAATCACAGGGTCGCGCATACAGATAAAAGCTGAGCTCATATCAATTTTAGCGCGCAGCGAACATTCACCTTCTTTAAAACCACCGGCTCGCATTTTTTCAAACAAGGCCAGGTTTTCTGCAGGGGAAGTATCACGGGTTGGGCTGTTTTTTCCAGGCTGAGTTAAGTTGCCGCGGTATTCGCGCATTTGTTCAGCGTTTAAGAAACAAACGTAAGCCAAACCTTTGTTAATCAGTTCAACCGCATAACCATACAAAGTATCAAAATAATCTGACGAATAACGCACATTGCCAGACCACTGAAAGCCTAACCACTGCACGTCCTGCTGAATAGAATTGACAAAGTCGATGTCTTCTTTTTCAGGGTTGGTGTCGTCAAAACGTAAATTACACTGGCCGTTGTAATCCTGCGCTATACCAAAGTTCAGACAAATAGACTTGGCATGACCAATGTGCAGATAACCATTAGGTTCCGGCGGGAAACGGGTCACAGTCGTATTGTGTTTGCCTGAAGCCAGATCGGCATCAATGATCTGACGAATAAAGTTAGTGGGGCGATGTTCAACGTCCGCCATAAAATTCAAATCCTTATCTAAATGCACCGACAGCGAAGGCGTCAGTTGGGAGATATAAAATATTGCCGGATTATATACTCAACTGAGCGCAAGAAGCGAGTTTCAAACAGAAGCTTGCAGCATTTCCATATACAACAGTTCCCAGACATGACCATCTAAATCCTGAAAACCATGCGCATACATAAAGTCATGATCCTGGGGCTGGTTATAAGTTCTGCCACCCGCATCAACCGCCTTTTGCACCAATTCCTCCACTTCTGCTTTGCTGTGGCAACTTAAGCAGTTCAGCACTTGGGTTTGCTGATGGCTGTTAATTAAAGGATTCGGGCTAAAAGAGACAAACTTCTCTTTGCTGAGCAACATCAGGTACAAGTGATCGCCGAGCACAATGCAACTGGCTGTATTGTCACTAAACTGCGGATGAAAACCAAAACCCAGCTGCAAATAAAAGTCGGTGGAGGCTTTTAAATCAGTCGCAGCTAAGTTGATAAATAATGTGCGTTTCATGCTGTTTCCTTCCATCGGCATCAGCCACCAGATTACCTGAAGCTGATTACGACTAAAAGATAGATTTTCCGGCTCAGCAGGGGCGAAATACATCCAGACTTTGTCGATGAATTTTGCTACTAATTTGAAAAATACCTAACAAACTATGGAACAAATTGTCATGGCTGAGCTTTTGTGTTGTTCTTTGTGCCATACATTCAGCTTTTAACTGCTGAGTACTGGCATAAGTATCCGACATCCACCACAACATAGGTACTTTGGTCTGGGCATCAGGCGCCATCCAGTAAGGTAAACCATGCAAATAAACACCGTTTTCACCCAGCGATTCACCGTGGTCAGACAGATACAGCATCGCCGTCTGATAGCCCTGCTGGTCCTCTAAGGTCCGGATGACACGACTAAGTAGCTCGTCAGTCGCCACTATGCTGTTGTCATAGGCATTGATAATTTCAGCTTGCTGACACAATTGCAGTTGTTTGTTGGTACATTCTGGTAAAAAGTGCTTTTGGCTATCAGAGCTACGTTTGAAATATTCAGGGCCATGACTGCCCAACTGGTGCAATACAATCAGCCGATCTGAGCTGTATTGTTTAGTGAGCTGAGCTTGCAATGCCTGTACTAAAATCTCGTCCTGACATTGCCCGTCTTTACATAGTGGATTGGTGCTGTCGTTAAATAAAAACTCCGACGGTACTCTGTCACACACCGTTTTGCAGCCCGAATTGTTATCAAACCAGCTGACAGCTATACCACTGTGCTTAAGTATATCCAGCACATTACTGGAGTTTTTTGCCACAGACTCGACATATTTATCGCGCCCCATCGCAGAAAACATACAAGGCACAGAGTGCGCTGTGGCTGTACCGCAGGAGCTGACATCGCGAAAACTGTACAGAGGTAACGCAGATAACTCGGGGTTAGTGGCTCTGTGATATCCATTGAGCTGAAAATGATCCGCTCGCGCCGTTTCTCCCAGAACCAACACGACCAACCGAGGTTTTGCTGTTTTCGCAGCAACAGGTTGCACAGCATCAGTACCGAGCTGTATAAATTGTTCAGGGAAACGGCTTTTTAACCAGGAACCAGAAAAGGATACCGCAGCTGATACAGGACTGACAGGCAAAGCCAGATGTTTAATATCCCTGAAATTACGGAAAAAAGGCGCAAGATCTGAATAGGCGGACGCAGCCAGACTAAAAAGCGCAACGAAAATCAGCACCAGACAAAACAACCAATGCAGCAAAAACTGCCGCAATGGCATCACCCTAACTTTGATCAGACTACTACACAGCAACGGAAACAACATCATAGTACAGACAGTCCATAGCATAGTAATACTGAGCAATCCCCTCGCCTCTGCTGCATCCGTTTCCAAAGCGTTTTGTAGCATAGAAGTGTCAATCACTATGCCAAAGCTGGTAATAAAGTGATAACTCACAGCCCCAGCCGCAAATAACAGCAGCATCACAGGTTTTTGAATTGCTCTGAAACTCGCTAAAACAGACAGTAAAAAATTCAGTAAAAACAACAATAAAATCAAACTGAGCTGCAATTTAAACTGACCTGGAACTTTAGCCTGAATACTGGACAAAAAAGGCCCATTGAGCAGCAAGGTCATACCAAGCGCAGAAATCAGCGCAAACCATAACGGATGCCAGAGCTTTTGTAACTGAACCGCACTTTGATGTACGCTCGCCGTCGGTAACGCAGAAATCAAGGACTCAGCCATTCTGGCTCCCTCCAGCAGATATACCCGAAGTATCAAAACTCAGTCTTTGTCGTCGGCTATAATAAATGACACTGCAAAGTGCCCAGCAAATAGCGGCGGTAGCAATATCATGAGAGAAAAAATGAGCTCCCCGGCTTTGTTGTACTGCCCCCAGAAGCAAGCCTGTCACCGCAGCACCAATCAAAGCGTTGGAGGCCCACTGCGGCTTAACATCGAGGAAAAAATAATAAAGCCCAAGCCAGGCAAAGCCTATGCTGGCATGCCCAGCGGGAAAACACAGATGAATGGGTGTGCCCTCAGGTCTTGGCTCCAACAGGCCATAAAATGGCAGATCTCCGCCAAATTGCTGCAGATCCCATGGGCATTCCATAGGTAAAACATGCTTCAGTAAAGAAACCACAGCAAAACAACTGATTAGTGAACACAACAAAGTCGCCACAGCACGGCGCAGCACAGCAGATTGTCCGGCAAAGCACAGCCATACTCCGTAGCAGCTCAACGCCACGACCACCATCAGATTTAAATCCCGCACTCTGTCATGTAAAATTGTCTGCATCAGCCAATGTTGCTGTAAAACCCAACGGCTGCCCTGCCGTTGATACAACCAGTCGGCCACTACAAAATCCAGTTTCAACTGGTAACACAGATAAAACATCAGGCCCAAAATAAGCAAAGGCAGCAGCACTGTTTTTATTGTCGTTTTTATTAAAGTGCCAGCATAAGAAGAAGTTAAAAGAGGCAAAATTTCTACTCCGGTTCAGTCACTGCTGTTGTAGCCTTCAATCTAAAGCTCAAAACTTAAGACATACTTAAAGCATAAAAAACGGCCGGATCATTCCGCCGTTTTCATTCGATTGGATCCGTGTTGCCCGCAATGAGCGGAGCTGGAGTTTTTCTGCTCTCTGTATAAATAGGAAGGCAACTGTACTAAAGCCAGAGCAGTGTTTTTATCTGCAAGCGACACAGCCTGAGCGCTTAAATTTAGTTTTTTCTGTTGGGGCTGATACACCCCGGCAACGGTTTCACCGTTAGGTTTTAGGATCACTAATTCTGGCTGCTGTGGTCCTTGCTGCATCAAGGCGAAATAGTTTTCAAACTGCAGCAAAGCGCGGCCCGGGCTGGTTCGGTCCAGCGTAAAATCACGGCCTGTCATGGTATGGCAGCTGGAGACACCCATCATAGATAACAAGGTTGGCGCTAAATCAATCTGACTGGCAATAGGTTTCAGCAGTGCTGGTTTTGTATCAGCCCCTAAAATCAGCGCCGGAATATGAAACTTTTCGACCGGGATCAGGTTGTCTCCGTACACTCTGTTGTCATGATCGGCCACTATTAAAAACAAAGTGTCCTGCCAGTAATCACTTTGTTTGGCTTTGTTGAAAAACTGGCCCATGGCCCAGTCGGCATATTTCACCGCATTATTGACACTAGCTTTTGGCTCTTCGTTTAACTCGATGCGGCCATCCGGAAACTCAAAAGGCTCATGATTACTCGAAGTGAAAATCAGGCTGAAAAATGGTTTATTCTGCTGATGTAAAGCCGTTATTTGTTGGTGCGCAGCAGTAAATACATCCTCATCACTGGCGCCCCAGCTGCCGGTAAAGACGGGATTAACCATCTGACTTTGATCGACAATCTGCTCCACCCCATTGCCGGTAAAGAAGCTGCGCATATTGTCAAAATGAGCTTCGCCACCATAAATAAACTGAGTCTGGTAACCTTGAGCTTTCAGGATGGATGCAAGCGTAGTGAAATGTTGCTGACTGCCTGATAACTTCACTGTGCTTTGAGCCGGCGTCGGCGGAAAACCAGCCACTACAGCTTCAATACCACGCACAGAACGGGTGCCTGTGGCATACAAATTTTCAAACCAAATGCCCTGCTGTTTTAACTGTTCAAGCTCTGGTGTCACGGCCACCCCACCTAAAGATTGTACAAAAGTCGCGCCTAAACTTTCCTGCAGCACGATTACCAGATTCAGTGGTTTTGCGCGCTTGACCACAGCCTGTTGCCAATGTGCTGTTGGGTACTTAGGATCAGTAAAGCTGTAGGACTGTAGCCAAGGCCAGTCCAGACTTTGTTGCAGCATTTGATTGGTCGGCAACTTGCCATAAATCTCACTGGAGTGCGCTTCATGCCTTAAATTATACAAAGCATAAAGCACTGAATAGGAAGAACTTATTACCAGTGAATTGACCATAGCGTCCGATGTGATAGCGAATATGGCCGGATTAGCGGGTCTGTGATCTGTGGTCGAACGAATACCAGCAAAAAGCAGTACAAGCGCCAGACACCAAAACCCAAGAGTTTTAATGACAGACCAGCTTTTCAGGCTGCATTTCCCAGAACGAAATATACGCCGCATCAACCAGGTTAAAACCAGAGTGGCAACCAGACCAAAAACTAAAGGCCAACGAAAACCAAACCATAAGGTCGATAAAACTTCTTTGGGGTATTTCAGATACTCGATAAAAAGCCGGTTTGGCCGCACATCATATTGCAGAATAAAAGCCGGCGTCGCCAGCTCCATAAACACCAACAGCACTAAAGCCGCCAGACACCATAAATAGCTAAACTGAAACCAGAGCTTGCTCAGGCTACGCAACGACGCCAGTGGAAGCAGCAGCACTGGGAGCACTAAGAACAATGACACCACAATAATATCGGCGCGCAGACCTTGGATCAGAACATCGAACAACAGCCCTGCGGCTTCCACTCTATCGTATTGCCATAACACCAAAGCCAGTCTGCTCAGACTCAACAGCGCCAGTGCAAAAACTGCAGTGCGGATCAAATAACGAAAAGGGCCTAAACAAAATAAATTTGACCAGAAAGACGGTTTTTCAGCAGTAATCATAAATAGAGGCCAGCTTGTAGTTTTAATTAAAGCCAGCATAAAAGTGGATACTTAAGACAAACTTAAGAGAAATAACCTCAGCGCACCACTGAATAGCTGTTGTCACCAGTGAGTCACTGAGTATTTAAAGCAAAAACTTGACGCCTGATAGGTCGTACGTACAGACTGATAACAAACGGAGATAAAACGACGCTAAGCACAGTGAAAAGCCACTTCAGGCCAACATGTGCCTTTATACCGGGTTCAGCTCAACTCCCTCCTGAAACAGAGATTAATTTTGCCTGGAGTAGCAGTACTATGATCACAAAAAATGCGGAAGCGAATTTATACCAATTGGTGTATATCAGCGAGCGTTGCAAAGCCGATGGTGATCAGGTGATTAACGATATCAAATTACAAGCGGAGAGTAACAATCACAAACTGAACATCACCGGCGCTCTGCTTTTTAACGAACGCTATTTTCTGCAATATATTGAAGGTGAACTTAACGCTATTAATAGTTTATACAACACTATTTGCAGTGATCCTCGCCATAGCAACGTTCGTTTGTTATTGCATAAAGAAATAGCGGAACGTGATTTCTCCCGCTGGAGTCTGGGCGTGAAGAAATTACTCGATATCGAAGAGAATCAGGACTTACTCAGCCTGTTAAGTATGCTGGGGCAGGCTAACTCTGTCTCTGAAACCCAACTGGATTGGTTTAAGCTGGCATTAAAGTAATCCATTGCCGGTCAGCCGTTTTCCCGGGTAGCTTTATTCGGTGTCAAAACTCATACTCCAGGGCAAAACGTAAGGTGCGATCGACGGTTTGGTTGTCGATAGCCACTATGACTGCCAGCTCCCATTTCAGCTGCTCTTGTTTATCAAACTTATGCACCCCCATTAGGCTTGGACCTGCACCTTTGTAGTTTTCACCGGCGTACAATTCAATGGCGGGTTGCACTGCGGGTAACCAGCGGTAGCGGTACTGAGCACGGAACTCCCCCTCCCATTCGGCGTTCAGGCTTTGGCCCCACTCATACACAGCCAACGCATTTAATGTCAGGCTGGTTGGACCGAATTCTTTTTCCATTAAAAGGCCGCTGGTGAACTCGTAATTGTCCTGGTTATTTTGCCGCTCCAGCTCGAACAGCATGCCCCAGTCCGCACTGTACTGACCTTGCTCGGTCAGCATCCAGCGCAGCTCCAACTCGTAGCCCGATAACTTGTAGTCTTGCTGATGAATCCGGTCGGCAATGACATAGACTTCAAGGGCAGTACGTTCAGAGAGCGAAAAACCGTAACCTAGTTTCTGCCCCATGGTATTGTTGTCTGGGTGCTCGGCCTGCCGCTGATAAAAATAGCGGTATTCGAACTCACGTTCCAGCGGTTGTACATAAGGGTGGTACACCTTATCTACTACCCTGCCATCAGCCCAGGCTGTTGTAACAGTGGCCAAACAAACAAAACACAAAGCCTTTACTACTGCTTCTTTGCCGTAAAGCTTCATCTTTTTTTCTCCATCAAGCTGCAACACCAGAACAACACAACAAAACACAACAGATACAACAGGACCTGCGACAGGCTGGGTGTGGCTTCATACCCCATCAGTGCCTGCAAAAAGAAACCTAATTCGGACTGCTCCGACAACCACAACTCGGTTTGCCACAGCTGTGGCCCGGCGACCAACCAGTCAGATTGGATCAACAGAGCCGATGCCATCATCACCTGACGGGCGCCAGACAAGGACAACAATAAGGCAAAACTGCTGCTACGCCATTGCTTAAGTTCAGTTAAAAGGTAGTACCAAAGCACAGCGATGCTGGCACCAATGCCAACACCTAAAGCCGCACCTAACCACAAATCAGCGGGTGTATTTTCAGTCTGTGTCGGTAGCCAAATATATAACAATAAGTTACTGCCACTGATACTGAATAAACACGCAGCAGCCAAAGCTGAAGCCCATAATGCATACTGAGCTTTCAGAGCTGAGACACAAAGCAAGATAAAACAGCTCAGATAAAACAAACTGTACAACAGCTCCAATCCTAAACCATCCAGTTGTTCGGAGATCCAGACCATCTTCAGGCTGACAAGGCTCAGTATCAGCAACGAGGGCAAAGCAAAAAACAAAGCGAACTGACGCCAAAGAACTCTGTGCCACACCAGTAACGTGGCCAGCAGTATACAAAGCGGTAATAGCTCGCGTAAAAACATCAGTACCGTATTAATAAGCATGATTTGCCTTATGCTGTCGCCACTCTGCTTCAGGCAGAGCTATCAGTACCCCTTGTGCGCTGTCTGGATTGTATTCGCCAAAAAACTGGTATTCTCCGGGTTTCAAAGGCCCGACAAATAAAGTTGCTTTACCTTTACCTAAAATGACTTTTTCGCGATTTAAACTGAAACTTTCAAACTCTTCAGGCGACGGATCCTGATTCAGCACTATAAGCTTTACCTTCTCACCTGCGGGCACGTAAAGCACAGAGGGTTGAAACAGATGATCTTTAATCTTCAGCTCAAATACATGTTGCTCCGCCACAGCAGGCAAAGTCAGTAAGAATAAAGCGGCAACAGATAAGGCCTTATTCTTATTTTTTTTCAAGGATCTTCTTTTTAACTCTTTGTTTTTCAAAGCGGCAGCTCCACTGTCACTTTTAGTCCACTACTAAAATCCGAAAGCCCAAGCCGAATTTGACCTTGATGCAAAATCACGATGTCCCGCACTATAGCAAGCCCCAACCCTGAACCTGTAGTACCGGATTGATGCCTGTCACCTCCGACCCGATAGAAACGATCAAAGACTCTGCTGTATTCTTGCGGCGCTATGCCTGGGCCATTATCCTGCACCACCAACACAGCTTTGTCCTGTGTAGCAGATAACTCCAGTTGAATAATACCGCCAGTCTGAGTGTATTTACTGGCATTGCCCACCAGATTGCTGACCAGCAAACGCAAGGCAAAAGCGTCGCCTTTCAGTGACAAATGCTCCAGCCCCAGCAGTTCTATTTGTTGCTGTTTATTATCAATTTGTGGATACCAATCGGCCACCACCTGACGGCATAAACCTGCCAAATCCAACTGTTCTGTCCGAGCCTGAAAATGCTCAGGATTGGTGCGGTTCAAAAGCATAATCTGTTCAATCAGCGCGCTCATCCGCTCAACACCAGACTGTAAAGCCAACATCGAACCTTCAGGATCGCTGATACCAGAGCGCTGCCACTGCTGCGACGCGTTGTGCAGATTGACTTGTAATACGCTTAAAGGAGTGCGCAGTTCATGCGCTACATCAGAGGCAAAACGTTTTTCCCGCTCAAAGGCATCGGCTAAACGGGCAAATAACTGATTAGTGGTTTTCAGCATCTGATCCAGCTCTGCCGGAACCTGATCCAGCTCGACCGGACTTAAATCATTAGCTTTTTTTGACGACAGCTGAGCAGAAAAACGTCGGATTGGTGATAAGGCTTTACTCACCACTAACCAAATCAATACCGCTTGCAGAGGTAAACTCAGCACCACAGGATAAATAGAGGCCGTGATCACTTCATCTGCCAACTGCTGCCGTTGTTGCAAGGGTTGCGCCACTATCACTGTCAGCACATCGTTGGGGGTCTGACGAAATACCCGCCACCTTTTACCGCCAAAATTATGCTCGCTAAAACCTTCAGCGTCCGACATCGCGCGTTCTGGGGCCAAGGCGCTGCGATACACCAGCTTACCTTGCTGCCAGACTTGTAACGCCAGACCTAACTCTTGCTCTGAACCTGCCTGATACTGCTGCGAAAGACTGGACGCCAGCACCTGTAAATCCTGATCAAACAAAGCCTCAGCCCGGCTCACGCTTTGTTTATAGCTTTGTAACGCAGCAACAAAGCTTATCAGCGTAAAAAGTGCAATCAGCACTGTGACTAAATAGCGACGTAGGGATCGCATAACCTCAGGCTGAGCTCACACTGTACCCCACGCCTCGCAGGGTTTTAATAAAATCTTTCGGCAGTTTTTTCCGTAAATTAGAGATATGTACTTCAAGTGCGTTGCTGGCAACTTCTTCACCCCAGGCATACAAACTGGCTTCAAGCTGTTCGCGGGTTTTGATGCGTCCAGCTGACTCCATCAGCTCCTTGAGCAACATATATTCACGGCGGGACAAGGCAACTGTTTCTCCGTCGAGTCGAACCAAATGCGCACTGGTATCCAGCTCGACTTGCTGTAACTTAATCAAGTGAGTGGCCGCAGTGCCCAATCGGCGCTCTATCACCCGTAAACGGGCAAAGAGTTCAGCCATGGCAAAAGGTTTCACCAGGTAATCATCGGCGCCTAAATCCAGGCCACGAATACGATCGTCCACTCCATCGCGAGCCGTCAGCACCAAGACCGGCACATGAGTGTCCTTTTGCCGGCTTTGTTTCAGGACATCTAAACCGTCCATATCAGGCAAACCTAAATCCAGGATCACAGCATCGCAGTCTTTGGCTTTAATGCTGCTTAAGGCATGTTGACCCAGACTTACATGATTCACCGTAAAGCCTTGACTGGACAACGCCAGCACCAGGCCTTTGGCTAAGTCCAGATCATCTTCGACCAGCAATAGTCTCATACCTCTCCTGCCTTCATACTTGCAGCCGCAGCTTTGTTCGAACCTGAATACCTGCGGGGCTTAGCCCCGCCCCGGTTTTTCAATCCAGCTTAACGTTTGAGCTTTTTCGCTACTTTGGCTTCCAGCGCAGCGATTTCCTGCAACCTGCCCTGATCCGCACTAATACGATCCGGACGCGGAGCCGCCTGCTTCGCCTTTTCAATGTAACTCATAGCGGCTTTATAGTCGCGTTCTTCAGTTAAAAATTCTGCATAAAAATAATTAGGATCAATACCTTGAGGATTAATACTCAAAGCTTTTTCTAACATTTTTTTGGCATTTTTATCGCTGCCAAAGCCAATAGGCCAGCCTGGGACTTTGTAATACAGCACGCCTAAACTGGTGTAGGCCGAACCTTGTAAAGCCTGGCTATCAATTTTTAGTGCAGCTTCAAGGTCTGCTTTGGACTCTTCAGCCAGTGACATAGCACCCAAGCCGCCTTTTACACCGGCATAACTGGATTTGATAATACCACGCCAGATCAGCGCTTCTGCTTTATCCGGATTGGCCGCCACTACGGCGTTGGCTTGCTTGACCAGCTCAGGAAAGGCTTGTTCTTTTTGCTCTTCGCTCATGCTGTAATTCACTTCAGCCCAGCGGTCCTGCAGAGGTTTAATATCCTGCAGTACATCGGCCTGTGCAACGAAAGCCAACAAGAACACAGGGACCAAGGCTAATTTTTTCGATAATCTGTTCATCTTTACCTCTTTAGTGGTTTTTGCCCACTGCAAATAATTCAATGAGTGTGAGTTTACTTTTTAATCCCATATCGACCAGAGCCGGGAATACTCCGTTCAGGCGAACAAAAATCCGTTCAGGCCAGCCAAGAAAACGGCGAAGCTGATTCGATGTCAGTTGTTTGATCAACTGTGCTGCAACCCAGGTTGGACTATCCATACTATTGCCAAGCTGCTGATTCAGCTGCACAACATCGATGGAGTTAATACTGGTTTCTGTGGCTCTTGGCGCGAAGTACTTCACCTGTACGCCACTCTCAGCTAACTCTCGCTGTAAGGCTTCAGTAAAACCACGCAAGCCAAACTTGGTCGCGCAGTAGCCGGTAAAGCCGGGATGGCCTATGCTGCCAAAGGCCGAACCCACGTTGAGAATTTGGCCTTTGTGCTGATGCAACATCGGCAGAAACAGCTGACAAAGCTGCATAGGCACCAACAGATTAATACTGACCAAATCGCTAAACTGCTGTTGCTGGCACAAGCCAAACTGACTAATCCCCGCGTTATTAATTAGCACATCAATGCCGCCATGCTGCTGGCAAAATTGCAGCAAGCCTTGTTGCTCTGCTGTGCTGGTTAAATCACAAGGGTAAATTAAAGTTTCAGCAGCCAGTTGGTTTTGTAGGGCGCGCAGTTTTTCAACTGAGCGGCCAGTTAAAATCAACCGCGCGCCCTCGCCGCTTAACTGCCTGGCAACTTCAGCGCCAATGCCACCCGTCGCCCCTGTCAGCAGCACAGTTTTGCCTGCTAGCAAGCTCATACGGTCGCCTCCTCTGGCACAACTTTTTTAGTCAGACCATGAGGTTGCTCCAGGCTACGAAATACATCGCCGTATAAGTGAAAAAAGCGTTTTGCACTGTGGATAATCAGCGCCTGATCGGTTGGATCGGTGATCTTGTCCATCAGGCTTTCAAAGAACTTGATATGGTCCTGATCCAAAGCGCCATGCGAGTTCAGATAACTAAACGCCTTACGTGGCAGCTGTAAGGTGCCGGCAATTTTACTGGCTGCCTGCTCTGCTAAAGCAATGGAGGTGCCTTCCAACACCAGCACCATGCCAAAGAAGCACAATGGATTCACCCGGCGCACCGAGTCGTAGGCATAAGACACCATCAGCTCAGTAGCAAAAGCCGGAGTGCTGCGTCTGGCCTGCTCTTTGTCATAACCACAAGCGGCAATGTCGTTTAATACCCATTCCTGATGCCCTAATTCCTCTTCAATATATTCAGCTACGGCTTCACGCAGCCACTCTTTCGATTCAGGTAATAAAGCCCCAACCGACATCAACAACGGTACTGTATGTTTAACGTGGTGGTAAGCCTGATTTAAAAAAGCTACATAATGATCCAGAGTAAAGTCGCCTGCGAAAGTACGACGGATCATCGGAGCTTCCAGTAAATAAGCACGCTCTGCCTGGGTTGCATTAACCAGCGTTTGATAAAAACTCATAGGACTCTCCAACAACATGATTAGAAACAAATAAATTATTGATTTCGCTTTGGTATTTCTTAAATACCTCAGCTCGGCGTGGCCGGCCATTAGCGGTTAAGGTGCCATCGGCCACAGACAAAGGTTGAGTTAACAACTGATAGGCTTTAATTTGCGCGTAATCGGGTAACTGCTGGTTCACCTGCGCCAGATAAGCTGGCACCTGCGCTAGCGCTTTGGTATCCGCTACGTACAACAAGGCAGCACAATAAGGCTGAGCATCGCCCACCAACACCGCCTGACGAATTAAACCGCTTTGAGTTAATAAGGCCTCAGGCCATTCGGGTGAAATATTTCGACCCAGGCTGGAGATCAGTAAGTTTTTACGGCGGCCTAAAATACGTAACCGGCCTTGTGCATCCAGCTCGCCTAAATCGCCGGTAAAGACTTTGTCACTTGCAGATTCTGCATCGCCTAAATAACCAAGGAATGGCTGTTTCACGACTATTTCACCATTAATAATCTCAATATCGCGATGCGCTAGGGGCAAGCCGACTAATTCAAGCTCTGCAGCACAACTCTGACGGGCATCCACAGCAGATAAAGCCACCACTGACGCACATTCGCTTAAGCCATAGCCCTGATACACAGGTAAACCAAGACGTGCAGCCTGATGCAAAAGTGCTGCAGATACGTGAGCACCACCAACGGCAATAAACTCCAGTGATGCCGGAGCTTGCCAGCCCTGAGCGCGCGCCATCACCAATAGTTGCAGCAGCTCAGGCACGAGGATCAGACTTTTTGGTGTTGTGCCGCTGATAAGGCTTAGCAAGGCCTGCGGATTGCTTAATTGACTACCGTTGAAGCCACGTAAGGAGTCAGGCGCTATTAACACTTCACCACCCGCTAATAAAGGTGCGTAAATACCGGCAATATTTTCCAGCAAGGTGCTTAACGGCAATAAACACAAATGTTTAGGTGCGTTTTGGTTGATGCGCTCCAGCAGACTAATGGCGACATCGAACTGACTTTGGGCTGACAAACACACGCCCTTGGGCTGGCCTGTAGAGCCCGAAGTAAAAGTAATTTTCTGGCAAGTCGATGGAATAACTGCGCCAGAACTTTTTAGCTCACGGCGATACAACAATAAATCCCCGATTTGCTCCAGCAAGGTAAATTCTGACGAGAGTTGTTCCTGATCTGTGATATAGACATCAGGCTCCAGCTGCGCCATCACGTGAGCACGCTGACTTTCAGATAAATAAGTGGGCAGCGGCACCAAGAGTAAATTTGCGTCCAGACAAGCTAAATCGAGTAAAGCCCACTGCGCAGAACTATTGGCCGCCAAAGCGATACGCTGTGCACCATACCCCAACAATAATTCCTGCCATAAAGCCATCTGCTGTTTGATTTGAAGCTGTGAATAGGCCACACCACTGGCTAAGTCACGCAGTACCGCTGTTGTTGGTAATTCAAAACGCATTAGCAGTCTCCTTCAGGTAAACGTGCTACTAACTGATGCAGCTGTGGCCAGTGTTGATGGGCCAGCGCTGTTAATTTTTCATCGCTGTGAATAAGGCCAGTCACCGCAGCTAAATCCATCAGACAAACTTTTGGGCTGGTCTCGTAGTAACTGCCCCAACTGGCCGCATCTTCGCCTAAAGCTTCAGCTTTCGCTTCGCCAAGCTCTGTCAGCTCAATACCATGACGACTTAAAATGCTGCGTACTTGTGTGGTCGCTGCACATAACAAATACCGGTAATTCAGTTGATCGAGTGCATAAGCCATTAAGACAAACAACTGCAATAAACTTTGTCTGTTGATGGCATATAAATGACCAATTTCAATCAGTTGAGAACGCTTAGCATCCATGCCATGCTGGCCAAGTACCTGCTCAACCGGAGCAGACAGGTACTGTTCGATAAATAATGAATTATCCGCAGCACTGCGTAATCCCAACACAGCCTGCCATTCACCTGAGCGGCTGACTCCTAAAAGATTTGGCATAAAACTCTGCACATCAGCCTGATAGGCTTTGGCAAAACCTGAGGCAATAAACTGCTCAATGGAAGATCGCTGCAGATCTGATGCTTTCACTAATTGCAGCAGCGCTTTGCTGTCAGTGTCGGATTGGACCGGCAATCTGACCGCAACAGAGGGGTCGAACTGATAAGAAGACAACATAAACGCACTCCTGCATACCGATTTAGCATGCAGTGTGCGTCAGGAAGCTTAAAGAAAACTTAAGGAAATGATTAGTTGTAAAAAGAAGATTGGCCTGAGCTTGGTTTTTTCCTGCGTATTAAGGTCGAGTTGGAAAACCAGCATCCAGCCATGCCTGAAAACCTCCGGCGACAGAAATGGCCTGACTAAATCCCATCTGTCTCAAAGAGTCGGCAGCCAAAGCCGAACGGGCGCCGGAGCGGCAGATCAAATACACCGGCTTTGTCGACAATTGTTCTAAGGCCGCCATGGTATCGCAGTGTGCACTGACACTAGGGTGCTGATGAATGCGCATTTCCAGCACACCACGCGGATAGTTTACCGAACGGTCAATAGAGCCCTGCGCATATTCATCAGGTTCACGTACATCGATCACTAAGGTGTCATGGTCCTGCAAAGCTGACCTCAACTCCTGCACCGATACTTCCTTTATTCTGGCTTTCGCCTCATTCACTAATTGCTGCGAACTTTTCATACAGAGAACCTTCATTAATTCAAAATGGATTGAGTAAGTACCACGGATGCCATCACTATCAGGAATACTGAAAACGCTTTTTGCAGTTTTTCTTTCGGTAGTGTGTGACCTAGCCATGACCCAAACAAACTGCCGGCAACACCACCCAGGACCATAATGCCCATCACTGTCCAGTCGAATGAAAACTGCTGAGCCGTGAGCACTTCATAGTACTTGGCAAAACCTACAAAAGATTTAAGCGTGATGATCAGTAAGCTGGTGCCAATAGCAAGCACCATGGGCACACCACCTAGCAGAACCAGAGCTGGTACGATCAGAAAGCCGCCGCCCACTCCAACAAAACCAGTGATCACACCAACAATAAGGCCGTCCAGTGCCACTTTTAAAAACTTGATCTCGCCCGCGCTCTGCTCTGCGTTTTTACTTCGCCACATCATGACGGCAGCGACAAGCATCAGCAGCACAAAAACTGAGAGTTGAACCACACTGTCAACCAAGGTTCCTAACCAGGCTCCACCATAAGTACCCAGCATACCGGGAACACCAAACAGCAGGACGTGAGGCCAGGATACCCTTTTATTCCAGATATTCGGAATGCTGCCAAATAAACTGATCCCAGCCACGATCAGTAAAGACGAAGCTATAGCCAAATTTGCTGGCATATCCACCAGATACATCAGAACAGGTACGGTCAGGATAGAGCCACCGGATCCAAAAATCCCTAAGCTCAACCCTATAAACAATGCACCCAGTATTGCGTGTGTCATAAAATCACCTCGTTATGCTTAAACCGTACAGCCCCGATTAAGCTCACAACTGATTAATAGGTAACTTTAAATACACCTTGCCCTGCTCGTCGGCTGGTGGCATATGACCAGCCCGTATATTGACCTGTATAGAGGGTAAAATCAGCCTTGGCATGGCCAGCGTTGCATCACGGGCTTCACGCATCGCGACAAATTGCGCTTCAGTGACACCATCACGCACATGGATATTATGCTGACGCTGGGCACCTACTGTAGTTTGATAGTGATGCTCACGCCCTTTCGTAGGATAATCGTGGCAAACATAAATTTTGGTTTCAGCAGGCAGCGCCAATAACCTACTGATGGAATGGAATAAAGTCGATGCACTGCCGCCAGGGAAATCACATCGCGACGTGCCCACATCCGGCATAAATAAGGTATCACCAACAAAGGCGGCTTCTTCATTGACCAGATAAGCTAAATCAGCCGGCGTATGACCTGGAGTATGCATAACCCGGATCTGCATAGTTCCGACTTGAATAATCTCGCCATCATGGAATAACCGGTCAAATTGTGCACCGTTGGGCAAAAACTCTTTTTCCAGATTGAACACCTGTTTAAAGATGGTTTGCACCTGCGTGATCTGGGCGCCTATGCCAATCTGAGCACCCAGCTGCTGCTTGAAATAGGGGGCGGCAGATAAGTGGTCGGCATGTGCATGAGTTTCTAACACCCAGTCCACAGTCAGATGCTGTTGCTGAATATAAGACAGAATAACTGCTGCGCTTTGTGTGGCGGTGCGACCAGATTTGTAATCAAAATCCAGCACAGGGTCGATAATAACAGCATGCTTTGAAGCGATATCACTGACGACATAACTGAAGGTTTCGCTGTCTTTGTCTAAAAAGGCCTCTACATGTATTTGACTCATCTTGTACTCCCTAAGGATTGGCCGATTGTGGCCACACAGTTATGCAAATAATATATATAAATATAACCAAAGGGAATAAAAACATTAGCTTATTCTAATGCAAATAAATTATTAAACATGTTAGTTAAGGTTGCTATTGATATATAGACAAGCAGCTTGACCGTCTTGTTTGCTGAGTTTTTGCGCCAGGCAGGTAAGTTTGACGAAAGACGAGAGCCCATAAGCTGTCGCGCAGTTGGAGATGTCTACATCTGGTTTGTAATTACAAACTCGTTTTTCATAGATTCAGACCCCTTTTACCTTAACGCAAAGAAGCAGAGCTATGGGCGCTGTCGCCTTGTCTTTTTCGCAATTCCTTGTATAGCAGCTCTGAATGCAAAAACCACTTAAAGTCATATAATTCATTGTTTTTAAAGTTAACTCTTATTCTCGGAGCTCCAAGAATGCGCCTATAGTCGACAGAGACAATATCCTCGTTTCTCTTTACAAAGCTATAACCCGTACTCTTTTGTATAAACTCAAATCCACTCTGACTGAAGAGCAGCTCCTCAGTACCATGCAGATCAAGCGCATGCTGATAATGACGAAGAAAAGCATCAAAAAATACAAACACAGCCACACCACTGATTAACCCTACTATAGTGCTGTTGTTGATAAGTTCGGGTTTGTAATAAATCAGAAAAAGCCAAAGTGCTAACAGCAGATAAACAGGTCTTTTCAGGTAACGGATCCGACGCTTTAACGCCTCTCTATCAGCTCTAAATTTATTCATTGACCACCAACTTTTAAACCTGAGAACTCTTCCGTGCCAGTATTTTTACTCTGACACAATGTACTCTCACTAATTTGTATATGAACCAAGCTCAAGCTCAGCGGTAGGCTTTTTTTTCGTAAAAATATTAACTTACCTCCTAAACTGACACAGATCTTTCACTATGGTTTGAGTTTACTCAGAAAATAACCCCATCTGTGCATCCGTCAACACATCATATTGCCGAAGCGCGGCAATTTTAAAAAAGGCGTTGCTGCGCTTCAGGTCGTCAAACATTTTGGCAATTTTGTCGTCTTCTCTCTGAATGAGTGTGTAGAGCTCCAGCTAGGTTTGATGCGGTTGCCCTGCTCTGCCCGCTGATAGCTTTTCAATGTGATGGAAAATTTGTTCACAGGCTAAGTTCAGCAGCTCAGGCTTTAGATCCCGGATTATTTTCCAATCTCGTTCAGATATGGTGAGCATCGCTACTATCTCCGAAAAATGTAGAGGCTTTGCTCAGAAACGAATGCTTAAGACCTTGTCTCCGGGAATCCACTGAGTACAAAACTAACGTCGATGTACCGCTATTTCAACAGAATTTTAGAGGCATCATCAAGGCATAAAAAAAACCCGTCACAAGGACGGGTTTCTTAACTGAGATGACTAAAGGTTGGATTACCAGCCAGTCAGTTCTTTCAGTGCTTTACCGATATCGGCTAAGCTTTTCACGGTTTTCACGCCTGCGTCTTCCAGTGCAGCAAACTTCTCGTCCGCTGTACCTTTACCACCAGAGATGATGGCGCCTGCGTGGCCCATGCGCTTACCAGCAGGTGCAGTTACACCAGCGATGTAAGAAACAACAGGTTTAGTCACGTGTTTTTTGATGTAAGCAGCAGCTTCTTCTTCAGCTGAACCACCGATTTCACCGATCATAACAATGGCTTCAGTCTGTGGGTCTTCCTGGAATAATTTCAGGATGTCGATGAAGTTAGAACCAGGGATTGGGTCACCACCAATACCTACACAAGTAGATTGGCCGAAACCGTAATCAGTCGTTTGTTTTACTGCTTCATACGTCAGAGTACCTGAACGTGAAACAATACCAACTTTACCTGGCAAGTGAATGTGGCCTGGCATGATACCAATTTTACATTCGCCTGGAGTGATCACGCCAGGGCAGTTAGGGCCAATTAAGCGTACGCCTAATTCGTCACATTTTACTTTGGCATCCAGCATATCCAGAGTTGGAATACCTTCAGTGATACAAACGATCAGTTTGATACCGCCGTTAGCAGCTTCCAGGATAGAATCTTTACAGAAAGCAGCTGGTACGTAGATCACTGATGCTTCTGCACCAGTGGCTTCTACCGCTTCTTTTACTGTGTTGAATACTGGTAAACCTAAGTGAGTCTGACCGCCTTTACCAGGAGTCACACCACCGACCATTTTAGTGCCGTAAGCAATGGCTTGTTCAGAGTGGAACGTACCCTGAGCACCAGTGAAGCCCTGACAAATTACTTTGGTATCTTTATTAATTAAAACGCTCATGGATTACCCCTTATGCCTTAGCCGCTGCAGCAGCTACAACTTTTTGTGCAGCGCTTGTCAGGTCTGTGTCAGCGATAATGTTCAGGCCGCTTTCACCCAGCACTTTAGCACCCAGTTCAGCGTTGTTACCTTGCAGACGAACTACTACTGGTACTTTAACGCCAACTTCTTTCACTGCGCCAATTACACCTTCAGCGATCATGTCACAACGCACGATACCACCGAAGATGTTGATGAATACGGCTTTCACAGCGTCATCAGACAGGATAATTTTGAAAGCTTCAACAACGCGTTCTTTGGTCGCACCGCCGCCAACGTCCAGGAAGTTTGCTGGTTGGCCACCGTGTAATTTAACTATGTCCATAGTACCCATAGCTAAACCTGCACCGTTCACCATACAGCCGATGTCACCACCTAAAGCTACATAGTTCAACTCCCATGAAGCAGCGTGCGCTTCACGTGGATCTTCCTGTGAAGGATCCTGCATAGCTTTTAATTCAGGGTGACGGTACAGAGCGTTGCCGTCGATGACCAGTTTGGCGTCTAAGCAGTGCAGATCGCCAGCTGGAGTAATAACCAGAGGGTTTACTTCCAACAGAGCTAAATCTTTTTCCTGGAACAGTTGAGCCAGACCCATGAAAATTTTCACGAACTGGTTAATTTGCTTGCCTTCCAGGCCTAATTTGAAGGCTAATTCACGGCCCTGGAATGGCTGAGCGCCCACCAGTGGATCGATAGCAGCTTTCAGAATTTTTTCCGGAGTTTCGTGGGCAACAGTTTCGATTTCCACGCCACCTTCAGTAGAAGCCATAAACACGATACGACGTGAAGAACGGTCTACCACAGCACCTAAATACAACTCTTTAGCGATGTCAGTACAGGTTTCAACCAGGATACGACTTACAGGCTGACCTTTTTCGTCTGTCTGATAAGTTACCAGGTTCTTTCCAAGCCATTTTTCAGCGAAAGCGCGGATATCTTCTTTGCTTTTCACCAGCTTCACACCGCCCGCTTTACCGCGACCACCAGCGTGAACCTGAGCCTTGACAACAAACATGTCGCCGCCGATTTTATCTGCAGCTTCTACCGCTTCTTCAACAGTTGCTGCGGCGATGCCTTTCGATACAGGCAAACCATATTGGGCAAACAGTTGCTTACCCTGATACTCGTGCAAATTCATGGCTATTTTCCGTTCATTTTGACATTGAAGGCCACACCGGTGGTGCGACCTGACCTTTAGATCGGCGCGTATTATAGTGCCAATCAGTCTGATAAAAAATGCTGTTGCCCGAAAACAACAGCATTTTTAGTTACTTTTTCCAGATATCAGATATCCAGCAGAATACGGGTTGGATCTTCCAGTAACTCTTTAATGGTCACCAGGAAGCCGACTGACTCTTTACCATCGATGATACGGTGGTCGTATGACAGTGCTAAGTACATCATTGGCAGAATTTCCATCTTGCCGTCAACAACCATCACACGGTCCTGGATCTTGTGCATGCCCAGAATGGCTGATTGTGGTGGGTTGATGATAGGAGTAGACATCAGAGAACCAAACACACCACCGTTGGTGATAGTGAAGTTACCGCCTGTTAAGTCGTCCATAGACAACTTACCGTCACGGCCTTTGATGGCTAAGTCTTTGATGGCTTTTTCAATTTCAGCCAGATTCATTTTGTCACAGTCACGCAGAACTGGCGTGACCAGACCACGGGGCGTAGACACAGCAATGCTGACGTCGAAGAAGTTGTGGTACACGATGTCATCGCCATCGATAGCAGCGTTCACTTCAGGGAAACGTTTCAGCGCTTCGGTTACAGCTTTGACGTAGAAAGACATAAAACCTAAACGGATGCCGTGTTTCTTCTCGAACACGTCCTGGTACTGCTTACGCAGATCCATGATTGGCTTCATGTTCACTTCGTTGAAGGTTGTTAACATAGCAGTGGAGTTTTTCGCTTCCAGCAGACGGTTGGCAATAGTTTTACGTAAACGTGTCATAGGCACACGTTTCTGTGAACGATCACCTTGTACCGGCGCAGGAGCAGCAACAGCAGCGGCCGCTTTAGCTGGAGCAGCAGGTGCACCGGCTAAGAACTTCTCTACGTCTTCTTTAGTCACACGGCCATTTTTACCAGAACCCTGGATTTTGGCAGCGTCTAAGCCTTTTTCAGCGATCAGGCGGCGAACAGATGGCGTTAACACTTCATCTGATTCTGCAGCAGGAGCCGCAGCGGCCGGAGCAGCTTCAGCTTTAGCCGCTGGTGCAGCGGCTGGAGCGCCACCTGCAGTCATATGACCAATAACTTGTTCTGCGTTTACAGTTGCACCTTCAGCGTGAACGATTTCGCCCATCACGCCATCAGCCTGAGCCACAACTTCAAGTACAACTTTATCGGTTTCAATGTCAACCAGGACTTGATCACGGCTAACGGCTTCACCTGTTTTTACATGCCAGGTGGCGATTGTTGCGTCTGCAACTGATTCTGGTAGTACCGGGACTTTAATTTCCACTTTGTCACCTTTTTTAAAAAATTGGGTTCTGAATCGTTACTTAAACTAAAGTCAGAGCGCCTTGCGGCAGCACTGACTGAATACAAAGCGGCGCAGCTCATGCTGCGCCAAATTATTAAGCAATAGTTAAAGCTGCGTTGACTAAAGCCTGTTGCTGTTTGTTGTGCACAGACAAGTAACCTACTGCAGGTGAAGACGACGCTTCACGGCCAGCGTACGTCAGCTTTCCAGTTGCTGGTATGGAAGACCAGAAATGGTGTTGGCTGCAGTACCAGGCGCCCTGGTTTTGAGGTTCTTCCTGACACCAGACAAAATCTTTGACATGCTGGTAGTCTTTCATGATGGCCGCCATTTCCTCCGCCGGGAAAGGATACAACTGCTCAATACGGACTATAGCTATGTCAGTGATATTACGTTTACGGCGTTCTTCCAACAGATCGTAGTAGACTTTACCGCTACACATCACCACACGTTTCACATCAGCAGGCTTGATTGGGTCAATCTCACCAATGGCGTTATGGAATACACCGGACGCGATTTCTTCTAAAGAAGAAGTGGCTAACGGGTGACGTAACAACGACTTAGGTGACATTACAATCAGAGGTCGACGCATTGGACGTACCATCTGACGGCGGATCATCGCATAAACCTGAGCCGGAGTTGTAGGCACCACAACCTGCATATTGTGATCAGCACAAAGTTGCAGGAAACGTTCTAAACGGGCTGAAGAGTGCTCAGGGCCCTGACCTTCATAACCATGAGGCAATAACAGTGTCAGACCACATAAACGGCCCCACTTCTGTTCGCCAGAGCTTAAGAACTGGTCAATCACCACCTGAGCGCCGTTGGCGAAGTCACCAAACTGACCTTCCCAAATCACTAAAGCACGAGGCTCAGCTGTGGCATAACCGTATTCAAAAGCTAATACAGCTTCTTCAGACAAGGCCGAGTCGTAGACCTGGAATGGACCTTGTGAGTCACTGATATGTTCCAGTGGTGTATAAGTTGTTGCATCGTTTTGGTTGTGCAGCACAGCATGGCGGTGGAAGAAAGTACCACGGCCTGAATCCTGACCAACAATACGGATGCGGTTTCCGGCACCAACGATAGAAGCATAAGCCAGAATTTCAGCAAAACCCCAGTCGATCTTTTTCTCGCCTTTGAGCATCAGAGCGCGGTCTTCATAGACTTTACCCACCTGACGCTGCAGCGCATGAGTTTCCGGCACTATGATGGCCTTTTCACCCAGAGCCACCAGCTCAGCAACAGGCATGCTGGCATCGTAAGCTGCAGTCCAGTCGTGACCTAAATAAGGAGTCCAATCCACTGCAATTTCAGTCATAGGACGCCATTCTTCCACCACGCAATCGCCTTTATCTAAAGCGTCACGGTAGCTGTCGACCATCTGTTGCACTTGTTCTGCTGTGACCACACCTTCAGCAATCAACTTCTGAGCATATAACTCACGGGGTGTTGGGTGCTTTTTGATTTTCTGGTACATCAGCGGCTGAGTTGCATTTGGCTCGTCCGCTTCGTTGTGACCGTTACGACGGTAACAAACCAGATCAATCACCACATCACGTTTGAAAGTATTGCGGTAGTCTACTGCCAGCTGAGCCACAAAAATCACAGCCTCAGGATCATCACCATTGACGTGGAAAATTGGCGCCTGAACCATCTTGGCGATGTCAGTACAGTATGGCGTAGAACGGGTATCTTCCGGGTTAGAGGTAGTGAAACCCACTTGGTTGTTAATGACCAGACGGATAGAGCCACCCACTTTAAAGGCACGGGTCTGAGAGATGTTAAAGGTTTCAGCCACTACACCCTGACCTGCGAATGCAGAGTCACCGTGAATAGTGATAGGCAGAGCTAAAGTACCATCTGTGCTGCCGCGGCGGTCTAAACGGGCACGGACAGAGCCCATTACCACAGGGTTCACGATTTCTAAGTGTGACGGGTTAAACGCTAACGCCAGGTGAACATTGCCACCTTTGGTTTCGAAGTCAGATGAGAAACCCATATGGTATTTCACATCACCTGCGCCAACTACTTCGTATTTACCGGCGAACTCATCAAACAACTTGCTTGGGTTTTTGCCCAGTACGTTGATCAGGGTGTTTAAACGACCACGGTGCGCCATACCAATGATACAGTCTTTAGCACCCTGCTCGCCTGCTCTGTGGATCATGGCTTTGAGCATAGGGATCATGGCGTCGCCGCCTTCTAAACCAAAACGCTTGGCGCCAGGGAATTTAGAAGCCAGATATTTTTCCAGACCGTCTGCAGCCACTAAGCCTTGCAACAGTTTGGTTTTTTCTTCTTTGCCAAGCGCACGTGAGGCCTGTTGGCCTTCTAAACGTTGTTGGATCCAACGTTTTTCATCCGTCGACACTATGTGCATATACTCAGCACCTATAGAACCACAGTAAGTGGCCTCCAGTGCTTTGTATAAGTCGCCTAACTTCATACTGGTTTCGCCACCAGCAAAAGAGCCGACATTAAATTCGGTATCAAAATCTGCCTGAGTCAGGTCGTGATAGGACAATTCCAGATCACGTACACGAGGCTGCTTCCACAGGTTCAGCGGGTCGAGATTAGCATGCTGATGACCACGGAAACGGAAGGCATTGATCAATTGCAGAACTTTCACCTGACGCTGATCCGAACCACCTGCGTTCACCGTAATCACTTCACGGTGTTTGTTTTTGGCGAGTTCAGCGAACTGCTGGCGAATGTCGCTGTGACGGGATTCGAGTTCTACGCCGTCAATTTTTGGCAGACTGGCAAAAAATTCACGCCATTCATCACTGACGCTGGTCGGTTCAGCTAGGTAGGATTCATAGAGTTCATCGACATAGGCCATGTTGCCACCGCCTAAATGAGAAGACTCTAACCACGCCTTCATTACACCTTCGTGCATTTAGTTTCCCTTATTCGAAGCACCTGGAAAAAATTAGCAAAAAGCGCCCCAGGTTTTGGGCGCGCTTCATTTTATACCAATCAGCGCCTTTTAGCTCTGACAAAGGGCGCTTAAAGCGCCCGGTTTAACAGCATAGATTTGATCTGACCTATGGCTTTGGTCGGGTTCAAACCTTTTGGACATACGTTGACACAGTTCATGATGCCATGGCAGCGGAACACGCTGAATGCATCATCTAAATCGTTTAAACGCTGTTCAGTGGCAGTATCACGGCTGTCGGCTAAGAAGCGGTAAGCGTGTAATAAACCAGCTGGTCCGATAAATTTATCCGGATTCCACCAGAAGGAAGGACAAGAAGTTGAACAACAGGCACATAAAATACATTCGTACAGGCCGTCTAACTTTTCACGTTCTTCAGGTGTCTGCAGGTATTCACCAGCAGGTGGCAATTCGTCATTGATCAGGTAAGGCTTCACCTTTTCATACTGAGTGTAGAACTGAGTCATATCTACAACTAAGTCACGCACTACAGGTAAACCTGGTAATGGACGGATCACCAGCTTGCCACCTTTGCCTTTACCTAAGGCAGACAATGGCGTAATACAAGCCAGACCATTTTTACCGTTCATGTTCAGACCATCTGAACCACATACGCCTTCACGGCAGCTGCGACGGAAAGATAAAGTGGGGTCTTGCTCTTTTAATTTCAACAGGGCGTCCAACACCATCATGTCACGACCTTCCGGATTATCCAGAATGTAGTCCTGCATACGTGGTGCGGTATCAACGTCAGGGTTGTAACGATAGACAGAGAATACTAACTTCTTCATTCTGCATCCCTCTTAGTACGTACGTGCTTTAGGCGGGAAAGCGTCACGGAACTTAGGTTCCATGTTCACTTTACGCTTAAACATTGATTCAGTATCTGGTGTGTAGACGCTATGGCATAACCAGTTTTCGTCGTCACGGTCCGGGAAGTCAAAACGAGCGTGGGCACCACGGCTTTCAGTTCTGTAGTTGGCTGCAACTGCAGTTGAAAACGCGGTTTCCATCAGGTTGTCCAGTTCTAAACATTCAATACGCATGGTATTGAAGTCTGAGCTCTTGTCATCCAGACGCGCATATTTCAGACGCTCACGGATTTCTTTTAACTGAGCTAAACCTTCAGCCATAGCCGCACCTTCACGGAATACCGAGAAGTTCAGTTGCATACATTGCTGTAAATCTTTTTTGATTTGAGCCGGATCTTCACCCTGACCTGGTTTGCTGTCTTCCCAGCGCTGAGTACGGGCTAAAGCAGCCTGCAGATCAGAATCAGAAGCGGCACGGTATTCAGTGGTAGCTGCCAGAGCTTCACCCAGGTGTAAACCTGTAGCACGACCAAATACCACTAAGTCTAACAAGGAGTTACCACCTAAGCGGTTCGCGCCGTGTACAGACACACAAGCGATTTCACCGCAGGCAAATAAGCCAGGAACTACAGACTCAGTACCATCAGGTTTTGGATGAATAACCTGACCATGGACGTTGGTTGGAATACCACCCATCATATAGTGACAGGTTGGGATCACAGGGATAGGCTCTTTCACCGGGTCTACGTGAGCGAAAGTACGGGACAACTCACAAATACCAGGTAAACGGCTTTCTAAAACTTCTTCACCTAAGTGATCCAGTTTCAGTTTGATATGTGGACCCCATGGACCATCACAACCACGGCCTTCACGGATTTCAGTCATCATAGAACGGGCTACAACGTCACGACCCGCTAAGTCTTTAGCGTTTGGTGCATAACGCTCCATAAAACGCTCGCCGTCTTTATTTAATAAGTAACCACCTTCACCACGACAACCTTCAGTCACCAGAACACCGGCACCTGCAATACCTGTCGGGTGGAATTGCCACATTTCCATATCCTGCAGTGGTACGCCGGCACGCAGCGCCATACCTACACCATCACCGGTATTGATGTGAGCGTTTGTGGTTGAGGCGAAGATACGGCCAGCACCACCAGTCGCCAGAACTACAGCGCGAGATTTGAAGTAAACAATTTCACCGGTTTCGATGTCAATGGCAGTACAACCTACCACTGCGCCATCCTGGTTTTCCACCAGATCCAGTGCATACCACTCAGAGAAGACCTGAGTTTTGTTTTTTACGTTTTGCTGATACAGCAGGTGCAATAAAGCATGACCTGTACGGTCAGCCGCTGCTGCTGTACGGGCAGCCTGCTCGCCACCAAAGTTTTTCGACTGACCGCCAAAAGGACGCTGATACACACGGCCGTTCTCAAAACGAGAGAAAGGTAAACCCATGTTTTCCAGTTCAGTAATGGCTTCAGGGCCTGTTTTACACATGTATTCAATAGCGTCCTGGTCACCGATATAGTCGGAACCTTTGACAGTATCAAACATGTGCCATTCCCAGTTGTCTGGGTGAGAGTTACCTAACGCAACAGTGATACCACCTTGCGCAGATACAGTGTGAGAACGGGTTGGGAATACTTTGGATAACAAAGCACAGGTTAAACCTGATTCAGTAATTTGCAGAGCGGCGCGCATACCTGCGCCACCTGCGCCTATTACTACGGCATCAAATTCGCGTACTGGAATATTCACTTAAACACCCCACAGAACAAAGAGACCAACAGCAACATAGCCAAAAGCTAAGGTGTATAACAGGAACTGTAAAACGCCACGCAACGCTGCGTTTTTGACGTAGTCAGTTAATACCTGCCACAGACCAATTTTGGTGTGTACTGCGATACAAACTAAGGCTAATAAAGTGAAAGCTTTCATCAGCAGACTGGAAAACAGCGCCTTCCAGACATCGTAGGTTACTTCAGGAGTAACCAGGAAAAATCCCAGAATAAACAGAGTGTACAGCGTCAGAATGACTGCTGTGGCACGTAACGAGACGTAGTCCTGGACACCGTCGCGTTTTAAACTGGCTTGATTCAGAACCATAACCAAACTCCTGCTAAAACAGCTAATACAATCCACAGTACGATAGTCACTACTGCGCTGGTTTTACCGGATTGAAGTTCTTCCCAGTGCCCCATGTCCATAATCAAATGACGAATGCCACCAATCATGTGATACAGCAAAACTGTGATAGTACCCCAGGCGATAAACTTGGCGATGAAGGATTGTAATACCAATTTCACTTGCTCAAAGCCTTCAGCAGAAGACAAAGAGACTGCCCAAGCCCAGATCACAAACACCAGAGCGAAAAACATGGCGACGCCAGTTACGCGGTGCAGGATCGACGCTAACGCAGGAGCAGGAAAAGATATTGTTGTAAGGTCTAGATTTACAGGTCTTTGCTTTTTCACAGTTTCTTGCCCATCGACGCTCTTTATAGAGCTTTGTTGTCATTATGTGTTGCTGAATAATCAGTCAACGCCCAATGGATATACAGGCTACAGCTCGTTGTGGTTCAGCCTGTTTTTTTATCTATCAAACGCTGAACAGGTTTAAAACCCGCGACAGTATATAATTCACTAGTTCGGATTACAATTTATGTTTGATTTGGTTATCGAATTTCTGCGTAGACAGAGAGTACAGCATTCCACTTTGATGACAATACGACCAGAGTCGAATACTTATTATCCAATCACGCATTAAAATTGACTTTTAGGCAGCACTTGACGTTAGAATAGCTGCGAAAAGGTTTAACCCAATTAAAACAACAGGAGAAATCCAATGGCAGATAAAAAAGCTGTCGTGCAGATCGAAGGACAGGCACCATTTGAACTTCCTATCTATTCTGGCACTGCAGGCACTGATGTTATTGATGTTCGTGCTTTAGGTCAGCAAGGATACTTCACCTTCGATCCGGGCTTTATGGCTACGGGTTCGTGCGAATCAAAAATCACCTATATAGACGGTGATAATGGCGTGTTGTTACACCGGGGTTATCCAATTGAGCAATTAGCAGAACATTCAGATTATCTGGAAACCTGCTACCTGTTACTGGAAGGCGAATTACCAACAAAAACTCAGTACGACGAATTTGTGCATACCATCACGCGCCACACTATGGTGCATGAAAAAATTGCCTCATTTTTCCAGGGCTTCCGTGTTGACGCTCACCCTATGGCCATGCTTTGTGGTGTGGTGGGCGCTTTGTCTTCTTTCTACCACTCAGACCTAGATATTAACGACCCGGAGCAGCGTAAACGCAGTGCTCACCGCTTAATTGCCAAACTACCTACTATCTCCGCCATGGCGTATAAATACACTGTAGGCCAGCCTTTTGTGTATCCACGCAATGACTTAACTTATGCAGAAAACTTCCTGCATATGATGTTCTCTGTACCAGCTGAAGATTACAACGTCAGTCCAATTCTTGCTAAAGCAATGGACCGTATTTTCATGTTGCATGCCGATCATGAACAAAACGCATCAACCTCTACAGTACGTTTAGCAGGTTCTTCAGGTGCCAACCCTTATGCTTGTATAGCAGCAGGTGTGGCGTCTTTATGGGGCCCCGCACACGGCGGCGCCAACGAAGCTTGCTTAAAAATGTTACAGGAAATCGGCTCTGTAGAACGTATTCCTGAGTTTGTCGCTCGTGCTAAAGACAAAAACGACAGCTTCCGTCTGATGGGCTTTGGTCACCGCGTGTACAAAAACTTTGACCCTCGTGCCAAAGTGATGCGTGAAACCTGCCACGAAGTATTAAAAGAGCTGAACATCAAGGATCCTCTGCTGGATGTGGCTATGGAGCTGGAGCGTATTGCGCTGTCAGACCCGTACTTCATCGAGAAGAAATTGTATCCAAACGTCGATTTCTACTCAGGCATCATTCTAAAAGCCATTGGTATTCCAACCAGCATGTTTACAGTGATTTTCGCCATGTCACGTACTGTAGGCTGGATTTCCCACTGGGACGAAATGTTGTCCGACAAAGGCCACAAAATTGGTCGTCCGCGTCAGCTGTATACCGGCTACACCAAACGCGACTACAAAAAAGCCTAACCTGCAACTGAGGCCGGATGTTATGATCCGGCCTCGTTTTTATGCTTTAGGTTAGCAACCTTGAACTTCGATCTCCCCGCTTTGCGCCAACAATTCCCGTTTTTTAACGCCCATCTGGATTGGATTTATCTGGATAACGCCGCCACTTTGCATAAGCCTCAGGCTGTTCTTGATGCAATCAGTACCTTTTACAGCCAGCACAACAGTAATGTGCACCGCTCCGCCCACGGCTTAAGCCAACAAGCCACAGCTGCGTTTGAAGCGGCCAGAACCACTGTGGCTCAGTTTCTCAATGCCCGTTATTCGCATGAAATCATCTGGACCAGCGGCACTACAGCAGGTTTTAATCAACTGGTATTTGGCTTAATGGGGCCAGTGTTGCAGTCCGGCGATCGGGTATTAATTTCATCTATGGAACATCACGCCAATATAGTGCCCTGGCATATTCACGCCTTACCCCTTGGCGTGGAGCTGGATGTGGTGCCTTTAACAGCTGAACATCGCTTTGATCTTGCGGCCTTTACAGAATTATTAAAGCTCAAGCCTAAAGTAGTCAGTATCAGTCATGTCTCCAATGCGCTGGGTCATATTCAGCCGCTAACCGACATAGTGCGTCTGGCCAAAGCTGCAGGCGCAATAGTGGTGCTGGACGGCGCCCAGGGCATTGTCTGGGAGAAAATCGACGTACAGGCTTTGGATGTAGATTTTTATCTGTTCTCTGGTCACAAGCTGTATGGCCCAACAGGCATTGGCGTTTTATATGGCAAAACACAATATTTAGAGCTGCTTCGGCCACTGTTAGGCGGTGGTGAAATGATTAAAACTGTCAGTTTTTCGAGCAGCAGCTGGAACGATTTACCCTACAGATTAGAGGCTGGAACGCCCAACATGGCGGGTGCTATTGGTCTTGCTGCTGCTATTTTATGGCTACAGCAGCAGGATATGGCCGCATTTCAGCAGCACAAAAAAGCTCTGGTACAGCGGTTTTATGCCGGTTGTCAGCAAATTCCGGCTTTGGAGCTGTTATCTGGTCCGACAACTAACGCAGGAATTGTGGCACTCAACCTGAAAAATGAGCACCCTGCCGACCTCGCGACCCTGCTTGACCAGCAAAAAATCGCAGTTCGGGCCGGAACTCATTGTGCTATGCCGCTATTTCAGGCCATCAATCACAAAGGTTCTGTGCGTTTTTCTTTTGCCTGTTACAACAGTTTTGACGAAATTGACCGAACTTTGACCGCTTTAGCTACAGCAGTGGAGTTACTTGCCGAATGATCCGACCAGATATCTTTACAGAAACCGCGACTGCGCTAAAAAAAATTTACGATAACCAGCTGCTACAGTTGCGCCAATTGAAAGACTGGCAAAGTAAATACCGGATTTTAATGACGCTGGGCAAAGAATTACCTACTTTTGATAGCGAGTGGCACAGAGATGAATTCTTAGTGCAGGGTTGTGAAAGCAAAGCCTGGCTGCTGCACTACCAGGATCCAACAACAAATCAGCACTTTTGGGCTTTTGACAGCGATGCTCGTATTGTGAAGGGGCTGATTATTCTGCTGTTAGTGCAGTTGAATGGACTGACATCGGAGGAGTTAGCGCACGTGAAGCCTGAGTTATTACTGAGCGAATTACAGCTACAACAAAATATCAGTCAGTCCCGCAGTAATGGTTTGCTGGCTGTATTGAATCGGATCAAGGCGTCGCTCTGACCCACACCTGAATTTAAGCGTCAGGCTTTATTGGCTTTCTCAGCGAGTTTTTTTAGCACTCTGGAGACTGCCACAAAAGCAAAAGAGCCAGTCACTACAGTCACAGCACCAAAACCACCACTGCAATCTAAACGCATGGGGCCATCCAATTCTGGTTTGGTCTGGCAAACAGTGCCATCGCCTTTTGGATACACCAACTGCTCAGTAGAATAGACCGCATCTATACCAAAACGCCGTTTGGGGTTGCGGCTGTAGTTGTAGTCGCGGCGCAGCGTATTACGAACCTTAGATAATAAAGGGTCATACACAGTCTGGCTTAAATCCGCCAACTGAATTTGGGTCGGATCCACCTGCCCGCCTGCACCACCAACTGTGACTATGGCAATTTTATTGCGTTTGCAGTGCGCTATCAGCGCCACTTTGGCTTTGATGGAATCGATACAATCCACTACATAATCAAAATCGGTGCTCATCAGCTCAAATAAATTGTCATGCGTGACAAAATCTTCCACCTGATGCACCACGCATTCCGGATTAATGGCTTTAATACGTTCAGCCATCACTGCCACTTTATCTTTGCCTATGCTATCGGACAAGGCATGCAACTGCCTGTTGGTGTTACTGATACAAATATCATCCAAATCAATCAGGGTAATTTCGCCTATACCGGAGCGCGCTAAAGCTTCAGCCGCCCAGCTACCCACACCACCAATACCCACTACACAAACATGAGCGCTCTGAAAGGCGTCCAATGCTTTGGTGCCATACAAACGGCCTATGCCGGCAAAACGTAATAAATAATCGGACACGTTAAGTACTCTTTTACTCTAGGGTTTTAGAGGTCGTAGGTTTTTGATAGGAAGGCCACTCCAGCAAAGCAGGTTCTGCCCAATTCTGATTGAGATGCTGCTGCAACGGCTCGGCCAAAAACTCTGAGCCATCAGAAGGCGGCAACACCAGCTCAATTTGCGCACCAGCCCAGCTAAAATACAGCGCATAAGCGTGCAGGTAGAGACGATCGGCGGCGCTGCCCTGATACAACGCATCACCCAAAATAGCAGCGCTGACACTTTTTAAAGCCACCCGCACCTGATGGGTTTTTCCGGTAAAAGGCTTGACCAGAAAAGCTCTGCGCCCTGGCACTTCATAAAACGCCGAGACAAAATAACTGACAGCAGGATTGCTTAGAGTACTGGTCAATTTCCAGGCCGAACGGCGCGCCTGCACCATATCACCTTTAACCCAGCCTTGTTTTTTCTTTGGTTTTTGATCGGTCAGCGCCAGATAAAACTTTTGGATCTGTTGGTTTTGAAACAATTCAGCCAACTTCGCTGCCGCTTCGCTGCTTTTAGCCAGCAGCAATAAACCTGATGTGCCTTTATCCAACCGATGCACCGCATAAAGCTTCAGCCCAAACTGGGCTTCAGCTAAAGCGACAACACCGGGTTCAAACTCGGAATGAAAACTGCTGCCGGACGGTTTATCCAGCACCAGAAAATCGGCGTGATCAAAAACAAGTTTTAACGTCATTTATAAAGTCGCTGCCACCAGACGGGCCCGTGCTAAATCTTCTGGCGTATCCACGCCTACTGCCGGAACTTCAAGCGCAGTAGCGACATGAATAGCTTCGCCTTGCCATAAGACTCTCAATTGCTCTAAGCATTCAATCTGCTCAAGCTGAGATGCTGGCCAACTGACATAATCCTTAATAAAACCAGCACGATAAGCGTAAATACCTATATGACGACGATAAATGTCAGCCAATTCTTTGCTAAAGGCTTTATCTCTGTCATAGGGGATCACAGAGCGGCTGAAATACAGCGCATAACCATGTTTATCGCTTTGCACTTTCACCACATTGGGGTTTTGTACTTCGTCCTGATGTTCAATAGGCACTGATAAAGTCGCCATCCGTGCTTTGCTTTGACAGGCTAAATTTTCAGCCACCTGACGGATAATAGCTGGCGGAATAAAAGGCTCATCGCCTTGCACATTCACCACTACTGTGTCATCGCTCAGGCCCAACAAAGACACCACTTCAGCCAAACGTTCAGTGCCTGAGTTATGGGCTGGACTGGTCATACAAACTTCAGCGCCAAAGCCTTCGCATGCTTGTTGCACCCGAACATCGTCTGTGGCAATCACCACCCGCTCTGCACCACTTTTAATAGCCTGACGGTACACCCGTTCAATCATGCTCTGACCTGCAATATCAGCCAGAGGTTTACCCGGTAAACGGCTGCTGGCATAACGGGCTGGAATCACCACCAAAAAGCCCGTATTTACGAACGCCATTTTTCCGCCTCATCCAGACTTAAAGTACGGGCTTCAGCGCTTAACAACACCGGAATATGTTGTTTGATTGGATACGCCAGACGATCTGCTGTGCAAATCAATTCCTGCTTTTCTTTATCCAGTTTCAGTTTGTTTTTACACAAAGGACAAGCAATGATGTCCAGCAAGGCGATATTTAAAGCCATTAGTCTTCTCTCCATTGACGCAACTGGTGCTGCAGCCAGAATTTAAATTCGTCCGACAGGTCGGCTTCGACCGGTAGGTAATACCAATTGGGTTTAGCAAAAGCGCGACATTTGACCGCATCTTTTTCTGTCATCAGCACAGGGCCTTCGATATCAGCCAGACTCTGTTCATCAAAAGCAAAATGATCGCGGAAAAAAGCTGTGGCTTTAATCTCTATACCAAAATTTTTTACCGTATCAACAAAACGTTGTGGATTGCCTATGGCTGCTACTAAAGTCACAGCCTGAGCTCGTTCTGGCCATTGGCTTTGACCATCTAATGCCAGAGGCTTAACAGGCTTTAACAGCATTTTATATTGCGCCAACTCAAAGTCACCGCTATTCACAATCACCGCATCGACGTTTTGTAAACGCGATACAGGTTCGCGCAAAGGCCCTGCCGGTAATAATTGCTGATTGCCCAAACCTCGTTGACCATCGATCAGCACCAGTTCTAAATCGCGCTGTAACCTATAATGCTGCAGACCATCGTCGCTAATCACTATATCGCAGTCTGTAGTCTCCAGTAGATACTGCGCCGCTGCCACTCTGTCCGGACAGACCACTACAGGACAATGACTTTTGCTCGCCAAAAGCAAAGGTTCATCGCCAACATCTGCAGCCAAATGCAACGAAGTCACGCGCACAGGCGCTGTGATACGGGCACCATAACCCCGGCTGACAATACCAGGGGTAAAACCCTGCTCTGTTAAAAACTTACATAACCACAAGGTGAAAGGCGTTTTGCCTGTACCACCAACCGAAATATTACCGACAATAACAACAGGTTTTTCCACCGCAAAGGACTGAAACCAGCCGCGCTGATAACCCAAACGGCGAATAACAGCGACCAGAGCGTACAGCAGACTCAGCGGCCAGAACAGCAATGTATAAGAGTGCTGGCGGTACCAGCCTTTCTCCCACCAGTTCATCCGACTTCGCTAAATTGCATTTTATACAGCTGAGCATAGTAGCCATGTTGTGCTAACAAGGACTGATGATTGCCCTGCTCGACAATCTGGCCCTGATCCATCACTAAAATCTGGTCAGCATTTTCAATGGTAGATAAACGATGCGCTATCACAATACTGGTGCGGTCTTTAAACAGCTCATCCAAAGCGCCCTGAATTTTACGTTCTGATTCGGTATCAAGGGCCGAAGTGGCTTCATCCAGAATAAGTACAGGAGCCTGACGCAATAGAGCGCGGGCTATAGCGATACGCTGACGTTGACCGCCAGATAAAGTCACACCGTTTTCGCCAATTTCAGTATCTAGTCCGTCTGTCATTTGACTGACAAACTCCATCACATGAGCTTTTTCTGCCACTTCCAGCAGACGCTCACGGCTTAATTCACCGCGGTAGCCATAGGCAATATTATTGGCGATAGTATCGTTAAACAGCACCACTTGCTGTGAGACCACAGCCATTTGTGAGCGCAATGAATCCAGTGTGCAGTCTTTGGTGTTGATGCCATCCAATAAAATTTCACCTTGATCAATTTCATAAAAACGTGGCAATAAGCTGGAAATGGTGGTTTTGCCGCTGCCGGAGCGGCCAACCAAAGCGACGGTCTGACCAGGTTCGACTTTGATATTGATCTGCTTTAACACCTGTTTTTCATGACCCGGGTAGTGAAAGCTTAAGTCTTTGATTTCAATGGCACCTGTCACCTGTTTCAGTTCAATAGTACCAGTGTCCTGCTCTGGTTTTTCATCCAGCACCTTAAACACATTAGCCGCCGCTGCCATGCCGCGCTGAAAATCACTATTGACTGTGGTCAGCTGTTTCAGAGGTTTTAACAGCAGCATCATGGCGGTGATCATTTCACTGAAAGTGCCAGGGGTTAAGGTGTCCAGCATAGCCGGGAAGCTGGCCAGATAAATCACAAAAGCCAAAGCAAAAGAAGCAATCAGCTGGATCAGCGAAACGCTGATAGCGCGCGTCGCTTCCATTTTTACATCCAGCTGCCGGTTGCGGTTATTCACCGCTTTAAATCTGTTATTTTCTAAATCGCCAGCGCCAAAGGATAAAATCACTTTATGGCCGTTTAACATTTGCTCCGAGCTGGTGGTGACATCGCCCATAGCGTTTTGCATATTGCTGCTGATTTTACGAAAACGTTTCGATACCTGCGCAACTATGACGGCAATTAGTGGTGCTATGACTAAAAAAATCAAGGAGAGCTGCCAGCTGTTATAAAACATCAGACCTAAGCAACCTAACACAAACACACCTTCGTGGATCAGCACCACCAGCGCTTTGCTGGACGCTTGTTTAATTTGTTCTGCATCGTAGGTAATTTTGGAAATCAGCTCGCCAGTTGAGTGTTTGTCATGGTAACTGACAGGCAAAGCAATCATCTGGCAGAACAGTTGCTGGCGTAAGTCTTTGACGATATGAGTACCAGCCCAGTTCAGGCAGTAGCTGGAGATAAAATGAAACACACCACGCAGGAAAAACATACCGACGACAAAAACCGGAGCCCAGGCTAAATAAGCTGTATCTTTTTGGGTGATCCCACGGTCAATAAAGCTGGAAAACTGAGAAATAAAATAAATATCGACACAGGCGTAACCCGCCATACCAAACATCGCCAGAGCAAACCCCGCTTTGTAGGGTTTTAAATAACGCATCAGGCGCTTAAAGGTACTAATTGAACCCGTTGTTTGTGAAGACAAATTTAACCCCAAAGAATAAGAAAACCGCCGCCATTCTACCTTGTTGTGCACTGGCTTTCAGCAATTGTTCACTGCTTTTGCAGCCAAAATGGCAAAGGCTGCTGCCGATAGGGCCAGATATGGAGCTGTTGCTCAGTCATTTCAATTCGCACAGCGCCTTGATCTGCAGTATTGAGTAGTGGAATTTGCAGCAATGCCAGTCGCCCCAACACCTCAGCACTGGGATGACCGTAGGCATTATTGGCAGCGGCACTGTTCAGCGCCAATAGTGGTTGTATGCTGCTTAAGAAATTCAACTGACTAGAGCTTTTACTGCCATGATGGCCCAGCAACAACAAATCGGCCTTTAAGTTGGGCTGAGCAATTAATAACTCAGCTTCGACGCTATGAGCTATATCACCAGTCAACAAGCTTTGCCATCCGGCTGTTTTTATTGCCAGCACACAAGAGCTGTTATTGCCCTCCTCTCTCTGAAATTGGCTGCGAAAAGCCCACAGCTCTGCATCCAGATAACGAGCTGGCAAAGATAAACAAGGTTGTTGCGGTAAGCCTGTGTCAAAGTCTGCAATCAATTGTGCTCCGGGATAAGCCTTTAATACTTCAGCAAAAGCGCCGGTGTGATCAGTATCGGCATGGCTTAACACCAAATAATCCAGTTGCCGTACCCCCTGATAATGCAAATAAGGCAACACATAAGCTTCGGTGGCATTAAAACTGCCGTACACAGGCCCAACATCGTACAACAAGCCTCTATCGCCTTTTTGCAACAGCACGGCCGTGCCCTGTCCGACATCAATAACATGCAATTGCCAGTGCGCTGTTTTGGGCCACAACAACACCACAAAAGGCAGCAACAAAAGCGCAATTCTGTGTTTGGGTATCACAGCAGGCAGAAAAAACAAGGCGAGCAATAACAAGGCGAAACAAAGGGCAGAAAATACCGTTTGCGCCGGTAGTAACCACCAATAATCCATAGAAGCTCCTGCCATCAGCCACTGCTGCAAAGGGGATAACAACAGATCAGCCAGTTGCCAGTGCCACATCATATCCGCAGGTAAAACCAGCTCCAGCAACAAAGCAATCAGCAGATAAGGGATCACCAAAAGCGAGCACCAGGGCACAAAAATCAGATTCGACAGCAAAGCCAGAGGGGCTATACCATGGAAAAACAATAAAGTAGGCGCACTCATTAATAGCGTCATCAGCGCCTGAAATTTTAAAGCATGTTTAATGACGCCCCAATCACTGCGGTCTGTCAGCGGATAAGACCAGACAAACAAAAAAATTAAAGCCACCGCATAAAGCGTCAGCCAAAAACTGACGCTCATCACCCACAAAGGATTAAGTAGCAACAAAAGCCCGCAGACCAAAAGCCAGCTTTGGCTATAACTTAAGCGCCTGTGCTGCTGCAGCAAATACACAGTCAAAGCCAAAGCGAGTAAAGCTCGTAACGTAGGGATGGCAAAACCTGCCAATAAGCTGTAATACCATGCAGCGAAGATAGCGACAAAAGGTGCTGCTTTTCTGCACCACAGCAGCTGGATATGCACTCTGGCGAAGCACAACATCAAGCCATAAACCCAGCCAAACAGCAGACCAATATGAAAACCAGATATCGAAATTAAATGGCCTAAGGCTGTGGCTTGTAGCCCCAACCACAACTCGTCACTAAAAGGCCGTTCGCCTAAGGTAAAGGCAGTGATCAATGAAAAAGATGGCAGGTCGCCAATTTTTTGCTGCAAGCGCTGGTACAACTGCTGACGATGATCCCAGTCTGCATTAAGTAAAAGCGCATCTTTCACCATACAATTGCCAATAATACCCAGTACATAAGCATTGGCTTCAATATGCACTGAACCCGGATTGGCAGGCGTCCGAACTGCTTTACAGCGTACTTTAAACCACCAATCTTGCCCCTGACCTAACACTTCTGGTGCCTCCTGCCAGCGCAGTCTCAGTATGTAACCTTGCAGTGGTCCTTCATTGATTTGCCATAAAAATCTGCTGAAGTCCTGATCCTGTTGTCTGATACTGACAACTTGCCCTTTGAGCCATGGCTCGGACAAGTGAAGTAGCAGCTCAGTATGCGATTGATGCTGCTGTACCTGCCACAACCAAAGGCTTAAAGCGCAAAAAAGACCAGTAAAAAACAACAAACGGTAGTAAAGACAGATCAAAGTCAAACACAGTAGGAAAATAAGCCACAAAAGCTCTGGCACTATTGGTGAAAATAATGACAATAGGCATCCGCTGATCACGCCAATGAAAAAACGGTTCACGTTAATTATTCTTTAATGAGTTGTAATGGCAAAGAATCTAATTAAGAAATATTTACCAGATACAGAAAAAATCAAGCAGCACCCTTCGCTAAAAATCTTTGGCACTTTGTTGCATGACAACAATTTGTGGCATTTTAACCGCCGCTCTGCCCGTGGTGCTTTTGCAGTAGGTTTGTTTGTTGCACTGATCCCTATGCCATTTCAGATGGTGTTAGCCGCTGCTTTGGCTATTTTGTTCAGAGTCAACTTACCCTTGTCAGCCGCTTTGGTTTGGCTGACCAATCCACTGACTATGGGGCCGATATTTTTTGTCTGCTACCAGTTAGGGGCGCTGATTTTAGGCCATCCAGGCCATCATGTAGAACCACAAGTGAGCTTAAGCTGGTTGATTGATAGCCTGGATACCATAGGCAAACCTTTCTTGCTCGGCAGCCTGATTGTGGGTTCTACCTTGTCCGCCTTAGGTTATGTACTGGTGGATTACTTTTGGTGTTTGTCGGCGAAAAAAGCCTGGAAAGATCGTATTCAACAACGCCAGAGTCAGATTGATCCTGACTGACTCTGACGCTTTTTTATCGCTAGCGTTGTCCTAATACAAAAGCAGGCTGCACTTTGCTGGCGCTAAGAGCAGGGTAAATAGTGGCCAGCAAGCTCATAATCAAGGCGATACCTATAGTCATCACCACTTGCACTGGCTCAATATCAGAAGGTACATAATCGACAAAGTAGATGCTGGAATCGAGCAAACTAAAGCCGGTTAAGCTGGTGATTAAACGAAACAGCGGTTCTATTTGCCAGGCCAATAATAGCCCCACTAGACCACCGACCAAAGTCCCGGTTAAACCGTTTAGCCAGCCAAGCCACATAAAAGCTTTTACAATTTGGTGCCTCGGCATACCCATGGTCAACAAAATAGCGATATCGCCTTGTTTTTCCCGTACCGCCATCACCAGGGTCGCAACAATATTAAAACAGGCTACAGCCAATACCAGCACTAACACCAGATACAAAATACTGCGTACCATCTGAATGTCGTTGTATAAATGGCCCTGAGTACGGAACCAATCCAGCATATAGACATAGTCAGTGGCCATATTGCCAAGCTCACGTGACAAAGTGGGCGCTTTAAAAATATCAGCAATTTTAAAAGCAAAGCCCTGCACTGCACCTGGTGGGTAATTCAGCCACTGTCCTAAAGCATGAATATCAACCCAGGCTTGCTGATAATCCAGCTGACCGCCAATACTGACGATAGCGACTAGTGTTAAGCTGACATGCTTATGGCTGGCGAGCTTACCGTCTGCTGTCACTTGCGGCAGCATCAGTTGTACTTCATCCCCTACTTTCGCTTGCACTTCGTCCGCGATGCCTTTGCCCAAAACAATCTGATGTTCGCTGATGTGGCTTAAATCCCCAGCCACCACAAAAGAGCCTAAAGCGCTTATGCCTTGCTCCAACTGCAAATCAATACCGCGTAAATTGGCCGCTTTGACCTTAGCGCCGCTACGGATCATGGTATTGGTTTTGATATAAGGTGCACCAGCCACCACGCCGGGATGTTGTTGCAAAGGCTTGATTTTCTTCTGCCAGTTGCCAATGGGGTCAGACACCGCCTGCAACTCAACATGGGGGATCACAGACAATAACTTATCTTTTAATGCCAGCTCAAAGCCATTCATCACTGACAAGGCCAGAATAAGAATAGCGACCCCCAGGCCTATGCCTATAGTGGACGAAGCGGCAATAAACCGAATAAAGGCGTTGCTATTACGGCTTTTGCGATAACGCTGTGCAAGTTGCCAGGACAAACTAGCCATGAGATAAGCCATCCATAGTCCTGCCTAAATGACCATCCCGCATCCAATACTGTTGATCCAGCTTTCTGGCCAGTGCCAAGTCATGAGTTACCACAATAAAACTGGTTTTCAGCTCACGATTTAACTCACGCAGCAGCTTATAAATACTCTCAGCGGTTTGATGATCCAGATTACCCGTTGGCTCATCCGCCAGCACCAGCGCAGGCTCTCCAACTAATGCCCTGGCTATAGCCACACGCTGACGTTCACCACCACTGAGTTCAGCAGGTCTGTGTTTGATACGATGCGCAAGACCGACACGAGTCAGCATAGCCGCAGCTTTTTGTTCGGCAATTTCATTGGATTCACCGCGAATTAGCAGCGGCATAGCCACATTTTCAAGCGCAGTAAAATCCATCAACAGATGATGAAACTGATAAATAAAACCCAGATTTTCATTGCGCAGCCTGGCTTTGGCATTGGCTGATAACTTAGCGACAGATTGCCCCAAAAGCACCATTTCACCGCTGTCTGGCTGGTCCAAAGTACCTAAGATATGCAGCAAAGTACTTTTGCCAGAGCCAGAGCTACCGACGATAGCCAGCATATCGCCGGCTTTTACTTCCAGACTGACCTGATGCAACACAGGCGTGACATTAGCACCATCTGTGTAACTTTTACTGATGTGACGGGCCGTTAAAATACTGGTCATTAAACTCTATCCAAAGTAATTGATGTTGCAAAACGAAAGTGCCCGGTAAACAAAACTGCGATCTCTGTTTCCTCTAAGTATTCGACGACGAGGAAACTACTCATCTCTTAAAATCTCTGCTGGTTGTACTTGCACCGCACGCCAGGCTGGATAAACCACAGCCAATGCCGTCAGTACTAAAGCGCATACTATGATAAAGAAAATTTGCGCAGGCTGAATATCCACGGGCAAGGCCACGCCAGCAACCACACTGATGCCCAACAGCGATAAGATACCGTTCAGTTGCCAGGCAACTACAATACCTGCCACTGCACCAGTTAATGTACCAAGCAGACCATTATTCATGCCTTGTACGGCAAAAACAGTAAAAAGCTGTGCATCTGTCATGCCCTGAGTTTTTAAAATGGCTACTTCCCGCTGTTTTTCTGTCACCATCATCACCAGCGCAGACACTATATTAAAAGCAGCTACGGCCACTATCAGCAATAACATCAGCCACATCATGGCTTTTTCCATAGCCACAGCAGAGAATAATTTGCCATGACTGTCGCGCCAGTCTGTCACTTTAGCGACAGCAGGAAACTCCGCTATGTCGTTGGCTAAAGCAGGTGCGGCAAAAGGCTCAGTTAAACTTAAACGCCACTGTGGCGCAGCTTTGGCTTTGCTGCCAAGACGTTGTAAATCAGGTAAATGCACCAAGGCCACGCCATTATCCACTTCAGAGCCGGTATTCATTAAGCCTGCAACGGTAAATAAGCGCTGGCGTGGTAACCAGCCCATAGGCGTAAAACTGCCACCTTCGGCCAGTAATAAGCGGATTTGTTGACCAGGCCCAACCTTTAGCTCATCGGCAAGACCTGCCCCCAGGATCACTGAATAAGGCTGTTTTGTTAAATCAGACCAGTCCCCTGCCACCAATGACTGCTGCAAAAAAGCCGGGATTTGGGTAGGTTCAATGCCTTGTAATAATACAGCCGTCAGTTGACCCGGACTCTGTGCTAAGGCTTCCAGCTGCAAATAAGGCGTAGCCTGCAGAATTTGTGGATATTGTTGCTGTAAAGCTGCTATATCCACCTGCTGAGTTGCTTCGCTTTGTACTATTAAATGCGGGATCACACCAAGGATGCGTTTTTTCAGTTCAGCTTCAAAACCATTCATGACTGAGCTGACTATAGTCAGAGCCATTACCCCTAGAAAAATACCTGTGACAGAAAACAGCGTAATAAAGGATAAAAAGCCATGACCTTTCCGGCTTTGGCTATAACGCAAACCGATACGGACACTCAGGGGGAATTGCAGGCTTTTCACAGACTTCCACTTGGGTTGATGAAGAAATTGCTGCGATAATAGTGATTATCCGTTAAGGTTACAAGCTTGCTACCCGAGGTATCCTTATGCAACAGCCAGGCAATACAAACATAGCCGCAGATTTAGCAGACGAATTTGCGGACTACTTTCAGATAGAGCATCAGACCACTGTCAATTTAGTGCCATTTTCCGAGCCTCTGCCGGATCAGGACGGATTTTTACGCCTGATTCCTGACGCCTTTAAAATGACCAGCGAACTAAGTCAGTTAAATAATTCGTCTATTCGCACTTTTAACGCAGTGAAAGATTTATCTGCCGATTTAGCCCATTACCTGCAACAACAAGCCCGCAAACTGGATGCTTTAACCCATTACGTGTTGCGCTCGCAGGACGACCCTAAACAACGTTTTCATACCTTCAGTTATGGCGGTTCTGGCGTGCAGGTCTGGATGGCTGAGGCGGTAAAGCCTGGTCAGCTGTATGAAGTAAAACTCTTTCTGGACAATAATGACGGTGCTTTGTATTGCCTGGGTCAGGTGATTGAAGTGATTCAACAGCAGGGGACAGAGCCTGAGCAACCAGCACGGTATCTGGTGAAAATTTTATTTCGCCGCATTCGGGATGAAGACAGAGATATGGTGGTCAGAGCCAGCTTGCATGAGCAATCCAGACAGCTAAAACGTAAGGCTGAACTGCGTCAGCAGTCGCAGCAAAGTCAGCAGTAAAAACTAAATCAAACATTAGACCGTACTAAAACGCGGTCTTTTTATAACGAGTAAAGAATTTCCCTGATGATCCGCATTGAAGCATTACCAGCGCCCACCTCCAGCACAGATTTAAAACAATGGGGCCGCCTGTCCGGCGCAGCCTTGCCATGGGCTATTTATCAGCTGTATCAACGCCAGAAAGGTCTCTATGTTGTCATAGTGCCGGATACCACTACTGCGCTTCGGTTAGAGCAGGAACTGATGGTGTTTTTCTATGAAAACGCTGCAGAGGTCTGGACTTTCCCTGACTGGGAAACCTTACCTTATGACGTGTTTTCACCGCATCAGGATATTATTTCCCAGCGTATAAAAACCCTCTACAGCCTGCCACGGTTGCAGCATGGCATAGTGATAGTGCCGCTGAATACTGCGCTGCTTCGTTTAACAGACGCCAGCTATTTGCAGCAATACAGTCTGGTGTTAAAAAAAGGCCAGCAACTGGATTTAACAGCGCTGCGTCAGCAATTGGCCGCTGTAGGTTATCGTGCTGTCGATCAGGTGATGGAACATGGCGAGTTTTCGGTGCGTGGCTCTTTGCTTGATCTCTATCCAATGGGCAGTACCCTGCCGTATCGCATTGACTTTTTAGACGACGAAATTGACGGCATCCGGCTGTTTGACCCTGATAATCAGCGTACTGTGCAGCAAGTCACTGAAATCGAACTCTTGCCTGCGCATGAATTTCCGCAGGATAAAGCCGCAATAGAACGTTTCCGTATCCGTTATAGGGAGCGTTTTCCGGCGCGTAGCGAAAAAGAATCACTCTATATGCAGGTCAGCCAAGGCCTGATGCCTGCTGGAATTGAATATTACCTGCCGCTGTTTGCAGAACAAACAGTCCCGTTATTTTCGATGTTACCCAAACAAACAGTGATGCTGGCTGTGGGTGATTTAGAAGCTGCCGCAGAGCGTTTCTGGCACGACTTACAACGTCGTTATCAGGACAGAGCCATCGATTTACTCAAGCCTATTTTAAAACCACAGGAATTGTATTTAGCGGTCGATGAGTTTTTCGCACAGTTAAAGCAGTGGCCACGCTTGCGTTTAAGCCGGGCTGAACTGCCGGAGCGCGCTGGACAATCCAACGCTGCTGTGGCTGATTTACCTGAGCTTACAGTCAATCATCAGTTAAAAAACCCGCTGGAAAAGCTGCAGCAATTTATAGTTGATATCAAAAAGCAGCAAGGGCGGGTGCTTTTTTTCGTCGAATCTGAAGGCCGGCGCGAAAGCTTATTGCAGCTGATGCAGCGTAATCAAATTCGCTTACAGCAATTTGCTTGTGTGGAAGAGTTTTTAACCGATCAGGTGGATTTAGGCATAGTGATAGGCTCGTTGGAGCAAGGCTGTTTATTACAGACCAGCGCTTCGCAAGCAGTATCCGGCAAAATCAAGGCCAAAGCAGGTGAAGAGCCTTTAGCTTTAGTCAGTGAAAACGAATTATTTGGTCAAAAAGTTACCCAAAGACGCAAACGCAAACACAGCCAACAAATCTCCGGCGACACTATCATCCGTAATCTGGCCGAGTTGTCTGTGGGTCAACCTGTGGTGCATTTACAACATGGCATAGGTCGTTATCAAGGCTTGCAGGTGTTGGATGCGGCAGGCATTAGTGCCGAGTTCGTCACCATTGAATACGCAGGTGGCAGCAAGTTGTATGTACCAGTGTCGTCCCTGCATTTAATCAGCCGTTACACAGGTTCTGATCAGGACAACGCTCCGCTGCATAAGCTTGGCAACGACAGCTGGGAAAAAGCGCGGCGTAAAGCGGCGGAAAAAGTGCGGGATGTGGCGGCAGAGCTGCTGGATGTCTACGCACAGCGCGCCGCCCAAACCGGCTACGGTTTTAAACTGGACGCTGAACAATACGAAATTTTCGCCGACGGTTTCCCTTATCAGGAAACCGTCGATCAGTTGGATGCGATAGCAGCAGTACTTGCCGATATGCAGGCCGAGCGCGCCATGGACAGATTAGTCTGTGGTGATGTAGGTTTTGGTAAAACAGAAGTCGCGATGCGCGCTGCTTTTGTTGCAGTCAATGACAATAAACAAGTAGCGGTGTTAGTGCCCACCACACTCTTGGCACAACAGCATTTTGAAAACTTCCGTGATCGTTTCGCCAACTGGCCGGTCAAAATCGCTGTGCTCTCGCGTTTTATCAGTACTAAAGAGCAAAAAGCCATATTGGAAGAAACCGAACAAGGCAAAGTGGATATTTTAATAGGCACCCACAAACTGCTGCAGGACGATATTCGTTTTAAAGATCTGGGCCTGCTGATTGTGGATGAAGAACACCGTTTTGGTGTACGGCAAAAAGATAAAATCAAAGCCTTGCGTGCCAATATCGATATCTTGACCTTAACAGCCACACCTATACCACGAACCTTAAATATGTCGATGTCTGGCATGCGCGATTTATCCATTATCGCCACTCCGCCAGCCAAACGTCTGGCAGTAAAAACTTTTGTGCGTGAGCATGAAGAAGGCTTGATACGTGAAGCCGTGCTTAGGGAAATCTCCCGTGGTGGTCAGGTGTATTTCCTGCACAATGACGTAGCCACTATAGAAAAAACCGCCGCTGATTTAGCGGTGCTGTTGCCGGAAGCTTTAATTGGTATAGCCCATGGCCAGATGCGGGAGCGCGAGCTGGAGCAAATTATGGCTGATTTTTACCATCAGCGCTTTAACCTGCTGCTGTGTTCGACCATTATCGAAACGGGCATAGACGTGCCCACCGCCAATACCATTATTATTAACAGAGCTGATAACTTTGGTCTGGCCCAGTTGCACCAGCTTAGAGGCCGGGTCGGTCGCTCGCACCATCAGGCTTATGCCTATTTACTGACGCCGCCACCAAAACGCTTAACCAAAGATGCCGAAAAACGCCTTGAAGCTATTTCAGCCTTAGAAGATTTAGGCGCTGGTTTTGCACTCGCCAGTCAGGATATGGAAATTCGTGGAGCCGGTGAGCTGTTGGGTGATGAGCAAAGTGGCCAGATTGAATCTGTTGGTTTTAGTTTGTATATGGAAATGCTGGAACAGGCAGTTGAAGCCTTAAAAGCCGGTAAAGAGCCAAGCTTAGATGCACTTTTAACCCAACAAACCGAGCTGGATATGAAACTGCCTGCCCTGCTGCCGGATTCGTATATACCAGATGTCAGCTTACGTTTGTCCTTTTACAAGCGTTTAGCCTCCTGTCGCGACGAGCAGGAACTGGATGATGTACAGGTAGAATTAATCGACCGTTTTGGTTTATTGCCGGATGCGGCGAAAAACTTAGTCAAAATCACAGAGTTAAAAATGCAGGCACAACAGCTTGGAATTAAACGACTGGAAGCCAACAGCAAAGGTGGTGTGCTAGAATTCGCCGAACGGACTTCAGTGAACCCATCTTATATTATTCAGCTTATTCAGACTCAGTCGAAAGTCTTTAAGCTCGAAGGTGGCAATAAACTGAAATTTATCAAAGAATTACCTGATACCAACAGCAGATTCGCCTTTGTCAGCTTTATGCTGGATGACTTTGCTAAACATCAGACAGGAGCATCATGAAACACCTGCGTTTTACATCCTTGGGATGGGCTGTAGTGGCTTTGTTGGCAACAGCCCCGGCCTTTGCCAATAGCTGGTATGAAATTGAACTGATTGCTTTTAGCCGCAGTGCGGACAAAAGTTTAAAAGAGCAGTTTGACGCACCGACTCAAGAGCTTAAAACCAGCAATGCTATGGATTTAATGCGTCCACTGGTGCAACCTGCAGTGGCTGATCTAATTAAAGCTATACCTGCTTGTACTGCTAATTCTGCCACGTTAAGCACAGCCTCCACTCCGGTTTCTGCGACTGTACAGCAACAAATTCAGCAACTATTAAGTGAACATCAGCAAAATAAGCAAGCCGTAACTATTGAGCCTGACACTCTAGATGTGCAATCAGATACGGCTGCTGTTGCAGCGTCTTTGTATCAACTGAATTTTCAGAATTGTCAGATGGAACAGTGGGATGCAGATGGCCAGTTAATCAGCAGGCCTTTAACAACAGAAGAGTTGGCCTTACAGTTACCTGCACCTGCGCAAATTCCAGCTACTTTTACCGGTGATGGTGTAGCGAAAGACAATGCGTATCTGGTCGGCCCTAATGAGCTGCAACTAAAAAATCTGGCCTACCAGTTACAACGTGAAGCAGGCAAACAACTCTTACTGCACACAGCCTGGCGCCAGCCTTTAGTGCAGGGACGTAACAGTCGTAGCCATTGGTATGCAGGCGTATATCAGAATGAAACAAAGGCAGATACAGAACAAAGTATTGATTTAATGCAACAAGTACAACAACAGTTAGCGGCTGTACAACAAGGTCAAAGTGGCTTGCAATTATGGTACAGCCCGTGGCAATTTGATTCTTTAGTTCAACTACGTTTGGGTCGCTTTATCCAGTTTGATGGTACTTTTTATCTGCGCCAGAGTGAGGACGCCGCTCAGCCAGCCCAAATTGCCATTAAACAAAGTGCGCGTTTAACTTTAGGCCAAATCCATTATCTGGATCATCCACGTTTAGGTGTGATTATTCAGGTGAAACGTTTTACTCCGCCCGAATCAACAGGGACGGCAACACTTTAGACAATTTAATAACACAAGGAATCTGTTATGAAAAAAATCATGGTTTTGTTAGCTGCACTTAGCCTGCTGGGTGCTTGTAGCAAACTAACTCAAGACAATTACAATCAAGTTAAAGCCGGTATGACCTACGACGAAGTGTCCGGTATATTGGGAGCCGCGACTCATTGTGACGAAGCAATAGGCACAAAGAGCTGCCGCTGGGGTGATGATGAAAAAAACATCAAAATTACCTTCTTAGCTGACCGTGCTACTGTTTTTTCCAACCACGGTATTCAGTAATCATCAGCTTAAGTCACCAAGGGGCTGTAACTGGCCCCTTCTTTCTGCGTAAATCTCTGTAATGCTGCAACTTAGAGACTATCAACAACAAGCAGTTAAAGCTGTTTTAGTGCATTTTCGCCAAAAAACTGATGCTGCAGTGCTGGTATTGCCGACAGGTGCAGGCAAAAGTTTAGTGATAGCTGAACTGGCCCGTCTGGCGCGTGGACGGGTTTTGGTATTGGCTCATGTCAAAGAACTGGTGGAACAAAACCATGCCAAATACCAAAGTTATGGCTTAGAGGCCGCGATATTTTCTGCCAGCCTCGGCCGAAAAGAAACCGCAGCCAAAGTAGTGTTTGCTTCAGTGCAATCGGTCGCACGTAACCTCGCCGACTTTACTGAGCAATACAGCCTGTTGGTGATAGACGAATGCCATAGAGTGGGTGATGACGAGGACAGCAGTTACTTAAAAGTCATTCGCGCTTTACAAGCGCAAAATCCGGATTTGAAAGTGCTGGGGTTAACGGCGACCCCATACAGGTTAGGTTCTGGCTGGATTTATCAGTACCATAGCAGAGGTTTGATCCGCACCACTGAACCCCGCTTTTTTAAATACTGTATTTTTGATTTACCCATTCGTTTTTTATTAGGTGAAGGGTATTTAACTCCGGCCGTACTGATGGACGCGCCTATATTAAGTTACGACTTCGCCGGCTTAAAACCCACGGCCAGTGGTTATTTTAAAGAAGCTGATCTGGATTTGCGTATTCATCAGCAACAACGGGCAACGCCACAAATCATTCAGCAAGTGATACAACATGCGAAAAACCGCACTGGCGTGATGATTTTTGCTGCGACCACAGCTCATGCCCGGGAGATTTTAGGCTATTTGCCCGCCAGCCAAACCGCATTGATATTAGGCGACACACCACAAAAAGAACGGGATGCGCTGATCCACAGCTTTAAACAAAAACAACTGAAGTACCTGGTGAATGTGGCTGTATTAACTACTGGCTTTGATGCGCCCCATATCGACTTAATAGCGATTTTACGCCCGACCGAATCTGTCACTTTGTATCAGCAAATTGTCGGTCGGGGCCTGAGATTAAGCCCGGGCAAAACTGATTGTCTGGTTTTAGATTATGCTGGCAACCGCTTTAATCTGGAGCAACCGGATATAGGCGAACTAAGACCAGAGCCCGGTACAGAACTGGTGACAGTACCCTGCCCACTCTGTGGTTTTTTTAATAATTTCTGGGGCAAAACAGACGACAGAGGTTTGGTGCTGGAACACTACGGCCGCCGCTGTCAGGGATACAAAGAAGATGAGACGAGCAAACCTCAAGCTTGTGGTTATCGCTTTAAAGCCAAGTTTTGCCCGGACTGTGGCGCTGAAAATGATATTGCAGCCCGCAACTGCAGTGACTGCGGCCTGGTGTTGGTCGACCCGGATAAGAAACTCAAAGAAGCCTTAAGTTTAAAAGATGCATTGGTGCTTTATGTGACTCGAATGCAGCTGCAAAGCCATCAAAGTAAAGAAGGTAAAACCTCACTCAAAGTCAGTTACTTTTCCGCTGACGGTGCAGAAATAGCTGAATACTGGAGCTTGCAGACCAAAGCGCAAAAACAAAAGTTTTTAACTTTATTTGTGCCACCGCATCTGGTCGACAGACACAGACCCTTTACGGAAACCACTGTCAGTAAAGTGCTGCAACAAACCCATAGATTTCAACCGCCAGAGGCTATCATAGCCCGCAAGGACGGTCGCTTTTGGCAAATCCGTGACAAGTTGTTTTAAATTCAGGGGAAAGACGCTGAATAATTCCCGGAATATGGACGAAATGAAAAATTCTTTTGCTTTACTACTGGGCAAAGCCAATAAAATTCGCTAATAATCAAGCTGTTCGTCTACAACAAAATAAAAAGACACCACACAGATAGTTCTCCTTTTTGTCACAGGGTTGCAGTTTATGTCAAACGAAAACGCGTTATTGAGCTTGCTGGTTGAAAAAATCCAGAATGATACCTTGGTGCTGCCAAGTCTTCCGGAAATTGCCTTACGAATTCGTAAAATGGCGGAAGATCCAAATGTGAATTTAAACCAGATGGCAGACATTATCTCACACGACCCAGCCATGTCAGCCCGTATGATGAAAATCGCTAACAGCGCCTTTTTAGGCCGCTCTGTTCATGTCAATTCCCTGCATCAGGCGGTGACACGTATTGGTTTACGTTATATCAAAAACATAGTGACTGCGATGGCGGTGGAGCAATTGTTTGTTTCTCACTCCAGTTTAATTAAAGGCATGATGAGCAAAGTATGGCAAGACACCTTAGAAGTGGCCGCCGTAGCACTTGCAGCTATGCAGCTGTACAACAGCAACTTAAAAGTCAGCCCGGTGAATTTTGACACTATGACATTGGCAGGTCTAATTCATAATATTGGCGCTTTGCCTATTTTGACTGAAGCCGAAAAACATCTGGACCAGTTCGGTGACAAAGACTTTATAGCAGGCTGCATCACAGATTTAGCTGGGGGCGTAGGGGGTAGCATTTTACGTAAATGGGAATTTCCGGACGAGCTGATTGAAGTAGCTGAACAATGGAACACCAGATTGCCACACACAGATAAAGTGAATTATCTGGACTTTATCCGAATAGCGACTATTCAAAAAGGCCATTGCAAAGACAAAACAGAACCTCGTCTGGCATTAAAACCTTTTGCTGACCGCGGTTTAATCACTGGTGTTGATTTCTACCGTTCTCCGGAATTTGTGGCCATTTATCAGGATATGAAACAGCTATTTGTTTAATTTAAATTGGGGTCAAATCATTGTTAACAATGTGATTTGACCCCATTCTGGTTTTTAATTAAATAACTTCTGGTGCAGCTCTTTCACCACTGCAGCCGCAGACGCATCCTGCACTAAAAAGCACAGGTTATGCCGTGAAGCACCATGACAAATCAGTCGCATATTAATTTGCTCCAAAGCACTAAACAGCTCACCTGTTACGCCTTTGGTGCTATGTAGATGATTGCCTATCACAGCCACCAGACTTAAGCCCTGCTCTACCGTTACTTCACAGAATGCTTTGAGCTCATCCAGTGCAGGTTCAATCGCAGAATTAAAAGCGCTGCCTGAAGACTCGTCTAGCGTTAAAGCCACCGAAATTTCCGACGTCGTGACTAAATCCACAGAGATCTGATGGCGACTTAAAATATCAAAGACCCGGGCTAAAAAGCCTGCAGCGTGCAACATTTCCGGGCTTTTTACTGTGATCAGCGTCTGAGATTTACGCAAAGCTATAGCGCGATAGGCTGGTTTATGTTCAACCGATTTTGCAATCCAGGTGCCACCTGCAGCTGGTTCACGGCTGGAGCCGACAAAAACTTTGATATTACGGCGCATCGCCGGAATTAAGGTGGCTGGGTGCAATACTTTGGCGCCAAAAGTGGCCATTTCGGCTGCTTCATCAAAACTGATTTCATTGATACAACGGGCATCCGATGTCAGGCGTGGGTCTGTGGTGAAAATCCCCACCACATCAGTCCAGATTTGTACAATGTGAGCTTTTAAAGCTTCGCCTAACAAGGCTGCACTATAATCAGAGCCACCGCGGCCTAAAGTGGTGGTTTGTCCTGCTTCATCAGCACCAATAAAACCCTGAGTGACCACAATCTGCTCAGACAACAGCGGTTGTAAGTGGGTTTGTGCCAAATCTGCAATAGCTGCAATTTGCGGCTCACCTTTACCAAAACGGCTATCGGTACGAAGTACACGGCGCACGTCAAAGCATAAAGCTGCAGCGCCTCGTTCCACTAACACCTGAGTAAATAACACCGAACTTAAACGCTCACCAAAGGACTGGATCAGGTCTTTATGCGCGCCAGAATACACGGCGCCACCAGTTTCAATCAGGTTACGTAAATCAGCCAATAAGGTATTGATTTGCGCCGCTACAGCTTCTGGTTGCTGCAGTGCATTAAGTACAGCCAGCGTAATACGTTCTATACCTTCAAAGGATGCGTAACGGGCCTGAACTTCGGTTTGTTTGGTGATGTCGACTAGTAAATTAGTCACGCCTGAGCTGGCGCTCACGGCCACTAAGCGAATATTTGGGTCGGCCAACACAATATCAGCACAACGGGACATAGCCGGGAAATCGGCCACTGAAGTTCCACCAAATTTGGCGACGATAAGTTGATTAGACATTCGAGTCTCTCCTTATTCAAAAAGTCATAAGGCAGAGCATGGCATTTGCAGGCAGTAAATAAAGTTGTGGTGCAGGCTCGATGCTGCAAACAACTGATCACAGACACACAAAGGCCAGAAGCTCTCCACCACAAAAAACAGGTGACAGTCGTAAGGATTCAGCCTTAACAACCGAATCATCTGCCGCTACAGCATCTGATCCTCGGCGTTAATCCCCCTCAAACATCCTGCGGCTTGTAGCAGCCTGAGATGTTCTACCTGGTTAACGCTCCTCTTCTGGTCTATACCCGACGTACTTGAAGCTGCAGCTTTTTTGACTGCGTGCCCTCGCCCCAGTCACATAGGACTACTATGCTCCTGGGGACTCGCGCACTTGTCGTCGCGCTGCAACTCCAATTACGTCAGGTATCTCATAATCACGTATGATTGACGGCGCTGAGCTTAAGTGACTTTCTTACAAAAGGCAATAGCCGTTTAGCCGTCTTTTCGAAAAAGCTGTAATTAAATTACAGCTTTTTGCGATTAGCTCAGTACAAACTGGCCGACAAAATAGACGCCGGCATAACCCAGGCTGTAACAGCCAAGCAGGTAACCCGCCATTTTAAAGTAAGTGCCAAAGGTCAGCTCTTTTACTTTACTCATGGCAATAATACCAGCCGCTGAACCTATGATCAGAATAGAACCACCTACACCAGTAGCATAAGTTAAGGTCAACCATTCAGCCGTTGTCATGGTTAAATCTGCTTTTAACAAAGCCGCAGTTAAAGGCACGTTATCGATCATCGCTGACAAAATACCCATCAGATAGTTGGCTTGTACGGGCTCTAAATACTGATACAGATGGGTGATATTGGTCAGCACACCGATTTCTTTCATAATGCCAACCAACAGTAAAACACCTAAGAAAAACAGCAAGGTATCAAACTCAACTTCACGAATATAACTCAGAATGTTCACACCTGTTTTCTTCCGCAGCAGGTACTGAGCAGAGAGGAACATCACACCTAAACCAAACAGGAAGGTCAGCACAGGAGGGATCTGGAACAAAATATTAAACAGCAGTGTTGAGCCTATAGTGGACGCAAAAATAGCAGCGATAATCATATCCGCTTTTTCAATAGGTTTAGGTGATTTTTCAAGGACGATACGGCCTTTCATTTTGCGCGACAATAAAATCGCCAGTACAGCGACAGCAAACAAAGAAGGTAGGATTAGTAACAGTAAATTGGCGATAGTGACTTTACCCGCTAAAAAGAACATCAGCGTCGTCACGTCACCTGTGATGAGCGATACACCACCACTGTTTACCGCAAAAATAATCAAAGTGGCGTACTGAATACGTTTTTTCACTTCCAGCTTGATGCTGCTGATCACCGCAATAGCCACTAAAGTGGCAGTCACGTTGTCGGCAAAAGACGAGAAAATAAAAGCGAATACCGCGATAATAAACATCAGGCGGCGTTCCGATAGCTCAGCAGGCAATAAGCGCTGAACGACCTGAGAAATAAAGCCTTTGCTATTAAGATAAGCAACAAAAGTCATAGTTGACATTAAAAACAGCCACAAAGTGGCTATTTCTAATAAGTTATGATTCAGCTGCTCGCTGATTTCGCTGCTTGTAGCACCGTGCATAGGAAAAATAAAAGCAAGGATCCAGCAAAGAGTACCGAAAAAAAGTGTCGTTTTTGCCTTGTTTACGTGGATAATATCCTCTATAACGATCATCACAAAGGCTATTGCCACCAGAGCCAAAATTACTGCGCTTAACATGATGTAGTACCAGCTTTAATGTTGTGGGAAAGGAAGGAATTTGCGGGGTGGTATTCTATCAGCCCGCGTCAAATGCCACTACCCACCAAAGTCACATTTGTGAAATATTTATGATAAGCATGAAAAGAAAGGACAAATGATAGCGCCACGTAAAATTATCCGCTGCTTAGATGAGCACTGGACTGTCATTGAGCAGTTGGTTGAACGAAGTGTCAGCGGTAACTTCAGTTTTCAGGATGTACAGCATCTGATCCTGCGCCACAACAGTGGCATGAGCAGTGAACAGGTGTTTCGCGAAGCCCAACGTTTTTTGCAACTGGAAATTCTGATCCCGCTGGCTAAATCCAGCCAGTTGGAGCTAAATCGTTCTGTGCTGGAATTCGCTCAACAGTTGATGCAGGAACAGCAATTAGGCCTCGCAACCGATATTGAAAGCCGTATTCTGGAGCTGAAACGTTTATCTGAACGTATGCAGGAGGCAGCTCAAAGCCGTGACAGTAGCGAATTACGTCGTTTTTCCCGTGTGATGGACGAACGTATCCGTGAAGTACTAAAGCATTTTGGCCACAATGAAAGCGCCATTTTATCGCTTGTCGAACGCGCCAAGGCAGATGAAGGCAAACTGAGTCTGGCCCGCCGTTATGCGGCTGTGATGGATGCTTTTGATGACTACATCGACCCTGTATTGGCGCTGGTCGATATTAACGGTCCTTTCCAGTTAACCGTCTCTGCTGTGGAAGCTATGCTCAGTGAGCTTTTACAATTGATTGAAGTCACAGGCTCACTGAACACAGAAAAAGAAACGTTAATCCAGCTGCGCACCCGATTGATTGAAATGAATCAGGTCGGCCGGGAAAGTTTAAGCCGCTGTGCAGATTTATTGATGCCGCTAAGAGACGAGCTACGCCGCAATACATTGCTGTCCCGTAACGCCAGTTTCTTATTAGGCCAGATGCGTAAAAAAGGCATAGATCTGACGCTGGAACCTTTGGTACCGGCCATCAGCTCTGACAGCCAGCGTTTCTCCTTAGGCTCGGCCAATCAGATCACCAGTTATATGGCAGAACTTTGTCAATACGAACATGATGCCTATCAGCTGCCGGAAGAAATTTTGAGCAATCACAGTATGCTCATGCAGGTGCCTGAACTGAAAGATGTGTTAAACAAAGCCAAAACCCTGAAAAAACTACCGGATTTAAGCCGTTGGCTGGCCGAGAGTTACCCTGAACTGCCAGTGGACGAAATGCTTTTCCTGTATCAGGAGCTTTCACGCTCAGATGAGCTGACGTTAGAACACAGCGAACACCACACAGAATTGACACTCAATGGCTACAAGCTGACCTTACACCCTTTTCAAAGCAGCGAAGCCGGGACTTTATAAATGCAATTAAATTTAGATGAACTGACCCAACTGGCTGAAATCAGCAAAAAGCTGTCCAACGGTTACCATATCAGCGAACAGGATTTTGCCTTATGGCAGGAACTGGATCTGCAGGAAGACTCCTATACCGCCTTGTTTGGCGCTTTAGGCAATACATTAAAACGCGACAGTCGTGGTTTCTTTTATTTTGAAGTCGACGACGCCACCGCCAGCATGGGTAAAATTTCCCGTCTGTTTGCGTTGACCTTATTTGCTTTGGTCGAGTTTTATGCCGATAAAGGCCAGGACCCGCTGCGGGCTTTGTTTGAACATGAAATCACCACAGACATCTGGGGCCAGTTGCTGCAGCAGCAATACCACTTATTCGAACAATTGGAAATTTTCTCAGTCACCGACATGAAACGTGAAATTGCCAACCGCTTATTACGTTATGGCCTGGCACGGCCAAGCGGCGATCAGATCAAATTATTATCCCCTGTATATCGTTATTTAGATGCGTTAATGGATGTGGATCACAGCGCAGTCACAGAGGAGAACGCAGATGTCTGAGCAACAAAAACAAGAACTATATGGCTTAACCAAACTGGCGCTACTGAACACAGCGGGCTACGCCAAATGTGTGATCCCGCTGGATGATTCATCCTCTATTTGCGCTCCGAATAATACGGGTAAAAGTTCGGTGATCAACGCCCTGCAATTCCCACTGATTAACGACTTGCGTTTAACAGAGTGGGACGGCCACGACTTAGACGAAACCCGCAAGTTTTACTTTGGCACAGACCAAAGCTACATACTGCTCGAAGCTAATTTGCCCGACGGCCCTGTTGTCATTGGTGTGGCAGGCCGCGGTAAAATTGCAGGTTATGCGTTTCAGTATTTTTGCTACAAAGGCAAACTGGACTTAAACCATTATTTGGATGGCAAAAGTTATGTGCGCTACAACAAGCTGGACCACCATCTACGTGGTTTAGGTTTTGATCCTATTGAATTAAAACAGTCTGAACTGAACGCCATGCTGACAGGCGGCGCCACACCTTTTGACAGCCGCATTAACCTTCGGATGATCCCACTGGCGAACGTGTCTGATGCCCCTGTCTACAAAGATATTTTCCGCCGTATTTTGAACCTGCACCGCTTAACAGCGCAGGATGTCAAACGGCTGTTATTGCCGGTGTTTGCCCGCCACTTAGGCGACCCTAAGGTCGACTTTTATCAGGTCTGGCACAACGCCTTTGAGAAGGTCAATAAAGACAGACGTGAACTTAAAGCCTTGGAAAACCAGCAGGAAGCCGTCACAGCCCTTGAAAGTCTGCTCGACAACCGCTCTGTGCTCAAAGGTCGTTTAGCCACTTATGCACCCAAGCTGGATGTGGCTTTAACTGAATTCCATAGCTACTTTGACGATCAGCAAGAGCTTCTGAACGAGCAACTGACCAGTCTTTTGGCTGAAAAAAGCCAGCTGGAAGAACGGCAACGTTTGTATGTTGGTCAAATTAAAGAATTGTCGGGCCGTCAGCAGCAGTTGCAGCAATGGTTTAGTGAATTTGATGCGTTGCACCAAAAATTCAGCTTAAGTAATGAAGCTACCTTGCAGACGAATTTAAGCAATATCCGCACAGCCTACGAGCAACTAAGTCACAGCTTACAAGGAGCCAGCCAGGTCAATGCCACTACTTTAGCGCATCAGAAAAGCCAAAGTGCCAAACAGCTACAAAGCTTAAAGCTGCAACTGAAGAACCTCGAATTTAACCTGTATTCCCGTCTGCGCGAAGATTTAAGCTTGCCGGAAGTACAGCAAATTACCCGCATTTTAAACCCGGATTTGTTGTCGCTTTCCACCACGGGTGGCGGTGATATTGAAATTCTGGATGACGCATTGTTCTCAGAGCAACTGGAAAAAATTGCCGATTGCTTTAAACAAGGCAAATTGCATTTACCTGGCGTGGTCATTGACCTGCATCACCTGCAGCCAGTGGAGCAAAATAGTTTAGAGAACAAAATCCAGCTAAAAGAGCAAATTGATGCGCTGCAGCAAACTTTACATACGCTGGAGCAGCAGCTAGCTGTTGCTGGCGATTTGGCCGGTAAAACCCGCGAAAAAGACCGTTTGTATCAGGATCTGTTGCAAGCTGAAGAAGACATCAAGAAGTTTGCTCGCTATCAGCAAATGCTGGACATCAGCGACGAGCAACAGGCGCTGCAATCAGAGCTTGAAATTGAAGAAGACAAGCTGCAAGAACAGTTGGCCGAAGTTCAGCACAAAGCCTCTACCCTGTCTGATCGCCGCAACTTAGTGGCGAATAAACAAGAGCAATTAAAACGTCAGGCGGAGCGGATTGAGCAGGAGAAAAAAGAGCGGATTGACTTCCAGCTAGATTTTTACTCCGGCAAAGTCACACCTTATCCTATTGAAGTGACTCTGGATTTTGACAACTTAGCCGATGTGTTACGCGACTTTAATAAGCAGTGTAATGAGCTGAAACTGATTGATGTGAATATCAAAAATACCTACCTGTTTATCTTTAACGCCGGTATTACCAAGTTTGAAGTCGAGACGGACGAAGAGCTGAAGTTCCAGAAACTCATCAGCGCTTTCCATCATCTGGATAAAGAACGCGAAGCGATAGAACGTCGTGCCCGTGTTGCTTTGACTGAGGTCGCCTCCACGCTCAAAGGCTTACGTGATGACTTAAACCGTCTGCACCGGGAACTGAATAGCTTCAACCGCGGCATTTGGCGTCATCAAATTTCTAACCTGCAGGATTTCAAAATCGAAATTGTCGACCGCGCTTTATTGGTTGGTCATATCGATACCATACTGACCACCTCAGAAGCGTATCAGCAAGGCGATACGCTGGATTTATTAGCACCAAGCGCCAGCAGTAATGAACGTGAAGTGCAGGCGGCGAAAGACTATTTAATTCAGGCGGCCAGCGAAAAAGGCGGTTTAACTTTATCGGACTTGTTTGATATCCGCTTTAAAGTAGTGAATCGGGCCGGTGAAGTAGAGTTTTTTGACAAAATAGATTCAGCAGGCTCCAACGGTACCCGTATCACCATTAAGTTATTGTGCGGCATGTTGTTTATCCGTCAATTGCTGGCTGAACGGGAACGCGGCAAATACCGTATTCCGATTTATATCGACGAAGCGGCCGATATCGACCCGCATAACCAACAGGCACTGATTGAAACTGCACTGAACTTTGGTTTTGTGCCTATCTTTGCCTCGGTAAAACCTCAGACTTCCTGCCGTTATATAGTGCCAATCCGCACTGTCGCTGGTGGTGCACAAAACTGGGTCGATGAAAAAGACTGGATTTTATGTGAAAAAATCCCTGTGGCTGGTGAAGAAGCAGTCGAAGTGGCAGCAGCGGATCTGGCTGAAGCCGACGTCTGATAGTCAAATCCTAAAGACCCGGTCTTAACTCCAAAGCTTGCCAACTGGAGTTGATACCGAAAGATGCCGTGCCACCTGAGCCTGAAATAATTCAGCACAGGCCATGGCGTCTGTTACCGCGTGATGAGGTTGGTAAGCTGGCAGCTGATAACGCAGTCTGCAATCGGCAAGGCGTAATGATGGCTTGGCTTGTGTTGCCATACTTCGCCACCAGCCTTTTAATCCAGACTGAGTAAATCCCCGCTCTAACGCCAAAGTATCAATCATTGGAAAAACGACGCCTTCTTTTATCCGGCTCATTAATCCATGATACAAAAAAGCCCGCTCTATAGGCAGGTGATGCACCAGCGCCACTTTTCCGGCTAAGGCCTGCAATAAAGGCTCAATATACTGTTCTAAATCCGGAGCCTGGGCTATGGCGCTATCGGTAATACCATGCACTATCACTGAGCTGTCTTTGAGCTGTATTCTGGGTTTGATCAGATAACTTTGCGCCTTGCTGCTCTGAATTCGCTCTAACGTCAGCGGCACCAAGCCTATACTAACAATGCCATCCCGTACCGGATCCAAGCCTGTGGTTTCAAAATCCAGAGCAACAAAAGAGAGCTCCTGCAACGCAGTACCAGCAGCTACAGCGCCAGCCTGATAAAAAGCCTTTAATCTGGCATCCTTGGCGGATAACTCCAACTGTTGCATGGTTTTTTGCCAGTTTTTGCTTAGCAGTTGCAGCGGATCTGTTTTTAATTCCTGCTTTTTCAGATAAAACATAACACCTCTGTTACTGTCGACCACCTGGGTAACGAAACTTCAGAAACTTTTGCGCGTAACTCAGAATCTGAAAGGCTTCTTTTAAGGTTTTACGCTCAAATGCAGAGAGTTCTTCAGGTTTAACTTTGTTACCCGCCGCTCTGCCCGCTTGTATAGCTTTGGCTTGCTGGCGAATTCGTACCATAGCTATCACTTCCAGCGCATCTAATAAATCGTCTGCCCGGCCTTTAGGTAAAATTCCAGCCGCTTTAACCGCCAACAATCGCTCATAGGTATTGGTGGCAGTGCAGCCAATAGATAATGCATGCACTCGGACCAGGTCGGCCAAAGGCGCTGTGCCTCTGCGCTTAATGTCCAGTGAGTTATTTTGCTGGCCATCATTTTCCAGCACAAAATCTTTAAAGAAACCTAAAGGTGGCGTCCGGCTGATGGCATTTCTGGCCATACAGGCTAAAAAATCCGGATTGGCTTTGACCTGGCGTCTGATTTGCTGATTTAGTTGGTCGGCCCAGCGAACCTGTCCCCAGACTCCTTCTAAATCAAAAAATATACCGCTGTTGAGCAATCGCTGCGCATCAGGTCTTTCTATCCAGTCGGTGAAATACTGCTGCCAGACCCGCAGCGGCTGTCGCCATTGACTGTTGGTCGCCATAATATCGCCGCTGCAGTAGCTGTAACCACAAGCGGCCAGGCCATCACAAACAAACTGCGCCAGCGCAGCAAAATAATCCTGATGTAGCTCTGGGTCATAATCATTATGCAGCACCAGCGCATTGTCCTGATCCGTCACTATCAGCTGTTCATCCCGTGCCATAGAGCCCAACGCCAGAAAACAATAAGGCACAGGTGGTGGCCCCAATTGTTGCTCTGCCAGCTCAAGTAAACGTTGTTTAAAGTTACGACCTGTTACCGCCATAGCAGCGCCAATCATTCTGGAGTTGGCATCTTCATTGACCATACGGACAAAACAGGAGGCTAATTCAGTGCTCAGGCTTTGCAATTCAGCCACGGTCTGCTGGCGGAAAATGCTGCTGACAATGTACAGGCTGTTTTGTGACTCATAGCGGATCACATCGGCGATAGTGATAATGCCAAGTACCTTGCCGCCAGCCAATACAGGTAAATGATGCACATTGTGGCGCAGCATCACTAACATGGCCTCAAACACAAACTGGTTTGATTCAATACACACCAGTTCTGTCGTCATGATGACGGATACAGGTTGCTGATAATCCAATCCTACAGCTATCAGTCTGTTGCGTAGATCACGGTCTGTGACTATGCCGACCAAAGCCGCATCCGCAGAGTCATCGGAGACAATCAATAAAGACGATACAGATTCTTGCTGCATCAACTGGGCAGCCTGCTGCACTGTGGCATCTGAAGCTAAAGTCATAGCAGGCCTGCTGATCAACTGCCACACCTCAGAGCTCATTAAATCATTACTGCTTTTGTCGGCTAAGACCCCGCCTTTTTTACGTTGGGTATCGCCTATCTCGACATAGTCGGCAAAGACTTCATCGGATTGATACAGCAGGTCAAAACACTCAGCGGGAATAAAATAGATCAGGCTGTCTTCAATAGCTGTCGCAGGGAAAATCACGCTTTTATCACGCAGCAAACCTTGCTCAGCAAAAATACCACCTTCACTCAGTCTGTTGTACAACACGCCATTGCGTCTGTAAGTTTCAACGGCACCACTACGAACCAGATGCAAAGCTTGCAGCGGCTCACCAAAACGCAAAATAGGAGTACCGGCTTTAAAATAGCCAATATCCACCTGCATCGCAGTGTGCTGCAATAAATCATCCGGCAACTCTTTAAAAGGGCTAAAGCGTTTTAAAAAATTCAGGATCTCTATTTGTTCTATTTGCATCCGCTTGCCTTAAAACTTCAATGGGGAGGCTAAGCCCTCCCCCTTCTTGAGTTGTTAACCACGAGGTTCTGATCTCAGCCCTATCACAACAGACACACAAGAGGCTAATAACACCAGAGCAAAAGGAAAGCCGGTCGATACCGCCATGGCTTGTAAGGCCACTAAACCGCCTCCCAGCACCAGTGCGATAGCAACCAGTCCTTCGAAGGTACACCAGAACACGCGCTGCGCTACCGGGACATCCACTTTGCCGCCTGCCGCTATGGTATCTATCACCAGCGAACCTGAATCAGAGGAGGTGACAAAAAACACCACCACCAGCACTATGGCAATAAAGGAGGTGATATTAGCCAGCGGCAACGCCTGCAGCATCTGGAACAATTGCAGTGGCAATTCAGCCGACGCAGCAGCCTGATAACTATCCTGTACTAGTTGATGGATAGCGGTAGAACCAAACACAGTCATCCACAGCACACAAGCAAAGGAAGGCACCAGCAGCACTGAAATTAAAAACTCACGCACTGTACGGCCTCTGGATACACGGGCAATAAACATGCCGACAAAAGGCGACCAGCTGATCCACCAGGCCCAATAAAAGGCAGTCCAGCCTTGCAAGAAGTTGGTGTCTTCGCGTCCGACCGGGTTGGCCAGCGCAGGTAAATACTGCAAATAAGCCCCCAGGTTATCCAGCACACCACTTAAAATCACTAGCGTTGGCCCAAGCACAATCACCGCCAGCAATAACAAAGCAGCCAGTGCCATATTGATTTCAGATAAACGTTTTACACCCGCATCCAGGCCTGCTACCACGGAGACTAACGCAATCAGAGTAATTACTACCACCAGCACTATTTGGGTCGTCTGGCCTTCTGGCACACCAAACAACAAGTGCAAACCGGCCGCAGCCTGAGCAGAACCTAAGCCCAGTGATGTTGCCAAACCAAATAAGGTGGCAAATACCGCAAGAATATCAATGCAATGGCCCGGCCAGCCCCAAACTCTTTCCCCTAACAAAGGATAAAACACCGATCTGATGGTCAGTGGCAAACCTTTATTAAAAGAAAATAGTGCCAAGCCTAAGGCAAGAATGGCGTAAATAGCCCATGGATGCAGTGCCCAGTGGTAAATAGTAGCTGCCATACCCAAACGTGCCGCTTCGACCGAGTCGCCGGTAGCGCCAGCAAGTGGCGCCCAGTCGGTGCGGCTGCCATTTTCCAGGACAGGCCCGCTTAACGCGCTGCTAAAATGCGATAAAGGTTCTGACACGCCATAAAACATCAACCCTATGCCCATACCGGCGGCAAATAGCATCGAAAACCAGCCGACATAGCTGTAATCGGGTTTGGCTTCTGTTCCTCCCAGCCGGACTTTGCCCAAAGGCGACACAATTAGCGCCAGACAAAGCAGCACAAAAATATTAGCCGCACTGATAAAAAACCAGTCCAGATTGCTGGTCAGCCAGCCACGCATGGCAGAAAATACCGGCGCGGTCTGGTTTTGAAAGACTAAAGTAATCAACACAAAAGCCACAATGCTCAAGCCTGAAATCAAAAATACTCTGTTATGAATATCCAGACCAAAGGGGCCAAGTTTTACCAGTATATTGTCTTGCCCGACCTGGTAGTCGGTGTCGATGGCATTCACCTTGCCATCAGGGATCATTGGATCTTTTTGTTCGTTCATTCTGTACCTGCTGTAGTTTTAGTGTTCGCCTACACTGCTCCCCTTTTGAGTGAACAGTTATTGCGGGCTTCGCGGTTAAAATGTCAGGAAAAAGACCGGCTAAAAGTAATAGCCAATATTGATATTAAAACGTTGTTCCTCCTCCACACTGTCGCCGGCCATACTGCCGCCGACAAAAGGCTGGTTGCGGGCATGCACATAATCGATGTAGGTAAAAAGTGAACCTGCTGCAAGAGAAAAACCAGTGACATTCATCAAAGTAGTGCGGCTTTGATCCGATTTGTCATACACCAGACTGTAGTTGTTATAAAACTGCACATCAGTCACAGGGCCCCATTGCACTGGCAAATCGTAAGCCAGATTGACTGTAGCTGATTTTGCTTCTGCTGCTATAGAGTCATAAAAACCATAAGCCCCTACAGCAATGCGCTCTATACTATCCAGATCATACTGATATTGGCTATGTTGCAGTTGTAGCTGCCAGCGCTGATAACGGCTATTCAGATGTAAGGCATAGGCTTGGTAATCTCCGGCATTACGCACACCATCGTGCAGCTTGCCGGACAAGACGGAAAAACCAAGTTCAGTAGTTAACTGACCTTGCGTCAGGTGATAACCAAAACGACTGACCAGGGTATTGGTTTCAGCAAGCGCCTTAATAGGTTCGCCATAAATATCTTCGGCCGCTCCGCGAGCGCCCACTATATCGTAGGAATAGCGGTCGGTTTTATCTGAGACATAACCATCTATGCCACCGAGTTCATCATTTTTGAAAAAGCCGATATCCAATTGCCACTGATCAGAAAGCTGGCGTTTAAACAGCAGGCCCAAATCGTGGTCGTCTTCTAAACCCAGGTAATAATTGCTGCTAAAAAAGTAGTTATTGGAGTTGTAAGGCCAGTTGCCAAAAGGCACCTGTGTAATCCCCAACTGGGCTTGCCACAGCTCGTCCAGTTGATAAGCCACATAAGCTTTTTTCACCGCTGTCATGTAATCAAAAAACCGGATTTCGGCATTTAAACTGACATCCCCGACAGTGCCGCGAAAATCCAACCGCAGCAGGTCAAAGTCAAAATCGCCGCCTCGGTTTTTATTGCCCTCATCATAGGAGGTGTAACTAAAGTTTGTCCGCACAGCACCACCAACTTCAATACCATCTGCCGCTGTTTCAGCAGGCGGTGTTTCAGTTTCAGCTGCTATGGTGTTTTGCTGATTGTCCGCTTTGGCTTCTTGTTTAGATTGCTGTGCTAAACGACGCTCCAAAGCTTCAACCTGAAGTCTAAGTTGTTGTAGTTGTGTCGCTAAGTCCTGCTGCTCTGCAGTATTTAAACTATCCGTTGCATACACAATAGAAGGACAGGCCGCTGCAATAGACAGAGCCAGAAGTGTGGGCTTAACCATTGAATAACCTTTGGTAAGTGGTGAGAAGAAACACCCAGGTACAGAAACAGCCGAGTTGAACAAGCCGTTATTGTTTGCGATAAACAAACATTACTTTGGGCATAAAACGCTTTTAAAGGGTAACGCAACACAAAGCTCAGACCAAACTTGAATCGGAAAAACGGGATAAATGGGGAACTCAGCAGGATAGATGGCTAATTAGAGAATTATTGATTATGGAAATTAACTCTTAAATTCAAAAGAATTCAGCAGTTTTGATGCTGTTCGTTGCAAAAAGCACTAAAGGGTCAGAGCCGAAGCTCTGACCCCATCACTTACAAACCCAACACAGCTTTGCCCTGATTAAAAATAATATCGACCGGGATATTGGCCGTGGTTAAACGGGCTAAATCTGCTGCTAATTGCTCTTTAATCACGCCTTTATCGGCCATTAAAGAGGCTACGCCCTCGTAGTTACCATCCCCTTGTAACGTCAGGATCAGTTGTGACAACGAGGTCATGGCTTCTTTCATTTTGACGTAATCTACCTGATAGGTGCCATCGTCATTACGGACAAAAGCGCCTTGCTCGGCAAAATAGTTAAAACAGACCATATTGGCTTTGCCGTGTGCGCTTGATGCGCCAAAGCGCACAGATCGGAAAATACCGGCCATAAAAGTGGTGTAAAAATCTTCCATTTTGGCGTCAGGCAATAAACCCTGCTCTGACAACTGGGAAATCATATACAAGCCTAAAATATCGGCTTTGCCTTCTTCCAGTCCGCCTGACAGCTCTTTTAAGCTCTGACGCACTGTACCTTTGCCATTGATGGTGTTTTTAATACCTAAACCATGCGCCACTTCGTGGAACATCACGTTGTTAAAAAAGGCATCAAAAGTCACATGCTGACGCTGCGAAGGCGCGATCAGCACATCCGCAATAGGCGACATAATATGTTCAAACTTGGCTTGCATCGCATTTTTTAACTGCAAACGGCGGGTGCCTTTTTCCAGTTGTACCTGCTCATCGTTTGGCAGGTTAATGGCGATAGTTTTGCCACCTGAGTTGGAATGACCGGCGTAATAAATCACATCATAGGCATTTAAGTCGGCATCCGAACCCGGGCTTTCTGTTTTGTATTGCTCAGGTACTGGCAGACCTTTTTGCAACGCAGGCAAAGTGGCAGCGTATTTAGCTAAACGCTCACTCCAGGCTAAATCTTTCACCAGAACATAAGCTTCAAAGGCGGCTCGGTAACCAAATAACTGATCTTCATAGGTTTCGATAGGACCAATCACCAGATCAATAGGGTTGGTTTTCATTGCCATCCAGGCAAAGTCAGACGGCTGATAATTGTCATTTAAAAAAGCTTCGGCGCGCATTGTCAGGTAGTTGGCAAAGTCTTTATCTTCCGATAAAGCTGCGGCTTGTTTTAATAAATCCGCTGCTGCTGTCAGTTCAGTTTTGTAGACTTGCGAATAAGGCACAGCCACTAATTTGCCGTCTTTGTCACGCTGCACCACCGAATACAGACCGTTTTTATCGGCAAAGTCGGCTTTTTCAAACTCTTCTTTAGTCATATCCGCAGGATAAAATTGCGCGCCCAGAGGCTTAGCGGCATACCCAGTTAAAAACACCTCATCGCCTTGCAATCTGTCCCATGGCCCATAGTTGACATCAGCAAAAGCTTTGGTTTTGGCGTCGGTTATTTTGGCTAAAAAGCTTTGTTTATCCTCTGAAAAGGCTTGTTTCCAGAATAACTGGTCCATGATTTCTGCAGCTTCAATTAATTTAGCTAGCATCTGTTTATGCTGTGCTGATACAGCGGATAAATCTGCCGTTAAATCTACAGTGCGGTAAATATCCAGGCGTTTTTCAAAGCCGGCCACTAATGCAGTTGCTGATGCAGCAGCCGGTGCTGCTTGCTCTGTAGCAACTGTTGGTTGTGTGCTCTGTTGTTCTGGTGCAGGTTTACAGGCCGTTAAAGCCAAAGCGCCGCCAAGGCTTAACGCCAGCATAATTTTGTTGTAGTTCATTCGCAGTCCTCTTCAGGTTGGTTCACTGGATATTTTTATAGTTGCTCTGCTACCCGCTCTACAGGCACAGGCTGTGGACTAAAACGCAGCTGATCATACTTCAGTTCTGAGTCTGCCTGTAGGTTAAAAACTATGTTTTTACTTGTATTGAAGGCTCTTTGTACAGTAGATGGTGTCTGATAAGAGCACCGAACTGGCTGCTGGGTTAGTGGTGCAACAGGACTTAACAGGCAAACGGGATAAGACGCTGCACAAGCCCTGTAATCAAGTTACAGGGCCCGTGCTTGTTCTGTTAAATCAGCAAGCCCCAATCCTCGTAGGCGTCTCTGGCTAATTGCTCCCTGAACTGCGGCGCTGCTATCTCAATTAAAGCTTTGGCTCTTTCGGCCAGGCTGCGCGCTCTTAAGTTGGCAATGCCATACTCTGTCACCACATAATGCACATGAGCTCGGGTAGTGACGACACCAGCACCTGGCGACAATAAAGAACTGATACGGGACACTGTGCCACCAGCCGCTGTGGCAGGTAATGCAATCACCGAGCGGCCGCCTTCAGACAAAGCAGCACCACGGACAAAATCCATCTGGCCGCCCACTCCAGAATAAATGCGGGTGCCAAGCGAATCAGCACAAACCTGCCCGGATAAATCCACTTGCAAAGCGCTATTGATCGCCATCACTTGTGGGTTTTGCCGGATCACTGCAGTGTCGTTGGTGTAAGCCACATCCAAAAATACCACTTCAGGGTTGTCATCGACAAAGTCGTACAAGGCCTGACTACCCATCGCAAAAGTGGTGACTATTTTGCCCGGATGTTTTTTCTTATTACGATTGGTGAACACGCCTTTTTCCAGCAATGGCAATACACCATCGGAAAACATCTCGGTGTGGATACCTAAATGCTGCCGGTCGCCAAGGCAAGCCAAAGTCGCATCCGGGATAGCGCCTATGCCCATCTGCAGACAATCACCATCCCGCACCAGACTTGCGACATGGCGTCCTATTTGCGCTGTGATCGGATCCTGCACAGCTGGCATATGCAAAGGAATTGGACTGTCAAGTTCAACATAAGCAGAAAAATCAGACAGATGCACAAAGGAGTCTCCGTGAGTGCGCGGCATATTCGGATTAATTTGCGCTATGATTTTTTTCGCCGATTGCAAAGCAGCTCTGGTGGCTTCCACTGAGATACCCAGGCTACACAAACCATGTTTATCCGGTGGCGACACCTGAATAATAACGGTATCAAGCTGTTGCTCGCCGCTTCGGAATAACTTAGGAATTTCTGATAAAAAAGCTGGTACATAATCGGCCAATCCGGCATTGACCGCAGGACGGCTGGGACGGCCAACAAAAAACACCCGCTGGCGTAAATGCCCTTGTAGCTCCGGAGCTGCTAGTACATCGCTATGCTCGGTATGTAAACTAAGCAAAGTTAAATTCTGCTTATCAAGCGCAACTTTAGCCAGACTATTGAGCATGGCATAAGGGGTTGCGGCCATGGAGTGGCACCAAATGGTTTCACCATTTTCGATCAGTGACAGTGCTTGTTCGGCTGAGTGGCAACGCATAAAAAGTCCAATTTTTATTAAACACCGGATCAGATTAACTCTTTTTACAACCTGTGATTGTGACCGGGATCAAGTTCAGCTACTTATGGCTAATGAAGCAGTTCAATCAGCAGCGCAATGCCCTGCCCGCCGCCAATACACATAGTAATAAGGCCATACCGCCCTGCTGTTCTTTCTAACTCCGCCAGAGCTTTCACCATCAATATAGCACCCGTAGCACCAACCGGATGCCCTAAGGCTATAGCGCCACCGTTTGGATTTACTTTCTCCGGGTCAAAACCAAGGGTCTGGCTGACCGCCATTGCTTGGGATGCAAAAGCTTCATTGGATTCAATCACATCAATATCACGCAGCGCTACACCTGTCTGTGCCAGTAGTTTCTGTACCGCAGGTATGGGTCCTAATCCCATCAATACAGGTTCAACGCCGGCAAAACTATAGCCAAGGACGCGGGCCTGCGGCCTTACACCCAGACGATTTGCTTCAGACAAACTGGTGAGCACCAGCGCAGCGGCACCGTCATTTAAGCCAGAAGCATTACCTGCTGTGACTAATCCGTCTTTTTTAAACGCTGCTTTAAGAGTGCTTAAGCTCTCGACTGTAGTTTGCGGCCTTAAGTGTTCATCCTTGCTGATCCAGACTTCAGACTGGCGCGACTGCACCAAAACCGGCGTAATTTGCTTGTCAAAATACCCCTGCTGCTGTGCATTGGCAGCACGACGCTGACTTTCTACGGCAAAACTATCCAGTTCAGCCCGACTAAAGCCATACTGAGCAGCAATGGTCTCTGCAGTCAAACCCATATGACCAGTACCAAAAGGATCAGACAAAATACCTAAAGTTAAATCAGTGACACCAGCATGACCTAATCGTAAGCCTTTACGCACTGAAGGTAACAAATAAGCGCCGTTACTCATACTTTCAGCGCCTCCAGCCAAAGCGATTTGGCTTTGCCCCAACTGGATTAACTGAGCGGCCGAAATCACAGCTTGTAAGGCCGAACCACACAAGCGATTGACATTAAATGCCGCACTGCTGACAGGCATACCTGAATTCAGCGCAATATGACGGGCCAGATACACATCTTCAGCGCCTGTAGTGATGATGTGACCAAAGACGGCATGGTCGAGTTGTGCAGCAGCCACCCCGCTTCGCTCTATAGCCGCTTTAGCTGCAGCAATCCCCAGCTGTGCAGGACTTAAGGATGACAGCGCACCAGCAAAACTACCAATAGCAGTGCGGGCACCCGCAAGAATAACCACATCAGACAATTGCATACCATCCCCCGAAAAATACACTCTGGACAAGCAGCTTATCTCAGTTTTTCCCGATCTGGCAGGAGGACTCTCGTCACTTTGGTGCAAAACTGCACCTTGTTGGATCGGACGACCTGTTCCATAGTGAGTATTCAGAACAAAACGCTTCACAAGGAATAAACGCAAAGAATGAACTACCACGGACACTTTAAACTCTGGCAGGAAAATCAGTTGATAGTTGCTGAGGTATGCGGTGCATGGAGCGTGGAGACAGCACAGGACTATGCAACTCAGTTAAAAGAGCTGGCGCTATCCATGAATGGCCGCCCCTGGGCACGCGTGGTCTATCTGGATCAGTGGCAACTGGGCACACCGGATTTTGAAAAAGTGATGAAGGATCTGATGAGCTGGTGTGTATCGCATCAGTTGAAGTATACAGCTTATGTATTGCAGCCGAACCACCTGAAGGAACATCAATTAGCTAAACTGATAAACCAAGCAAACTACACAAGTCAAAAAAGGATATTCACCAATCAGCAAGACGCTTTAGACTGGCTAAACAGTGTTGGCTTTGCACTACCCGCTCCATCAAGCCACAACAAGCGTTAGCAAGATGCTGACACCTCGTTGTGGTGATCAGCCGGGTTGGCAACAGCCATCTTTGACTTTTAACGGCGTCAGTTGCTTTATTGCAGAAAAAAGCCTGCAACATGTCTGCGGCAGGCTTTGAGACAGCATGAGTTGGATCACTCAGCTGATTTTAAACTTGCCGACCAGATTAAAAAGCACGTCAGATAACTGCTGGATCTCCGCTGATAACTTATTGTTTTCTTTGGCTACATCACCAGCTGCGCTGGCCTGGTCGTGCAATGCGTATAAGTTTTTAGTGATCTCTTCCGATACCACTGCCTGCTCTTCTGTGGCCGCTGCAGTGCGAATAGCCATGTCGTTGACTTGCACTGAAGATTGCATAATCAGATGGAAGACTTGCTCAGCCTGACCAAAATTTTCCACAGTCAAATCGGCGTTTTGCTTACCGCTCGTGATGGCATGAGTCGACTCAGACACCCGGTTTTGTAACTGGACTATAATCTCCTGAATATGATTGGTACTTTGTTGGGTTCTTGACGCAAGAGTTCTCACTTCATCTGCCACCACCGCAAAACCGCGGCCCTGTTCGCCTGCGCGAGCCGCCTCTATTGCCGCATTTAATGCCAGTAAATTGGTCTGCTCGGCAATACTACGGATCACTTCAAGTACAGAACTGATAGTGCCCGAACTTTTTTCCAAATCGGTGGAGAATCCCAAAGCAGCATCTACATCAGCAGTTAGTTTATCCATGCTGTGAGTCACTTTGGCCACAACCTCCAGACCAAGACCTGCACTTTTACGAGCCTGATCTGACTCCTGAGCTGTTTCTGTGGCTACCTGGGCCATTTCTTTATTGGCTAATGTCATCTCGTGCACAGCACTGACAATAGAATCTGAGGCAGTATTCAACGACGAGGTAATGGCATTGGTTTTGACGGCGGAATCAGACAACTGGGTAGTCAACTGACTGAGTTGCCGGGCCTGCTGCAAAATAGCCGCAATCATGTCACATTGATTGGCAATAAAACTGTTGAACTGCACAGCCAAATCAGCAAACTCGTCTTTACTGCTGATCTGAAGACGAGCAGTCAAGTCACCATCACCACTCGCTATTTCACCAAGACGCTGAGTCAGTGCATTAATTTGTCGGGTCAGATCGCGTGGGCCCTTATAACTAAACCAGCCGGAGATCAGCAATAATACCAAAGCAAAGCCGTATGTTATGTTGCTAAACCATTGTATTTGTTCATCTAACTTGGCTTGTTCCTGCTCAGACAGTTCCAGAGCAACTTCGCCCGCCAGATTCAGTACTTTCCTCAATTCTGCGAATTTGCCATCTTCCACTGATAGCAACGAATTTAATTCAAGCTCGCTCTGCGCATTAAAAAGAACCACGGCGCTTTGCCGCCAGTTTTGATAATTCTGTTCAAAATCTGCAAATTTCACTGCGATCTCTGGATAGTCAGACAAAAATCGCAAATATTCGTCAAAACGCTGTTGGACCTGAAGTGCGTTTTCATCAAAGTCTGCCTTTGCAGCAACCCCCTCCTGGGCATTACCGCTTTTTAAGATTGCTAAGGCTAACTTCGCCTGATACAAATCCCGATCAGCATTGAGTACCGTTGATACGGCTGGCAAAAAATTTTCGTCCTCGATGCTCAACGCATGTCGTTGCAAGGAATTGAGATAACTAAAAAGCGCGATAACAACAAGCACAGTGATCGCCATCAACAGGGTTGGAATACTGCTTTTCACGCGAATACTATTGAAGTTCATATATTAAAGCCCCCAGATTAGCATTTTTATCATTTATACCATAGGAAACACAATTTATATATCGTTTTTATCATTTTTAACTTTAAAACACAGAGTGGAGCTGATATAGGAACTGATACGTGGAACCAGAGATTTATCAGCAAATCGCTAGTACTCCAAAGCCTGATTATGAAAACTGATCAGGCCTTTGGTATTGATTTAACTCAAGTAAAGGTCAAAGATATCAGAATGGAGTACATTTGCGACAAAGAGCAAAAGCCCCGGGATGACTGATACGACAGGGTGAATTTGCTCACCTGCCTTTTCGCATTTCTCTTTTCATTCTGGTAAAAGTAAATCTAATGGCTTAGGTCAATACAAGGGGACTCAAGAGCCACAGTGCATTCACTCTTGTATTAGAGCCTGTCCTCTGGCCCACAAGCCGGCAGTTTTTGCATCTCTTGCGCTGTGGCGCTGTCGTTACATTCGCCAATAATTCGCTCGTAACCATGCTCAAAACTGCTGTCGAGTTCAAAATAGCCTTCTTTGCAAAACTGTTTTGTTTCCATCAGTTCAGCCAGTTCGTCGTACAAAGGTCCTTCGCCCGGTTCTTTGTCATATCTGTCTATATTCACAGGCCTGGCTCGTCTTTGCATAGAGCGCTCCTCTGCCATACGCTGCATCATCACCTTTTGCTCTATCTGCATAGGACGACCTTTGCGATAGCTGAATTGCTTGCTTTGATCCGGATGCACACAGGCTTTAAATACCGCCTTTGCCTCAGAGCGCTTGTGGGGTGTTGAAGAACATCCGGCAAGAAGCATAACAACACTCACAAGAGCTACCCAATACTGTGGTTTCACCTGACTATTTCCTTTTACTAAGCAGTTGAGCTGCATGAACGCTGTAGATTTGAACCAACCAGACTCTGGCAAATCTGTTAGGTTCCTTGTAACACAAAATAAACCCGATGAGCAGCCAAAAAAACAGCCACCCGAAGGTGGCTGTCTTGACATACCCAGATCTGGCTCGGGCAGAGGTTAAGCAAATAACCAACCCAACACAGCGTGGATCACAGAAATCACCCACTGCACCACCGCACTGCCTTTGTTATCTTTGACTTCAATGGCATAAGTCACCGTAGTGCTGACGCCTAAGGAATCTGTCGCTTTGATGCTGAATGTAAGTTCAGGCTGATGTTTAGCGTTCAGTTTCTTTTTCAGTGTCAGTTGCCCCTTGTTAAAGGTCAGGTATTTGCCAGCATCGATCAACTGAAGACTTTGAATACTGGCGTTGTTACCTGTCGCTTCGGCTTGAACAGTCGCCAGCACAGTACCAGGACGAATGCTGTCGGAAATCACGGCAGGCAAACCTTCTAAGCGAATAACAGGTAACTCAGGTAAATCATTTAACTGCACTTCAATGCGGGCAGGTTCAGACACCAGACCTGTTTCAGTTTCTGCGGTCAGGTCAAAACGCAGCACCTGACGGCTTTCAAAATCCAGTTCGGCACCAGTTGCTACCACTAACTGCCCCTTGGCATCGACACTAAATAAGTCCGCCTGCTCACCCGATAACTGGTAACCGGTAATAGTTACCGCAGAGCTGGTCACAATCTGGCCCACCACAGTGCCAGCGGGCGCTTGCTCGTCCAGCAGGAAAAACTGGTCTTCCACTACTGGTTTGGCAAAATATACTGACATCACTATAGGATCGTGATCCGAAGAGCGGAATGGGCCAGGCGCATAGAAGTTGGCTTTAGCGACTTCAGATTTAAACTCTTCGTTGTAATCAAGAATGGCAGGCTCATCCGCGTTGATGGCCCACTCTGTCACTTCAGCAACACGATGCTTAATCTCACCAGCGGCAAATACATGATCCAGTGTACCTGACTCACCATTAAACACATATGAACTCACTTTACTGCCATGAGCCTGCTGACTTAACTGAACATAACCGGCATCATTCATAGCGCGGATCGGGTCTTCCTGCAGATAGGCATTAAAGTCACCCACAATCACGCTATTGTCTGTCTCTACACCTGTTGGATAACCGGCTAACCAGTGATGCATTGCCTGCACAGCCTGTGTACGCACGCCATTCCAGCAGCCCTGACCGTCGCCTGAGTCGGTATTCGCTACATCAGCTTTGTCACTTGGGCAACTGCCTTTGGACCGTAAATGCGCCACGGTGAAATTCAATAGTTCAGCCGATTGTGGTAGTTTAAAACTCTGGCTGATCAATGCTCTGTTACCATAATCGAACGGCACCGCAGTAGTCACAGCCGCACTACCTACCTCAATAACTTTGTTCTTGCGATAAATTATGGCTGAAGTAATAGCGTCAGTGCCAACCTGTGGCAGATCAAAATCAACAAAAGCCCAAACGTCAGCACCTGCTTTGTCATTTAAACCACGCACTAAATCGGCAATAGCCGATTGCTCTGAAAAACCGTCGTTTTCAATTTCCAGTAAACCGACCAAATCGGCGTTCATCGCCGAGATAGCAGCAATAATTTTGTCGCGTTGTTTGGCAAATTCCACAGCTGTAGAAGCACCGCGAGAGGTCGGGAAACCATTGCCTGCGCCATCACCATTGAAGTAGTTCAGCACATTGATGCTGGCTATACGATAATCGCCTTTGCTGATAGCAGGTTGTTCTGTACGTGGATTGCTGCTGACAAATACTGGTTCAGTTAATGGGTGAACCCGGTATTTACTGAAGCCGTAACCCAGCACTGCATCAAAAGGTAAAACTTCATCACCAACCCGCACTGTATTACTGGCTGATAAACCCGGTGCCGGATAGACAGTATCTTTATTCTGCAGGTTAGAGCCGTCGTCCAGCACCAGCTTGTTCAGGCTGTTGGCAACCATCACAGCTTGAGCGGCATCACCAGGTAAAGCAACCTGAGTTGGTTGGAACAAACGCTCAGACGACAAGCCAAGCTCATTGTAACGGCCTAAACCATAGTTATCCGTCACGACCAGAGGCTCAGCTAAACGCACTTTCATGCCTTCAAGGGCTTCAAACTGAGTTAAACTTGCCACAGGTAAAGTCACTGGCACAGCCACTATAGCTTCAGCTGCGCCACAAGAGGTTAAATCCACTAGTTTTGCCAGTTGCGTCTGACCAAAAGACTCTTCTACCAAGGCACTAACCCGGACTTTGTCACCAACTACTGCGGCTTTGCCAAACAGGTTGTCATAAACAAACACAGCTTCAGAGGTGTTCGCATTCAGATCCTGATCGGCAGCTTCCTCCTGAATAAAGAAACCTTTTAAGCCAGTACTGTCCTGAAAACTGGCCGTCACTACGGCTTCGACTGACACTGTCTGACCTTTCAAAGGAGATACATCCATCTCACCCTGAATGGCAGAAATCAGTGTGGTTGGATCACCACATTGGCCATGCACATAAACAGGTTCTTCCGGCGTGCCTGAACCTGACCCCTTGTAGCTGCCAATATCGCTGAAGTCATCCTGCGCAAACTGTTCGTACTGCAATGACGGATCAAATAGATCGCTGGTGATGCTATCGCCACGAGTGACTGAAGCTTTGCGTCTTAAACTTTTATCAAGGGTCGAAACACCACCGCTATTCCATGCGCTGCCCGGATCAAAGCCCACCTGACCAAAGGAATCAATCACCTGGTCGCCTTTGGACAACACCAGCGCATCATCACCGTTGTACCAGGATGAGCTATTGAGCAACTGGGCTTTGTCTTTCAATGCAGCAACAGAATTACTGTTGGCAATCACATAGACAGCACCGGGTGCCAGCGTGCCGGTTAAATTAATAGTGGTAGCGGCTGTGGTATTGCCATTAAAAAACATCTGCAGTTTGTACTGGCTTAAATCAACAGCATCGCTGCCCAAATTCGCCAGCTCTACAGCTTTGTTATTGGAAGACCCTTCGACATATTCGGAGATCAGTAATTCGGCATGCAGTTGTGGACTGAGTGCCAGCGCAACGGCAACAGCAACTAGGTTTTTTATGCTCATGGAGTTCACTTTTGAGTTATTTATAATTTTAACGGACAAACATTAAAGGTTAACAATGTTACGAGAACATTAATAAACTAAGGCTTTTATTTAATCAATCGCAATATTGACTGTATTCGACTGATTTCAGCGCAGATCCATCGCTATTTTTAATTTTTTAAGTGATACCACGGAACAAAGCCCTTCGTGCTTTTGTCAGAGCCAATGCATGAGAACTCCTCCCGGAGTGAGAGAAGTAATTCACCATCAGGGAATATTATTAAAAAGCGCTAAACCGGAGCTCAATCCATGATGATCACTATCCGTAATCGTATTTTAGCTTTTTTAGATCTGGCCCACTGTCAGTACAAAGTTGAAGGCAATACCATTACCACGTCTTCTGCGGTACTGGCATTTACTGCAGATCATTTATCCATTTTGCGGCAAGGCAAACCTGAACGTTTAATGCCTTATGAAAAGCTGAATATGGATAAAATTTTGTTTTTACTGACGGCACAGGCGGATAAAACCCCCACTCATTAGAGTGTGAAGTACAGTAAAAATTGAGGTTCCGCTGACTCCGTTGTTTCGATCCAACCGGAGTCAGTGCATAAGGCTCTCACTGACTTGCTCTACTCTGCTTAGCAGAGTCGGCATAGATTTTATCGCCCGGTAAATCAAAGCTTTTCATACCATAACCGCATCTTCAGTGGCTTGGCTGGGGTTAAGCTGATGTTGAATAAAATACTTTAACTGTGCAGCCGCCTGCTCTGGCACGGCTTGTAATAAAAAATGCGGTGCATCTAATCGGATCAGCTGCATATCCGGTTGCAACTGCAACAAGGTTTTCGCATTAAAAGCCCAAATCAACCTGTCTTGCTTTGCCTGCAAATACATCAGTGGCAAAGTTAAAGCCGCAAATTCCTTAAGTACATCCACCTGCAACACTTGTTTAGCCCTGTGTTTAATTACAGGCTCTGCCACCATAGTCAAGGCTTTTTCCAGCAGCGCAGATAACTCTGCACTGGCATAACGCCCTTGTAACCACAAGGCTGTCCAATGATGTATCAGCTCGTTCCACGGCAGTTTGTCCACTGCACTTGCCAGCCCTTTAATCGCTGGCAAAGGGTTGCGGCCAAAGGTGCAACACAGCACCAAAGCAGCTAAATGTGCAGGCTTTTCGGCCGCAAGTAATATACCTAAAGGACCGGAAAACGATTCAGCCACTAACACAAAAGGGTGTTGTGGTAATAGTGGGCGGATAAAGTCCAGTAACTGCGCATAGCCCAGACTCTGATCCAATGGGTAAGCTATGATCTGAAGTTCATACTCTGGTGCTAACTGCTGAGCAAACTGCTGATATAAAATACCGGTTCCATCCAGTCCGGGTAACAAGACTAGCGTTATCGCTGTGGTGGCTTTCATCCTTCGGTTCTATCTTTGATATTTCGTGAGGCTCAGTGTAGCTGAAACAGATGACAAAGCGCTGACAAAACAGCAACGCTCAAGTTAATAAACTGTCACACTTTTCTCTTGTTATTCGGGTGTCCCTGTTGTTATGCCGCCGGCTGATTGTTACTGCGAAAGAATAAAAAACAAGCAACTGGTCTGGGAAGCTGTTAAAAACGTACTGAACTTCGTGTGACTGTTATACTCTTACACTACAACCGGGTGCCACTGACCCGGTTCTAACACAAAGGATAGTTCGCATTTTGTTGTACAGGACTCTGGCCACTCTGGCGTTGTTTGCTGCCTCTGCTGCGACAGCGCATCCCCAAATAGAACTCAAGGGCGTTTCAGGCCCCCTTGCCGATAATATTGAACTGTATTTAGACAGGTTGCCTGCAAAAAACAACCTGGGATCCAGACGTTTTCAAACCAAAGTTATAGAGGATGTCAAACTCGCGGGCCGCGCCGTTGGATATTACCGGATGAACATAGAGCCCAGTCTGGTCGGCAAAGAGCAAAAACAAAAACTTCGGCTAACCATTCAACCAGGCGAAGCGTTGCGGCTAAAATCCGTCAAGGTCGAAATCTTCGGAGAAGCAGCCAAAGATCCTGAATTCACCAAACTGGTAAAACAACTTGGGCCCAAAGTAAATCACAGGGTGCATCACGGCCGTTATGAGGAAATCAAAAATCAACTGAACTCGCTGGCTTTGCGCCGTGGTTACTTTCAGGCGAAATTTGTTAAACAAGAACTGTCTGTTGCGCCCCGCTTGCTTCAGGGCTTTATTCATATTCAGTTTGACTCAGGCCCGCGTTATCACTTTGGTGAGGTGACATTCGAAGGCAGCCAAATTCGTGAAGAGCGCTTGCGCTCCATGCTGCCGTTCAAACCCGGCGAGTATTATCAGTCCAGTCAACTGGGTGAACTCAACCAAAGTCTGGCTGAAACCAACTGGTTTCGCAGCATAGATGTCACAGTGGACGATCCTGAAACTGTTGATCAACATCTGGCGGTAAAGGTCAAGGTTGAGCCTCAGATCCGTAATATCGTAGAGACAGGTCTGGGTTATTCTACCGATCTGGGGCCTCGTATTAAACTGAATTGGAACAAGCCGTGGTTGAATGACAGAGGTCACAGTTTGTCGAGTAAAATGGCCTTATCTGGTCCTGAACAAACCGTAGAAGCCGGGTATAAATGGCCAAAGAAAAACGTCACTGAGGATTTTTACAAGCTGAACTTTGGTATAAAAAATAAAGATTTAGAAGACACTCGTAGTCAGGAATACAATACCTCGCTGGAACGACACTGGTTGTTGGAGGATGCGTGGTACAGAACAGCTTCAATCCGCTGGTTATATGAAGATTATGTGCAGGGTACAGACTCTGGCAGTGCCAATTTGATTATGCCTGGTATTAGTTTTAGCCGCAGTTGGGACAGCGGTGGCAGTATGCCCTCAGAAGCGACACGGTATTTAATAGGCACTGAAATCTCAGATCCGGCCTGGGGCTCCGACAGTAGTTTTGCCCGTGTGCGTAGTCGGGTCGGTTGGATCGGATCGTTATCCGATGACCAGCGTTATCTGGTGCGGCTAGATGCAGGTGCTGTGCTGATGGAAGCCATCACTGAGCTACCCCCTTCACTGCGATTTTTTGCCGGTGGTGATAACAGTATTCGTGGTTACTCCTACGAATCCATTTCTCCTGTCGATACTGAAGGCAATTTGTTAGGAGCACGTTATCTGGCGACAGCCGCACTTGAGTATCAGCACAGAGTGTCAGGTAACTGGTGGGCCGCAGCATTTTTTGATGCCGGTAGTGCCTGGAATGACAAAGCCGATATTTACCGTGGTGTAGGTTTAGGTGTGCGCTGGGCCTCCCCTGTTGGTCCTATTCGTATTGATATTGCATGGGGATTGGATGTGCCCTCCGATCAGGCCCTGCAGTTGCATTTTAGTTTGGGGCCGGAATTATGAGTGTGAATAGCAGTGCAGAGCGCACGGCAATGCCTGATGTAAAAGACGCCAGCTCAGCTTTTAGTTGGAAGAAATTCTTTTTAGCCTTCTGTTTATTGCTGTTGCTCAGCCTGATTGTCTTGTTTTATACCAATAAACCTCTGCAACTGCTGAACCGTTTGTTACCGGACAACAGCCCGGTGCAAATAACTCAAATCAGCGGCACGCTGGCCGAAGGTTTTACACTGACCGGAGTGCAGTTTCGGCAGGACGGTGTAAAACTACAAATCAACAGCCTTGCAGCTAAAGTCAGCTGGTATTGTTTAGGCCGGTTTGAGATTTGTCTGGACAGCGCAACAGCAGAAGGTGTGGACCTGGTACTTAGCCCATCCACCTTGCCCGAAGCTGAACCTGAGCAAGAAGATAGTGTACTGGAACTACCCAAAGTCCGTATTAAGCAACTGCAGATCACTGATCTGAGGGTGCAACAAGCTGAACTGCAACTTAGCCTGAATAACCTAAGCACAGAACTAAAATTAGGTGGTCAGCACCTATCGCTGGGCGACACCTTACTGGACCAATTACAGCTGCACCTGCCAGCAGTTTCAGAACAAAACAGTGTCTCTGCGTCAACAAATGCCAGCACGGCAACGAACAGTATGGCCTGGTGGCATTATCAGGTGCCACAACTGACGCGAATTGAATTGCCGCTGTGGCTGAGTGTAAAAAAGCTGACTTTACAGCAGCCGAAAGTCACAGGGGCACAGCAACTTGCTGCAAAGCAGCTTAGTTTTTCCCTCCAAGCCAATCCGGATCAATTTGAGCTGACGGAGTTTAAACTCATTGAGCTGCGGTTAAACCAGCCAGATTTGCAAGACAAGCCTATCAATGCAGAAGCACAGCTGAGTCTGACCAACTCCACTCCTTTTGCACTGCAGGGCTTTGTCAAAGCCGAAAGCTCTGGCTTGGTGCTCAATAGCAGCATAGCGGGTTCGTTGGAGCAATTACAGCTGGGTCTTGAAGTAACAGGTACCCAGCAGGCTACAGCCAAAGTGGAGGTGGCCCCTCTGACCGCAGGACTACCAATACAACTGCACTTAAAGGCCAGCAGCCTGCAGTGGCCACTGCAAGGCGAACCTTTGTACAAAATGCAGCAACTACTGATTGATGCGGAAGGTTCATTAGCGGATTTGAAACTCAGTTTGCAAAGCCAGCAACAACTTCCTCAGTTGCCCGATAGCCAATTACGGATCAATGCGCATTGGCAAGCGCCGGTGTTGAGCTGGTCTGCATTCACGCTGAATTCCGCGCAGGGCAATCTAAGCAGCACTGGTGCTTTGGATTTAACCAAAGAATTGGCGCTGGATGCAGCTCTGTCGCTTGATCAAATACAGTTGGAGCCATGGCTAAAAGATTATCCGGGCCAACTCAGTGGCGATATAAAACTCAAAGCCAGTTACCACCAGCAACAATGGCAGCTTGAACTGCCTACTTTAACCATTCAGGGGCAAGTGCGGCAGCAACCGCTGTCTTTATCAGGTCAGCTGCTGGCTAAAGGTAAAGAGCTGACTGTTGAGCAATTAAGCAGTAAGACACTGGTGCTGCAGCATGGCGCCAATAAAATGACTGCTGAAGGCCAAGTGACAGACAAGTGGCAAATGGCGCTGTCTGTGGTGGCTCCCGATCTGGCAAGCTCCATTCAGGGCGCTCAAGGCAGCCTAATGGCCGATGCCAAGGTCACAGGCCCACAACAACACCCGGCTCTGGATATCAAGCTGCAGGGTGAGAAGCTGCGCTATAAAAAGCTAATGCGTCTGCAAAACATCAGCCTGAATGCATTGATCAACAGCAATAATCTGGATCATCAACTGGAACTGATCTTGGGTAAAGGCACGCTGTCAGGACAACCACTAAATTCTGCCCAGTTGCTGCTGACGGGTAATAAAAACAGCAGCGATTTGGTACTGCAACTGGATGGAGCCGACTACAAAGCTCAGTTACAGGCCGCAGCCACGGCAAAGCCTAAACAGCAGTGGCAAATAGAGCTGCAACAAACTCAATTGCAGACTCCTGTCGGGCATTGGGCTTTAACCGATATGATGCGAATGACGCTGGATTGGCCAAAACAACAACTCAGTGTGCCAGCTCATTGCTGGACATCAGAGCCAGGTAGACTCTGTCTGGAAAAAGCCAGCAATATCAGCAGCAGCCAGGGTGACTTAGCGTTAAGGTTGCAACAGTTTCAGCTGGCTTTGCTGGAACCTTTTATTGGCGAATCACAACGATTGACCGGCGAAGCCGATGCAGATGTGCAGCTGAGCTGGGGTAAAAAACAAGGTCTGAATGCAACAGTAAAATTAACAGGCACAGCGGGAAAATGGCAACAAACCGACGTCAATCCGCTGCAACTGCCCTGGCAAAGCTGGGATGTGGCACTGACACTGAGCCAGAATAAACTGTCCACCAACTGGCAAATGCAGTTTAGTGATGACCGTTCACTCAAAGGCTCAGCCTCCCTGCCCGACTTAACTGCAGCAGATAAAAAGCTAGAAGCTGAGCTGAGGTTAACCCGACTGGATCTGAGTTTTTTACGCACCTTATTACCAGAGCAAAGTGAATTTTTTGCCACTTTAGATGGCCAGGTCCGTGCCAGCGGTACTTTAGGTAAACCTTTGCTTTCTGGTCAACTCAAAGTCAGTGATGTGAAGCTGCAGGGGAATAATGCCCCGCTGGATATAGAACAAGGCAATCTGCAGCTGGACTTTTTACAGCAAAAAGCTCTGCTAACTGCGGACATCCAAAGTGGTGAAGGTAAAGCACAATTATCTGGTTATGCCGACTGGTTTGATTTAGCCAACTATCAGGCTCGTTTGGCGTTAAGCGGACAACAACTGCCGCTGAATCTACCGCAGGGCATAGTCTATATCAATCCAGAGATGACGGTACTGGCACAAAATCAGGTCGTTGCGGTGCAGGGTACTATTCAGATCCCCAAAGCCGATCTAGCCATAGACGACTTGCCACAAAATGCGGTACAAGTTTCGGATGATGAAATTCTACTGAACAAGGAGCTGGAGGTAAGGCGTGGTGCTACAACCAGTGCAGTCAAACTAGTCACCGAAATGCGACTGATCCTGGGCGATCAGGTCAATTTGCAGGCTTTTGGTTTAAAGAGTCGGCTCAAAGGTCAGTTGTTGTTTAGCCAGAATGGCCCACAACAACGCTTAAAAGGCGAAGTGAATATTCTGGATGGGACCTTCCGCTCTTACGGCCAGGATTTGCTGATCCGTAAAGGCAAACTGATATTTAATGGTCCTGCCGATCAGCCATTTTTAAATATTGAAGCGATACGTAACCCCTCTTCGACTGAAGATGATGTGATAGCAGGCATTAGAGTGAACGGCCCCGCTGATCAGGCTTCAGTGGTGATATTTTCTGAACCCTCCAAACCTCAGGCGAACGCTTTATCTTATCTGTTGATGGGCCGGGATTTGTCCGGCAGTGGTGATAGTAGAAGTAACCCTTTAACCAGTGGCTTGATAGGTCTGGGCATAGCGAACAGTAATGGCATGGTCAGTCAGTTAGGCAAAGCTTTTGGTTTTGAGCAATTCACCCTTGATACAGCAGGTACAGGGGATGATTCTCAGGTCACGGTCAGCGGCTATTTATCACCCAAACTGCAATTAAAATATGGTGTCGGTATATTTAACTCTTTAGGTGAATTCACCTTAAGATACGAGTTGATGAAGAACCTTTATCTGGAGGCCGTGCAAGGCCTGGATAGCGCTGTGGATGTTCTTTATAAGTTTGAATTTGATTAAAGCATTGGTACTGCGCGTCCGGTCCATAAATAAAAAAATGCCCGGCTAATAAGGCCGGGCCAGAACGTGGTCTTTGGATGGGCAAAGACTTCGGAGTTCGACAACATCGCTGTTGTCATAGGGTCACAACATGTAACACACCAATTATCCACCTACGAAATCAAGCTGCCTTCCTGGCAGGGCGCAGACTTCCCACTTGATTACGAATCTTTCAAATGATAATGGTTCGCATTACGAAATCAATCATAACAGCTTTATTCCACACTGCAACTGTTTTTTTACTTTAAATTTTCAGCAAATAAAAACGGGGTTAGCTCAGATTATTAACAACCTGATCTAACCCCATTTTCAGGTGTTCGTTATACAGCGCGAAGCAGCAAGTGCTGATAACGTCCTATTGAGGCATAAGGTTCTTGCCTGTTGTACTGCAGTTCGACCTGTAACAGCTTATCGAATTCAGTTTCCTGCTCGGAGCGGTCACGCAGATAATCATGAAAACAACGCACGCCGGTTTTGCCTTCAATGATAAAGCCTGCCTCTTTGCACCAACGATAGACATCCTCCGGCTGCAGCGGATTTTGTGGACTTAAACTGACTTTTTTCTTAAAGGCTAAATCGCGCAGCACATAGTTAAAGTTGCCATAAATGATATTGCTTAAGCGTTTGGCATCTTTGTTATAAAACATCAGCGACACCAGCCCGCCTGTTTGCACTAAAGCACGCAGCTGTTTGATGGCCTCAGCCGGTTCATGCAACCACTCCAGGACAGCATGACAAAGCACCACAGGAAAAGCGGGCCATTGTTGCTCTGATAACTGCTGTAACGCCAGCGCATGACACTGAATTTGCGTATCAACACCGCGCTCTTTGGCATCCTCAAGCGCCATATCCAGCATATCCTGCGACAAATCAGTTAAAGTCACCTGATGACCTTGCTGCGCCAATGCCAGCGCCAATTGCCCCTGCCCTGCGCCTACATCCAGAATGCGGCTTGGTGTTGCTAAATCGGCACATTCGGCAAAATCACGCAGCAATACCGCCTGACGCAAACGGCCTTTGGTGGTCTTATAAATATTCTTCTGAAATTTGCCCGCTATGCCATCAAAATTACGGTCCTGCTGTTTTTTACTCACCACAAATCACTCACTACTTATAGCCCTAAGCCGGATTATCGATATCAATAAATTCACAGACAACACCAGTACGCTGCTGCACAAATTCAGCCAGCGCTTTAATGCCATAACGTTCTGTGGCGTGATGGCCTGCGGCAATAAAATCGATGCCAAGCTCACGTGAGCTATGAATAGTCTGCTCCGACACTTCACCGCTGATAAAAAGCTCTGCACCAGCAGCATAAGCCTGGTCGATATAAGATTGGCCGCCGCCCGTGCACCAGGCCAGTTCAGTCACTGCTTTATCCAAGACTGCATGCAGCAGAGGTAAGCGATTAAGCTCCAGATGCAGCCTGTCTGCAATCTGCTGACTGGTCATAGGATTGGCTAAAGTGCCACGCATCAGTACACCAGATGGACTGACACCAGGCACAGCCTGCCAACTGGTTAACCCCAGCTTTAAGGCTAGCTGAGCATTATTGCCAAGCAGCGGGTGCACATCCAGCGGCAAATGGTAGGCAATCAGGCTGATATCGTGTTTCAGCAAGCTTTGTAAGCGGCGCTTTTTCATACCGGTAATGGCATAGTCTTCGTTTTTCCAGAAATACCCATGATGCACCATAATGGCATCAGCACCAGCGGCCACAGCGGCATCGAGCAAGGCCTGAGAGGCGGTGACACCCGCGACAATCTTTTTAATCTGGCTTTTGCCCTCAACCTGCAAGCCATTAGGGCAATAGTCTTTAATTAGACCACTTTGTAGCTCCTGATCAAGCAGTTGAATTAGCGCCTGACGGCTGATTTCACTCATGTTTTGTCTCCTGCATGGCTGAGCTTTGTTTTAGCTCTGCCAGTTTAGTTTTTGCTTCAATCCACTGCGCCATAAATTGCGTGCTGCGATGCTGATGGTGCCTCAGCATAGCGCCGGTGAAATTACTTAATCTATGCCCTGACAGCTGTTGCTGCACATCCATCAGTTGTTGCCAGACGCGGGGTTGATGCTGATGGCTGGCAAAACGTTCTGTCAAAATAATAAAACCCTGCTGCTGCTTTTGTTGCCATAACTGCTCATCCTGATACAACAGCACGGCCGCATCTGCTATCTGTTGTGCAGTTTCAGCCGTAAGCCCAGCCCATTGCCCTTGATACAACATGCCTTCAGCGCCCACAGCTGTGGTGACATTGGGTGTGCCCTGCGTCATGGCGTCGATAAACTTACCTTTTAAGCCCGCACCAAAAGGTAAAGGCGCCAATAAAACCCGAGCATTTTTAACCACTTCTGCCGCATCTTCTGCCCAGCCTTTGATCAGAAACCCCTCTTTCGGTTGATGCAACTGCGTGGCTTTAGGTGGTGGATAAGCGCCATAAATATGCAGTTCAGCTTTGGGGAGCTGCTTGCGGATCAAGGGCCAAATCTGCTGTTTGAGCCATAACACAGCCTGCCAGTTTGGTTCATGGCGGAAATTACCAATAGAGACAAAATACTGGCGCTGTTCGAATGTTGGCAACTCTGCGTTGGCAGGCGTTTCAAGCCAAAACGGGCTGTAACATAGAAGTTCTGCTGGCACTTTGAAATGCTCAGTTAATAACTGCATTTCAGCTTCTGAAATAATCAGCGTCAGATCAGAACGATAAATAGCGGCGATTTCACGCTGCGCCTGTTCAGAGTGCAAATCCTGCAGTGTCACTTCCCTGCCCGCTTTAAAAGCTTGCTGGCGGGCTAAACGTAAAAAATGCAGATCTTCAGTATCCAACAGCCGTAAAGCGTTGGGGCATTGTTGCTCGACCCGCCAACCGAACTGCTCTTCGAGCATAAAACGGTCAAACATCACTATGTCGGGTTGCCACTCTTTGAGTTGCTCGTCAAAACTGCTGTCGTTTAACTGAATTTGCTCTTCACTGATCTGCCACTGGCTTAAATCAAAACGGTGTGGGCTTTTCTCCGCTGGGCTGGCAAAAATAACAGTCCAGTCCTGCTGCCGAAACATCGAAAGCAACGACAGCATCCGACTGCCAGCAGCAGAAGAATTGGGTTCAGGCCAGACATAACCGACCACTAAAAGCACAGCCATAAAATCTACTGTTCACTATAAAAACACAAAGGCGGCTAGTTTACCTTTATCCAATCAAAATAACGAATTGCACTGGTTGCTTTGATCGGCCCGGTGTTACCATAGTGCTTTGAGGTCAGTCCAGATAAAGCAGAATATGAAAGCAGCCACCCAATACAGTGCATCAGAAGAGTTAAGTCATGCCATTAGTCATGGTCTTGGAATTTTAGCCAGCCTGCTGGGGTTATATCTGATGCTGGAGCTTTCGTCCGCCGCAGATGTATGGCGCCAGTTAAGCAGCTGGGTTTTTGGCCTGAGTTTGGTTTTGTTATATGGCAGTTCCACTTTGTACCATTCAGTGCAGAACCTTAAACACAAGTTGTGGCTTCGAAAACTGGATCATTCCGCTATTTTTATTCTGATCGCCGGAACCTACACCCCATTTACACTAGTCAGCTTAAGGGATAACTGGGGCTGGTGGTTATTTACGCTGGTGTGGAGCATTGCCTGTGCCGGAGTACTGTTAAAACTTTTTACCGGTGCTAAGTATCAAAAACTTTCTATCGCTTTGTATCTGATCATGGGCTGGATAGTACTGATCGCTATTAATCCTATGTTGAGCCATGTCCCTGCGCCTGGTTTGTGGTGGTTACTGGCAGGAGGCTTGTTTTACTCAGGTGGCGTGCTGTTTTATGTGCAAAAAACCTTGTTTATGCACCACCTGATCTGGCACTTGTTTGTGCTTGCTGGCAGCACTTGCCATTTTCTGGCGGTGTATTGGTATGTATTACCCCAACGTCAGGTTTAAGCTTGTGCAACGGGCAATTCAAACCAAAATAATGCGCCATGCTCAGGTTCACTTTCAAAACCAATATCGCCATGGTGCGCACTGATAATGGTCTTACAGATATTTAAACCAAGCCCTGTGCCCTCGGCTTTACGACTGGTAGAGCCGTCTGCCTGAGAGAATTTTTCGAAAACACGGCTGCGGAAATTTTGAGGAATACCACACCCCTGATCCTGTACTTCAAAACGAATACGCCCGGCCTGCTCAGTTAACTTCACCGCCACTGTCTGTCCCGGAGCGGAAAACTTAATGGCGTTGGATAACAGGTTATCCACCACTTGCCGTATTCTGGTGTGATCAGCCACCACCTGACACTCTGCCAACTCAGTCTGAAAACTCACCTGATACCTAGCCGCATAAGGGGCAATACTATCCAATGCCTGCAACACCAGTTGCTTCATGTCAGTTGTTGCAAAGGATAAGCTAAAATTACCGGACTCAAACTTCTGTAGATCCAATAAATCATTAATCAGTTGAGACAAACGTTCGCTATTACCTAGTGCGGTTTGTAACAGTTGCTCGTAATGTTCAGATCCCTCGGCTACAGCTTTTTTCGCCAGTAAACCCACAGCACCACGAATAGAAGTCAAAGGCGTGCGCAGCTCGTGACTGACGGTTGATATAAACTCATCTTTTAAGGTATTCAGCCGTTTGAGCTCTCTGTTATTTTCAGCCAACTGCGACAAACTCACTTCTAACTGCCTGGTCCTTAAAGACAAAGTGGCAGAGCTGTCCTGCAAGGCTTTAGTCCGCTCTTCCACCATGGTTTCCAGCACAGTCTGGTTATAGGCTCTTTCCTGCACTGAATGCTGCAACAGCTTATTAATTTGTCGCATATGGCGTAGTCGGTAAGCGTGGCCTCCGAGTAACAGCAACAGGAGCAACAACCCAAGCCCTGCTATCACCCAGCCTCGTTGCCACCACAAGGGCAATACTTCGATACTAAGCAGATACGGCTGATCGGAAAACAACGCATGTTGGTTTGAACCCAGGGCCTTGAACTGATAAGTTCCGGGTTCTAACTGGCTGTAATTCACTTTTGTGTAGCCAGTACTGTATTGCCAGCCAGTATCTACACCAGCCAATTGGTAAATAAACTGATTACGTTTCGGGTCATGATAATCAAGGCTTGCCAATTCCAGACTAATGCTTTCGCCCGGTTTTAATTCAATGTCAGAGGGATAGCCTTGCATAACGCCTGGTTTGAGTTTTTTCTGATCAATCCATATCCCTGAGACTTGTGTTGTACTTTTATGTTGATTCAGCCACAGCAATTCAGCATGAACAATAGACAAGCCACCTGCAGTACCCAAGTACAAGTTCCCGCGTTTGGATACCGAAAATGCTTTAAAAATCATTTCCTTATTATTCAAACCATCCTGCTCAGTAAAGGTGATCAGGCGTTCTTGCCGGTAAGGTTTTAAACTCAACCCCTGAGCAGAAAGCAACCAGATGTTTTTCTGTGCATCGGTATAAGCCCCTAACAATTCCGCTTTAGGGACAGAAATGCTATCCCCTAAACCTGAGATACCAGGGTTCTTTAAATCAAGACTGACCAACCCACTGCGGCTGCACAGCAGCACAGTGTCTTCAGGCCCTTGTGCTATACATTGAATATCAAGAGCTTGAGCCACAGGAATTAAGTTTGCTAACGACTGCAATTGAGCACTGGAAGGGTCAAGCACAAAAAGACCGGAATAACGGGTACCAACCCAGATTTTGCCCTGGATTTCCTGCACCACCTGCACTGCATCACCTACTTTGTGCTGTGCCATATCCTGCAACCAAAATTGGTGATTGCCTGCCGGGTCCCAGCGCATCAGACCGTTTTGCCATAAGCCAAGATACAAGCTGCCATCTGGCAAGCTCACCAGATCCCGTACGTTTTGCCATTGAGTACCTTGGTGACTTTGCCCTGAATCCAGCTGCAGCAGCTGTTGTGTATTCTCATCAAATTGCCATAAACCGTTATCTGAACCTATGTAAAGCTCTCCCTGACTGCTTCTGGTAATAGCATTTACACGAGCGGGCATCGCCAGAGACAACACAGCAGCTGTTTTTCTGTTGATTTGATGAAACTGATCGGAGCTACCCAACCATAAAAAATCATCTTCCACTTTCACTGCTGTCAATTGCTGTTTTGCTAAAGTGGCAGCCTCCGGCCCCCACAGGCTTAAGTCACTAAAGGCTGAGGGCTGGTGCCGGCCATAAAATAATCCCTTTTCCCGGCTTCCGACCCACAACAACCCACTGCGATCAACCAGTAAAGAGCGCACATTGATACCTTGAAGTAACTGTTTACCATCGGCAAAAGCTTCAAAGACGCCTGAGGTTAATGAGACTTTATAAATACCGTCAAAAGTCCCCACCAGTAAGTTACCTTGCTGATCGGTTTCCAACACATTAATAATAGGACTGACGGCACTGTCAAAAAAAGGAATGCTCTTAAACTCAGATAAAGCGGGATCAAACTGGAATAATGAGCTACGTCCTCCCACCCACACCTTGTTCCCCTGGGCAAACAACGTACGCATTTCATTGTTGACACTGTGTTGACCAAACGCCTGATAAGGCTCGCTGAGTCCGTCTTTTATTGTCCACCGATGAAGGCCACTGCCCGTTGCAATCCATACTGCGCCATCTTCGGTTTGAGCCAGCGCCCAGATCCGTTGGTTAATCAGCGGCTGAGTCGAATCAGCCTGACCTACCAGCTGAAAAGTTCCGTCAGGCAGCAATCGTTGTAGCCCTTTATTGGTGCCAATCCACAACACACCAGACTTATCCAGTAATAAGCTCTGAATATAATTACTGGTTAATACGAAGGCACTTTCAGGTCGGTCAGAATAATGCGAGATTTCACCTGTCCGGGTGTCTAGTTTACTCAACCCCATTCCCCAGGTGCCAATCCACAACTGTTCCTTGTGATCCATCACCAAAGCATCAATATCGGGCACCAGCATATTGTTACTGACCGAGGCAGGCAGTACATCAAAAGCTTCCAATTCATAACCGTTGTATCGTAATAAGCCCGTATTGGTTGACCCCAACCAGATATAACCGTCTTTGTCCTGCACTATCCGGTAAATACTGGCATTGGGTAAGCCGTCATCGACGCTCAGGCGGGTAAAGTGCGTTTGTGCGAACGAGATAAAACTGCAGCACAACAGCCACAACATAAACAGAAAATGCAACAACCTGCTCATCATGTATTCAGGTCTCTGCGATAACCAAGAACAGGGAAATAAAGTGCAATTTAAACCTCGGCAAAAGGACAACAGCAAATAGGTGTAAACAAACAATACCATAGCATGGCATCCTTACCAGATCCCGAATTGGAAAAAATGCAGTTGTGCTTTATCTCGCTATTGCAATGCCATAAAATCGGCCCCATTAAGGATTCAACTGAATACACCACAGAAAAATGCCGGAGTAATGCATGTCTACTATTAAACACAGCCGTTTATTGATTTTAGGTTCTGGCCCTGCGGGCTACACTGCGGCTGTTTATGCTGCGCGCGCTAATTTGAATCCGGTGCTGCTGACCGGTATGCAGGCGGGCGGTCAGTTAACCACAACAACTGAAGTAGAAAACTGGCCGGGTGACCCGCACGGTTTAACAGGCCCAGCTCTGATGGATCGCATGAAAGCACATGCTGAAACCTTCAACACTGAAATTCTTTTTGATCATATTCATACAGTGAACTTACAGCAACGTCCGTTTATTCTGACCGGTGACAATGGCCAGTACAGCTGTGACGCCCTGATTATCGCCACAGGCGCTTCAGCCAAGTACTTAGGCCTGCCGTCAGAGCAAACCTTCAACGGCCGTGGAGTCTCTGCCTGCGCTACTTGTGATGGTTTCTTTTACCGCAATCAAAAAGTTGCAGTGGTAGGTGGTGGCAATACGGCAGTCGAAGAAGCGCTGTATTTAGCCAATATCGCCTCAGAAGTGCATTTAGTGCACCGTCGCGATACTTTTAAAGCGGAAAAAATTCTGGTGGACCGTTTAATGGCGAAAGTCGCCTCAGGCAATATTATTCTGCATACCCACCGTGAGCTGGAAGAAATTCTGGGCGATGATATGGGCGTCAACGGCATGCGTTTAAAATCCACCAATGGCCAGCCAACTGAAGATGTGGCTGTTGCTGGTGTATTTATCGCTATAGGTCATAAACCAAACACCGATATTTTTGCTGGTCAGCTGGAGATGAATGGTGGTTACCTGAAAGTGCAAAGTGGCACTGAAGGCAACGCCACTCAAACCAGTATTGAAGGTGTGTTTGCTGCTGGTGACGTGTCGGATCATATTTACCGTCAGGCTATTACCTCGGCGGGTACGGGTTGTATGGCCGCTTTAGATGCAGAGCGTTACTTAGACGCTTTGGCCAAGTAGTTTCACGCGACTTATAAAGGGTAAATAGCGGTGATTTATTTACCTGAGTTATCCAACAGCTCGCTTGAATTCCCTCCGGTCAGTCAGGCTTTGACTGAGCCGGACGGATTATTAGCTATGGGTGGTGATTTGTCACCAGAGCGTTTACTCAAAGCTTATCAGAGTGGTATTTTCCCCTGGTTTAGCCCCGGTGATCCGCTGTTATGGTGGAGCCCGTCACAACGCGCCATCTTTATGCCAGGAGCATTAAAGCCCAACCGCACGTTGCGCAAGCTGCTGCATCACAGCAGTTTTGACATCAGCGTAAACAAGGCATTTCCTGAAGTTATTAAAGCCTGCAGCGCACCTCGCCCCTCACAACAAGGCACCTGGATAGTACCTGATATTCAACAGGCTTATATAGCGTTGCATCAGCAAGGTCATGCCCACAGTATCGAAGTCTGGTCTGAAGGTGAACTGGTCGGTGGCTGTTATGGCGTGATGGTCGGTCAGCTCTTTTGTGGCGAATCCATGTTCAATACTCAGCCAAATACGGCAAAAGTCGCGCTTGTAGCCCTACAGCAGCATTTATCGACTTTTGCCACAGGCTATATTGATTGTCAGATGATGAATCCTTTTTTACAGCAGTTAGGAGCAGAACCTTTATCGCGCAGAACCTATTTGACGCTGCTGGCAAATCACAAAGCCCTGTTTTGCCCTGCCGGGAGCTGGAAAGCGCAAGACATAAAGTTGGAGTTTTAAAATGTCGGGCTTAAAGCTTGGAGTCAGTCAGCAACAACAATGCAATTATCTGCCCGATCGCCAGGAACGCCTGCTTTTTACGCTGCCGGATGAGCCTTTAAATGCTGAATTGTACCAGCAACTTTTGACGTTAAATTTCAGGCGCAGTGGTGAACAAATTTATACCACCTATTGTGAAGGCTGCCAGCACTGTCAGTCGGTCAGGCTAATAGCCACTGAATTCCAATTCAACAGCAGTCAACGTCGGCTTTGGAACAAAGCAAAACGCAGTGACTGGCGTTATCAGTGGGTACAGACTGAAGACAAGAGCAGCTGCACAGAAAAATATTATGCGCTCTACCAGTCTTATATCGACAGCAAACATGCCGACGGCTCCATGTCCCCGACCAATCCGGAACAAATGGCTTATTTGTGGCAAGCCAACTGGTTGAAAATACAATTTTTAGAGCAATATCTGGGCGATCAACTAGTGGCAGTCACAGTAGTCGACTGCACAGCCGATGCATTCTCCGCTGTGTACACTTTTTATCAGACAGGTCATGCACTGGCTTTTGGTACTTTAGCTATCCTGACCTTGGTTGAGCTGGCCAAAACAGAAAACATCCGTTTTGTGTATCTTGGGTATTACATCCAGCAGTGTCAGAAAATGAGTTACAAGGCAAAATTTTTGCCACAACAACGCTTTATAGCCGGAGAATGGCTCTCATTTCGCTAAATCTGTCTATGTTGCTTTACTTATCTGCCCTTTTTCGGCAAAATCTGCGGCAGTTTTTTGAACTAATGAATTTAAATAAGAGGCTGGCACGCTGAATGGCGAAAGAAGACGTAATTGAAATGCAAGGGACTATCTTGGATACCCTGCCAAATACCATGTTTAAGGTCGAGTTAGAAAACGGCCACGTAGTTATTGCCCATATTTCAGGCAAAATGCGTAAAAACTACATTCGCATTCTGACAGGTGACAAAGTCACTGTTGAATTAACTCCTTACGATCTGACCAAAGGTCGCATCGTGTTCCGTCAACGTTAAGATTTGACGGAACCAAATAGCCCTAACGCTATTTGCTTACTAAAGAAAAACCCGGCCAAGCCGGGTTTTTTCGTATTCTCGATGTGTGATGCTGTTTTAAGCTAGTATTTCTTCTTCGTTGTAATCAAATTCTAATTCATCGCCTTTCAGATCAATCCGCACATCACCGCCGTGTGCCAATCGTCCAAACAGGATTTCGTTGGCTAAAGTTTTTTTCAGTTGCTCCTGAATGACCCGCGCCATAGGACGGGCCCCCATCGCCTGATCATAACCTTTGTCAGCCAACCATTGACGGGCTGCACCACTTAACTCCATCGACACCTGTTTTTTATCCAGTTGTACCTGCAAGTCACAAACAAACTTGTCGACAATTTGCAGGATAATATCGCGGGATAAATGTTTAAACCAGATGATGCCATCCAGACGGTTTCTGAACTCAGGGCTAAAAGTCCGGTTTATTTCAGCTAACGCATCGTGGCTGTGATCCTGCTGTTTAAAGCCAATGGTTTTACGCACAGTCTCCTGCACACCAGCATTGGTGGTCATCACCAAAATCACATTCCGGAAATCGACTTTACGGCCGCTGTTGTCGGTCAAAGTGCCATGGTCCATCACCTGCAACAAAATGTTGTAAATATCGGTATGCGCTTTTTCGATTTCGTCCAACAGCACGACAGAGTACGGATGCTTCGATACAGCATCTGTCAGTAAACCGCCCTGATCAAAACCTACATAACCTGGAGGTGCACCAATAAGGCGGCTGACGGCATGACGCTCCATATACTCGGACATATCAAAACGCAGCAGTTCCACACCCATAATTTTGGCGAGCTGTTTAGTGACTTCGGTTTTACCTACCCCTGTTGGGCCTGCAAATAAGAAGTTACCAATAGGCTTTTCTTCGTTGCCCAGACCTGAGCGGGATAAACGAATCGCCGACGTTAACACTTCAATAGGTTCATCCTGACCAAAGACCACCAGTTTCAGGTTACGGTCTAAGTTGGCCAGCACATCTTTATCAGAAGCCGACACTGATTTCTCCGGAATACGTGCCATTTTGGCAATAATGTGTTCGATTTCCGGCACATTAATGACTTTTTTCCGTTTAGATACAGGCAACAAACGCTGGCTGGCGCCCGCCTCATCAATCACGTCTATAGCTTTATCCGGCAAATGCCGCTCGTTGATGTATTTCGCCGACAACTCAGCCGCAGCACGCAATGCTTTTTGGGTATAACGCACACCATGGTGAGCTTCGTAACGTTCTTTTAAACCCAGCAGAATTTGGGTGGTGTCATCGACGCTGGGTTCAACCACATCAATTTTCTGGAAACGGCGCACCAGCGCTGTATCTTTTTCAAAGATGTTTTTAAACTCCTGATAGGTGGTTGAACCAATGCAACGTAAACGACCACTGGATAACAGCGGTTTAATCAGATTGGACGCATCCATCACTCCACCGGATGCTGCGCCTGCACCAATAACCGTATGAATTTCATCGATAAAGAGCACTGCATCTTTTTCGTTTTCGATTTCTTTCAACAAGGATTTTAAGCGTTTTTCAAAGTCACCGCGGTATTTGGTACCCGCCAGTAACGAGCCCATATCCAGTGAATAGATAGTGGCGTTAGCTATGACTTCAGGCACCTGATTATTGACAATACGATACGCCAGACCTTCGGCAATAGCGGTTTTACCCACCCCTGCTTCACCCACCAGTAACGGGTTGTTTTTCTTACGGCGACACAACACCTGAATGGTGCGCTCCAGCTCCATATCACGGCCAACCAAAGGATCGATCTGACCATTTTTTGCCAAAACATTCAGATTGGCTGTGAAACTTTCCAGGTATTTGTTTTCTTCAATCTGCACATCACCGTTTTCATCTTGCTGCTCGTCCTGCTGCTCGATTTTTTCGGTTTTAATCACGCCGTGCGAAATGTAGTTAACAATATCAAGGCGGCTGATGTCGATTTTTTTCAGCAAATACACAGCCTGAGATTCCTGCTCACTGAAAATAGCGACCAGTACGTTAGCGCCCGTGACTTCTGACTTGCCTGAGGACTGCACATGGAACACGGCACGTTGCAGCACACGCTGAAATCCGAGCGTAGGCTGCGTATCACGGTCTGTGTCATCTTCTGGCAATAAGGGGGTGGTTGAATCAATAAAATGCGACAGGTCAAGCCGCAGGCGGTCTATATTGGCACCGCAGGACTTTAATGCTTCCCCTGCTGCCGGATTATCCAGCAGCGCTAATAATAAATGTTCCACCGTCATGTACTCATGACGTTTTTCCCGCGCAAACCGAAACGCCAGATTTAAGGTTAACTCAAGATCTTTGTTCAACATACAACATCACTCCTAATCCACCTGAGTTACAACAGCAGTTGTTTGGCGTTAAGCCCGTTCCATAGTGCATAACAATGGATGTTCGTGCTCTTTCGCATAAATGGACACTTGCTGAACTTTGGTCTCCGCAACCTCGGCTGTGAACACGCCACAAACCGCCATACCTTCATTATGTACTTTCAACATAATTTCACTGGCTTTTTCATACTGCATATTAAAAAACCGGGTTAACACATCAATGACAAAATCCATCGGGGTGTAATCGTCGTTATGAAGTATGACTTTATACATGGAAGGAGGTTTCACCTGTTGCCGGGTTTTCTCCACCACTCCGTGATCTATTACGTTGTTTTCTTTATAACCGCTCATAAACTATAGCCACGCCTGTTCAAAGCATCAAAATTGCATTGATGAATTTTTTCACCGGACCCAAAGACACTACAGGCTTTGCGGCCACTCTGTATCCCTTGTCTTATAAATAGTACCTGCAACTCCCCTTTACAAGGGCGTAAAAAACTTGACTAGCTGCACAAATTATCTACAGTAAATGGTGGAGTCTGCCCGCAGCTCCCTGTTGCTCCGCCTTAGAATACAGAATTTAGCTAACTTAGAGAAGGAAGTAGTATGGCTACCGGTAAAGTGAAATGGTTCAATAATGCCAAAGGATTTGGGTTTATTCGTGAAGATGGTCGTGACGAAGATATCTTCGCCCATTATTCAACCATTAACATGGATGGCTACCGTACGCTGAAGGCCGGCCAGGACGTGGTATTTGACCTGTCTGAGGGCCCAAAAGGGTTACATGCAGTAAATATTGCACTGCCAGAAGGCCATAAACCTGAATAAGGTCATCAAGCTCACTATCCATATGAAATGCCGGCACAAGCCGGCATTTTTCTTTATTCGCTTCAATCCAAATGCACATAGTTCACTATGCTCCTGGGGTCTCGCTCGTTTATCGCCTGGCTGCAGCATCAATTACTTTGGGGAACCTCTATGTAAAAAGGCGCACAAGGCGCCTTTATTTACACAGAATAATTGTCCGAAATTACAGTGCAGCTAATGCCTGATTAAAGGTGTTGCTTGGGCGCATGGCTTTAGACGCTAATGCATCGTCTGGTTTGTAGTAACCACCGATATCCACAGCTTTGCCTTGCACAGAATTTAACTCCTGTACAATTTTGGCTTCGTTTTCAGTTAAAGCTTTGGCCAGAGGCGCAAATTGAGCTGCTAAAGCTGCATCTTTGCTTTGCGCTGCCAGCGCTTCTGCCCAATAGAAAGCCAGATAGAAGTGGCTGCCACGGTTATCCAACTGACCCAGTTTACGGGTTGGGGATTTATCGTTATCAAGGAACTTAGCTGTGGCCTGATCTAACGCATCTGCCAGTACCTGAGCTTTGGCATTGCCTGTAACCTGACTTAAATGCTCCAGAGAGGCAGCCAGAGCCAGGAATTCACCTAACGAATCCCAACGTAAGTGGTTTTCTTCAACAAACTGTTCAACGTGCTTAGGTGCAGAACCGCCAGCGCCCGTTTCAAACAAACCACCGCCATTCATCAGAGGCACAATAGACAACATTTTCGCGCTGGTGCCTAATTCCAGAATTGGGAATAAGTCCGTTAAGTAGTCACGTAATACGTTGCCTGTGACAGAAATGGTATCCAGACCTGCTTTGATACGTTTTAAGGTATGACGTGTTGCCTCTTCCGGCGACATGATCTGAATATCTAAACCCGTGGTGTCGTGATCTTTTAAGTAACGTTCTACTTTAGCAATCAGCTGAGCATCATGAGCACGGTTTTTGTCTAACCAGAATACCGCAGGCGTTTTGCTTAAACGGGCACGGTTAACAGCCAGTTTTACCCAATCCTGGATTGGAGCATCTTTGGCCTGACACATACGCCAGATATCGCCTTGCTCCACGTTGTGCTGAATAAGCACAGTGCCAGCAGCATCGACAACACGCACCTGACCTGCAGCTTTGATTTCGAAGGTTTTGTCGTGTGAGCCGTATTCTTCGGCTTTTTGCGCCATTAAACCGACGTTTGGTACTGAGCCCATAGTACGAGGGTCAAAAGCACCATGTTCACGACAGAAATTGATGGTTTCCTGATAGACACCAGCATAACAACGGTCAGGGATAATAGCTTTTGTATCTTTTAACTTACCGTCCGGGCCCCACATCTGGCCAGAAGAACGGATAGCGGCAGGCATAGACGCGTCGATAATCACATCGCTTGGTACATGCAGGTTGGTGATGCCTTTATCAGAATTCACCATGGCCAGAGCTGGTTGTTTGGCGTAGACAGCTTTGATATCGGCTTCAATCTCCGCTTTTTTGTCGGCTGGCAGCTTGGCGATTTTTGCGTAGACATCACCTAAACCGTTGTTGGCATCGACACCTAATTCAGCAAAAGTAGCAGCGTGCTTTTCAAACACATCTTTAAAGTACACTGTCACCACATGACCAAACATAATAGGATCAGACACTTTCATCATGGTGGCTTTTAAATGTACTGACAGCAGTACATCTTTAGCTTTTGCATCAGCAATTTCTGCAGCGATAAAATCACGCAGTGCTTTTTTGCTCATGGCTGAAGCATCAATGATTTCACCGGCTTTCACAGCAGTCTTTTCTTTCAGCACAGTCACGCTGCCATCAGCGGCTACATGCTCAATACGCACCTGACCAGCTTCTTTGATAGTCACAGACTTTTCGCTGCCGTAGAAATCACCTGCGCTCATATGAGCCACATGAGATTTCGACTCTTTGCTCCAGGCGCCCATTGAATGCGGGTTTTTACGGGCATATTGCTTGACAGAAGCAGGAGCACGACGGTCAGAGTTACCTTCACGCAGCACAGGGTTGACCGCGCTGCCTTTGACTTTGTCGTAACGGCTGCGGGCTTCTTTTTCTTCCGCTGTTTTTGGGTCTTCCGAGTAGTCAGGCAGTTTGTAGCCTTTGGCTTGCAGTTCTTTAATAGCAGCCACTAACTGCGGAATAGAAGCACTAATATTTGGCAACTTGATAATGTTGGCTTCGGGCGTATTGGCCAGCTCGCCTAAACCAGTTAAGGCATCAGGCTGACGCTGTGCTTCGGTCAGAAATTCAGGGAACAAGGCAATAATTCGGCCAGCGAGAGAAATATCCTGAGTCTCAATTTCGATATCCGCAGTTTTGGCAAAAGCCTCCACTATAGGTAAAAAAGAGTAGGTGGCCAGTGCCGGTGCTTCGTCCGTAATAGTGTAGATGATTTTTGAGGTGGTCATATCGTTTCCTGGATTTACAGCAAAAATTGAGTCGTTAGCCAGCCACATCCAAGTTGACGTGCCTGTGCTGTTTAAAACGTTACAGTTACTCGTGGTGCCGGAGTATAACAGCGCTCATTCTAAGAGCCTAGTCAATGGCATGCGCTTTACGACAGAAGTAGTAGCTGTTCATACTCTGTCGCGCTTTATATTACTGAAATGTCAGACGGAAAACAGAGTTCTGCGGCCCGACCACTTGAGCAACTGTAATGATTTATGGGCGTTTTGCTGCAATTACAACAAAAGATCGGTTTTTTTGTCCATATATGGCATAAATAGATGACTTTGTTGTTTTTTCACCATGTTGTTATTTGATCTTCTCATATCAGGAGCCTGTTGTTTATGTCCCGTCCGTTATTGCATTTAACTGTCGCTGCAGTGTTGTATTTTCAGGGCCGTTATTTATTGGTGGAAGAAAAAGACAAAAACTCTGATCGTTTAGTATTAAATCAGCCGGCTGGCCATGTTGAAGAAAATGAGGATGTGATCAGTGCGGTAAAACGCGAATTGCAGGAAGAAACAGGCCTGAGCTTAGAACCCGATGCCTGGCTGGGTATTTCTCAGCTCAAAGCTGCCAATGGTCATTTTTATGTACGGGTCAATTTTGTCTTTACGCCTACCGAATTACCGACTCATTATCAGCCACAGGACGATGATATTCGGGCTTTACACTGGTTAAGTCTGGAGGAATTACACAATCACCCCCTGCCCGTACGCAGTCAATTGGTGCTGGATGCCATCAGCCAGTTTGAACAAAACCAGCTGTTACCTCTGCGTCAGATCAGAAATGCCGTCGCACATTCGCTTTGATTAACATTTTTTGGCAAAGAATTTGGTGCTATAATCCGCGCCCGTTCCCATTCAGTCAGTAAAAGTGCGGTGTAATGTCAGATAACAGCAGCAAAAAAGTCATTGTCGGTATGTCCGGTGGTGTTGATTCCTCAGTGTCCGCCTACCTGCTGATGCAGCAAGGTTATCAGGTCGAAGGCCTGTTTATGAAAAACTGGGAAGAAGATGATGACAGCGAATACTGTGCTGCTGCTGAAGATTTAAAAGATGCTCAGGCAGTCTGTGACAAGCTGGGCATCAAGCTGCATAAAGTCAACTTTGCCGCTGAGTACTGGGACAATGTCTTTGAATATTTCCTGGCTGAATACAAAGCAGGCCGTACACCGAACCCGGATATTATGTGCAACAAGGAAATTAAGTTTAAAGCTTTCCTTGAATTTGCAGCCGAAGCTTTAGGTGCCGACTTCATCGCCACAGGCCATTATGTACAGCGCCGTGAAGTAGAAGGCCACTGGCAGTTATTGCGTGGGCTGGACAGCAATAAAGACCAAAGCTATTTCCTCTATACCATAGGTGAAGAACATGTGGCGCAAACCCTGTTCCCTGTCGGTCATCTGGAAAAACCTCTGGTGCGCGCCATAGCCGAAGAACAAGGCTTAATTACCCACGATAAAAAAGACAGCACAGGCATTTGTTTTATCGGCGAGCGTAAGTTTAAAGATTTCCTGCAAAAGTATTTACCAGCCCAGCCTGGTGATATTTACACAGTTGACGGCGATAAAATTGGCCAGCACGATGGCCTGATGTATCACACCTTAGGTCAGCGTAAAGGTTTACGTATCGGTGGCTTAAAAGATGGTGATGATCAGCCCTGGTATGTGGTGTCAAAAGATTTGGTGAATAATCGTTTGATTGTCGCTCAAGGCCACGACCATCCAAGTATGTTCTCCAAAGGCTTAGTGGCAAATCAACTGCACTGGGTCGATCGCACTGGTCCGCAGCAGGTACTGCGCTGCACAGTCAAAACCCGTTATCGTCAGACCGATATTCCATGTACCCTGACCCCTATGCCAGACGGCACCGTGGTGGTGGTATTTGATCAGCCTCAAAAAGCCGTAACCCCGGGTCAGTCTGCTGTGTTTTACAGCGATGAGATTTGTTTGGGTGGTGGCATTATTAATTCGGCCATACAGTAAACTATGCAACACAGTATTCAGACTCAAACCCTTGCTCTGGCAGGTATGTGCCAGGCTCTTAAGCTTTTACAGCAAGTCACACGCAGTAATGATGTAGCGCTGGCTGATTTGCAGTTGTGTTTAGCCAGTATTGCAAATTTATCTCCGGCTGAACCTTTAGATATTTATGGTAAGGATATCGCGAACCTGCGCGCTGGTTATCAGTGTCTGGTCGAACAGTTAGGAGATAATCAGCGCAAAGATGTCGAACTGACCCGTTATGTGGTGTCCGTCATTGCGCTGGAGCGTAAGCTGACAAAAAACCGTGACAATCTGGACAACCTCGGCAAACGTTTATCCCGCTTAGAACAGCAACTGCAGCATTTTGCTATTACCGATGAAAACATCATTGCCAATCTGGCCGATATTTATGTCGAATGCATCAGCTCTTTAGGCACCCGAATTCAGGTCGCTGGTCAACCAGAGCTACTGAAACAGCCGCTAGTGCAGCATAAAGTCCGGGCTTTGTTATTGGCCGCTATCCGCGCCGTAGTGTTATGGCGTCAGGCCGGTGGCAGTCGTTTGCATTTTATTTTCAAACGCAAAGCCCTGCTTCATGAAGCCAAATCCGTTTTACAGACTATTGCCCCAACCCATTCATAGGAGCACCTAATGGAATTATCAGCATTAACCGCCATCTCCCCTGTAGATGGCCGCTATGGCTCAAAAGCCAGCGAGCTGCGTGAGTTTTTTAGTGAATATGGTTTAATCAAATTCCGGGTGACTGTGGAAGTACGTTGGTTGCAAAAATTAGCAGCCACTGCTGCTATTACTGAAGTTCCGGCGTTGTCTGACAGTGCCAACGCACTGCTCAACTCAATTGTCGACAATTTCAGCCTTGCTGATGCGCAGCGTGTCAAAGACATCGAGCGCACCACCAACCACGACGTCAAAGCGGTTGAGTATTTATTAAAAGAAAAAGTAGCAAACCATGCTGAATTGGCCGCGGTCAGTGAATTTATTCACTTCGCCTGTACCTCTGAAGATATCAATAACCTGTCGCATGGCTTGATGTTAGGTGCAGCACGTGATGAAGTGCTGTTGCCACTTTGTGATCAGTTATTAAGTGAAATCAAAACCTTAGCGCAAAAGTACAAAGCCATTCCTATGATGGCCAGAACTCACGGCCAGCCCGCCTCTCCAACTACCTTAGGTAAAGAGATGGCGAACGTGTACATGCGTTTAAAACGTCAGCGTGAGCAAATTGCCAAAGTGGAACTGCTGGGTAAAATCAACGGCGCTGTCGGTAACTACAATGCACATTTATCTGCCTACCCGAACCTGAACTGGCATCAGTTTGCTGAAGAGTTTGTCACAAGCTTAGGTTTAAGCTGGAACCCTTACACCACTCAGATTGAACCACACGATTATATTGCCGAACTGTTTGACGCTATTGCGCGTTTTAACACCATTTTGCTGGATTTTGACCGTGACGTCTGGGGTTATATAGCTTTAGGTCACTTTAAGCAGCGCACTATTGCTGGCGAAATTGGCTCGTCCACTATGCCGCATAAAGTCAACCCAATCGACTTTGAAAACTCTGAAGGTAACCTGGGTTTGGCCAACGCCATATTCCAGCATTTGTCGTCCAAGTTACCTGTATCACGCTGGCAGCGTGACTTAACAGACTCGACTGTGCTGCGTAACTTAGGTGTAGGTTTTGCGTATACGGTCATTGCTTATCATGCGAGCTTAAAAGGCATCAGCAAACTGGAAGTGAACGAAGCCAACCTGCTGAGCGAGCTTGATCAGAACTGGGAATTACTGGCAGAGCCAGTACAAACAGTGATGCGTAAATATGGTATTGAACAGCCGTATGAAAAGCTGAAAGAACTGACCCGCGGCAAACGTATCACGCCTGCAGACTTAGCTGTCTTTATCGATAAATTAGAGCTGCCTGCAGACGTGAAAACAGAATTAAAAGCGCTGCGCCCGGATAACTATATAGGTGCAGCAATCGAGTTAGTTAACTTATTAGACTAAGCTAACAAGCACTTCAAATACTTTAACAGGGCGACGCATACCCAAAATAGTTGGAATTGCAGCAAGGCGGCAAGCGAGTGAATCCCCAATCGCATAGGTAAACTATGCGATTGGGGTGAAGAGCGCGGGCAACGCAGCGGCAGTTTCAAATATGAAGGGTATTATCGCCCTGTTTTTATGGTGAACTATGTACCAATTATTTTTAAATGAATTAACTCCGGCACAGTTTTTAGCAGAGTACTGGCAGAAAAAACCTTTGCTTATCAAAGCCGGTTTTAAAAATTTTATCGACCCTATCAGCCCGGACGAGCTGGCAGGCCTTGCCGGTGAAGAAGAAATTGAGTCCCGTATTGTCAGCAATAAAAATGCAGTCTGGGATATGGAAACCGGCCCTTTTGAGGATTTCAGTCATTTAGGCGAAGACGGCTGGACTTTATTAGTGCAGGCGGTCGATCACTGGCATCCACAGTCTGCCGCCTTAATAGAGCCGTTCCGCTTTATTCCGAACTGGCGTATTGATGATTTGATGGTGAGTTTTTCTACCGCTGGGGGTGGCGTAGGCCCGCATCTGGACCAATACGATGTATTTATTATCCAGGGTCAGGGCAAAAGGCACTGGCGTGTTGGTATGCCAGACAGCAGCTTAAAACAGCACTGCCCTCACCCCCGCTTATTGCAAGTGACACCTTTTGTCGATTGCATTGATGTGATCACTGAACCTGGCGATATTTTATATATACCGCCGGGTTGCCCACACGATGGTATCTCGTTGGATCCGTCACTGAATTACTCGGTCGGTTTCCGAGCACCTGCCCAAAAAGATTTGCTGACGGGTTTAGCTGACCATTTAATTGATCAAGACATCACAGGCAAACGCTTTACGGATCCATCTCGTCAGATCCCAGATTCTGTTGGCGCTATCAGCGACCAGGATTTAACTCAGGTGCAAACTTTGTTGCGCCAGTTAGTGGATGACAAAGACTTTGCTGCCCAGTGGTTTGGCAGTTATATCAGTCATGCCAAACATGAATTGGACGCTACAGAACCCGATCCACATTATGAAGCCGATGAGATAGCTGAGTACCTGGAAGAAGGCTCTGTGCTAGCCAAATTAGGCGGCCTGCGCACTTTGTATTATCAGGCAAATACAGCTGAAGATATTCAACTCTTTATCAATGGCGACCGTTTTTTAGTGCCTGCGATTGAACTTGAAACCGTAAAAAAAATGACAGACCAAATCAGCCTCAGTCAGGAAGATTGCCAGCATTTTGCTGCCGATAAGGGGCGCTTACAGTTGATCACGTTGCTCATTAACAAAGGCTATTGGTATTTTACTGAATAAACCAGGTCTTTGGTCCAATAAAAAACCGCCAGCTTTCATGGCGGTTTTTTATTGCTCAGGTTTTATAGCGCACCACATATCAAACAATACAAAATGCAGCCTGAAGCTTTGTAAAGATTTATATACTGTTTACTCAGTTAAGTTTGCTTAACCCAAAGTTCTTCTTTATCAAATAAATCATATAAACCATGAGCACGATGGACCAGCAAATTAGCAAAATCCTGCTTCGTTTGGTCGATAGCACCTGAATTCATGATTTGCTCAGCTTTCAATTGCCATTGTAAAGAAAAAGCCCGTACAGCTTCGCGCGCATCTTGGGCTGCGGATATGGCCATATGATCTGTAGGTAAATCACCACTTATCACCCAATATTGCTTACGATCCTGAGCTGTAATCTTCCATACCGCCATTAATGGTGTTAAATAACGAGATTCAGACACTGCAACATTGTCTGGCAATATGCCTTTTTCGGCCAGATACTGGTTTGCTTTTTGGAACTGAGTACGAACCCACTCGCTAGCTGCCTGTTCCTGCTGTTCTGCTGTTAATTGTTCTGCCATTGTTTTTTTCCCTTTCTCCAAGTGCCGCTACTTTATGTGACTCAATCGCCACAATCAAGAGCTGGCTGAAATTGTCGACAATCACCTGGTCTTACCAGATTTTGTTTTTATAGATCGATGGCGAAAACTGCAGTGAAGTGGTACATTCCGCGGCGCAAAAAAGCCCTTACGCCCTGCCCTGTGCGGCATGGTGAGTTATATCAACGGAGAACAAGTCGTGGCTGTATTTAACCATCCTGAATTTGATAACCATGAGCAAGTCGTATTCTGCAGTGATGAAAGCACTGGTTTAAAAGCCATTATTGCAATTCACAGCACAGCTTTAGGTCCGGCAACTGGTGGCTGCCGTATGTGGGACTATGTCGCTGATGAAGATGCCTTAGTCGACGTATTACGTTTATCCCGCGGCATGACTTACAAAAATGCTATGGCAGGTTTGCCATTAGGCGGCGGTAAGGCAGTGATTATTGGTGATGCGAAAAAAATCAAATCTGAAGCCCTGTTCCGTAAGTTCGGCAAGTTTGTGCATTCATTAAGCGGTCGTTATGTCAGCGCAGAAGATGTGAATATCACAACGGGCGACATTATGATCGTCAATAAAGAAACTCCTTACGTAGCAGGTTTAGAAGGCTTAAGTGGTAACCCTGGTCCTTTTACCGCATTAGGAACTTACCGTGGTATTAAAGCCGCTGCTAAGCACAAATTCGGCACAGATGATTTGAATGGCCTGACAGTGGCAGTGCAAGGTTTAGGCAGCGTTGGTTTTTATCTGTGCGAATACCTGCACAAAGAAGGCGCCAAACTGATTGTGACTGATATCAATCAGGATGCGGTTAGCCGCGCCGTAGCACAGTTTAACGCGACAGCTGTAGGCTTAGATGAAATCTATGCAGTTGATGCTGACATCTACGCACCTTGCGCTTTAGGTGCCACTATCAACGACACCACTATTGCTCAACTGAAATGCAAAATTATTGCAGGTTGCGCCAATAACCAGCTCAAAGAAAGCCGTCATGGTGAACTGTTGCGTCAAAAAGGTATTCTGTACGCACCAGATTACGTGATTAATGCGGGCGGCATTATCAACGTGGCTATGGAAATGCGCGCAGTGGGTTACAACGCCGAAGAGTCTACCGCCAAAGTAAACCAGATTTACCATACGCTGATCACTATCTTTGAACGCGCTGATGCACAGCAAAAACCGACCAACGAAGTGGCAGATTTAATGGCGCAGGAAATTATCCGTAACGCCCGTTAATACTGTTCAGTTCAAGTGTTGATCAACAAAGGGGCTTAAAGCCTCTTTGTTATTTTCAGTTCTATCCGAGATAAAAATTTCTATAGTTATTGATACCACTCAGTCCAGTCTTTCGTCAGCCAATAGACCTGCAAACTGGCAGTTTCCGCAGCCAGCTTCGAGAACAAATCATAGTTTGATAAATTCACCGTCAATAAACAGTTCCAACCACAATTCACCGGCCTGAAGGTCGCACTGGAAGCGGCATACACCTGTGCATTGAGTTGATGCATTTGCGCTAATTTTTTCACCCGAAGCGCATGGTAATCGCTGCTGATAAACAAATAATTTTTGGTTTTATCCAGCTTTTGCTCTAAAGAGCCAAACTCATGATAGGTGGTTGGCCCGCCATCAAAACACTGGATAGCCGCATATTCGGTTTTTTGTTTTAACAAAGCTTCATAAGGCCCACAGTGCAAGGTCGTCATATAGACATTCACTGGCCGTTGCTGGGCATTAATCATCAAAGCCAGCTGATTAATTCTGTTACTGGCGCAATCCGGCAGGCTGTGTTCATTGCCACCACAACCTAACAGCACATAGTCACCGCTAAAATTAGCCGGTAGTTCTGCCGTACTGATTTGTGTGTTGTACCAATCCCGCACCTGATTGGCGACTAATGTATTGCCGCTTAAATAAAACCAAATCAGCAACAGCCACAAGCCTTTACGGCGGTAATACAGACAAGCGAAAAAAAACAACCAAAGGAATATATTCTGCGGGTATAAAAAGGGTTCTAAAAAATCTTTCACTATGCTTCCTTCCACTGAACTCTATCAGCAACTGTTAGCCACGATACCACAGAGTCACTAAGCAGCCATTCAGCTAACACTGTTATTTTATTAAAAATTTTTTCAACAGCAGCTATCTGTCATCTAAGCTTTCTGGCGTGCTGTGATAAGATGTCAGCCAAGAAAGAGCCAACAAGGTTAATGGAGTTCGTTATGTTTAAAACGGTATCAGTGATTGGTTTAGGGTATATAGGCCTGCCGACGGCCGCTATGTTGGCATCACGCAAATTACGCGTGATTGGTATAGACGTGAATCAACACGCAGTCGATACCATCAATCAGGGCAAAATTCATATTGTCGAACCTGAACTGGATATGCTGGTGCATGCCGCAGTGACAGGCGGTTATTTATCAGCTCAAACCAGCCCTGTAGCTGCTGATGCTTTTATGATCGCTGTACCAACGCCTTTTTTTGATGATCTGTCACCTGATTTAACTTATGTGGAAGCGGCAGTGAAATCTATTGCGCCAGTACTGACCAAAGGTAATTTAGTGGTACTGGAATCGACCAGTCCGGTCGGTACCACAGAAAAAATCTGTCAATGGATCAGTGAAGCACGTCCTGATTTAACTGTACCTACTGATTCTTCACAACCTGACATTCACGTGGCTTATTGCCCTGAGCGTGTGCTGCCAGGTCGCGTTGTGTACGAGTTGATTGCTAATGACCGTATTGTGGGTGGTTTGACTCCTGCGTGCTCTGAAAAAGCCAAAGCGCTGTATCAAACCTTCGTTACAGGTGAATGTTTAGTCTCCGATGCCCGTACCGCAGAGATGTCTAAACTGACGGAGAATGCTTTCCGTGACGTCAATATCGCTTTTGCCAACGAGTTATCATTAATTTGTGACGAGCTGAAGATTAACGTCTGGGAACTGATTAAAATGGCCAATCGCCACCCTCGCGTAAATATTCTGACGCCAGGCGCTGGTGTAGGTGGTCACTGTATTGCCGTGGACCCCTGGTTTATCGTGCACTCAGCGCCAGAGCAAGCCAAACTCATTCGTACAGCCCGCGAAGTCAACGACTTTAAACCTCAATGGGTACTGCAGAAGATATTATCTACAGTGGCAAACCACGCGCTGCATAAGCCTTCGGTTGCCTGTTTTGGTTTGGCCTTTAAACCGGATATCGACGATTTACGTGAAAGCCCGGCATTGCATATAGTCAACGATTTAGCAGCCGCTTATCAGGGTAAGATTTATGCCGTTGAGCCGAACGTAGAAAAAACCAATAAGCTGGCGTCCAATGTTGAATTGGTATCTGTGGAACAAGGTTTAAAAGCGGACATCATCGTTATTCTGGTAAACCACAAAGGCTTTGGCGATTTGGACTTTAGCAAAAACAGTCTGATCAACGTGGTGGGCCCACTGCGCTCAGCACACTAAGCCGATTTTATTGAAAAAGCCAGTCTGCTATCAGACTGGCTTTTTTATAACTGCGGGGGCAACGCAGTTTTTTGGCGTTTGATTTGCCACAGACAAGTGACCACCAGCAGAGAGGTAATAAGCAGATTACCGGTTAAAAACAACCAGGCCGTTATCTCTACCGTCAGATTATAGTTAAACCAACAATAGCCTAAAGCTGTTAACACTACGGCAAAAGTTACTAACATAGCTTTGTAGTGGTTCGCTCCCAACGACGTCAGCAGCACTTCAAAATAAGTTTTTAACAAGGTGATCCACAAGGTTGCCAGTACCAGATGCAACATCAGCAAATGAGCAGGGTCCAAAGCTTCGTTAAAGGAGATCTGATACAACCAATCGCCCAGCGGCCACATCAGCAAATAAGGTAAAGACAACACAGGTAAAGTAAACACAAAGACTTTGCGGAAAAACTTCAATTTGTCGGCAAGTTCCGTCAAGCGGCTTAACCGGCTTAAAAATACCTGCGAAAAAATCACCGGCAATAAAGTGATCGGCATAAACAAAATAAACAACTTTCTGAACTGCCCAAGTGCCAGTAAGGTGCTAAACAAGGCCAGAAAAATAAAAGGAATATTGGTCATAATGATGGCAAACACATCATGTAAGGCAAAATGCAATCTATGCCTGATATCCTGCCAGCCAAAATAACTGGAAAAATTACGTAAATAAGCGCCGATTCCTGTTTTGATCTCAGGCCAAAGCACATTCAGCCCCATCAGCACAGGCACCAGACTGGCCAGCAGCACAGCCTCAAGCATGGCATCCAGTTGTGTCATCACACCGGCAAACAGTAAAGCCACCACCACCAGTAAACTTAAGGCGCCAACAAATTGGGATTTGACTTCGACAAAAAACTGCTGCCGGCCTTTGAGGTAACAAAATATCGCCTGACTAACAGCCCAGACTAAACCTATCAATAAACTCAGCAGATACAGGTAATAAGGCACAGTGTCGTTGATCCAGTAGTCAATGCCAACGACGCCCAGACACAACAACAAAAATACGATAAAACTCAAAACCAGACTATTAAACAACAAACTGATTTGCTGCTGTTTGGCTGAGTAATGGATCAGGTAAAAACTAACGCCAAAAGCTATGGTCGGGAAAAACAGATTTGCCAGCATGTAGACATAACTGAATACACCAAAATCGCCGGCCAGCAGTTGCCGGGCCACCACCAGATTGAGTAACCAGCGAGACCCAAAGTTCAGGCCATGAGCCAGGCTATTGTTCAACAGCTTGCGGGCAAAATCACTGCGTAACATGCGCAAGCTCCGTCTTTTTAGGTGTAGCTTGAGACTGCCCATGGATCAAAGCGGCCGCGTTAATAAAACCCCAGACCGGCCACAACATACCTGAGCTAATCACATGGCCAGCAATACAGGCCACCATCAGCAATAACAGATTCAGCAGCACCAATGTAGCTGCCAGCTCAGAACAATAAAGTCTGCACAATTTTAAATTCTGAGCAATAAAACCTATAAAGACCCAACTGAAAAACATTAAACCTGCTACACCATAAAAAATATATAAATCAAAAGGATCAGACTCAGCCCAAAATTTCCACAGATGCTCAGACACCCCAATTAAACCTACACCAAACAAACGATGCACATCGCTGTAGTAAAAATTAACCAGTTGCCAGATTTCGGCTGCGTATTTATCGCGCGACGATAACAACACGCCTAATAAGCCTTGTTGCTGATAAATATGCTGTAATTTTTCCGCCAGACCTAGCTGACCTAACAACAACGGCGCTTGCCAAATGACCAGAGCAGCAACAACCAATAGCAGTAAAGTCGCCAGAGCAAGACGGTTCCAGTTTAAACGGATAAACCAGGGCATCAGCGGAATAAACAGCACCAGGATCAGAGTCCCCAGCATACCGGTTTTGGTGAGCATTAAGCTGGCACACCAGATTGAAGTAGCAGCTACAGCCAGAAAAATCAGCTTGTGCTGTTGCCAGTAGTACTGTAACAACCAGGCAGATAACACCAGCAGAACCACTGAAAGCTCGTTAGCAGCGTTAAAAAATCCTTTACTGCCTAAATCGACCTGAGTTAAATGCTGTTGCGGTAAATAAGAAGTGTAGCCATAGCCTAGAGCGCCAAGAATAAAATTCACCAGCACAATCAGGTAGTTCACCACAAAAACCTGATGCAGGGATTTCAGCGCAAAGTGTTTATCTAATTGAGAAAGACTCAGCAAATAATAAAACGCAATCAGAGGCGAAATGAGTTTCAGGATCAGCCCAAGGTCTGCGGCTAAGGATCCCCCCAGTTGCAACCAACTATAAAAAGCTCCGGGTAATAACAGGATAAAAAGTGCAGGAAAGAGTAAAAAGGTTTTACCGCTGCGCCAACTTAATGACACCAGCATCAGAACCAACATCAGCACTTTATACAAGGCAGACAAACCAAAACTGCGGCCAAACTGATTTAATAAAAAACCGTTACAGGCGTCAATCAACAGATAACAACTGCACAGCAACAGGATCAGTTTATCCAGCGCCTGTACCTGCTGAAAATAACCCGAAAGCCGCATTAAAGCCGCCCTAACATCAACAGAATAAAAGCACAGCTAAACCCCAGCAGCGCACCAAAGACCAACATCAACCATAAAGCAGGACGCAGGCTAGACTCCGAAGCTTTAGGGTTTTGCAGTGGCTGTAATGCAAAAGGTTGAGCCTGTTGGGCATACTCAATTTCAAATTGCAGCTGATGTTGCTGCTGTTTTACCAGCTCACTGCTCTTGAGTTGCTGTAAATTCTGTAATTGCTGCTGTTTTTGCTGGATAAACTGCATACGCCACAGCTTGTCCCACTGCGTGAGCACCGAGGTCAATTCAGCTGCAGCACTTTGCGCTGAGCTACTGCTCCATTTTAAGATCACCAGATTACCCCGTCTTTTATGCTCGACACTCAATTGCTCTGCATTGGCTGAATGTGATAAAGACTGGAAAAAATCCGCATCTTTTAACAAGACTAAGGCTCTGGACATCTCATCTGCGGAAGCACCGCCGACGTTGGCAGGATTTTTATCTGCCGGATCATCACGTCTGGTTAAACGCTCAGTATGCCAATCCGTTAAGGTCACCACAGCTGTAGCCTGATAACGCTCTGTCGCGCTGAGCTGAAACACATACAAAGCTGCTGCACCAAAGACTGAAGCGGCGACCAGCACTAACCAAAAACGCTGAAACAATAAAGCGCTCAGGCTGACAAAATTAGCTTGAGTTACCAAAGTTTGATTCATTTTTTCGAAAATAATCCTTTAATGCCTTTGCTCAACAATTGCTGACGAAACTTAATAGCCCACTGCAGCTTTTGTTTCAGGTAATAGCGGATTTTAGTCGACCATAAACCGTAACGACAGAAAAACAACAAGCGAGGCAAAGAAAGCTGCTGCTGCTCCATCACCAGCCGATAAAACTGCTGGTTCTGCTTGTTGCGCTCATTCATCAGTGGCAGATGTTTTTCGACAAAATAACTTTGCGCGGCCAAACGTTTAGGTGAGGTAGTAATACGGCCCAGTTCATGCCCAACATGCACCACGTAAGTTGCTTCAGCCAGTCGTAAGGCTTTACCGTATGCAGCTACCAGACGGATCCACATGTCATAATCCTGAAAGGCTGCAAGAGCTGTATCAAAGCCGCCTTGTGCCAGCATACGGCTGCGCTTGACCAACACCTGATTGGACAAACAGTGCACGTCCAACAGCTCATTCAGCCCCACCACAGCAGCATCAGGATACAGCTGTTTACGTATGGTGCCATAATCCCAAAAATAGCTGGAGCAGACAAAAGCATACTGGTCATCATAGGCGCGATACAGGGAACTCAGCCTGTTGGGTAGAAACTCATCGTCATCGTCCAGGCCGGTGACAAACTCACCTTTGGCTTGTGCTATTGCCAAATTACGTGCCGCACAAGCGCCCTGTCCTTTTTCCTGCCGGAACAAACGCACACGGGGTTCATCGGCATACACCTTGTTTAAGGTGTCCCAGGTGGCGTCTGTGGAGGCATCATCCACCACCAAAAGTTCGAAATGAGGATAATCCTGCGCCAGCACGGAGCGGATAGCGCGCTGCACCATATCCACTCTGTTAAAAGTGGGCATATAGACGCTGATCAAAGGTAAATCGGACTGTTGCTGCACTATGCTTCTCTCTGTTTTTAATCGTTTTTATCAGAGCTTGTTGGTTACATATAACCAGGCGTAGGTCAGCAGATTCGTCTGACGACCAATACGGGATGGCTGCGATAACAACCGGTAGGCCCACTCTAAATGTAATTTACACCACAAAGCCGGAGCCCGTTGCACATGGCCGGTAAATACATCATAGGTACCACCCACGCCCATGTAGTAAGCGTCAGGTAACTGCTTCTGACATTTACCAATAAACAACTCCTGCTTGGGTGAGCCCATTGCCACAGTGACAATTCGGGCTCCGCTTTGCGCGATACGGCTGATCAGTTCATTTTCATCTTTAAAATAACCGTCCTGGGAGTCCACCACATTGACACCCATCGCTGTTAGTTTTTCTACAGTTTCAGCCATCACCTGCGGTTTAGCGCCTACTAAAAACACTGGTGTTTTGGTGATTGCGGCTTTGGCCATCAAGGCCTGCCATAACTCACAACCAGGGATACGTTCTACTTTACGGCCCAATTTGCGCCGCATCACTTTGACGACCCCCATGCCATCAGCATAACGAATATCGGCTTTGTTCAGAATGGCCATCAATTCAGCGTTTTTGCTGGCCGCTATCACCTTCTCGGGGTTCATCGCTATCGCAGAACCTGAGAATACTGTACCGTCGTCCTGTATGACATAATTGACCAGTTCAGCCATATTGCCAAACGCCATGACCCCAATGCCACCCACCTGTACCACTTCAGGTTGTATTGCCATCTTTAGATTCACCTTTTCCTATCGTCGTTACTCAGGCGCTAAAGCCTGATACAAGCCATGTATTTTTGCCGCTACATCGTCTACCAGACAGTCTTTTGCGTACTGACGACCTTGCTGCTGCAATGCGGTGTAGTCTGAGTCTGACAAACTTAATAGCTGCTGAATTTTTTGTCTGAACTGTTGTAGTAAATGAGCCTCGTCTGTTTGCTCCAGCACCCAGAATGAATCGGCTCCCAATTGCTCTGCCGAACCATCGGTTAAAGTGGCGATCACAGGTGTATAACAGGCCATAGCTTCGGTCATCACCAAACCAAAAGACTCATTGCGCGACAAGCTTAAAAAACATTTGCTGCGCTGATAAAAGGCTTTAAGCTGCTCAGCACTCTGACCCGCTTCAAGCTGTAAATTCGGGTAATTTTGAGTTAATTGTTCAAATTGCGTCTGATATGGACCTGCACCTATCACACAAATTTGTTTGTCTGTTAAATCCGGCAACAGGGCTATTAATCTGTCCATACCTTTGTTTTTATCCAAGGCCCCGACATACAAAAGATCAATATCTTTATCAGCCCTGCTTAATTGCACTGCATCTGCATAAATCTGAGCTATCCCTGCGGACAGCACTATAGCCTTCGGTTTTGAGGTGTAGGCTTTCGTCTGAAGTTTTTGACTGGTAAAAATCCATTGGTCCACAGCCTTACAACACCAGCGATACAGGGCAGCAAAAGGCTGATAATGATAAATATCACTGCCATGGCAGGTGACAACAATCTTAACCGAAGGTTTACGCAGGTATTTATACATCAGCGCCAGCCAAATTGTCGGATAAAAAAAGTGCACGTGAATCACATCAAAGCTTTTAAAGCTGAGGATATAAGACCAGAAAAATTGCAAGAACAGCACCGGATATTTCAGCAGACGGTTGAGCAGACTGTCGTTATGCCAGCTCATGTAAAAATAAGATAAAGCCTGACGCTTTTTCAGCGCCAGCATCTGATTTTTGACAAACTGCCCCTGAAAAGGCGCAGAGGGCTTTGGGCCCATATTGGTGATAATCAATACGGCTTTAGTCACAACGAATATCCTGCTTCAACAACGAGAGCCATGCCTTATAAAACGCCAGAAACAACACCGACTCTTAGATCAATAAGAAATGCCAACATCTTGATTCACAGCACAAAAATCAGTCAATACCTGACTGGGCGGCTACAAGTGTGACATAAATATCAATTAGAGCATTATTTTCAGACAAAGTCGTTATTCCTTTCAATTTTATCTCCCACACGCCGTAGTCAGCCCTGATTTCTTCACCTATAATCAGGCCAATTTCGTTTGTGCCCCTTGGTATTAATTCAGGCCAAAAACCCGATGGAAATCACATGACAGAACATCTGCAGCTGTTTATTACCACCTTTGTTCTTACGCTCACTGCCATTTTTATTTTAATCCCTTTATCGGTCAAAGTGGGTTTAGTGGACAAACCTGCGGGTCGCAAACAACATGTGGGTTCAGTACCGCTGATTGGTGGTATCTCCATTTTCACTGGTGTCGGCTTGACACTGGCCTGGTTTGGCTTACCAGATAACATTCACTACTACTACCTGCTCTGCGGCGGCACTATTGTGATTTTAGGGGTATTTGATGACTTTATGGATTTAAGCGTCAAATTACGGCTTTGTGTGCAGCTGTTGATAGGCTCAACCATGGTGTATGGCCTGCAACTGCATTTAGGTAATTTAGGCAATCTGTTTGCACTGGGTGATGTCACCTTAGGTTATGTGGGTATCCCCGTCACACTGATAGCCGTGATTGCAGCTATTAACGCTTTTAATATGATTGACGGCATAGACGGTCTGGCCGGTATGCTCAGTGGTGTTACTTTTGTCTCCGTCACCTTGATGATGGGCATGGGTGGACAGCTCGAGCATGCAGTTTTACCTATGGTGCTGGTGTTTGCGCTGATCCCTTATTTGCTGTTTAACCTCGATGTGGTAGGCAAAGGCAAAGGCAAAATTTTTATGGGTGATGCCGGCAGTATGCTAATTGGATTAACCGTGATTTGGTTACTGATCATAGGCACTCAAAGCGACACCGCCAGCTTTCGCCCTGTGACTGCACTTTGGGTGATCGCGGTCCCACTGATGGATATGGTGGCTATTATGCTGCGCCGAATTCGTAAGGGGCAGTCGCCCTTTTTAGCCGACCGTGAACATTTGCATCATATCTTCCTGCGCCTTGGTTTAAATTCCCGTCAGGCACTGGTCGTCATCAGTAGCTTTTCCTGCATGCTGGCTACTATTGGTGTGATTGGGGAATATCTGATGGTGCCGGATCTAATTATGTTAATTTTGTTCCTGTTAGTATTCAGTGTTTATTCATACACTTTGCAGCATATTTGGCGCATTACCCGTGCTATAAAACGTTACAAAGCGAAACGACGTGGTTAAGTTCTTAGTCAAAGTCGCCAAAGCTAAAGCCGTTGCCTTATTAGGTGAACGTCTGGTTAAACTGGCGGCCGGTGCGTTAATCACCATCATAGTGGCTCGGATGCTAGGTCCTGAAGCCACAGGTTATTACTCTATTGTGATGACCTGGAGTGCATTTTTAGCGCCCTTAGCCAATTTAGGCTTAAACAATCTGGTGCAAAAGTCAGTACAATCAGCCCCCGACCTGCGCACTGGCCAGCAAATTTTATTCACTGCAACCTGGCTTCGGCTGATCGCAGGCTTTGTGTTTGCTGCTCTGATGTTTATTGGTTTTAGCTGGTATTTACCCTCAGAGTTTGAACCTTATCAGATAGGCGCTGCGGTGCTTTTTGTCGGCCAGTTGTTTAACGCTTTTATTTTATTTGAGTACCACCAGAATTACTTAGGCCATTTCCGCACCCTCGCATACAGCAAATTGGGATTAGGGATTTTAGGTCTGATCGCCAAATTGGCCGTGCTTTGGTATGGCATGGGCATTGGTGCTTTATTTTGGGTGGTCGGTCTGGAGTTTGTAGCCGTCGGTCTGTTGCAGTATCAGATTTATAAAGGCCACAGCAAAAGTATCAAGGCGGAGTCTGGCCGACTGACCCCAGCCTGGTTTAACTGGCAACAGGGCAAAGAGCTACTGCGTCGCTCCAGCTGGTTATGGGTTTCAGGCATTTTATCTGTAGTCTATCTGCGTATTGATCTGATTATGATCGAACGTATGATTGATATAGAAGCTGCGGGTGTGTATGCCGCGGTCAGCCGTATTTCCGAACTCTGGTATGTCATACCAGCGACTTTAGCTGTGCGGTATTATCCTGAATTACTGAAAAGCCATCAGAGCAGTTGGTCAGGCTATCTGGTGTTGCTACGCAAATATTGTGGTTACTTTTTAGCGATGGCATTAAGCATTGCTGTGGTGATATTCATCGTAGCACCACCTCTGGTGCCACTGATTTTTGGTGACAAGTTTCAGGCGGGTATTTCAGTATTACAGATCCATATCTGGGCTGGCGTGTTTATTTTTATCCGCTACCTGATAGGACAACATTTAATTATTACCGGCCAGGAGCCGTTATCTTTAGCCAGTCATGGTATAGGCGCAGTATTAAATGTACTGCTGAACTGGTGGCTTATCCCCATTATGGGCATTGATGGTGCAGCCTGGGCAACCCTGATTTCTTATGCCTACGCTTCATTTTTCTTTTTATTTTTTTCCGGCAGAACCCGTCGTCAGTTATGGCAATTGATGAAGGTCAAAGCCTCCGGTAGAGTGGTAGAGAAAGAGACGGTATGAAAAAACAACTCCAACAAATCAGGCAAAAGCTCGACAAGGTCTTGTTACCTTACGCAGCAAAAAGCCGTCTGGCAGCAACACTGTATTACGCCTTTTTTAACCCGCATTTTCGCCGTGAGCAACATGCGACAGCTGCGGGTCGGCATCATTATCACCTGCACGAAGAAAGCAGCAGTATTGCGACCGTAATTTTGCGCCGTAACATTCACAGGCTGGAAAAAGGTTTAAGCATGGTGCCACGCAAGTCGTTGTTTGCGCTGGACTATATTGACGAGACTTTAACTGCCTTACAGAATTTACTGTCTGATCATCAGGCTCTGGATTTAGTGCTGCTGAAATATTGTCACGATGTAATGGATAGCTACTTCTCCGTGACACAATGGCCAGATGGTGCCAGCCAACCTCTTACTTTCGCCGCCTTAAAAGCCCAGATCACCCCACGTTTAGCACAAAGCCGCCCTTCAGCACCAGCACCCTACGAACAAAGACCTCGCGCTGATATCAGCTACGAACAGTTTTTGATCTTGTGCCAGCAGCGCTGTTCTGTCCGTACCTTTTTGCCACAAAGTGTGCCTAAAGCTGTTTTAGAACAAGCGGTTGCCGCAGCTGCTCAGGCACCAAGTGCCTGTAACCGTCAGCCATTTCGTTACATTGCCGCCACAGAAGGTGACATGCTCAATAAGTTAGCCAACCTGCCTATGGGCACTGTGGGTTATGCCAATGGTATTCCAGCACTGCTGGCTGTGGTCGGTGATTTAAGTGCTTATCCTTTTGAGCGCGACCGCCATGTGATTTATATCGACGCCAGCCTCGCCAATATGCAATTGATGTTGGCGCTGGAAACTATGGGACTGGCCTCTTGTTCTATCAACTGGCCTGATATAGAAAACTACGAAGCCAAAATTGGCCGCTTACTGAAATTACAACCTTTCGAACGAGTCGTGATGCTGATTGCTGTGGGTTACCCTGATCCACAGGCATTGATCCCTCACTCCGAGAAGAAAACCGCTACGGAGTTATTAACTTATGTCTGAATCCAAAGCCTTATTAGTTGAAATCAAAGGGGTACAGTTCCGCAATAAAGGCGCCTACCTGATGCTATTGGCCTGTTTACAAGGCTTAAAAACCTTAAACAACACAGAGTTGGTGTTATCGCCAGGCCCTAACCTGCCCTACCGTGAACGTGCTTTATTAGGCGCATGGCAAAAAGTATCCTTCCGCCGTAAAGCGCTGGATTTAACGCCATGGTTTGGCAAGTTACCCCGCTCAGTCCGTAATCTGATGAAACGCTACGGCATGGTCACAGAGCGTGATGTGGACGTGATTTTAGAAGCCAGCGGTTTTGCCTATGGCGATCAGTGGCCATTGAAGTTTCTGCAAAATACCGCCCGGGAAGTCAAACGTTTTAAAGAAGCGGGCAAGCCTTTTGTCTTTATGCCTCAGGCTTTTGGTCCTTTTAGCAGCGAAGAAAGTAAAGCAGCCATGCGCGACATTATTCACAGCGCTGCACTGATTTATGTGCGTGATCCGGTCTCATTCAGCCATTTACAAAGCTGCGAAGCCAATCTGCCGGATACTGTGAAGTTAACACCTGACTTTACCGTCGGCTTAAAAGGCCACAGCACTACGGCGTTGCCTGAAATTGAAGGCAAATTTGCCGCTCTTATTCCCAACAGCAAAGTGGTGTCCAAGTTTAACCACGCTAATGCTGAAGCGGAGCGCACCAACTATGTCGAAGCTTTTGCTGCTGCGGCCAATCAACTGGTGGAATTAGGCTACGCCGTCGTCTTGGTCAATCATGAAGGTAAAGCAGATCAGCTGCTATGTCAGGAAATTGCCCGCTTAGCGCCTTGTGAGATTATTCAGATTGAAGATCCATTGGCCGTGAAAGCTTTTATCGGCCAAAGTTCTGTCGCTATCAGCTCACGTTTCCACGGAGCTATTAATGCGCTGAGTCAGGGCGTGCCTTGCATAGCCACCAGCTGGAGTCATAAGTACCACGCCATGATGTCTGATTTTGGTATGGCGGATTATTGTCTGGAAAAACTTTCTGCCGTCAGTCTGACGCAAAAAATCAGTCAGTTGCTCTCTGAAAAAGCAGAAATCAAACCCAGACTGGCCGAAAATGCCGCCAAACTGAAGCAGAAAAACCAGACCATGTGGCAAGGCTTGTATAAAACTCTGGATAAATACTTAGGCCGTTAAGTTCGTCGGATTGAGCCGTCAAGCAGCAAAAAGGGCACCTAAAGTGCCCTTTTTGCTGCTTGCAATAAAATCAGCTCCAACTGACCCAACCAAAATACCAGGTAGCTAATATCACCAAACCAAAGACGATACGGTACCAGGCGAAAATCTCGTAACTGTGGTTCGAGACAAAACGAACAAAGGTTCTTACCGCCAACAAGGCGCTGAAGAAGGCGGTGACAAAACCTACGATAAACATCGGCGCCTGATCAAAAGCCAGTACATCACGGTGTTTAAACAAGTCATAGAAGGTTGCAGCAAACATAGTAGGCACAGCTAAAAAGAATGAAAACTCTGCCGCCACTTTACGATCAAAACCAAAAAACAAACCGCCAATAATGGTTGAACCAGAACGTGAAGTACCAGGGATCATCGAGACTATCTGCGCACAACCTACTTTTAACGCATCTTTCCAGGTGATGTCGTCTACATCATGAATTTTCACCTGATGAGTACGGCGCTCCGCATACAAAATCACCAAACCACCCAACACCAGCATAGTCGCCACAGTAATAGGGTTAAACAGATACAACTTAATGTATTTAATAAACAACAAGCCAATGATGGCAGCAGGGAGGAAAGCGACAAACAAATTCAGCACAAAATTCTGGGCTTTTTTATCGTGGGTAATGCCGGTGGCTACATTGATAAAACGCTGGCGGTATTCAAATACCACGGCCAGAATAGCTCCTAACTGAATAGCAATTTCAAACACTTTGCCTTCGTTATAAAACCCAATCAAATCACCAACAACAATCAAATGACCTGTGCTGGATACGGGTAAAAACTCAGTTAAACCCTCAACTATACCCAGAATAAAAGCTTTAAATAACAACCAAAAATCCATGACAACTCCCTTATAGTGTTCCACCAGCAAAGCGACCTTTGCTGAAGCGCGTTATTATCGACGTCCGTGCTAAAGATGCAACCTTTTATACCCTTGGGTACTTGAAGCTGCAGCTTTGTTGACCGCATGCATTGTACTCAGCTCAGCCTGATATGGAGACGAGCGGAAACAAGCCCTCGCCTTAAAGCCTCACAGCGCCATGACGTTGCACTTTCTGTTCAATCGCCAAGGCCAACAAGTCCGGTTTGGCACAGACCAAACTAAAAAGTTTCGCCGCTCTGGTAATTCCTGTGTAAATCAGCTCACGGGTCAATACCGGGCTGAAGTGATCCGGCAATACCAGCACCGCATGACGGAACTCAGAACCCTGAGATTTATGCACAGTAATGGCATAAGCAGTTTCGACTTGCTGTAACCTACTGGGCAACACCCAGCGCACTGCTTTGCTGCTGTCTTCTGATGCAAAAGCCACAGCTAAGATCAATTTACCCTGATAAGGCCTTAACAAACAAATACCGACATCACCATTCATTAGCCCCAGCGCATAATCGTTTTGCGTTACCATCACTGGTCGCCCGGCGTACCACTGGCTGCTTTGCTGACTGCTGTATTGAATCAACCCGGCCTGATGCAGCATTTTCTCTACACTCAGATTTACTTGTTCCACGCCCAAAGGCCCCTGCCGCACAGCACACAGCAATTGAAAAGCGGAAAAATCAGCCAGCACTTGCTGTGCCCAGTTCTCTATCGCCTGCTCTGAAGCATCCAAAACCGGGCTCTGTGCTACTGTCTGCAGATAAAAACTAAAACCAGCAGCATCCTTGATCTGTGATTTGACCTGTCCAGTTAAGACAAATTGCTTCAGTTGCCTGACTTCAGTCGCCTCTAAATACTGCAGATCGGCATAATCAGCGCTGCAAATAGCGCTCACTTCTGCACTCTGACCACTGTTGACCGCATTGGCCAGTTTGGCGATGCCACTGTCTGGATCAAACCTGTGGCTGACTCTGAGCATACCAATTTGTTGCTCCAGTGCTTTGCCTTTGTCGCTGACTAATGACTCTGGTATAGCAGCTGAAGATAGTTGATTTAACCAGGCTGCGGTTTCAGGCCAATAATGCCCCTGCTCTGCCCATTGACACAGCTCGGCCATTAAAGCGCCAGCTTCTACTGAAGCCAGCTGATCTTTATCTCCTAATAAAATCAGCCGCGCATGAGCGGGTAAGGCCGACAATAAAGCCGCCATCAGCTCCACATCCAACATAGAGGCTTCATCCACCACTAATAAATCGAGCGCCAAAGGCTCCAGCGCATTTTGCTTAAACTGCCGGCTTTGCGCGCGCGCGCCTAGCAGCTTATGCAAGGTCGAAACATCGGTTGGCACCTGGCTTTTTATCTCTGCCGATGCCGGCAGTTTATCCAGCGTAGTACGAATGGAGCTTCGAAGCCGCACTGCAGCTTTGCCCGTAGGAGCTGCCAGTTGAATGGTCAAAGGCGCAGCGCCTTGCTGTTGCTGTAATTGCTGCAATACCAAAAGCAACTTAACGACTGTGGTGGTTTTGCCTGTACCAGGCCCACCTGTGATCACACTAAAACTGCTACTGGCGGCTATAGCGCAGGACAAACGTTGCCAGTCAGGTTCAACTGCAGTGGCAGCAGTGACAGGAAACAACGGATCTAATAGCTGATCCAGCAGAGCCGGATTGATAGCCTGTCTAAGCTTTTGGCTGCGCTCATTGCTCTGCTCCAGATAAAGCGCTATTTGCTGCTGATAACTAAAATAACGCCTCATATACAAAGCGTTATTGGCATAAACAAAAGGCTGATTGTTATCTTCACTCAGCTGAAATAAATCCGGATACAACGCCATCAACGCCTGCCATTCTTGTTCAGACTGTTGCGGCATACGTTTAAGGGGTAAACACAAATGGCCTTGAGCAAGCGCAAAGCTGCACTGGCCAATGAATAGCGCCAGCGCAGCAGTTAGCTTTTGCTGCTCACAGAAAAAAGTCACCAGCGCTTTATCCAAAGCACGCCAGTCTTTGCCCTGCATCTGCAGTTCGAGTTGTTTCTCAGCCCATTCAACATCAGACATCAGCCAGCTCCTTCTTGATCAGCTGACCTTGCAGCAATGCATCCAGTTTATTCACTAAATCCAGCGGAATATCCACCGCCAGCACACCTTTATTCGCTGCATTTCCACCACGCAGGAACCAATACAAAGCGCCGCCTAAATGTTGTTCTGGTTGATAATCCGCCAAACGGCTTTGTAATAAACGATGAATGGCCACAGCGTATAAAGCTGCCTGCACATCGTAGCGGTGTGCCAGCATTTGTTGTATTAAGGCAGGACTGTCGTACTGGCCATCGGCTATATAATTCGATTTATAATCCAGCACCCAGTATCTGCCATCCTGCTCTAAAGTTAAGTCGATAAAACCTTTCAGCATCCCCTGCAACTGGGTGGTTCGAAGCGCTGGCCGTGATTGTTCAGGCCACAGATACTGCTGCACTAAAGCATCCAGCTGCGCACTGCTGCAGTGCTGTACCGCAAGCCAGAATTCCAGTTCAGCGCGGTAACTACCTTGTGTAAGACTGCTTAAGCTGGCGCTGTTGTTCTGCCACAGCGGTGTTTGAATCAGCTCTGTCAGCCAACACTGTAATGGCACTAAGGCTTCGGCCAAATGCTCAGTCTCAGGATAAGGAGCTTGTTGCTCTGCCCAATAGCGGATTTGCCATCTGTGCTCTGGCAGTTGCTGCAACAAGCCATATTTCTGCATTAATGGGGCTAAGCCTTGTTGCCATAAATCCGGCTGCTGCGCTAAACCATCAAAACCCTGAACTGCGCCCCACTCCAACATATCATGTAAAAAAGTACCGGCCTGACTGCCGCGAACAAAACCCTGAGCCAAAGTTACGGCCTTTGCTTCTGTTGGCTCAGCATCATCCTGCAATTGCTCTGGCGCCAGTTCCTGCTGCAATTCCTGAAATAGCTCAGCCGCTTTACTGTCGTGCTGATGCTGCTCCAGCAAGGCACTGTAACTGGCGATCCACCACAGCTCTTTCACCGAACGGGTCATCTGGGCATAAGGCAATAACTCAGCGTTTTGATCCTGCAACTGCACTTGCGTGCGCTGCTGTGCTAAGTTGTCAGCCAGGCGAATATCAGGCTGTGCAAGTAAAGGCGATAACTGTTCCTGCAAAGCCACTGGTGAGAGCAGCGCATCATCCGACAGCAGATAACCTATGGCGCTTTGCTCTTTGACTGGCATCAACCCCACCCAGCAATAATGTCGGGCGCGAGTTAAGGCCACATAGAGCTTACGCATATCTTCGGCCAAACGTTCGCGTTCAGCCTGCTGAGTTTGCTGCTCAGTGGCTTGCAGCACCACCCTGAATTCACCGTCCTGATGATAACTGACAGGGCCTTTGCCAGCATCGACAGCTCTGGCTAAAGCGATAAAAGGCAAAAATACCAGCGGGTATTCCAACCCTTTGGACTTGTGAATAGTGACAATTTTAATCAGGGCTTCGTCGCTTTCTAAGCGCAGTTTTTGCTGCTCAGCTGCTAAATCGCCTTGGCCTGCTAAATGCTCAGCCAGATAACGAATTAAGGCAGCCGGGCCTTCTAATTCCATAGAACGTTGCTGCAACAATTCCGCCAAATGCAGAATATCGGTTAATAACCGCTCGCCTGCTGGCTGCTGCTGTAAAAACTCTGCCACAGCAAAATCGCGCATCAGCTGCCATAACATCACCAGCACACCTTGCTGTTGCCAGAGTTGCTGATAGGTAGCAAACCGCGCCAACTGCTGCTCCCACAGCAGCTCGTCCTGCAGCAACTGTTCAAGTTCGGTATAACTTAACGACAAGCTCCAGCTCGAGAGCGCTGAGCGCACCAGGCTTTCACGTTGTGGTTCAGCGCAGGCGCGCAGCCAGAGCAACAAATCCAAAGCCACCGGGCTTTCAAACACAGCGCCTTTGTCAGATAAATACACTGCAGCCAAATTGCGCTCGGCCAAGGCTTTTTTGATGGCATTGGCTTCCTGCTGGTTATTCACCAACACCGCTATATCGCTGGTTTTAAGCGCAATGAACTGATCTTCTCTCACAAAACCTGTATGGCCTGCCGCACTACCCGTTAAAAATACGGCTATTTGCTCAGCGCAGGCCTGTGCCATTTCCGCCAGGCACGCAGCTTTGCTAAAGACTTTGCCATCAGCAGAGGCTTTAATACAAAACTCCAGCGCCCTGACAGGCTGCTGCTCTGCAAAAAACTTTTCTTTCCGCCCTTGCGCTTCTACCGGATAAAAACTTAATAAATCTGGCCGGCCTAATACAAAAGCGCCTAAAGCACGCTGCTCGGCATAACTAAATAAGTGATTAACCGCGCTAACCATTTCGTGGGTTGAACGGAAGTTTTTCGGCAGTTGAAAGTGTCGTCCTGCTGTGGCTTGTTTGGCGGCTAAATAACTATAAATATCAGCTCCACGGAAGGCGTAAATGGCCTGTTTGGGGTCGCCTATTAATAAAATACCGCAATCGCTTCTGTTTTGCTCCAACTGATAAATGGCATCAAACAGCTGATATTGCACAGGGTCTGTATCCTGGAATTCATCTATTAAGGCCAACGGGAATTTACGCCGTAAACGCTCGGCCAATAAGCCTGCGTCATCTTTTTGCAGCGCTTGCTGCAAGCGGCTTAATAGCTCATCAAACCCCAGTTCAGAGCGTTCTAATTGCAACTGATGGAAACGTCGCGCAAACCAAAAGGCGGCATGCAGCACTAAATCCTGCTGTGGATCCGGCAAAGCGGCCAGTTCGTCCGCCAGTTTTGCCATAGCCTCAAAAGCCGGATGATGCGGCACCGGGCCTTTAAAGGCCTCAGCTAAACCTTCTGGCGTTAAACGGCTTTGACCTGTTTGTAAATCCGGATCAACCATTTCGGCATCGCTGATCCACGCCACTAATTTTGCTAACCAGCTGTCGAGATAACGCGCCTGCAATTTACGACCATCGACTTCTTTACGCTCAATAGCACCGTGCAACAAAATACGGATTTCACTGACCCAGTTATTCCAGGGTGCTTTAAGCTCAGAGAGCTTTTTCCTACGCTCTGCTTTCACTTCAGGCAATAACACAGCGGGTGTCGCAGGTTCTGTAAATAACGAAAGATGGCTTATCAGCGGCAGAATTTTTTTGCGTAACGTCTCAGGGTTTTGCAGCTGTTGCCAGACGGTGGCTATATGCTCTTCAGGCAGCGGGTAGTAAAAATTACGCCAGTAATCCCGCATCACATCCAGCTGCAACTGCTCGACATCTGTCACCAGATTTTGTTCAAACAAATAACCGCTGGAGAGCGCGAATTCGGCCAGCACTTTATTACACCAGCCGTGAATAGTCGAAATGGCCGCTTCATCCAGATACTGCACCGCCAGCTCCAGCTGATAAGCACAATGTGGCCACTGATCTTCGGAGAACTCAGCTCTTAAACTTCGTAAAAATGGATCAGCGTCTTCACTTTGCTCGCGGAAATAACGGGCGGCGTCAGCTAAACGCTGGCCTATACGTTCGGTCAGCTCTTGGGTTGCAGCTTCGGTAAAGGTTACCACCAGAATATCAGGCGGCAATAAGGCTTTATCGCAACCATGGCCCAACACCAAACGTAGATACAAAGCCGCTATGGTGAAGGTTTTACCTGTACCTGCACTGGCTTCAATCAGCTGACTGCCGGATAAAGGGAAAGACAATAAATCCAGATCGGGAATAGCTGGAGCACTATGGCTAAGCTGACTCATGCCGACACCTCGCTATAGTTGACGGCGAGTAATGGCCCATATAAAGCACTGGCATTTTTCTCTAACTGACCCTTTTGCCAAAGTGCATCAAACTGGGCAAAAGCGCGCTGTAAATAAGGGCTACGTTGCAGAGCTCCAGCGTTGAAATCATCGCCTGTATACAAACGCTCCAGCTTAGAGAGCAGTTTGTCATCAATCGCTGCACCTTTTTCCAGCTGTTTTACAAGTTCGACCCCAACATTAAATTCCAGCGCTAAAGGCGCTGATAAGCCCTGTTGCATCAGTTGCAAAATCTTACTGAGCTGCTGTTCTGCTTGTTGTTTTTCAATAGGTTGCAGTACTAACTGCCCCACTCTGGAGAGTAAATAAATAGTCACCGGCACACCGCTGGCACAGCATAAAAGCAGCTTTAGATAAGGTGCAACTAAATTCCGCCAAACAACACTGCGGTCTTTAATTAAGGCGGTCGGCAACAACTCGGCATAAGCCAAAGCCTGATTGTCCGCACTGCGCCTAAAACCTGTCAAATGTTCAACCAACTCGCCGTGTTGACACACAAAGCGCAGCGGATAAAAACCAGTGTCCGCTGTTGGATAAGCGCTTAAAAACTCTTGATATCCTGCCGCCAGCTCTTCAAGCCCTGCTACCAAATCCTGTTGCATTAACACAGCGCCAGAACCCACAGCCAAACGGCCTTGCAAGCGGAATAACTCCAGCTGTTGCTCCGCCTGTGGTTGCCACTGCCCATCTTGTTCAACGCTGCGTTTCAGCTCTGCCACCAACTGCTGCTGCATTTGCCAGCGCTCCAGTGGATCGAGCGCAAAAACTTCATCGTTAATACTGGCCAGTTCCGGCAATTCCAGCCGTACTTTTAAGCGTTCATTAAAAAAGAATCGCACCGGCTCACGCATAAAATCGCTGGCTTGTTTTAAAGTCCAGTGTAAATCATGAAGCTCTGCAAGCGCTTCGCTCTGCTCAGTTGTCACTGCTATTTGATGCAAGCTGGCCCATTCCTGCTGATAGCTGACAAGCTTCGATCCTGCTTCACGGTAACGCTTGCTAAAAGGCTGCAACGGATGCTCAACAGTGATTTGCTCCAACAGTTTGGAGCCATCAGCCATAGCCCAGCCTGTAGACAAATGATCCCGCAGCTGACTGACCAGCACCGAAGGCGCGCGGGCGCTGTTATCAAAGACGCTAAAACCTACCCAGCTGATATAAAACTGCTGGCGGGCCGACAATAAAGCTTCGAGTAATAAATAACGGTCATCGTCACGGCGCGATCTGTCGCCACTGCGATAATCCAACGCCATCAGATCAAAGTCTTGCCGCTGCTGCGCCCGTGGATAAGCGCCATCGTTCATGCCTAATAAACAAATCACTGCAAAAGGAATAGAGCGCATTGGCAGCAAAGTGGCGAAGTTGACGCGACCACTAAAAAACTTCTGCTGCAAGCCACCAGCCTGCATAGGTTCTAACAAAGCCTGACGGGCAATTTGTAGAGTTAGTTCTTCTTTAAGTTCAGCGCCTGTGGTGTTGTCAAGCCAACTTTGCAGTTGCTGTTGTAACTGCTGTACCAACTGCTGACTTTCCAGCTCGTCGGGCGCAAAAAAGTCCTGTAACATCTGGCTAAATAACAAATGCCAATCGGCCGGACTGCGCTTTACCGCGAGCTGTTGCCATAGCTCGTTAATCTTTTGCAGCAGCACCAGCACAGGGCCAAGCTCGGCCGCTTCTAACCCTGCCACATCGGCATAAGGCGCTATACCTTGCCATGGCGCTGTATCACCTGCCACATAGCCAAGTAGCATACGGCGGATACCAAAAAGCCAACTGTTTTGCTCAAAACCATGCTGCAAACCCAACTGCTGACGATGCTGCTGATCAAGCCCCCAGCGGATACCTGCCCCTTCAATCCACTGTTTAATTTTCGGTAAAGCGGCAGCTTTTAAACCAAAACGCTGCTGCAAAGCACTGATGTCCAGCATATCGAAGACAGTGCTGGCGTTTAATCTTTGCTGCTCCGGGCTTAACAACACTTCTAAAGCCTGCAATAACGGTTGCTGCTTTTTGCTGTTTTGATCGGAAATACTGTAAGGGATATAGCGCAAATCGCCCATAGGCACTTTGCCAAACACGGCTTCAATTAAAGGTGCATAGCTATTAATGTCCGGCACCATCACCATCACATCTTTAGCCCCCAGCTCCGGGTTTTGGGCAAAGAGTTGCAGCAGATGATCATGCAGAATTTCCACTTCCCGAAGTGGGCTATGGGCTTTTTGAAAGCTGATACTGCGCGCCGCTTGCGCTGTTAAAGCTGGCCACTGGCTTTGGGTTTCTGTGATGGATCGCAGCTGCAAAATATCGTCCTGCAACTGACCTAATAAATGACTGGTGTTGGGGCTTTCAAATAAATCGACTTTTTGATGGGCAAACAGCTCTTTATGAGCGGCTGTTTCGTCAAACTGATCCAGCAAGCGAATATAATCCCGCCCCTGTTTACCCCAGGCCGCCAGCAAAGGCTGCGCCTGACCTGATAACTGCTCGGCACTGGCAAAAGGTAAAAAACCGGCCTTTTCCGGCTGACGCCTTTGCGCTGCTTTTACTTTGTCTTTTTCGGCAATAATATCAGCCCAGTACAGCTGACAAGGGTTTAATACCGCCAATAAAATCTGACAATAAGGCGCGAGAGCCGACAAGACTTCCAGCATTTGTTGCGGCAAAGACGAGATACCAAAAATAATGACCCGGCGTGGTAAATTCTTTGGCGCTTTTTTCCAGCTTTTTACTTGCTGTAAAAAGGCCTGATGCAACGAAAACCGGCTTTGTTGCTGCTGTTCAGCTGGCAGTTCTGCCAAAATCGCCTGCCAGAGTTTGGCCTGCCACAGCTGATCATCAGGCATCACTTTAGCCTCGCCATCCATTTGCGCCAGGCGATACAGCCCCTTGGCCCAATCGGCCAGCCAATCGGCGCGATACACCTGATACTGGTCAAATAAATCCGCCAGTTTCAATGCCAGCTGCGAGCGTTTTTGCTGGTCTTTATCGTCACTGATAAAACGGCGCAGCAGCTCAAATTCATCTAAAGCGACCAAAGCAGGCAATAAACGGAAAATACGCCAGCGTAAACTGTCTTTACTAAACACTGATAAATCAGGCAATTGCTGCTCTGGCAGCGCCAGCTGATACATACTCCAAATAAAACGCCCCGGTAACTGCACCTGCATAGCAGCAGCTATACCCAAACCACGCTCATAAGGATCGGCCTCATCAGGCGATGCGGCAAACGCTAGTTTCAGCCACTGCGCTATACCGTTGCTTTGCACCAGCACCTGCTCCAGCTCTAGGGGCGAAAGCGGATAACGCTGACAAAACTGCACTAAAAGCGAGCGCAGCTGCTCCAGCTGATTGGAATGGATCACTAAAAAACCAGGCTCAAGTGCCAATGCGACAGTACTCCGTTAGTCTTTATTAGTTTGCTGTTTAAGCTATAAAACTGATTTTGCCACAGTGAGTTGCATACGCCTATTGGGTTTTGTTGGAAATCTGGTGTTGTCGCAACCAGGTTGCCATATGTCTTTTTGATTACTTAATTTTTACATCCAAACCAAATGACAACAAGGTTCCTACCAATGTTGTGATCACCACAGATACCAATGATCCAATCAACACATACTCAGTCATGCTTCGGTCATTTGTTTTGTTCAATTCACCAAATCTAAATATGGATTTGGCAGCCAATACAAAACCCACAGCTTCATAACTGCCCACAAGGGTAAAAGTCAGTATTAACAAACGCTCTAAATAACCAATCAACTCACCACCAGCGACAATACCACTGACTTGAGTTGTATCGTCTCCAGCGCTACCTGATAGCGGATACTTTTTTAAGATGCTGGCAATCACAATTGAGGTAGGTTTGAGAATGAGCAGGTAACCAAAAAGTAGCATCACTGCATCCGGGAAGTTCTCATGTTTTAGCACAGCTTCAATAGTTGTACCGTCTATTATATAAAAAGCAATGAGCGCTACTATCAACAGGTGCAACGTCTGATCAATAACAAAGTAAGAAAATTTCTCACCCTCTGGTGTCGTTACTTTCCACAAATCGATCATAAAATGACTTACTGCAACTATAACAAGCACGCACGCAGCAATGCGCCAATCAACAGCGAAGATCACTGCAGGAATGAATGAAGCAACACCATGTAGCAGTGAGTGCAGGTATAACTCAGGTGAGCGATAAGTGTTCGTCTTTTTGGCTTCGACCCATAGCTTTGGTTGCAAATAAAAGTCGCAGATGATGTGCATCAGCATGAAGGGAATTAGTACACTAAAAAAATCAGACATAGCTGAGCCCTTCTACCTGATTAATAAATCGCCAATTCAGTTCACTGATCAGCGGCCAACCAGAAGCTTTCAATGACTTACTGGCAGTGGCAGGAGCGACATCAAGCCTTTCTGCTAACTCATTAATCGACAACCCTTCATTGGATTGGAGCATCGGAAGCATGACTTCACATTGGCGCGAGGTTAATGCAGTGAGTTGTCTGTCAAGATACTTAAAGAGCAAATCAAAGTGGTCAGTGAGCTCAAAGCGGTCAGAGTTAAAAACCAACTTATCGCTCTTCAAGGCTTTTAATCCACGGCCAGAAAGAACAAATGCTTTGCCCATTGATTCAGAGACCGACTCACGCAGATCAGCATTAGAGGCAATAGCAAAGCTGATGCGACTATCAAATTCTTTGCCGAGCGCTTTAATACCAATTCGATAAATGATGGTGTATCTCAGAGCGCATCCGATATCATGCACCACGGACTGAAACTCATCACCACGCTCAATACTGTGCGCATTTGATGAGTTTCCTGCGGTGATCCATTTTTGAATATCTTTGATTCGTTTAAGTAATTTTTCAAACTGCTCAGAGGTTAACTTGGTTGAGTTGACAATGTCACCGCTGATCACTGCGATAGGTTTATGACTAAGCCCCACATTAAAACTCCTTTTTACATTCAGATACAAATTTAGCCATTTTTAGCTAAAAAATCAAATTTAGCTTTTTTTGGCTAATTAAACAAATCAGGTAAAAATAGAGGATTAGTCTTTTTTGGCTAAAAATGGAAAATTAGCTGTTTATGGCTAATACCACGAATGACAAAACCCGGGTTGTTTGGGCTTTGTTCCTGGATCACTAAACCCGGGGTAATGTCGGACAACACATCCAGATCAGCAATACCTAAGTGCTCCAGCATCTCGCCGCTAAAAGCCGATACAGTGACAGGCACATCCTGAATGGCCTGAACCCGCTTTTGTGTCGTCACAGTCATACGTTCTATGGCGGCTTCATCGTCTTCAGCCGCCATAACAGTGAACACACCACTGGCTAAACTTGCCAGTACTAAAGAGCTTAACATCTTCTTTTTAAATTGTTTTTGGGTGGAGTACATCATGACTAAAATCCATCTGAGTGAAGGGAACAGCGGATTAAAGTAATGACTCTAAATGACAGGCCAACTACATTTGGCTTAAAAGTTGGTTACAGACAAAGAATAGTGATGGTGTATAACCAATTCATTTATATATATTTTCCAGTACTGAAACAGCTAAAGTTCAGCTCGGAGTAAAAGTTCGACATCCGTAGGCTCAGGCTTTTTAATCCGGTTTAATCGCACTGTTCTGTCCATCCTTCGCAATAATGTTATCAGCGCAAAGCAAGCCGCCTCTGTTGCGTATATAGTCAGGTATAGCTGCGATGTGTTAATGAGGTTTTTATGAAGCTTTTTCTTGTAGCCATCATCTGCTTACTGCTGAGCTTCAGCTCACAAAGCTGCATCTTGCGTATGGGTATTGAAACCAGTTTTGCGCCTTATATACTTCAGAAAACAGAGAGTATTCAGACAACAGAGAATAAACAAAAAACAGACAGCTGGAGTGGTCTGAATGTCGAGCTACTCGCCCGGTTGGCAAAGGAAGTAGGTTGCACTCTGGAGTTTATTCATAGCCCCTGGTTAAGGTCACTCAAATTAGTCGAACAGGGCGAACTGGATGTATTAAGTCACTTAAGTTACAACGCCGAGCGCAGCCAACACTTTGCCTTTATTGGCCCACACCAGCAGGAAGTGATTTATCTGGTGGGTAAAACAGAGTCTTTTCCCGGATTAACCAGCCTGACACAGCTTAAAAGCAGCGGCACATCGGGCATTATCGCCCTACTCAATGGAGCATATTATGGCGATGAGCTGGACAACATTTTAAACGATGCGAAAAACCGTACAGGTTTTGTCTTTATTCGTGGCAATGAAGATAAACAGGCGCTATTGCTCAATGGCCGTGTACATGGTGTGCTGGAGGATATAGTGGCGTATCACTATTGGAAAAAGCAGGCTGGCTTACCAACTGTCGGCTTAGAACCTTTGTTTGAGGTGTATCAAAGCCCGGTGTATTTTGGTTTTAACCGTCACACACTAAGTCCAGAGCGTCTGGAGCAACTGGCTCTAGCCTGGCAACAGTTATACGATAATGGCGAACTGGGCCTGATCGTTCAGAAATATCAATTGGCAGACTTTCAGTTTAGTTTGCCAGCACCAGCATCACGTCTCCCCTCTGGTGAGTAGAGACCTATAAAACAAAGATAAAAAAATCCCCGAACCAAGTCGGGGATTTTATAGTATTGATCCGGCTAAAAAACTAAGGCAACACCTTTTTAAACGGCTTCACCACAGAATTGGCGTACACACCCGCAGCAATGTAAGGGTCTGCTGCGGCCCAGGTTTTAGCTTGTTCTAACGAATCAAACTGCGCTACCACTAAAGAGCCGGTAAAACCTGCTTCGGCAGGGTCTTCCAGATCAACAGCTGGCAGAGGGCCCGCAATTAGCAACCGATCCTGAGCCTTTAATTCCTGCAAACGGGCTAAATGCTGTTCACGTACTTGTTTACGTAATGGCAGGCTATTTGGCACATCTTCCGAACAAATCATGTAATACATTGGCGACCTCAATGACTGGCGTTTAATTGGCGGCACCTTATCAGAAGCGCAGCTGCAATCCAAGAGCGCTGCGCCAGAACAAGGGCTTAAACCGCGTGCTGAAACTGAGTTTTACGCTCGTTGTAAAAATCGACCATTTGCTGCATCACTGTTTCTTCGTATGGCTGCAGGCTGCTTAAAATCATACGTTTTTCGCCGCGGCCTATCACTTCACCATTTTCTACCAGCTCAAAACCTAAACGGGCTAAACCACGTTTACCCTCGACAGTTAAGTCATTGTGAGCTAAACGCAATTCAGGTGACTTTGCTGAGAAACGGTCGAACTCCAGTGTCATGCTCTCGTAAATGACCAAAGGACGCTGCGCATTAATCATCACCTGATGCTGCTTCATTAAAGGCTGCAGAATATGTGGGAAGTTTTGACCAGAAAAACGAACATAGTCTTTCACTAACGACTCGATATAGGTCAAATCATGATGGATCTCACCCTGCTGACGCAAAATCAGATAATTTTTGTTCTGCTGATCACACAAGCGCCATTCATCCCCCTGCTGCTCTGAGTGCAACAGCACGTCTGAACTGACCATACCGGCGAAGGTGCAATGTAACTTCTGCGCTAAACCGTGTTTGCTGACCATATGCGCAAACAACAAATCACCTGGCACACAGAATCTTTTGCTGTCGGCGTCGTGGATAGGGTTAAAATCTGTAGCCACTTCCTTGGCAAAACGACAGGCCTGCTGGCGACTAAAACTGACTTGGTTGTTCTGTTCACTAATAAACTGCTGTAAAAACATGGATCCCCATCCTGACGACTATCGAAGTGGTGCAGTGTACCTCAGCAGACGGGTTGAATTGGTCTAGCCAGTCATCTCGTTGATGATCTGGTTCTGACCAGGCCCACGCCGACGTGAGACAAACAAAAAGTTGCCCTGCGGCTTTTTCGCCTGAGTTTTGGCATCACTGGCTAAAGCGGCCACGTCATGGTGACAGACACATAACCTTGGATCAGGTGACACTACCCCAACCGCCAGACTGAGTAAAGGATAAAACACCTGCTCGCCGCTGCGATTTTGACTGCTGATCCCACCAGAGCGCACGTGAACGCTCTCGTAATAAAACAGCACCCGCTCGGCAAACTCATTCAGCACCTGCTGACACAACTGCTGCCAGTGGTCATTGGTGAAAATCACGACAAAATCATCTCCACCGACATGACCAACAAAATGTCCATCAGCGCCAGCTATGCTGGTGAGTAACTCCGCCACCAACTGAATGACTAAATCGCCTTTGCTGTAGCCGTAGGTATCGTTGTAGGGTTTAAAGTCATTTAAATCAAAATAAGCGATATGAAAGCTTTTGCGCCGCTGTAATAAACCGTCAATTTCGCGATAGATAGGCACGTTGCCGGGCAATAAAGTCAGGGGGTTAGCGTAACGCGCATTTTGTAATTTACTTTCGGTGATACGTTTCAGTAATGCCCTTACAGAACCTAAGCCCAGATACTTATTCTCACGGGTGACAATAAAATACCAACTGCCCTCGTCGTCTTGATCCGTCACCTGCTGACTGAGCTGATCTAAGCTGCAATGTTCATCTACAATCACCACCTCTTGATCCATCAGCGCTTTCACAGGTTTCTTTTCATACAAAGCCCGGCCATAAGGACTTGAGAACAGTTCAAACAACACCGACTTTTGCACTATGCCCACAGGCTGGTCGTCTTCTACTATTGCAAGGCTTGACCACTGTGGGTTTTTACTAAATAGATCAAACAGCTGCGCCACAGTAGTGATACAGGACACCGCTGGCACTGACAATAATAAAGCCCCGACCTGCTCGGTTGAATTTGGCGGTGTAGTGCCTTGGTTTGGATTGAGCTGATAACTGCCTGTTACTACTGCACTCATCACTGCGTTGGGACGGCCTAATAAATAGCCCTGGCCATAATCGGCGCCAAGCTCCTGACAAAGCAGCAGTTCTTCACGGGTTTCAATCCCCTCAGCCACCACAGCTGAGCCTGTACTTTTTGCTAAGGCAATAATACTGCGGACAAACTCTTTTTTGGTCGGGTCGGCATGCACCTGGCTAATAAAGTAGCGATCAATTTTAATCAGGTCGGGTTTGAGTTCAGACCAAAGCTTTAAACCAGAAAAACCACTGCCTAAATCATCAATGGCAATACGAAAACCCAGTTCGCGGTAATGATGTACTGCGTTAATTAATACGGTGGAATCGTCCACTTGATACTGTTCTGATAACTCAATCACGACCCGGCTTGGGTTTAACTGGTACTTCTCTAACAAAGCCAGAGTTAAACCGGATGGGTGATCATTGGACAACAACAGCAAAGGATTAACATTGAGATACAAATCGCCCTGCACACCAGCGGCGGCAAAAGCAGCGATACTCAGTTCGCGGCATAACATTTCCAGTTCAGCTAATAACTGACACTGATGCGCCACTTTAAATAATACCAAAGGAGAGTGCAGCGGACTATCGGATGGGCCACGGATCAGCGCTTCGTAACCTTGTATAAGACCGCTGTTAAAATCCAGTACAGGCTGAAACAGCGGCTGCAACTTGCGCTGCTGTAAAATACTGACCAGTTCTTGCCTGTAACTTTCATCTGTCCACATGGTACTGCGCTCACCCACCCTTGTTTATAGACGAAGTATAAGAAAGCTGTATGACATTGATATGACGATATAGGCTGACGATATCACCTCACGCATAACATGGCGCAGTTTTCGCAAGCTCAGTCAACATAAGGTCCCTGCTTGTGGTTATTGTCAGAAATCTGACAGATGACACAACAAAGCAGGTTCATTCACTTGACCCCGAGTTTCAGCTTGGGTCTAATAGCGCGCTTTTTAGGATCGGATGTTTTATTTATGACGACAACACAACTTATAAACCCGGAGTTTACCGGTATGGATGACTTAACTTTGGCTGAAGTGGACGCCAAACTAAAAGAACATCAGCAGTTATTACAGGTTCTGTTGCAGTCTCCTGGTAGTGTTTTGTCGTATTTGCCACAAAATGATTCGATAGAGATACAAAACCAAGCTTTTGCTCAGCCAGAGGCTGAACAGCTGTTTAAGCAGGCTTTGACATATTCTGCAGAGCAGGATCTGCATCAGGCCGCGATTTATTATTGCCGTGCTGCCTACACAGGACATCTACAGGCTCAGGTTCAATTAGGTCATTGCTACTTAAAAGGTGCTGGTGTGCCGAAGTCAGCAGTGTTCGCGTACAGCTGGTTTATTCTGGCGGCTTTACAGCAAGACAGTACAGCACAACAGGCATGTACAGTACTGCGTAAACACCTAACAGTTCTGGATCAACAGCAAGCTCAACAATTAGCTGCTGAACGTTTTGAAAAAATAACCTTACAAAACAATAAGTAACAAATCGCCTTTGAATAAAGAGTAAAAAACAACCAGAAACTTTGAAAAAAGAGCTTGCTTTTTAAACAACAGAAAACTACTGTATATCCATACACTGTACATACAAACAGTATTGGAGCATCACCATGTTGAATTTAAATAAAGCAGTTCACACCTACCCCTCACTGGGCCAAAACCAATTACAGCATAACACCGGTCAAACCGCGTTTTATCAAAAATTGCAGGTCACTGCAGGCCAATTGGCATTGCCTGAATTGCTATTTATTATTCAGCAGCACCAACAACAATCAGGCTGGGTGCTGTTATTGGCACCTAACCAGTTGCCGGATAAATCCACCTTCACAGGCTTTGATGTAGACATGTCTAAAGTACTGGTGATCCAACAAAAACAAATCAGCAATATTCATACAGTATTGAGTGATGCGTTAAGCAGCAGCACCTGCAGCGCTGTGGTTGTCTGGCAGGATCAGTTCAGTGAAAGCTCACTGCAGCATTATCAGCAACTGGCCGAGCAACATCAAACCTGCTTTTATCAACTCAGCAGTGATAAAGTCCCTGCTCAAACAAATTCACGTATTGCAGTCAGTCACTAAATCAGGCCTAAAGTCAGTTGCCCTCCCTTGGTGTCAACACAACTGGCTTGGCCCGGAGCACCATTTTGCTTACACTAGCCGCTTATTTAGGTATTGATTGATGGTTTTTATGGTGCGTTTTACTGAATCATCAAAAGCAAAGTGAGAACTCCATTGGCCGCTATATTGTCTTTTCCATGTTACTGCGGTTCAGGTCAAGCCTTTACCAACTGCTGCGAACCTCTGATCTGTGGCTTGGCTTTTGCGAAAACCCCGGAACAGCTAATGCGTTCCCGGTACAGCGCCTATTGCCATCATGATAAAAATCCGCAGTGTTACCACTACATTCTGCAGACTTATCATTCAAAGGCTCGCTCTGAACACAATCTGGCTGATATTGCCAGCTTCGCTCAAGCAGTGCATTTTGTCGGTTTGAAGATCATCGACGATAGCAGGCTCAGTGCAAGCCAGGTGCATTTTATAGCCTCTTATCTGGTCGGCGATAAGCTGGAATTATTGGATGAAGTGTCAGATTTTGAGCTGGAGCAAGGCCACTGGATGTACAGCAGTGGTGTATTAACAGAACATCCTGCCACTCGACTATTCCGTAATGACACCTGCCCTTGTGGCAGTAGCCTCAAATTTAAAAAATGTCAGCACCAAAGGTAACCACCTTATCAGGCATGCAGCTGATTTAAAATCTCATACAAAGCTGTAGGATCAGCTACCATCATCTCCGGTTTTTGCTGCACCAGGTGACGTCTTGCATGCAAACTTAAACCAGATTTCACCTCATCAGGTAGTTTCTGTTTATTGTCTTCCATCACCAAAGGCGCCCCTTGTAAGCACTGCATTAAATGCAAAGCGACAGCGCCTCCTTGCTGAAAAGCTGTGGCTTGCTGTTTTAAATGCACTTCATCTTCAGGTAAAAATGCAAAAGGCCGTGCTTGTTGTATGCCCAGTTGCTGATACAAGTCAGGTTGAAATCTGGCGCTTTGGGTATCAGGCGTATAAAACTGCGCAAACTCTTCCACTGCGGGCGATAAAAATGCCAGCCAGAGTGAAAAATCACTCAGTCTGTGTTGTTGTATCGCCTCGTTTAACCGGACTCCGGTTTGCCACTCATTAATCAGCATAAAATCTGCACAAAAACATCCCATTGCTTGCTTTATCGGCAGTCAGACAAAAAAGTTGAGTAATTTCCTTTACATCAAAATGTTTTTTGATAAGATGCGCACCACACTTGTGGAGGGGTTCCCGAGTGGCCAAAGGGATCAGACTGTAAATCTGCCGGCACTGCCTTCGAAGGTTCGAATCCTTCCCCCTCCACCATTCTCTTCCTGCGTTAAAGTTCCAGAATAAGTCGCTAAATTTTCCTTGCTAAAATCCAACATATTATCAACACTTGCGATAATTGAATCGATAGGTTTGCTGAATGTCGTACAAAACTCTCGAAAATCTTCGAGTCCTTATTGTTGATGACCAACGTCCCTTCCAGTTATTGCTCAAAGGCATACTGTATTCGATGGGCGCCACTAATATTGCCTTTGTAATGACAGGTGAACAGGCCTTGTGGAAATGTATGCATGGCTCTTACGACGTGTTGTTTGTCGATTACAACTTAGGTTCAGGAAAAAACGGTCGTCAGTTACTGGAAGATTTACGCGAGAAAAAACTGCTTCATCCAGCTGCTGTTTATATGATAGTGACAGGTGAAAATCAGGTGCCTATGGTTGTAGGCGCTATAGAAGCAGAACCTGATGATTACATCATCAAACCTTTTTCACAGAGTGTATTACGTACCCGTCTGGTTAAAATTCAAAACCGAAAGAAACAGCTGGCACCTATTTATCAGGCCATGTTTGATGATCAACCAGAACTGGTGATCGAAGCCTGTAAACAAGAACGTGAACAAATTGGTCGTTATCATTCCTTATGTGGTCGTATTCAGGCTGAAACTCATTTAAAACTCAAGCAATACGATGAAGCCGAAGCCTTACTCTCTGAGACCTTATCATTCAGTCGTACCAACTGGGCTTTATTGCTTCAGGCGCGTTTATGTTTTGAACAAGAGCGTTTTGAAGAAAGCATGGAGCTCTGTAATGAAGCTATTGATACCAACAGGTATTTTGCTGAAGCTTATGATCTCAAAGCCCGTAATTTAGTTGCTCAGGGTTTGATGGCTGAAGCTATGGAAGTCATTTCACAAGCTATTGTTATTTCGCCTTTTTCCGTCAGCAGACAAAACCTGCTGATGGACATCGCCAGAGATATGGACGATTTGGCTAATCTGGTACAGGCCAGTAAACAAATCTACGAAATTACTCGTCGTGCAGCCCGTCAGGAAGTGGTACATCTGCTGAATTACATCCGCACAGTGATAGACGCAGCATCACGCTCTGAAGAGCTGAATCAGCGTAATAAATACCAGCAAGAAGCCCTTATGGCTATTCACAGAGCCAAACGTGAAGATACAGTGATCCGTGATTTTGACTTTGAGTTATTTGAAACCTTATGCCAGGCACGTTTGGAATCTTTAAGTGGTCAGCAGTATTTAGCTAAAAAAACCTACGCTACAGTATCGGATCGGGTGGCTGCGCAAATGGCCCCTCAAATCGATCCAGATAATCCAGACGACATACCACCTATTCCTCATTGTGCGGCAGACGCAGTGTTGTTACTCAACCAAATCGGTGAGTTTGAACAGGCGTCTGCGCTGACTCAAAATCTGAATAAAGTGTCTGGAGCCATAGATCCAATACTGCAAAAGCTATTTAGCGAGCAGCAAAATCGTTCTTTAAGCCGTCAAGCCAGCTTTAATGAATTAAATAAGCAAGGTATTCAGTTCTACAAAGAAAGCAATTACGAGCAAGCTTTAATCTGTTTTGAGCAAGCACTTGAAGTGGCTCCAATGAATACCGGTAGCGCACTAAACTTTATACAAACAGCAATACAAATGATGGCCGATCCGAAACGGAAGAAACCTTTAGAGTTGGTAGAAAAATGCCGTAAGACCTTCCGGATAGTCGACAATATGCCGTTGCCAGAACATCATAAAGTGCGACATCAGGAATTATTGCAACAGTTTAATAAACTCAAAGAAGAAAAACGCTACAGCCGCTAAATCCATTTTTGCGGCTGTGATATGGACGCAGAGTTTAGTAATCCAGTTGTTGACTTAAATCATTCAATAAAGCGCTGGCTCCCAAACGCATCAACTGAGCTGTGGCCACTTCACCAGTCAATTCCTCAAACAGGCTGACCAGCTTTAACGCGAATTCCACTGAACGTACACCACCTGAAGCTTTAAAACCCACAGGTCGCTCAGAGGCTGCTATCACAGCCAATATAATGCGGGCCGCTTCTTCTGTGACTCCCACTTTGACTTTACCTGTGGAAGTTTTAACAAAATCGGCCCCCGACTCTACCACTAGTTCAGTGGCTTTGCTGATCTGCTGGCAAGTGCCTAACTCACCGGATTCAATGATAATTTTTAAGCAGATGCCAGGTGTGGCCTGACGCACTGCAGCTAAAAACTCCCGGACCAGCTGTGTTTGTCCGGACAATAACGTCTGATAAGGCAATACACAGTCAATTTCATCTGATCCAGCTTGCAACGCCGCTTTAATTTGGTCCAGAACTTGTGAGAGAGGTAAAGCTCCAGAGGGAAAATTCACCACTGTCGCCAGCTTTATCGCGTATTGTTTTTGCTGCAGAAAAGCTTTGACCTGAGTCAGATACTGTGGGTACACACACACAGCAGCGGGTAAGACAGCGGCCCCCGCCAGATCCTGCTCCAGCCATTGCTGCATAGCCGCAGCGTCATCCTGATCATTTAAACGGGTTAAATCCACCAGCTTCATCAGCTGTTGTATACGCAGAGGGTTCGTCATGCTGTTGTCCTGAAAAAAGAGAAATGGCTCTGACTGGCCAATTTATTGTTGATCCGGCTCACAGAAAACGTGAGTTGCGGCGAATTAAAACAGAAAACAGGCTGCACTGGGAAGAGTACACAAGACTTTGGCCGAGACAAAATGCAAAGCAAAGTGCACAGATCAAAAAAGACTGCAATAAAATGGAATTTTTTCAGCAACAAGCAGTCTGAAACAATGAATCATGTTTCTATTCTCCCAAGAAGTAAACTTTGCCGGTCCTGCGACCGGCTTTCTTTTTTTATCCCTGAAAAAACAACAAAGCCCCAAAAATTTACAACGTCATCCAATGCTGGTTTTGCTTTAACCAGAGCCGGGCTTTGGCCGCATCACTGTTATATCTGGCGACTAAAGCCCAGAAATCTTTACTGTGATCCATATACACCAGGTGTGCCAGCTCGTGTACAACGACGTAACGAGCCACCCACTGAGGAGCCATCAATAAGCGCCAGTTGAAGCTTAGTACCCCAGCAGAGTCACAACTGCCCCATTTGGCCTTAAAATTACAAATACGCACCGCGCTGCTTTGAAGCGCCATACGTTGTTGTTCAAACCGGACTTGCTGTCCAAACCAAAGTTGTGCCTGCTGCAGATAAAACTCTGTCACCAGCTTTTCTATCCACTTTGGCTGGCTTTGCGCTTTGTTACGGCTGGAGAGCTGTAACCATAAGCTGTCTCCGTCCAGACTGAACTGATTGACCGAATCCTGCACTATTTTCAGCTGTAAGATATCGTCAAATAAAGGAATTTTTAATTGCTCCAACCAACCTGCAGCAAGCGGTTGCTGCTGTTGTTCCAAGTGCTTCTCTATCCACTCTTTTTTCTGTCGGATAAGTTGCTGAATAATCTGCAGATCACAACCCGTTGGCGCACTGACCCACAACTGTCCGGCTTGAATTTTCAGTTGAATGCTGCGCCTTTTAGCAGAAAACTTTAATTGATAGGCAGGTAACTCAGAACTCACAACATCAGACTCGTCAGGATAAAGCCCTAGCTTAAAGTTTGTCGGTGGACTGAGCAAGCAGCTGTTCACGCCAAGGCTGACAAAATGCTAGTATGCAGCTCATACGCTTTAACTCTTAGTTGGACCAAAGAATCACCATGAAAATTATCTCTTTTAATATAAATGGCTTACGTGCCAGACCACACCAAATCGAAGCTTTATTGGCTAAACATTCTCCCGATTTTGTCGGTTTGCAGGAAATTAAAGTTCATGATGATGAATTCCCGCTTGAGGAAATGCAGAAGTTTGGTTATCACTTGTATTACTTTGGTCAAAAAGGCCATTACGGTGTAGCCATTCTGAGTAAGAAACCGGCGTTGTCGATGTTGTATGGTTTTCCAACAGACGCCCCTGATGCACAACGCCGTATGCTGATTGGTACTTTTGCCCTGGAAAATGGTAAAACCCTGACCTTATTAAATGGCTATTTTCCGCAAGGTGAAAACCGTAGTCACGAAACTAAATTCCCAGCCAAACAAAAGTTTTACGCTGACTTACAGCAGTATTTAGTGAATCACCATAGCCCTGAGGATTACGTGGCAGTGATTGGTGATATCAACATATCCCCGGAAGATCTGGATATCGGCATAGGGGAAGCCAATGCGAAGCGCTGGTTAAAAGAGGGGAAATGTTCATTTTTACCTGAAGAGCGCGATATGCTGGCCAGATTAAAAGGTTGGGGCCTCATCGATACCTTCCGGGCTTTGCACCCGGACGCGACAGAAAAATACAGCTGGTTTGACTACCGCTCTAAAGGTTTTGATGACAACAGAGGACTGCGGATTGATGTTGTGATGGCAACCGCACCGCTAGCCGCCTTATGCACTGAAAGTGATGTGGATTATGAGCTACGCGCTTTGGAACGCCCTTCAGACCATGCCCCTGTCTGGTCGACTTTTGATTTAAGTTAAGCTGATGCTGGCAGCGTTTTGTCTGCTACTGATAGCTGCGTTGGTGATCAACCCTAGCTTCTGGCACGATCTGCAGCAAAAAGCTGTGCCCTGGCCTGTGGCCGGGGCAAGTGTTTGTGCTTTGGCTTTGCTTTGGCAAACCGATGCAACAGTGCTGGATGCACTGTCTATCCATTTTTTGGCACTTACCAGCTTAGTGCTGGTTTTTGGTCTGCGTATAAGCACTTTGCTTTTTGTATTAGTGATAACGCTGCAATGGCTGATGAGTGATCGACCTCTTGAGCAGTGGCTATGGACTCTGACTTGCGGCTGGTTGGTGCTTGCACTGAACTACCTGATCTACCTGCTCTGTTTTCATTATCTGCAACGGCATTTATTTGTGTATTTATTTGTCTGTGCGTTTTTAAACAGCGCCTTAGGCTTGATGGTCTATATGCTGTTGCAAGCATGGTTCCATGCGGATCATTACAGCACAGAGCAGTTGTATCAGGGGTATCTGATTTTTATCCCATTGGCCGCTTTGCCCGAAGCCTTGCTCAATGGCATGGCCATGACCTTGTTAGTGATTTATAAACCCCAGTGGGTATATACCTTCTATCAGCGGATTTACTTGTCAGAGAAATAGACACTGAACACCTCCGTCCTGCTTTAGCAGAATGGATTGTCAACCATGCGAAATGGACGACTGGCTTAGAGCCAGTCGCGCAGAAAAGTCTTATCGAGTTGGCCAAAGGCTTGTTTGAGCAACAAGGCTAAATCTGCATAACGCAGTTTGTGCTGAGGGTTTTGGGTTTGTAGCCCCTGCGCCTGCATTTTCTGTCTAATTTCGCCATACCAGCTACTCAGACCCGGAGGTAATTCAGTCTGGGCTCGTTTTCCCAGCCAATACCAGCCCTGAAACGGCATAGACAAAATAAACAACATCATGGTCAAAATAAGTGGCAACTGGTCTGTACCCAGTTGATTGAACTGCACCAAAGCACCGACAACAGCCACCACAGGCAGAGTCTTTTGTGCAAAAACCGTCATCCTGATGATTTTATTTTCTGGAAAAACTGCATTTAATTGAGGTACTACAGGCCAGTCACGGCTGTACTGCAGCCCAGCTTTGAGTGTCGAAAACATAGCTGACATCGTAGGCACTCCTCTTCATTTTTAGTGCATTAACGACAAAGTCGTTGCTCCGGAGTCTACCCCCTGCATTAACTATCGTCCAGCTTTGGCAGAAACTAAAGCGAAAATCTCAGAGCCTGGAAAATATTCTTAAACACGGACTAAAAATCCTGCAATAGCCCCTCTATTTCAAACAAAGTGATCTTAAAAGTTTTACGGAGAAAGGTTCGGATTGAAGATGAAAACTATCAGTTTCCCGTCTTTGCACAACTATTTATCAATGAGGGGACTAAACAAATTTTGTGCCATTAGTATTTATGGATAAATTTCAACAACTTAACAAACTTAAACAGAACAACACACAAAGTTATCCACAGAATCTGTGGACAACCATAACAAAGAAAACATAAGGCTTTCATCGTTTTGTCATTAAAACTGACCACGACTTATCAGCTTTTCATGACAATTTTATGGCCAAACTGCAAAAAAATACCATTTCAATGGACTACCCTAATTTGGATAAGTTCCGCGATCGCCGAAAGCACGGGGAAAGACAATGGATTTACCTGTAGCAGGAAATCTTCGCCAAATTGTATTTTTTTCGCTACTATCCAACTATGCCTTATTCAATGTTTTTTGCTCATGTTCAGCCCTTTTAGTCTGTTGCACTGGCATACCAGTCTGGATCCACAACTAAAACTTCGGATCAGAAGTCCAGTTGATGCATTTAGTCATAACCGTATAGCAAGCAGTGATGCGTTGATGGCATCGGGCCTGCAAGGCGACGGGCTTTGGCTGGAATTAAGAGGCACTACCTTATACAGCCCTTTTGGCGGTTTGTTTCATCGAAAAAACCAGACAGGCCAGCATCTGCTGCTTACGCATTCAAGTGGACTTAAACTGGCGCTGGATTTTCCGCTATATTGCCAGCATAAACATGGTGTAGGTTTTCATTGGCTGGTCGGCGAACAAGCCAATGTCCAAGCAGGACAAGCACTGCTGCATTACGATAAAGCGTTACTCAGTCAGCCTGGCCAGAGCTTTGGCTTATTTTTACGTATAGTCCCTCACCCAAAAATTCAGAGTATTCATTGCCGTTCAGGTTATCATCAGGCGCTACAGGATGACTTGTTGGCTATTCAATTAGTAAGCGCTTAGGATTTATAGCTTTATGACCCGCATTTATGGCATCAAAAATTGTGACACTATTAAAAAAGCCCGTAAGTGGCTTGAACAGCAGCAACTGCCTCATCAGTACATTGACTATCGTCAGGACGGTATCAGCGCTGAACTCTTAGCAGAGTTTATGCAGCAGCTTCAGTGGCAACAATTGCTCAATACCAAAGGTACCACCTACAGAGCTTTAGCTGATGCAGACAAACAAGACATGACGGCGGAAAAAGCGGTGCAACTGATGCTGGCGCAACCTGCACTTATTAAACGACCTGTGCTGGAACACAATGGCAGTTATCACCTTGGTTTTTCAGAACAGCAGTATCAGACATTATTTGGAATTTCCGTATGAGCACAGCAGTACTCGACCTGACTAAAGATTTAATCAGCCGCCAGTCGGTTACCCCTGAAGATGCAGGCTGCCAGCAGTTGATGGCTAAGCGTCTGGAAGCTTTGGGTTTTACTATTGAGTCGATGTTTTTTGAAGATACATTAAATTTATGGGCCCGTCGGGGTCGGGGTAAACCTTTGTTTTGTTTTGCCGGTCACACCGATGTGGTGCCGACAGGTCCACTGGAGCAATGGATCAGCCCACCTTTTGAGCCTCAGATTCGCGATGGCATGCTCTACGGCCGTGGTACTGCCGATATGAAAGGCAGTCTGGCCGCTATGGTCGTCGCCACAGAGCGTTTTTTAGCAACCAATCCGGAGCTTACAGGTGATATCGCTTTTTTAATTACCAGCGACGAAGAAGGTCCTTTTATTAATGGTACCAAACGTGTGATTGAGGTGCTGGAAAGCCGTCAGGAAAAAATCAAATGGTGTTTGGTGGGTGAACCCTCCAGCACAAAGAGTTTAGGCGATGTGATTAAAAATGGCCGCCGTGGTTCTTTAACAGGTTATCTGACCGTCAAAGGAGTTCAGGGTCATGTGGCTTATCCACATCTGGTGGATAACCCTATTCATAAGGCCGCTCCTGCCTTGGCTGAATTAGCCCAGACAGTTTGGGATCAGGGCAACGCCTACTTTCCTGCCACCAGCTTTCAGATATCGAACATTCATGCCGGCACTGGTGCAACTAACGTGGTACCGGGAGATGTGCAACTGACGTTCAACTTCCGCTACAGCACTGAAGTGACAGCAGAGCAACTGCAACAACGGGTGCTGGCCATTTTAGAAAAACATGGACTGAACTACAGCATCGACTGGATCCTCAACGGTCTGCCGTTTCTGACCGACAGTGGAGAACTGGTGGCGGCTGCTGTAAGTGCGGTACAACAGGTTAAAGGTTATGCGCCGTCACTGGAGACGACGGGCGGTACATCGGATGGTCGTTTTATTGCTCCGACAGGCGCTCAGGTGCTGGAATTAGGGCCTTGTAATGGCACTATTCATAAAATCAACGAATGCGTAGCCGTGGCGGATTTAGAGCCATTAGCTGATATGTACCAACATATTTTGCAGCAACTGGTCGCCAAATGAGCTTAGCGAAGCTACTAACAGGTTTTGATGATTCGGCACTGGTGGAGCTGGAGCAGCGGCATCGCTTATTGCCAGAGGTCAAAGCCGCTTATCAGCGGATGCAACAGGCCGCTGCAGGCGATGGAATCGAATTAGCTTTAGTCTCGTCATATCGCTCTTTTGTCCAGCAGGCCCGGATTTGGACAGCAAAATACACAGGCCAGCGCCCTGTCTACAACAAAGCGCAGCAGCCAATCGATATCAGTCCGTTAGATGGCTTCGCAAAAATTGAGGCGATTTTACTCTATTCTGCTTTGCCCGGTGCCAGCCGCCATCATTGGGGTACCGATCTGGATGTTTTTGACAAAGCCGCTGTGACAGCCGATTATCAGGTGCAGTTACTGGATGCAGAGTATCAACAAGGCGGGCCTTTTTATGCGTTGGATCAGTGGTTAGGCCAACATGCTGCAAGTTTTGGATTCTTCCGGCCTTATCAACGTGATCAGGGTGGTGTGGCAAAAGAGGCCTGGCATTTAAGTTACCGTCCTTTGGCTGAAGGTTATTTAAACTCCTTTGACGAGCTTATGCTGGCTGATGCGATAGCGCAAAGTGAATTACCGGATAAAGCGCTGCTACTTGAACATATACCACTGATTTATCAGCGTTATGTGTGCAATATTTGTAAGGAATAAAAAAATGACGATGACGCTTTGGTGGACTCTTCTTATTATTTTCGGGCTTGTCCTGGCAAATTTATGGCTGATACGCCGTAATAAAAAGTCTCAGCAGGAAAAACCTATAAGAGAAATCCGGCAGAAAAAAACCGCAGAAGGTGGCGTGACCGGAACTATAGTGGCAGGCAGCGGTACGGACGGTAGCCGGATAAAACAAGTGGACACCGACCACCACCACAGTTCATCAGATGGTGGCTCTGATAGCGGTGGCAGCGGCGGCGACTAGGGCTTAACTTTTGTGATCAAAGCTGGAAAAGCCTTTTAAGAACCGTTGCAACTGATCCTTTAAGTTCGGCGGCACCCCCTGAATAATCAGCAGATCTTTGTCTATATCGTAGCGGATGCGTTCGCCCAAATGCTTCTGTTCAAAACTGATACTGACTCCACCACCAGCACCTGAAAACTTCACCAAAGTTTTTAACTCTTTGACATCCACAGGGAACTGCTCCGGTACTTCAATATTCTGCTCTGCACAGTAATCCGTAAAAGCACGGGCGTCGCTGCTGTCGATAGTGGCTGAAAGTTCCTGTAAGTGTACATCCAGGCCTTGTTTGCTTTGTTCTTCGCAGTACTCATAGACCTGCTTGCGCACTGCAGACTTTTCGCTGGCATCATAATCAGAGGCTGACAAATACTCTTCGACCGAAGCCAGCACCACTTTGCTTTGCTCTTTCGCAACCACTCCTTCGGCACAGCCTAAGAAATCGAGGAAAAAGTCAGCGACTTTACGCCCTGCCCGGCCACGGATAAACGAAATGTATTTGTTTTGCTCCGGGCTGGTTTGGTATTCCGTTAAATCAATACGGGCCGCCAGTTGCATCCGGGCTATATCCAGATGCTGATCGGTGGAGAGTAATAAGTCTGGTGTCACACTAAAGTGATCTTTGCTGCCGAGTAAAGTCACTAGCACATACTCCGTCGCCAGATACCGGTAATGACAGAGCATAAAATAGCCGGTTTCCTGAATTTGATGCTGCACCAGTTGCACCACCAATTGGCTGGTGGCCTGCTCAGCCAGTTGCAAAAAGCTGCGTTCCTGGGTTTGCCACTGCGCTAAAGGTAATGCCATTCTGTCCTGTAAATCATCAGAAAAAGTGGCATAACCTTTGGCAGGTTTGCCGTTATAGGCCAGGTGCAATTGTTCAATTAAATGCGCTACCGATTGAGAAACAGGCACCAATTCCTGACGAAACTGCGCCTGCAACTGCTCACTTTCTGTACTTTCGATAAAATTTATTGCCAGATGCAACACATCAACGGACATATCTTTTCCTGTTCTGAGCTAATTCTGCTAGTATTCCCCGCTGTTCCATTTTATTTCGAGCAGAGACCTTCATGCCTATTGTATCAAAGTATTCGACCGACCAAATTGAAAAGATCGTCAACACTCTGCTGGAGCAGTTACGCGACGAAAAAGCGACCACAGAACTGAGCCTGATGTGTTTAGGCAATACCATCAGTCATATCATTAATACCAGTGTGCCTGCTGCACAACGTCTGGATGTTGCGACCCAGTTTGGTCAGGCGTTAAAAGACGCCGTTAACAGCAAGAAACAATAACTTTATGGTGCTGGAACAAAATCTGTCATTGGTCAACAAAGTAAATCGCCTGCTAAATTGGGGTCATTGGTTTACTTTTTTTAATATCCTGCTGGCGCTGGTGATCACCGCGGCCTACTGGTGGGCTGAACCTGTTCCGCAAAGCTTTATGGGCTGGGTGTATCTGGTGACCAATTGGCTGGGTCATACCGCCTTTTTATGTTTTTTATTTTTTATTCTGACCATATTTCCTGTCACGCTTATTTTTCCATACCAACGTCATGTGCGGGGGATTGCCGCCGTTTTAGCCACTTTTGGTCTGGTCGCGCTGATCTTTGATGCTTATGTTTACCAAGCGCTTGGGTACCATATTGGCAGTGCATCCAGTGAGCAGACTATTGATTTACTGCGCCAACAAGTAGTGACCAACCTGCGCAACTTTATCCTGATCACTTCTGTGGTGGCCGCCTTACTGCTGGTCATCGAGTTGGTATTGAGTAACTTTTGCTGGAAGAAAGTGCCACGTCTGCAGGCTTCCGGCGTCGGCCAGCCCGCACTTTATTTGTTTTTAGGCTGCTTTGTCGCCAGCCATACTCTGCATATCTGGGCCGATGCTCAGCTGGAGCTGGATGTACTCAAACAAGACAATGTATTACCTTTTACTTACCCTGCTACAGCCAATACTTTTTTGGCCAAGTACAATGTACTGGATTTATCCCGCTTAAAAGAAAGCAAAGCTGAACAGTTACAACGCCCCACCAACTGGCGTGAACCTGAAGCCCTGCACTGTGTCGGTCAACAATCACAACCTGTCACTGTATTGATTTTACCGGCCTTATCTGCAGCTGATGTCGCGCTTTTGGAGCAGAAACAATTCAGGGCTCACCAGCAACACTTTGCCCCGGTTGAGACTCAAAGTGCATTACTGAACTTAGTCTATGGCAGTATGCAGCTCAATAAAGACATGATCAGCGTCTTGCAACAGGCTCCGGCCTGGATGGATCAGCTCCCTGTCGGCAACTTTAGCATCAGCGCCAGTGATGCTGAGTTTCAAAAACTACTGCCCTGGTTATCTTTAACGGAAAACTCGGCGGCAAGGGTAAAAGTAAAATTCAGTCGTGATCTTGCCGCAGAATTAGCCCTGCTGGATACAAAACAAAATACGCTAATACTGACCACACAAGCAGCAGAATCTCAGTTTGATTTGGCTCCAGCTCAGCTCTACAGCAACTGGCCTGAGTTAAATAGAATAATATCCAATACAGTGACCCAACATCTGGATCTGATCCCCACGCTGTTGGCCCAACTTGGCTGTCATAGTAACTGGCCTGGTGATAACTGGTTTAAGCCTTCGGTTTATCCAAAGCTGAATTTATTACCTCACCAGATGGTGAGTTTTAAAAAAGATAAGATGATCCTGGTTCGTGATGATGGCAGTTATGGAGTCTGGTCAGCTGGTACCTTAGTACCGCTGAATGAGAAGCTGGATATTCCGCAACTAACCGACGCATTAAAACGGGTGCAACAGCAGTAAGCTGAACTTGTTAAAAAAACCACCGCAAGGTGGTTTTTTTATTGTCGCTATTGCACACTTTTTGGCGCTTTGATTAACCGGTCTCGCTTACCCTGCAATTCCAGCTCCGCCAGATGAAACAAGTTAGTAAAAACCAACGGCGGAGCTTCACGCTGAAAGGTTTCCACAAAAGCAATTGCAGCTTCGGCAATCAATTGATTAACTTTCTGATCATACACAGAATAACCATCGTAACTATAGGGTTCTTCCAGTTGTGCCAACTGATGCTGCTTTTGTTGACGCATAAACCAGTTCAACAAAAACTCATACTCTTTGACATCCAAGAGTTCCCGACAATCTAACCCCATCAGGGTTTCTCCTTTGGTTGAGCCCACTGCTGCAAACGCGGTCGTATTTTCAAAAAAAAGCTATACAGCCTGTCAGCACACCAGGTGACGGGCTGTACTCTAAGTAAGAGTCCAAGCATGCGCCAATAGGCAAATTGCGACCAAAGCATAGCAAAAGCGGCAGCGCCTTTGTAATAGATTTGACCGTTGACCCGCACGTGCATACGCGCAAGTGCGCTGCATCTGTCCAGCTCCGGTGGCAGAGCTGCATTTAAATCCGTTAGATCCAGCCAGATAATAGGAACCCTACTTTTGAGTGCACGAAAGTAGTTAATCTCGCGCCGACACAAGGGGCAACCACCATCATAAAAAACTTCCAGTGAATTCATTTTATGCTCCTGTTAGCTCATATAGTACGGTTGCACAGAACTTCAGGATCGGTTGTCCATAAAAAACGATAGCGGCGATTGGATTAATTCGTTTTCGACCCAGAGTATGACCGGCTAAGCTCATTAAAAATTCTGCCCCCGGAGCTTTACCATGCTAAAAACTATGACGTTTGCCCTATTACATTTTACCGTCGCTTTTAGCGTCACTTATCTGCTCACTGGTGATTTGCTGGTCGGTGGTTTAGTGGCAACCATAGAACCAGCAATCAATACCATCGCTTACTTTTTTCATGAGAAAGCCTGGAGCCGTATCGCATTGCGTCAGAAACAGCATCATCAACTGCAAGCTTGAGCGCATTCACACAAGCTGCATTATTCCATCGAACAAGGTACACTAGCGCCCTTTTGATTTGTACTGCGGATTTGTTATGGCCTTAAAGGCAACCATTTTTAAAGCAAGCCTGGCTGTGGCAGATATGTCGCGCCATCATTATCAGGACTATCAGCTGACGCTTGCCCAGCATCCTTCTGAGACCACAGAGCGTATGATGTTACGTCTGCTGGCTTTTGCTTTGTGTGCCGATGAAAATTTAACCTTTGGTAAAGGTATTTCAGATGACGATGAAGCGGCCTTATATCGTCAAAATCTGACAGGCGATTATCAGCTCTGGATTGAACTGGGGTTACCCGAAGAAAAACGTTTACGTCGTGCCAGCCATAAAACAGAGCAGCTGTTACTACTGGCTTATGGTGGTACTGCTGTCGATAAATGGTACAGCTCGGAGCAAAAAGCGCTGAGTCAGTTAAAAAATCTGACGATAGTGGCGGTTTCGCCGGCGGACACCGCAGAGCTGGCTAAATTATGCGACCGTACTATGCAATTACAATGCACTATCAATGACGGCCAGATCTGGTTTGGCAACGCAGTCCAGAGCGTACAGGTCCAACTAGAGTTTATTCAACATTCAAACCCAGCTCTGCTGGCCACGGAGTAATCACATGACCCAACTCGCTTTAGGCAAACTAAACAAACTGGCGGTAAAAAAACAGGTCGAATTTGGTGTGTACCTCGATGGCTTAAGCTGGGGTGATATCTTATTGCCTAAACGTTATGTGCCTTCGGGTGCTGAAGTTGGCACTGTACTCGAAGTATTTTTGTACCTGGACTCTGAAGATCAGCTGATTGCCACCACAGAAAAACCTTATGTGATGGTCGGTCAGGTGGCACAACTTAAAGCTGTGGCAGTCACTAAGGTGGGGGCTTTTTTAAACTGGGGTCTGAAAAAAGATCTGCTAGTTCCTTTTAGCGAACAACAAATCCCGATGCAGCTGGATAAATATTATCTGGTGTACTGTTATGTCGATAAAAGTAACCGCATCGTCGCCTCAGCTAAACTGGACAGATACATAGGCAAAGACAGGCCTGACTACCAACCAGGCGATGAAGTACAGTTTTATGTCGCCTCACAAACCGATCTGGGCTACAAAGTAGTGGTCGATCATCAGCACTGGGGCTTGTTGTATAAAAATCAGGTCTTTAAACCACTGCGTATCGGCTACAAAGGCACAGCCTATGTACAGAAAGTGCGGGACGATTTACGTATAGATTTACTGCTGGATAAACCTGGTTATGAAAAAACTCAGGCTTTTACCGATGTGATTTTAGAGCGCTTAAAACACAAAGGTGGCAGCTTGCCGATATCAGATAAAAGCACGCCGGAACAAATTTACGGTGAGTTTGGTGTCAGCAAAAAAATGTTCAAACAAGCGATTGGCGCTTTGTACAAAGCGGGAAAAATAGTCATCGAAGCAGAAGCAATTCGCTTAACCCAAACACAAAGTAATTGAAGTTGCAGCTAGGCGGCAAGTGAGCGAGACCCCAGGAGCATAGTTGTCCTATGTGACTGGGGCGAGTAGCGCAGCCAACAACGCTGCAGCTTTAAGTACGAAGTGTTTAACGTAGCCATTTGATTGCATCGGCTGCAGGAAGAGCCTTAGCAAACCAATAGCCTTGTCCGGCGTCACAGCCTAATTCTTTTAGTAATTGTCGTTGTAAACTGGTCTCTATCCCCTCAGCCACAACCTTTAAATTCAATGTCTTTGCCAGAGCTATCACCGTATTGACCACCGGATTATCTTGGATCCGCGGTCTCATATTGGCGATAAAAGAACGATCAATTTTCAGCACATCCAGTTTAAATTCATTCAGATAGCTTAAACTGGAATAGCCGGTACCAAAGTCATCCAGTAGCACCTTCACTCCATGTTGGCGTAACTGCTTTAAGCACAAACGAGCCTGCTCAATATTTTCAATCAGTGCCCGCTCTGTAATTTCTATCGCAAGATAAGCCGCTGGCACCTGCGCTTCCGCCAATGTTCGGATCACAGCTGATGCAAAGTCAGGTTCAGAAAATGCCAAGCCTGACACATTGACACTGACATAAAACGGTATGCTGTGATCATGTCGCCAGACACGGATCTGCTCAATACTCTGTTTGAGCACATAGTGGTCAATTAAACCTATCAGGCCGTTTTTTTCAGCGTAAGGAATAAATTCGTCGGGTCTTATCACTCCGCGGCTTTGATGCGTCCAGCGAATAAGCGCTTCAAAACCTAAGATATCGTCAGTCTCCAGACTAATAATAGGCTGGTAATACAGCATAAAATGTTGTTTCGCCAAAGCGGCTTTGATTTCCAGACCTAATCTGAATTCATGACTTTCCTGGACCTTCATATCAGTAGAGTAAATACGATAGACTCCACGTCCATCTTGTTTCGCCTGATACATGGCTATATCAGCACGACGAATCAGCTCATCCGCTGATTGCAACTGATCCACCGAACTTGCCAGTGCTATGCCAATACTGCAGGAAGTCAACAGCATATGTTCACCGACCAGCACAGGCTGTTGCAGCGCCTGAATAATGCGCTGAGCGACATCAGTCACATCCGTAAGACCTGCAACATCTTCCAGCACTACAGCAAACTCATCACCACCTAAACGAGCAAGCGTATCCGTCTGTCGCATACAGAGTTTAAGCACGCGTCCGACCTGCACCAGAAAGGCGTCCCCCACCTGATGGCCCAGGGTATCATTGACTGTTTTAAAACGATCGAGATCCAGATACATCACAGCTAAATGATTCGTAGGGAAACGCTGCATACGCTTAAAAGCCTGACCTATTCTGTCCATTAATAAGCTGCGATTTGGTAAAGCAGTCAAAGCATCATGCAAAGCTTGATGCTGCAAACGTTTTTCGGAAAATACCCGCTCCAGTGCATTAGAAATATGCTGAGAGACAAAAATCATCAATTCAAGATCTCGTTCGCTGTATTGGATATGGGCAATATAGCTTTGTACCACCACCACACCACGCACTGTGTCGCTGGATTGAAAAGGCACCCCCAACCAGGACTCCGGCTCAGCACCATAAGCATTCACATCATAGGCCTGCTCAAATGCAGCAATGTCTTTGCGCATAATCAACAAAGGTTCATTGGAGCGAAATACATGACCTGTCAGGCTGTGCTTTAATAAATCACTGCCATACACCTGGTTCGGATCCATTTCATCTTCAGTATCGGCAAAGTACGGAAACTGCAAGGTCTGCGTTTCCTCGTCAAACAGCGCAATAAAGAAATTAGGCGCATAAATCAGCGAATTAACAATTTGATGGAGTCGCTTGTAGAAACTGGAGAAATCGTTGGCAAAATAGGAGAAAGAGGCAATTTCGTACAAAGCCTTTTGCAGTCGCTCGGCATATTCAAGTTTACTGACTGAGGATTCAAGAGTGTCCAGCATCTGCGATTTTCGAAGTTTACTGGCCAGAATAGAAGCCACGACTTCCAATATATGCTGATGTTCTGTGCTGAAATAGTTTGCATGAGAGTGTTCGCAGTCAATGACACCCAACAGCTCTTTACCATCCAGAATAGGCACAACCAGTTCCGATAAACTTGGCACTAAATCAGCCAGATAATGCGGATCATTTCTGGTATCAGAAACCAGCACTGATTGTTTTATATTTGCAGCATGCCCAACTAATCCATCCCCAACTTTCAGTTCAGCAATGCCTAAATGTGAGGGTAAGTCACGAGTGCCGGATGCAGCCTTACGTACCAATGTTTCTCCATCAGCAGCCAGTATAAAAATAGCACAATCGACAAAACCTAAACCCGCCACCACGTGCTTTGCAGCATAATTAAGGATATCATCCGCGCCCGTCAACTCATGCAAATCAATTGCAAACTGATTAATTAACCTTAATCGGGCGTTCTCTTGTTGCAATAACTGGAGCTGGGCTTGAAGCGCACTGGTATCAGTTTGGGGCTGTGAAGTGATCACGGTCGTCATACAGACTCTACTACATTAATCCGTAGAAAGTTATAAACGACCGTGTTTCATTAAGCAACGAAAAGTTAGATTTTGTTCCTGTTCAATGGTTTGGTAAAGACCAAATGCACAGCACTGGTCGCTCTTTCCAAAAAACCACCTTCGCAGTAACACAGATAAAAATGCCAAAGCCGGATAAACTCATCGTCATAGCCAAGCTGATGCAATTTATCCCGTGACGCCATAAAGTTCTGACACCAATGCTGTAAAGTCCGGGCATAGTCCAAGCCTATATCCTGCACCTGGCGCAATACTAAATCTGTATAGTTAGCGACGGCGTTACTCATACGCTGAATAGAGGGCAAGCAACCACCAGGGAAAATATAACGTTTGATAAAATCAACTTCTTTGACATAGTGGCTATAACGTTGATCCGCTATGGTAATAGCCTGCAATACCATCAAACCATCATCTTTGAGTAAGCTTGAGCATTTCGCGAAGTATTGATCGAGAAAGTCATCACCGACGGCTTCAATCATTTCAATAGAAACCAGCTTGTCATAAGTTCCTGTTAAATCCCGGTAATCCTGAAACAACAAAGTGATTTGTGATTCCAGACCAGCTTCACGGATTTTTTCAGCTGCATAATCATGTTGCTCGCGTGAAATAGTGGTAGTGGTGACTTTACAACCATAATTACGGGCGGCAAAAATAGCCATACTGCCCCAGCCCGTACCTATTTCAATCAGATGATCGGTCGGTTTTAGCTGTAGCTTGTCACAAATGGATTTCAGTTTGTTGACTTGCGCTTGTTCCAGAGTACTGTCTTCCGTTTCATACACAGCACTGGAGTACATCATGCTGGGGTCTAAAAACAGCTGGTACATGTCATTGCCCAGATCATAATGAGCCGCGATATTTTTCCGTGACTGCTCTTTAGTATTGCGGTTACGCCAATCCAACAGCTTTAACGCAGGTTTGCTTAACCTGGCCCAGGCAGATTCCAACTTATCCAAAAGAGCCGAGTTACGAGCTAACAACTGCACTAATAAAGTTAAGTTATCACAACGCCACTGTCCTAAAATGTAAGACTCGCCTGCCCCAACAGAGCCTGCAAACACCATTTTTTGATAAAAATCAGGATCCACTACGGTAAGTGTGCATTGCATTTCACCCTTGCTATCGCCTAACAGGGTTTTTTCCTGGCCTTCAACTAATAAGATTGCGCCGTACAAAAGTTGGCTTAAATGATTTAGCACCAACTTACGGCAGGTTTTATCAAACCAACTCAGATTTTGAAAAGGACATTGTTCGGTGATCGAAACCGTCATCTTGCTGTTTCCTTTGACTTAGGGTGGCCATATACAGGCACTGCTTTGAGTAGCAGTTTTAATGCATGCCAATAAATTCGTGTCATCACTTGTACGTTTTGCCATGGACGACGGATCAATAAAGCTTTTAGTGCTGTCTGAGTAAAAGGCTGAGACAACAGATGAAACCAGGCACTGAATACCTTTTGCTCATCTTTATAATTAGTGATAGCTAATTCTAGTTTTTCTGAATTAGCAAGCACTGTCCAGTGATATTGCATATCCATAGGATTAAAGGGCGACACATGAAAAGCCTTGTCATGCTGATACTGCGATTTCTCTGAGCTTTGCACTGGGACCAGATAATAATGGCGTTCATTCCAGGGCGTATTACTCACCTCGGCTAATAACGCAACTAACTGTTGTGTATCATCAAAACAGTAATACAAGGTCAGCGGACTAAAGTAATAGCCCCAATTCGCCAGTGGGCTCATCATACAAACTTTACTGATAGTGTAAGTACAACCTAAGCTCTGCACTTTGAGCCGGACCGCCTGAGCCAAATCCTCAGGTCCGGACAAATAATCAGAACGTCGATAGCTGCATGCAGCAAAACGAGCAGTTGACCATAACCAGCCCTTCGCCGGTATACTGCTGAGCTCATCCAGATCCAGCCAGAAATAATGCACCCGATAGTCAAAGCCGTGTACTTTCGGCAGATAACGTTTATGCCCTACTTCTCCTGTTAATAACGCATGGCCTGATGGGATCAAAACTCCACTCCCATGGCTCTGGCTATATCAACAGCACTTCGCGCACCATCTTCATGGAAACCGTTATACCAATAGGCCCCACAGAACCAACTATGATTGACACCATTGATTTCACCACGGCGCTGCTGCGCAGCAATAGTACAATGATTAAACACAGGATGAGCGTATTGAAAACGTTTTAAAATCTTGCTCTGCTCAATAGCATTGCTGTGATTCAGCGTTACCACAAAAGTGACAGGCGCTTCGATGCCCTGCAGAATATTCATGTTGTAACTCAAAGTCGCATGACTGGAAGCAGCATCTGTCAGATGGTAGTTCCATGCCGCCCAGGCTGCTTTACGTTGAGGTAAAATACGATCGTCTGTGTGTAAAATCACTTCGTTGTTCTGATAAGCAATGCCGCCTAAAACTTGCCGTTCGGCGTCGCTGGCATCCTGAAGCAGAGCTAAAGCTTGATCGCTATGACAGGCAAATACCACCTGATCAAAGCGCTCAACACGACCGTCAATAAACTCTAGCGTAACACCTTCGGCATCACGATTTACCGCTTTTACCGGGCTATTCAGTTTGAGCTGCGCGGGGTTGAGTGTATTTAACAAAGCCCGTACATATTGCCGTGAACCGCCTTTAATCACCGACCATTGCGGGCGCTCAGTCACATTCAGCAAACCATGGTTTTTAAAAAACTGCAGAAAAAAACGCAGTGGGAAAGAAGGCATATCCGCCAAACCAGAGGACCAAATCGCCGCCCCCATAGGCAATAAATAGTCATTGCGAAGTGCTTTGCCTAAGTTATGTTTGGCCAAGAACTCGTCAATCAATAAATCCAGATCCGGATGATTTTGCTCCAACAACGCTTTACCCAGCTTATTAAATTTGACGATATCCAACAGCATACGCCAGAACGAAGGCCGAAACAGATTACGACGCTGCGCAAATAAAGTTGAAAAGGTGTGGCCGTTGTATTCCAGACCTGTATCAGCTTTTTTCACCGAAAAACTCATTTGGGTGTGCTGAGATTCCACCTTAAGCTCGGCTAAGAACTTGTTAAACAATGGATAAGTCCAGTTGTTGAAGACGATAAAACCTGTGTCGATGGCGTAGTCTTTACCTTCAACATTCACATCTACTGTCGCAGTGTGGCCACCCAGATAGGAGCCCGCTTCAAATAAAGTAACTTCATGTTGGCGCTGTAATAAATACCAGCTCATCATGCCGGAGATCCCACCGCCTATTACTGCTATCTTCATTTATGTGTCCTTTGCCATTTTTTTTTTAATTTTTTTAGTAACCCAGCCCAGTAGCGGTATATGCTCCAGCACCATTTCGTTTAAATCGTAATAATCTCTGTGATAGGCAATTTTACCTTCGCTATTCCAGTGCACGACAGAGCAGCCATGCACTGAAATTGGCTTCCCATTACCTATAGCGTCATGAGTAAACGTCATCACCCAACTCAGACACCCCTGAGCCTGATTAGCAATTTGTGAGGTCGCAACAAAATGACAACTGCTTAAGCGTGCATAAGCATGAGAGAAATACTGCTGTAATTGATCAAGGCCGCGCATATGATGCACCGGGTCGATAAACTCGACATTATTGGCATAAAGTTCAGCGAGAGAGTCTAAGTTATTTTGACTTAAGTTATTGTAAAAATTTAAAAAACGTTCCAGCCGTTCTGTCGTGTTTGTCTCATTCATAATCCACTTCATCCTGCGGTTTTTTAACAGTATGGAATAACTCTAAGGTTCTCAATCGGGCTTTGCTGTGATCCACCACAGGTTTAACGTACTCACTCCACATCGGCAAAGGATGTGGCCAATGGATTTGCTTTTTGGGTACATCAGCAAGTTCCGGCAACATACGTTTTATAAATACGCCGTCCGGGTCAAAACGTTCACTTTGAGTCACTGGATTAAAAATACGAAAATAAGGGGCGGCATCTGTTCCTGTTGAGGCCGCCCATTGCCAGCCACCGTTATTGGCAGCAAAGTCACCATCAATCAGCTTCGACATGAAATACTGCTCGCCCCAACGCCAATCAATATGCAGATCTTTGACCAAAAAACTGGCCACTATCATACGCAGCCTGTTATGCATCCAACCGGTTTGATTCAACTGGCGCATAGCCGCATCGACTATAGGATAACCCGTTTTACCCTCGCACCAGGCCTGAAATAGCGCGGAGTTATTCGGCCAGACAATACCATCTGTGTCTTTTTGAAAGGCCTTGTGCTTAATCAGCTCTGGAAAAGCCATCAGAATATGCTGATAAAAATCCCGCCATACCAGCTCAGAGAGCCAGACGGCTGCACCAGATTTTTCTTTATCCCAGTCCTGAGCGGCTTCAAGTTGCAGACGATTGATGCATTGCTGTGCCGAAATCACCCCTATCGCCAGATATGCCGATAAAGAAGAGGTGCCAGCTAAAGCGGGAAAGTCGCGTTCAGTTTGATAAAACGCTACTTTGTCCCGGCAAAATTGCCGCATCTGTTCAAGTGCATGCAATTCATCCACGGCATAAGCGGCTGAACTGCCATCCCCTTGCTTCATCAAAGGCAATTCAGGCAGCTGCAGTTTTATGTCTGGCATCACTTTAGGCTTAGGGAAACAGTGCACACCGACTTCACGTAAGCGCGCTAACCAGGTTTTCTTAAAAGGCGTAAAAATCTGATAAATGCCGCCCGTCTTGCTCAGAATTGACCCTGGTGGCATCACTGCTTTGCGGTCAAACCAAAAACAGGCTTTACCGGCATTCGTGAAAGTCTCACTGACCTTGCGATCACGTACGCGCTCACGCAGCTCGTACTCAGTGTGGCCGTACAAGATTTCTGCTCCAGCCTTGATTAATTGCTGCATCAGCTCTGGCACAGCGGAGTAATCACTGCCCTCAATCGCCACTAAAGGAATATTCAAAGCAGCAAGCTCTGTTTGTAGCTGTACCACACGGCGGCGAATGAAATCTTGTTTGACCGGCGCCATAAAGTGCTGCTGCCAGCTATCTGGCGTAGCAATAAAAAGTGCAACTACAGGCAAACCTGACTGACAGGCCTCGAATAAAGCCTGGTTGTCATAAAGACGCAAATCATTACGCAGCCAGACTAAAGAAAATGCTTTGTTACTCATCAGGCGCGTAACCCCAGCTCATCGGGGAATGGCTGCAGGTACTGCTGTGCGGCCAGATACTGATGTGGATGCTGAGCCAAATGGTGGCGTAGCAAAGTTAAAGGCGCCAATAAAGGCAAATGCCCCTGACGGTATTTATGAATAAGGGCCAAAAGCTCTTGTTTGGCAGCGCTTGTCAGCATCTTTTTAAAGAAGCCCTGCAAATGCATCAGGACATTCGCCTGCTGCTTTCGGGTAGCCTGTTGTTTTAAGGCCTGCATTAAATCCAGTAAATAACGCTGTGCCAATTCATCAGGAGCAAACAACCTGGCTTGAGCCACTAAGCGGCCTAATTCCCGGTAGGCTGTTGGACTATGCGCCATCACCAAAAACTTATAACGACTGTGAAAAGCCACCAACTTGCCTACAGTAAAACCCGATTGCAACATCTGCTGATAGTCATGGCAAGCAAAAATCCGGGTGACGAAATTTTCCCGCAGGTTGGCGTCAAGTAAACGGCCATCCTCTTCTACAGGTAACCAGGGGTAGGTATGCATCAATTGCTGGGTAAAAACCCCTACTCCTACTTTGCCTAACTGATGACCATTTTGATCATTTAACCTTACCCGCTCCATACCACAGCTGGGTGATTTGGCGCATACAATATAACCAGACAAGTGCCGCAATTCCGGCAATAGTTTTTGGCTAAATTGCAACATAGCTTCTGTATGGTCAATGCTGCTATCTTTGCTGTTGACCAATCGCACTTGCTGCTCGGCATTGAGCTGCAGGCGAATGGCAGCGCGCGGCACACCTAATCCTATCGCCTGCTCTGGACAGACAGGAACATAAGAAACAAAAGGAGCAAGGGTGCTGTTACAGAATTCAGATGCTTTATGGCCGGCATCAAACCGCACTTTTTGACCAAGCACACAAGCGCTGACACCGATTTGGATACTCATATTTATACTCACAGAAAAAATCACGGAGATGACTAGAATTGTTTACAGATCAGCAGGTTCATTGGATCACTGCAAGGAAAATATTTTGTAGCATCGATAACAACATCTGCACAAAAAAAAGCTGCATCCCAAAGGCGCAGCTTTTTAAGTTTACAGCTCAGTAGTATTTAGTAAGAGTAACTTAAAGTAACCCCACTAAAGGCCGCATAGGCTTTTATACCGACATGCCAGGTACCGGCTTGTGGATTACTAATAGTACATTGCTCGGTATTACCATTCAGATAAGGACGACAATTGTACTGACTCTCTGTCGGCTGACTGTTGTAACGCACGTACAGATCTGCATCACCAGTCCCACCTGACATAGTAAAGGTTAAGCTACTGACACCAGAAGGGATCACGTAAGAGCCACGTAACCAGGTCCCAGTGCTGGCGGAAAGATTAGGGAAGGTTTCACCCCCTGTTGGAGGAGGATTCCCACCACCGCCACCGCCACTACAACCATTGGCCGTCAGATAATCCACCGCGGCTTTGGCTTGAACTATACCAAAACCAAAAGAGTTGTCGCGTCCTGCTGTGCCTCTGTCCTGTGCTGTCGCCTGCAAGGCGCTGCGAATTTGTGCTGCTGTACATTGAGGATGGTTACTCCAGACAAGCGCAGCAACACCAGCTACATGAGGTGAAGCCATAGACGTACCGCTAATGCTATTGTAGCCACCGTTATTCCAGGTTGAATTCACGGCAACACCAGGGCCTGCTAATTCTACCTGAGCGTTACGCTGAGAAAAGCTCGCCAGATTACGATTCGAATCTACTGCAGCCACCGAAACCACTGCATTGTAAGAAGCAGGATAAGACAAGCTGGTATTGCCGGCGTTACCCGCCGCAGCAATTAACAACATTCCACTGTTGTAAAAATTGGTCATTGCGGTTTGTTCGGTCTGACTGGAACTACCGCCGCCTAAACTCATGTTCACCACTTTGGCACCAGCATCTTTACAGGACTGAATGCCATCAATCAAATCAGAAGCGTAGGTCCAGTTTCCTGCATCATTAAAAATTTTAACTATATGCACGTCAGCCTGCGCTGAAGGCAAAACCCCTATCACACCATCATTGTTGTTCAGAGCCACCATAGTACCGGCGACATGAGTACCATGGCCATTACCGTCCGATGACCAACTGCCGTGGCCGGAAAAAGCAAAACCGCTAACGCCAGAATTAGGTAAATCCGGATGGCTTAGAGTGTAGCCGGTATCAATGACACAGACTTTGGTATTCGCAGCATTGGCATCGCTGACCAGATTAGCCTGCACCATAGGAATACCATAAGGAGTACTTTGGGCCATAGGCGTGATCACGTCAAACAGATAACGTTTCTGGTCAACCTCGATGTACTCCACTTCAGGATCAGACACCATAGCTTTAAGCTGACGTGGATTTAATTCCAGCACACTGGATTTGACTGAACTTAAATGTTTAATCACTTTGCTTTTATATTTACGAGCAAAGGTTTCCGCTTTTTGCACAGAGAAGGCAGGAGTAGCTTGAGTCGCATTTTGTAGACTTCCTACACCGCCGTTTTTGTATTTCACAATGTAACGGGTAGTACTGTCATCACTAGGATCGATGACCGCGACATCTGCTGCAGTGATCAAAACGGGTTGATCCACTGCCGCAGCAACAGCGACTGAGGTTAAGGATAAAGCAAAACAACCAGCAGTTCCCAGTAACAGTACTTTGTTTCTATTTTTCATATATGTACCTTGGTAAAAATTTTGAAGTCCATGATGTGAAGTTGCATCCTGCGGCTCAAAACTTAGCAAGGCATCGAAACAATTCCTTACATTACAATTATATTTTTATTATATTTTCTTTACATTTAATCACTTAAGTTCAAACTCGTGATTTTATGTAATCATCTGGACAGAACACCAAAACAGCAGAGAAAAGAGCGCCTTAAAGCTTTGATTGAGTAACCATACTTTGAATCCACAGCTTTTTAAGCAAATAAAAAAGGAGTGTCCTTGAGGAACACTCCTTTTTCTACGATAGAGAGAAGGTATTACTTTTTGGCAGTACCGACTTCGACTCTGCTCTTCAACTTCTGGCCTGGTCTGAAGGTCACCACACAACGGGCAGAGATAGGAATATCTTCACCTGTTTTTGGGTTCCGGCCTGGCCGTTGGTTTTTTACTCGCAGGTCAAAATTACCAAAACCCGACAGTTTTACCTGGTCGCCTGCTTCCAAAGCAATGCGGATCTCTTCAAAAAAAGATTCGACAATTAATTTTGCATCGCGCTTGCTGATGCCAAATTTGGTAAATAAACGTTCTGCTAAATCGGCTTTGGTAAGCGCCATTCTTAATCCCTCAACGTTGCGTTGAACTCTTTGCTTAGCACCTCAACCACAGAAGAGATAACCTGTTGGATATCTTTATCTTCAAGCGTCCGCGCCTTGTCCTGCAAGGTTAAAGCTATAGCCAATGACTTATGGCCTTGTGCAACACCCTGCCCTGTGTAAACGTCAAACAATTTTAGGTCAACTAATTGATTTCCGCCAACTTTTCTAATAGTAGCAAGGATATCTGAAAAACGCACATCAGATTTCACAACAATAGCTAAATCGCGGCGGTTTGCTGGGTATTTTGAAGTTTCCTGAGCTAAAACAATGTGTTTATCACCAAATGCTTCCAGCTCGATTTCAAATAAAAAGGCTTTGCCTTTAATACCCAGTTTACGCTCAGCTTCCGGATGCAAGGCACCAAGCACACCTACAGCTTTACCATCCCGGTTTAACTGGGCAGTCTGACCCGGATGTAAGGCGCTGTGTTCACCTTTGCTGAAAGTAAAACACTCGGCAGCTGAAGTGCAGCTTAACAGCGCTTCCACATCACCTTTTACATCATAAAAATCAACGGCCCGCTCTGCGATAGTCCAGTGCTCGTTGCCATAACTTCCAACAATCACGCCACCTAATACCGGCACTTGACGTACACCACCTTCAGAGTTCGCATCAGGGATAAACTTCAGGCCATATTCGAATAAACGAATGCGGTTTTGCTGACGGTTCTGGTTGTATTGCACAGCCTGCAACAAACCAGGCCACAAGTTTAACCGCATCGCCGACATATCCACCGAAATTGGGTTTGGTAACACCAAAGCTGCCTGAGCCGGGAATAAGGTTTCCTGCACTTTTGGGTCAACAAAACTATAAGTAATAGCTTCCTGATAACCACGAGCGACCAGCAAATCACGTAAGCTATGCACAGAAATACGACTTTCCTGATGTTTGCTCATCGCAAGCGCAGCTTGTGGCGCTACATTAGGAATATTGTTGTAGCCATAGACCCGCGCTACTTCTTCGATTAGATCTTCAGGAATAGAGATATCAAAACGGTAGCTGGGTACTGTTACCTGCCACTGGTCACCAGACACTTTGACCTGCATACCTAAACGCTGGAAAATTTCAGTGACAGTTTCTGTCGCAATAGAAATACCTAAAATACGATCCAGCTTAGTGCGGGTTAACACAATTTGAGCTGCTTTTGGCACGTGCGCTTCTGATACAGCTTCCACCACAGGGCCAGCTTCACCACCGACAATAGCTAACAGCAATGCCGTCGCTCTTTCCATTGCAGTGCGTTGTAGCTCTGGGTCGACACCACGCTCGTAGCGGTGAGATGCATCGGTGTGCAAACCATATTGACGGGCAATACCAGCCATTTCAACCGGCGAGAAAAATGCGCTTTCAAGGAAAATGTCTTTACTGTCCTGGGTGACACCACTGTGCAGGCCACCGAAAATACCGGCCATGGCCAAGGCTTTTTGGCTGTCTGCTATCACCAGTGTATTGGCTTTTAAGGTCACTTCATTGTTGTCGAGCAGAACCAGCTTTTCGCCTTCTTTGGCCATACGCACATCAATATCACCTTCGATTTTTGCCAAATCAAAAGCGTGCATTGGATGACCCAATTCCAGCAATACATAGTTGGTCACATCCACCACAGCATCAATAGAACGGATACCAGAGCGGCGTAACTTTTCTACCATCCACAAAGGCGTTACAGCAGCTGTATTGATGTTGCGAATAACACGGCCTAAGTAACGTGGACAAGCTTTTGGTGCCGACAACTGAATGCCTTTGCTATCGGCTATTGTCGCTACAACAGGGGAATTTTCTGGCTGACAGACATCCAGATTATTCAATACACCCACTTCGCGGGCTAAACCTTTTAAACCCAAACAATCAGCACGGTTTGGCGTTAAATCCACTTCAATGGCGTTGTCGTCTAAGGTCAGATACTGACGAATATTTTGACCCAGCGGCGCATCAGCTGGCAGTTCAATAATACCCTCTGAACTTTCAGCCATGCCCAGCTCAGATAAAGAGCAAAGCATGCCGTTAGAGGGCTGGCCACGTAACTTGGCTGCTTTAATTTTGAAATCGCCAGGCAATACAGCGCCAACTGTAGCCACTGCTACTTTTAAGCCCTGACGGCAGTTGGCTGCACCACAAACGATATCTAACAGCTCGCCTGTGCCAATATCCACTTTAGTGACTTGTAATTTATCGGCTTCAGGATGACGGCTACATTCCACCACATGACCCACTACAACACCGCTAAACTCACCAGCCACAGGCTCAATGCCGTCTACTTCCAGACCGACCATCGAAATTTGTTCTGCTAACTCATTGGTCGATAACTGCGGGTTGACCCACTCACGTAACCAGGATTCACTGAATTTCATTATCTGCTCCCGCTTATCTGAATTGCTTTAGAAAACGCAGATCGTTTTCGAAGAATGAACGAAGGTCTGTGACGCCATAACGCAACATGGTCAGACGCTCAACGCCCATACCAAAAGCAAAACCGCTATAGACTTCAGGGTCTATGCCAACAGAACGTAATACATTAGGGTGCACCATACCGCAACCTAATACTTCCAGCCATTTACCGTTTTTACCCATCACGTCCACCTCAGCAGATGGCTCAGTAAAAGGGAAAAAAGACGGACGGAAACGGATTTGCAGATCTTCTTCAAAATAGTTATTTAAAAAATCGTGCAAAATCCCTTTCAGCTCAGTAAAGCTGACGTTTTTATCGACCATCAATCCTTCCACCTGATGGAACATTGGCGTATGGGTTTGATCGTAGTCATTACGATACACACGGCCAGGGGAGATGATGCGCAGTGGCGGTTGTTCTGTTTCCATAGTACGGATTTGCACACCAGAGGTCTGAGTACGCAGCATCAGCTTAGGATTAAAGTAAAAGGTGTCGTGATCGGCACGGGCCGGGTGATGCGCCGGAATATTCAATGCATCAAAATTATGGAAATCATCTTCGATTTCCGGGCCATGTTTGACTTCAAAGCCTAATTCACCAAAAAAGCTTTCAATGCGGCGAATGGTCCGGGTGACGGGGTGCAGACCACCGGCTTCTAAAGTACGGCCAGGCAAAGTCACATCAATCTGTTCTTTGGACAGTTTTTCTGCCAGCTCAGCCTGTTGCATCTGATCACGTTTAGTGTTTAATGCGTCCTGTACTTGCTGTTTTAAGTCATTGATCTGTTGACCTGCAGTTTTGCGGGTTTCCGGATCCATGGCACCTAAAGACTTCAGCAACTCGGTAATGCTGCCTTTTTTGCCCATAAAGGCCACACGCACCTCTTCCAGTGCGTTGATATCGTTCGCTACAGCGACTGCCTGTAAGGCTTCTTCTAAAATGGCGGTTAAGTTCATCGCTATCCTCAGACCAGCGTTAATCCCCTCGGCACCTGAAGCGGCAGCTTTGTCGGCTGCAGCATCACTAACTTCGGGGTGATAAGTCGTATAAAAAGGTGGCAATAATACACCAGATTTACGCTCAGAGCTTGCGTAAAATAAGGCTTTTTTTCTGTTTGAGCAGCAAAGAACAGCTGAAAATCAGTGAGATAAGCTCAGCATATCTTTGACAAAAGGAATGGTCAGCTTGCGCTGATGCACTATCGAGGCTTTATCCAGTAAATCGAGAATTTGCACCAGTTCGCGGATATCACGTTGCTGACGATTCAGTAAAAACCGCGCCACTTCATCCGGTAGTTCCATGCCGCGTAAACGGGCTTTTTGTTGCAACAGTTTTTGTTTATCTTCATCAGCCAATAACCTCAGCTGAAAACTGGTGCAGGCCTGCAAACGAGAGACTAAATCCGGCAAGGTAATACCCAGTTCAGTCGGTGCCTGATCGGCGACAATAATCAAAGCTTTACCTTGCTCTGTCATGCGGTTGTATAAATCAAACACCGCCACCTGCCAACTGACATCGCCAGCTATGGCCTGAATATTATCCAGACAGACCAGATCCAGTTCTTCCAGTTGATCCAATATTCGTGGGCTCCAGGCCTTAAAATCCTCCAGACTCAACAGCTGACTGGTCAAGCCCAGTTCCTGCGCCTGCACACAAGCGGCGTACAATAAATGCGATTTGCCACTGCCGCTGGCGCCAAATAAATACAAAGGCAGCCGATGTTCAGAGGGCGTGGTTAGAAAATGCTTAATATAACCAACTACAGGGCTGGTTTCAGCCCCATAGAAGGTATCAAGAGTTTCATCCTCTGGCAGTGTGACTGCCAGCGTGTATTGCACCGGCGTCATTAGTTTGGAATATACCTGTAACGCAGTACGGCAGACTCTGTCCCCGTTGGCGCAGCAGCAGGCTCTGTTGCCATTTCAGCCGCCATTTCTGCAAAAAGTTCATCTGTAACTTCTGCAGTTTCGGTACCTGCCATTGCTATACCATTAGTGACAGCGCCGGTTTGGTCTGTACTTTGCAACGACTGTAAACGACGTTCCAGTGACAGAGAATTAATAAAAGCGCTACGGTCAGCTGCCAGTTGCACTTTAAATTTGAGTAAATCGGCTTTGCGCTCTTTGACTGTCACTTGTTTGACTGACAACATAGTACTAAGCATTTGTTGTACTTTGACCTGATCGACAAAATTAGTCAGTCCTTCAATATCCAATTCCAGCTCAGTCTGGTCTTGTTGGCTGCCAAGCTGCACCGCAAATTTGCTGGCCAGTTGTGTGGTCAGGCCAGTCAGAAACTGTGCAGCTAATTCCTGCTGGGAGTTGGCCAGCAGTTCATTGCTGATTAACTGCTCTTGTTCATACCCTTGCCAGGTGAGTCGGTATTGACCAGTGACAGGCTGGTCAAAAAGCAAAATTAAGCTTTGATCGGCGTTAAAGGGTAAACTGGCTTGTTCAATCAATAACCAATTGCCAGCCCACACCTCATCCTGCGACAAGGTTGGCACATAACTGTCATTTGCAGTGGGTAGCTCCAGAGGCAAACCTATAACCTTGGCCTGCTGTTGCAACTGAGTCAATACAGGATGGGCCGCACCTTGCATAAAGGTTCGACTTTCAGCAGTTTGTTCGACCAGCCACAGCACTATCGCAGGTCGTCTGGCGCCCCAAATAGCGATCTGATGCTGACTCAGCAACTGCTGCACTTTTTGCTCGTCCAGCCCTACTTTTAACGCTGGCCCCTGCTCTGAACTAACAGCTGCAAAGGTCTTAATATAATTACCGGCATTTTTCAGTTCAGCTTTGATGGCAGATTGCTCAACTACAGCCGGGTTGACTGCGACTTTCACCAACACCTGCGCCAATGCCTGTTGCTGCCAAAGACTTTGGCTTTGACCTGCAGGAACCACCGCCTGATACAAGTCCGTCAGTTGTTTTGCTTGTGCAGCACTGGCAGCTAAGATAAAACTTAGCGCCGCAATAAGTAATCGCATCTTTAGCCCTTAACCCGCCAGCACAGGGAAAATTCCCTTTATGCCTAAACTAATAAATTCAATGGCAATAGCCGCCAGAATAAGTCCCATCACACGGGTAATAATATTCATGCCGGTTTGCCCTAATCTATTGGCTATTTTACCTGATAAGCGCATCAGGATCGCCAGAAGAATGCCAACAAGTAAAATTTCTGCCGAAATAATTAAATAATGCAACCAGCCTTCAGCTCTGTTGGCATACAAAATAACTGAACTAATGGCTCCTGGTCCTGCCAGCATAGGCATAGCCAGCGGCACCACCGCAATAGAAGATTTCTGAGTTGCCTCTAACCGCTCCGCTTCGGTACTTTTTGCGCCGCTGGTTTGAGCATTTAACATCGAAATCGCCATCAACAAAATTAAAATACCACCACCGACCCGGAACGAATTGACTGAAATACCAAAGAAACTAAGAATAAACTCACCAAAAAATAGTGTCACCAGCAAAATCACACTGGCGGCTTTGGCTGCGGTGATTGCCACTTGCTTTTTGTCCTGCTCACTGTGATCAGCAGTGAGCGATAAGTACATAGGCAAAGCTCCCAACGGATTTAAGATCGCAATGATACCGATAAAAATCTTCAGATAATCCTGCACATCCAGCATCTGCTGTCCTTGATTCTCTTATTAAAGTGAGGCTAATCATAGCCTTATTTCAACTCTGCTGCAGCGTTTTCCATCACTGCGCCATATGACACAACTAATTTTATAAAAATGCAAAAAACCACCCGTAGGTGGTTTTTCTATACGACAACAACACTACTCCAATGAAGGGACACCGAGTCAGACAAAAGCTGTTACAGCTCTATGTTGCCTTTCTTAATAATCTTCACTAAAGCCTGATGCAAGGCGCTGACTTGCTCCGCAGACAAGACTTTTCCTTCACTGTCACGCCAGCTTATAAGGGTTCCAACTTCAGCTTTAGTTAACACCACCTGATAATCGCCCTCGGTTAAAGGCACATCGATAGTCTCTTCGTCACTCCACAATGAATCCCAAAAACCTGTTTCAGGCTGGCTGTAGGTGAGGAAAAAACTGTATTTGGTTCGATCCAGATCGTTAACCACAAAACCGTTTTGCTCAAACAACAATTCCAACTGTACCCAGGCTGTGTCTAAAGACTGACCTGTGATCATGGCGGCATCGCCTTGTGCATCAAAACCTGTGGTCAGGGTGACTTGACGGGACTGAGCTTTTTTCAGATTAATCTGAACCAATTCGACAGTAGCAACTTTGTCTACCAAACGGTTCAGGAAATACACTTCTTCACGCTTTTCCGCTATGGCAGATAGCTTGGTATCGTTTTCAATAAAACGATGCTCCAGCAACTGCACTCTGACCCCAACAGTGCGACGATGTGGCTTAGGTTCAAATACGATCAGAAAACGGCTTTGTTCCTTTTCGACCATGTCTTTCCACAGCCAAAAACCTTCTTCTTCAAAACGACTCACCCAGCCGGTTTCAAATACCAAACCTTCCTGGTCTTTTTGTGTGATCTCTATTTGCTTTTCTTTACCAAAATCCAGCACATTTTTCGTCAGGTAAGGCAACAATTCACCTGTGAACTCTGAACGCTCAAACCAAATCCGGGCTTCTTTTTCTTCTTCTTCCACCCTGCTATTGGTTGCCAGAGCTAACACCTGCATTGGCGATTTCAATTCAACTTCAGTCACAGGTGCGTTAGGAGCTGGTGGAATATCATACTGTGCAGGTTTTTTCGCTGCTGTTAATCCGGCGGGCACTTTTAGTTCAGCGACAGGCTTTGCCTCAACCGCGCTTTGTTCTGTCACTTCTTCAGGGAACAAAGAACAACCAGAGATAAATAACGAGGCAACTAAGCTTGCCGGGATCCAATACTGCACTATAAAACTCCTACACATTAATCTGGGCTTGTTTCAGCGCTTGTTCGATTACGCTTTGATGAATTGGTTCCAACCGGGTCAAAGGTAATCTTGCCATATCATCAGCAATTAACCCCATCTTCAGCAGTGCCCACTTACTCGGAATAGGATTGGCTTCGATAAACAACTGATGATGCAAACCTTGTAACTTCTGATCCAGCTGCTTTGCCAATTCTGTATTTTTTTCTAAGGCTGCTTTTGACATTTGTGACATCAACGCAGGCGCAACGTTGGTCGTCACAGAGATCACGCCGTGGCCACCTTTTAACATAAATTCACAGCAAGTGGCATCGTCACCGCTGAATAATAAAAAATCGGCCGGACATAACGCCTGCAATTGTGCCAGTCGCTCCATCGAACCAGTGGCCTCTTTGATTCCAATAATATTTGGAACTTTCGCCAGTTCGGCTACTGTCTCAGGCTGCAAATCCACACCGGTGCGCCCTGGTACATTGTATAAAATGACGGGCTTGTCTGTGGCTGCAGCTACCGCCTGATAATGTGCCAACATGCCTTTTTGCATTGGCTTGTTGTAATAAGGCGTTACCGTTAAAAAACCTGCAACAGGCAACGCAGATAAAGTTTTAGTCTTTTCAACCGCGTCGGCAGTTGAATTTGAGCCATTGCCAGCAATAACAGGAATACGTCCGTCCACCTGCGCCAACACAGCCTTGAGTACTTGCTGTTGCTCAGCGAAACTTAAAGTAACAGACTCCCCCGTCGTTCCCATGATCACCAAAGCGTCAGTCTGATTGCTTAAATGAAAATCCACCAATCGCTTCAGGCTGTCATAGTCCACAGCACCGACAGGATCCATAGGGGTGATTAAAGCAACAATACTTCCGCTAAACATGCTCAAGGCTCCAAAATTTTCAGGCTGCCTATGGTAATGACGCACGACAACAAACACAAGCAAAGGCACTGTCACACAGGTGAAATTTACGCTAAATATGCTAAACTTCGCAGCCGTTTTTCATTCAGAGACATCAACTTAGCATGCCACAACAATTGGTCGTTACTGCAATAGGTGCAGACAGAACAGGGCTGGTCAGCCGTCTGGCGCGTCTGGTTACCGACTGCAATTGCAATATAGTGGATAGCCGCATGGCTATTTTTGGCAATGAGTTCACTTTTATTATGTTGTTATCCGGCGATGCTGTGGCTATTAGCCGAATTGAACATTTATTGCCTGGTTTAGGTTATGAACTTGATCTGCTGACTATGACCAAACGTACATCTGCTCAGCCTACTGCAGAGGTCAGTGCGCATTATGTGCTGGAGTATACCGGGAAAGATAAAGTAGGCACCTTAGGTGCTATAGCGACCTTGTTGGCGAATCATCAGATTTACATTGGCGCTCTGCGTACTGAAACTCTGATTGACGCCCAAACCCAGCAGCTCCTGAACCACTGCACTATGACTGTCCAGTTGCCACAAGGCACGCAGGTGGCTCAAATCAAACAAGAGCTTTTTGCTTTGCTTGAACAGCTTCAGTTAACGGGGCGTTTCGAAGCTCAGCTCTAAATAAAAGGGAAAACGATGAACAGATTAACAGCAGGACAACAGGCACCAAATTTTAGTTTGCCCGATCAAAGCGGACAGCTTGTCCAGTTAAATGACTTACTGAAAAAAAGTCGGGTATTGGTGTACTTCTATCCGAAAGCCATGACTCCAGGCTGCACAGTGCAGGCCTGTGGTTTGCGCGACAGCAAAACACAACTGGCTGATTTTAATGTACAGGTGGTGGGGATCAGCATCGACGCCCCTGCAAGGCTGGCAAAGTTTGAACAAAAAGAGCAGCTTAACTTCACCTTGTTAGGTGATGAGGACCATCAGGCAGCAGAAGCCTTTGGCGTTTGGGGCGAAAAGAATTTTATGGGCAAAGTGTATGATGGTATTCATTTATACCCCTATTAAATTCCTGCACAGTATACGCTGAAAGAGTTACATTCTTCCCTGTTAATTTCCGAATTTACTACTACGCTTTAGAAATGCACAATACCAATTAGAAAAGTGTGCTTTTATGGAGCAATTTAGTTTTTACGTTTCTGACGATGAAACAGTGGACCTTTCTCTTTCATTACTAAATGAGGACGATGGTGTTTGGTTATCCAAATCAGAAAGCCTTTCGGGTGCAGTAGCTTTTGATCAAAACTTCAGGGTATTACCACTGATCTCAGAGTTTCTCTCATACAATTTACGTAACAGGAAAATTAGCAGACAAACTGCCAAAACATACGCAAAAAATTTAACTTATTTTTTAACATTTCTAAAAAAACGTCGTGAGTTCAAAAACTCATCGTTAGATGAAGCTTTTCTCTCTGTTTCGAAATTCATGATCGAGGAGTATTTATCAGAACTCCGAACTACTCAGGATTTGTCGACAGCGACTATCAGAAATCGAGACTCAACTCTCCAAGCCTTTATTCACAATTTTTTGTATCAAGTGCAAGAACTAAGAGACGCGTATATCGAAAAAAGTCCTTATTCAGCTGGTTTGATAAGCGGACCAGTCAAGCAAAAGCTCGTGATCTCTTGTTCAATCGACGAATTAGCTAAACTAATGGAGCAGACACAGTCAGAACGAGAAAGGGTCGTATTACAATTTATTTTTGATTCCGGTATCAGAAGAGCTGAGTTAGAAAATGTTACTAAGCAAGACTTAATAGATGCAATTGAATTCAACAGCCAGAAACTAATCTCACGCAATACCGATAAACCAGTATCGATGCCATATGCACCTATTTCAATACAAGGCGTAAAAGGTCGCAATGGTAACAAAAAACAAAGAATGACTCTTGTAAGCAAAGCGACATTGGAGCGTGTTCTCAGGTATCACGCCTCTCCACTGTTCAAAAAATACGCAAGAAAATATTCCTCCGCGTCTGAAACTCCAGCTTTCTTTAATGGTTTGGGGCTACCTATCACAGCGAAGTGCTTGTCAAAATTATTAGAGAGACTTTCTCAGCGGGCTGTAAAAAGACAAGTATTATCAAAATCCATATCCCCTCATAAACTTCGACACGGATATGCATATGATTTACTTCAATCACCAGATTTAGGGCAAACCTATGTTGATAGACTTGCCGTAGTACAAAAATCATTAGGTCATGCATATTTAAGTAGTACAGAAGTTTATACGAAAATCCCCTTAGAGCTTTATAAAACTCTAACCGACAGCGACGGTGAGTTATTAACAAAAGCTGAAAGAATGGAACGACTGACAGAGAAGACTCAGTTGAAAATATTTGTTAAGGATACGAAGTGAAGTCTGCACATTTAACAAGTAAAGAACAATGGGCACAGTTACAGTCTCTATCGGTTAGCACTTTTACAGATCTAGTGGCTCCAATCCCAAGTGAACCACATAAACAGTTAATGCATCTATTCGCATGTCAGCTAAAAACAACTATCAGTCAATCACATCGCGCGGACGTTAAATCTACATTCAAGTACGTATCAAAATTCATAAAGAAAAAATTAGGTGATCAACTCATATACCTACCGAGTGTGTTGAACGAGTTTTCATTGGATGAGTTTCACAGTTATTTAAAACATTGCATTCTTGAAGACCAGATTCATAACCGTTATGCGAATATATTGCAAAGCACTTATAAAAATGTCTTAAACAAAGCTATTGATCTTAAAACCCCAAATTTTTTTCGCTTCTACCTGCCAAGTTCATTTTGCTACTACACAAGGGTGACTGAGAGATATAAACCATATTCTGATAAAGAAAAAAAATGTATAACAATTGCAATAAATCATGACATTAAAAAATACTCTAAGTTTACTGAGCCCTACAAAATAACTGGTTTAGGAAGGCCGTTCTTTGATTCTGAAAATAGACGGCTTTTAAAAAATGACAACTCACTGACTTTAGACGATGCTCGATGGCTATTTGAAAATAGAATGAATTGTAAACCCGTTAGAAACTCGACTGAATTACAAAACTCAAGAATAAACCGTGCGTTTTATCAGATTATCAAAAATAACAAAATCTTTTACAAAGATCTCTTTGAGTCTTGGGGCATTCTAACCAGGGTTACAATGGAGCAATTGTTACCATTCTTTCTGAAGTTACTTCAAGTGACAGGAATGAACGTTGAGTCCATTTATGCGCTTGAAATTGATGATTTAGTTGACCGTCATCCTGCCACCGGTAAACCTTGCCTTCGTTATTGGAAGGAGCGTTCAGATGGCCAAAAACTATACCACCTCGATATATTCAAAGCCGATCTACAGTGGTTAACTACCAGCCAAGGTAATGAAGTTAAAGCCATATTTGAAACAGTTATCAAACTGACTTCATATCTTAGAGAACGCACATCGACCTCGCAGAAAAACAAACTTTGGATCTTCGAGTCGGCAGGAGGAGAAATCAAGCATTTACCGAATAGATATATGCTGGCTGGAGCCATAGCTGAATTTTCAAAGCGTCACAATATTTTCGATAAATCAGATGGTTCAAAACTGATCGAGACCACAAGATTCAGGCCTACATTTGTCAGTGATCTGCTAGTAGAAGGTGTATCAATTAGAGAAATTCAGCTGTTAATGGGCCACAAAAATATGTATACAACGATGCGGTATTTGGACATTCATGACTTTGGACAAATCGCTAGGGGCAAAATAAAAGAAAAGTTAATAGAAATTCATATTAACGCACACTCTGCGATATCAAAGGAAAAAGCATTGTCCTATCCTTTAACACCAAGTTCTTCACAACCACTATCTACTCCATTAGCTACATGCAGAAATATTTTCGATCCCCCTGATACAGTCAAGGCTTTGCCAAGCTATATACCAGGAAAACCGTGCAGCACTTATAACATGTGTCTTAGTTGCCCGAATGTAATTATTACTGAAACCGACTTACCGAAACTTTTCGCAATGAAAAGAGATTATCTTATTAAAATTCAAAACAGTAGGATTTTGGACACCCCCTTCGGCAGTGTAATTAAAAGCAATTTAGCCCTATTAAATACGATACTTAATCCTGAGCTCTCCAATTTCAGTGAACACGAACTAGATAATGCTGAGCATCTATCTCTTTACGTCGAAACAACAGAATTTATCTAGAGGTTAGAACATGGAGCGAGATAATAGGCACTACGATATTCTGAATACACTTGCTGATTTGCCGAAATACAGGTTTTCTCTTGTTAATATTCAAAGGACTGAAAGATCTGGCGACTCGTTTGATTACAAATCATATTTAGCAGAATTGCTCAGCCTTCCCGTTTCGTCTTCATCTAAATTTTCTGACACTGAATGGGATTTTAATGCAGAGAATCCAAATGTTTCGCCAAACATTAGGGGGAGTAAGCTTGCTATAAACTTCAAAAAATTTAAAAGTGTTCCTCAACATATAATTATAGAGATCAAATGCTTACTGCTTAGCGTCTTATTAACGCCGGAAATATTTATTAATAACAGAAGGAAGGCCAGAAAAGTATCATCGAAAAACCTCTGCACCAATACTCTACTTGCACATATGAAAGCAGGCTTAAGATTTTTGAACACACTTTTTTCTATGCTTAATAGAAAATTCGGCGAAGATCATGTAGCAATTGCATTTTTATCTTTGACTGAAATTACTGCTGATGACTACAGAGTAGCCGCAAGTAAACATAGCTTCACTTACAATGATGATTTAAAACAATTTTTTTCTTACATTCAGAACCCCTATACATCTAAACACATTTTGGGTAAATCAATCCCAGCGTTCGACCCAGAGCAATTTCAGTGGGAGAACAACTATAAAAAACAAGTAACAAACCAAGTGATGCCAAATTGGGCATTTGACAAATTAGTCCGGACAGCATCTTTACTCGTTCATGACTTTTTAAAAATGATGGAAGAGGAAGTGGCGGACGATTGCGTTAAAAAATATGCGTTACAACATAAAGCGTACTTTTGCAGGGATTTAGGAATTACTAAAAATACCTTTAGTATTTACAGGGCTTATCGTCTTTTAAACTCGGGTTACTCTGAGCATTTTGTAGATAAAAACTACGGCATTCCGAGTGAACTACGGAACTCAAGGAGCAATTTCAGCCTAAAGGACATGACAGCATTCCTTTGTGGAGGACAGAACAAGCAATTTTACTTCGCCAGGGTCTATGAGCACCTATCACTTGTTGCCAACGCAGCAAAGTATTTAATAGGACAGTACACGGGCATGCGCCCTTCTGAGCTGTCCGTGATAGACCAAAACACATGCTTAGTTGACGAGCATGGAATGACACTTTTGCGTTCGCATGTTTTCAAAGGCAAAGATGGTTTGGTTAAAGGTCTTTTCGACGATAAATGGGTTGTCATTCCGATCATAGAGGACGCACTTAAAGCTATCAGAATTCTCAGTTCGATAAACCAAAGAAGTCTTGTTTTCAGCTCAGTACAAACAAAGAAAAACGGACAATCTGAAATTCCAATGACATCTGTGATGATACGTCACCAAATCCGGAAGTTTATTAAATATGTTTCTCCTGGTGACGACCTTGGATTCAGCAACTACATGATGCGCCATACATTAGCGTATCAGTTATATAGAGTAGAAGCAGGCTTACCATTAATCTCATTTCAGCTAAAACATCTGGTAAATACCGTCGACAAATTTTTATCTCGAGGAGCTACTAGTGATGTCACAATGGGCTACGGTGGCATTGCAGATAGTTTAGTTGAAAGCCAAACCGCTCAGAAATTGAGAAAACAATCAGAAATTGAAGTTATTAAGGCGACATCAGACCCTGATGGTAATTATTTAGGTGGCAAAGCCAGAGAGCACAAAGAACGGCTACAAATAGCTTTCAGGGGCTATATGGCAAGTGGTTATACAAAAGATGAAATTTTTGAAGCTATGGCAGAGCAAGGTTTAGGCGTTATTAATGTAGGATTAGGTTATTGTTATGGCTCGGATTCTACAAACAGTGAACTGCCATGCATTGGTTCCTTGCGATGCAATCCTATACGTTGTTCAAATGCTATTGTCAGTGAAGCGAACGCTCCATATTGGCGAGAAATATATACAACCAACCAGGCAAACCTCAAAAATCCGATTCACCAGGATAACCTAGACCAAATTAAAGAAGTTATTAACGAGGCAAAACAGGTGCTTGAACTACTTGGGTATGATGTTGATGAACAATAACTTCGATGACAAAAATCAACGAGATTTCGACCTAAACACAGAACGTTTGGTCCAAGCGATTGATAAAGTTCGAGCGAGCAATTCGTTGCCGCCAACCATCAGTCAATTGTCAAAACTAACGGGAATGCATAGGAATGCTATTAGTAAAAGAGTGTGGCCTAGTCAAAAGCTTAAGGAGATAAAAAAGGAACGAATTCGAAAAGCTGAAACTAGTCCCCAACCGGCAAAGCGACTAGATCCTGTAAAGGTTCTGGAAGATAAACTTGAAAATGCTAAACGTGAGCTTGTTTACTGGTTCAATAAAAACCTAGATAACGAAAAACAGATTAAGCAGCTCGAGGAAAACCTACATAGAATGACGGATGCACGTAGTTACTATGAAAATATGCTCAAACAGGAGCGGATAAAAACGAGTGAATTAACAACCCAAATTAGTATTTTAAAAGAGCTGCTCTAGACATAGACGCAGGAATTTGTTCGATTCGGACGAACATTACAAGTTATCAGTTTAATTGGACCATATTTACTTCCATTGAAAACTTTTTGTGATACAGCTTGATATAAGCCTACATTCTGTGTAGTACCAGAAGTGGACGAAGAACTTGGATCTTGCTGAATTGTCGATTTTCACTGAAAGCAGACAATCGGCTTGACGTACTCATAGTCCATTTCGAAGCACTTCAAACAAAATCTGAACCAACACAATACTTCTGTGAGACTTCAGAAACATCTAAACTTAAGCACTAAATATCACAGTGGTGATAACTAATCTGGACTCAAGCGAATAAGACAGCTCAGCGTTATGCAACTCCAGTATTTTTGTGGTAATGGAGATACCAAGACCTGCGCCACTGATGTGTTGATTGCTCTGATGGCGATAAAAACGTTCTCCCATTCGTTCTAAATCAACGTCTATGCCTTCAGGTAGTTCGTTGCATATCGTTAATACAAGTTTGTTTTCAACTACGTGAGCAGTGATCCTGACATGACTTTGTACTTTCGCGTACTTTGCAGCGTTATCCAACAGATTCCGAAGGGCTGCTACCAACAAACCAGGTTCAGCGCGAAGCTCAAGTGAGGGGTCTATATCAAGGTCCCATTCCACTTTGTCCAATAAGCCAACGTCAACCAGAGCAAGGCTCTCTTCAATAAGTGAAATCAGTTTAAGACTGGTAAGTTTCAGCTGCCCTGAGTGTTCCAGCTTTTCCGTTTCCATCAATTGGCTGACCAGATGTGACAGACGTTTTGTGCTGATAAGAATGGCATTAGCAGCGGCATCGGTTTCTTCTTTGGACGTCGATTTTTTAATATTGTCTGCATGAACCAACAAAATACTGAGCGGTGTTCTGAGTTCATGCGAGGCATCGGCTATAAAGCGTTTCTCTTTGACTAAATAGCTTTTTAAGTCCTTCAAAAGCTGATTAATCGCGATTTGAAAGGGCCTTAATTCGACAGGTAAGGTGATATCTATGGGAGTCAGCATAGACGGTTTAGTTGTGGCCAGTTCCTTCGATAAATCCCGAATGGGTTTAATGCCCCAGTACACAGCTATCCAAATCAGGATTGTAATAGGGAGCAGCGCGATACTCAGCGGGAGCAACTGATCTAACGCCAGATAAAAACTAAGTTCTCCACGAACATCTTCTCTCTGTCCTGTGAATATCCAATAGCCATGCTCGCTGTTGTAGGTGCTGTAACAAATCCAGCGCCGGTTATCATGAAACACTTCGTGATAGCCTGATTTTCTGGGGGCCAGCTCCCGATCACTGGCGTTCGCTGACTTCATCAGCAGTTTCCCATCCGTTGACCACACCTGAAACGCCACTTTGTTTTCGTATTTGTGCCCCTCTGGCCTGCGCTCCTCAGCGGAAGTTCGCTCAATACCATCTTCGGCAATCTGAGGGACATAAACAATCAGGGGCTCTGTGTGGTCAAGAGAGAGCGAGTTTTGTATCAGCAGTTGGTCTAAAAGACGTGCATATTGAGTCAGTTGGGCATCAAAAAGCTCATCCAATTCGTGGTGAGTGCTGGAGTACGTAATGAATCCGGTAATCACCATCAGAAGTAAAACAACGCTGTTTACACCGAGTAAAATCATTCGGCGTATGCTGTTAATCCTCATACTGATTTACCATCATGTAACCAATACCCCGTATCGTTTTAATACACTCGGGCTTGGTCTTTTTTCGCAGGTTGTGAATATGCACCTCTATCGAATTACTCTCTGTCTCTCCGGTCCAGCCGTTGCTCAGCTCTTCCAGATGCTGGCGGGACAGAATTTTACCCTGATGCAACATAAACTCTTTTAGCAACAGAAATTCGCGGGTGGTTAGGTATATTAAGCGGTCTTGGTAGCGGCATTCATGCACGGTTAAATCCATCGTTAAGTCCGCGCATTGCAACTGATCCAATTGGCGTTGTTGATGACGCCGCACAAGCACACGCAACCTTGCTTCAATTTCCCTGATATCGCAGGGCTTTAGCACGTAATCGTCAGCACCCGCGTTTAATGCTTCTATTTTTGTTTCTAAATGATCCCAGGCAGTCAGGATCAGTATTGGGATGCCGTGCTTTAAACTTCGCAACGATTTAATCACATTGAGTGCCAGACCATCTGGCAAACCTAAATCCAAAATCATCAGTTCAAACTGACTTTCACTGGCCGCCTGGATCGCTTGTTTTCCGGTCGTGCATAACTCGACGCGGTAGTTCATTCGCGTCAGCGCCGTACTCAGTCCCTGAGCCAGTAATAGGTCGTCTTCTACCAGTAAAATTCGCATGGCAACACCTGTTGGTACTTAGTACAGAATAATAAACCAGACGAGAGCGGTTGTGATAAGGCTGGCAAGGACTGCCGCAGAGCCGATATCTTTCGCTTTACCGCTAAGTTCGTGGTACTCACTGCCAATTCTGTCCACAACAGCTTCGATGCCAGTGTTCAACAGCTCCACAATAAAGACCAGAAACAGACTCAATACCAATAAAGCTCGCTCGGCAGCGGATACCTCAACCAGCAAGGAAATGGGAAGCAGCAGTGCTAAAGCAATAACTTCCTGCCTGATGGCTGCTTCAGAAGCCCAGCTGCTGCGAAGCCCTTGCCATGAGTACAGCGTCGCAAAATAAAGTCGGTTGAATCCAGTGGCTTTCGATTTCATGTCAGGGTCCGTCAATGTCGGTATAAAGAAACTCACAATAACTTTATTTTCTTAAGAGACTCTTAAGTTTCGCTCGTTATTCTGCATTGCGTTTTAGGATGACAAGGCGAAGTAATGACCAATACTAATAAGAAACGACCTTCTTTTTTTCCATCTATTGTCTGTGGCCCCTACACCTATTTATTAAGGATGCTCATGCTTGGCATTGTATTGCTGAGTCTGAGTCGCCTTGGTTTAGTGCTATGGCATTATGACCGGGTGTTTGCGACCGGAAAAGTGGCAGAGATTTTGTTGCAAGGTATTCGGGCTGATCTCATTGTCTTGTGCCTGTGGGCATCGATTCCCGTCCTTTTGGTGCCACTGTTTGCAAACCGTTTTTTACAACACAGTTGGTTTAAATTCACCTACCTGTGGAGTCTTGCTGGTTTAATTGGATTGCTATTTATTGAACTTGCGTCTCCGGCATTCATACTGCAATACGACGTCAGGCCTAACCGCTTATTTATCGAGTACCTGAAGTACCCCAAAGAAGTTCTTTCTACCTTATGGTATGGCTTTCGTCTGCCTTTTTTGGCAGGTTTTTTATTGACCGCGCTATTTGGGTTTGCACTGGCTCTATTGCTCAAGCTTCCCTTCGTAAAACTTCGAGTTTGGTCAATCAAGCACACCATTGTGTTATGGCCTCTGGCTGTATTTCTGGTCTTTGCTGGCGTCCGTTCAACCACAGATCACAGACCCGCTAATCCAGCCCTGTTTGCGATCACCGGAGATTCTATGGTGAATTCTTTGGTAATAAGCTCAGGCTATTCCGTGCTTTATGCCCTATACAGCATGAAGCATGAAGCGCGGTCGACGGAAATGTATGGCAAGTTATCGACTGAGGATATGTTGCAATACGGTTTGGATTGGCCCTGGTTAAAAACTTACAGGTTTACCCATCCAGACTATCCGACGTTGCATTTTCAAACAGTTACAAAAAAACGAGAGAAACCCTTAAACGTTGTTATTGTTTTGCAGGAAAGTCTGGGGGCAACCTTTGTTCAATCCCTTGGAGGCGAGCCAGTTACGCCGCAGCTTGAGCAGTTAAAAACTCAAGGCATGTGGTTTCAGAATCTCTATGCCACTGGTACACGCTCAGTGCGTGGTATCGAAGCAGTGGTTGCAGGCTTTTCACCAACCCCCGCACAAAGCGTGGTGAAGCTTTCGAATAGCCAGCAAAACTTCACAACACTTGCCTCTGTATTAAAATCTAATGGATACCACACCCAGTTTATTTATGGTGGCGAAGCACATTTTGACAATATGAGAAGCTTTTTTACCGGTAACGGCATTGATGACATTGTCGATATCAGCCAAATTAAAAACCCAGCTTTTGTAGGCAGTTGGGGAGCCAGTGACGAAGACTTATTTAATACAGCACACCAAAAGCTGAACGCTTTGCATCAAGAGGGAAAGCCATTTTTCAGTCTTATCTTTACATCAAGCAATCATGAGCCATTTGAGTTTCCAGATGATCGGATCACTCTGCATGAACAACCCAAAAATACGGCAAACAATGCAGTAAAGTATGCAGATTGGGCCATGGGAAATTTTTTCGAAAAAGCAAAACAAAGCGACTACTGGCAAGACACAGTATTTTTAATTGTTGCGGATCATGACAACCGTGTTTATGGCAATAACCTCATCCCTGTAGAGAAGTTTCGTATTCCTGGACTAATCTTAGGAGCCGATATCACACCTGAAGTCGTCGAAACGCTGAGTAGTCAGATTGATTTAGCGCCCACTTTGCTGAGCCTGGCGGGTGTGTCTTCCTGCCATACCATGACAGGCCGTGATTTAACTTTGGACAAAACAAGTCCTGGCAGAGCCTTGCTACAGTTTGAAAACTACTTCGCGCTGATGCAACCGGACTCATTAACGATTTTGAAACCCAATGAAGAGACTGTCATTGCGCACTATGATGAACCTACCAAACGACTTGAGCTGTTGGATCGTCAAGCCTCAGCAGTCCAATACAAAAAAGCCTTAGCTCAAGTGCAACTCCCATCGTATTTGTACAGAGAAAGAAAAAACTCCAGTCAGGTTGCTTGTCTGCTTCACTGAAATAATGAAAGGTTGAGCGAAATCTTGGAACTCGGTTTTGGGACACTCTATTTTTGCTTCGAGTGCCCCAAAAGGACAGTCACTCCACATACAATCAACCGATGTCGCCTGCATCACAACTGGGACATTCACACCTTTGTTGACCAAAAATAACAAACTAATACAAAGACTTAATTTACTTTTGAATGAATTGATAAATTATTTTCAGACTTAAGTCTCTCTTAAGTTTCACCCGTTAGGCTAGCCATACTTACCCAATTGTATTGAAAGCAGGTTTGCAGTGGCAGAACCAATACGACCCAGCCTATTCACCCATCTGATCGCGCCTATTGCTGGGGCCTCTGTGCTTTTTATTCTGGCTTATGGCACTTCATTCGATTTTGGTTTGGCTTCCTTGCTGTTTGATTGGCAAGGCGGAACCTGGGCTTTACAGCATCACTGGTTGACAGAAACTTTACTGCATCACTCTGTCAGAACCATCAATGAAATTCTTGTTCTGGGTTTACTCGGCTACTGGGTATGGCTACATGTTGTTGTACGCAAACGTAGCGAGAACCAACGTGCTTTAGGTGTGTTGTTACTCAGTTTGGTGGTGAGCTTTGTCTCTGTAGCCGTGCTTAAACGGTTGCTCCCTATGGAGTGTCCATGGGATTTGCTGCAATTTGGTGGCAGCAGCGAGTTTTGGGGATTGTTCGATACGCGCCCAGAGACGATGTCTCCTAACCAATGTTTCCCTGCCGGACACGCCAGCATAGGCTTTGCGTGGTTAGCGCTCTATTACTATTGGCGAGAGCTAAAACCAGAGCTGGCAACGCGAGGCATAGTGATTGGCTTAACTCTGGGTCTTTTACTTGGCTTTGTTCAACAGCTACGTGGTGCTCATTTCATTTCTCACGATATCGCTACGGCGGCTGTGTGCTGGACTGTATCGACTGTGCTGCATGGTTTATTTCAAAATTCCTGCACCTCTGAATTGTCAGTCCGATCAAAGCCAGCACGGACAATTTCAGCCAACCTGCCAGTGGAACCATCTCAACCTGTACTCTTGACTACTTCTGTGGAGTCCCCTGATGTTTGAAGCTATTTTGTCGCAATCAAAATCAACTGCTGTGGCTTTGAGTGCTGGGCAAGAACGATTATGGCATCCACTATGGTTTGCTTTGATTTCTGCTCTTGGCATGACGTTACTGCTCAATGGTCCTTTTTTGGCTGCCGTACAGGCCAAAGTTCCGGGCCAATATGCTTTGCAGCTGAACTTAATGGCGATTTTATTTTTACTAAACCTGCTGCTTCTGGTGATCTTTAGTTTTCATCGTCTACAAAAGCCCGTCGTGGTGGCACTCTTTGCCATCGGTGCTTTTAGCTATTACTTCATCGACAGTTTTGGCATCGTTGTCGATAAATCCATGCTGCAAAACGCTGTAGAAACAGACGCCGCTGAGGCTATGGGAGTATTAACCATTGGTATGCTGTGGCAAGTGATTGGCGTCATGCTCTTTCCTTTGCTTTGCATTGGCCTTATGAAGGTTCGAACACTGCCTTTGAAACAATTTTTCCGGCATTGGCTCCTTGCTCTGGTTTTAGTGACGCTGAGTCTGTTTAGCCTGGTCGCTTCTGGCTACTCCGAACTCGCGCCCTTCTTTCGTAACTACAGAGAAGTAAAACATTTTGCTTTACCGGTCAGTCCTGTGGCCGCTGCGGTATCGTTGTCATCCGATTTGGTCAAGAAACAATTCCCAACCGAGTTTATGCAGTTGGGGCAGGATGCAATACAGCCTTTGTCCGTGAAAACGGAGAAGCCACGCCTTATCGTGATGGTATTGGGAGAAACAGCCAGGGCCGATCACTTTCAGCTCAACGGCTACGCTCGCTCAACCAATCCGCAACTCAGTCAGCTGCCAGTCTACAGTTTTAAAGACGTAAGCTCATGTGGCACAGCGACAGCACATTCTGTGCCTTGTATGTTTTCCAATATGGGCAGAGATCTCTATAACGAATCTCAGGCTAAAAACAGCAGCAATGTGCTGGATATTCTGCAATACGCTGGCATTGAAGTGAGCTGGCTGGACAATAACTCAGGCTGTAAAGGGGTATGCGATAGGGTTCCTACTCAGTTTGTATTCGAGCAGCAACAAAATCCATTGTGCCATCAAGGACAATGCCTGGACCAGGTACTGTTGGATGCATTGGATCAGCAACTGAAAACACCGCAATCGTCCGATAAGCTGATTGTATTACATCAGTTGGGAAGTCACGGTCCTGAGTATTTCAAACGCAGCAGCGCTAAAGACAAAGCCTTTTTACCGGAATGCACTGATAAACAACTTCAGCTCTGTGCACCTTCAGACATAGTTAATGCCTATGACAACAGTATCGTTGCGACAGACCATTTGTTGGCTGCAGTTATTGCGCGCCTGAATAGCCAAAAGAACTACCAGACCGCCATGTTTTACGTTTCTGATCATGGCGAATCTTTAGGTGAAAATGGCATCTACCTGCACGGCTTACCTTATTGGATGGCTCCTAAAGCGCAAACTCAGGTTCCGCTGCTTTGGTGGATGTCTGAGCCTTATGCATCATCTGCAAAGCTGACACCAGAATGTGTCGCGTCCAAACAGCAGGATAGCTTCAGTCACGACAACGTATTTCATAGCTTACTCGGGATGTTTCAGATCAAAACCAGTTTGTATCAGGCAAGCAAGGATATATTCCGTTCTTGCTAATCCCTAGGTGTCCATTACAGGCTCGGTGCCAGTGGAGTTGGTATGCATAATTTAAGTCGGCTTTGTCTCGCTTTACTGGCCGCGTTAACCGGTAGCGCAGCACAGGCTCAGGAAGTCACCTTTGAACACTTATGTGAGTTTGTTAAAAAAGACTCCGGAGCGGAAAAGTCTGCGGATGAGAAGACCGGAGCGGCGGAACTTGCTGGACCACCTTTTCAGGTGCATTCGATTGAAATTGTCTCCAATCCTATTTTTGACGAAAACGCACCCGATACGATTTGGGTGCACCACTTTGCCAACTGGTTACATATCAATAGTAAAGAATCTGCACTGCGAAAAGAGTTAAGTATTAAACCTGGTGAACAAGTCACGACGGATGATTTAGCAGAAGCGGAGCGTCTACTGCGTGAGAAATCCTATGTACGTGATGCGCGAGTTAGTGTGGTTGAGCCTTGTCATCCTGATGGCAGTAAAAGCGTGAAAGTAGAAACCTGGGATAACTGGAGCTTGCTACCAAACCTTGGACTGGGCCGCACCAGTGGTAAAAATAAGTACTCTTTTGGCTTTAAAGAAGATAATTTTTTGGGGTATGGCGTACGTACGTCTGTAAAATATCAATCCGATTATTTACGCCAGGGCTATGAATTTAAAGTATCAAGTCCGTTGTCTTTGCTTGGGTATCCTGAACTTGATCACAGCTATGTCGATCTTGAATGGACAGAGAATAACGATGGCCGTCGAACTCAGTTCCAGCTTGAAAAGCCCTTTTATCAAGATAGTACAGAGCGGATGTATAAAGCAGGCTGGCTCAGCGATGAAAGACTAGACCAAATTTATCACAATGGTGAACTTGAGAACCGATTCATTACCCTGCAAAAAGAGATTGATCTTCAAACGGGTTGGCTTCTGGATTATCGGGAGCGTACCAGTTTAAGGCTATTGGCAGGTTATAGTTCGCAGCAATGGCAGTTTACAGACGACCCGTTTCAACCTTCGTTGGCTTTACCAGAGGACAGGAGTTACCAGTACCCCTGGATAGGTCTCGACTACAAAGAACATAAATATCAGGTGCTGTCTGATGTGTATCTGATTAATCACAGTGAGGATATCAATTTAGGCTGGCACCATCAGGCAAGGATTGGTGTCCAAACATCTGATTTGGCAAACGATGAGACACTTGGCTATCAAGCACATTGGCTCTCTGAAAAAGGCTTTGGCGACTCAGAGCACTTAACATTACTTGCCCTGCAATTGGATGCCATGTTAGGTATACACGGCGGTGATCAAATCATCGCCTCAGCAAAAGCCGAGGACTTTTATCGTCTGAGTAAAGAGTTTACCTTTTACACTAAACTTCAATACGATCAGCGCAGCCGCAACTACTTGGATCAACCTCTTGATTTGGGTGGTGAAACAGGGCTTCGTGGTTATCCTGTGCAATACCAGCAAGGCACCCAGCGCTGGTTAAGTACAGCAGAGCTTCGCTGGTATCCACAGATCAATATCTACCAACTACTCGATATGGGATTTGTGGCGTTCGCAGATGCAGGGCGAGCTAGTGGTGGCGATATAGAACAAAATGCAGAGCTGAATGGCCTCCGCTCTAAGGCGGATTTACTGGCGGAAAACTACACAGAACAGTGGATTGGTTCTGTAGGCATTGGTGCTCGTTTTTATTCCTCACGCTCGAGCAATAATCATGTCATTCATGTTGACCTGTCAAAACCTGTAGGCGGTGCAAAAGATGTGAACTCGTGGGAAATTCAGTTGAAAGTTGAAGAGAGGTTTTAATTGATTTGTATTTTTCAGGTTAATGTTACATAGCTGAAAATTTAAGCACAGTAGATGCTATCTTTGCACTGAAGCACACGTTGTTTTCTGAACGTTAGACTTTAGAAACAGGTGGATTCGTCCATTACAGTGATCAATACGCTTGTAAGCCCCCAAAAAAATCGAATGTCCGCAAATAAGGCAAAGCAGTGTTTCGTTTTTTCGAGAGCACCTGATCTGAACAGCAGCTTTTCGCTCAGAGCTGACGCTCAAATAACTGGATGATTGCTGAAACTGGTGGTTACATGAAAGTGTAACTGGCGGTAAATTGAGATGACGTTTTGCAGCTAGCTTTTAAAAACATACCATTCGAGTTAAGTTTAATCATTTAGTAAAAGCTGTTACACAGAGGGATACCATGAGCTACTCCGTTGAAATTATCAATAATAACCTTCTGCCTCTGCCTGATGAGCTGTGTACTGAGCTAGGTTTTTCCGTAGGAGATATTTTGGTTTGTGAGATGAATAAAGACCGCTCAGAAATGAGGATGGTAAAGCATACAGACCAGACATTAACTGATGAACAGATCTTAGCTGCTGGGAATTTAACGCGCGTGATAAACACCATGCCTGACGAATGATGGCGGTACTAAAGACTGTCGGAAGCCAATAAACTCCAAGCCGATTTTTTCATTAAGCTCTCTTACTGGCCTTTTTGTCGCTTTTTTACTGCCTAAATTGCACTTTAATCGCGCTTAAAGTGGCTTTGACGAGTCCGGTTGAGGTCGATAACTTGAAAACTGAGTGGATGGTGGTAAAAAGACAAAAAGCGGCAGGGTAAAGATCACAGTCTTAAAAAAGCAAACCCCAGTGTTAAAAACCGGGGTTTGTCATTAATCTGAAGCCACCTTAAGGTGGCTTTTTCGTTAGGCGCTGTGGCAGGTGTTCGCCGGATTACAGCAGCTGGCTTTGACTTCTGTCGCCGGATATCCCGCCTCTGTTAAGACCTCCATTACCTCTGCAGAGCTCAGTTCCGTGCTGAGCTGCAGCGTTTTGTCGGTCAGGTTAGTCTGTATTTTTGCATCACCATCTGCTGTGAGGATGGCTTTGGTAACCATGCTAACGCAGTGGCCACATGTCATGTCAGCGATATGGAACTTCATAGTGTTTCTCTCCTGTGGTGTGTTCATGACACAAGCTAATGCTTGCCACTGTGGTACAGTCAAGCCGCTATTTTAAGTTTTTTTGAAAGTTGTTTGACCTTGCCATAATGGTAAGGTTTAGTCTTGTTATGCCTGATAACATTTCTCAACCTGGAGTTACGGATATGGCAGCAACAATACAACTTGCAATAAAGGGCATGACCTGTGCGTCCTGCGCGAATCGGATTGAAAATGCACTGCGCGCTGTGGCCGGCGTGACCTCAGCCAGCGTCAACCTGGCAACAGACATCGCAACGGTAGCAGGCGATGCCCGCTTTGACGAGCTTAGTGCAGCGGTAACCCGTGCCGGCTATGAACTGGACACGGCTAACCGGCAATATGCGGTAAAGGGTATGACCTGTGCGTCTTGCGCCGGCCGGGTGGAAAAAAGCCTGTTAAAGGTGCCTGGTGTGCTAAGCGCGTCAGTAAACCTGGCTACAGAGCAGGTAAGCCTGACCCTGTTACCCGCCACAGAAGACCGCGCCCTGAAACAGGCCGTTGCCGATGCCGGGTATGAGCTGATCCTCAGCCAGGCTTCGCCTGAGGCTCAAAATTCCCCTGCTCAACCACGACGTTTTTATCAGCGTGACAGCTGGCCAGTGATCGGTGCTGCCTTACTCACCCTGCCGTTAGTATTGCCGATGGTGGGCATGCTGTTCGGTGCCGACTGGATGTTGCCTGCCTTGTGGCAATGGCTGTTAGCAACACCGGTACAATTTTACTTTGGCGCGCGCTTTTACAAAGCCGGCTGGCATGCACTGAAAGCGGGCACCGGCAATATGGACCTGCTGGTATCAATGGGTACCAGTGCCGCTTATGGCTTATCGCTCTATCTGTGGTACAGCTTTGATGGGCATCATGGCGCACCACACCTGTACTTTGAAAGTGGCGCGGCAGTATTAACCCTGGTACTGCTGGGTAAGTTACTGGAGAAACGCGCCAAGCGGCGTACGACCGATGCGCTGCAAGCACTGGAAAACTTAAAACCGACATCAGCAAGGGTCTGGCGCAATAATAGCTGGCACAGTATTGCAGCGGCTGAGCTGCTCAAAGGTGATCGCATTCAGGTGCTGCCAGGAGAACGGATACCGGCCGACGGCATAGTGACAGAGGGCAGCAGCCACGTGGATGAGGCACTAATCAGCGGCGAAAGTGTGCCGCTGCATAAAACCTCTGGCGATAAAGTGACGGGCGGCTCGGTTAATCTCGATGGTCGGCTGGAGTTCGAGGCCAGCGCCTTAGGTGCAGAATCCACCTTGTCAAAAATTATCCGCCTGGTAGAGCAGGCTCAGGGCGCGAAAGCACCAGTGCAAGCCCTGGTGGATAAGATAAGCAGTATCTTTGTACCGGTAGTATTACTGGTCGCCTTAGCCACCGTGCTGATTTGGGGTCTGGCGTTTGCCGATTGGCAGCAAGGTATTCTTAATGCAGTAGCGGTATTGGTTATAGCCTGTCCCTGTGCTTTGGGTCTGGCCACTCCGGCGGCCATTATGGCCGGTACCGGCACAGCGGCGCGCCAGGGTATTTTGGTGAAAGATGCTGTCGCGCTGGAGCAGGCGACAAAAATTGATTATGTGGTGTTTGATAAAACCGGCACCCTCACCGAGGGTAAACCCGTATTAACGCAGCTGAATGCGCTTAACAACGAAACTGAGTTGGCCGCACTGGCCTATGCGTTATCACAGTACAGCGAACACCCACTGGCCAAAGCAATTGTTAGCTATGCTATCAACCACAATGTCGATTTATTGGCAGTATCGGATTTTGCTGTAGTGGCCGGAAAAGGCGTGAAAGCTAACGTCAAAGGCCGTGCGGTAATGCTGGGCTCAGGTAGCTGGATGAGAGAGATGGGGCTGACATTACCGCAAGACCTTATCGCAGTGCCGGGCGCCTCGGTATCCTGGCTGGCAGAGAAAACTGCTCAGGGCACGACATTGCTCGGTTTGCTGTGTTTTGCCGATAAAGCCAAAGCCCAGGCAAAAAATGCGGTACATAAATTACAAGCTGCCGGTATTCAGGTTGCCATGTTAACGGGTGATTCAGCGGCCAGCGCCGAGTATGTTGCCAAAGAGCTGGGGCTGGATAACTTTAACGCCGAAGTGCTGCCGCAGGGTAAAGCACAAGCCGTAGCGGCCTATCAGCAGCAAGGCTATAAAGTAGCGATGGTGGGCGATGGCATTAATGATGCCCCTGCTTTGGCTCAAGCTGATTTAGGTATCGCGATGGCAACAGGTACCGATGTTGCGGTCAGTGCGTCTGCATTTACGCTGATGCGTGGCGACCCGGAACTGGTTGCGACAGCACTGCTGCTCGCCAGTGCAACCTACCGTAATATTCAGCAAAATCTGTTCTGGGCCTTTGCCTTCAATACTATCGGTATACCGCTGGCGGCGCTGGGCTTTTTAAACCCGGTGATTGCCGGCGCAGCGATGGCCTGTAGCAGTGTGCTGGTGGTAACCAATGCCCTGCGTTTGCAACGCATGTCTTTTTAACAAGGAGCAGCAAATGGCGACCTTACTAACCATTGGTGATGCGGCAAAAGAGAGTGGCTTAAGCGCCAAAATGATCCGGCACTATGAGCAATCCGGTTTGCTGAGAAAATCACCACGCACTGATTCCGGTTACCGGCTTTACAACAGTGAGCAAATTAACCAGCTACGTTTTATTCGTCAGGCACGCAACCTGGGGTTTTCGTTACACGATATCCAGTCGCTGCTGGCATTATGGCAAGACCCACAGCGTGAAAGCCGGGTGGTAAAACAGCTGGCTCAGCAACACCTGGATGAAATTGCCGGCAAAATTGCCGAGCTGCAGCATATGCAGCAGGTGCTGACGGCGCTGGCCGACAGCTGCCGGGGCGATGGCAGCCCACATTGCCATATCTTGCAGCAACTGGAGAAACCCGGCTGACATTATCGTGCTTCAGTAAAGAATCCACCTTCTGAAGAAGGTGGCTTTGCGTGAAGCCCCTCAAAGGGGCCTTTTGTCTAGTCCAGTGCTAGTTCCGCCTGTTCCTGACGTTCCATTTTTTCCTGATGTCTTACATAGCGCCTAATTATATCCTCGTTGATCCCCACTGAATCTACGAAATAACCACGTTGCCAGAATCGATTACCCCACATCTTGTTCTTTCTCAAATGCGGGAATTTACTGAACAATTTCAACGCTATTTTTCCCTTCAATGCACCCATTAACTTCGATATTGATATCTTCGGTGGGACTTTTATCACCAGATGCACATGGTCTATCTGCACATTAAGTTCTACGACTTCACAACCCAACTGAGCACTGTATACCTGAATACAACGCCAGACCTCCTTGCCTACATTATCTTTCAATATCCTGAATCTGTACTTCGGCGTCCAGACTATATGGTATTGACACCGCCAGAACACATGCGATGCTTGCTGATATCTACTCATGCTTTTTACCTCTTTGACTCTGCGAAAAATCAAAGCGGCAATTAGCATGAGTAGGTCTTTACAGGCAAAGCCTTTTGGATGATAACCACCTACTGAAGTAGGTGGTTTTGGGGCTGAAAATAAAAAAACACCACTTTAAAAGTGGTGTTTTTTTAAGCGCCTATTATTGGCTACTGCATCGAAGCATCGCTGATGTGGGCGTAGACGCTGGCGCTGCCATCTTTGTTTAGCAGCAGAATGTCGTACGGCATAAAGCGGTCTTCGACCTCCATGCCCGGTGAGCCGAGCGGCATCGCCGGTACACTCAGGCCAATCGCATCCGGATGCGACTCAGCGAGGAATTGCCGGATGTATTTAGCAGGGATATGGCCTTCAAAAGCATAGCCCTGCTCCGATACGGCGGTGTGACAGGAATAATACTGTGGTAAGATACCGTAGCGGGCTTTAATGCCACTTAAATCATCATAATTTTTCGTGTGTGCAACCACTCCCTGCTGTTCAAGGTGCAATACCCACTTTTTACAGCAACCGCAGCTTGGCGTTTTGTATACCGTGAGGGTTAGTGCTGCCGCATTGCCAGCACTGTCGGACAAAGCTGTAGTTTCCGGTTTAGCCGGGCCGGCGTCTTTACAACCAGCCAATAGCGCAGTGGCTGCCAGCATTGCCGCTATCAGAGTTAACTTCATAGTGCTCTCCCGCTGTTGCCTTAGTGCGACCAGTGCACATGCACGATCTTCCAACCGTCGCCGTTATCTACCAGCACCAGCGTTTCTTTACTGATAACGTCAACCGGCTTGCCTTTATAGTCGCCAGTCAGTTGGCTGCGGCTAACCGAATAGGCCACCTTGCCCAGGACCTTGGTCTGATGTTCCAGCGCCTCTACCTGTACCGCCGCCATAAATTTCATATCGGCCAGCATATGGTGACTGGCATACTCATCTGCCGAGCGCTCTACGCCATTACCTTCGACAATCAGTACGTCATCTGCCAGCATGGCGCGGGCAGCATTGGCATCACCAGCGCGTAACGCCTGATGAAACGCTTTTACCGCCTGAGCGGCAGCGGTGCTTTCGCCGACAAACAAGGCCGGGGCGGCATGCTTTTCATTGCCGTGCGCCTGCACACTAACGGGGCATAGCAACGCCAGGCCCAGGCTGATGGCAGACAAGGTTTGAATTTTATTGCGAAACATATTAGGTATCCTGTTGTAATTATTCGAATAAGGCTGACTTATTCTGCTAAGCCAACCACAGTGGTAAAGCTGCTGCTGGTGGCCAGTACCAATAGCGCCAACAGCATTTCGATAAAAATAGACCGTGCCAGCAACCGGCTGTTCTGCTGCTGCGCCAATGCTTTGACCAGGTTAAATTTATGCCAGGCTGCCAGCAGTAACATGGCCGCGACCAACATCAGCTTTAACAGCATTAAACGACCATAGTCGGTTACAAACAGCGCTGCAGGCGAATCGAGTAGCTGCAGTAAGATCAGCACGCCACAGCTGATAAGCACTAACACCACAATTACCGCTACGCGGCCAAACTGCTGCATCAGTGCCAGTAACCTATCCGGGGCTAAGCGGTAACAGCTTTGCCACAGCGGCAGCAACGAACCTACCCAGGCCGAAATGGCCAGTACATGCAATGTCAGTAATAGCTGCCATGTCCATGTCAAACTGGCCACGTGGCCGGTTTGACTAAAGCTGGCAGCCAGCAATAAGGCGGCGATACTCACCAGCGCAATGCTACCCGCTTTACCACTGTGGCTAAAGCGCCAGGCCCAAAGCGACAGCGTCGCAAACCCGCATAACAGTAATAGCAGCTGGGTGCGCATTGCCGATTGCCAAACCATCTGCAGCATCAGGCTATCGGCCATTCCTGCTATACCGGCCTCGGCTAGTGCGCCTGCCTGTAGCGGCAGATACAGCAGCGCAAGTAGCATACCCACAGCCGACCAGCCCAGTACAAGGCGTTCTAACCACAGCCGAAATGCAAGGCAATCAGACTGTCGCTGTGATTGCCGCTGAGTTAAAGCCGGTAACAGCAGCAAAAACGCTGCAGCAATACTGCCGCTAACCGCAAGATAACTCAGCAGCTTGTGGGCAAATAAGGCTAACACCCAGGCATCGCTAAACATCATCAAACCTCGTTTATTTAGTGCTGATGTGCGTGCGCGCTATCAGCTTTCACTCCGCTGTCCTTGCTAGCGTGCAGCATAAAACTGAAATCACCTTTCATTTTATGATCATCGTTACCCAAGCCGACCCAATTCACCTGATAATTGCCCGCGGCAAGCGGCGGTAGCGGCCAGCTATATTGAGTTGCGGCTTCAAGGCTTGGCGTGAACGCAAATGCAATTGCAGTAGTCGCATCTTGCAATAGCTCAACTTTGATCAGCTTGATCGGGCCGCTAAAACTGATGCTCAGTGTGGCCGGAGCCTGCGTCAGCATGGCATTATCTGCTGGCACCGATGCAGTAAGCTTAACATGTGCCAGCACCGGCGTGGCTGCGGCCATACTGAGTACCGCCAGCAAAGTTATTACTTTTTTCATAATCATGTCCTTCACGTTTAAAACCAAAACCTGATGCCGGCAACCCAGGATGTTTCTGCTGTCGATGCATCCTGCAGGCGGGCAAAATCTGCCGTGTTACCATATTTGTTATGCCACTCTACCCCGACATAGGGTGCGAACTGGCGGGAGAATTCATAGCGCAGCCGAAGCCCTGCCCCCAGTGAAGACAGGCCTTTACCCAGCTGATTGACCTCATCGTCTTTGCCATAGGCCGTCAGTTCAGCCCGCGCCTGTAAAATCAGGCGCTGAGTTAACAGCAGCTCGTATTCGGCTTCGGCACTTAGCGCAGTGCGCCCACCACTGCCCAGATAAGCCGTTACGTCCACTTCAAACCAATACGGCGCCAGGCCCTGCACACCCAATGCCAGCCACTGCCGGTTGGTGCCATCGGCAACCTGATCCAGGCGCAGCCCAAGCTGACCATCCCAATAGGCTGCTATCGCGTGGCTCCATAACAGCTCGGTGCTGCTCTCTTCCAGCTTGCCGTCACTGACTTCAGCTTCGGTTTTCAGCACCAACCGATCATAGGTCGTACCATACCAGGCTTGCAGCTCCAGTTCGCCAGCTTCACTGTCGGCATTGTATTCCAGCCGATCGCCCAGCACGGACCACTGTGGATGTTCAACGCCGTGCTTTAAATGGCGTGAATCGGCCATGCCATAGGGCCCGTCAGTCAGGGTGTAGCCGTTGGAGTAGGCATGTGGATCGCGGGCATTAGCCGGCGCCTTACCGCCTTGCATCTGCATATCGGCATGGTTCATCGTGCTGTGATCCATACTGCTGTGATCCACGGCCTGCTCAGCATGGGTCATTTCACTATGGTTCATCTCGGTATGATCCATTTTGCTATGGTCCACTTCGCTGTGGTCCATCTGGCTATGGTCTACGGCCTGCTCAGCGTGGCCCATTTTACTGTGGTCCATGCCGCTATGATCCATCTGACTGTGATCCATGTCACTAGGGTTCGTCTGGCTATGGTCAACCGCCTGCTCAGCGTGGTTCATCTTGCTATGGTCCATTTTGCCGTGGTCCATTTTGCTGTGCGTTGGTACCGGCGGTTTCTCAGTGGCGTTCTGCGCTGCCACGCCAGGGCTGAACGCCACAGTACAGGCCAGCGCCAGCAGCGACAAGGTTAGCGTTACGTTGGCTGTTTTCATGACACCACCACTTCTCTGAACATACCCGCATCCATATGGAACAATAAATGACAATGCCAGGCCCAGCGCCCGACATCATGCGGCGTGGTTAAAAAGCTGATGCGCTGCGCCGGTTGCACCGGAATGGTATGGCGGCGTACCTGTACGGCACCGTTGTCACTTTCCAGATCACTCCACATACCGTGTAAATGCATCGGGTGGGTCATCATGGTGTCGTTTTGCAAGATCACCCGGATACGCTGATTGTGCTTCATATGCACCGGTGTGCTTTTACTAAACTCTAAGCCATCGAATGACCAGGTGTAGCGCTCCATATTGCCGGTCAGATGCAGCTCAATTTCCGCCTCCGGGCCGCCCGGCTCAATAATACCGTCCAGCGAATGTAAATCGGCCAGGGTCAGCGCGCGCCGCCCGGTATTGCGCAAACCAATGCCCGGATCGTCCAGGTTGGTTCTTGGCATATCCACCCGCATATCCACCGACGGGCCATACTCGGTGCTGGCATGACGCACAGTTGAACTGGCTTTGGCATAAGGCACCGCCGGGCCATGCTGACTGTGATCGATAGCCATAGCACCATGCTGGCTATGATCTTCCGCGCCATTGCCGTGCGCCATCGCGCTGTGGCCGTGGCTGTGGCTGTCGCTTGCGCCATGGTTCATATTGCCCATCATGTCAGCCATCGTCAGCCATTCCACCGGATCCAGCGCAGGCACCGGTGCATTTAAGCTCTCGGCCACGGCCAGGGTACCGCGGGCATAGCCACTGCGGTCCATGCTCTGGGCAAAAATGGTGTAGGCATCATTTTGCGGCGAGACGACAACATCATAGGTTTCGCCCGGGCCAAAGCGGAACTCATCTACCGTTACCGGGTGTACATTCTGGCCGTCAGCCTGCACCACAGTCATTTTCAGCTCGGGAATACGCACATCAAAAAAGCTGTTGCTGGAGCCATTGATAAAACGCAGCCGCACACGCTCACCGCGCTTAAATAGGCCGCGCCAGTTTGCCAGCGGCGAACTGCCATTGATTAAATAGGTAAAAGTGGCCGCGGAGATATCCGCCAGATCGGTGGGGTTCATCCGCATTTGCTGCCACATCTGCCGTTTCGCCAGCGCCGCGTCCAGCCCTCTGTCAGTGATATCGCGCAGCATGTCCTGCACTGTTGGCTGATTAAAATTGTACAAATCACTTTGCACTTTTAATTTGCGAAACACCGTATGTGGATCTTCATCGGTCCAGTCTGACAGCTGCACCACATATTCGCGATCGGCGGCAATTACATCCTGCGCTTTGGGTTCAATGATCAGCGCGCCATACATGCCGGTCATTTCCTGAAAGCCACTGTGCGAGTGATACCAGTACGTGCCGCTTTGCTTTAACGTAAAACGATAGACAAAGGTTTCGCCGGGCATAATGCCTCTGAAGCTCATGCCGGGTACGCCGTCCATCTGGTAGGGTAAAATAATACCGTGCCAGTGAATTGAGCTGGGCACCGACAAGGTATTGGTTACCCGTATGGTCACGTCATCGCCTTCTCGCAAGCGTAAGGTCGGTGCCGGTATCGAACCATTGATGGTGGTGGCTTTACGGACCACGCCGGTAAAATTTACCAGCGCTTCGCCGATGGTTAAATCAATCACGTTACCGCTGAGCTCAGTGGCATAGCCGGTAAAGGCATTATCTTTAAAGGCGCTACCCGCCCTGACGATATGCGGAAAAGTGGCCAGCACGCCGCCCACCGCCAGCCCCTGAACAAAACGGCGCCGTGAAACAGATAACGGCATCATGGTTTTGGCTTTTGTCATTTGGAACCTCCAATGCATTTTGTATGCTAAGCAGTGTAGTGTGCGAAACTGTCAGCAGCATGACCTGAACATGACAAAGTTGTAATCTTAGCGTCATGTTGCTGTTTGCTGCTTTATGGCGTAATACTGCCAGAGCTATGCCAGATCCATGTTTGGGGAGAACAAGGTGCGTTTGCTGATTGTAGAAGATGAACAAAAAACCGGTGACTATTTAAAGCAAGGCCTGAGCGAAGCCGGTTTTCAGGTGTCACTGGTCAGAAATGGCCTGGATGGCCATCATCTGGCGATGACAGAAGATTTCGATTTAATCATGCTGGATGTGATGCTGCCGGACGTCAGCGGCTTACGTATTGTTCAGGCGCTAAGAGAAAATCATAACCATACGCCGGTACTATTTCTGTCGGCCCGCGACAGCGTCGACGACCGGGTAAAAGGCCTGGAGCTTGGCGCCGACGACTACCTGATCAAACCCTTTGCTTTCTCAGAGGTGCTGGCAAGGGTCAGAACCCTGCTACGCCGTGGTCAGGCCGCACCGCAGTCAGAATTATTACAAGTTGCCGATTTACAACTGGATATTGCTAAGCGTAAAGCTAGTCGTAGCGGTGCCAAAATAGCGCTGAGTAATCAGGAATTTAGCTTGCTTGAACTGCTGATGCGCCGCCGTGGTGAAGTTCTGCCGCGCTCGTTAATCGCCTCGCAGGTATGGGATATGAATTTTGACAGCGACACCAATGTGATTGACGTTGCTATTCGCCGCTTGCGCGGCAAAATTGATGACGGCTTTGCGGCAAAACTGATCCATACCGTGCGCGGTATGGGCTATAAACTGGACGATGAGCAATCTGATGCATAACGCTGGCACACGCCCCCTGTCGATCACCGTTCGCGTGGTCCTTTTCGTCACGCTGACTATTTCGATCTGCCTGTTTTTCGTGCAGCAATTGCTGCTTAGCTCCGTCGAACATCACTTTATCGAACAGGATGCCGACGAGTTAGCCGTGATCCTGCACGCGGTTGAGCACACGCTGACTACCGCTCAGGACGGCCAGCAACAGCCGGCACAGACGCTGGCCAAAGCGGTATCGGGCCATCACGGTGTTTACTATCAGGTGATGGATAGCCAAAACCGCTTACTGTACCGCAATGCCGACGTTGACTTAAGCCTGCTGGCTGCCAACACCCCGGCCAGCGCCGACTACAATGCCAAAACCATCCACCACTGGCAGCTGGACGGCAAAGCCTATCGCGGTGTGTTCAGCCGCCTGACCACGGCAGATCAGCACTATAAGGTAATTGCTGCTATTGATATCAGTTTTCATACCCATTTCTTGGCGCAGTTACAGCGCAGCCTGGGGCTGATTTTACTCGGCTCTGCACTGCTCACCTTGCTGGCGGCCTGGCTGGCGGTGCATCAGGGGTTGAATCCACTCAGAGGCCTTAGCGAACAAATGCGTGATATTCAAACCAGTAAACTGGATATTCGCTTGTCCCCGGGCGAGGTCCCGACCGAACTGCGCCACATGGTGCAGTCTTTTAATCTGATGTTAGATCGGCTGGAGCAGGGGTTTACCAAGCTGTCGCACTTTAGTGCCGACATTGCCCACGAGCTGCGCACGCCGCTGACCAATATGATCACGCAAACGCAGGTCAGCTTATCGCGCGCGCGCAGCGCCGACGAGTACCAGAATCTGCTGTTCTCCAATCTGGAAGAGCTGGAGCGGCTGAATAAAATGATTAGCGATATGCTGTGGCTGGCCAAAAGTGACAATGGCCTGTTAACACTGCAAAAGCAGCCGCTGGAGCTAAAGCAGGAAGTGGCCGCAATTTTCAACTTTTTCGAAGCCTGGGCGGCAGAAAGTCAGGTTGGCCTTAGCTATCACGGTGCCAATATTATTGTGCAGGCAGATCGCACCTTGCTGCGCCACGCCCTGACCAATTTATTATCCAATGCGCTTAGGTATACCCCGCCGGGCGAAACCATTACCGTCAGCACCACCGCAGCAGCCGACAGCACCACCATCACGGTAGAAAACCCGGGCCAGCCGATCCCGCCACAGCATTTGCCGTTTTTATTCGATCGCTTCTATCGTGCTGACGCCTCGCGCCAACGCCAGATAGAAGGCTCGGGTTTGGGCCTAGCCATTACCAAAGCCATAGTCGATGCTCATCAGGGCCAGTTAAGCGTCGAATCAGATGCGCGCTCTACCCGCTTTAGCATCAGGCTTAAACTGGCGTGACGTCGGTTAAACTCACCGCGGTGCTATGCGGTATTAGCCAAGTAACATCCACAGTCGGGATTGGCTATATCCAAAACAGAATTGATAAGTACTTTGAAAAAGCACAAATTAAGTTTCTTTGGTTACTAGCCCACAGAGCGGTAAGGGATCTTTCGACCTGAATCCAATACTCGATGTTTCCTTGTTCATTCCGCCAATCCTGTTCAATTGTCCTGACATATTCATACATTGATGCAAATGCAAAACCCTGATTAGGTAGTGGTCCAACAGTCACTGATTTGATCTAATCTGAACAGCAGCCTCTCGTTTGAGGTAGACCCTATGTTGAATTCCATATGTGACAACTCCTTTTTCAATCTTGGCGATGTCTAGGAAATAAATGGCGAGTCGGTCATCTAAACTGTAACTTAATTACAGTAATGAACACCAAGTTACAACTTAACATTTTAAGCAAAACAGAAAGTTCATTTTATGTTTAAAAAGCAAGAGTTCATTTTATGGTTTAAAATCACCTAAGCAACTGATATTTAAAGAACATAAGAGTTCACTTTATGGTTAAAACGACATATGTCCGGTGACCAAACGGTGACGATGGCGTGACCATTCATGTTTTACCAGCCTTTTCTGACTTCATAAAATGACCTTTGCTCCGAAAGCTCATGCGCCAGTAGAAGTCACCGTAGAGAGGTAAAATTATGCCTCACATGTTTCATCTTTAGCTCAATGAGCGATTCCCTAAAGTAACACTTTAATCACTGCTTTTCACTGAAAGCAGACAATCCTGCCAAAACTAAAGCTGAGCTCTCGAAAATTTCGAGACTTCAATACATCGTTAAAACGTAAAAAAGCGCACATTGATTTTTTCTTTTTTTACTAGTTATAAGCGTTCGGATTATAACGATGTAGCACAAAAAATTAGCTGTCCACTACAATAAACCGAGCAATGACATTTTTATGTAAAAAAACCACCATCAATGGAGACTGACAATCAGATAGCTATGTAAGGAACAATTGACTGCAAACGCTCCCCTGAACATCTTCGCTTTCATTTAGAGCCCTCGATGCTCAGTGGAGTTTCGAGGGCTCTTAAACAACGTCATTTCACAATGAAGCCAACTGTATTGGTTATCTCGTGTAAATCCCGACCCTTTACCATATAACTAATCGTATATTGGCCTGCCGGTAAACAAGACAGCTGAACACGATGCTCCCAATTCGTAGTGGTCCTTGGCCGAAACCCGACGTCAATAAGTGTCCCTTTCGCATCAGAGAGCATGAACTGCTTGAGCTTATGCTTTTGCGTGAATCGGACATAGAACGTATCTGGGCATGTTGGAAACACGTCGCCATCAGCAGGAGAGACTTTCCGGGTGATGGGGTGCGCTTCGGCCATGTTTGGCCACAACACTAAAGCCGTGGTAACTATCAACAGCAGTTTGATAAGACGCATACATCCTCCTTTGAGGATAAAACGCAGCTTTCGCTGCGTTCATTAGGTTATTTGTTTGACCGGATAAGCCGGCACAACGCGGGCAATACCACCAGGGTTAGCAAGGTTGACGAAATAATGCCGCCAATCACCACTGTTGCCAGTGGCCGCTGAATTTCCGCGCCGGTCCCGGTGTTAAATGCCATGGGCACAAAACCAAGACTTGCCACCAACGCCGTCATCAGTACCGGTCTTAAACGGGATAAAGCGCCATTTTCAATCGCCTGACGCCATCGCTGACCTTCTTCCTGCAATTGCTTAACAAAGCTCACCAGCACGATGCCGTTCAGCACAGCGATCCCTGATAGCGCAATAAAGCCAACAGCCGCAGAAATAGACATCGGCATGTCACGCAGCACTAAGGCAAAAACACCACCGGTCAGTGCCAGTGGCACACCACTGAACACCACCAATGAATCCCGCCAGGAATTTAACGCGCTATAGAGCAAGGCGAATATCAACAGCAGCGTCAACGGCACAACAATGGATAGTCGTTCCGATGCAGACTGCAGTTGCTTGAAGGTGCCGCCATAATCCACCCAATAGCCATCAGGCAGGGCAACATCGGCCATCACCTTTTGCACATCCTGGATAAAACTGCTGATATCCCGGCCATCAACGTTGGCGGTGACCACCACATTACGTTTGCCACTTTCCCGGTTGATTTGGTTGGGACCCACAATTTCATTGATGCGGGCAATTTCACCGAGTGGTACATAACGCAGCTCTGCTGAATCATCGACCGGCAAGGCCACGGGGATTTGCGCCAGTGCCGATGGATCTTCCCGCAGTGACTCCGGTAAGCGCATCAATAACTTAAAGCGCCTGTCGCCTTCATACATCAAGCCCAGTTCCCGACCGCCAATGGCAGTTTGGATCACCTGCTGCATCATCGCGACATCCATCCCCACCAATGCCAGGTGGTCGCGCTCCGGCTCAATCGAAATCATTGGTAGCCCGTCGGCTTGCTCCATCCGGGTATCCACAGCTCCCGGCACGTCAGCCAACACAGCAGCTACTTTCGCGCCGACGGCATTCAGTGCATCCAGATCATCACCGTAAATCCGAATAGCTACATCCGCTCTGACACCCGCAATCAACTCGTTAAAGCGCATCTCGATCGGCTGCGTGAACTCGTAATTGTTGCCGGGGACTTTTTCCACGATAGCCCTAATACGCCGCTCTACATCTGCTTTCGTATCCGAAGGCTCTGGCCACTGGCTGCGCTCTTTGAGCATGATGAAGGTATCTGCGACATTCGGTGGCATCGGGTCGGTTGCTATCTCCGGAGTGCCAATTTTTGAGAAGACCCGTTCCACTTCAGGCACCTGTGCAATTTTAGCTTCCAGCGCCAATTGCATCTGAACGGATTGCGCAAGGCCGGTGCCGGGAATACGCATGGCATGCATCGCAATATCCCCTTCATCGAGCTGAGGTAAAAACTCGCTGCCCATTCTGGATGCCTGCCACACAGAGCTGCCGACTAACAACAGGGCAGCAATAGCGACAAGCAAAGGTTGGCCAAGGGCAAATTTCAGCATCGGATGGTACGTGCGACGGACTGATGCCATCAGACGGTTTTCTTTCTCAGAGATAGGACCACTGACAAACAACCCAATGGCCGCTGGCACAAAGGTCAGGGCCAGGATCATGGCGCCCAATAATGCAGCAATCACCGTGAAAGCCATCGGCTCGAACATTTTGCCCTCGACCCCACTGAGCGCAAAAATCGGCAGATATACCAGCATGATGATAAAGACACCAAACATTGCAGGCGTGATCACCTCTTTTGTGGCGTGATAGACAATCTCCAGCCGTTCAGACAGCGTCAGCAACCGGCCATGATGGTGCTGAGCCATGCCTAAGCGGCGCAGACAGTTTTCAACCACGATCACCGCACCATCGACAATCAGGCCAAAGTCAATCGCGCCAAGGCTCATCAGATTGCCGCTCATTTTATTGGCTGCCATGCCGGAGATAGCAAACAGCATACTCAACGGGATCACCAGGGCCGTGATAATGGCGGCGCGGATGTTACCCAAAAATAGAAACAGCACGACAATCACCAGCACCGCGCCTTCAAACAGATTTCGTTTCACTGTATCAATGGTTTTATCAACCAACACTTCCCGGTTGTAGCTGATTTCCGTTTGCACGCCTTTGGGTAACCGCTGATTAATATCTGCAAGCTTCAGGGCAACATCCTGTGACACGGTTCGGCTGTTTTGGCCAAGCAACATCATCACAGTGCCAAGGACCACTTCCTGTCCGTCCTGCGTCGCAGCACCGGTGCGAAGCTGTTTGCCGATAGCCACCTGCGCGACGTCTTTGACCCGGACCGGGGCATCATCGCGTTTTGTCACGACCAGCTCTTCAATCTCGGTAATTGACTTCAGCTGACCTGGTGAGCGGATCAACCATTGTTCCCCATTGCGTTCAATGTAGCCTGCACCGATATTGGCATTGTTGCGCTCTAAGGCATCGGCAAGATCATCCAGCGTCAGCTTAAACGCCAGCAATTTGACCAGATCAGGGGCAACCTGATATTCGCGGACAAAACCACCAATGGTATTGATTTCCGTCACGCCTTTGACTTTCAGCAACTGGGGTTTGATCACCCAATCCTGAATGGTCCGCAGATCTTCAGCGGTATAAGGCTTGCCATCTGCGTTCAGTGCCTCGCCGGTGGCTTTGACGGTATAGGAAAAAATCTCGCCAAGCCCCGAGACAATAGGCCCCATTTCCGGCTCAATGCCTGGTGGAATATCCTGACGGGCCATCTGTAACCGCTCTGCCACTTGCTGTCTGGCCCAATAAATATCGGTGCCTTCTTCAAAGACGACGGTCACCTGAGACAAACCATAGCGGGATAATGAGCGGGTGTACTCCAGCTGTGGCAGACCCGCCATCGCGGTTTCGACCGGATAGGTGATGCGCTGCTCAGATTCAAGCGGGGAATAACCAGGCGCAGCCGTATTGATTTGGATCTGCACATTGGTAATGTCGGGAACCGCATCAACCGGCAGTCGTAATGTCTGCCAGACGCCCACGCCGAGGATCAGCAGTCCGAAGACCATCATCATCCACGGGCGACTGAGCGATAGTCGCAATATATTCTGGATCATGGCTGGCTCCTAGTGTTCATGGCTGGCGCCAGACTTCAGGATGTCGGCTTTGATTAAAAAACTATTCTGGGTGACCACCTCAACGTGTTCTTCCAGACCTGACAACACCTCGATAAAGCTATCGTCACTGGCACCAAATTCCGGCATTCGCACTTCATAAATATCGCCTACCCGGATGAACACAACGGTCTCACCGTTAAATTCCTGCAGGGCTGATTTCTTCACGATTTGGCGCGCTTCCACCGAGGCCACTTCCACATCGGCTTTCACGTGCATACCCGGACGCCAGTACCCGTTGTCATTACGCACGACGGCACGGGCTCTGGCGATATGGCCACCGGTCATTTGTGGCGCAATATATTCAATCTGGCTGGACGTTTGCTCTTCGCCATGAACATCACGCACGACCACCGGATTGCCCCGCGCCATTTTGGCGGTATCCCCCGGAAAGGCCGACATTTCGACATACACGGTGGATAAATCACTGATCTCCACTAACGCCTGGTCCGATACCTTTTCTCCGGGATTCACAAACCGGTTAGTAACTTCACCGTCCGACAACGCCTTAATGCTGTAATTTTTTAATGTCGCTGCGTTTTGTACCGTGGCCACAACCTGACCCGCTTTGACCTTGTCGCCAATCCGCACCGCCACACTTTGCACGACGCCCGGATAGACCGCACTGAGCCTGCTTTGCTGCTCTGGGATCACCGATACCACACCAAACAAATGCGCCTGAGTGCGAATACGACCTGAAGTCACAGGCTCGCTGATTAAACCGGACTCTTTTGCCACATCCGCTTCAAGTTCGGTGCGTCCCTCGTAGGACTCAAAGTGCCAGGTATGATTTTGACCTTTGGCACTGAGTGCAACTTCCACTTCAAATGAATGCGGCTCTGCGACCGGCTCCTGACTGACCAGCATGTCACCACGTGGGCGCAAAGTCAGCACATCCCGACGACCTCCCAGACGCTCCAGTGTCAGTCCGGCCTGATAAGTCCCGGGGGCCAGAGGCTCTCCATTATCAGATGCAAATAAACGAAACTCTGGTTTGCCGCCGTTTTCACTGAGCACAACTTCCAGTGTCAGCGAGCCTTTTTCCAGTAAATGCCCGCCATTGGGGCCTTTTCTCTCTTCGGTTTGTGCGTGTTCGTCAGCATGGTCATGCTCTTCGCTGGCTTGTAACGGGCCACAAAACCCTGTGAATGCCGTTAGCAGTAAAGCCGTTGATATAAAACGGATGTAATTCATCATATTGTTATTCCTTCATGCGGGATGGTAATGCAGCAGGTCCGTTGACCACTAAAGGCATTCCCACCAGACGTTCGAGTTCGACTAACTGACGGTGAAACTGGGCCTGAGCGTCAATCATGTTGCGTTTGGCGCTTAGCAAATCTTCATGGGCAGAGAGCAAATCCGTCATATCAAAGATGCCGGTCTCATACCCTTTAAGTGTGCTTTGCACGACCGACTCCGCCGCCGGAAGAATGGCCTGTTGCTGATCATGGATTTGCTCTGAAAGCAGGGTTAATTGCTGATATAACCGGCCCGTAGAGAGCTGCAATTGCTGACGACTGAGCTTTAACTGATGCGCTGAACGCTCTGAAGTCACCCTCGCTGCTTCAATCTCACCGGCATTGGGGTTTGAAAGTGCCAGAGGCATGCTGACACTGAGCACAAACGCATTCTCATTCAGCTGCTCGTTACGGCGCACCCCAGCCCCGACTGTAAGGTCGGTTTGGCCATTGGCGATCGCCAGGTTTTGCAGCGTGCCCGCCAAACGCTCCTGTGTCAGATAGAACCCAAGTTGTGGCGAGCTATCAAGCGCTGCCAGCATCTCATTGAGCGATGGCAGCATCGGCAACACCGCCAACTGCCCCTGCACCGTATCGAAATCCGGTTCATTGGACCAATTGGCGGCTAACTGGCGTACTGCAACCTGCAGTTCGGCTTTGAGCGCTTTTAAATCCATCTGGCTTTTGAGCACCCGACTTTTCAGCCGCAATACATCCGCGTCAGTGACTAGTCCTGCCCGTGACCGCTCTGTCGCGACCTGCAGTGCGTTTTGCTCCATCACCAGGCGTTCAGCGGTCCAGCTGCGCACCGTCTGCAATTCCAACACATCCAGATAGTCGGTCATGGTTTTGGCCAGAACATCCACCCGGTCGAGTTCGTATTGGGCCTGTGTCAGTGCTTTCCCTGCACTTGCGCTCTCCAGACGGCGCTGACGCTTGTCGCCAAGTTCAATGAGCTGACTCAGTGTCAGCGTAAGCTCTGCGCTTTTAACGCCGCTGAGGCTGCCATTTCCAAGGACGTTCTCCACAGAAACACCAAGCTCAGGGTTTGGTTTAAGACCAGCTTGTAGGGTTTTAGCTTCATCAATCCGAAGCTGATAAGGATAAAGTTGCAGTTGTGGACTGCTCGTTAAAGTTCTTTCTAACGCTGTAGTGATCGCAAGCTCTTGCGCCGTCACCGAAAAAGATGCGACACACAGCAATGCCAAGGCAACAGCGCCTTTGCAATAAGGGCGGGACATAGAAATTCTCCGTCAAATGTAAAATCACGTTGTTAACTAAAAACGATGATCTCAGGCATTTGGCGGGGGCACAGCAGGAGCGTACGTCATGCTGAAGGCTTCAGCATGGGAAAACGGGACGATGGTCTGAACAACGGACTCTGCCGATGCGCTTGTCATATAAGCGACAAAACACAGCACATGTGCATGGACCTCATGTGGGTCGTCCATATCATTGACGGCCTCATTGGCGTGCATCATTTGATGTTCATTGTGTTGGTGCGCAGCATTATCCCCGAAAGAAATCAGATTATGATGTTCTGTAGGCAAATGCACGACGATGCTGTCACAGGCTACAAAAGCATGATTAAGCATAATCGTGAGCATAAACCACAATATCCATCGGGAATAGTGAGACACAACAATCCTTTATGTTAAGCGCGGAGCGCTAATATACGTCTTGCACCATCAAGGACAATTATCCCAATGATACAGCCAATCACTAAATCCGGATAGCCCGATCCCGTCCAGGCGACTAGGCCACCGGCAACAATCACCCCGAGGTTCGCCAGAACATCATTGGTCGAAAATATTTTGGTCGCTTTCATGTGTGCACCGTCACTGCGTGACTGTGAGATGAGATAAAGGCATAAAGTGTTTGCTATAAGTGCCACACTCGCCATCACAATCATCAGCGTCGACATGGGTTCAGTGCCAGCCCAAAACCGTCGTGCTACTTCGAACAACACACCGGCTGCAAGCAACGCCTGCAACCAACCTGAAAGATGGGCAGCCCTGACTTTTTTGGTGGCACTAAGGCCAACAGCCAACAAGGCAACGCTGTAGACGGCGGCATCGGCCAGCATATCTAACGAGTCGGCAATAAGGCCGGTGGATTGTGCCCAGACTCCGACAATAAGTTCTGTGACGAACATCACGGCATTAATCGTCAATAATCGCAGTAATAGCTTACGTTCGTCAGCATCAGCTTTGCTGTTATCAGCTGACGCAGTTGGGTCGGCCTGAAACGGCGCTGAGCTTTGCAGTACAGCACCTAAATTTAATGTTTCCAGACGTTGGGTGATGGCGTCCGGACTGCCTTGATGCACCACATCAAGCTGCCGGTCTTGCAGGAAAAATTGCAACTGCTGCACCTGTGGCAACGCGCCAAGCGCCATCCGGATCAGATTTTCTTCTGAGGGACAGTCCATCTTGCGAATGTGGTAACGGGTTTTGTGGTGCAAATCTGATGCAGAACACTCAGGCAACTGAGCATTTTCAGAGACTTGCACCTGAGCTTTACATTGGCAATCTGACATGGTGGCCTCACTTTGAACAAGATATCTCTATTAAAAACTATAAAGCCACTTTAAGGTCAACAGTTTTTTCACCGATGTTGTACACAATCACTGGTACATGGATGCACCAGATTTTTCAGGATCTCACAGTCTTTGACCTGATGGTCATCCTGGCAAAGCTCCCGTAACGCCTGTAAATCCGCTTTTAACTGATGAAGTTGGGTTAATTGCGTGTCTAAATGCCCCAATTGCTCATCGATCAGCGTATTGACCTGCCCACAAGGTTGGCTGGGATCTACACGAAACTTCAGGAGTTGCCGGACCAATGACAGACTCATATCAAAGGCACGGCAATGCCGGATAAATTGCAAATCTTCGAGATGGCGCTGCTGATAAGTCCGATATCCGGAGGCGGTTCTTGCCGGAGCGGCTAACAATCCCTGTTTTTCATAAAATCGGATGGTTTCCGTTTCACATCCGGCCAGCGCCGCCAGTTCACCAATTTTCATTGCCTTTCACCAACTCTAAAGTTACTTTAAGCATTAAATGTATCATAATACAGCCAGCAGAAACTGCATTTTAATTGATCAGGGATAGTGATGGAACCAAAGGTCTTGCTTGCCTATGAGAGACGTTTTGCATATATGGAGTTTGCCCATATTCTCGGTCAGCTGTCATGTGGAGTTACTTGAAGATGCTCTGGTAGGCCCTTCGCACGGCAGACTGGCGCGAAATGGCCGGGCAAAACTATCGGTTGTTGTAAACACCTTTTGGACATATCTTTGAGCGCCTGCCATCTGGCAATACGGGGCGGTCGAACGTCAGTGCCTTTAAGCCGATGTCCATTCCGGAAGAACTCAGAGAAATTTTAACGCCTGTAGGTAAAAAGTAGGGCTCGTAGTCCTCACCCTGCGCGCGTAAATGCACTTGAGCTATTCCTGATTCACTTGCCACGACGACCCAAAAGTCAAAGCTCGTTTTTTCGCTTGCAAGCATGTTAAGCCGATCAGGATAAATCAAGCTCAATTTCGTAAGAATAGATCGTGCTAGCAATTAGCGTTAGTCGAGAAACTGAATCTGATCCAGTCAGTTGGCACTGGTTTGTGAACTACAACACCTGCTCAACGTTGACTTCAATTGGGGGCGGTGGCCAACTGAATTTAGCCAACTAATTTGGAAGAGAATCTCAGAGCTCACGAAAAAACGAATGTCCACAAATAAGGCAAAACAGGGATTCGTTTTTTCAAGAGCGTCTTTTCTGAACAGTCGCTATTCGCTCATAGTTGACTATCAATTAACGGGAAGATTGGCGAAACTGTTGGTAAGAAGCCAGTTATGTGGGTGGTAAATTGGCGTGTCGTTTTGCAGTCAAAAGTAGAGTTGGGAACAGTTACCCAGAACGACTGAGAAGTGTGTAGATTACTAGTGGCGATTCACTAAAAGTGAAAAATAAAAAAATTATTATTCATTATCAATTAGATAACCTGGCGACATTTCCAATGCTTCAGCAATCTGGAATATCTTGATTAACGTAATATTTTGATCACCACGCTCTATATGTCCCATGTAGCTTCGCTCTATACCGGCAAGGTCTGCCAAGGCTTCTTGCGATAACCCCTTCTCTTTTCTTAGCTTACGAACTCGCTCGCCAAAAGCGACTAGACGTGGATCTTTCATGATTGCTCTGTTCAAAAGACAGAACTATCACCAATCACTGATTATATCACCACGTGATATATCGCTCATTATTGATATTTTGCTCTACTCTTAACCTATCAAGAAAAAATGAGATAAGTGTATGTGGAGCAAAAATACACAAAAGTACCTTGAAAAAATACTGAACCACCCAGGGCTTTCATTCAAAAAAATCAATAAGTATAAATACTTACTCTATTATAACGAACTAAAATGGTACCTTTGGCCACGGTCCGGACGCTACCAAAAGATCTCGTCGGAAGGTGTGGTTTCGGAAATGTATATAGGTGAGCTTAAAGATTTCTACCACCGCTACCTCACAGGGGAGCTTGATTTGTCCGAAAACTTTGGCAAGACCTGGTCTAAAGAAGATGACGATATACTGTATGACATGATTGATCTGGCTTATACATGCAGGCAGATAGCTGATGAGCTGAAACGACATCCCACAAGTGTAGCCATTCGACTGGTTAAGTATTTCGATGATGAAACCCTTCACAAACTGCTCGCTGAGGATATGTATGATGTGCCTGTAAGAGAACTGGTAGATTGGAGGTAAGCTGCCAATGGAAGCGTTTTAGTGGTTAGACGGAACGCATTGATGCACGTTGATTATGAAACCATAAATAACTACCCATCACGCTTTCCTAATTTCTAAATTTCATCTATATCCAACATTGCTTAGTTAGCTCCAACTTGCAGTACGTTTATAACACTCACTCGTAACTCATTAGAATTAAAAACATAATAAACAGACAATTACCAAATATTTTCGACTTTTGGACTCACGAAAAATCTGAAGGGTAGATCCTTCCGTATAGTTGCAGGTAGACTAATTCAAGCAATCCTATAAATCTGAGAGTAACCCAGCATGATTGAAATTGGACAGAAGGCACCGAGCTTTACCCTACAAAACCAAAATGATGAATCAGTGGCACTGTCATCGTTCAAAGGGAAAAAGGTTTTGGTATACTTTTATCCTCGGGCATCAACCCCAGGCTGCACTGTGCAGGCCTGTGGCCTTCGTGACGTTAAATCTGAGTTGAATGAATTAAATGTGGTTATTCTGGGTATCAGCCCAGACACACCAAAGGCTCTTGCAAATTTTACTAAAAAACAGGAACTTAATTTCAACCTACTCGCTGATGAAGACCATACCGTTTGCGAATTATATGGTGTTTGGCAACTAAAGAAATTTATGGGGCGTGAGAGTATGGGTGTCGTAAGAACTTCTTTTTTAGTGAGTGAAGAAGGAGTAATCGAACACATATTTGATAAATTCAAAACCAAAGATCATCACGAAGTGATTTTAGATTATCTTAAAGGTAAGTTGATAGCAGGCTGAGTTACTAGCAGTCGACAAGGCAGTCAAACACTCTTACCGTTGCAGCCGATTGTGATCAGAGTGCAAGATGATTTATGCACACTTTAGAAATTGCACCGAATCGCTAATAAAATGCCGTTATGTGCACTCTTTATGGAGCATAAACCAACATCGGATTAGTTTTCTGATTGAGCAGGATGGCAGGATCAGTAAAGTCTTTGATGACTTTAAAACCAGCAATCACCATGACGTGGTTTTGGCTTATCTGAAAAACCCTGATTAACTTCCGTTAATCCTGTGAGAATGGATACCAGCCGCATTTTTAGTACTTTTTTCTGCTATCCATTATGCTCAGGTTTATTTATAAACGCTTAAAAAAGGATCTCTGGTATGCATAAACTATCCCTGCTCAGCCTGGTCGTTGGCCTTAGTCTGGTGACTCAGCCTCTGGTGGCTGAAACTCTGAAAACCGAAAAAGCTACCTTGGACATGCAAACACTGTCATCGGGTCTCAATCACCCTTGGGCTATGCAATTTTTACCTGATGGTTCCTTGCTGGTGACCGAACGTGCAGGCTATATGCGTTACATCAGCAAAACTGGCGAAAAAAGTGAAGCCATCAGCGGATTGCCCGCGGTGCATGCTAAGGGCCAGGGTGGTTTATTAGGTTTGGTGCTGGACCCGGACTTTGCCAAAAACAGCACTATTTATTTCAGTTTCAGCGAACCTCGTGAAGGTGGGGTCAATGCCACCGCAGTAGCCAGTGCTACTCTGGATGGTCAGGCACTGAAAAATGTTAAAGTGATTTTCCGTCAGGCTGAAGCGATAGACAGCAACTATCACTATGGTGGCCGCTTGGCTTTTACTCCGGCAGGCGAGCTGTTTATCACCATGGGCGATCGTGGCTCTCGTCGTGACGACGCACAGAAACTATCTGGTCACTTTGGTAAAATAGTTAAAGTAAACAAGGATGGTTCACCAGCAGCTGGAAATCCTTTTGCAAATCAGAGCGATGCCAAAGCCGATATCTGGTCCTATGGTCACCGTAATTTGCAAGGTGCAGCTATTCATCCGCAAACCGGTGCTTTATGGACTCACGAACACGGTCCTCAGGGCGGCGATGAAATCAATATTGCCACTGCAGGTAAAAACTATGGCTGGCCTGTGATCACTTATGGTGAAGAGTATGGTGGCGGTGTGATAGGCGTAAAAACCAAAGCTGGTTTAGAACAACCTCTGCACTACTGGGTACCTTCTATTGCGCCAAGCGGCATGAGTTTTTATACCGGTACTCAAATCAATGGCTGGCAAAATAACCTGTTAGTGGGTTCTTTAAAATTCGGTCAGCTCGTACGTTTAGAACTGACAGGCGACAAAGTCAGCCATGAAGAGCGCATCCGTATCGGCTCACGTATCCGTGATGTGCAGGCAGGCCCTGACGGTGCAGTGTATCTGCTAACCGACGAAGACGACGGTAAGTTATTGCGTTTATCCCCACTATAAAGAGTAACCAGTCTCAATGAACTATTTACCTTTTCAACTGAGCGCTTTAGCGCTCAGTTTTTTTTCTACCACTCTTATCGCCCTGGAAAATACTAATCCAGATGAACTACCGGATGAAATCATTGTAGTGACAGCTCAGGGTCAGCAGTCCCCCTGGATTGGCAGCGCAGCCAGCAGCTTTCGTAAAAGCTTTGAACTACAACCCTTACAAACAGACGCCGCCAGTTTACTGCAGCATATTCCGGGCATTCAGGCTGACAGCAGAGCCAATTATGCTCAGGACAGCCGTTTAAGTGCCCGGGGTTTTGGCAGCAGAAGTAGTTTTGGTATCCGCGGAATACGTTTATTACAGGACGGAATTCCGTTGTCGAGCCCGGACGGCCAGGGCCAATTCAGCTCAGTATTACTGGACCAACTGGCCTCTGTAGAAGTTCTGACAGGCCCACTTGCAGTGTTGTATGGCAATGCCGCAGGTGGTGTGGTGGCCCTGCAAAGCCGCTGGCCGACGGAAAATTCAGCCTCAGTACAACTCAGTCACAGCCAGTTTGCCCGTCAGCAACTGCTCTCAGCTGCTGTGGTAAAAGGTAAGCATGCAAGTTCCCTGAGCTTAAAAAACGCAGAGTTGCAAAGTCAACGTTCACACAGTGATGCCAAAAAACAACAAGCACAATGGTTATGGCAAAGCGCTTTTGAGAACGAGCTAACACTCCAACTAAGATACGACTGGTCTTATGATCCACTGCTGCAAGACCCCTTAGGTTTAACAGCAGAGGAATGGCAAGAAGATCCGCGCCAAACCGCGGCCAATGCCTTCACTTTTGATACCCGTAAATTTACCAAACAACAGCAATGGAGCATAAACCTGTCACAGCAATTTGCAGATCAAAGCTGGCGTCTGGCGGCCTGGTTTGGTCAACGTGATGTAGGTCAGTATTTGGGCTTTGATGGTTCTGCGCCAACCTCAGCCGGAGGTGTGGTTGATTTGAGCAGGCCTTATCAGGGGTTGGATGCATCCTACAGCTGGCAATTTGACAAAGTTCGCCTGAGTGTAGGTGGTGCGATTGAACAAAGTACCGATGAACGCCGCGGTTATGTCAATAATCAGGGTATTCAGGGCGATTTACGCCGCGATGAAGAAGGCGAAGTACAATCTGCTGATTTATACAGCCGCTTTGTCTGGGATCTGGACCCGGTCTGGCAATTAAGTGGTGGTGTTCGCCACTCTGATCTGGATTTTGATGTGACTGATTTTTATATCACAGCACAAAACCCGGACGACAGCGGCTCTACTGCTTTTGCGAGAACCTCAGCCGCATTAGCGCTCAACTTTGCTCAGTCTGAGCATGTCTCCTGGTATATCAGCGCAGGCCGCGGTTTTGAAACCCCCACCTTTACCGAGATGGCGTACCAAAGCAGTGGCGAAGGTTTAAATTTAGGATTAAAAGAGAGTACCAACCAGCAATGGGAACTGGGTAATAAATGGCAGCAAGACAACTGGCGCTCCAGTCTGGCGGTATTTTTGGTTGAAAGTGAAAATGAGTTAGTGGTCGATCAGTCCAGTGGCGGCCGCACCAGTTATCGCAATGCCAGTGAAACTAAACGTACCGGTGTTGAACTGTCGACCTTATGGTTTGCCTCTGCATCCTGGCAACATCAATGGACGCTCACTCAGCTCAATGCACGTTTCACCCAAGGTGCTCTGGATGGCAAGTTACTACCTGGAGTAGCCAAACAACAGGCTCAATGGCAAATCAGTTGGATGCCGCTACAGAGCAGCGAGTGGATGTTGCAGTTTGATACCTTGTATCGCGGCAAAATAGCTACCAGCGATCAAAACCTGTTATTTGCCCCTTCAGCTACTGTCTATCATCTGAAACTAGTGACCGAAACTGCATTATCCAATCTGCAGCTGCGCTACTGGCTAGGTGTAGATAATCTGACCGATAAAAATTATGTCGGGGCTGTAGTGGTCAATCAGGCCAATGGCCGTGCTTTTGAACCTGCATTGCCACGTTCCGTTTCTTTGGGGTTAAATCTTAGCTTTTAATGCAGGAATAGAGCTTATTGCCTGAACAATAAGCTCTGACTAAAGCTAAAGCTGATATTAAGTTGAACTTCGTGGCTTTTTTTCTGCCAAATACAATGAAATTAATCAGTGGTTTAACAACTTTCAACTGAACCACTGTACACTCTGTTTTATTCTGGCGTTGAAAAACTCAACAGTGCACTCTGAAGATGTTGCGACTGTTGCAGCTTTGTCAAAAAAAGCTGGGGTAAGCGGACCAAGTGAATTAAAATTATCCGTGTTTAAAGCCGGTATGACTGAGTTCAAAAAATAAATGAAGCGATTTGCAGTAAAAAAACAACTCATTCAAATGAGTCTGTTCAGTATTGGTTTGGCTTTGACCAGCGCCTCAGTCCAAGCCAATAATGCCTTACCTGATATTGGCGGGAACGCTTTCTCCACCTTAACACCAGATAAAGAAAAGCAGTTGGGTGACGTGATGATGCGGCAAACCAAGGGCCAGTTGCCTATGGTGTATGACCCGCTAATGGACGAATACCTGAACTCTATGGGCAACCAAATGGTCGCCAAAGCTCAGGATGTCAAATTTCCATTCCGCTTTTATTGGGTGAATGATAAAAACATCAACGCATTCGCGACTCTGGGCGGCAATATCGTCTCTCACACTGGTACTCTGGCTGTGTCAGACAGTGAAAGTGAATTTGCCTCTGTCATAGCGCACGAAATCTCCCACGTCACACAGCGCCATATTGCACGCTCTGTAGAAGCACGGTCTGAAAATGGTCCTTTAACACTGGCTGGTATTCTGGGTTCAATTTTGTTGGCTACGGTGAACCCGGAAGCAGGTATGGCCGGTATTATGGCCTCTCAGGGGCTGGCACAACAAAGCGCTATTAACTTTACCCGCAGTAACGAGCAGGAAGCCGACCGTATTGGTATTCAGCTGATGGCGGACGCAGGTTATAACCCCTATGCCGTACCGGAGTTCTTTAATAAACTGGCTGAAAAAAGTCGCTTTGCCAATACTCAATTGGCCTTCTTGTACACTCACCCTTTGTCACAATCCCGGGTCGCGGATTCACGCTTGAGGGCTGAGCAATTTCCCAAGCGTTTTGTTGCAGACAGTCAGGACTACACCCTGGTAAAAGCCAGAGTCATGGCGCGTTATCATTACCAGACAAAAGATGCACAGAGTTACTTTTTACGTAAACTGGCAGAGCCTGGTGGCAATACCAAAGCCAACCAATATGGTTTAGCTTTGACTTATTTTGATGACAAGCAAGTAGAGAAAGCCGACCAGATTATCAGTAAATTACGACAGCAAGAGCCGGATAACTTGTTTTATATAGACGCCTATACCGATATTCTGCTGGCACAAGGTAAGGCTGAGCAAGCGATGTCGATGCTGGAACAGCACTACTTACTCAAACCTAATAATCAGGTAATTACGCTCAACTATGCCAATGCAGCCCTTCAGGGCAAAGCCTATAGATTAGCTGTCCATTTACTAAGAAATTTGCTTTATTACAAAAATGACATTTTCCTGGCTTATGAAATGTTGGCCGACACCTACAAAGCCATGGAAGATTATGCCCGTTATTACGAGGCAAGAGCCGACTTGTATTATCAAATGGCGGTCTACCCTAAGGCTATTGACGATTTAAACGAAGCATTAAACCATGTGGGCAAAAATAACACCTTAGAAAACAGACGTCTTGAAGCTAAGAAAAAACAATGGCAAACCGAACTCAATCGTCTGAAACGTTTGTAACATCAAGGTACAATTTTTATGATCACGCTCTACCATAACAATCGCTGTTCAAAAAGTCGGGAAGCGTTGGCGCTGTTGGAACAAAGCGGTAAAGCTTTTACTGTGCGTTATTATCTCGAGCAGCCTTTGTCTGTTGCTGAACTGACCGCTTTACTCAAAGCGCTGCAACTGCCTGCCCGGGATTTATTGCGCACTAAGGAAGAAGAATACAAGACGTTAGGCCTGGCTGATCCTGCTCTGTCCGAACAGCAATTAATTTCTGCCTTGGTACAACACCCTAAGCTGATGGAAAGACCCGTGCTTCAGGTAGCTGACAAAGCAGTGATAGCAAGGCCTGCAGATAAAATGCTGGCGCTGCTGGCATGAGTGTTCAGTTATTAATTCTGTATTATTCCCGCCATGGCTCTGTTGCAGCCTTAGCAGAAAAAATTGCTATTGGTGTTCAGCAAGCGGGTGCTGAAGTCATGTTGCGTACAGTGCCCGCTCTGGATGGCTCAGCCGTTGGCATACATCCGCAAGTGACAGAACAAGACTTGCTCAACGCCGATGGCTTTGCTTTTGGCAGTCCTGTGCGTTTTGGCAATATGGCTGCCCCATTAAAAGCCTTTTGGGATAATACCAGTAGTCTCTGGCTTAAAGGCGCTTTGATGGACAAGCCAGCTGGAGTCTTTACCTCGTCTGGCAGCATGCATGGCGGTAATGAAGCTAATTTACTCAGTATGATGTTGCCGTTGTTGCATCACGGTATGCTGGTAATAGGCCTGCCCTATCTGGAGCCAGAACTGCATCATACCCAAACAGGCGGTACCCCCTATGGACCAAGCCATGTCAGCGGTTTATCAGGCGAAAGCACATTAAGTAAAGATGAACATCATCTGGCTATTCAGTTTGGCAAAAGGCTTGCTTTAGCCGCTCTAGCGTTAAAAACATCCGGATTCAGTACCTTATGAACGATCTATCTGTAGCCATGGCTCCTTCCACCCGTCTTTATCTATGGCTTGGCCGTATTGGTTTTGCCGGGCTTTTTATCCTGATCCCTGTCTGGGTTTTATGGTTAGCACCACCAGAACTGGGCAGCGCTAAGGTTCTGCTCGCTTTGCTGTGGACACCTTTGTGGTTCCCTCTTTGGGGCATGATCACAGGTAAAGCTTATACCTTTGCCTGGGCTAACTTTATTGTCATGCTATACATGGTCCATAGCCTGACACATTTATGGGTCAGCGTAGGTACTGAATTTTTTCTGGCTCTGCTTGAATTACTGTTCTGTGCCCTGATGTTTGTTGGCTGCACTTACTATGCCCGCAACAGAGGCAAAGAATTGGGCTTAAAAATCCCTAAATTGAAAGACGATCCGATAAGAACTGCAAAACACTAATCTGAAAGCCCAGCCACAGCGTACATAACCGCAGAGTAGTTAACGACTTGCGGTTATGAACCCTGTAATAGCTTTATTTCCATTAAACACCTTATTGCTGCCTGAAGGCAAAATGCGTCTGCGTTTATTTGAGCCGCGCTACATACGCATGATGAAAGAAGCCAGTAGTGGTCAACGTCCCTTTGCGATGGCAAGCCTTAACCCGCTTGTTAGTCAGCACCATGCTGATCGTATCTGTCCTGAAGTGACCTTAGTCTCCATTATTGACTTTGAACAATTACCCGATGGTTTGCTGGGGATCACTGTCGAAGGGCTGGGCCGTTATCAAATCATTAAAAGATGGCAAGAGAAGGATCAACTGCATGTCGCTGAGCTTGAGCCCATCCGCTTCTGGACTGCAGAGAATACCACAATAGAACACCAGCCACTCTGGCATAAACTGCAGCTGGTATTTAAACAATACCCTGAACTGGCCAGACTTTATCCTGAGCCTGAGCATCAGAATTTATGTTGGCTGGTGTCGCGCTGGATGGAACTTCTTCCCCTGACTCCCCACTTAAAACGTCAGTGGCTAAAGCAGGATTTAACTACCACAGCCAAAGACCTTGAGATATGGCTGGAAGACAGTCTGGAAGAAATCAGCTGAGTGATTAATTAATACCTAGATACTTATGGACCTGCACACTTAAGCGCCAGTTGTATTGTTTACAAAATTCAATAGCCAGCTGAGTGGCTTTGGCTTTTTGACTGATAGGCTGCAGGTACACTAGTGTAGTGCTTAAATCCAGCCCCTGTAACAGCTCCAGCAGCTCGTCGATATGCTTTTCCATAGCTACAGGGTGCTTAATCTCGTTGGCACGCTCCAGCGCCGTGCGTAGCACTTCGTAGCCGCCTTTCATATTTACTTTAGGTGAAACAGTCACCCAGGTGCTGACAGGTGCCAGAATTTCAAAGGTACCACTGGTTTCAATCTGTGTTGAAAACCCCCGTGCATGCAACAGCTCACACAAAGGTCGTAAATCATACATACAAGGCTCGCCACCTGTGATCACCACATGTTTAGCACGGTAGCCTTTGTCGGCAAAGAGTTGCACTATTTGCTCTGAGGTTAAACTGCACCAATGATCAGAATCGGCTTTTTTCTCTAAAATTGCGGCAGGACTTAATTGCAACTCGGGATCGATTTCCCAGGTCTGTTTGGTATCACACCAGGAGCAGCCTACAGGACAACCTTGTAAACGCAGAAAAATAGCTGGAGTACCGGTGTAACTACCTTCACCCTGAATGGTCTCGAAAATCTCGTTTACTTTATACACTTTATGGGGTTTTCCTTTAGCTACGGGCTCAGATACAGTACAATGCGCGCCCGAAATTTTGCCCATTATAGCGAGAGAGCCGAACAGATGCCGCAAAAAGTTGTTGTGATTTATTCCGGCGGTATGGATTCATTTACCGTGTTGCACAAAGCCATAGCTGATGGACATGAAGTCTATGCCCTGTCGTTTAACTATGGTCAGCGCCATGTCAAAGAACTACTCTGTGCTAAAAACGTCTGTGAAGAGTTAGGCGTGCCTCATAAGGTGGTGGATATTTCTGCCATTAATCAGCTCCTGGCAGGTTCCAGCTTGATGGCGCCAGACAGTACACATGAAGATATCCAAATTCCCGAGGGGCATTACGCTGCAGATACGATGAAATCAACAGTGGTGCCCAACCGCAATATGATTTTATTGTCTCTCGCTGTGGGTTATGCCGTCTCACTGAATGCCCGCGCTGTGTATTACGGCGCACACTCTGGCGATCATTTTATCTATCCAGATTGCCGTCCTGAATTTGTGCACAAAATGAACGATGTCTGCCAGGTGGCTAACTACGAACCTGTGGACATTGTTAGCCCTTATTTAAGCCAGACCAAAATTGAGATTTTGCGTGATGGTTTAGCCATGGGGCTGGATTACAGCAAAACCTGGACTTGTTACAACGGCCGTGAAAAAGCCTGTGGCAAATGTGGCTCCTGTCAGGAACGCCTGGAAGCTTTTGAGCTAAACCAAGCGACAGACCCGCTGGCCTACGAAGGCTGATGCTGGCTGATTTGTTCCAATAACTGTCGTAATGGGGTCGCCTCTTGCTGCCCCTGTCGACAAGCCGCATACATAGTTCGAAACAAGCCTTGCTCACCTATGGGTAAAACCGCCAGCAAGCCCTGAGCTCGATAAGGCTCCATCAGCCACCGCGGCAACAAAGCCACCCCCTGCCCTGCGGCAATTAACTGCAGGATCTGGCTACTTTGAGCTACGGTTCTGAATTTGGCTTCCAAACCTGCGGGAGCGAACACGTACCGATATAAATCCTGTCGCTCCAGAGGTAAAGGATAGCCTAATAAAGTCTCTTGTCTGAGCTGCTGTGCTACTACAAAAGCGTGCTGTGCCAGCGGATGATCGGTGCTCACCCCCAGACAAAGCTGCATTTCAAATAAAGCTTCGAAAAAAATGCCCTGAAGATCACGTTGATCTGTCGTCAGCACCAAATCCAGTTCATCACTTAATAAAGCATCCAGCGCGTTGTGCTCTATCTCTGCAGAAAACTCTATTGGGCAGTTCGGTTCTATCAGTCCAAAAGCTTTAACAGCAGGCATTAACCAGTGAAAACAAGCGTGGCACTCCACAGCCAGTCGAATACCACTTAAACTCCTCCCTTTAAGCTGTGCTTCTGTCTGTGCGACCAAAGGCAATACTCGTGCGGCTAAATCCAACAACAACTGGCCTTGTGCGCTAAAACTCACCGGCTGGCTTTTACGCAGATAAAGCGTCGTCCCGAGCGAAGACTCTGCTTCTTTGAGCTGATGCGACAAGGCCGACTGGGTCAAACAGAGTTGTTCAGCCGCGGCCACCAAAGTACCGGTCTGTTGCAGTGCCTGTAAAGTTCGCAGCAGTTTTAAATCTATCATGCCTCATACCTCACTTGAGTCATCAGCATACGCATCATGCAATGAACTCATTATACTTGCTTTAGCATAACCACAGAATATGGACATGTAAACATCCGGATGTCCGCACAAACAATAAAGCAAGTTTTGACTCGAGGGATATAAGCAACCTTCAAATGATAAGGCGGGAGAAAAGTCTGTCAGGCAGAGTGGCAAAAGCTTGCCCTGTGCTGTAGCTGCAAATAAAAAAAGGGCCAAGTAGGCCCTCTGTCGTATCCGGATGCAGCTACTTAATGGGTAGCTCAAATTTGGCAAACATTCTGTCTATATCGTCCTGATTTCGCAGCATGTTGGCTTTTTCCACGACCTCACGGGTTAAATGTGGGGCAAAACGCTCAATGAAATCATACATATAAGTACGAAGGAAGGTACCTTTTCTAAAACCAATTTTAGTGGTGGATGCGGCAAACAGATGGCTTGCATCAATGGAAACAAGATCTTTGTCAGTCTCTTTATCCATCGCCATTGATGCAATCACACCGACACCTAAACCCAAACGAACATAGGTTTTAATCACGTCTGCGTCAGTGGCTGTAAATACAATCTTAGGTTCTAAACCTTTTTCACCAAAAGCACGATCCAATTCAGAACGGCCGGTAAAACCAAAGACATAAGTGACTATAGGATGTTCAGCCACATCTTCTACTGCAATTTTACGGTTCAAATTTGCCAGCGGATGATCGTGACGTACAATCACACTGCGGTTCCAGTGATAACAAGGCAACATCACCAGATCGTTAAATAAATGCATAGCTTCGGTTGCTATCGCAAAATCAGCATCGCCACGAGACGCTGCTTCAGCAATTTGTGAAGGCGTCCCCTGATGCATATGCAAAGACACCTTAGGAAACTTTTTCATAAATCCACTGATCACCGGAGGCAATGCATAACGAGCCTGAGTATGGGTAGTGGCTATATTCAGTTTGCCTTGATCCGGCAAGGTATGTTCTTTGGCGACTGCCTTGATGCTCTCAACTTTTCCTAGTATTTGTTGAGCGATTTCAATAACATCTCTGCCGGCTGGTGTAACATGAGTCAAATGTTTACCTGAACGGCCAAACACCTGAATACCCAGTTCATCCTCCAGCATCCGCACCTGTTTGCTGATACCAGGCTGTGAGGTGTATAAACTCTCCGCTGTGGCAGAGACGTTCAGGTTATGATTGAGAACTTCAACAATGTAACGTAGCTGTTGTAATTTCATGTGTCAGTGATCCGTTCTTGGCATATGCTATAAACACTATACATATTCGTTTGGATATTCCAACTTATTTTAATTTAGTTGGCATATATAACCAATAGTAACTAAAAACTGCCATGTTCAGATCAGTGGCAGTACAACGGGATCATCGGGGACAGTATGTCAGGTTCAGACTCATCCATCGACTTTGCGACAGTGTTGGCATCTGCTGCACATGATATGAAAAACTCCTTGTGTTTATTAATCCAGTCCATTGATAACCTGCAACAACAGCAGCAACAACTGGATGGCAATGGCCGCGAGGAGTTGTCCCGTATTCATTACGAAGCGAACCGCCTGAACATCAATTTATTGCAGTTACTGTCTTTGTATCGTATCGAAAAAAACCAGTTACCTTTACAAATCGATCAGTATTATATTTCTGATTTATTTGAGGAAGTTCAGTTAAAGAATGAAATGTACAGCGCGCAAAAAAACATTCAGATAGAAATACAGGCTGACCCTGATCTGCTTTGGTATTTTGATAGCGATCTGATCAGCAATCTGCTCAACGACATGTTCGTCAATGCGCTGCGTTATACCAAAAGTAAATTAGTATTACGTGCAGAGCGAACCGAAGATGGTCTGGCGATCGAATTGCATGATGACGGCCCGGGTTATCCTGAATTTATGCTGGAAAATGCCGATACCCTGATGAAAGATTTAAATTTAGCCGCAGGCCGCACTGGTTTAGGCCTGTTTTTTGCAGGGTTAATTGCAAAAGCTCATAAAAATCATGGTAAAACAGGTTTTATTCGCTTAAGTAATGGCGGTTTGTATGGCGGAGCTATGTTCAGTTTGTTTTTGCCATGATTTGACCTGAGCACATAAGTTTTGAAAGCAGAGAAATTTTGCAGACTGGCTAGCTAGCTGGCTTTAACAGAAAAACCCCTGAATGCCGGGGTCTACGGAGTGTGGATGCTTTTTACTATTATCATAGTGTTGGTTGTTGCACTGGTGATTATCGCCGTGATTGTCAACGCCGTGCAGCAACACAAAGAGCGACTGGCCTCGCTTAAACGTGCTGAGTTTTCTAAACTCAGAACGCTGCTGGAAGACACAGAAGACATTCTCTTGAACGCCGCCAATGTGCCTATCACCAAAGGCATAGTGCAAATGCTGCTCAAACGTATAGTGGTCACGCTCAAAGCTATGCTGGAGCTGGAGCCTAATTCAAAAGAGTTAAAAAAACGCATTGGAGAAACAGAAGCCAGATTAAATGACAGTGCTGCCGGTGAGATGACAGTCGAAGGTTTAACTATGCCAGATAACGATAAACAAATTATCAGCATGATTCAGGGTATAAAAAAACTGCGTACCATTTTGCGCGCTGAGCATGCGCGCGGCAATATTGATACACAAACAGTAGTGCAGGAAGACCGACGTTTGGAGATGCTGCAACTGCGTATTAATGTAGAAAGTCAGATTAAACGTGGTAATCAGGCTCGTGCAGGCAATATGTTAGGTTCAGCCCGTCAATGCTACGAAAAGGCCCTGGCCACTATGGCCAATTGCGCTCATGCCGATGACTACATCACGCATCGTAAAAGTGAAGTCATGACTATTCTGGAAGATATTGCGACTGAATTAAAAGAAGGCAACCTGCGCGACAGACAGAGAAAAGCAGAGCAGGAAAATAACGATTTGGATGTGCTATTCGCTCCTAAACGTAAGTGGTAACTCCCCTTCGGCCTTGAAGCTGCAGCTTTGTTGACTGCGCGCTTTCGCCCCAGTCACATAGGTAGCTATGCTCCTGGGGTCTCAATCTCTTGTCGCCGCGCTGCAACTCCAATGACTTTGGGGATGTCCCCTTCGGCCCGAAGCTGCAGCTTTGTTGACTGCGTGCTCTCGCCCCAGTCACATAGGTAGCTATGCTCCTGGGGTCTCAATCCTTGTCGCCGCGCTGCAACTCCAATGACTTTGTATAAGTACTCAGACAGTAAAAAAGACGCCTAAGCGCCTTTTTTACTGTCTGAAATTACTTCGTTTTTTCTTTCATTACAACCCAACGGCCATTTTCATACCAAGCGGACCAGCCTGTGGCTTTACCATCTTTTTCCGTCATCACATACTGCTGCTTGGTCTTACGACTCCAGCGGATAATGGTCGGATTTCCTGCAGCATCTGCTGTTGGAGCCTCTGCCAGATAGTGGAATTTCGGCATGATACGGTCTTTAAAGCGAGCAAGCTCAGACACTAATGGCGCCCTTGTCTCCCTCGATTTCGGGAAAGTAGCGGCAGCGAGGAATAAACCGGCAGCGCCGTCACGCAGGACAAAATAGGTATCTGACTTTTCGCATTTAAGTTCAGGCAAATGCACCGGATCTTCTTTAGGCGGCGCAGCTTCACCATTTTTCAACAGCTTACGGGTATTTTTGCAGGCATCGTTGGTACACCCAAAGTATTTACCAAAACGACCTGATTTGAGCTGCATATCCGAGCCACACTTTTCACATTCAATCAGTGGGCCGTCATAGCCTTTGAGTTTAAATACACCGGATTCAACTAAATAACCATCACAACCAGGATTATTACCACAGACAAAGAGCTTACGATGCTCATCAATCAGGTAATGGTCCATGGCAGTGCCGCATTTAGCACAGCGCTTTTTATGACGCAGTACTTCAGTCTCTAATTCGTCATCATCAGCCACTTCGACCGCATCATCACCGGGCGTAAGATTCATCGTCGTTGTACAACGCTCTTTTGGCGGCAGATTGTAACCTGAGCAGCCTAAAAATACGCCAGTGGATGCAGTTCGAATCCCCATCTGACGACCACAGGTTGGACAGGCAATATCAGTTAACACAAACTGATTGGTGCGCATGCCACCGTGCTCCGGGTCAGCTTCAGCTGTTTTTAACTGGGTAGAAAAATCACCATAAAACTGATCCAACACCTTACGCCATTGCAGTTCACCCTGAGCTATATCATCAAGCCGGATTTCCATATTGGCAGTAAAGTCGTAACTCATTAAATCGCTGAAGTTTTCAACTAAACGGTCTGTGACTATTTCACCCATTTTTTCAGCATAAAAACGACGGTTATCTACTTTGACATAACCACGTTCCTGAATTGTCGAAATAATAGCCGCGTAAGTCGAAGGACGGCCTATGCCACGCTTTTCCAGCTCTTTGACCAAACTGGCTTCACTAAAACGCGCCGGTGGTTTAGTGAAATGCTGAGCTGGCACTAACTGTTCCAGCCGCAGATTTTCGCCAGGCTTGACATCTGGCAGCACCAGCTCTTCTTCGTCTTTGCGTTTTTGTGCCGGCTGCACTTTAGTCCAGCCATCAAAACGCAGTACCCTGCCTTTGGCTTTTAATTCAAAGTCAGCGGCAGTGACAGTGATGGTAGTCACATCATACTGGGCGGAAGGCATCTGACAGGCGACAAACTGACGCCAAATCAGCTCGTACAGCTTACGGGCATCGGCTTCCATATCCTGTAGGCTACTGGCCAGCACAAAGACATCAGAAGGACGAATAGCCTCGTGCGCTTCCTGAGCATTGGCTTTGCTACCATAACTTAATGGCTGCTCTGGCAGGTACTTCGCGCCAAAATTCTGCTCGATGTACGAGCGGCAGGCTGTTAATGCGTCCACACTCAAGTTGGTCGAATCGGTACGCATATAGGTAATATGGCCGGCTTCGTATAAACGCTGCGCCAGCATCATGGTCTTTTTCACACCATAACCTAAACGGGTACTGGCGGCCTGCTGTAAGGTCGAGGTAATAAAAGGCGCCTGAGCTTTGCTGCTCGATGGCTTGTCTTCACGGTCTGTAACGCTGTAACTGGCTTTTTGCAATAAAGCCACAGCAGCATCCGTCTGAGCTTTATTTTCAGGCTTAAAGGCTTTTCCAGCTTGTTTAGCCACCTCAAGTTGCAGTGCCACACCCGTTTTGGTTTGTGTATCCGCAGCAACTGTCCAGTACTCTTCAGGCACAAAAGCTTTAATTTCACGCTCACGTTCAACCACTAAACGCACAGCCACAGATTGAACGCGACCAGCAGATAACCCTCTGGCCACTTTTTTCCATAACAAGGGCGAGACCATAAAACCCACAACACGGTCCAGAAAGCGACGGGCTTGCTGCGCATTGACACGATGCTGATTCACCTCGCCTGGTTCAACGAAGGCGTTTTTAATGGCATTTTGGGTGATTTCGTTAAACACCACCCGTTTAAACTTTTGATGTTCGCCACCAATAATTTCCTGAAGGTGCCAGGCAATCGCCTCCCCTTCACGGTCTAAGTCCGTTGCCAGATAGACGGTGTCTGCTTTTTCAGCCAGAGCTTTCAACTCTTTGACGACCTTTTCTTTGCCAGGCAGAATTTCGTAGCGGGCTTGCCAGTTGTTGTTTGGATCTATGCCCATACGTTCAACCAGAGCCTGATACTCTTTTTGCTCTTTGCTCAGCTTGGTCTTGTCTTCTTTGACTTTATCTTTGCTGCTGCTCGTTGGCAGATCGCGAATATGACCGACGCTGGATTTGACGATAAAATCGTTTCCAAGGTACTTATTAATGGTTTTAGCTTTCGCTGGTGATTCGACTATGACTAGTGATTTCGCCATTTTATGATTGAGATCCCTGACCTTTTAGCGTGCCGGCGGGCACTTCTTTTTTAACGTATATCCGTAAACTCAAGTTGTGACAAGAGAATAAGTTCATTATTATGCCAGAAGGTCACAATTTAGTGACTTTTCGCTGAATAAAACAGCGGGTCCTGCATAAAGTAATAAAAGTCACAGCAAAGAAGCAAGCTAAACAGCTGGCAATCACACTATGACGATAAGTACGCAGGTTAGTTTCCCTGAATCACTGCAGTGACAGCCTTAACAGCTGCCGCTTTCGGTGCCCAGCGGAAAAAAAATGAAGCAACGGCCGCAATAACAATAAAAGCAGTGCCCCTTCCCAAAAATGAAGGAATAAAGCAAAAATGAAGTTCTTTGAAGCAAACTTTGACGGCCTCGTCGGGCCGACGCACAACTATGCCGGATTATCTATCGGTAATGTTGCCTCTCTCAACAACGCCAAAAACACCTCCAGCCCAAAACAAGCCGCTAAGCAGGGCTTGCAGAAGATGAAATCTTTGTCTGAACTGGGTTTAATACAAGGTGTGCTGGCACCTCAGGAAAGGCCTGACGTTTATACCTTAAGACGTTTAGGCTTTACCGGAACAGACAGTGAAGTGATTAGCAAAGCGGCAAAACAAGCCCCTGCAGTACTCAAAGCCGTCTGTTCAGCCTCGAGTATGTGGACTGCCAATGCGGCAACCATTTCACCCAGCGCAGACACAGCGGACGGTAAAATTCATTTTACGCCGGCTAACTTAACCAATAAGTTTCACCGCTCACTGGAGCCTTTAACCACGGGCCGGATCCTCAAAGCTATGTTCAGTGATGACAAGTATTTTGCGCATCATCAGCATTTGCCGGATAACGATCACTTTGGTGACGAAGGCGCAGCCAACCATACCCGTTTATGTAGTGACTATGGTAAAGCTGGCGTAGAGCTTTTTGTGTATGGTCGCTATGCTTTTGATTCTTCAAAGCCTGCACCTAAACGTTTTCCTGCCCGTCATACTCTGGAAGCCTGCGAAGCGGTCGCTCGTTTGCACGGTTTATCAGAAAATGCTGCCGTGATGATGCAACAAAATCCAGATGTGATCGATCAGGGTGTCTTTCACAATGACGTGATTGCAGTGGGTAACCAAAACGTACTGTTTTTCCATGAACAGGCTTTTGTCGATACACAAGTTAAGCTGGACGAAATTCGTCGTAAGTTTGGCTCTGCTTCAGACTTGCATTTTATTGAAGTGAAAACTTCAGAAGTATCGGTCTCTGAAGCAGTGAAGACCTATCTGTTTAACACCCAACTGGTGACTTTGGCCAACGGCGACATGGCAATTATTGCACCAACCGAATGTCGTGACAGTGCAACGGTCTCCGCCTATCTGGAACAGTTAACAGGACGTGGCACGCCTATCCGTCAGGTGCATTATTTTGACGTAAAACAAAGTATGCAAAATGGCGGGGGGCCTGCTTGTTTGCGCTTGCGTGTGGCAATGAGTGAAGCCGAACATCAGGCTGTTAATCCGGCGGTGCTGATGAACGAGAGTTTATTTGTCCGGTTAAATCAATGGGTGGATACGCACTACCGCGACCAGATCAGCGAAGCCGACTTAGCCGATCCACAGCTGTTGGTTGAAAGTCGTCAGGCGCTTGATGAACTGACTCAAATCTTAAAACTGGGTTCTGTTTATCAGTTCCAACGCGATTAATCAGAACAACAAGCAAAAAGGCGGAATTTAACTCCGCCTTTTTTATGTGTTCAGTCCTTTACCGCAGCTCTGCTCTTTCGGTATTCCAAGACTAGTCAGTGTCACTGCAAAGCGCCCCTTCACCAAAAGGGTTGCGCGCCGGAGCTGCAGTTTCATCTGAGGTATATTCACCTGACACTAAAGTACGGTATTCGCGACTTGCGATGTTTTCGGTCCCCTCTGCAAAACCCGTTACAGAAATCAATACTCTGGTCCATGGTGCAATGTCTTTGGTATAAGTTAAATCAAAAGTTGCTATACCGTTTTCGTCCGCCCGCACAGTCTGGGTTACTGAGGCGACATTGCCCGGTGTCAATTGCCCGTCAGCGTTGAAGTCCTCCCCCGGATCTAAAATTCCGTTGTTATTTACATCCTCACTCTGACAGGTCGGGCTGCTTATCACGTCGTCCCAGTATTCAAAATCTGCCAAATCGGGTACAGCGACCCAGGAACCTTTGTTATAACTGACAGGCACCACAGAAACATTCAACTCCTGTCCAGCAACAGAATTACCTGACGAGTCGGTCACCAATATTGAGAACTCTTGCGCAAACAATGAATTACTGGGCGATTTTATAGAATTACCCGTACCAAAACGGAAAAATAAGGTTCTGCTCCCTACTGCGACAGGCGTATTTCCACTCACCGCAGGTGTGGTATTCAGCACTGTTGCTGAAACATTCAGATTCGCGCCACTGCCAGCCCCCGTGGTGTTATCAGCGCTAAACACTGTGCTGGCAAGACCCTGAGAGTCTGTAATAGCGGTAGCAGGATTAATCTGCCCACCTGGAGCTCCGTCCAATGTAAAAGCAACAGAACGGTTTTTCACCGGATTATTATTTTGATCCCGAACTACGGCACGCACCACACTTTGCTCACCTGGTCCCAATTGTGCCGGAAATGCAGAGACTGTGATACTGTCCGGCACTGTCGCAATAAACTCAACCTGAGTTTGAGTCGTCAACAGATCAGTCGCACCGGCGCGGATCTCAGTCGCCAAAATATTGGCAAAACCAGCGAAATCAGATGCGACTAATACATCAGCCTGTCCCAGAGCATCGGTAGTCTGATCGACTGAAATCTGAGTCAGGTTACCTGCCACTACCCCGATTTTTCCTCTGGTTGTTGTAAAGTTCAGTGCTTTAGCAGCATTAGGTAAATTATTCACCAACCACTCTAAGCTGAGCTGTTGCTCGGCTCCAAGTGGCACTTCAATCACTTCGGTATTTAAAAAACTAAACTGATCAGACTGAATAATAATAGGGGCAATGGCTGTAGCACCCAGCCCTGTCACCCGGATCTCATCTGTGCCGCCTTGGGCAGCTCTGTAATTAAAAGATACACGACCACTATTCCCTGATGTGACCAGAGAACTGCTGCTTATTGGATTTGCTAAAGCGGAGGTGATGGTTAAGGTTTGGCCCTGGATACCTTTGCCATCAAAATTAGTTAAATCAGCAGTCATAGTCACTTCATCAGACAACACCATAGAACGGGGTGCACTGATTAAAATTGAGGTACCAACCACATCAACCCCGACCGTTGCGGTTTTATCACCGACTGATGCCGTCACAGTGATTGTACGTAATGACGAGTCCACACTGCTTGATAAGGTGGCTTTGGCGACACCATCCGCTTCAGTGAGTGCACTAACCACCTGTAATTCACCTGAACTGGCAGCAAACTGCACTGCAACTCCGGGCTGTAATATGTTGTTGGGGTCCAAAACCACGGCCGATAAAGCCACTTGCGCCGTTCCACCCGACCCTAACTGCAAATTATCTGCAATAAGACGCAGCGATCCGATGGGTGCTTCCGGCGCAACATCATCTGCATCTCCTGCCGAGGTAAAACTAACAGTAGCGGATTGCGCTCCTGTTAAAGTAGCGGTGATGTTACCTGCACCACTTTTAGTGCCAACCAGAACCCCGATAGTTGCAACACCATCACCATTGGTCTGAGCTGTGCCCGCCTGATTATTAAAACCAGCTAATAACTCATCATTGACGCTAAAGCTAATCAACTGCCCCGCCATAGACCGGCCAGTGGATGAAGACAAGGTAGCAGTTAAAGTCAAAGGTTGTGCTTTGCTAAGCTCCACTGAAGCGACCCCCGCTCCAGTACTTAAAGCCAGACGGATGCTGATCACTTCGGTCGTTTCACCGCCGTCATCGTCACTGATAGTGCCGCCACCTCCTCCACATGCGGCTAATAACGCCAAAACGATGATAACAAAGTACCAGCGGATTCTGAGCATCTGGATTCTCCATTGGATGCACTAACTTATTGTAATTACTCTAGCTTAGTAGAAACTTAAGGAACGGGCTAAGCCAAGGCGTAAAATAATTCCGTCAGTTGCAGTTTTTCTTTTGACTCACAAACTGGTAGGCTAAGCGGCATTTTTCGGGCACATAAAAGATAAAAAATGACTGCAAAAAAGAAATTAGGTCTTACCCCACGTATTCTGATTGGCATGGCGCTGGGTATTCTGGTTGGCGCATTCTTTAAATTCCTGTTGGCGGGTGAAGCAGAACGAACTTTGAGTTTGTTTGGTGCAGAACTGGGCCTGCGGGCATTTTTTGTGGACGGTATTTTTCATGCTGGTGGACAAATTTTTGTTGCGAGCTTAAAAATGCTGGTTGTCCCTTTGGTCTTTGTTTCACTGGTCTGCGGCACCAGTTCATTAAGTGACGGCAGTACGTTAGGCCGATTGGGCGGTAAGTCGGTTGGTCTTTATATCCTGACCACAGCTATCGCCATTGCCATTGCCATATTTTTTGCAATTTTGGTATCACCTGGTGCCGGAGTTCAGATGACCGCTGATACACAATTTAGTGTGCAACAAGCGCCTTCTATTACTCAGGTTTTTATCAATATGTTCCCAAGCAACCCGGTTGAGGCCATGGCGAAAGGGGAAATGCTGCAAATTATTGTGTTTTCAGTACTCTTTGGTTTAGCTGTAGCGTTAACAGGAGAAGCAGGTTCCAGAGTGCGTGCTTTGTTTAATGATCTAAATGAAGTGGTGATGAAGCTGGTTAGCTTTATGATGGCATTAGCCCCTTATGGTGTGTTTTTCCTGATGGCGAAACTCTTTACCACATTAGACTTAAAAGATTTGGAAAGTCTGGGTTGGTATTTTGGCACTGTACTTTTTGTATTGTGTTTTCATGGTTTTGTAGTTTATGGCAGCTTTATATCGGTTTTTGGCCGCTTAAATCCGCTAATGTTTTTCAGAAAAATGAAAGACGCCGCTTTGTTTGCTTTTAGCATGTCCAGCAGCAACGCTACTATTCCAGTAAATATGGAAACGACCACGAAAAAACTTGGGGTAAGCAACAATATAGCCTCATTCACCATCCCTTTAGGCGCCACCATCAATATGGATGGAACAGCTATTATGCAGGGCGTGGCTACTGTTTTTATTGCTCAAGTGTTTCAGATTGAGTTAACCACTATGGATTACCTGATGGTGATCCTGACGGCCACTTTAGCTTCGATAGGCACAGCTGGCGTGCCGGGTGTGGGTTTAATAATGCTGGCAATGGTGTTACAGCAGGTGGGTTTACCTGTCGAAGGTATTGCGCTGATTATTGGTGTCGACCGTTTATTGGATATGACCCGTACCGCCGTCAATATCACGGGTGATGCCATGGTGTCTTGTCTGGTTGCCAAAAGCGAAAATCAGTTTGATGAAGCTTGTTTTAACAATCCGGACGCGGGCAGAAACGCTTAAATTGCCTTCCATAAAAAACGCCGCATTTAGCGGCGTTTTTTATGGCTCGTATTTCATCACCAGCAAATCCAAAATGCCTTTTCGATCAGATGACTGACCTTAAACTGGCGCTGCGCAAAAGGTCGTCCGGTCAGATTTCGTATCGCCAGTAGTTCAACAGAGGCCGCGAAACCAAACAACTGTCTGACTTCACACTCAGTCACCGAAAACGGTGGGCCAGACATTTCCTCTTGTGGATACTCCAGACTCAGTAGTAACAATGAAACAGGTCCTGGACATAAGTGTTTTAATTGTTTTACATAGTCAATGCGCATTTGCAAAGGTAAAGCTATGAAGGCCGCCCTGTCATAAATCAGCCCTATATCACCCAATTGCTCCGGCTTCAGGTCAAAATAGTCGCCTTGCCAAATATCCACAGCGGGATGACTAAAACGTTGAAACTCGCCTTGTGTTGAGACTGCAAATGACTGAGTTTGCTCTTGATAAAACTGCTGACACGCCAATTCAGAAAGCTCAGCCCCTATAACCTTGCTGTACTGAGATAACCACCACAAGTCCAGACTTTTACCACATAAAGGCACAAAAATGGCGCCTGAGGGTTGCCAGTTCAGTTGTGAAAACACTAGTGGTAACAGCGGGTGAATGTCCTGTTGGTGAAAACCAATACGTTGTTGTTGCCAACAATTGTGCCAGAATTCGGACTCCATACTTAACGCCAAAAGCTCAGGTTAGATAAGGTGTTCAGACTTGTTGTTAAGGCCGTACTTGCAGCCAAACCGACTTTTTCTGCCAGTTTACGTTTGATCTGATACTTCACCTGCACGACTTTTTTACTGCTAAATTGCTGCACCAGATAATCGTCACTAGTTTGTAACTGATCAACCAGGTTTAATTCAAGCGCCTGGTAACCGAACCAATGCTCACCTGTTGCCACTTGATCGATTTGAAGGACAGGCCTGTGTTTATGGACAAAGTTTTTGAACAGAACATGAGTCTGCTCCAGTTCCTGTTGAAATTTTTCGCGGCCTTTTTCGGTATTTTCAGCAAACACAGTGACAGTGCGTTTAAATTCACCCGCAGTAAATTGCTCAACGTCTATATGGTTTTTCTTTAATAACTTATGGAAGTTAGGCAACTGAGCAACCACGCCAATAGAGCCAACAATGGCAAAAGGTGCGGCTAAAATACGGTCAGCAATACAAGCCATCATATAACCGCCACTGGCGGCTACTTTATCTACAGCGACCGTCAGACGAATATTTTGTTGTTTGATCCGGTCAAGCTGAGAGGCTGCCAGACCATAACCATGCACTACCCCACCTGGGCTTTCCAATCGGATCAGTACTTCATCTGTCGCTGTTGCGACAGCCAGCACAGCCGTGATTTCTTCACGTAAGGCCTCCACTTCATGTGCATCCATACTGCCATTAAAATCCAGCACAAATAGCCGATCTTTTGGCTCGTCCTGTTGTTTTTGTTTTTTTGACCAGGCTTTGTAGGCTTTTTTATCCAGCAGTTGTTGCTGCAAATCGGCTTTTAATTCTTGGTGATCTTCCGACAGATCGCTAAACTCCAGCTCACCTTTTTTTGCTTTTTGCTTGGCTGAAACAATCAGGGCGATAATCACAGCAACAGCTATCACTACTGTGGCTGTTTTTGCTAAAAATAAGCCGTATTGATATAAGAATTCCACTTCCATTCCTTTTTAAGAAAATTTATTGGCATTGTAGCCTGATGGTAATAAAAAAAAAGCCCGGCAACTGAGCCGGGCTTTTGATAAGTCTTGAGTCTTAGTTAGCTGGAGCCATTACTGCCCCATTTGCAACCTGCAGACCTGCACCACGGGTGGTAAAGAAGCTGGCTGCTTGTGTTTGCATTTCAACCGTAACGGCTGGCACTGTAGGTCTTAATAGGGACGCATGCTCACCCGCAATAAAGCGGCTAAGAGCAGTACCTGTCACAGGATAACTTCCTGCTACATTATTCACAGCTACAGCGCCCAACAGACGTGCTAATGGTTCTGTACCGGCCAAAGGCATAGTTGAAGTACCAGGTTTACCGTTAGGAATCACCTGATCAGGCAGATTGCTGCCACCATCCCCTACCACTTCTGCGATATAAGCTGGTGTTTCTGTAGCAACAAAACTAGCTGCAAAGTTGTTTGGATCCCCTGCATCAGTGATCGTTTGTGCTGCAAAAACAAATTGTGATAAAGCAGCATTAATAGCGGCGACGTCAGCGCCTCTGTCGATACTGGTTAAATACTGAAGGAAAGGTTTGAAACAGCTGGCATAAGGCGCCGTTGCACTGCCACCACAACCATTTTGAGTTGTAGCAAAGTTAGTATACGACTGCGCTGTAGTACCACCGGCGCCAAGTAAAACGCTGGCTTTGATAGTGTCACCAAAAGCAACAGAGTCTAATAAGAAGTTAGCTACTGCACCGCCTGGCACTGAGAAAGCAGCAGAACGCATAGGGAATAAAGGATCTAAAGTATCAATACCCACTGGAGTATTTGCTAATGCAACAGCAGATATACCGGTAATTGAACCTAAAGACAGGCCTAAAAATTGCACATCGTTTCTATTTAATAAGCCAGGTAAATTGGTTGCGTGTAAACCGATACGAACAGCTAAAATATCGGCAATGCTCTGACGGAGGTTGTCACGAGTCACCAGTAAATTGGACAGGTTCATATACACAGTAGCTGTCGCTGCAGAAGACGCATTGATCAGCCCGAAACCACGCTCACCATGCAATGGATGATCAATAGCTATAGTCGCAAAACCTTGACCAGCTAAAGATGCAGTCACTGCTAACATATCTTCTTTTTTCGAAGTAATACCATGTTGCATAATCACAACAGGCCAACCTGCAGCAGGCTTAGTTTTGCCTGTTAGCGCTTCGCTAGGCACAGTCACCAATACAGGCACATTTAGTTCTGCAGTCTCTTTTGGTAGCGTATTAAATTTAGTTAAATGACGTTGTTTATCTAAGCCAAAGTCACGTAAAGCACCATTAGAGGCAGCGTTACAAAATGCATCGTTAGCCACTTGAGCAGGATCAGTGATTTTAGCCTCAAGCGCAGTTTTTTCAGCATCAGTCAATGTTGCGATAATAGCGCCAGAGTCACAGCGCGCTTTCCAGCTTTGGTTTAACGGAGCTTTTGGATCTGCAGTGGTAGGAACTGCAGAATAGTACGGCAATTTGATACTGCCTTCGTAAACCAGCGCAGCTTGAAAACGAGGATCCGCATTAGCAGGAGCTGGAAGACGATCCTGAGCTGTTTCACCTGAATTTGCTAATGTCAGCAGCGGTGTACTTGTAGCTGATGCAGCCTGTAACTTCGCACCCAATAAGCTCTTCACCGCAGCAAACACAGGCGCAGTAGACTGTGTAGTAATAGCTGCAGTGTAAATAATGCCGTCTTTATTTATCGACTCTGCAGACACTGCGTTTTCAAAGCTATTGATCACGCCTTGTAAAGCCAGCTGAGCCGCTGTACCTAATGGCTTAGTGGTGATGTCCTGTTTTACTAACTCATAGGTGGCAGAAGGAGCAATTGAACGGCCTTCACTGTCTTTTAACGCATCAGTGAACACCAGAATATAAGTGGTGGCAGATTTTAATGGTTTTAATGGAATAACAGCAATGCTGTTGCCATTGGCACGAGCGATAAAATCCACACCAAAAGTAAGACTGCCAACTGCTTTACAAGCGGCGCCACGAGGCACAGCACGACAATCTGCGTCAGGTGACGCCGGATCTCCCATCAGGGTCTCCACTAAGTGCACAGCACCAGCTTGCTGCACACTGGCAGCATCTAAGGTCACACCAGAACTCAGATTCAGTGCAATGGTAAATGGGTTCTGAGTTGACCAGCCATCTAATGCACCTAAGGCAGTAGAAGGGTCAGCATAGTTAGGTGCATCAATATGTGCACCTGCTGCATTTTTTTCGCCTGGCATAAACAAGGTACCATCATTAGTGCCTTGTAATAGCAAATCATTTGGTGGAGATAACACACCGTTCGCTGGGTCATAAACTACACGTGATAAAGGGATTTGAACCTCACCACCTGTTTGAGTATTGTCTTTAATTTCGTCCAGTGTTTCACCACCGCAACCGGCTAAACCTAATGCACTGGCAATGGCAAAGCTAAGCAAAAGCTTGTTCATATCTTCTCCCCGTGTCCTGTATTTTTCTTATTCTGCCCCGATAGTTACCTAAAGAGGTCATTCGTTTTTGTGATGTGAGCTTTTAACAGCTACGACCAGTTAAACTTAACCCAATCAGAAAAAATTCGCTAGCTCAAAATCAAGCTTGTTGAAGAAAGGTGCAAAATTAATACAGAGCAGGTATGCTGCCGCCGTTTTTAAACGGCTGGGACCCCTATTTATGTTCAACTATCAAGCAACCCCTCAGGCACTGGCAGGTAAAGTTATTCTGGTCACAGGAGCTGGTGACGGTATAGGTAAAGCGGCAGCGCTGTGTTATGCCAAACATGGCGCTACCGTTATATTGTTAGGTAAAACTACGAACAAGTTGACCGCTGTCTACGATGAAATAGTCGCAGCAGGCTGGCCAGAACCCGCTATTGTGCCGCTGGATTTAAAAGGGGCAACAGCGAAGCACTATAAGGATATGGCTGCCACTATTAAAGCTGAGTTTGGCAAACTGGACGGTGTACTGCACAACGCAGGTCTGCTCGGCGTATTGAGTCCGTTTGAGCATCTGGATTTACCGACCTGGCAGGACATCATGCAGGTGAATGTAACAGCGGCGATGCTGATGAGTCAGGCTCTTGTTCCTGTATTAAAGCTAGCCCCACAAGCTTCTGTGGTGTTTACCTCCTCTGGTGTTGGACGTCAGGGCAGAGCCTACTGGGGAGGCTATGCAGTATCTAAGTTCGCGACTGAAGGTTTGATGCAGGTGATGGCGGCTGAGTATGAAGGGACCTCGCTACGTGTCAATGCGATTAACCCCGGAGCCACCCGTACCAAAATGCGTAGCAAAGCTTATCCGGGCGAAGATCAGTTAAGTTTGCCAACTGCAGAGCAAATTATGCCTCTGTACCTGTATCTAATGAGTGATGACAGCAAAGCTGTGAATGGCCAATCACTGGATGCGCAGCAGAAATAACGACTAAAAAAGAAAAAACCGCCATTTCACTACTGAAACTGGCGGTTTTTTTTTGATTCAAAGACTATTACTTCTTCGAGAGTATCTCTTCACCGTTTGCCTGAGCATAAGCGTTCCATACATCAACTTTGCTATTGAAGTTTTCTATAGCCTGAGTTCCTGCTTCAGCTAACAAAGCTTCGATATCTTTGCTGTACTTACTATCTACTTTATGGAATGGCACAACTTTAATACCGCGGTCCAACAGAGCCTTTTTCATGGTATGAGTTTTCAGCAAATGTAATTTACCGGCATCAACATAGAAAAACTGGCTTTCTTTATTAATAGTTTTAAATTTTGGCTTCACCGGACGTTTGCCTTTTGCCTCGGTGTCATCATCATGACTGACCACCACATCTGCATTGAGCTGATAACCCAGTTGTTCCAGAGTAAAACCCTGAGCTTTTGCTAAAGCACGGATTTGAGACAACACTTCAGTTTCTTTCTGACGTTCGGCCAATACAGAATTTAACGTCTCAATTACTTCATGTAATTTAACAGTCGTGATTTCTTTAGCAGCTTTTTTCAGTTCTTTTTTATCAAGTAACAATGACATGAAAATCTCCCGTGGATAAATACTAAGAATGATAGTACAGAATCATTCTTACAAATTAAAGCTCAAACATAATCTTATTTAGTAAATAAAATAAAAAGTATCTGTTCAAGCCAGAATTTGACTTTACTCACTCCTTACCTACAGCGAATGAAAAATGATAAGACCAATAAAAGCGACGATTTGCAGCCATTAGTCTTTTAATAGATGAAGATTTTTCAAGTAACTACGAAACTCGTCTGATAACTTTTTATCCTGAAGCGCATATTCAACAACAGCTTTCAGATAACCTATTTTACTACCGCAGTCATGCGATTTGCCTTGTAAATGATAGGCTTCTATTTGTTCAACCAATAATAAATGATGTAAAGCGTCTGTCAGTTGAATCTCGCCACCAGCGCCAGGCGCAGTGTGGCGTAATAAATCCCATACTTTAGCTGACAACACATAGCGTCCGGTAATAGCCAGATTAGATGGTGCATCTTCAATCTCTGGCTTTTCGACCATAGTACGAATTAAAGCAGATTGCCCCTGCACTAACTGTTCACCTGAAATATCCACTATGCCGTATTTATTTACTTCAAGCGCAGGAACAGGTTCCACCATGATCTGGCTGGCACCTGTAGTTTCAAAGCGTTGGATCATGGCTTTTAAATTATGAATACGGGCATCGGCATGATACTTATCAATCAATACATCCGGCAGTATCACCGCAAAAGGTTCATTACCTACCACAGGAGCAGCACAGAGCACCGCATGACCCAACCCCAAAGCCACAGGCTGACGCACAGAAATAACAGTAACATTTTTTGGGTTAATAGAACGCACGTCCTCCAGCAAAGAGCGCTTCACCCGCTTTTCCAATTGGTTCTCTAACTCAAAACTGGTATCAAAGTGGTTTTCTATAGAGTTTTTACTGGAATGAGTCACCAGCACAATTTCGGTAATACCAGCTGCTGCAGCTTCTTCTACCACATACTGAATTAACGGCTTGTCGACTACAGGCAACATTTCTTTTGGGATAGCTTTAGTCGCTGGCAACATTCTGGTGCCTAAACCTGCCACAGGGATCACTGCTTTTTTTAACTTCACCATAGACTATGGTTCCTTCAGAAAAATCTTAACTTATTGTTCTATCATAACCTGAGCGCTAGTAAGCAGCCAAACAGATTTACCCCTGCTGAATTTGTTTCTCTATTCATTTGACAAAGAGATGGCTGGTCGGTGTTCCACCTTGAGTCAGATCTGTTATCGTAGCGCCAGTTTTCTACAAGGTGATTCCATGCGTTCCTTAAAACACTTATTTGCCAATAACAGGGCTTGGGCTGAGCGGGTTGAGCAGGAAGCTCCCGGTTTTTTTAAACAACTGTCAGAGCAACAGGCTCCGGAATACTTATGGATTGGTTGCTCCGATAGCAGGGTTCCTGCCAATGAAATAGTGGGCTTATTACCAGGTGAGCTGTTTGTTCATCGTAATGTAGCTAATCTGGTATTACACTCTGATATCAATTGTTTGTCTGTGCTGCAATACGCTATCGATATCTTAAAAATCAAACATATTATTGTCTGTGGCCATTATGGTTGTGGTGGTGTAGCCGCTGCGATGAACAAACAACGTATTGGTTTTGTTGATAACTGGCTGCGCAATATTAAAGATGTCTATGCACTGCACAGAGATGAGCTGGACAGCTTTGAAGACGATGGCCAACGAGTCAATCGTTTGTGTGAACTGAACGTAATGGAACAGGTGCGTAATGTCTGTCATACCAGTTTTGTGCAGGACGCATGGGAGCGTGGCCAGCAACTGACAGTGCATGGCTGGGTGTACAGCTTACGTAATGGTCATATAAAAGATTTAAGAGTCAGTCACTCCAGTGCAACGCAGATAGACAATATTTACGCACTGGAGCCTGTGGAAGAGTATATCAGCGAGAAATAATCACGTTCAGTGAAACTTTACTTCCGTTTGGGGCACTCGTTTATAAGTAGCGCTGTGCCCTTTTACCCACTTTCCATTCTGTAAATACTCCGAACTGATCTGAAGCATCCCTGTTGGATCAAGTACCGAATGGGAACGCACTTGCGTGATGCCCTGCGCATTGTTTTCTACTTTCTCCAATGCTTCGATACTTTTTGTATCAGGATGATAGATCATAGTGCCGTGGGTATAAAAACCTGCAGTGGTGAAATAATAGTACGCAATTTTTTTCTGCTGTTGATCCCAGAAAATCATAGTCTCACCACCGTATTCGCCATCATTGATGGAATGCACAGTTTTAATCGCCTGACCATTTAACGCCCTGCTCCATATGGAGCGGTCAATCATCTTTTTCTCTTTACCTGGTTCAGTCAAATCCCCTTCCCAGTGGCTGTCTAAAAAGGGCCGGAAAATTTCTAGTTCAGGATGTAGTACAGGTGGTGCTGCGACCGCTGTACAAGCAAAGACTGTGGCGATGAACCAAAATATTTTTATCATGATTTCTCCTGATAATAATCCAGCATATCCTGCTCAACCTCCTGCGAAAACGCCTTGGTTTTAATAGCATAGTGCTGCAAAAATTTGTCTTCGTCCGTTTGTGGAACCCAGGCTGGCACTGCCGCTGTATGACCCTCTGCATCTAAAGCGACAAAGCTGATAATACAATGATTGGTTTCCAGCATTTCACCGCCTTTGGTGTCACCAGAGCGTACCTGTACCAGCACATGCATACTGGTAGTACCGGTATAGACGATGCGGGCTATTAGTTCGACCTGATGCCCAACTAAGATGGGTCTGCGAAAGCGGATAGTGCCGACAGACACAGTCACACAATACAACCCACTCCAACCGGCTGCGCAGGCATAGGCCACCTGGTCAATCCATTTCATCACCATACCACCATGCACTTTACCGCCAAAGTTGACATGGGTAGGCTCGGCTAAAAATCGGAATTCGACTGTCCTTTTACCCGACATAAAATCTTATCCTTATTGTTTTTTATCAGCATAGTTTGTTTTTCGAAAAAAACGAACCAAACCACTGATATAAATGATTTTTTATAGGATCACTGTTTTATTGCCATGTACAAAAACCCGGTCTTCCAGCACCAGTTGCAAGGCTTTGCTTAACACGTTTTTCTCGACATCCCGACCCGCTTTTACCATATCCATAGCGCTGTAGGTGTGATCTACAGGGGTCACCAGTTGTTTGATAATAGGCCCTTCATCTAAATCATCTGTCACAAAATGAGCAGTAGCGCCGATAATTTTCACCCCTCTTTTATGGGCCTGATGATAGGGGTTGGCACCGATAAAAGCCGGTAAAAAACTATGATGAATGTTAATAATGCGCTCTTTATAATGCTCGACAAAAGCCGGGCTTAATACCCGCATAAACTTTGCCAGCACTAAATAATCGGCCTGATAAGGGTCTATCACCTGCCGAAGCTCGGTTTCATGCTGCTCACGACTTAAGTTGATGTGACTGACCAGGTGGTAGGGAATATCAAACTTTTCGGCCAGGCTTTGTAAATCCGGATGATTGCCAACAACAGCTGCAATATCCAGTTTTAATGAGCCGTCATACACCTTCATTAAAATATCACCCAGGCAATGCGCCTCTTTGGTCACCAGTATCACTACTTTTTTTCGTCCTGCAGCCACCAGCTGCCGAGTACTACCTGGCGGTAAAGCTCTGTCTAAATCCAGCATCAGGGTTTTGTCATTGAAAATCCCCTCCAGCTGAGTGCGCATAAAAAACTGACCTGATTCCGGGTCAACATATTCGGTGTTCCGAATGATATTCAACTGATGCTTGTAGCAAATGTTGGTAATTTGGGCAATTAAACCTTTTGAATCCGGGCATTCAATTAATAAAACTTTCTTTTCCATATCAACTCTCGTCACGCCATAGCAAAAACAAACACAGCACTAAGGTGATGTGTCAATCAAGTGGATTCAGGTGGTTTGGTTGTTTTCAAATGGCGGTTTGTTACCGCTCTTGGTGTTTGTTGGCAGAAGGTAAATCAACAGCAAACAATTAGCCGCTATTAATCCCAAGTTTTTACTCTGTTGTAAAGTGTTTTCACTAGCAGCACTGTATGGCTTTGCTTGTCCTTTGGGAATGGTAACGCCATAATAGACTTCATTTTTTCACCTTCTCTTGGCTTTTATCTTCTGAGGATCTGATGCCCTCTTATCAAATGCAGGTGCTGGGCACCATCCGCTCGCCCTATAAACAAAAGTTCGCCATTCCCCGCCAGCCAGGCCTGATAGCCGAAGCCAGAGCTGAACTGGTGCTGGAACCTGGTTATGACGATGATGCTATCCTGCGAGGCATCGAAGCCTTCAGCCATTTATGGTTGGTGTTTGTCTTTCATGAAACAGCCAACAAAGGCTGGTCACCGCTGGTGCGCCCGCCCCGCTTAGGCGGTAATGAAAAAAAAGGGGTTTTTGCGACCCGTGCTACCTTTCGACCAAACCCAATTGGCCTTTCTGTCGTAAAACTCGAAGGCGTAGTGCGTAAACAAGGCCGTTTGATTATTCAGCTCTCTGGTGTCGATTTGCTGGACGGTACGCCAATACTGGATATCAAACCTTACCTGCCTTATGCAGATGCTTTACCAAATGCAGCAGGTGGTTTTGCCGACGCGGCGCCTCAAACCGATATGACAGTCAGCTTTGAACCTTCCGTTCTGGAGTTTTGCCAAAAGCAAAAAGATCAGCCTGACTTAGCAGTATTGATAGAAAAGGTGTTAAAACAAGACCCGCGCCCGCCGTATAAAAAACAAAAAGCGCAAGAGCAAAGCTATGGCATGACGCTGTATCACTTTAATATCAAATGGACAGTGAATGGAGTACATAATCATGTTACCGAGATCAGGCATGTTAAAGAAAAACAACAGGAGCATGACGTTCAGCCTCTGTCTGACGCTTAGCGCTCCTTTATGGCTTCATGCCGCTGAGCTCCCCCCCTTACCGGAACCGGTCAGTAACAATCTGGTCATGACCACCACTGTGGCTGGTCGTACTTATGTCACCAGTTTTATGGGACTCTCTGCAGGAAAAACTCATGCCGATGTACATAACAGAGTCTGGCAATGGACTCTGGGTGAACCTACCTGGCTTAAAGCTCCTGCCGTACCCAGTCGTCAGCGTTTAAGTGGTCGGTTAGCAAGTTCAGGTGTGACCTTACAGAACCATTTTTTTGTGTTTGGAGGCTATACAGTAGCGGCCAATGGCACTGAAGTATCCAGCGCAGAGGGCTATCGCTACAGCCCTGTGACTAAGGCCTATAACAAGCTGCCGGATATGCCGGTCGCTGTCGATGACAGCGTGGCTCTGGCTTATCAGAACAGATACATTTATCTGGCCAGCGGCTGGTCGCAGGACGGCAATGTCAATCTGGTGCAAGTCTTTGATAATTTCACGCAGAAATGGAGTCAGGCTACGCCTTTTCCCGGCACCCCAACCTTTGGTTTAGCCGGCGCCTTATCAGGGAATAGCATGCTACTTTGTGATGGTGTCAAAGTCAGCTATCAAACCTTACCGCGTCAGTTTGAAACTCAAGCCCAGTGCTGGTTAGGTGAAATCAGTAAAACAGACGCCAACCGTATCAGTTGGCAGCAAATCCAGCATCCAACAGGCACAGCCCGTTATCGCATGGCGGCAGCTGCTGTAAAGCAGGACGGCAAAGACTTAATTGTCTTTATCGGCGGCAGCGAAACGGCTTATAACTACAACGGTATAGGCTATGACAGCACACCGGCAGAACCTTCAGCGCAAGTCTGGGTGTATTCAATCGCAGACAAAAGCTGGCTTAAAGCTGAGAATACAACCCCAGTGATGGATTTACGTACATTAGTGACCATGAACAACGAGCTTTACAGCTTAGGTGGTATGGTTGCAGGGCAAAATCTGACCACTGAATGGATAAAACATCAGATTAAGCTACTGCCAAACCAGTAGCCTTGATACACTATCGGCAAATTTATTCGAGTACAGCGGCCAAGTTAAGGCGCAATTAAACTTAAAAAAAACACGGAACTATTATGCGGACCAGTCAGTATTTACTCTCTACGATGAAAGAAACCCCGGCCGATGCCGAAATAATCAGCCATCAATTGATGTTACGTGCCGGTATGGTGCGTCGTCTGGCGTCAGGCTTATACACCTGGTTGCCCAGTGGCTTGCGGGTTTTACGTAAGGTAGAGCAAATTGTCCGTGAAGAGATGAACAAAGCCGGCGCTATTGAAGTGTTAATGCCGGTGGTACAACATGCCGAGCTGTGGCAGGAATCCGGGCGTTGGGAAAAGATGGACGCCGAATTGCTGCGTTTTAAAGACCGTCACCAGCGTGATTTTGTGTTAGGCCCAACGCACGAAGAAGTGATCACCGATTTAGTGCGTAAAGAGATCAGCAGCTACAAACAACTGCCGATTAACTTGTATCAAATTCAAACCAAATTCCGTGATGAACGTCGGCCACGTTTTGGTGTGATGCGTGCGCGCGAATTTTTAATGAAAGACGCCTACTCTTTCCATTTAAGTCAGGAAAGTCTGCAGCACACTTATGACGCTATGTATCAGGCTTACTGCAATATTTTCACCCGCTTAGGTTTAGATTTCCGTCCTGTATTGGCAGACACTGGCGCCATTGGTGGCAGCATGTCACACGAATTCCACGTACTGGCCGCCTCAGGCGAAGATGCGATTGTATTCTCCGATGGCAGCGATTACGCCGCCAATATCGAAAAAGCTGAAGCACTGCCACCTGCGGGTGCCCGCCCTGCTGCAACCCAGGCGAAAGCTGAAGTGGCGACACCCAATGCAAAAACTATTGACGAAGTGTCAGCCTTTTTAAAGCGAGATGCCGCGGCTATTGCTAAAACCTTACTGGTGCAACTGAACCCGGAATTAAGCTTTGATGAAGTAAAAGCGCTGCTGGCTAATGCAGATGCCGAAGTTCTTGAAAACACCTGGCGCTCTAAAGTCGTTGCCTTGGTATTGCGTGGCGATCATGAGCTAAACGAAATCAAAGCGGAAAAACACCCATTGGTGGCATCTCCGCTACAATTTGCCAGTGAAGAAGACGTGTTGGCTGTCACTGGTGCAAAACCAGGCTCTGTCGGTCCTGTGGGTTTAACTATCCCTGTGATTGTCGACCATGCTGCAGCGCATTTAGCTGACTTTGTTACCGGCGCCAATAAAGATGGTTTCCACTTCACAGGCGTGAACTTCGACCGGGATATCACCACCTATCAGGTGGCTGATTTACGTAATGTGGTGGAAGGAGATCCAAGCCCTTGCGGTAAAGGCAAGTTAGTGATTCGCCGTGGTATTGAAGTGGGTCATATTTTCCAGTTGGGTGACCGTTATTCATCTGCAATGAAAGCAGGTGTGCTAAACGAGGAAGGCAAACACCAAATCATGACCATGGGTTGTTACGGTGTCGGCGTATCCCGCATTGTTGCGGCTGCTATTGAGCAAAACCACGACGAATACGGTATTAAATGGCCAGCGGCTATAGCACCCTTTCAGGTGGCTATAGTGCCGATGAATATGCACAAATCAGTGCGTATTCAGGAAGCTGCTGAGCAGCTGTATAAAGAACTGAGCGCAGCTGGTTTTGAAGTTTTATTTGACGATAGAAAAGAGCGTCCTGGTGTGATGTTTGCTGATATGGAACTGTTAGGTGTGCCTTATCACATCATAGTCGGCGAACGTAATCTGGATGAGCAAAAAGTAGAGCTGAAAAATCGTCTGACTGGTGAAAAGCTGATGCTGGCCTTATCTGATGTGGTAGCTCAGATAAAATCGCTCTGATTATAGTCAGTCCTATACAAGGCCCTGTTCTGACGGGGCCTGTTTTTTTAAGGAGTCTTTGATGTATTTTGGTAGTCATTCCATTCCTGAGCTCACAGGACTTAAATTTGCACAGCGGATGCAGGTGATCCGCACCGCCACTGAGCAAGTCCCTACTCCACAAAAACTTTTATTGAACCTGCTCAAACTGGCCATTTTAATTCCGCTGTTTTTAGTTATAGCTCAATGGGAATCATGGCAAAGTACTGTCACTATTATTGTATTGCTGGCGGCCTACCCATTGTTGACAAGGCCTCTGACCTTTGCCTTGTGTCGCCCCTACTTACAACAAGCCCGCACTAAACTGCGGCTCTAGTAACGCCTCATGCTGAAATTTTTATGTGACATAACCAACAAAGAAGGCCGCAGCTGTCCTCTGGAGCAAAGGTTTAGCAAAAAACAGCAAGCCATAGCGGACCGTGAGCAGGAATTACTGCACATCGCCCATCAATTGGTGAAGGCCGAAGGTTACGCCAATTTGACGATGGATAAACTGACAGCGGCCAGTCCTTATTCCAAAGGCACCATCTACAATCATTTTTCCAGTAAAGAAGATGTGATCACTGCCCTTTGTAATTCTGCTTTACGCCATGAAATCAGCTTGTTCAAAAAAGCAGAATTATTTAATGGCAGCAGCAGGGAAAAAGCCTTAGCTTTGCATCAGGCCTATTTATTGTCGGCCAAAATGCAGCCCATTTTGTTTAGTTGTTTATTGACGGCTAAGTCGCCCTGGGTGCAGGAAAAAAGCTCGCCCGCGCGCTTAACTGTGCAACAAGAGCTTGAAAAGGAAGTGACACAGATGGTCGATCTGTTGCTACAGCAAGCCATAGATGCCAACGAGTTGCAGCCGAAAAACGCAGCAACCATAGATCTGATGGCATTTGCCAATTGGGCAATTTCTTTTGGTGGCATAGCACTTTTAAGCAGTGCCAGCGAAACGTACAGCATAGAACGTCTGCAGGGAACCCATCCATTTTTGTTCAACCTAAACTGCATACTCGATGGCATGAACTGGTTGCCACTGAGCACGGACTGGGATTATTGCCAGAGCTGGCTGAGGATTGAGAAAGAAATCTTTAGTGCCGAACAACAGCAGCTCGCCACAGGCTTACCACTGACATTAAGTTAACTAATTCATAGATCGAGCTATATTTCTGTAGCGATGCAACTTTTTTCAACTATTTAACACAAATCAATGCAGCAAAGCTGATGATCCAGATCATGCTTTACCAGTATAATAATCAAGATGTTATTTCCCCTAACGGATGCAAATTTATGGTCTTACGCATGAAGCCTGTTTTAATGTCGTGCCTGTTGTTACTGGCGGTCACTGGCTGTGCCAGCAAAAAAGCAGCGGATGAGCAACAAGCTCAAACTAATTATCAGGACCCACGAGACCCTATTGAATCGGTGAACCGGGATATCTGGGATTTTAACTACGACGTACTGGATGCTTATGTGCTGCGTCCTGTTACTGTAGGTTATATGACGGTAGTACCTAAACCTGCCCGTACCGGCATAGCAAATGTGATCAGTAACCTGGATGAACCTACTAACTTTGTGAACGGCATTTTGCAGGCAAAACCGAAAAGCGCGGCGATAAGTTTGGGTCGTTTTGTGCTGAACAGCACTGTAGGTTTATTTGGTTTGTTTGACGTGGCTACCCGTCTGGATTTGAAAGATCAGGATGAAGATTTTAATCAAACCTTAGCCACCTGGGGGGTAGGTGATGGCCCTTATCTGATGCTACCAGCCTTAGGCCCATCTACTGTGAGAGACACTACTGGTACTGTGGTTGATAACCTGTATTTCCCGTCGACCTGGCTGAACACACCTTTAACTATCACTAAAGCTGTATTAGGTGCTTTGGGTGGTCGTGAGCAGATGATGTCGATGGAGCAGTTGCTGAATGATTCAGTTGATCCATACGCTTTTATCAAAGAAGCCTATTACCAGCGTAAAGAGTTTCAGATTTACGATGGTAATCCGCCGAAAAAAGCCGAAGAAGACGAAGCTTATCTGGATGAATACCTGCCTTAACCAGCAGAGAATACGTATTCAGAGAGCAAAGGCCAGTCCGCTGGCCTTTTTTATTGAATAACGACTCTCTCCAGCACTGCACTGGTTTGCTTTAAACCCACAGCTGTAGCCCCGCCTATAACGTAAATAGCCTCATTCAGTGCAACAGCACCCAAACCATGACGGGGTAGCGGCATTTCTCCCTGCTGTCGCCAGTTATTCTCTGCTGCAGAATAACCCCAGACTTTACTGAATACTCCGCCGCCCTGCTCAAAAAACTCCCCTCCAAATACCCAGAGCTGTTGATGAAGTACAGCTGCGGCTAAACCCGCTTGCGCTTGTGGCATAGCTTTTTCCAAAGCCCACTGCTGGTTTTTTGGATTAAACCTATGAACGCCAGCTTTGTTGCCAGCTTTGACTTGTCGCCCCCCCATCAGATAAGCCATGTCATTCCATACCACAGCTGCGGCACTATTTTTAGCTTCCGGCAAAACTGGCCCCCTGTCAGTTTTTAATGACTTCGGATCAAAAATCCAGTGGACGGCTACATCAGTCTGATCGTGCCACTGGGCATTTGCCTCTGTTGCAGGAGAACGTCCGGATACAAGATGTACTTTGTCACTCAGCACAAAACTCACAGTTTCACTTAAAGGTGCAGGCAAGGTCGCAACTTTTAGCCAACGTTGCTGCTTCAGATTTAACTGCAACACATCAGCACTGGCACTCCAGTGCCCACCATTCGCCTGAATAAATCCACCAAATAAAAACAGCTGGTCGTCCACAGCCACCAACTGACCATGGTGGCGCCCTTCAGGTAAAGCGGGTCCATAACGCCATGTGTTGGTGGTTGGATTATAAATCTGCACTAGTGCCGTCATTTGGCCTTGTTGCTTTGGTAATTCAGAACTTAAGCCACCGGCAACATAAATTTCGCCCTTAAATACGGCAGGGTAAATCTCCTGCACAGGCAAAAGCATATCGGCCAGCCTCTGCCAGCTCAAACTAGCAGCCAGCAGCTGAGCACTAAACACCATCAACAAAATACCAACAAACTTCATAAGAAACTCCAATAAAAAAAGGCCAGCGGATTGCTCCTGCTGGCCTTCTGAAGCTATTAAAAAACTTAGCTTTGCATACGCTCAGCGCCGTGCATCCAACGTACTAAAGTACCGGATAACATCCAAAGCACCACAGCAAAGACCACCAGTGCTACAGCTATACCACCAAATACCACCAGTAAACCAGCGTGAGCGGCCTGTACACCAAAAGATGCGGCAAATTCAACGACGGCAGGATTGTCACCTGCAGTATCTGAATAAGCACCGACAAAACCTGCCAGATAATGCGCCACTGCAGGCATCAGGAACCAGACGCCCATAATCAGCGACGCCAGTTTCACCGGAGCCAGTTTAGTCATTAAGGACAAGCCCACAGGAGAAATACACAACTCACCTAAAGTGTGGAATAAAAAGGCTAAAGTTAACCACATCATGCTGGATTTAGCAGAAGGGTTGACCTGCATCTCAAATACACCAACAATCAGGAACAGGAAGCCTATAGAAGTTAACAACATACCAAATAAAATTTTGATAGGTGCGTCAGGTTGTTTATTCATTGCATTGAGTTTCACCCATAACCAGGCAAATACAGGAGCAAACATCAGAATAAACAGCGGGTTTAACGATTGGAACCAACCTGCTGGAACTTCAAAAGTGCCTACCATACGGTCTGTGTGTTCAGAAGCGAACAAACTCATTAAACCACCCGCTTGCTCAAAAGCCAGCCAGAACATAGTCACGAAAATAAACAGGAATAACACCACGCGCAGACGATCAAACTCAACTTTAGTTAAAGGAGTCGGAGTACCTGAAGAGCTGCGGGACAAAATACGACCCGGCACTTTACCTAAATCACCTAAGTACTTTTGTGCAAACAATAATTGGATCACCACAGATAAGGTCATACCAATACCAGCAGCTAAATAGCCATAACGCCAGCCGAATGCATCGCTTTCACCTAAAGACGAGGTGACTAATGGCGCGATAAAGGCACCTAAGTTGATACCCATATAGAAAATAGTGAAGCCACCGTCACGACGGGCATCACCTTGTGGATACAAGTCACCCACTATCGCAGAGATATTCGGTTTAAATAAACCGTTACCAGCAATAATAAAACCTAAACCCACATAAAACAGCGACATGCTGTGCGGCGTGGCCGCAAACAGGGTGTACTGGCCTATGGCCATTAAAGCACCACCGAGAATAATAGATTTACGCTGGCCTAACAGATTGTCTGCAATCAAACCACCAAATAAAGTGGCGGCGTACACCAGACCTGTGTAGTACCCGTATAACAACAAGGCATCGCCGTGACTCAGGCCAAAACCTGGGTTGGTCGATTCAGTGGCGGCAACTAAAGTCAGAATAAGTAAAGCGCGCATCCCGTAGTAGGAAAAACGCTCCCACATTTCTGTGGAAAAAAGCAGGAAGAGTCCTTTCGGATGACCAAATAAAGTCCCCGAAGCTGGCGGTTGATTCATAACGTGATCCTAGATTGTGGGTTTATTTTAATTATGGTTGAAGCGACTTGACTGTCAGATGCAGACCGCAATGTGCAGATCCAAACACCGGACAGACTTCTCAAAGTTGCCGTGTTATAGCCTATTGGCCAGCAAATGAAAAGAGGCAAAGGGGCAGAACGCCGACGCAAAAGGCCAGAGCCTGACCTTTTGCTTATTTAATCGGCAGTTTCAGCAGATATTTAAGCAAGACTTCAGCCTGAGTTAAGGCTTTAGCTCCAGACTCAGCTTCAGCTTTGGCTCAGCAAAACTAAGCACTTCAGACTGCACCTGGGGTCCATTTTCGTCATTCAGTACTTGTCCTGATAAAGACAAACGGGCGCTGATTTGAATGCGCTCTGCGTTAGCCAAAGTCCAGCCAGGTTGCATGGCCTGAGCTTCACTTAGTTCAATGCTTTGAGTGCCATTAAACACAGCCAGCTTTTGCACTGCTAAAGGCAAAGGCGGACCATCCACAGCTTTAGCAAATACAAAAAGAGTACCTGTTTTGTATTGCTCCGCTAACTCTGGACTGATACTCAGCTGGACTGAAATCTGACGACCAGATACAGCGGCTGTATTCGGCGCTTCGGCTTGTTCTGGTGTTGAAGTCAGCCCAAGTTTCTGCTGCACCAAGGCATAACGTGGGTCGGCTTTATCCAGCTTCGGCAACAACAACTGCCAGGCTTTTTGAGCTTGTTCTTTATCGCCGCGCTCTTCAGCCACCATCCCCAGCATAGACAAGGCGTCGGTATTTTCAGGGTCCTGTTGCAGCACTTTGGCTAAACTCCGCGCCGCTTTGGCCAGATGTTCTTCGCTACCGCCGACCAACAGTGCCTGACTGTAACTAATCAACACATTGACGCGGTTAGGGGTTAAAGCCAAGGCTTTTTCAAAAGCTTCAATGGCATCATCCAGCATGCCTTTAGACAACCAAATACGGCCAATCACAAACCAGGCTACTGCATCATCACCTTCTTTGCTGATTTTTGTCCGCAGCGCCAACGCAAATAACTCTATTTCCTCGTTTGTTAAAGGTTCTCCCTTATTTAACAAGGCCCGCTCGCCATAGGCCGGGAGTTGTTGCTGCGCAGTCTGCCAGTTCTTCAGTTGCGTATAATGGCCTGTCTGGCTGTACAGAGCTACTGTGCCCACCACCACAAGCAACGAAGTGCCCAGCACCCAGGCTGTTGCAGAACTTGAAGTTGTTTGCTGACTTTTCTGTGATTGCAAATACTGAGCTTTTAATTCCGAAGCAGCCTGAGTGAAATCCTGCTCTGCTAATTCGCCATTGTCACGAGCTTGTGACAACAAACGTAGTTTATCTTCAAACTGCACTACCGGATTTAACTGCACTTCTTCCCCCTGGCGGCGGAAAAACAACAGCAATAACAGAACAAGCACCAGCATCAAAGCTGCGGCAAAACTTAACGACATCAGCATCAGCTTTTTCTCCTGTACTGCTCAATCAGTTGATCGAGTTGGTGTTCCAGCTCTGGCTCTGACTGCATCTGAGCCTGATCTGCGGCTTCTGACACCTCCGCTTTGCCTTGGGCTTTACGACGCACCACAAGCAATACCATCAGTCCGACCACCATCAGCGCTGGCAATAACCATAAAATCAAGGTGAATTTATTCAGCGGCGGCTGGTAATGCACAAAATCGCCGTAACGGCTTTTCATATACTCCAGCACTTGTGCTTTGTCTTGTCCCTGCTGCACCAGCTCCAATGTTTTATTGCGCATATCTACGGCAACAACAGCATTAGAGTCAGCAATATTCTGGTTCTGACATTTAGGGCAACGCAATTCGTGCGTCAGCTCCTTAAATAAAGCTTGCTGCTCCGGGTTTTTAAACTCTATTAAAACCTGGGTTGCCTGTGCTGCACTGATAAGAAACAGCAGGCTTAGAAAAAAGTACTTCATACCCTACTCCTGCAAGCTTTGATAAGCAACAGCCAGCTTTTGCTGCCAGACCTGCGGATTAATATCACCAATATGGTGCAGCCTGATAATACCCTGAGCATCGACCAAAAAGGTTTCCGGCGCACCAGTGACGCCTAAATCAAAAATCAGCGTGCGGTCTTTATCCAGAATATTCCACTGATACGGATTGCCCTGTTGCTCCAGTTTTAATGCCACTTCCTGCTGCAAAGCGGCAAGGTTAAACACCTCACCAAACGCAGCGTCGACCGGCTGTTGATAATACAAACCGACAATCATCACCCCCTGTTCGCGCAGCTCCGTTAAATAGGCAAGCTCGGCATTACAGGTCACACACCAGGTGCCCCAGACATTAAGTAAAAACGGCTTTCCCTTGACACTGTCAGGCGTCCAAATCTTTTCCGGCTGTTGTAAATCCGGCAAAGCAAACGCAGGCAATGGCTTATCAATCACCGAAGACTCACGCTCCATAGGGTTAGAGAATAAACCACTGAACAAAAATACTGACAAACCAATAAAGAGTGCAAATGGGATAAAAAATGCAAGTTTACGCATCTGCTGTCTCCTTCAGTTCCCCAGGTGCAGTTTTACGACGGTAGCGTTTATCGCACAATGCAATCAAACCGCCCAGCGCCATTAATAAGCCACCCAGCCAAATCCAGCGTACAAAAGGCTTCACATACAAACTTAAAGCCCAGCTGTCATCAGACAAGGACTCACCCAAGGCCACATATAAATCACGACTTAAACGGGCATGCACAGCAGCTTCTGTCATCACAGTACGCTGCACTGTATAAAAACGTTTCTCTGCATGTAAGTGAGTGACATAGTCGCCCTGGTAGCTAACATCCAGCTCAGCCGCTTCGCCTGTGTAATTGGGGCCATTCAGTGGATAGACTTCCACTAGCTTAAACTGATAACCAGCCAACTCCACTTGCTCACCTGCTTTCATTCTGACCTGAGTTTCGACACTGTAGGTTTTGGTCATAGCCACACCGACCACCAGCACCGCAAAGCCAATATGCGCCAGCGTCATGCCAAAATGACTGGCGTTGAGCTTAGTTAAGCCTTGTTTGACTGACCCGAACTGCTGCAAGCGCTGCAACAATTCAAAAATAGCGGAAGAACCGACCCAGGCACCGAGTAATAAACCTAACAAGGCTAAATTGGCCTGAATACTTTGTGTCGCCGCCAAAGTGCCCAGCGCCAGAATCAAAGTCGCTATCGCCACTAAACTCATTGGCTTGAGTAAAGGTTGCACTTGCTGTTGTTTCCAGCGCACCCAGGGGCCTAAACCCAGCAATAACGAGAAGGGGATCACCAGATAATAAAACAGCTGATTAAAAAACGGCTCGCCAATAGAGATTGAGCCTAAGCCAAGTTCTTTATGTACCAGTGGAAATAAAGTACCAAGCAGCACCACTAAAGTCGCGGTGAGCAGGAAAATGTTATTGCCCCACAACAGTACTTCACGGGAGAACAATTCATAGCGGGCCTGACTGCGTACTGAGTGCATCCGTAGTGCATACAGCAGTAATGAGCCACCGACCACCACCAGTAAAAACGCTAGTAAATACAAACCTCGATCCGGATCAGCAGCAAAAGAATGCACTGATACCAACACGCCTGAACGCACTAAAAAGGCGCCCAATAAACTTAACGAAAATGCAGCTATAGCCAAAAGCACTGTCCAGGATTTAAAAGTGCCCCGTTTTTCAGTCACAGCTAAAGAGTGAATAAGCGCAGTGCCGACCAACCATGGCATAAAGGAGGCATTTTCTACCGGGTCCCAGAACCACCAGCCCCCCCAGCCTAATTCAGCATAAGCCCACCAGCTGCCAAGCATGATGCCAAGAGTCAAAAACATCCAGGCCGCTAAAGTCCAGGGTCTGGCCCAGCGCGCCCAGGTACTGTCAAACTTACCGCCCATTAAGGCTGCTATGGCAAAAGCAAAAGACACGGCAAAACCAACATAGCCCATATACAACATAGGCGGATGGATGATCATGCCAAAGTCTTGTAACAACGGATTTAAGTCACGACCATCGACCGGGAAATACGGCAGACTGCGCATAAAAGGATTAGACATAAAGAGCACAAAGGCATAAAAACCTACAGCTATTAAGCCCATGACACCTAAAATTCTGCCCTGAAACTGTAAAGGCAAACTGCGGGAAAACATCGCAACGGCAGCAATCCAGCCGGACAAGGTTAATAACCACAACAACATCGAACCTTCATGCCCACCCCAGACTGCAGTCAAACGGTAATACCAGGGCAATAAGGAGTTGGAGTTGGTCGCTACATAGACCACAGTAAAATCATTCGACCAAAAGGCGTAAGACAAAGCCCAAAATGAAAAGGCAGTCAGTAAAAACAAGGCATAAGACAGTGGATTACCTAACTGTAGTGCAGTCTGATGACCTTTAAAGCTGCCATACAAAGGGACTATGGCTAAAGCCAAAGAAATACAAAGCGCAAAGGTCAGCGCCAATTGACCATATTCTGCGATCATGGCTGTTGACCTGCAGGTTTGCTATCTTCGGGCTTTGTTGCTTCTGACTGATAATTTTTCGGTGCTACATGCTTAATACCTTTCACCGCTTCAGCCACTTCAGGCGGCATATATTCTTCGTCGTGTTTGGCTAATACTTCAGAAGCCAATATGGTCTTTTCATCTACTAGTACGCCTTGGGCTACAATGCCCTGCCCTTCACGGAATAAATCCGGCAATATGCCTTCGTATTCCACTGTAACCAGTGGGCCTGTGTCGACTAAATCGAAGCTGACTTTCAGTGAATTCGGGTCGCGGCGTACCGAACCTTTCACCACCATGCCACCAATCCGAAGCCGCTGGCCAATTTCAGGTTTTACTTTGTCATCGCCCATGCCTTCAATCAGTTGGCTTGGCGTATAAAATAAATCAATATTTTGCTGCAATGCATACAACATGGCGCCAATGGCACCACCTAACAACAACACAAAGGCCACGACAGCCACTAAGCGTTTTTGACGTCTCGGATTCATCTACTTCTCTCTCTCCTGATGTTGCCGCACTCGTTGCTCCCGCGCTGCTTTGGCACGGATTTGTTGTTGTATTTGTTTATGTTGTCGCTTGCTGTACCACCACAAGCCCAGCAACAACAGATAAGTAGAACCAAAAGATAACCAGACAAAAAGCGCGTAACCGCTCATAGCCCAAAAGTCTGCCCAGGATGTAAAAGCCATTAGCTTTGCTCCCCTTGTTGTTGATCCACCAATTGCCGGACCCATGGTCTGTGCTGTTCAAAAATTAAGATCTGACTGCGTAAACGTAAACAGGTTAAAGCCGCTAACAGCAAGGCAAAACCTAAAAGGCTGATCAAAAGTGGCCATAACATCGAAGGGTCAATCGAAGGTTTAGCAAATTTAGTAATAGTGGCGCCTTGATGTAAGGTGTTCCACCACTCCACTGAGTAATGAATGATAGGCAGATTCACCACTCCCACTATCGCCAGCAAAGAGGCGACTTTGATACCGCGGGCTGCTTCTGAAAAAGCGCCGGCAAGCGCAATCACACCCAGATATAAAAACAACAACACTAATTCGGAAGTTAAACGTGCATCCCAGACCCACCAGGTGCCCCACATCGGCTTGCCCCAGGCAGCACCGGTAAATAATGCGATGACAGTGTAGACAGCGCCTATAGGTGCAATCGCCAATACGGCCCACTGTGCAACACGAATTTGCCACACCAGACCTATAAAAGCAGCAATGGCCATGCTGCTATAAGCCCCCATGGACCAAATGGCTGAAGGCACATGAATGTAAATAATGCGGTAACTATCCCCTTGCTGATAATCCGAAGGGCTAAAGGCCAAGCCCCAGATATTACCGAGCAGCAATGTAAACAAAGCCAGTCCCATCAAATAAGGCAATAAACGGCCACACAGATGGTACAAAGTTTCAGGTTTAGCGTAAGGATCTAACCAACGGAACATACTACCCCACATTCATTCGAAGTGCCTGACGCACAGCCAGAGGCACCAGCGCTAAGGCAAACAATAAAAAAGCTAATAATACAGCCAACTGCCCCGTATAAGGCAACGCTGTGGCTGCGGCTTCCATAGCACCACTGGCAAAAATCAGCAGTGGAATATACAAAGGTAAAATAATCAGCGCCTGCAGAATACCGCCTTTATCTGCAGCCATAGTCAGCGCCGCCCCCAGCACACTCAGCAAGCTTAATACGGGCGTACCCAGTAAGAGGGTCACTACTAACACCTGCCAACTTTGCCAATCGAGCCCCAATAACACTGCAATAAGCGGAGAGACCAACACTAAGGGCACACCGGTCGATAACCAGTGACAACAAATTTTGGCCGTAACATAACTAAACAATCCCTGACGACCTGCCACTAACTGCTCAATCACCCCATAACGGTAGTCATCTTTAAACAAACGTTCAGCCGATAACAACACACTTAACAGCGCCGCTATCCAGACCAAACCTGGCGCTATTTGTTTTAACATGCCGGGTTCAGGACCTATCCCAAGCGGAAACAAGCTCAGGACCAATAAAAAAAACACCAATGGATTCAGCCAGTCGGCCTTTTGCCGCCCCAACAGCTGTAACTCACGTTGAACTAAAGCGCGCCACATCACCATCTGTACTCCAGTTCTATCGCCTGAAGTGCCGGATAATCAGCTGACAAGCTCTGGTGGCTGGTCAATACAATAAGACCACCTTTGGCAAGATGCTGTAAAAAATGCTGTTCCAGTGTAGCGATCAACTGCTGATCCAAAGAAGTAAAAGGCTCATCCAATATCCACAAAGATTTCGTGCTAAACCACAAACGAGCTAAAGAGACGCGACGCTGCTGACCGGCAGAGAGCATAAAACAAGGAATATCTTCAAGACCGGCAAGGCCCAGAGAGCCCAATAACTGGTAAGGATCTGCTACAGCTTGTTCAGATAACGCTGACCAGAAGGCTAAGTTTTGTAAGGCTGTGAGCTGCGGATGAATACCGCTGTGGTGGCCAATAAACAGCAACTGCCCGGCAAACTCTTCGGATTGCCCGGACAGAGGTTTACCGCGGAATAAAATCTGACCGTCTTCAGGCAAAGTTAAACCCGCCAGCAGTCGCAACAGCGAACTTTTACCGGCACCGTTTTTTCCTTGTATATAAAGCACTTGCCCTGCACTTAACTGAAAATTTAAGTTTTCAAACAACACTCTGTCCTGGCGGACACAGCTTAATGCTTCGGCGGCCAAAATTATCGACAAAGGGCAAACTCCCAAAAAAAGTCGCGGCATCTTAGCATATTGGCAATAGAATACGAATGCGCTATAACCTTGAAACAGCGGGCTTTATAGAAATTAATGTTTTAGATCAAAACCACAAGCGCCGATATAATTGAGCGAAGCCCTGATGGCAACCAATGGATGTACAGCCCAGTGAACCCGATCACTCTAGATAGTGCGTTAAGTGCCCAAACCAAAGGGTCAGTACCTGCTGCTGTGCTGGTAGAAGAACATAACTATCAGGCGCTGCTGAATATTGGCAAAGATGGTATAGGCCAATTAAAGCTGCAAGGCCCGTCTGGTATGGTGTTGATCCAGGATGCCAAACTGAATTTACCAGCCTTACAGGGGCAGCTAATGGTGCAATTAACTCAGGCTTTGTCAGGTCAGTTGCAATTAAAACTGAGCCAAAATGGGCCCCAGCCCATGCCAGTACAACTGACTCAGCCGCAATTGCAACAATTGGTAACCCAACTCAGTGCGCAAATTTCAACGCAAACCAATTCCCAACTCAATTCTCAATTAACGGCCCAGCTGCAAACGCAATCAAGCTCGGATCTGGCGAAAGCCGTGCAGGTGCAGGTACAAATTCAGCGTCAGGATCAGCAACTGATCTTGCAATTGGGACAAACTAAAGTGCAGTTGCCTTTACCTGCCGCCTTGCAAAACTTAGCTGCCAGCCAATGGCTGGATGCCAAACTGCAATTAAAAGCCGGACAGCTTAGCCTGGTTTTACCAAAAGCGGCCTTACTGCCAACTACTGTGGATCCAAAAGCTGCACCTGAGTTGCTGACGGTGCCGCTTAAAACTGGATCTACATCGATCCCCCAGAAAAGTCAGCCAGTAGCAGCGGTACAAACTCAGGCACAGATAAAAACACCAGCTTTAGCACAACAGCAAACTATTATTCCGTTGCCTGCCCCAGTGCAGCAGCGCATTTTGCCTTTGGTATTACCCCAGTTAACCCATGCAGTATCAGGCACAGTATTGAGTTTAAATGAGTTAAAACAACTGCCCTTGCCCGCAGCGACCAAACAGCAACTGGCCGATCCGCACTATCAGCTGCAAGTCACGCCTCAAGGTCAGCTACAACTCAAAGCTATCCCTGAACAAAAAACCATAGTGATTGAAGCTCAGCCTAAAGTGCTGCAACTGCAAAGTTCAAAAACAGAAGCAAATCAGGCTGTGTCAGGTCCTATCGAAGCAACAAAGTTTGTAAAACCTCAGGTAGAACCTGCAGTGCTAAATCAGGCCTGGCGCCAGTTATTGCCTATGCTGGATCCGCAGTGGGAAAATCTGGCTGAAGTACCGGAGTTGCCTGAAGCAGTCAAAGCAATTTTGCAGTTAGTACGGCAAAGCCAGCCGGATGCCAGCAAACTAAGCAATCTGGCGCAGCTACCGGCTCAGTTACAGGCCTTGTTGCAGTTTAATCCACTGCAAAACGTCACTATGCCGCAAACCGCAGCTGGTACTCTGGCGGTCGCTATTCAGTTATTGTTAGGCCGTCTGGGGCAGACTTTGCCGCAAAATGACAAAGGGCCGAATAAAGATCATAAGCTCAAAGAATTTGTGGCACAGCTCGATCAAACCCAAAGTAGTCAACTGCTTAAACAACTCTCCAGCCACAGCTCTTCAATGCAACATGCCCAGCTCGCGACCCTGGAGCAACAAAGTAAAGATCCGTTGCAGCAGATTTTCTTGACCTTACCGATCCAAAACCAGCAAGTCTCAGACTTTTGTCAGATAGCCATCAGCCAGCAGGAAGAAGAGCAGGAAAATGGCAAAGGTAAGTCTGCGGCCTGGCAGTTGTCGATGAAATTTGATTTAAAACAGCTGGGACAATTGTTGGCGATCAGTAAGTTATCCGGCTCGTCCTTGTCGTTGCAGTTGTATACCGACACCAGCATGCTAAAACTGCTGGCAGAAAAATACCTGCCACTATTAAAAGACAGATGCAAAGCTCAGGGCATTGATGTGAAAGAAGCCCATTGTCAGCTCGGCAAAATTCCGGATAGCTTAATGCCAAAAACCACCAGCTTGCTGGCCATTCGGGTGTAGAACCAATGAAAGACGTGACGAAAAATTCCGATGCGATAGACCTAGACGCCAGTGCCGTAGCCCTGGCTTATGATGGCAAAAATGCACCACAAATAGTGGCAAAAGGTCATGGTGAACTGGCGCAGGATATTATTGCCACAGCCAAAGAGCATGGGGTCTTGGTGCATGAAGATGAAGAGCTGGTCAAAGTATTGCAACGCATTGAACTTGGTACGGATATCCCAAAAGAGCTCTATATCATTATCGCCGAACTGATTGCCTTCTCTTATGTGCTACAGGGTAAATTCCCGGACGAGTGGCACAATATTCACCAGCGTATCGATTTAAAAAGCTAACTTTCTCTCGTATCACTGACCAGCATAGTGCGGCAGGACGATACCGCCGGATGCGAAATCTGCACCTGAATATCGCTGAGCAACTGATGTAACTCAGCATCTTCAATGGCCTCTTTCATCTGCAGCTGAAACTCCAGACAAGCATGACCATGCCAGTTGGTCACTCCAACTAAATCCCAGTCAGCAAGTTTTGGATGCACTAATGTATGGCCACAGTCCCGCGCTACTTCATCTAAGTCGGCGTCATCATCCGACAAATCCACTTCAAGGTATAAATACAACATCATCGGTCTTCCTGCTCCAAGGCATAGTCAGCAGCTTTTTGTGCATGCAAAAAAGTCGTATCAAATAACGGCACAGCACAGTCCTCTGCACTTACCAATAAAGCTATTTCAGTGCATCCCAGAATAATGGCTTCTGCACCTTGAACCACCAAATCTGCCATGATCTGCTGATACTGCAACCGTGAGTCTGGCTTCACCAGGCCCAGACACAATTCCTGATAAATCACCTGATGCACTAAGGCTCTGCTCTCTTCGTCCGGCACCAGCACCTCTAAACCATAAGACTCGGTCAGACGTTTTTTATAGAAATCCTGCTCCATGGTAAAGCGGGTGCCTAATAAAGCAACTTTCTTCAAACCTGCCAGCTGAATGGCTTCGGCCGTGGCATCAGCAATATGCAACAGTGGTATAGTCACGGCAGTTTCAATCACAGCGGCCACTTTATGCATAGTATTAGTACAAAGCACTAAACAATCAGCTCCAGCGGCTTGCAGTTTAACTGCCGCTTCTGTCAATAATTCACCAGCTCTGTCCCAATCGCCACTGCGCTGCAACGCTTCAATGTCGGCAAAATCCACGCTGTATAAAATGATTTTGGCGCTGTGCAGGCCGCCTAGTTGCTGTTTAATGTGCTGATTGATCTGACGGTAATAAGGAATAGTTGACTCCCAGCTCATACCGCCTAGTAAACCTATAGTTTTCATTAAAAGTTCTCGAGGGTAATGACGGGGTTACAGTAACAAGGCCGGCTACTATAAACAACAAACCCGTTGACGACTGCAACGGGTTTTTATCATTCACGCAGAATAGGTAGTGCTTAGTAATAAATATCCGCTTTTTGATGCAGTTGAGGTTCGTCCTGCAGATCATCAAAAGAGACGGCTATATGCTGATCTTTATTATCCAGATCGGACAAATACACAGCTCTGTCCTGTGCATCAATCCAGCTCACTACACCTATGCCTTTTTTAGTTTGGCACACCATGCCTAATTTCAGCTCAAGTACGTTCATCTTACTTCTCCTCAGGCTTCGTCATTTAACTTGTCTGCTAAGTTAGACGCCCAAAGATGACATTATGATGTCCGACCAGATAAATTAATGCTAACTGAATGAAATAAGGTGAAATTTAGTTCGGGTCAGAGTGTTTCACTGACCCGAAACAGCACAAAATCAGATACGGGTACGTTTTTTCTGAGTTTGTTTTGGCTTTTTCGCTTTGGCGCTTGAAGCGGCAGCTGCTTTTTCTGCTTTTACGACTTCAGGCTTCACACCCGACTGCACCATGATTTGATGCTTACGTACCGCACGCTTAATACCTGCCATACGACGACGACGTTCATCGCGGTCTTCCGGCTTCATTAAACTTGTCGTCTCTGGCGACATCTGCACCAATTTACGTAAATAGTTTACTTCTTCCAGCGGGTATTCAGCATAACCACCAGCTGGTAAATGTTTAGGCAGTAATAAATCACCGTAACGAATACGGATCAAGCGGCTCACCACAGCGCCCTGAGATTCCCACATCCGGCGAACTTCGCGGTTACGGCCTTCCGTCAACACTACATGGAACCAGCGGTTAATACCTTCGCCGCCCATAGCTTTTACTTTTTTGAAGTTGGCTTTACCATCTTCCAGCTCAACGCCCGTGCGCAGTTTTTGGATCATCGCATCGTTGACATCACCAAATACCCGCACTGCGTATTCACGTTCAACTTCAAACTTTGGATGCATTAAACGATTGGCCAGTTCACCGTCTGTGGTGAACAGCAATAAACCGCTGGTATTAATATCTAAACGGCCTATGGCTATCCAGCGTGAGTCTTTAATTTTTGGCAGGCGGTCAAATACCGTAGGACGACCTTCCGGATCGGTACGGGAACAAATTTCGCCTTCAGGTTTATGGTAAGCAATAACCCGGCACACCTGTTCCGCTTCAGCGGCAATTTTCACCGGATGTCCATCGACCCGCACTTGTTGGTTGGCATGAATACGATCGCCTAAATGTGCCACTTTGCCATCCACAGTCACACGTCCAGCACTGATGTATTCTTCCATCTCGCGGCGGGATCCAACACCGGATCGCGCCAGCACTTTCTGTAGTTTTTCACTCATGATTTAATGTATCTCTTCAGTCATCACGACTGGGTTAAAAAAATCCGGCGTTGCCTGAAACTCGGCCAGAGCAGGTAAATCGCTTAAATCCTTTAAGCCAAAATAATCTAAAAATGTCGGCGTGGTGGCATACAAACCTGGACGACCTGGTACTTCTTTATGCCCCACCACTTTGACCCAACCGCGGTCGAGCAAAGTACGCATAATCTGACTGCTGACCGTCACCCCCCGCACTTCTTCAATTTCGCCGCGGGTAATAGGCTGACGATAAGCAATCAGCGCCAAAGTTTCCAGCACAGCACGGGAATAACGCGGTGAACGTTCTGGCCATAATAGCGCCAGATATTCACTTAAATCAGCACGAGTCTGAAAGCGAAAACCAGAAGCGGTTTCAATCAACTGAATGCCGCGGCCCAAATAATCCTGTTGCAACTGACTTAAAGCCTGTTGCAAACGTTTTCGGGTTAACTCAAAACTTTCCAGCACAGTGCTTTGCAAGTCATTGACAGACAAAGGTTTATCAGAGGCAAAAATAGCGGCTTCGACTAACTGCAGCAGTTGTTGCTCGTTAATTTTTTTCGCCATGCCCTCTCCTTAGTCTGTCGCTTCAAATAAGGCCGCTATTATGAAGATCTGATATGGATTTGACCATAAGCTTCTACCTGAATCACTTGTATTAGCTTCTCTTTCACCAGCTCTAAAATAGCTAAAAAGCTCACCACTACACCTTGTCGCCCTTCTGCTAAGTCAAAACACTCAGCAAATTCAAGGTAGTCAGAGCGGCCTTTGAGCAACTCCAGAATTTTGCTCATACGCTCGCGGGTGGATAAATGCTCTTTTTTAATCTGGTGATGCTGAAAATCCTTGGCGCGTTTGGCAATGTCTTTTAGTGCCAGCAAAATTTCCTGCAACGACACTTCTGGCAAAATTACATAAGGCTCAAAATTATCATCTAAGGCTGCTTTGGCTGGAAAATAATCCCGCTCCTGGCGCGGCAGGCCGTCCATATCCGTAGCGGCTTTGCGGATAATTTCGTATTCCTGCAAACGCCGGACTAAATCAGCACGGGGATCCACCTCTTCATCCGACTTATGGTCGTGCTGCGGCAGTAATAAACGTGATTTAATTTCCGCCAGCATAGCGGCCATTAATAAATACTCTGCCGCCAGTTCAAAGTTCATATCCTGCATTAAATCAATGTATTCCATATACTGCAGGGTGATTTCATTGATCGGCAAATCGACAATATCAAAGCGGTGACGACGAATTAAATACAGCAGAAAATCCAGCGGGCCTTCAAAACTTTCCAGCAATACCGACAGCGCTTCAGGCGGAATATACAAATCTTCCGGCTTATCCAGCACAGCCTCGCCGCGGACAAAAGCCAGCGGCAAAGGCTGCTGTATCGTCAGGCTGGCAAAGCTGTCGGCTAAAGGCTCAGACATTACTGCCCCACAGGATTATAGGAAAGCACTGCTATCGCCTGCACCCTGACGTATTACCACCGGATTGTCTTCTGATAAATCAATCACTGTGGTGTGGTTTTCAGCGATTACGCCACCGTGAATAATTAAATCCACCTGACGTTCTAATTGGTCGCGCATTTCTTCCGGGTCGGATTCGGCAAAGTCATTGCCAGGCAACACCAGTGAGCTCGACATTAAAGGTTCGCCCAGCTCTTCCAAAAGCGCCAGCGCAATTTTGTTTTGCGGAATACGTAAACCTACGGTTTTTTTCTTGTCGTTTAACAAACGCTTAGGCACTTCTTTCGTGCCCTTTAGAATAAAAGTATAAGCGCCAGGTGTATGGTTTTTGATTAAACGAAAGGCGCTGTTTTCCACCTTGGCGTAAACAGACAACTCAGAAAAATCGCGGCACATCAGGGTAAAATGATGCTCTGTGTTCATCTGGCGGATTTGTAAAATACGCTCAAGCGCGGCTTTGTCACCTATATGACAACCCAGTGCATAACCTGAATCTGTAGGGTAAATCACTACCCCACCTTGTTGAATAATATGCACAGCCTGTTTGATTAAACGCTGCTGTGGATTTTCAGGATGAATATAAAAAAACTGGCTCATAAAACTCTTCTTATTTTCTGTGCGCGTGACTAAGCAATAGCAATAAATTTGTTAAAAATCAAGATGAAAGCTGTACTGACTTGGGCTCAGGCAACTGCCATTCCTGCCATACCGGAATGACATCGTCGGTAAAATACAATTGTCTGCCCAGCTCATTCCAGGGCGTTTCCTGATGAAAATCTGAACCGGCAGAGGCGGTTAAACCAAACTTCTGGCACAGCATCCACACCTGACGTTTTTGCACAGGTGTCATCTGAGCTGAAGCCACTTCTATCGCCTTGCCACCAGCGGCAGAAAACTCTTCAGCTAAACGGGTTAACCAGCGGCCATTGAGTTTGTACTTCAGCGGATGGGCTAAAACCGGCGTACCACCTGCGGCTAAAATCCACTGTACAGCCTCTTGCAGCGGCACCCAGTTATTTGGCACATAGCCCGTATTGCCACGACTTAAATACTTTTTAAACACAGTATTCATCGAGCTGGCTTTGCCAATCTGCACCAGATAACGGGCAAAATGAGTGCGGGTTAAGGCGGCGCCATTGGCAATTTTGAGTACATTTTCCAGCACGTCCGGTATTTTGTTTTTCTCTAAACGCCGCGCCATCTCTTCAGCCCGCTCTACTCTGCGCTGTTGCTGCGATGCCAAATGCTGTAAAAATACCGGACAATCTGTATTGATATTTAAACCGACAATATGAATTTCAAACTCGTACCAGCTGGTCGAGATTTCCACACCTGGGATCAGGGTCAAAGGCAGCTGTTTTTCTGCAATAGCGGCACGGGCTTCTGCCAGACCAGCAATAGTGTCGTGATCGGTAATAGCCAGCACATCCACGCCCTTGCTAACGGCGCGCTCCACCAGTTCGGTTGGGCTTAATACGCCATCTGAGCAATAAGTGTGGCTGTGTAAATCAATTTTCATGGGAAAGGCTGCCTGACTAAACGGCCGTCATTGTGCCATACAATGCCCTTCGCGACCAGAAAGACGCTCGCCCTTTAGCTTCAACTCTCAAAGCAGTAAAAACTAAAGGACTTTTCTAAGCTTTAAAGCACCAGACTTAATACAGTGCGTGGAGGTAATTGCACAGAATAAGGCTGCAACGCACCTTTGAGCTGCAAATTAAAGCCTTTAGACTCCTGCGTAATATTTTGTACGATCAGCGCATAACGGCCATCAGGGCGCAGATAAGCCACATGACGAATATCCTGAGTGGATACTGAATCAATACGCACTGAGCCCTGCGGCACAACTTTAGTGGCGTGGGCAATTATGTAATAAGCCACATTACGCTTCACCTGTTGCCCCTCAATAGTCAAAGCCCCCAGACACAAACTGCAGCCACCTTTGGTATGAGGCTGCAGCTTAGCGTCAGAGCTTAAGTTCCATTGCAACACATTGCGGGCCCAATGCCGTGGCGCACCAATAATTAAATGTTCGATATGCCACATCAAAGAATCGTTAAAATCTGAATTGGCCCCCACCCACTGCTCGGTAAAATAAATGTTTTTATCCGGATGCGCCTGTTTTAGCTTATCCAACTCTTCGATGCTGCCGTTGTACAAATGAAAAGCTGAGCCATCGATATAAGGCTTTGCCTCTTTATCGTTGAGTACCGCAATTGGGTATTCGATATGATCGGTATTGTGGTCATAAATAATAATTTTGGTGTCCAGTCCGGCTTTTTTAAACGCAGGCCCCAGATGGTTTTTAATAAAGTTGGCCTGATCCCAGGCATGCATCAATAAGCTTGGATTGTTGCCTGGATGCAGTGGTTCGTTTTGCACTGTCACAGCATCCAGATAAATACCCTGCTGCTGCATCGCCTGAATATACTTCACAAAATACAGCGCATAGCTACCAAAATGGTGCTCCAAAAGCTCGCCACCTATAGTGGAATTGTTGCTTTTCATCCAGGCTGGCGGCGACCAGGGGCTGCCTAGCAGTTTAATCTTCGGATTAATCGCCAAAATTTGCTTCAACACCGGGATCAGATACTTTTCATCCGGCTTTATTGAAAACTGTTTAAGTTCAGGATCCTGCTGGCCTTCAGCTAAGTCGTTGTAACTAAAAGGTTCAGGGTCTAAATCCGAAGCACCAATACTGATGCGTAAATAACTCACCGCCAGTCCTTGCGCACCAAATAACTCTTGCAGCAAGGCTTTGCGATTCTCTGCGGTTAAGCCCATCAGATGCATAGCGCTGCCGCCCGTCAGGGTATAACCAAAGCCGTCCATCTGTTGAAATTGCTGCTCAGCCTTAAGCTGCAGTAGCGGTAGTTCTTTATTGAGCGGCTGCTGCCATAAGGCGGTTTCAGTACTTAATAACTGTTTTTGATCGGCGCTGGATAAATAGCTTTTTGTTGCCGCACTGGCAGTAAAAGGCAAAACAAATGCCCAAACCAGAGCAATCAGCTCCAGCTGTATTTTCAACAACTTCATAAATAACCTCTGTTAATGCCCGGCAATACCGGCAATAAAATCTGTATGTGTTGGCATTTTTTCGACACAAGCGCTAATCACGTGGGCAGTGGACGCGGCAAAATCAATGATTTGGGCCAGAGTTTTATTATCCACCATAGGGTCGTAACGCTCTGGCATCAGGCGCTGACCTAACAATACCTGCACCCAACTGTCTTCACGAAACAGCTCATCGGCCACTCGATGCACCCGGCCATAGCTCTGAAAAATGTCCAGTTTTTGCTGCAATGAGTCAGGCACTGTCATCTGCTTTAAGTAACGCCAGTACTCACTGTCATCCCGCTCTGTCACCTTATAATGCGCAATAATAAAATCGCGGATCTGCTCCATTTCCTGAGCGGCCAACAAGTTGTAATGATCGGTATTGGCCTTAACAAAACTGCGATCGGGAAACAAATTCACCAAACGAGTGATGGCGGTTTGTACCAGATGTAAACTGGTGGATTCCAGCGGTTCCAGAAAGCCACTGGATAAGCCAATAGCGACACAATTACCCACCCACATTTGCTTGCGTTTACCTGTAGTAAAGCGGATCAGCCGTGGCTCTGCACTTGCTGGCTGCTCAAGTGTCTGCAGCAAGCGTTGTTGGGCTACATCATCACTGGCATAAGCAGAGCTAAACACCAGCCCGTTACCAGTGCGGTGTTGCAGTGGAATACGCCATTGCCAGCCAAACTCATGTGCCGTAGCACGGGTATAAGGCGGCAAGGGGTTCAAGGTCGCCGAAGGCACAGCCCATGCGCTGTCATTGGGTAACCAGTGGCTCCAGTCGTCGTAGCCCACCCCCATAGTCTGACCAATCAATAAAGCGCGCAAACCTGAGCAGTCGATAAATAAATCCCCTGCTACCTGACGACCATCTTCCAGCAGCAGATGCCGGATATGACCACTGACCGCATCCCGCTCCACATGCCTGATCACCCCCTCATGCCGAATTACACCACGCTTTTCACTTAAGCTGCGCAGATAACGGGCATACAAACTGGCGTCAAAATGGTAGGCGTAGGCAATTTCACTGACAGGTGACTTAGGTTTGCCAGGATCAGCTGGCATAAACTTGTGCTGCTGCGCCATCTGACTGGCAATACAGTAGTGCTCAAAAGGCAAAGCCAGACCTTGTTGTTTTAGCTTTAACCAGTACTGATAAAAACTTAGCCATTCCCACTGTCGGCCCAAAGCGCCAAAGGCATGAAAATAGCTGTCGCCTTGTTGCCCCCAGTTGGCAAACTCAATACCTAATTTAAAGGTGGCACCTGTAGCACGAATAAACTCCTGCTCGTTTATGCCGCATAAATGGTTGTAGAGTTTAATGGCAGGAATAGTGGCTTCACCAACCCCTACAGTACCAATCTGCTCGGATTCCACCAGTTCAATCCGATAACGCTGCCCCGTCAGTTTCGCCAGCAAGGCTGCGCTCATCCAACCGGATGAGCCGCCTCCGACGATCACAATGGTCTGAATAGGTTCAAGCATTGTGTCGTCCTTCTGCTAAAGCTTGTAGCTGACACCCAGCAGGAACTGCCGGCCGTATTCTTCATACACTTCCGGGAAGTAACTGCCACCGCCTTGCAAGGTATTCAGACGAGTGGTGTAAGGTGAGTTCGTCAGGTTATTCACCTGCATCAACAAAGTGATGCCGTCAAAACGGCCTTCGTCAAAGCTGTAACTTAACTGAGCATCCACTTGTTTATCCGCCAGTACTTCAGTGTAACCACGGGTGGCAAACAGCTGCACCACCTCACCACGGAATTCAGAGCGGTAGCGCTGACTGACCCTGGCTGAAAAGCCATTTTGCTCGTAGTAGAAAGTTAAATCCCGTACCCGATCAGACAAGCCTGGCAACTTGCTTGATGTACCAGGGCCGTCCGGCTGGATACTCGAATCTGACCAGGACTGACTACCAATAAAACCAAAACCTTCCAAAGCTGTTACATAGTTGCCAATATCTATCGACATACTCAGCTCCAGCCCTTTGATATTTCCGCCCTGACCATTGGCTGGCCGGCTCATATTGCCAATAGGACTGATAGGTTCGATAGTGGAATTATTGGGCGCATTGGAAAAATCAAAGTCAAAATTCTGGGTGTAGATATAGCTGTCGAGCTTTTTATAAAAAGCACCAGCTGCAACATAAGTGCTGCCATCCAGATAAGCTTCGTAGGTTAAATCCAAAGCTTTAGCACGCCATGGTTCCAGCTCAGGGTTACCACTGCTGCCGCTCCAGCGCCGTGAATCCACACCTACACCAGCGGTAATACTGGCGCGCATTTCATCCATGCGCGGACGCGCCATAGTTTTACCAGCCGCAAAACGGACAAACTGATCCTCCAGCACTTCCAGACTCAGGTTAATAGCAGGCAGCACATCGGTATAGGAAGCACCGGTTTCAACCTGAACTAAAGTAGCCGGGTTGTCCGGGTCATAGTCGCTGGCAAGGAAGCCGCTGGATAACTGATCGGTTTGCACCACTTGCGTACCAAAGTTACCTTTGAGCGGTAAACCAAAAACTTCGGTATCCAGGTTAGCCCGCAGATAACTGGTCAGCACTTCTTCATCCACACCCCAGGCTTTATTCCATCTGTTGGTATCCAGAATAGGTTTGATGTCGTAATACCGATCGACCGTTGGCAAAATATCGTACGAGATCACGCCCGGAATACCAGCAAAAGCCAGCGAGGTTGGGCTCACGAGCAAGGATGGGTCGATAGAAACCGGCGCTCTGTCATTTTTCAAAAACAGGTCGTTATCGTCTACCACTTTATCTTTGGTGCGTTTGGTGAAGTTCATGCCAAAATCGATAGAGCTGAAATTAGCACCGAGTTTGGTGTCTGTTAAATCGTAACGGGCACTGGCTTCGGCTTCACGGATTTGCTCTTTGACATGAGGGAAACGAATTGCACCGTCATGACCCCAACCGCCCCATGGCGCCGGGTCGCTCAACTGCACCTGATTGACATCAGTGTAATCTGTTGCCGGCGTATAGGTTGGGAAACCATGAGGCACTAAATCAAAACCAATGGAGTCAAAACCACCATTGTTGATACCAGCATAAGTTTCTAGCACCTGTTCGTCACGCTCAGAGCCTGAATAAGATAAATCCAGCTCCAAAGTCCAGCGATCCACTGTGTAGCTGGTGTTCCAGCCTATGGCTTTTAGCTCATCTTCCCGGGTATTGTTGTCATTACGCAGCACAGGACGCAGGTTGGTCGCAGTACCGCTTTGCACCACTTTAGTGCCGCCAAATTCAGTAAAAGTAGGATTCTCAAACTGCATGCCGTCACCTGTCCACTGGTTAGTGAACCACATGGCACCCCGCATAATTTCATCTTGTTCGAATTTGGAGTAGTAAGTATCTATAGTGCTGTGCAGCTGATCGTTGGGCTTAAATTCAAACACAGCCATCACACCGTCACGCACCTGACTGCGCGCTACGGCTGTGACTTCCTGTCCGACTAAACCTAAAGCGTCGTCATTTTCTGTGCCTTCCAGCGCAGTATCGACAGTATTCCATTCCCAGGCTTTGTAATGCTTGACCTGAGTGGGCGTATCCATATGAGCAAAACCAATGGCCAGGCCTATAGTGTCGTCGGCGAACTGGTCGATATAAGACAAACTACCGCGCCAGCCATTGGCTGACACTTCCGGATGCATTTGGTCAAAGGAGCTTTTTTCGCCCCGCAAATTCATCATCACAGTTTGCTCACCATGGGCCAAAGGCCGGATGGTACGCATATCCACAGTGCCTGATAAACCCATACCTGCAATCGACAGATCTGAGGTTTTATACACCACAGCGCCATTAATCAATTCGGAAGGGTACTGATCATATTCCACAGCCCTGTTATCACCAGCACTGGCCTGTTGGCGGCCATTAAGAGTAGTAGTTGAGAAATCCGGTGCCAGACCCCGAATAGAGATCACCTGCACCCGGCCATTGACCCGCTGTCCTGCTAAACCAGGTAAACGGGTCAGAGATTCGGCAATACTCTGATCCGGTAATTTACCTATATCCTCCGCCGATACCGCCTCAACGATAGAGCTTTCATTCTTTTTAATATCAATAGTGGATTCCATACTGCGCCGGATACCCATCACCGAAATTACTTCAATTTGTTCATCAGCTTTTGCTTTCGCTGTGGTCTCAGTACCCGTTTGTTGAGCTATTGCCAGCGACGGCAACAAAGTCACGCCAACGGCCAATCCTAAAATCTGCTGAATAGCACTGCCTAATTTTGTCTTTTTCATCTTGATGTCTTCCTTCCCCTGTTGATGCCGGCTTTGCACCTTATTTATTTAGTTATGCCGATTTGACCCTACCCCAAGGCTCCCTGCTTGTCGTTTGAAACAGGTCGAACGCGTTAAAAAAATTCAATTATGCAGGTTCGAATAAAGTCGAACCAACAATCAGAACCATTAACCAATTGAAATTATTAAGCTTACGCTCAAAGCCTCCGACTATAAAATTTGTAAAATTAATCACAGTTTAAAAAAGCGCTGTTCTGAAAAAGCCTGTGCTGACTCAACCTACTTTGATTTTTACCGCAGAAAAATGCCTGCGACTAATGTATCAGTAACTGCCTCTACAAAGTCCTTGCCCTTCCCTGGTGACAGAGGCATAGTAAAGCTCTGATTGCACCGAAGATGTGCAAAACCATAACGAAAACAACGACAAACGCTGACGACACCCTCTATGGATACCATTCTGTTTAACTTCCATGACCTGCTGATGGTGGTCACGGCTTTTGAATCTTTGCTGTTGGCCTTACTGCTGGCGGCTTCGACACCAAAATCGTCTTTAAGTAACTGGCTGTTGGCTGCGTTTTTGTTTTGTCACTTTTTGATCCCTTTGCATGAGCTGACTTTCTGGGGCAAATTATTCCGCATCTGGTTGCTGGATATCTCACCTAACATCTTTTTTCTGTTTAGCTACGCCTACTTTTTAGATGGTCCTTTGTTGTACTTCTTTGTCCGGGCTTTGCTGTATAAAGATGTGCGTTTGCAGCGAAAACATCTGTGGCATCTCACGCCCTTAGCACTGTACGCTTTGCATATGCTGTGGAATTTTTACTCGCTGGATCACGCAACCCGGCTTGATCTGATTGAAAGCCAACATATCGCCTACTCGTCACCCCATTTGTATTTCGAAGCCTTGGGCCGTTTTGTCCGGGTCGGTTATGTGATCTGGTGTTTCCTGCTGGTCTGGAACTACCGCAAGCAATTAAGGCATGAACAAGCCGATTTAAAAACTGCAGATATCGCCTGGTTAAAATTGATGCTGCTGTCCTTTCTGGTCATTTTTGGCTGGGATAGCGCTTTGCATTGCATCAAACTTTATGGTTTATTCACCAACAACTTTGATTTAGAGCTGTTGAATGTGGTGGGTTTATCCAGTTATTACCTGAACTTTATTGCGTTGAATATTCTGATTTTTTTACGTTTTACCGCATTTTCCAGCGTCAAACCTGTCAGTGAACAACCATGGTATGAAGCCAAAGAAGAACAAAACCCGTTGTCTGATCCGCTGATAGTGCAAAAGCTGGAGCAACTGATGTTGCAACAAAAGTTCTACGCCAATCCGGATATCACGCTGGACAAGCTGGCCGACGCTGCGGGTTATCCGGCCAAAAAAATATCGTTGACTATTAAGCAGGCCTACCAGCTGAATTTCTATGAGTATGTAAACAGCCACAGGATCAACGCTGCGAAAAAACTACTGGCGGACAAGAGTCCTGACGCCAAAACTATTACCGACATCTACTACGAAGTGGGTTTTAACAGCAAATCTGTGTTTAATACTTTTTTTAAACGCCTGGAAGGGGTAACTCCCAGCCAATACAGAGAAAAGATGACGTCCGGATAATAGCAACACTTGTGGTATGCCAGTAAAAACAACAGCATCGCCCTAAAAAACTTAGCCATCTATCCACTTATACGTATTTTTTTTGGGTTTATTTCCAAACAACGCTTGACGGCCATTTGATTTCAGGGTTTTATAGAGGCGTTTTCAAGACAACTGAATTAGAACGGATTTATAGCCAATGCAATTTCAAACAACAACTCAAACTCACATTTGGTGGTGGCATACTCCTTAACGGGCGTGTGGAGGCGTTGTATTCGCTATAAAACCAGGCCCGTTTCGAAAGATGCGGGCCTTTCGTTTTCTTAGGGTTGGTAAAATTTAATAACAGGAAAAACAATGATGAATTCTCAAGTAACACGTTGGCACTGGTGGCGACTTCCTGTTTAGCGGGCCGGACAACTATTGTCCGAATACAGCCAAAAAGCCCGCTTAAAGCGGGCTTTTTTTATATGGCCAATACTTCGCGTTGTTAAAAATCGTTCCTGACGATTTTTATAAGAATTTAGGATTAGTGATGAATTTACAGCAAATTACTACCACCACAGGACAAGTGGCCAGCTTCAGCCAAACTCTGAGCATTCAGCCTGATCCGCTGCAAAGCTTCAGAGCTTTAACCAGCCAGGGCCAAATGGCGTTGTTACTGGAATCGGCTGAAATTGACAGCAAAAATAGCTTAAAAAGTCTGATGCTGATTGACGCCGCTTTGCGTATTGAGTGCAATTCCTTAGCAGTAAAAGTTGAAGCCTTAACAGACAACGGCAAAACGCTGCTGCCTTATCTGGCGTATTTGCTGCAAGGCAAAGCAGAGCTGGAGCTTTCCCCTACTCTGTTACAAGTGCAGTTTGCCAAAGCCGATCCGCTACTGGATGAAGAAAGCCGCTTGTTGCTGCCGAACTCTTTAACTGTATTACGTTTGCTGCAACAGCAGTTGCAGAACAACAGCGACGAGCCTTTAGCCATCTTTTTAGGCGGTGTTATAGGTTACGACTTAGTCGCTATGGTGGAAGATTTACCCCAAGTGCCAACCGCTGAAAACCAATGCCCTGACTACCTGTTTTATCTGGCTGAAACTTTATTAGTGGTCGATCATCAGCTGGGCAATAGCCGTCTGATTGGTAATGTGTTTTGTGGTGCGCAAGCCCAGCAGCAGTATTTTGTTATAGGTCAGCGTCTATCAGAACTGCAGCAGTTATTACAGCAAGCAGCAGAGCCAATAGCAGCAACAGAGCCTGCCGCCAAAGCTGAAGTTAAAGTCGATATCAGCGACGCCGACTTTGTCGCCCAGGTCGAAATGCTGAAACAAAACATTGTGGCTGGTGATGTATTTCAGGTGGTGCCGTCGCGTTGTTTCAGCCTGCCCTGCCCTGATCCACAGGCCGCTTACGCCAAACTCAAACAACAAAACCCAAGTCCTTACATGTTTTACCTGCAGGACAGAAACTTCAGCTTATTTGGCGCTTCTCCTGAATCAGCATTGAAGTATGAAGCTCACACAGCCCAAGTTGAAATTTACCCTATAGCTGGCACCCGCCGCCGTGGCTTTGCTGCCAACGGCAGTATTGACCGCGACTTAGACAGCCGCATTGAACTGGAACTGCGTCAGGACGAAAAAGAAAAGGCCGAACATTTAATGCTGGTCGACTTAGCACGTAACGACGTCGCCCGTATCAGCGTGCCGGGCAGTCGTTATGTCAAAGAGCTGCTCAAAGTCGACCGTTACTCCTATGTAATGCATTTGGTCTCTCGTGTGGTCGGCACCTTAAAACCAGAACTGGACGCTTTGCATGCCTATCAGGCTTGTATGAATATGGGCACCTTAGTAGGCGCGCCCAAAGTGCGGGCAGCGGAACTGATCCGTGGTGTCGAGAAAAAACGTCGTGGCAGTTACGGTGGCGCAGTCGGCTATTTAGCAGGCAATGGCGACTTTGACAGCTGTATTGTGATTCGTTCGGCTTATGTGCAAAACGGCACGGCTTATATTCAGGCCGGTGCTGGTGTGGTGTACGACAGCGTAGCGCAAGCCGAAGCCGATGAAACCCGCAGCAAAGCTCAGGCTGTGATTAACGCTATTCAATCTGCAGGAGCTGCCGTATGAGCGTTGTGTACCTTTTAGATAATTTAGATTCGTTCAGCTACAACCTGGTCGATGAAGTCGCGCAACTAGGCTTTAGCTTAAAGCTGTACCGTAATACTGTGCCTGCGTCTTATATCTTTGAAAAAATGCAGCAAGAACAACAGCCTGTCGTCTTATTATTATCGCCAGGCCCAGGCGCCCCCTCACAAGCGGGCTCAATGCCGGAGCTCATTTCGCTTTGTGCCGGCAAATTTCCTATGCTCGGTATTTGTCTAGGTCATCAGGCGCTGGTGGAACATTATGGCGGCGTAGTAGGTCGAGCCGGTGAAACAGTGCATGGCAAAACGTCCATTATTACTTTGAACGATCATCCGGTATTTGGCGCTTTACCTAAACAATTCCCTGTGGCGCGTTATCACTCGTTAATGGCCACCGAAGTGCCCAATTCATTGCAGGTGATCGCAGCCTATCAGCATATTCCGATGGCCATAGTGCACGAAGAGCATAAAGCTTTGGGTTATCAATTCCACCCTGAGTCTATTCTGACCACTTTAGGTAAGCCTTTGTTAAAACAAAGCCTGGATTACTTAATGAAAAACCAGGGAGCCATAGCATGAGCCTTTCCTTATTAGAACTGGTACAAAAAAGCCTGAAAGGCGAAGCGTTATCCTTCGAACAAAGCCATGCCTTTTTCAGCGCAGTCGTCAAAGGTGACGTCGAACCTGTGTTACTAACAGCGCTTTTGGTCGCGCTGAAAATGCGTGGCGAAACGGCCGATGAAATTGCCGGTGCTGCCGCTGCGATGCGCGAAGCTGCAACATCGTTTCCAACATCAGTGGCAGGCGCTATCGACTGTTGTGGCACAGGCGGCGATGGCTCCAATACCATCAATATTTCCAGCACTGCAGCTATTGTTGCCGCAAGTATGGGGTTGCCAGTGGCCAAACACGGCAATAGAAGCGTATCCTCTCAGTCCGGTTCAGCCGACTTACTGGAGCACTTAGGCATTAATATCCAAATGAGCCCTGCGACTGCCGCCAAAGCCTTAAGCCAAAGCAACAGCAGCTTCTTATTTGCGCCTTTGTATCATGCGGGCATAAAGCATGCGATGCCAGTGCGTACAGCGCTAAAAAGCCGCACTATTTTTAACTTATTAGGACCGCTGATGAACCCGGCTAAACCTGATTTCCAGCTGCTTGGCGTCTACGATCCGGCCTTAACGGGCGTGATGGCAGAAGCTCTGCAGCAATTGGGCGTTAAAGCCGCCTGGGTGGTGCATGGCAGCGGTTGTGATGAAATTGCTTTACATGGTGTGACCAACGTTAGCGCTGTCACCAGCACAGGGGCTATTGAGCACTTTGAACTAACACCTGCTGATTTTGGTTTGCCGCAAATCAGCCTGAATGAACTGACAGGCGGCAGTCCGGCCGACAACGCCGCTGCCACACTGGCTATTTTACAAGGCCAGGGCAAAACAGCGCATAACCAGGCGGTCGCGGCAAACGTTGCAGCCATGCTGCATATTACTGGTCAAAATGGCAGCCAGAGTTCTGATTTAAAACAGCTTACACAATCTGTCCTTGATCATTTAGCTTCAGGACAGGCTTTTTCGACATTGACGCAGTTAAGGGAACTTAGTCATGGCTAATGTGTTAACCACTATTATCGACCACAAAAAACTCGAAGTAGCAGAACGCAAGCAACAGCTGCCACTGGAGCAGTTTAAACAGTTAGTGCAACCTAGCCAGCGTAACTTTTTAAAAGCGCTGCAGCAAAAAGGCCCACGTTTTATTCTTGAATGCAAAAAGGCATCGCCCTCTAAAGGTTTAATCCGTAGCCCTTTTGACTTGGATGAAATATCTGCCGCTTATGCTCAATATGCCGATTGTATTTCAGTACTGACCGACGAGAAGTTTTTTCAGGGCAGTTACGATTATCTGGCCAAAGTGCGCGCCAAAGTCAATCAGCCTTTGCTGCACAAAGACTTTATCATCGACCCTTACCAGATTTACCTCGGCCGTTTGCAGGGTTCTGACGCTGTGCTGTTAATGCTCTCTGTGCTGAACGATCTGGAGTATCTGGAACTTGCCAAGGTAGCGAAAAGCTTAAACCTGACTATCTTAACCGAGGTCAGCAACGAAGCAGAAACGCTGCGTGCTGTGGCTTTAGGTGCAGAGCTGATTGGCATTAATAACCGTGACTTGCGCACCTTAGATACCAACTTGGAAACCAGTTTTAAACTATCTCGTCTGATCCCTAAAGGTATTACTATCGTATCCGAATCAGGCATTTATAGTTCACAACAAGTACGGCAACTGGCCAAAGTCGCAGATGCCTATCTGGTCGGTAGTTCGTTAATGGCGCAAGCTGATTTAGCCGACGCTTGCCGCTCACTGATCCGTGGCGAGCATAAAGTCTGTGGTTTAACCCGCGCGCAAGACAGCAAAGCTGTGTATGACAATGGGGCTTATTTTGGTGGCTTAATTTTTTATCCAAAATCACCACGTTGTGTCACAGTCGAGCAAGCGAAAGCTGTCCAACAAGGGGCGCCAGCACTGCATTATGTCGGTGTTTTTGTCGACGAAGCCGTAGAGACAGTAGCCGAAATAGCCAGGGATTTAAAACTAGCTGCAGTGCAGTTGCATGGTGATGAATCCGACTTGTACTTACAAAAACTGCGCCCTTTATTGCCGAAAACAACAGAAATTTGGAAAGCCTATCGTGTACAACACCAGTTACCGAAACTAACACGTTACGCTGACCGCTATTTGCTTGATGCTTACCATCCCACTCAAGCCGGTGGCACAGGCCAGCAATTTGACTGGCAATTACTGGACGAACAACTGCTGGATAAAAAAGTGATGCTGGCTGGCGGTTTAACATCAGACAATGTCATAGCAGCACTTAAACATCAGGTTTTGGCCGTAGATCTTAACTCAGGCCTCGAATCCGCTCCCGGCATCAAAGATGCGGGCAAAATTCAACACGCTTTTGCAAATATCAGAGAATTCAGTCATGACTAAACTCAATTTAAACCCCTATTTTGGCGATTTCGGTGGCATGTTTGTGCCTGAGTTGCTGGTTCCGGCTTTAGTGCAACTGGAGCAGGCTTTTGTGGATGCGCAAAAGGATCCGGCCTTTATCGCCGAATTTCAGGCCTTGCTAAAAGATTATGCTGGTCGCCCGACGCCTCTGACCTTGTGTCGCAATTTATCCCCTAACCCGCTGGCAAAAATTTATTTAAAACGCGAAGACTTATTGCACGGTGGCGCGCACAAAACCAATCAGGTGCTGGGTCAGGCTTTACTTGCTAAACGTATGGGTAAAAAAGATATTATTGCTGAAACAGGTGCAGGTCAGCATGGTGTGGCTACAGCTCTGGCGTGCGCCTTATTGGGCCTTAACTGCAAAATTTATATGGGCGCTAAGGATATCGAGCGCCAGCAACCCAACGTATTCCGTATGAAGCTGATGGGCGCTACAGTGATCCCTGTCACAGCAGGTTCAGGCACCTTAAAAGATGCAGTAAACGAGGCGATGCGGGATTGGTCTGGTAGTTATGCCACCAGCCACTATTTATTAGGCACAGCAGCTGGCCCTCACCCCTTCCCAACTATAGTACGCGAATTCCAGAAAATGATTGGTGAAGAAGCCAAACAACAAATTCTTGAAGCCGAAGGGAAATTACCTGACGCTGTGCTGGCGTGCGTCGGCGGTGGTTCTAATGCCATTGGTATGTTCGCTGATTTCATCAAAGAAGAAGGCGTACGCTTAATTGGTATTGAACCTGGTGGAATGGGCATTCAAACGCACCAACACGGCGCGGCCTTAAGCACAGGCAGCTTTGGTATTTTGCATGGCGCGTACACTGCTATCATGCAAACCTCTGATGGCCAGATTGAAGAGTCCTATTCTGTGTCTGCAGGTTTAGACTATCCGGCCGTGGGACCGCAACACACTTATCTGCAAAGCATAGGCCGCGCTGAATATGTGGCGATTAACGACGACGAAGCTTTAGCGGCTTTCCAGCATCTGGCGAAATCTGAGGGCATTATCCCAGCCCTTGAAAGCTCACATGCTTTGGCTCATGCGCTAAAAATGGCTGCAGCAGCGACTGAACCTTTAGTGCTGTTGGTCAACTTATCAGGCCGTGGCGATAAAGACTTAAACCACGTCTACTCAATCATTGGCGAAGAGCACATCCAACCTAACAACATGGCCAAGCGCAGCTAAGGAGATTTTTATGCAACGTTATCAGCAGTTATTCAGCCGCCTTGCCGCTGCTAAACAAGGGGCTTTTGTACCATTCGTCACTATGGGTGACCCAGGTCTTGAGTTGTCTTTTGATATTATCAAAACCTTAATTGACGCAGGTGCTGACGCGCTGGAACTGGGTATTCCGTTCTCCGACCCTATTGCCGACGGTCCTGTCATTCAAAACGCAAATATCCGCGCTTTGGCAGCAGGAGTAACACCAGCCCAGTGTTTTGAATTGATAAGCCGTGTTCGTCAGTACAACAAAGACATTCCTATTGGTCTGTTGCTGTACAGCAATCTGGTGATGGCCAAAGGCATCGACAGCTTTTATCAGCAGGCGCAACAAGCAGGCGTAGATTCTATTCTGATCGCCGACGTACCACTGCATGAAAGTAAGTTATTCAGAAACGCCGCGATGAAATACGACATCGCACCTATTTTTATCGCGCCGCCAAACATCACTGATGACAGCTTACGTGAACTGGCGTCTTACGGCCGTGGTTACACTTATCTGTTAAGCCGCGCTGGTGTCACCGGCACTGAAACTCAGGCCGCTATGCCTGCCAGCACGCTGATTAATCAGTTGAAAGAATACAACGCAGCCCCTACCTTGCTCGGTTTTGGTATCTCCAAACCAGAGCATGTCAAAGCAGCTATTGAAAGCGGAGCTGCAGGCGCTATTTCAGGCTCAGCCATAGTACAGATCATTGAAAAATATCAGACAGAACCCGAACAACTAAAACAGCAGTTGTTTAACTTTGTCTCAGCGATGAAAGCCGCCACCTAACAATGTAAAAATGGGGTCAGATCACATTGTTAACTGTTGACAATGTGATCTGACCCCATTTTTATTACAAACTTCAGTACCTTATATCGAAAAACCCTCCGGTTTCGACCTTTTTTTGTAATTTTTCTGAAAATAAATTTCTGGCTTTTTAAATTTTTTTTCTGACGGATTTTCAGTTTTTTTGACGTCAAACGAACACTTTCCGAGCAGTCTATAGATGGTAAATTTTTATCTATAAACCGCAGTGAGGCCAAAGAATCAGCATTTTACACAAAAGAGGTAAATGAAAAAAACCGTTAAAAATCAAATAAAAATAGCCAAACCCACAACAAAATCGCTCGAAAAAACTGCAATAACTGCAAAACCGATAATGGTTTAATAAAATTCATCCGTTTGAATCTGCGTAAAAGATCGTTATACCTGTGTAAGGTCTTTGTCACACATTTTGGCTAAAGTCACGGGTAGGTGGAAAAATTAAAGCAAATTTTTTCGTTGTTTTAGTTTTTTTGCTGTGTAAAATCTGAGCGGCAATATCATTGCCCCCTTAGTTAACAGGATGTAACTATGAACACGCACACAAGTTTTAAAGCTGGTGACAGCAGCTCCAGCTTCCTAAACAGACTTTTTGACATCATAGCAATAGGCGCAGCTTTATACCTGAGCCTTAAACTCTATGGTCAAGTCGTGACGACCAGTTACATTATGTTGTACTTCACTGTGATGGCTGTTTATCTGTACGCAGCGGAGTCAGTGCAACTGTACCGTTCATGGCGGGTGGGATCGTTTTCACACAATATCTTTTTTGTAGCTTTGTGCTTATTTTTAGCTTTTAGCGCAATGTTGCTTATCACTTTTGCATTAAAAAATACCGCCAGTTATTCGAGGGTAGTCTGTGTTGGCTGGTTTACCCTGGCATTTTGTTTTTCTGCACTGTGGCGTATAGCTGGCCGGATCATCAAAAATACTCTGCACAAAAAAGGCTTCAGCACCAGAAAAGTGGCCATTATTGGCTGTACCAGCAATGCCAGCCGTTTAATCACTGAAATAGCGAACAGACCAGAACTTGGCCTGCAATTTCACGGTATCTATGACGATCGAGTGCCGGATCGCCTGCCTGAATGCGGGCAATTGCTGCACGGCAAAATTGATGAATGTGTTGAGTCGGCCAGAGATGGTGCTTTCGACAAACTTTATATCACTTTGCCTTTGTCAGCCGACAAACGTATTTCAGAAATTATTCAACGCTTAGGCGACACCACAGTCGATGTGCATATAGTGCCCGACTTGCTGCTGTATAACCTGATGCATGCCAGATTAGGCAACATAGGCAGTGTGGAAACCATAAGCGTATTTGAGTCGCCCTATTATGGCGCCAGAGATTGGTTAAAACGCACTTTCGATGTTGTGGTCAGTACCATAGCTCTAGTTTTACTTGCTGTTCCGATGCTGGTTATAGCTGCAGCTATCAAGCTAACAAGCCGTGGCCCGGTGTTTTTTAAGCAGGATAGGTACGGATTGGACGGCAAGCCAATCAAGGTCTATAAGTTCCGTAGCATGACAGTTCAGGACAACGGCAACACTGTTATTCAGGCAACAAAAAACGATGCCAGAGTCACACCATTAGGTGCTGTGTTGCGCCGTACCTCACTCGACGAATTACCACAGTTTATCAATGTATTAAAAGGCGACATGTCTGTTGTTGGCCCGCGCCCTCATGCGGTAGCTCACAACGAACAGTACCGTAAGTTAGTGGCCTTTTATATGCTGCGGCATAAAGTAAAACCAGGCATTACCGGCTGGGCGCAAATCAACGGTTGGCGTGGTGAAACTGATTCGTTAGAAAAAATGGAGAAACGCGTAGAGTACGACCTGAATTACATCAAAAACTGGTCACTCTGGTGGGACACCAAAATTGTATTTTTAACCTTTTTCCGTGGTTTTACTGGAAAAAACGTTTACTAAAAGGGAAACTTTATGAAATCCAAGTTAGCTGTTATGGTGGCATTGGCATGTGCCAGCTCGCAGGTGGTTGCTGTTGAACCTCAGTCTATTCAAACCTCGTCCGGCTTTGACATTACGCCTTTATTGACTACTGGTTTAAAACATGACGACAACGTCGCCAGCACCAGTGCCAATGAAATTGACAGCTGGATCATGACTGTAGTGCCTTCAGTCAAAGCAGTGCTGGACGACGGAGTCAGCAAAACTGAATTAACTGCAGCAGTGGCTAACGGTACTTATTTTGACAGCAGTGCTGACAACTTCACTGACACTTTTGTCGGTGGTCTGTTTGACACCCAGCTGTCTGAACAAGGTAAATTTAATGCCAAAGCAGATTTTGTCTGGGGCCATGAAGACAGAGGTACTGGTATTACTGAAGGCCTGAGTAACGGTCAGGATGAACCAACCCGCTTTAATAACCAGACAGTGTCTGGCTACTACGAATATGGCGCTAAAGCAGCCCCTGCCCGTGTGCGTTTTGGCGCTAAATACTTTAATAAAGAGTATATGAACCAACGTGAAGTCACTCAGTTCCGTGATTACGACTCAGTGTTAGGTGGCGTGAATTTTTACTACGACACCTTAAGTGGCGTATCTGCAGTATTGGAAAGCAGTGTCGAAGACATCGGTTACGATTTTGTTGACCCTACAGCGCCACGCGATAGCAAAGACACCAACGTTAAAGTGGGTGCCGAGTGGCAAATCAGTGCTTTAACTTCTGGTGAAGCTAAAATTGGTTATCAGAAAAAGAATTTTGACGACAATGCCCGCGAAGATTTCAGCGGTGTAGCCTGGACAGTCAACGCTAACTGGTCGCCTCTTACTTATAGCGTATTTAATATAGGCACTGGCCGCAAAGCCAAAGATCCATTGCAAGGCGGCGATTACATCAAAGAAACGACTTATGTCGCGGGCTGGAGCCATAACTGGAGCGAAACAGTGCAAACCAATCTGTCTTACAACAGAATGGAAGAAGACTACGTTGGCGTAGCGCGTAAAGACGAAAACGACTCCTACACGGCCAGCATAAAATATGCTTTCCGTCGTTTTGTTGACGTGTCTTTATTTACTACTGTGACAGACAAAACTTCATCTGTGCAGGGTATTGAGTTTGATCGCAATATCACAGGTATAAGTTTCGACTTTTCGCTCTAAGTTGTTGTAAACAAGGCCGCTGCAAATCATGCAGCGCTAAATAAAATTTTTAGTTCGTATTAAATAGTGTTCACAAACTTTAGGCAAAACCTCATGCAACAACTCGTAATGCTGTTTGTTGCCCTTTGTATCAGTTGGTCGTCCTGGGTGAAAGCCCAGGACGACGCTGGTTATTTATTAGGGCCAGGCGACAAAATTATTATTCAGGTGTATGGCGAAGAAGAGCTGAAAATAGAAACTCAGCTGACCGACAGCGGCAAAATAAACTACCCTTTCCTCGGCGAAATCATGGCTAAAGGCTTAACCATTAAGCAGTTGGAAAACCGTATTTATACCGGATTAAAGGGCGATTATTTTGTCGAGCCTAATGTATTTGTTGGCATGGTGGAATACAGACCCTTTTTTATCAATGGCGAAGTTAAACAATCTGGCGGTTACCCTTATAAACCTGGTATGACTGTCAATCAGGCTATAGCTTTAGCCGGTGGTTTAACAGAGCGCGCCTCTAAAGAGAAAATCTTTATTTATCGCGAAGGCAATAAAAGTCAGGCTTTAAACGCTAACCTCAGCTCCAGAGTGAATGCTGGCGACACCATTACCATAGAACAGAGATTCTTTTAATTATGGCAGTAACGGATTTAATGGTAAGCCCTGCACCACAGCAGGAAGTAATCGACTTACGTAAATACCTTAGTGTGATTAATATTCATAAATGGCGTATTTTTGGCCTGGCTATATTAGTCACCTTAATTACAGTGTTAGCGGTGTTAAATATCCGCTCCCAGTATTCGGCTACTGCCACTTTGCTAATAGAATCCCAGCAAGCCAAAGCTGTGTCTATTGAAGAAGTCTATGGCATGAACTCCAGCCAGCAGGAATATTATTTAACCCAGTTTGAAATTTTAAAATCCCGTTCTATTGCTCAAACCGTAGTAGAAAAAATGGATTTAACCAATCACCCGGACTTTGAAGTAAAACCGGGCTTAATGACGCGTTTACGCGATTTATTGCCGTTTTTGCCAACGCCGGAAAGTGAACTGACAGAAGCCGAACTGGCGCATAAAGCCCGCGAAGATTTAATTACCGAGTTTCAAAGCCGTTTAACCATCAGCCCAATCCGCAAAACCCAGTTGGTGAACATCAGTTTTCAAACCTACAGCCCACAGTTGGCGGCTGATGTTGCCAATGCGATAGCTGATGCTTATATCGAAAGCCAGTTAGAGGCTAAGTTAGGTATTACCCAAAAAGCAGCAAGCTGGTTAGGTGGCCGTTTAGGCGAATTAAGAGCGCAATTGGATGATTCTGAAGCCCGCTTACAAGCTTACCGTGAAAAAGAAGGTTTAATAGATGTTGAAGGTGTACGAGGCTTAGGGGCTAAAGAGCTGGAACGCTTGTCTGAAGCTTTAACTGAAGCCCGCTCACGTAAAGCCCAAGTGGATGGTTTTATGCGGGTCATTCAACAATATGGCACTGATAAAATTGAGCGGCTGGAAAGCTTGCCAGAAATTACAGCTCATAAAGGTGTGCAGGACGTAAAAGCCCAGCAGGTATTAACAGAGCGCCGGGTGTCTGAGCTATCAAAAATTTATGGTGCTAAACACCCTAAATTAATAGCAGCACAAAGCGAGTTGACCGCAGTACAGGACAACTTACGCAACCAGATTAAAAAGCTGATCGCTGGTATAGAAAACGAAGCCCAAACCATACAAGAAACGGTTAATTCGCTGGAAGCCGAAATAGCGAAAGCGAAAGACTTGTATCAGGACGTAAGCTTAAAAGAAACCACTTACCAGCGTTTAGAGCGGGAAGTAGAAACCAATAAACAGCTGTTTGATACCTTTTTATCGCGCCAGAAAGAAACCGAAGTCACCAGTGACTTTAACTCAGCCATAGCCCGTTTTACCGACAGAGCTGTTGCTGCTACTGAGCCGGTAGCGCCTAAACGTAAGCTGATTGTGATGTTAGCTTTTGTGGCCACTTTAGGTTTTGGTGTGATGTTGGCTTTTGTGCTGGATGCACTGAACGACACCATTAAATCGCCACAGGAAGTCGAAGGCTTATTAGCGCAACGCTCTTTAGGTTTTATTCCTGCTATACCGCATAAAAAGACAGTGGATTTACCTATCCATACCTTTTTCAGCGACCAGCATAAACAATATGCCGAGTCGGTGCGCAGTATACGCACCAGCTTAACTTTATTAGCGCTGGATCGCAGTTTAAAAACAATCGAAGTCACATCATCAGTGCCAGGGGAAGGCAAATCGACAGTGGCAGCCAATATAGCTTTTGCTTTTGGCCAAATGGAAAAAGTATTGTTAATAGACGCCGATATGCGCCGCCCTACTCTGGCAAAGCGTTTTGGTTTACCGGCTTATCAGCCAGGTTTAGCCAATATTATTGCCGGCCGTGAGCAAATAGACGATTGTTTAGTGCTAGACGAAGCTTCGGGTATTACTTTATTGGCCGCCGGTAATGTGCCACCTAACCCACTGGAGTTATTAGCTTCAGAAAAGTTTAATGAAGTCATAGCAGAGCTGGCGTTACGCTTCGACCGCATTATTGTCGATACACCGCCAGTACAGGCCGTCAGCGACCCGTTGGTGATTGCCAAACAAATGGATGCTGTGGTTTATGTGGTATCAGCTGATCATACCAGAGGTGGCGCTGTACGCAGTGGTGTAGCTAAGTTGCTGCAAGCAGAAAATAACCTCTATGGTGTAGTACTGAACAAAGTAGATATGAAAAAAGTAGCTCAGGCTTATGGCGACTATGGCCAATATGGCTATTACCACTACTACAGCAGCAGCGAGAGTTAATACCATGCACAGCACTTTAAGGAAAAACAGCTGTGTATGACCTGCACTCACACTTAGTGCCAGGCATAGACGATGGTGCTAAAACTATGGACGAAGCGCTTGCTCTGCTGCAGATAGCAGAGCAAGAAGGTATTAGCCATATGGTGATTACCCCTCATATTCATCCAGGCACCTTTGACAATACCAGCAGCATTATTCAGCAAGGTTTATTTGAACTACGTGCCGCCAGCCAACAAGCTGGCCTGCATATTCAGTTAGCCGCAGCTGCTGAAGTACGTTTGTCGACTGAAATCCTGAACTGGGCCGAACAGGGTATGTTGCCATTTATCGGCAAGTATCAGGGCTTTGATGTGCTATTGCTGGAGTTTCCGCACAGCCACATTCCGGCTGGTGCAGACAAACTGGTGAAATGGCTGCTTAGTAAAAACATTTTGCCTATGATAGCCCACCCTGAGCGCAACAGAGATGTGCAAAGCGACCCTGCCAAATTAGCGCCTTTTATCCGACTAAACTGCTTATTTCAGCTGACTGCCAGCTCTGTACTGGGCGATATGGGCGAGCGCAGTACAGCGCTTGCTGAGCAATTATTAAAGCAAAAAATTTTTCATGTAATGGCTACCGACAGTCATAACTTATTACGCCGCCCGCCTAAATTAAAGCAAGCAGCACAATATGTCAGCGAGCTGGTGAGCCCTGACTATGCTGAACTTTTAGTGCTGCAGATGCCAAAACAAATCAGTGAGGTATTGTTTGTCAGCTAAAGCAATTTTACCTTCAGCTCAACTGCAGCGACCAAGCACGAGCAAGCAAGCTAAATACCTGATTTGGACGCATAAAGTATTACCTGCTCTGATATTAGTAGCATGCTGCCTGCTGGCTGTATCAGTAGCCGACAAAGGCCTGGCCAACGCTTATTATTTTAAGGCAAATCATTATCTGGAGTTATGGCAGCTTAAGCCTCAAACTCTGGATATAAACAGCTGGCAGCAAGCTGAAGATGCTATAAAGACAGCAGTTAAATACCATCCTAATCATCCACATTATTTACTAACTCAAGCCAAAATTAATGAATGGGCTTGGTATAACGGCTTTAAAACTGCAGATCAGATAGCAATAAACGACCAGCTATACCAACAAGCTATTTCATTGAGACCAAGCTGGCCCAATGCCTATGCAGATTATGCGTATTATCTGGGAATTGTTAATTTTAGGGTCAGCGAAGCATTTACCGAACTTGAAAAAGCTATGAAACAAGGACCCTATACCGTTGAAGTCTTTCAGCGTGTCTTGCTTATTTCAGCAACTCATTGGTCTTTATTAAATGGTAAACAAAAAGCAGATAGCTTTCGTGTGTTGGAGCTAATGATTAGAAACTCACATACAAGCTATAAGCAAGCTGTTCAACTCGCTAAACAACACAAACTAGAACGTACATTTTGTATTTATTTGAGAATTAAAAAATCTAGTTTCCAGCAAAGCATAGGACAACGAATAGAGCGTGACTTTTGCTTACAACCTTCGGAGAAGGCATTGACGACTGCAAATTTAAACTAGTATTGTTCACACGATTGCTTCTAAAATGAGTACATTTTTAAAAACCCTCCAGTATTGCGCTATTAAAATTATTGGTGTCTTAATGAAATTAAGAATCTTTGTACTGTATTTTTTATTTATGCCCGCAGCACTTCCGTCAAATAACTCATATATCGGAAAGGGCTGGAATATAGTACTAAATGATAGCTGCGGGCAGCCCTCTCACTCTAAGGACCATCCATCAATAATGTGGAATGACGAAGTTGAAAAACAAGAGTTGGTATTCACCTTGAATCCAGGAGAGATTGGAAAATGTCCAACGGATAGCAATCATAGGCATGGAGCTCCTTACTGGGAACGCGCGGAAGTTAGACAGTATGGTAACCTCACAGGCGATCAAAATTACCGCATAAAATTTGATGTTAAGTTTATTCAGGGATTCAGGTCCGAACGAGAAACGTTTTTTCAGATACATACTTCTAATAAAAAATGTTTTTCAGCACCGATATTGATGATGAAGTTCAATTATGGTCTATTAACAATTGATCTATTAAGTGGAATATCGGCTACTAGTAAGAATGGAAACCATAAAAATAAATATTTAGGAAGCATCTACGTGAGAGACCTAAAAAAATACAACTCATTTGAAGTTATTTTTAATCAAAAAAGAAAAATTATTACAATTTATAAAGATGGTATAAATCTAATTAAAGATCAGAATTATGAAAAAAAAGAATGCGGAACACCATATGTGAAGCTGGGAATTTACAGACCCGGCAATAAAAAATCAGAAACATCAAAATCATCATACAAAAATATAATCGTAGAAAAAATATATTAAACACTCATTAGATATTATTTTCATCTAGTATATTTTTTATTAGATCTTTCCATTCCGCATACCCTTTACTATTCAAATGCACACCATCTGTTGTGAAATCATTTTTGAGTTGTTTCTTGTGTGACAGAACTTCATTAATATCAATATAATCAATGTTATTCTTTCTTGCGTATGCAATCAGCAGAGTATTGAAGTCAGAAATCATCTCATTTATCTTTTTATAATCACGTCTAGATGGATATAACTTACCAGCTAGTGGAGAAATATAGAGAACTGTATGCACGACAGGTATAGCCCCCTGTTCTATTACGAATGTGACTATTCTTTTATACTCCAGCAACATGGATTCCGCGGACATCAATGAAACACTATTAACTCCACCTTCAATAAAATAAATTTTTGCATTGAGATTTTTCAAATAATTCAAACGGGCGACAATACAGGGTAATGTATCACCTGATATTCCACGATTAACAATATCGTTTCGACCAATTAACTGACTCCAGTCGCCCCCTCTGATCAAAGAATCCCCAAGCATGACTACATTAGTAGAAGTAGCTTCCTTTTCGTAATGAAAATCAAAATTTTTCAATGAGTATGTACAAGTGACTTTGTGCACATGACTAACATGTTCAGCAGCACATATTGATGAAAAAAACAAAACACATAAAAATAACACTTTAAATGACGCATTCAGCATGAATTGGATATTGGACACAAAGCAACCCTCATTACAAAACCACCAAAGACCTAACAAGATTAGGCTGAAGATAAATAATAGTAGGACTTCATAAAAACATATAGAAACATCGGACACAGCTGAAAAACAAAAACATTTATTCACAACATTAACAATTTAGTGACTATTAAAAATTTTGAATAGAATTTCTTACGCTAAATATACTGAGACATCACTGCTATTAGATTTTGCGTAATAACAACACAGCTCAGGCACACATAACCTGAAATCCGTAAAATTACTATATTTTTGTTATTTACGTGATACACAGATCATGAGTTTGGTTGAAACTACCAATTTCCTCAACGTTAAGAGCTAATTGAATTAAACCTCCTTATTTAAGCAACCAACAGTGATTTATTAGTCTTAAACTCTATGTCTAAAGTTCATTCTTAGGGCTTTATCAAGATTGCTCAAGGTGAAAAGATGATTGCGCACATCGGCAGATTTTACCGGCAAGATTGAATACATAAAAATTCAGTTTCTTTTCAAATATCAGCATGGAGCCGATATTCACAATAAAATAGCAGTTGTGATTACATCGTTAAGGTTTTAGTTATGCCATAGCCGCCAGTTTACTCAGGCATTGTTGGACCAATGCTATTGCAGCAGCTTCAGTATCAGATTCGGCATAACAACGTAATTCAGGTGCATTACCCGAAGGCCGCAGATGAATAATATCGTTATTACTCAGGCTAGTACGTAAACCGTCAATCTGATTTACATCACTAATTTCTAAGCCGCGAAAGCCCAGTTGAGTTAAAAATAACTCAGGCGCAGCAGCTGCCTGAGCCAATAACTCTTTGCTTTTTTCTGTTGCAAAATTGGTAATGCGATCGCTGGCGGTATAGCGTTTGGGCAAGGTATCAAGCAAAGCAGAAACTGTCCCCTGTCCTGCCAAAGCCAGCACTGCCAAAGCTGGTAAAACGGCATCTCTGGTAGGTAATGCGGTTAATCTAACCTTATCAACCTGCACGTCACTGCCTAATAAAAAACCGCCATTGGCTTCAAAACCGGCATAGGTAGTAAAGTCTGCTGCCAGGTTATCAAAAGTGGCTATGACATAAGGTGAACCAATACGAGTGCGTACCACTGTTTTAAAATAACCAGAGCTTTCAATAGCCGTATTACAACTAACAGGCACAGCCAAAGCTTCAAGCTGCAAGTAACGCGCTGCCAATAAACAGAGTAAATCGCCACGCAGCCAATTGCCTTGCTCATCGGCCAATAAAGGCCTGTCACCGTCACCGTCGGTAGAAAAAATCGCGTCTAATTGATGCTCTGCCGCCCACAACTTAGCTTTTGCTTTATCTTCAGCTGATACGGCTTCGGTATCTATAGGCACAAAGTGGTCGGTACGCTCCAGGGTAATAACTTCAGCCCCTAAAGCACTGAATAGCTGATTATACAAATCACGGCCTGCGCTGGAGTGCTGATAAATCCCTATACGTTTGCCTGCCAATAAATTTGCCGGGAACACCTGGGTATAACGTTTTATATAAGTCTCAGCTCCCATTGTGTTCACAGCAAGAGCCTGCAGAGCTGTGACAGGGCTAAATTCGGTTTCAGAATGAATAATTGCAAATTCATCTTGTTTGCTAATTTCGCCGTCTGGCCGGTAAAACTTTAAGCCATTACGGTCAAAAGGAATATGGCTGCCAGTCACCATAATGGCAGGTATAGCTTGCTGCATGGCGACAAAGGCCAAAGCTGGTGTGGGCAATACACCATAAAATAATGGGGTTAAGCCGGCTTGCTGCGCTGCTACGGCACAAGCTTGCGCCATCTGTAAACTGCTTGGCCTGTTGTCTATACCTATGGCGATAGAGTCAAACTGAAAGGCTGGCCGCATTTGCGTGACAAAGGCATGAGTAAAAGCAGCACACACTTCGGTAGTAAATTGCGTGACTAAACCACGAGCGCCACTGGTGCCAAAAGCAATACCACTGTTGGCTATAACATCCATTGTATTTGACATGATTCCTCCTGATTTTGCCGTTTTCTTAAACTTTGGGGCAAAGGGCGGGGATAAACCCCGCCCCTATTGTTTTGGATAGTTAGTACCACAGATATTGCGCATGGTCATTTGGGCTGGCTAACCCTCGCTTTTGCAATTAAACCCGGCCGTATTTATCGGAAAACCGCACTATATCGTCTTCGCCTAAATAGCTGCCCGACTGCACTTCAATTAATTCCAGTGGTACCTTGCCGGGATTCTCCAGCGCATGCACTGCGGTAATAGGGATATAAACAGACTGATTCTCAGACAAATACTGATCTTTACCGTCTATAGTCACCAAAGCTGTACCTGACACTACTATCCAATGCTCAGCGCGATGGTGGTGCATTTGCACTGACAACTTAGCGCCAGGTTTTACCGTAATACGTTTCACCTGAAAACGCTGGCCATTGTCGATCGAATCGTATTTCCCCCAAGGCCTGTACACTTCACGGTGAAAATTCACCTCAGTACGCTCAGCGGCTTTAAGCTGGTTAACTATATGTTTTACATCCTGAGTGTGGTCTTTATGCGCGACCAATACTGCGTCTTTGGTATTGACGATCACCAGATCGTTGACACCAACAGTAGCCACCATTTTATCGCCAGAATGCACATACAAATCGTGCGAATTATGGCTAAAGACTTCACCACGCAGCACATTGTTTGACGCATCTTTTGTTGCAACCTGCCATAAAGCGGCAAAGCCTCCAACATCATTCCAACCTGCATCCAATGGCACTACTACGGCATCTTTAGTTTTTTCCATTACTGCATAGTCGATAGAATCGTCCGGACAAGCGATAAAGGCGTCTTTGTGAATACGGATAAAGTCCAAATCAGCAGTTAATTCACTCACGGCCTTTTCGCAAGCCTGATAAATATCTGGCCTGTGTAGCTTTAATTCAGTCAAATAACGCGAGGCTTTAAACAAAAACATACCACTGTTCCAGTAGTATTCGCCGCTTGCTAAATAACTTTGAGCTGTGGCTGCATCGGGTTTTTCAACAAAAGCTGCTACTGCATAACTTTCATCTGCGCCAGCCACAGAGCCTTCAACAATAGCGCCACGTCGTATATAACCGTAACCAGTTTCCGGATGGTCCGCTTTAATACCAAAGGTGACTAATTTGCCTGTCTCAGCCAGGCGTGTAGCAGTAGCAACGGCGGCATGAAAAGCGGAAACATTTTCGATGACATGGTCGGCAGCTAACACTAAAAGCAAAGGGTCGTCGCCTTTTGCTACGGCTGTTAAAGCCGCTAAAGCAATGGCTGGCGCCGTATTGCGCCCAACGGGTTCCAGCAAAATTTGTGTATGCTTTAAGCTTGGCTCGCTGTCCAACTGTTTGATTTGCTCAGCAGTAATAAAGCGATTGTCTTCATTACAGATCACCATAGGCAGCTGATGCACCAAGCCCTTTAAGCGCAACAAAGTTTCCTGCAACATGCTGTGTTCACCACAAAGCGGAATAAACTGCTTTGGGTAATTGCTGCGGGATAAAGGCCATAAACGGGTGCCAGTACCACCGGCCATAATAATGGGAAAAAGCATACTAAAGTCCTTTTAAAAAATAAGCTTTGGTATTGGGGTGTACCAGGTCGTTTTCCAGCAACTGCTCTCTGTCAAACCAGGCGTAACTGTCGTGCTGAACTTGAGGTAAATGATCTAGTTGCTGCACTGTGAATTGATGCGCAGCCACTACGTAATGCGTAGAAATGCCTTCACCAAATACAGAGTCGGTATAAAAATGGTCATAAATACCCAGCAACTGAGCTTGAGAATAAACAAACTGTTGCCCCAACTCAGCAAGTGTTAGCCGGGAAAAGGCCGCCGCGATAGCTTCGTTTTTATAGATACGCCCACCAGGTACAAACCAATAGCCCTGAGCTGGTCTGTTCAGCCGCTGTCCTAACAGTACTTTGCCCTCAGTGTTGTAGACAATAAAATCCAGTGCCACCAAAGGTGTACTTTGCAGCACTGTAGTAAAGGTTTCTTTATCTAAAAACATAAGCAGTTTTGTCCGTATCTAAAGCACTTCTTAAGCGGCACAAAAACCTGTGCCCGCTTAAGAAGCCCTAAAGTTAAGCCCTAAAGTTATGCTGATTTTGCAAAAACCACTGATAAGTTTGCTGTAAGCCCTGTTCCAGTGATACCTGAGCCTGCCAGCCTAGTTGTTTTAGCCTGGACACATCCATTAACTTACGTGGTGCACCGTCAGGTTTGCTGCTGTCAAACTCAATACGGCCCTGATACCCCACTACTTTAGCCACTGTTTCTACCAGTTCGCGAATGGTGCAATCAACGCCTGTGCCAACATTGATGTGGCTTAACATAGGTTGGGTATGCTGCTGATAAATAGCGGGTTCCAGATCCATGACATAAATACTGGCAGCGGCCATTTCGTCCACATACAAAAACTCACGCATGGCTTTACCTGTGCCCCAGGCTACTACTTTTTCGGCATCTGCCAGCTTGGCTTCGTGAAAACGGCGAATTAGGGCTGGTATTACATGGCTATTTTGCGGATGGAAATTGTCGTTCATGCCATAAAGATTCGTTGGCATCACTGAACGGTAATCACGACCATATTGCCTGTTATAACTTTCGCACAACTTAATGCCAGCTATTTTAGCGACGGCATAAGGCTCGTTGGTTGGTTCCAGCAAACCAGTAAGCAAAGCTGCCTCAGTCATAGGTTGCTCTGCTAACTTGGGATAAATGCAGCTTGAACCTAAAAACAACAACTTCTGAATACCAGCCAGATGTGCAGAATGGATAACGTTGCATTCAACCATCAGGTTTTCGTAGATAAAGTCGGCAGGGTACGTATTATTAGCAATAATCCCCCCCACCTTGGCTGCAGCCATATAGACTTCATCTATCTGGTTGGATGCAAAAAAATCTGCAACAGCCTGTTGATTGCATAAATCCAGCTCTTTTCTGCTGCGGGTAATTAATTCAACATCCGCCTGTTGGCTTAATTGCCGGACTATAGCTGAACCCACCATGCCATTGTGGCCTGCCACAAACACCTTTTTCATAGCCATTTTCCCTTTGCCCTTTTTATTGTTAAAAGTGTCCGTTATTCCAATGACACGCTAACATCGTAACCATGCTTCTTCAGTAATGCGTGCTGTTTAGCTTTATCCAGGTCATGAGCGACCATTTCCGCACACAATTGCTCTACCTGGATCTCTGGCTCCCAACCTAATTTATTTTTGGCTTTGGCAGGGTCGCCTAACAGAGTTTCAACTTCTGCCGGACGGAAATAACGTGGGTCAACTTTCACTATGACATCCCCTACTTTAACTGCAGGAGCTTTACTATTGTCCACTGCAGTAACAGTAGCGATTTCCTCAACACCTTCGCCACTAAAGGCTAACTCAATACCGGCCTCTTTGGCTGACATACGAACAAACTCGCGCACAGAAATTTGTTTGCCTGTAGCAATAACAAAATCTTCTGGCTGGTCTTGTTGCAACATCATCCACTGCATACGCACATAGTCTTTGGCATGGCCCCAGTCACGTAGTGCGTCCATATTGCCTAAAAATAAGCAAGGCTCTAAACCATAAGCAATGTTAGAGATGGCACGGGTAATTTTGCGGGTAACGAAAGTTTCACCACGACGTGGTGATTCATGGTTAAACAAAATGCCGTTACAGGCGTACATGCCATAAGATTCACGATAGTTAACGGTGATCCAGTACGCGTACATTTTTGCCACAGCATAAGGAGAACGCGGATAAAAAGGCGTAGTTTCTTTTTGTGGTATTTCCTGCACTAAACCATAAAGCTCTGAAGTTGAAGCCTGGTAAAAACGGGTTTTCTTCTCCAGGCCCAAAAAGCGAATAGCTTCGAGCAAACGTAACGTGCCTAAAGCGTCTACGTCAGCCGTATATTCGGGTGATTCAAAAGAGACAGCCACATGAGACTGAGCACCAAGGTTATAGACTTCGTCTGGCTGAACCTGCTGAATAATGCGGGTTAAATTAGACGAGTCGGACAAATCGCCATAGTGCAATACAAAGTTTTTATTGTCGGTTTGCGGATCCTGATAAATATGATCCACCCGCTGGGTATTAAATAAGGAAGCACGGCGCTTAATGCCATGTACTTCATAACCTTTTTCCAGCAGAAATTCGGCCAGATAAGAGCCATCCTGCCCTGTTACACCAGTGATTAACGCGACTTTTTTAGACATTTTTAGGTCCCTCTTTAGTAAAATCTTTTTTTAACAGCCATTGTTGAAGAAAGTAATATATAAACCTTGGATTCTGTTTTAAGTAACGCTTCCAAAGACGCTTAGGTTCGCTGAGTAACCTGAATAGCCATTCAAGGCCAACTTTCTGCATCCACCTTGGTGCATGTTTTTTATTACCTGAGATGAAATCAAAAGCAGCACCCACACCTAGCATTACACAATTTAATTTGTTCTTATGTTCAGCCATCCAATATTCTTGTTTCGGACAACCTATACCAACAAACAGAACATCTACACCAGATGACGAAATATTAGATATAATTTCAACATCCTCTGAATTCGACAACTTTCTGAACGGAGGTGAAAAGCTATAAACAATATTTATATGAGGAAACATCCGTTTTAAAGCAGTTTTTACTGAATCTAAGACCTCCTCATCAAATCCTCCATATAAACCGATGGAAATATTTTCAGTACTACTGATCGAACAAAGCGCATTCATCAAATCTTGCCCTCTAACCTGTTCAGCTTGACTATACCCTAAAAGTTTTTGTGCGAAAAAGAGAGGTCGACCATCAGGAACAATTAAATCGGCATCATTAACAGCCGCTCTAAAATTCTTTGAATCATATACTTCCATACACATGTGAACATTTGATATACAAACATATGCACCTGATTTATTCTTAACTAAATTAATAACTTTATCGACAGCAGAATCTAGAGTGCAAACATTAGTTTTCATATCAATTAAATAACAGTATTTTTCCATCACACACCTTCAATAGACAAATAATTAGACCAAGTCATAAATCTTCCTAATGTCAATGAGTAGGACCTGACGAATACCATCAACAGAGGCATTGACCACGAGAAAACGCTCATCTGAACTCACCACTGGGTGTGGGTCTATTCTCCATATTTTTTCCGGACCGTAAAAAACAGGTTTAGTATTAAGCCTAGCCAATACGATTTGGGCTCCACCTCTTTTTATTAGTCTAATTGGAACGGTTTGATCTTTATATGCAACTAATTCATTTGGGTAGCAATCCGTTATAACAATTTCTGCCTTAGATAACATAATTGGATGCCCTGAGCCCAAGGTCCTTCCACTATAGTTCTCTATTTTTTCAGTTTGTAAATGATACAACCCTATACGTATGTTCGATAAACCATTTATATATCTAATCCCAAACTTATTTAATACCTTTTGAAAAATCAGAACTAAATCAGAGAAAAAATAAGGTCTAGATTTAAATAACAAATTCATCACAATAGATTTGGAATTAGGACACCAGTTAGGGTGATGACCATGACGCCACCGAATATTATCAATCGCCAGTGTAAATTTTTTAGAGTCAAAATCATAGATAACAAGAAAGTTGTCTGATCTGGCCCCCAAATCTTTCGTCCAACGAAGTATCAACATTAATTTCTTTGAACATGGAGAAATTTTTGTGTGGAAAATATAAAAAAATCCAGCGTCATATTTAGCAAGAACTGAATCTGTAAATATAGCCTTGCATATATCATCTATACAAAAGAGCAAGCGAGACTCATTTTTCTTAAGACATAAATAAGTAACTCCCTCAGTGAGCGATATTCCTGGTGGAGAATAAGAAAATTCATCAGGAACAATTACGCCGTATCCCTTTTGAATTCGAGAGAGAACATTTAGATTTGGAGTTACCGAAAATGAACCACAAGGTGAGACCATATAAATGCTCGCATCAAGCGTTTGCTCTTCTAAAGTTAGGAAATTTACACACACACCAAATGGTCTGAAGTCTGTCAAATGCATACGATTAAAATACAGCTGACTATCTGTACTACCCCATTGAACCTGAGCACCAAGTTGAGTATCCCAGGCGAACGTAGAGGTACGGTACAAATATTCTCCTGTAGCAATCTCAATCACTACTACATTAGCCGAATCACCGGGATTTGGAATTCTATCATCATAATCGAACTCAGTTAATGCAATATAACGCCCAGAAGGACTAATGGGAGATGTATCAAAGAATCTATGAATAGTAGGCTTTGTCCCGTCTGTAACGCAAGTCAAAGGGAGTGCACTTACCTTGTTTTCAATTAATTTCACTTTTTAATGTCCCTTTAGATATATAGTAATACATTAAGAATATGTAGAATGTCGTAAATTCGTTATACCGTAATCCAATATTCATAAAAAAGAAAATCAATAGCATTGATATATTGAAGGCCTGTAGATAAATGGTCTTTTCTCTAGATTCAACGATCACACCAACTTTAGATACAATCTGTACTACAAAATACATTAGAAACAAAAAACCTATAATCCCAAGCTCAGCAAGCGACTGAATAAATGCATTATGAAAATGTGGAGCCTGATAATATGCATGGTCATTGATAATCCATGATGGTGCATTCTCGACATCTGAAAAAATACCCGAGTATCCCCACCCAAGGAGAGGTTTCTGAGCCCAAAAATCTAAACCAAAAGCCCAAAGTTCCGAACGCCCAGTCAGAGTTGGGTCACGGCCTAATGCAATCAGAATGTCGGCACTATAGTTAAATCCGAAGTAAACTATAAATGCAAAAAAACAAAACAATGCTATATGAAAAATCTGTCTGTAACGCACTCGACTGACAATAAAAAAATAGAAGTAAAAAGCCGTAAAAATAAACAAAAGCATGATCGAAAGTGTCGACCCAGATATAAATACAGAGGAAAAAGCCAGCAATATAGAAGACCAGTATCTAACGCGAGATAGTGGCTGTATCATTGTAAGGATAAGAAAAAATACACCATAAAATCCTGCATAAATTTTATGTGAGAAGAGTCCTTTGACTAACGGTAATCCAATAATATTCCCGCGCTCAAGTGGATCGATATAAAACGCGATTTCCATACCAATTACCGCTAAGAAGAGACCAGTTAGTATATAAAAAAACAAAAATCTATGCAGTAACTTAACTAAGTTGACAAGCGGAATTTTCTGAGCAAAATAGAGCGCAGAAAAAATATTCATTATTACTGAAACTGAATAAATAAAAGTTTCTTGCGGAATTACTGACCACAAAAAAGAAAATGCAACATACAAAGAGAATACCAGAACAATATTGGGAACTGTAAAACTTGAATCTATAATACTTTTAGATATAAAAATAACATTCAAAAAATATATAAGAAACCAAATTATTTTATATAAGTCACCAGCATTACCGAGTTCATCTGATAAAAGAGACGCATATCCACCAAAAAACCCAAAGAGATTCAGAAACAACATTACATTAATCACTTGAAACGCTCCTAAATATATTTTTTTATGTGGTTTTTTAGTACTAGAATACATATACATAAACCTAAAAGCTGACTAAAAATAGATAAGAGAATTACGTTTAAGGTAGAAGTAAGACTACTGAAATAGAAGATTGTTATGAGAGAAATTAGACAAATAAAAAATGAGACGAAAAAAGGAATTACCATTATAGAAAAACAACGATTTATATTAACAAGTATTCTATCTCTAAATTTAAAAGCAATAATTTTAATATTAAAATAACTTAAAATTTGCCGTAGGGTAAAAACCAATGCTATTGAAATAGCATCCAAGACATCAAAGTAATAGAGAATAGAAAACACTAAAATACCGCTAAGTAGGTCAAAATATCTCCCGCTCAATACATCAGAAGCTCTATTTTTTGATACAAGGATCGCCCTATCGATAGATGCTAACGTCCTAAAAATGCCACCTACAGACATCACTATAATCAATATTACAGCTTCATTCCATTGCTGGCCAAATAACATCGGAATAATTAGTTGAGCGAGAGATGCAAAACTAAGCATGGTCACAAATATAATCAAACTTTGAAAAAAGACCGTAGCATTATAAAGCTTAACTTTATTCTTACTATCTTTTCTAAAAATAAGAATTGCTTTCTCAATTGAGCTAGATGTAATTTCCTGAGCAAGCTGAATTAACCTTTTGGCAAAGCCGAAAAGACCAGCCGCAACAGGTGTAGACAAAAATCCAATATAAAGTACATCAAAACGATTAGATACTATATTAAGGAAAGTATAGTATGTTGATACTACTTGAAAATTAAAATACGTCTTAGCCCCCTTAACTGAGAAAGAAGAAAAATCCTCTATTTCTATTTTTTTATAAAGAGCCATTAAAACTAATATTAACAGAGAGATCGAAGTAGCATAATGGTAAATGACTAGAGCGTAATATTCATATCCGTCATAAGCCGCTACGCCACCCGCTACACAACCGAAAATGCAGCTAACAGTTTGATTGATAGCGCATATTTTCGTATGATGATTTTTCAAGAGAAAAGCTTTAGATACTGAGCTAAGCGCAATGATGAAAATAATAGGAATCATCAATCCCATAACAGACGCTATTATTTTATCTTCAGAGAGAAAATAGACCATTAACATGACGATAGCAGATGTTATGGCAATAAAACCAGAAATAGTTATCGACGAGACAATGGCACTCCAATAATATATCCGGCTGTCAGTCTCTCGAATTACTGACGATTCAAAAGAGTCCAAGCCAATTTGCTCAAATAGTATTATCATTATTGCAGCTACTGAATAATAGCCATACGATTCCACTGAAATGAAACGTAGCATAACAACGAAACCTAATAATGATACAATGGTATAACCCCATTTCCCCGCGAAAATCCAAGCAATTTTACTCAACATTAGAAAATTGCCTATCAAAGAAAAAGTTAATTTCCCTGTTATTCATCGCAAAAATATTTGATGCTGCAGAGAGCCTTTCTATAAAATCATTCAATGGTGTGCTAGTTGAGTCCTCATATACATAGTTTTCAATACCCATAGTTTTAAATAAAGATCTTATTTTCTCGTTCTTTCCTCCTTCGAGATATGGAACAGGTATAGACCCAGCGTACATAGCGAGAAGCAGCACATGCAAGCGATTGCTTACAACGTATTTAAAACGACTATAGTAAGCTACTGCATCTGCAATGCTATCAAAGTCAATTTTATGGTGGCCGCCGTGAACTTTCTCAATTATTTCAGAATTAAATTGCTTATCCATTTTGACTTGCGAAGAGGCTGAAATCTCATAACCAACCTCATGTAGTTTTGAAATAGATTTAATGAGTCTAGACTTATCTTTTATTTCCCTGAAACTAATGCAGATAGCTCTACTAACATTTTTATCTGGCAAGGCACTTAGCTGGCTATCTAAACTGTCTAAGCCGAAAGCAAGATCAGGAATAAGCTCAAAATTTAGGGCTCCAATTTCTTTTAGAACCTGAATAGATGAGGTATCTCTTACTGCAAGGACTTCGCAAAGGTTAGATTTTATTTTCAAAAGTCTTTTGGCTCTTTTCCCTAAGGCTTCAACAGAAAACCCTATCATATAAAACTTCATCCCTAAAGCATTAAGAAGGTTTAAGAAAATTAGCTTTGTAAGGCCGAATATATAACTAACCTTACTTATCTCTCCAACATAACCACCAGGGTTAAACAAATATGAAACCTTATTTTTCCGTTCAGCAAGATACATTGCCTTCTTTATAAAAAACTCCAGACTATTTACCTTTTTTACACTTTGAACACCATCAATACTTAACCATTTCAAAAATTCGGCAGGACAGTGACTTATATTGACATATACCACTCCCCTCGAAGCTAAAAGTAGTATCAATTGCCTATTGATCAATGCATCACCCAGATTCTGAAATTGAGTCTTTACATTTACAAAAAAAATATTGCTCACAAAAACCTCTTAAGCTTAATGAAGGAGTACATTAATGAAATTAATCAGCCTTCAATCGCAAAATTCCATTTAAAAAATTATTAACCATATTACCAAGAGTATATTTTTTTGCTGATAACAAAGCATTATTCTTCATCATTTGAAGGGAGCCTTTGTCACTGAGAATCTTTATACAGCTATCAGCATACTCTATATAATCACCGTCAATAATCAATCCATTGAACCCTGACTCTAAGTAAGACAGTTCAGGACTATGAAGAGAGCTTGCTAGAGTAATCATCGGCTTTCCAGCTATAAATGAGTCAAGAATATGTAGTCCAACCAATCCTGGATTTAATATAATGTCGCTGGATTTAAATGCTATAGCTTTCTCCTTGCCCCTCTGGGCTCCCATAAAAATAACCCATTTGTTAGTTTCAGCGAATTCTTTTACTTTTCCTGCGTCCGGGCCATCCCCCACGACTATAAGAAAAAAGTTTTTCTTTTTATTTCTTATCACTTCGCAAGACTTCAATAGAAAATCTATTCTTTTCTCTTCATATATCGAACCACAAAAGAGGGCAACTTCGTCATCATTAGATATATTTTTTTCTCTTTTAAAATTTAAGACATCTTCATCCGTTACGGAACTGATAAGTTTTTCAAAGTGTTCGTTATCGATAGCATTATTTAGACAACTTATACTATCCTCGCTAAAACCATTATCTTTTAGAATTTGACAAGTAAGCTCTGTATATGCAAACCAATAATCTACGCGATTTATGAAAAACTTTTTGAATGTTTCCTTCAAACCTTTAGGGTTCTTGCTTTGAAAATTCGCACCATGCCCCCAAAAGGCAGTTTTATAGCCGAAAAATGGCTTTAAAAGTAAAACAAGATAGTTAGATAGTATTCTATTTTCTTGCATCATAACGATTAAGTCTGACTTGAATACCTTGCACGGTAACCATTGCCATAACAAATCAATATGTTTCAGCTCGATATAGCTATTATGGATTTTTGTTACCCAATCCAGTTTTCCTTCGTCTTTTTTTGTAGACTCCCTATTGGTGGCTTGCCCTACGACTAAGTCAATCGAAACGCCAACAGATTCACAATTATTTTTTAAAGATTCAAAAAAGCCAACTCTGTAATGCATTAATCTATGTTGAAGAATAGTCACTTTCATCAGAATTTTTCCTTGAGTCTTTCTTTACAAAAAGACAGTCCCTTTTCAGAAAATATGTATTCTTTACTTGAAATTAAACTTTCATGTTGTTTTATCGATTCTTCGCTAAATCTTGCTTTAATGAAAACTGCAGGATTCCCCCCGACTATAGAGTAGGGTTCAACATCACGAACTATCACGCTTCCAGCTGCAATAATTGCGCCTTTTCCAATACTTACTCCAGAAAGTACTATTACACCAAATCCAATCCAGACATCATCGCCTATTTGGATATTATTATTTCTCACATAATCTTCTGAGCTAAGCCATTTCCCGTATCGCACTGGTACACCGACTGTTTTATAATCATGATCTCCACGACCAACAAAGGAAACATTATTCGCAATCAAAACATAGTCGCCTATTTCACAATTTGATTCTATATGTACATGTTTTCCAATGTAGACGTGATTACCTATTTTTAGTGCATTTGGAGCCCACAACCGAGAGTTCTTTCCTATATGGACATTGTGGCCACATACAACGTTTGTTCCCTTGACTACTTGGACAAAAGTCTGTAAACGTCTCAAAAGTGCTAGTATGTTTTTTATCATTTTAATATCTCTATACTAATCTTCGCCCTATAGAGTAATATGCGATTCCTGCATCTTCCATCTTCTTAGGATCGTATATATTTCGACCATCAAAGAGCACTTGATCTGCTAAACTAGTTTTGAACAAATCCAAAGCTGGAGTCTTAAACGCCTTCCATTCGGTGCATATGATTAACGAGTTGGTGTTTCTTAATGCAAACTCTTTTGTTCCTGTTAAAGCCAAATCATCGCGATTGCCATAGATTCGTTGCGTTTCTTCCATTGCCTCTGGATCATAAGCCTGCACTTTAGCACCAGCGTCCCAAAGCTGTTCCATTAAGACCCGGCTTGGGGCTTCACGCATATCGTCGGTGTTAGGTTTAAAAGCCAAACCCCATAAGGCAAAAGTTTTACCTTTCAGAATATCTTTAGTTTCGCCCTTTTCAGCTTTATCCGATACACCGTAATGCTTGCAGATCATTTCGAAGAGTTTGTGTTTTTGACGATAGTTAACAGCTTCTACTGCGTCGAGAATTTCAGGGGTATAGCCAAACTGTCTGGCGGTTTGAGCTAGTGCCTGTACATCTTTAGGGAAGCAACTGCCGCCGTAGCCACAACCTGCGTAAATAAAGTGGTAACCGATACGAGGGTCTGAACCTATGCCCTTGCGCACGTTTTCGATATCAGCCCCTACCCGCTCGGCTATATTAGCCATTTCGTTCATAAAGCTGATTTTGGTCGCTAACATGCAGTTGGCGGCGTATTTGGTCAGCTCACTACTGCGCACGTCCATCACAATGATTTTTTCGTGGTTGCGGTTAAAAGGTGCATACACCTCGCGCATTATGTCTTCGGCAAACTTAGAGCTAGTGCCTATAACAATGCGGTCTGGTCGCATAAAGTCGGCTACTGCTGCGCCTTCTTTTAAAAACTCGGGGTTGGATACCACATCAAATTCGGCGGCAAAACCACGCTCAGTGAGCACTTGCTGGATCACAGCTGTGACTTTGTCGGCTGTGCCTACTGGCACTGTGCTTTTATTGACGATCACTTTGTAGCTTTGCATCAACTGGCCTATGGTCTTGCCCACAGCCATTACATATTGCAAGTCGGCTGAGCCGTCTTCGTCTGGTGGTGTACCTACAGCTATATAAATCACTTCGGCATGTTGCACTGCTTCTTCAGCACTGGTGGTAAAACGCAGGTTGCCCTGGCTGACGTTGGTTTTAACCACGTTTTCCAGGCCGGGTTCATAGATAGGGATAATGCCTTGTTTTAAGCCGTCAATTTTGACCTGATTTACGTCTGCACAGATAACGTCGTGGCCTACATCAGCCAAACAAGCACCGGTTACCAGGCCAACATAGCCTGTACCAAAAATACTAATCTTCATTCCCTTTCCCTTTGTGACGTATGACGGTTTTTAGCTACCGTCCTTTTTTAATGCTTTGCGGGCGGGGATAAAGCCCGCACCTGCAATTTATGTGACCGTTAAATCAGATCAGGCAATTAAACTAAGTGGTGTGCCTGTCGTCATTTTTTTCAATAACGCCGCAAAACCAGCACCTAGTTTAGGATCTTTTAAGGCGTAATCTACTATAGCTTCTAAATAACCCAGTTTGCTGCCGCAGTCGTGGCTGCGCCCTACAATACGGTAAGCTTCCATGGCTTCTTCGGTAAGCAGCTGCGCTAAAGCGTCGGTTAACTGTATTTCGTCGCCAGCACCAGGTTGGGTAAAACTCAGAATTTCCATCACTGTAGGCGACAATACATAGCGGCCTGTAATGGCCATATTTGAAGGAGCGTCGTCTGCGTCTGGCTTTTCAACCATAGCTTTCAGGCTAACCGAATGGCCCGACTCTATTGGCTGGCCGGCTAAATCGACAATACCGTAGCTGCTGACTAAGTCGCGTGGTACAGCTTCTACCATCACTTGACTAGCGCCTGTTTGTTCGTAGCGCTCGATCATCGCTTTGAGGTTGTCTTGTTTTAAGTTGCTGCGGTATTTATCTATTAATACGTCGGGCAACAACACCGCAAATGGCTCGTTTCCTACCACTGGAGCCGCGCATAAAATGGCATGGCCTAAGCCTAATGCTACAGGCTGGCGCACTGAAATGACGGTTAGGTTTTTAGGGTTGATACTGCGCACTTCGTCCAGCAAGGAACGTTTCACTCGTTTTTCTAACTGGGTTTCCAGCTCAAACGAGGTGTCAAAGTGGTTTTCAATCGAATTTTTACTGCTGTGGCTTACCAAAATAACTTCAGTAATCCCTGCTGCGGCAGCTTCTTCAATCACATACTGGATAAGAGGCTTGTCTACCACAGGCAGCATTTCTTTTGGAATAGCTTTGGTTGCAGGTAACATGCGGGTGCCAAGGCCTGCTACAGGTATAACGGCTCTGGTTACTTTGCGATTGTCAGGAGCTTGCATATAAAATTCCCTCTTCATACTGATGCAGATTGCTTGTGCAGAGTGCTTGTTTAGTTCACTCACGCAAAAAAGTTATACCGAATTCAACGACGCAACGAACTCATTACTTTTGCTCAACAACTCAGCAAAGGCTGTTCCCTGCCTTTCATGCTTAGTCCTCACCGGACAAAACGTTTTTTACTTTAACCCTGCTCTGTGACAGAAAAGTGAAAAAACGCGAAGCACTATATAACAAAGTGGCATGGTTTACAAAGCCAAGCATATCTCATGCCACTAAAAAATATTAAATTTGATAGCTTAAATTTGATAAATACGATAAATCTGTAAAATATGGTTAAATTTTTCGTAATTAGCTGCAGCACTCAAGGCCAAATTGGTGCATAATCGCCCTAAACTAATGCACAAGTTCCGGCTGTTGATTATTGATGCTGCGCCACCTTGGCAAGTCAGGCAGAAAGTGGCAAATTAATCTATCTTTTTCAGCCAAATCTGATTCACTTTATACAAAGTATCTATTTAACAACCAGCAGATGCGGGTTAGATGGACTCTTATGTCATGGAAGGTGCCTGATAAAATGCTAATGTCAGTTGCACATCAGGTTGTGCAGGGAGGTTTATGCTACGCAAATATATTGTTGTAGCACTGCTGGCTCTTTCTATATCTGTCTTTAGCAACGCCAGCTACGTGCTGCCTGTGTTTAAGCCGGAGATGCTGCAGACTATTCGCTCTCAGTACGGCGATGCAGCTCTGGCAAGAGTCGAGCTGTGGCGCGATTTACTTGAGGAAGGTAAATCGGAATCAGACTGGGTGCGGGTTAATAAAGTAAACAAATTTTTTAATGATCAGATGCGTTATGAGTCTGATCAAAAGCATTGGGGCCAGACGGATTATTGGGCTACTCCACTTGAATCGCTTGGCACTGCGGCCGGTGACTGTGAAGACTTTGCAATAGCAAAATATGTGTCATTGCGGGCTATGGGTATACCTGATAGCAAGTTGCGGATTATGTATGTCAGGGCAATGTCAGTAAATGAGCCTCATATGGTACTCATTTATATGGAAACTGAAGACGCTGTGCCTTTGGTTCTGGACAATTTGATCAAAAAAGTTCAGCCTGCCACCCGCAGACCGGACTTGAAACCTATTTACGGTTTTAATGCTGAAGGGTTATGGCTTGCAAAAGCACAAGGGCTGGGCCGGAAAGTAGAAGGCAAAACAGGCGGTTCGAACTGGCAGGATTTGCTAAACAGAATTGAAAAGGGAATGTAACTGTTATGGCGCATAAATGGTGGAGAAAACTCCCGGGTATTTCGTTAAGGACACAACTGCACTTACTCATAGTGCTGGTGGCTTTATTTACCTTCTCGTTTAGTTTGTACATTTCTGTACAAAGCACACAAAATTATCTGAATACTCAGATGAAATCTCACGCTCAGGACGCGGCAACCAGTTTAGGCTTGTCGATGTCGGCTTATATGGACGACCCCGATCTGGTGATAGCCCAGACGATGGTCAGCGCTATTTTTGACTCAGGTTATTACGCCGAGCTGGAATTTAAAACCGCGAAAGGCGAAGTAAAAATTAAGCGGCAAAATCCTATCGAATACGATGAAGTCCCTCAATGGTTTGTCCGGCTTTTTCCTTTGTCACCGCCTTTCCAAAGCAGCGAAGTGAATAACGGCTGGATGGTGGCCGGTGTGTTATCTATTCAGTCTAATCCTGGTATCGCCTATAAAACGCTGTGGCAACAAGCACGACAAAGCTTTTACAGCATTGCGCTCATCACCTTATTCAGTGCGCTTTTTATTCAACTTATTGTTTATGCGGTGCTTAAACCTTTGCGCCGCATTGAGGTGCAGGCACAGGAAGTTGGCAAAAAGAACTTTTTGCAACAAGACAAGCTTCCCTTTACTACCGATCTGCGTTCTGTGGTCAAAGCCATGAATACAATGGTGGCTAATATTCAGCGTAGTTTTAAGTCGCTTAGCCTGCAGGCCGACGAGCTGAAGGTCAAAGTATTCACAGATATGCTGACCGGCCTTGGCAACAGACGTTTGCTGGAACAACGTTTCGCCGCCGAAAAAACTGAGCAAAAAGCGCATGACTTACGTTTGCATATTGGCATGATGAGTTTGCATTCGCTGACGGAAGTGCATCAACGCCAGGGCTTTGAAGCGGCTGACCAGTATATTTTACTGGCAGTAAAAGAATTTAAAGAAATGCTCGAAGCAATGACTAATAACCAACTGTTCCGTTTAAGCGGCAGTGATTTTATCTTTTTAAGTCATTTAGGTGCTGACGAACTGGAACAACAAGTACAGCAATTAAGCACCAAACTGAAGCTGCTGGACAGCGTGTTTTATCCTAAAGGTTTTGCCTCAGTGGCTCTGATGGAAGTGGAGCCTGAAGACAACCTGCATCACTGCCTGTCCAGCTTAGACAGCGCTATTATTCAGCGCGCCCAGCAGCCAGACTTACCTGTGATGGTTAAAGATGAAAGCATGCTGATTAAGCCAGAAGGCAGAATGGCCTGGCATGCGGTGATCAAGGATCTGATCCAGAATCAAAATTTTGAGTTGTGGGCTCAGCCTGTCATTAATGCTGACAAGTCTGTTGAGTATATTGAAACTTTCGTACGCTTTTATTACCTGCATTCGCAGCTGTCTACTGCTGAAACTTACGCTATGGCTGAGCAGCAAGGGTTGTCGTTGCAACTGGATCAGCAGGTTATTCATTTCATTCTGCAGCAAGTGCAGAATGAACCTGACCACATCTACGCTATTAATTTATCGTTGGGTGCGGTTAGTTCAGCAACATTTTTGCAGTGGCTTGAAAAAGAACTGCAATTATTAGCTGGTAAAGTTCGTCTGGTGTTTGAGGTGTCTGAGTACTCTATTTTGCGTGCGCCAGACGAAACCAAAGCACTGATGAATGTAATTAAACAAAATAGATGCAAAGTTTGTATCGAGCGTTTTGGCTCAAGTATGGCCACCTTCAAGTACTTACAAGGTTTGAATGTCGACTACGTAAAAATTGACGGTGCTTACGTGAGCGTACTCAATGACGCGGACAACCAGTTCTTTATCAAGACCTTATGCCAGATCAGTCACGGTATAGGAATTAAAGTGCTGGCGCCGCACATTGAATGTGAGCAAACAATGGACAGTTGTTTTGCTGCAGGAGTAAACGCGGTTCAGGGCAACTGGCTGCTTGCACCACAGAAAGTTAATGCACAAGTGAAAAAATCTGTCTTGACACAACCGTTCATTAACCTAGAATTGGTGCATTCGCCCAGAAATTAATCAAAAAGGATGTTAAATATGAAAAAAATGAACACTCTAGCTGCAGCGGTGTTTGCTGCTACGCTGTTCAGCACTGCTGCAATGGCACAAGATACTTCAGCTGTTGATGCTGCAGTTGCTCAATACCCAACGCTGGTTACTCAGTATCAGGCTCAGGGTATGTCAGCTGCTGAAGCTGAAGCTGCTGCTGCACAAACTGTGGAAGCGAACCTGCAAGCTTTAATTGCTGCTGCTCCGGATGATGCAACTAAAGAAGCTTTAGTTGCTGCTGCTCTGGCTGCTGCTGCAACTATCGGTGAGTCAGCTGTATCCGCTGTAGCTTCTGCTGCTGCAGCTGCTGGTGTACCAGCTGATACTATCACTGCCATCGCTGCTGCAACGCCTGGCGTGAACGTTGCAACTGTTGCTGCAGCTACTGCTGCAGGTCCAGGTGCAGGTGCAGGCGCTGGCGCTGGTGCGGGTGCTGGTACAGGCACTGTTGGTGCTCCTGGTGGCGCTGGCTTCGGCGGCGGTTCAGGTGGCGGCGGCGGTACTGCTTCAGGCAACTAAGAGCTGTAACTGTTCAGTTATATATCCAAGTGACTTGAAGCTACGGCGAGGCGACAAGCCAGTGAGACCTCAGTCACATAGTGTGTCTATGTGACTGGGGCGAGATGGCAAAGTCAACAAAGCGCTAACTTCAAGGACCATGGATAGAAGAGGGCCGCAAGGCCCTTAGTACTTTTTAACCTGATACATTTTGAGTATCGGTGCGATATGGAAAGCGCTCCCCGATGGCTACACGACAATATTTGTTTTCTCTGATCCGAGCCTTGTGTTGTTTCACCCTGGTCTGGTGCCCTATTCCTTTGGCAAGTAACAGACCCTGGGCATGGGCTATTCTTGAACTTCTGATCCTTGTTATTTTCAGTCTACATTTAATTTCCGTCTATCGTGGCCGCTCTCCCTGGTTCGCCGGACTCTGGCAACAGCTCAGTCTTTTACCTTTTGTCGCTATACTGGCGGTGCTTGCTGCGCAGCTTTGGTCTCCGGTGTCCTGGTTAAGCACTGTGGACCCGAATCAAACAGAAATTCTTTGGGTTAAAACGCTGTGTTATGGCCTTTTTGCCTGGATGATCAGCAGCTATTTCCGTACAGACAGCCAGTTGAAGCTGCTGTGTTACATCATTGTTGCCAGTGGTGTATTTCAGGCCAGTTATGGCGCTATCCTGAATTTACAGGGTGCTGAAACGTCTCCAATTTTCGGAGTGCCTGAAGGCAACAGAGCCCGTGGCTCTTTTGTTTATCAAAACCATTTTGCCAACTATTTGGCAATGACGCTGGCTCTGGGCGTGGGCTTGCTAATGGCTGAATTATCCAGCCGTGCTATGCAGTGGAACTGGCGTAATTTCAGCCGTACTGTGCTGGAATCTATGCTCAGCACTAAAATTTTGTTGCGTCTGGCGTTGGTGATCATGGTAATAGGCCTCATCTTAAGCCGCTCCCGTATGGGCAACGCTGCCTTTTTCACTGCCCTGCTGGCAATCTCTTTGTATGCCATCTGGTTTTACAAAAATAAACCTGCGCTGCTAAAACCCCTGGTGATCAGTATTTTTATACTGGATATGATTGCGGTAGGTTCTATTTTTGGTATTGAGAAACTGCAACAACGTTACGAAGAAACGTCGTTTTCATCTGAAACCCGTGACGAAGTTGTGCAGGATAGTCTGCCGATAGTGGCTGATGCGCCCTGGTTTGGTCATGGCGGTGGCAGTTTTTATACAGTGTTCCCTGGTTATCAACCTGGCCACTACTCAGCTTTTTATGATCACGCTCATAATGAATACCTGCAGTTTGCGATTGAACTGGGAGTTCCATTAACTGTCTTGCTTGGACTTTGGTTGTTGTGGATGCTGTGGCTGAATTTGCAAACCATGAGGCTAAGACAGAATAAACTCAGCAGAGGCATAGCGTTCGGCTGTTCCATTGCTATTGTTCATATGTTGATCCATAACCTGGTGGATTTTAATCTACAGGCACCTGCGAATGCGGTGCTCTTTATCACAGTGTTGTGTCTGAGCTGTATTGTATTTACGCGACAGGACAATAGAGGAATGAGTTCCACCCAGCCTGAAGCCTGAGGAACAAGGGATGTCTGTTTTTCGGCTGGATTTGATTTAGCAACCATTGAGTTGCAAGGATTGCACATTATTATGGGGAATTTATTCGGGTTGTCACGTCGCCGGTTTTTACAACTGTGCGTGGCAAGCCCTTTGCTTTTGACTGCGGCTTCGGCCTGCGGCAGAAAAAAAGATTTTAGCCTTGGGGTGTATCAGCACCCTGGTCATGAAGCTTTTTATATCAGCGATCATTTCAATTTATTGCCCGCTCATGTGATGCTGCGCAAAAGTCAGTCGGCAGAGGTGATTGTCAGTGCCATGCTCTCAGGTGAGCTGGATGCAGCCACTCTTGCACTGGACGAAGTGCTGACTTGTTTGGCCGCAGACATACCTTTGCAGGTGATCCTTATTCTTTCCCGCTCTTGTGGTGCAAATGTTTTGTTGTCCCGCCCCGAGCTGACCAGCGCAGCACAACTGAAAGGCAAAATCATAGCGCTGGAATCTCGCGCAGTTTCTGAGTTATTGCTTGAGCACTATTTGCAAAAATCCGGTTTGCAACGACAAGACATAGAAGTTGCTTATCTGCCTCAGCTCAAACAATTAATGGCATGGGAAAATGGCCAGATTGATGCGGCTATCAACACGCCTCCAGTGTCGCATTACATCGAACGTACCGGTGCAAAAAGGCTGTTTGATAGTAGTCAGTGCCCTGCCCTGATGTTCCAGATGCTGGCCGTCAGAACAGACAGGGTGAACCTGCTTAGTGACATTCCGGCCCTGTTACTCAATAGCTATTATCTGGGACTGGATCATCTGCGGCTATTTTCCGGCGATAGCCTCAGGCGAATGGCCTTCTGGCGTAATCTGACGTTAAGTGAGACGACAAATTACTTTGCCAGTGTGCAGTATCCTGGTTTGGCTCAAAACATTGCTTTGCTGTCAGAGTCGGACGCCCTGCATAAAGCGATGCAGCAGCTGATTCGCTTTATGCCCGCAGCGGCGCAACCCAAAACCTATAGCCCCGCTTTATTTGATACCGCAGCTTTACGTCAATTGGTGTTGAACTGATGAAGAACCTGATCTTTGGCCTGCTGTTGCTGTTCTGGCTACCAGTGCAGGCATCTGCTTTAACAATCCGTTTTGCCGTAGTTACGCAAGATGCCCAACACAGTATGCAGCACTACGGTGCACTACAGTATTTCCTGCAAGCCCAGCTGGCACCGGATCAAGTGCAACTCCTTGCTATTGACCCGGTTAACCTGGATTTAAACGATATCCAAAACAAAGCTGATTTTCTGCTAACGGACCCCTACCATTACCTGCAACTAAAAGCCAAAGGTGCCGTGCGAGCTCCGCTGCTAAGTCAGGTGACTTTGACCAAATCAGGCCAGTTTGATTTAGCCGGTGGGGTGATTTTTTGTCTGGCGTCGAATCCGCTGTGTGATTTGAGCTTTATCTCTCAGGCGAGGATCGCAACTGGCGGTCCCTCTTCATTTTTTAGCTATGTTGCTCAGGTAAATGAGCTGCAACAACAGGGTATTCAGTTAGCTACAAAAAAACTTAGTGTAGTCAAGTCCGATCAGGCTGTGGTTGATGAAGTCAAAAATAAACAGGTAGACATAGGTTTTGTCCGCAGTGGCGTGCTGGAAAAGCTGATCGCACAAGGTCAGCTAACCGCTAACGAGATAAAACTGCTGAACAAGCAAGAACTGGCTGATCTGCCAGTGCAAAGCTCAACCCGCCTTTATCCAGATTGGCCTGTAGTGATGATGCCAGCGGTCCAACCCGCCTTAGCAAACCGGATGATGGCTGCGCTGCTGGCATGGGAAAAACAAGCCAGAATGACCGGTTCCTCAGCAGCTTTTGGTGCTGCAGCTGATTATCAGCCGGTTGAATATACCTTGCGAGAGCTGTCTTTGCCGCCTTATCAGGCAGAAGGGAAAAACAGTTATCTGCATAGCTGGACTGATCACAGAGCAACTCTGGCTTTTGTTGTGGCACTGCTGGTGTTGCTGCTGACGCTGTACATTGTATTCAGACAGAAACAGGCCAGACAAAGCCTGGTCAACGATAAGTTGCAACAGTTGAACCAACAACTGATGTTGCACAAAACACAGATGAGTACAGTGCTGAATAATACAGTGCATGTGCTGTTGTTTGGCTTGGATATGCAAGGCCGTATTGTGCATTTTAACGACAATGCGCTGAAGCTTCTGCAGATCACTGCAGACAGCTTAAAAGGACAGTTTTTGATTGACTGGCTGCCTGAACCAGAACAAAAATCAGTAGTGCAAACAGCGATGCAACGCCTGCAGGATAAGCCTCAGGAGACTGTTGTGCTCAGCCTGAAAATTCAGTTGGCCAACGGTAAAGAATTGTATCTGGATTCCGATCTATTCCGTTTGCCCGGAGCGTCTGCTGAAAGTCCTAACTTTGTATTGCTCTGCACTGACGTTAGCCGGCGTCACTGGATAGAAAAACGTCTGCAAAAAAGCTTTAAACGGTTGGATCAACTGATTGAGCGCAGCCCTTCGGTGATTTATGCCTTCGACCCTGTCACAATGCGGTTGAATTACATCAGTCCAAACTGCTTTACGATGTACTTAAAAAGCTCCATGGAAATCATGCGGATGGCCAATTGGTGGAATTTATCTGTGCATCCGGATAACCAGCAATTGATTGCGCAAAAGTTTATGGACTGGGCCAGCGCTGGTTACCCTGGGGTGCTGAAATACAGCTGTACTTTGGAGCGTAATGTCGCTAACTCAGGACTTTATGCAGAGGATCCGCAGCTGAAACATCAGTTGATCTGCATTGAAAACCAGTTATGTGCCTTGCGGGACGAGCATGGCCATGTCACTGAAGTGATAGGCTCACAACTGGATATTTCAGAACGTCACCATGCACAAATGAAGCAGGAACTTGCCGCCAGCGTATTTATTCAGGCCCGGGAAGGCATTTTTATCACAGATGCCAGTGGCACCATTCTGGATTTAAACCACTCCTTTTGCCGCATAACTGGCTATACCGAAACCGAGGCATTGGGCCGCCATCTGGCACTTCTGGTGGCTTCGAAGTCAGATAAAGAGTATTTCGAAGCCTTATGGCAGGAACTGAGCCGGGCTGGTTTTTGGGAAGGCGAAATACAAGGAAAACGCAAAACCGGTGAATCTATTGTGTTAGCGCTGACGATTTCTGTAGTACGGGATGTGCAGCATCAGGCCGCGCACTATGTGGCTTTGTTCTCCGATATTACGGTGCAAAAAGCTCAGGAAGATAAGCTCCGTGTTATTGCCCATTTTGATGCGCTAACCGGCTTACCCAACCGTTTATTGTTGAAAGATAGAATTGCGCAAAACATGGCGCTCACCAAACGCAAAAAGAAACTAATGGCCGTTATTTTTATTGATATCGACGGTTTCAAAGAAGTGAATGACAGTTTGGGTCATGAAGCCGGTGATTGTTTGCTGGTTGAACTGGCCAACAGGATGCGTGGTTTGATGCGGGAGAACGATACACTGGCCAGATTGGGCGGGGATGAGTTTATTGCTTTATTAACCGAATTACCCAGCGAAGCTGATTGTATTCCGCTGATCGAACGTTTGCTCGATAGTGTCAGTAAACCTGTGGATCTGCAAAAACAGCAAGCTAAAGTCAGCGCCAGCATTGGTATCACCTTTTATCCGCAGAAAAAATCCGTGGATGATGCCACGTTAATAAGACAAGCCGATATGGCGATGTACCAGGCTAAACACTCGGGCAAAAACCAGTACGCGATCTTCAGCAACACCGACAAAGAACTCGTCAGTTAAAAATAGGGGCAGATCACATAAGTTATGCGTAATTTATGTGATCTGCCCCCCATTTTCATTATTCGATGAGGATTGGATATTTCAGGTAATGCTGATCGTAGTATGGCAAACGCTGATACAACCATTGCAGCTTGGCTTGTGGGTCAGCGGCCAGCTTTTTGTCTTGTTTCAGCGCTTCGTCAAATTCAGCTTTGAGCTTTTTGTCCTGCTTCAGTGCAGTCTCAATCAGCGGTACTATGGCGTAGGTTTCAAAGTACTCAACCCGCTCAAACATACCCAGCATATAACCCCAGCTGAATAAAGAATCTGGCGCTGTAGGTTCCAGTAAGGCCACAGCCAGAGCACCTAGCGGCTGATCCGTGCTGACCCGGACAGAACCAGCAGGCAAACGGATTTTTTGCCAGTTACGGCTAAATTCAGCTTTCACCGCAAAACGGCCTTCAAAAGGTTTGGTGGCAAACTCATGTGAAGTAGCAGTTAATTGCTGTAACTGAATAGTTTTTGGTGATTTTAAACTAGTAAATTGCACACCATGCAACGCCAGTTTGGCAATAACCTCTTGCTGCTCTGGTGGGATCCAATAGGCTTTTGGCACGTCAATTTCAGCAGCAGGTTCTTTTTCCCAATACACAGGTAGTTGCTCATAATTCAGCGGTTTACCTGTCCAGGTTTGATAAGTGACACCTGTGATCGGATCTTTTTTCTGTACGGCTTCCACACCTTTAAATGCAATGTAATCAGGGGTTTCACTAGCTTTCCATGCCAGAACCTGACGTTCAGGCCGCGCATTTTCATCGGCTTTTTTCGCCAGTTTCAGCACAGTACCTTGTTGCTGTAGCAGTTTTAAACTTTGCTCCAACAAGACATAAGTGCCTAACACCCTTTGCTTATAAGGCTTTAAGCTGTGATTTTCCACCAGTACTGTTGGGATATGACGTAAGTCACCATAGCCATTGGAAAAACGTGGAGAAGAGGTAGACCCAGCCAGACCTTTACTGAAATCTGCACTGTTATGAGCAAACACCAGCGGACCTGGAATATGATCTGCAGCAGTGAGCGCTTGATCCACTTCAGAGCGGAAACTACTGGCAAGCCAACTGGCCGCGTTCGGGCTTAAAGCAGCAAAAGGCTCGTTAAAACCATAAGTGATGTCGTACTGGTAATCTTCACCGTCTGTTACATGGATATCCAGATACAGATCCGGCTTATAGCTATTGAGTAGCTTCAGTAGCGCCTGCATTTCAGGCGCTTCAGCTTTCATATAGTCACGGTTTAAATTCAGGTTTTGTGCTGTGGCACGCCACCCCTGCAATTCAGGCCCGCGTTGATTCATGCGGTTGTATTTACCGCTGCGCTCATGACCATCAACTGAAAAAATTGGAATAAACAGCAAGTTGACGTCTTTTAACAAATCCGCTTTATCGCCATGCGCTATGTCACGCAGCAGCATTAAACCCGCATCTTTGCCATCAATTTCACCACTGTGAATACCTGCCTGCGCCAGTAAGACCGGTTTATTGTCCCGTCCTATCATGTCGGGATCAGTGCCGGCTTTGACCAGATAAATAGCACGGCCCTGCGGGCTTTGTCCTATCACTTCAAGCTTAATCAATGAAGTACTGGCCGCCAGACGTTGCAGATAGTTGATCGTAGTTTCGTAGTCAGGCGTTTCAGACAAATCAGACACTTCAGCTGGGGTTACCCAGGGATGCTGCGCAGGTTTAATCAGACTTAAGGTCGCGCCTTGCCAGTCAGGTAAAGGCGGCAGATGGTCAGCAGCAGTAACAGAAAAGACAAAGCTGCATGCCAGAGAAAGGGCTAGTTTTTTCATTCGAAACAAATCCGTTTTTGGAGCTTTAAATCATATCGCCCCAGTTTTTACCACTAACAGCCCACACAAGCCAGTGCTATCAGCAGATAAGCTAAAAATTGGGGTAAGAACACATTAGTTGTGCGTAACTAATATGTTCTTACCCTATTTTTATTTAGGTTTTGGATGGGATCCGATAGATGGAGCAATACATCAGAGGTAAAAACAGCAAGGTGAGAATGGTGCCAAAACCCAGGCCAAACATAATGACTACTGCCATACTGGCGAAGAAGTCATCAGTGACCAAAGGCAACATCCCCAAAATAGTAGTGATAGCGCCCATAGACACAGGCCGCACCCGGCTAACTGCGCTGTCGTATACAGCCTGATAAGGCGCCAGCCCCTGACTTAATTCGAGTTTGATCTGATCCAGTAAGACAATGCCATTTTTCACCAGCATACCTGACAAGCTTAAAAAGCCAAGCAAGGCTAAAAAGCCAAATGGCACATTGACTGACAATAGCCCCAACGTCACCCCAATCAATGCCATAGGCACACAAGCCCAAATCACCAAAGCGTCACGCATTGAGCTGAACAGCAAGACCGTAATAACAAACATCACCAGATAACCCATAGGCAGCGAACTGAACAAAGCCTTTTGCGCTTTGGTCTGAGCTTCCAGCTCTCCACCCCAACTCAGGCTATAACCAGTAGGCAGAGGTATAGCTTCGATTTGTGGCCGCACTCTTTTTAGTAAAGAGGCTGCGGTGTCATCACTTAAAATATTATGATCGGCCATCACAGTGACAGTGCGTTTACGGTCACGACGCATAATTTGTGGGTCTTCCCACTCCAAAGCAAAACTACTTACCACCTGACTGATCGGGATATAGCGGTTTAGCTTAGGGCTGTAAACCTGCAAATCTGACAACGCATCAACACTTTGCCGTTCTGAATCCGGCGCTCGGGTGATGATCGGCAGTAAGTGTGTGCCGTCACGATAAATACCCACAGTACGGCCGTTCACATGGGTCAGCAGCACATCGTCGATATCCTGCTTACTGATCCCCACTCTGCGCGCTAAAGCTTCATTAAACTGAGGCCGGATCACTTTGACTCTGTTACTCCAGTCATCGCGTAAATTACGGGTACCTGAGTCCTGCGCCATAATGGCCTTCGCCTGCTCAGCCAGTTGTCGTAGCACATTAGGATCGGCACCACTAAAACGGGCTTCGAGTTTGGCTGCTGTGGAAGGCCCCACATCCAGCCGTTTTAATTTGTGCCTAAGTCCTGGATGTTGCTCGTCTATGTAGGCGCTGACATCAGCCATACGGCCAGAGAGCAGCGACTTGTCCTGCACCCGCACCACCAGTTGACTGTAGGCTGCATAAAAACGTTCGGGCTGATAGGTCAGCATAAAACGATCAGCACCACGACCTGAGGTTAAAGTAACAGCTTCTACCCCATCCAATGATTTTAAGTACTTGACGACGTCCAGAGCTTCAGCATCGGACTGTCGAATATCAGTCCCAGCGGGTTGCCATAAATCCACCAGAAAAATCGGAGTATTGGATGCAGGGAAAAATACCTGTTTAACCTTGGCAAACCCCAGCACAGACAATACCAGTAACAGGATCATCAGGCCATAACTCAGCACTCTGTAGCGCAATACGGCGGTTAAAGCCGCTCTGTAACCCTCAAAAATAAAACCACGATAGAGTTCAGGTTCGTCCTGCCGAGCTTCACTTCCTGCCTTAAGTTCTTCTTTAAAAAACAAGCTGGCGAAAAACGGGGTCAGGGTAATAGCAGTAACCCAGCTCAGCAGTAAACTGACCAATAACACCCAAAACAAACTACCAGCAAATTCCCCCGTTGCATCACTGGATAAACCTATAGGCGCAAAAGCGGTAATAGCGATGACGGTTGCGCCTAACAAAGGCCATTTGGTTTGTTTGACTATGGCAGAAGCCGACTGGCTGATGGTTAAACGTTTTTGCATGCCAATTAAAATACCTTCGGTGATCACTATGGCGTTATCCACCAGCATGCCTAGCGCTATAATCAGCGCGCCTAAAGACACCCTCTGCAGTTCAATTTGCATTTGCTGCATGAAAATAAAGGTACCCAGCACTGTCAGCAGTAAAATAAGGCCAATTAAAAAGCCACTGCGCAGTCCCATAAACACCAGTAACACCACGATCACTATAGCAACCGACTCCATCAGGTTTAGTACAAAGCCTCCGACTGAAGCTTCCACTTCGGCAGGTTGGTTATAGATGGTATTAATATCCATACCCACAGGACGGGCGTAGTCCAGCTCTTTTAGGCGGGCGGTCACCAAAGCACCGACATCAACCACGTTAACCCCCTGGCTGAACGACACGCCAAGAGTCAGGGTGTTTTTACCATCAAACTTTAAAATCTGACTCGGCACTTCCTGCACGTCTTTGTAAACTTTGGCGACATCGCCTAAATAAATCAGCTCTTTGGCTGCCGGATTGCTGATGATCAGCTGTTCCAGCTCTTGCACTGATTGAAACTCACCTGTAGGGTGAATTCGGATCCGGTCAGGTCCGACTCGCAAAGCGCCGGCATTACTGACCACGTTCTGAGTTTGCAATAAGCTGGCAATTTGTGTAGGAGGAATACCTAAAGACGCCAGACGGGAACGGGATATTTCCACAACCACTTGTTCCTGTTGCCGACCACTGACAGAGACTTTACCAACCCCATCAACCAGCACCAGCTCACGGCGCAGGAAGTCAACATAATCGCGGATTTCTTCATCTGAATAACCGTCTCCGGTCACTGCATACAACATGCCGTAGACATCACCAAAGTCATCATTCACCACAGGAGTTTGCACGCCAGGCGGCAGTTGCGGTTTTAAGTCGTTGACCTTACGACGCAGCTCATCCCAAATTTGTTTTAGCTCTTTGGCACGATAAATACCTTTCATTTCCACCATAATTTGCGAAGTACCACTGGTGGAAATAGAGGTCACATGGTCAACATAAGGCAATTGCTGAATGGCGTTTTCAATCGGATAACTGACCTCTTCTTCCACCTGCAAAGGTGAAGCGCCAGGATAAGAAGTAATAATCAAGGCTTGTTTTAACGTAAACTGTGGGTCTTCCAGTCGCCCCAGACCAAAATAGGCCAGGGTGCCACCTATCAGCAGAATAAGGGTAACCAACCAGGACGAGGTTTTATTTTTTATAAAATACTGAGCGACATCCATAACTTACAGACCCCGCTCACGTTGCCATGGCCGTACTTGCTGGTTTTCCGTCAGTTGATTTACACCAGCTGTTACGATTTGATCACCGGCGGCTAAGCCGGCTAATACTTCGATCCCCTGCTCTGTTAAACGCCCGACAGTGACAGCTCGTCTGTTGACTCTGCCTTCGCTATAAACCCAGACAAAACGTTCTGTAGCATCCACAGGCTGATCATTCGCTGCAAATACTGCAGTGGCAGGCACCACGACTGCAGAAGCCTGAGCGCGCATCAGTTGGCTCATATCAGCCACGACGTTGGCCGTCATGCCAGAGAGCACATTAAATTCTTCCGGAGCAGGCATACTAAACACCACTTTAAAGCTGTTGGTGGCGCTGTCCGCTCTGGTATCCCATTCTTTAATACTGGCTTTGTAGCTTAAGCTGGGGTAAGAGTCAAAAATCACATCCGGCTGATAACTGATGTCTTTTTTCACCAGCGCTATGACATCCTCAGGGACCTGAATGACGACGTCCACCATACCTTTGAGTTGTAATTCCAGAATGGCTTGCTGAGCGGCGACGTTTTCATGATTCTCCACTAAAGAACGCGACACTATGCCGCTAAAAGGCGCCACCATTTCGGTGTAAGACAAATTGGTCTGAGCGGTTTTTAAGTCCGCTTCCGCGACTTGTAACTGAGCCTTGGCCTCATCATACATCGCCTGCGACACCAGCTTTTGACCTATCAAACTGGCTGCTCTGTCAAACTGCGCTTTGGATAACTGATAACGCGCCTGAGCCTGCTCTACCTTCAATTTAAAATCAGTGGCATCTAAACGGGCTAACACATCACCTTTTCTTACATCCTGACCGGGCCGGATAGAAAATTGGGTGAGTTTACCGCTAACCCTAAAGGTCAGACGGGCATTTTCAGTAGGCTCGACTATGGCAGGGAACTGACGAATTAGTTTTTGCTGGCCATCCTGGACCTGATGCAATTTGACTGGTCTGTTTTGATTTTGCTCCACAGGTTCTAATGGCTTGGAACAACCTGCAACAGCAGCCATACACAAAAGCGCACTTATCATCATCTGTCTGGACATCTATACCTTTCCCTTTTTTCCTGCTACGCAGCTTCTTTTATCGTTGCACTATACAAAAGCACAATTAACATTAAAATTTATATTTATTTCATTTCTACATAAGAATAATTGATGAACCTGACTCAGCTTTACATTCTCGATGCCGTTGCCAGCAGTGAAAGCCTGCTGCAAGCCGCGGTGAAGCTCCATAAAACCCAACCTGCGTTGAGCATGGCGCTGAAAAAACTGGAGCAGGAATGCGGTTTTACTATAGTGGATCGCAGTCAATATCGCCTGCAATTTACTGAAGCCGGACGACGTTTTTATCAACAAGCTCAACAACTTCTGCATCAAAGTGCTCAGTTGAAATCTTTAGCCCAGCATTTAAGCCGTGGAGCTGAAGCCAGTTTGCGTCTGGCTTTTGATGAAGCTGTAGATGCGGCCCCCTACATGAGCGCGATACGACAAGCTCAGCAGCAATTTCCGCATACCGAGTTGCTGCTAAGTTGTGATTACCGGCTGCAAGCGCTGGAAAAGCTGAAAAACCAGCAGGTCGATTTAGCCATCAGCCCCTGGTACCCAGTGTTTATCAGTCTGGGCGACTTTGAGGCCGTCGCCATTGGTAACTTTGATATTTTATGTGTTGCCAGCGCGGAGTTTTTACAACAGCTGGATGGGCCTTTGACTCATCAGGCACAACTGGCAGAACTGCCTCAACTGGTCGCAAATTCAGAAGCATTAAATTTTGATAGCGGGAAATTACTGCCCTTGCAGTCGGCGCGGCGGGTCAAAGTTAACAACAGCTTATGTATGAAACAAGCCCTGTTAGCTCATTTAGGCTGGGGCATGGTGGCCCGTCACCAGGTGGCTGATGAATTAGCTCGCGGTGCTTTGGTGCAGCTAAAGCCGATGGAATTTCCAAAGTTGATCCAAGGGGACGTGGCACTGGTACGGCATAAAGATCAACAACTGGGCCCTGTCGCAAAAGCTATTTGGCAGCAATTGACCTCGAGTTAATGTACTAAAAAATTGCAGCGGCGGGATTTATCCCCGCCCGAATACTGCGACAACGTCGGGCATTGCCCTAAGTAGTTGGTGTTGCAGCTAGGCGGCAAGACATCGAGACCCCAGGAGCATAGCTGACTATGCGACTGGGGCGAGATGCCGCAGCCAACAAGGCTGCGACGCCAAATACGACGGGCAATAAGATTAGAAGCGGTAGCTTGCGCCTACTTGATACACATCATCACCAGTTTCCAGCGCATCAAAAGCTACGCTTGCTGATAACGACAAGTTAGGCAGAGCAAACCACTTGGTACGTAAGCTCAGGCTATCTTCGCTTTCGCTTAATACACCATCAGAGATCCACTGATAACCTACACCGGCAGAGAAGTTTTTACCGAAGTAATAATCCGCACCTACACCATATCGGGTGGCAGAATCATTGCGGTAATCCAGAATATTGGCTTCCAGGTTGATCATATCCCCAGTGCCTAAATCCCATAACTTTTTAGTCATCACACCATAGTTTGTGCTGCTGCCACCTTGATCCGGGCGGCTATGCTCAAAAATAGCACCCACTAACCAATCGTTGCTGATGAAATAACCTACAGTACCATCCACTTCCTGATAGTCTGTGCCACTGTAATGCAGCCATTCCAGCTTACCGTAGAAGTTATGGCTTTGGTCCATATACTCACCACCCACTGACCAGCCGTTTTGATCTTCAGAATCAGCTGACAAACGGGATAAAGTACCGAAAACACTGGCGTTTTTATTGATAAATGCAGCTTCAGCGCGCGGCGTATTGCCCGAAGTGTCTACTGCATTAAAGAAATACTGATGCTTCAGTTGCCACAGATCCAAATCAACACCATTGATCTCACTGTTGCCATAATTGACTGAAGATTCATTTTGATAGCTGTTCGCTGCTGCACCGGTTGACACTACAGCGATAAGTAAAGCGAGCATAGAACGTTTCATAAGTACTACCTTTTGGTTGAGAAAACGCAGGCAGTGTAAACTTCTGAAAGTTAATGCTCTCTGAACGAACCTGTAAATAAATGTATAAATATCAAACAGATAATCATATAAAACAGGAAAAATCCGATGGATCTGATTAAATCTCCAGCAAAGCTTCGCGTAAGTGATGAATTTGATCGCGCAATTGCGCTGCCAGTTCAAACTCCAGATCTTTGGCATGCTGCAGCATTTTTTGCTCCAGTTGCTTAATTTCAGCCTGCAGCTGATAAGGTGTTTTGCCTTTGGCCAGTTTGATTTTTTCCGCTACTTTCGGCAAATCGGCGTCCTGGCCCAAGTCCATCACATCTGACACTTTCTTCTTAATAGCAGTTGGTGTAATACCATGCAGTTCGTTGTAGGCGATCTGTTTCGCGCGCCGCCTTTCAGTTTCATCGATAGCACGCTGCATAGAACCGGTAATGCGATCGGCGTACAGTACTGCTTTACCCGCCAGATTACGCGCAGCACGTCCCATAGTTTGAATAAGCGACCGCTCTGAACGTAAAAAGCCTTCTTTATCCGCATCCAGTATTGCCACTAACGACACTTCCGGAATATCTAAACCTTCCCGCAGTAAGTTGATACCGACCAGTACATCAAACACACCTAAACGCAGATCCCGGATAATTTCCATCCGCTCGACAGTGTCTATGTCCGAGTGCAAATACCGCACCTTGACGCCGTGGCCCGCTAAGTAATCGGTTAAGTCTTCTGCCATCTTTTTGGTCAGCACTGTGACCAATACCCGCTCACCTAATTTGGCACAGCGCATAGCTTCCGACATTAAATCATCCACCTGAGTCGCCACAGGACGGATTTCAATCACAGGGTCGACTAAGCCCGTCGGCCGCACCACCTGCTCTACCACTTCACCAGCCGATTGTTTCAGCTCGTAATCTGCAGGTGTCGCAGAGACATAAATACGCTGCGGTGCTATGGATTCAAACTCATCAAACTTCAGCGGCCTGTTGTCCAAAGCCGAAGGCAAGCGGAAACCATAATTCACCAGGTTTTCTTTGCGCGACCTATCGCCTTTATACATAGCGCCAATTTGTGAAATAGTGACATGTGACTCGTCGATAAACATCAGGCCATCGGCCGGAAAATAGTCCAGCAAAGTTGGCGGTGGTTCGCCCTCAGCTCTGCCCGACAAGTAACGTGAATAGTTTTCGATGCCTGAGCAATAGCCCAGTTCCACCATCATTTCTAAATCAAACAAGGTGCGCTGGCCGATACGCTGCTCTTCTATCAGACGGTTCTCAGCAAGCAACTGGGCACGGCGTTCTTTCAGCTCGACTTTAATCTTCTCTGTCGCTTCGAGAATTTTCTCTCTTGGTGTGACATAGTGCGTTTTTGGATAAATAGTGTAGCGGCTCACTACTTTTTCGACCGAACCTGTCAGCGGGTCAAATAAACTGATGCGCTCAATTTCTTCGTCAAACAGCTCAATACGCACTGCGATTTCATCCGACTCAGCCGGAAATACGTCAATCACATCGCCACGCACCCTGTAGGTGGCACGCTCAAAGGCCGCATCGTTGCGGTTGTATTGCAGCTCGGCCAGACGACGCAGGATAGAGCGCTGATCAACTATGTCGCCCACTTTCAGATGCAACAGCATTTTCATATAAGATTCAGGGTCACCCAAACCGTAAATGGCTGACACAGAGGCGATAATCACAACGTCCCGTCTTTCCATCAGCGCTTTGGTGGCGGACAAACGCATCTGCTCTATATGCTCATTAATAGACGCGTCTTTCTCAATAAAGGTGTCACTGGCCGGTACATAAGCTTCTGGCTGGTAGTAGTCGTAATAAGATACGAAGTACTCCACCGAGTTATTCGGAAAAAACTCCTTCATCTCACCATAAAGCTGAGCTGCCAGAGTTTTATTGTGCGCCATAATCAAGGTAGGTCGGTTTACCTGGGCTATCACATTCGCCATAGTGAAGGTTTTACCTGAGCCAGTGACCCCTAATAAGGTTTGATGGGCTAAACCAGACTCCAGGCCATCCACCAGTTTAGCTATAGCAGTAGGCTGATCGCCCGCAGGCTTATAATTGGAGACTAATTCAAAATCGCGGCTCATCAGGATTCTCCACTTAAAGTTAAAGCTGCCAGTTTACGTTTGAACCAGTAATACGCCAGACTAGAGGTAAATGCATTGGCAATCAGTCCACCGGCGAATACCCCGACTACGCCACCGAGCAAACCACCCAGATAAGCAAAAGGTACATAAAAGACAAAAAGCCGGATCACACTCAGTTGTAAGGCATTCAGGGGTAAATGCAGCGCATTAAAAGAAGAGTTCGTCAGAATAATGATACCTTGCAGGCCATAACCTAAAGGCAAAATCCAGATAAAGTAACGGATATACTGAGCTACTAACGGATCTTTAGTAAAAACATCTGCTACCAGCCAGGCACTTGCGGCTAAGCCCAGATAAACCAAAAACTGCCATCCAAGAATAAATCGGATACAACTTCTGTAAGCCGTATGAATACGATCATAAGCACAAGCGCCGTAGTTCTGACTGACAAAAGGCGGCAAGGTCATAGAAAGCGCCAGCACTACTAAAGAAGCAATGCTCTCAATACGGGCACCTACGCCAAAAGCCGCCACTGCTTCGGCGCCATAACTGGCCATTAAGGCCGTTAAAATAGCCATTGCCAACGGAGTTAACATATTGGCACCCGCTGCGGGTAAACCTATATGCAGAATTTTCCGGCTGATGGCAATAAATTCAGCAAAAGGCTGATGCCCCGTATCGATCAGTTTGCGACGCACCATCAGTAAATACAAAATAAGACCAAAACCTAACAACCAGGAGATCACGCTGGCCAATGAAGCTCCGGCCACCCCCATGGCTGGCACAGGGCCCCAGCCGAATATCAGAATAGGATCCAAAACCGCATTTAACAGACCGGCACAAGCCATCAGAATACTGGGCGTTTTAGTGTCCCCTGCCGCTCTTAAGACGGCATTGCCAATCATAGGGGTGATTAAAAACACCGCACCAAAAAACCAGATATCCATATAGTCATGGATAAAAGGCAAGGTATCTTCTTTGGCTCCCAACAAACGGAATAAAGGGTCTATGGTCAGGTAACCGACAATGGATAAGGCAATAACTAAATAAGCAGATAACCACAACGCCGCTAAACCATCACTACGGGCACTTTGTTCATCACCACTGCCTAAGGCTCTTGCGATCACTGCCGATGTTCCAATACTAAGGCCTATAGCTAAGCTGATGACGGTAAAAGTAACAGGAAAAGTAAAACTGACAGCTGCAAGTTCAGCAGTGCCCAGCATACTAATAAAGAAGGTATCAACCAGATTAAAAGACATTAAGGTGATCATGCCAAACAACACTGGCACCGTCATTTGTTTCATCGTGGCCTGAATATCACCTTTGAGCAGATCAGGACGTTTCGAAGTGGATTGAGTCATAACAGTCAGCTTAAGCGCAAGTGGCGCTATTGTAGAGAAAAGTAACAGAGGGCACTACCAGCAATGCGACCAAATTGATGTAAAACTGAACAAGAAATAGAAAAAATGTTCACAATCTGCTTTTGCATAGAAATTTTGTTTCCTTCCTGCAGTCCTGCATAAAGTTTCAGTTGTTTCAAATTTATAAGTTATTGTTTTATAACAAATAAAAAATTAGTCGCAAACCTATTGATCTGCCGCTAAGCCTTATCTGTTAAGGCTTAGCATACCCATCAACATAACAACTCACAGACTTATCCACAGTTTCTGTGGGTAACTTACGCTAGCCCTTTATTGGCCTGACTTTGGCAAAAACCAATGCCGCAACTGACCGACGAATAGCTTTTGCATATGCAAAATTCATAGTTGCACAGCTTTTCGACCAGGGTTGGCTAAACAAGCAGCAAGTAAACTTCTTTTGTGAAAAAGCCTCTGGCAAAGTGTTGACAGTGTTTAAGGCGGGCATTAGTATTGCGCCCCGTTGCAGAACACAGTTCCTCAGTAGCTCAGCCGGTTAGAGCGGCGGACTGTTAATCCGTAGGTCGTTGGTTCGAGTCCAACCTGGGGAGCCACCTAAAGTACATCTTGTTTCCTCTCTTAATTGTCTCTTTTCCTTAGTGTTTTTTTCTGAAATAACTTAAGCTTATTTTCTGTTGTTCAAGCATGGACAAAAAATTCAGTATGGGTTGCCAGCTATGAAGTCACCATCCTTTATTGCCTTAAGTCACTGGACAGCTGCTTTGGTGTCGGCACTGCTGGCGCTTTGGCTGTTTTGGTTTGCTGCATCTCAGCAAATTCAAAGTTTATATCAGCTGCATTACAGTGCTATTCAACAAATGTTAGCCAGCGATCTGACTGGCGATACCAAAATTCTGACCCGTCAGCTGAGCAGCAGTTTTGACCTGCCTTATTTAAAAGTCAGCCAACTGGATGGAGTGGTGTTACACGAACAAAGCAACACTCTGCCTGAACACGCCTTTTCTTCCTGGATCCTGACTCAGTTTGATCGCCCTTTGACTCCTGCGTCAGTTAAAGATCAAGCCCATAATTTACAGGTCGAGTTTTTGCCGCAGTTAGCTGAGCAACTCCGCACGCTTGAACTTTTTAGTCTGTTTTTATTTTTTGGTCCACTGCTTTTGGGTGTCTTGCCTTATTACCTGCAACCGAACCGGCCAAAAAAGCCCAAAGCTCTGCCCCCTCATCCGATAGAAGCGGCTGTGCAGCAGGCTCCAGCTGTAGTGCAACCATTACAACCTCAAAGCACCACCTCTGGTACTGACTATTTGCTGGAGCTGGCGCTTTATGATCAATTAACCTCTTTACCAAACCGTCAACAGTTTGTGCGTTATTACGAACAGCAACTCAAAGCAGCGAATGCAGTGCATCAGTCGATATTTTTATTGGTCCGTTGCCATGCGCTGCCTCAAATTAATCATAAACAAGGTTATTTGGCCGGTGATTTATATATCAAAGAGATGGCGGACTTGTTAAAGCAACTGCCACAGCTGTCCGACGAAAGCCCATTGTTTCGCCTGAACAACACGGACTTCTGTGTTTTGTTTCCACAAATGACAACCGAACAAACGGAAGAGCTGGTGTTACTGCTGCAACAAAACTTCGATAGCTACCAGCAGCAAAAACAACTGGATTCAGTGGCCTTAACAGGTTTAGTACAAGTGGCTCAGGGCAAACCTTTGGGTGAATTGCTGGCGATGGCGGATACCGCTTTGGGTCTGGCAAAAACCAAACAAAGTAAGGCCAATAAACAAACGAACCTGTGGTATCTATTTACCGACAGTCAGGAGCAAACGGCAGAGTCGTCTTTTAGCAGCAAAAACTGGCGCAGTTTAATTGACGATGTGCTGCAAGGTCAGCGGTTAAGTTTACTGGCACAGCCTATTCAACCATTGAATAAAACCAGCAAAACCTATTCCGAATTATTAGTACGTTTTCGCAGTAACGAAGATCAACTGCTGCCTACCGCTCTGTTTTTAGATATGGCGCAAAAACTCGATAAGCTGATTGAGATAGAGCAGTTGATCATAGAGCAGGCGCTGACTTTGGTTGCCAACACTCCGGGGCAAACATTTGGTCTGAACCTGTCCGAGCATGCGGTGCAAGACGAGGGGTTTATCAGTTATCTGGAACGACGGTTACTTAAAGAAACTGAATTAGCGCCACGGCTGGTATTTGAAATTAGCGAATGGGGTTTGCAGCAGAATCTGAAACTGAGTAAACGTCTGATTGATATGCTGCATCAGTGTGGAGCCAGAGTTACAGTAGAAAAATTTGGCGCAGGTATTACGTCCTTTAAATTTTTCCGCGATTTAAAACCTGACTTTGTCAAAATGGATGGCAGCTACACCCGACAAATCGAAGAGGATAAAAACAACCAGTATTTTGTCCGGCTGATGGTTGATTTGGCGCATCGGATAGGAGTGGCAGTGTTTGCTGAAAATGTTGAAACTGCGGCCGAAAAACAAATGCTGGAGTCATTGTTAATTGACGGGATCCAGGGGTACTACCTCAGTAAGCCTACCCCCTTAGAATAAAGCTTCCCACAACAATCTATCTGAACCACACTACAGTATGGACAAACAGCAGAAAAGCGCCGGTTTGTCCTGTCCCGTCAATGAACTCTGCAGTTTCGTCTGAACGGACGCAAATACATTCAGTCCCTGCGGTTTATCCGGCGTCATAGGGTCAGATAAGAGCAATTCGCGTTGTGTGCTGTTGTTTCAAACCTTACAAAGCTTCATAATAGCGCGACTTTTTTCTGGGGTTCTTTTATGTCGGAATTTTTGCTGTTGCTGGTGAGCACTGTACTGGTGAACAACTTCGTACTGGTGAAGTTCCTCGGCTTATGCCCTGTGATGGGTGTTTCAAAAAAACTCGAAACCGCCATCGGCATGTCAATGGCCACTACTTTTGTACTGACTTTAGCCTCACTCTGCAGTTATCTGGTGGACTATTACATATTGCAACCACTGGATTTGCTGTACCTGCGCACTTTGGCGTTTATTCTGGTGATTGCTGTTGTCGTACAATTTACCGAGATGGTAGTACATAAAACCAGTCCGGTGCTGTACCGCCTGTTAGGTATTTTTTTACCACTGATCACCACTAACTGTGCTGTATTAGGGGTGGCAATTCTGAACGTGAATGCCCGTCATGACTTTTTCTCTTCCGTGGTTTATGGCTTTGGTGCTGCGGTTGGTTTTTCTTTGGTATTGATTTTATTTGCCGCTATGCGTGAACGTCTGGCTGCTGCCGATGTGCCAGTTTCTTTTAAAGGCGCCGCTATCGGCATGATCACTGCGGGTTTAATGTCGTTGGCCTTTATGGGCTTTACTGGTTTGGTGAAGGTGTAAATGTCTATTATCACAGCCCTCTGGGCTCTGGGTATTCTGGCGCTGATTTTTGGCGCTGTGCTGGGATACGCCGCTATCCGCTTCAAGGTGGATGCGGATCCGCTGGTTGAACAAATTGATGAGATTTTACCGCAAACTCAATGCGGTCAATGTGGTTATCCTGGCTGCAGGCCCTACGCCGAAGCAATAGCCAATGGCGACGACATCAACAAATGTCCACCGGGTGGCGATGCGACTATTAAAAAGCTGGCCGATTTAATGGGCGTTGAAGCCAAACCTTTGGACGCAGCACAAACTCCGGCGGTCAAACGTGTGGCTTTTATCCGCGAAGACGAGTGTATTGGCTGTACTAAATGTATTCAGGCCTGCCCTGTTGACGCTATTGTTGGTGCATCCAAGCAGATGCACACCGTGATTGTCGACGAGTGCACTGGCTGTGATTTATGTGTTGAACCTTGTCCTGTGGATTGCATAGACATGGTGCCATTAGCCAGCAGTATTGAGCGCTGGAAGTGGGACTTAAACGCTATCCCGGTAAAAGTTCTGGAGTCGTAACTTGCCTACTTTATTTCAACACATCCAGGCCGGAAAAGTCTGGGACTTTCACGGCGGTATTCATCCACCAAGCCGTAAAGAACGCACCAACCAAAAACCTGTAGCGCTTTTGGATATTCCTGACCGTTTATACATCCCACTGCGCCAACATATTGGCGTAGCTGGCAAAGTGCTGGTGAAAGTCGGCGATCGGGTACTCAAAGGTCAGGCTTTAACCCAGGCCGACAATGCCATGGCAGTGCCTGTGCATGCGCCCACCTCAGGCATAGTGTTGGCGATTGAACTGCATACCAGCGCCCATCCGTCGAGTTTAGCTGAACCTACCTTAGTGCTGGCCCCGGATGGCATGGACGAATGGCGCCCTCGCAAGCCTTTAGATCCCGAGCAAGTGGATGCCTATACTTTGCTTGAACGTATTCAGGAATCAGGTATCTCCGGTATGGGCGGTGCAGGTTTCCCGACTCATATTAAAGTGAACGTAAAACAACCTGTTGATTATCTGATCATTAATGCAGTCGAGTGTGAACCCTACATCACAGCCGATGATCTGCTGATGCAGGAACGTGCCAGCGACATTATTGCCGGTATTGAAATTCTGGTAAAACTGTTAAGCCCCAAAGCAGTGTTAATAGGGATTGAAGACGATAAGCCAATTGCAGCAGCTTCGTTAAAAGCAGCCATAGGTCAACGTACTAATTATTTTGTTCGCGAAGTACCGACCAAATACCCTTCTGGCGGCGAGAAACAACTGATCCAATTGCTGACCAATAAGGAAGTACCAGCAGGTCGCAGGCCTTTAGATATCGGTATAGTGATGCAAAACGTTGGAACTGCTTTTGCGATAGCACAAGCGGTGCTGGATGATATTCCGCTGATCCACCGCGTCGTAACAGTCGCAGGCGAAACTTTAGCGCAACAACAAAATGTGTTGGCGCTGATAGGCACTCCTATCTCCGACTTACTTAATGCCTGCGGATTTCAGCCTGAACCGCAGCAGCGCATTATTATCGGCGGCCCTATGATGGGTTTTGCTATAGCGGATTGGTCCGTGCCAGTGGTGAAAACCACCAACTGCATTTTAGCGCCCACCGAAAACGAATTAGGCGCAGCCAGTGAGGAAATGGATTGTATTCGCTGTGGCGCTTGCGCTGACGCTTGTCCAGCCAGCCTATTGCCACAACAACTATTGTGGTACAGCAAAGCCAAAGATCAGGACAAACTGGCGGAATACAATTTATCTGACTGCATTGAGTGTGGTGCCTGCGCTTATGTCTGCCCCAGCGAAATTCCGCTAGTGCATTATTACCGTGTTGCTAAGGCAGAAATACGTGAAACTCAGCGTGAAGCCTTAAAAGCTGAACAAGCTAAAGCTCGTTTTGACGCCCGCACTGAACGTTTGGAACGCGAGAAACAAGAACGTCTGGAACGTAACCAGCAACTGGCCGCTCAGCGTGTCGCCCAGCAACAGGCTAGCGGTTTGGCCAGTCAAACCGCAGCGGCGGTGCAACAAGCCTTAGAACGTACTCAACAGCAGACTGCGCCAGCTCTGGACAAAGAACAAATTATTGCCGAGCGTGAACGGAAAAAAGCCGAAGCTTTGGCTTATCAACAGCAGAAACAACAATTAGCGGCTGCAGAACCAGTATCAGCTCAGGTTGAAACTACAGCGGAAGATCCACGTAAAGCTGCAATAGCTGCAGCTTTAGCCCGCGCTAAAGCGAAAAAGCAAGCAGAAGCTCAATCTGAAGTAGCGGCAGAATCAGCTCCTGCAGAGACAGCGGCTTCTGATGCCGATGCGAAAAAAGCCGCAGTGGCAGCCGCTATAGCCAGAGCTAAGGCGAAAAAGCTGGCAGAAGCTCAATCTGAAGTGGCTACCGAACCGGCTCCAGCAGAGACAGAGGCTTCTGATGCCGATGCGAAAAAAGCCGCAGTGGCTGCCGCTATAGCCCGTGCTAAGGCGAAAAAGCTGGCAGAGGCTCAATCTGAAGTGGCTGCCGAACCGGCTCCTGCAGAGACAGCAGCTTCTGATGCGGATGCGAAAAAAGCTGCAGTAGCTGCCGCTATAGCCCGCGCTAAGGCGAAAAAGCTGGCGGAGCAACCCCAGGCGGAAACTGCGCCTGAGGCTAAAGTGGCTGAGCCCATTGCAGCAGAATCGACGCCAGAACAAGATGCGAAAAAAGCCGCCATTGCAGCCGCAATTGCCAGAGCCAAAGCTAAAAAACAACAAAACAGTGAGCCGTTATGAGTTTCAAAATCGCCAGCTCCCCGCACCAGCACAGTCAAAAAAATACCGCTCAGTTGATGAAATTGGTGGCGCTTGCTGCTGTTCCAGGCATTGTAGTGCAGGCTTACTTTTTTGGTTATGGCGTACTTATTCAACTACTATTGGCGATCATCACGGCTTTGAGCTGCGAAGCCGCTGTACTCGCTATTCGTAGTAAAAAAATCAAAGTTAAACTGCTGGATCACAGCGCTTTAGTGACAGCCCTTTTGCTGGCGGTTGCTATCCCCTCTTACGCCCCCTGGTGGCTGATAGTGATAGGCACTGCCTTTGCCATAGTCGTAGTGAAACAACTATACGGTGGTTTGGGTAATAACTTATTTAACCCAGCCATGGCGGCCTATGTCTTGCTGCTGGTGTCCTTTCCTCTGCCCATGACCAGCTGGTTACCGGCAGCTCCGGTACAACATTTATCTGTAGGCCCTGTAGATGCAGTCTGTGCTATTTTTACTGACTTTAGCTGCAGCGGTTACAGTGTCAGCCAACTGCGGCAGGATGCAGACGGCATCAGTATGGCGACACCACTGGACACTTTAAAAACCGACCTGTCTCAAGGCTACACCACAGCAGAGAGTATGAAAAAACCTGTGTTTGGCTGGTTGTCGGGGGAAGGCTGGTTTTGGGTCAATTTGGCTTATTTGCTGGGCGGTTTGTTTTTATTGCAGCAAAAAGTCATACAGTGGCGCATTCCAGTGGCTGTATTAGGCTCATTATTTGGCTGTAGTTTACTGGCATGGCTGATCTCCCCCGATACCAATGCCAGCCCGATATTCCAGCTATTTTCGGGTGCCACTATGCTGGCAGCATTTTTTATTGCCACAGACCCGGTATCCGCCTCCACCACTGAGAAAGGCCGCTTGATTTTTGGTGCTTTAATAGGGGTATTAGTATTTTTGATCCGCAGCTACGGCGGTTATCCGGATGCTTTTGCTTTTGCCGTCATGCTGGCCAATATGACAGTGCCTTTAATTGACTATTACACCCAGCCACGCACTTACGGCCATAAACACAAAGGAGCGCGCTGATGCTTAGTTCTGTCGGTAAAAATGCGCTATTGCTTGGCACTGCCGCTGTGCTTTGTGTTTTTGCTGTGGCTGCAGTGAATGAAATCACCAAAGCTGAAATCGAAAAGCAGCAGCTCGCCAGTAAATTGAGCACTTTGGTGGAAGTAGTGCCGGAACTTGCGGGCAATACAGAAGTACTGAAGGATTGTGTAGCCGTGCTGGATACCCAGTTATTGGGTAAAGATGCAAAGCAAAAAATCTACCGTTATCGCGCTGAGGGCCAGCTCAAAGCCTATTTGATGGAGACCACAGCACCAGATGGCTACAGTGGTGCCATCGAAGTCCTGGCGGCTATTAGCCCGGATAGCGAAGTCATTGGTGTGCGGGTGCTCAGTCATAAAGAAACCCCGGGCCTTGGCGATAAAATAGAGCTGCGTAAAACCCCTTGGGTGTTGAGCTTTAATGGCCAAACGGTGATTTCAGCTGAAGATAAGAGTTTTGCGGTAAAAAAAGACGGCGGCCAGTTTGATCAGTTTGCCGGTGCGACCATTACTCCCCGTGCTGTCGTCAAAGCGGTGAAAAATGCTGCGGTTTATATTCAGCAACATCCTGAACTGGCAAGCACGCCAGCCGATTGTGGAGCCTGAAGCAATGAATCAATATCAGGAAATAGTCCGTCAGGGACTGTGGAAAAATAACCCGGGGTTAGTGCAACTTTTAGGGCTTTGTCCTTTATTGGGTGTCACCAACAGCCTGACGAATGCTCTGGGTTTAGGTTTGGCCACTATGCTGGTGTTACTAAGCACCAATACTGTGGTGTCTTTGGTTCGAAACTATGTGCCAAATGAAATCCGTATTCCGGTCTTTGTCATGGTGATTGCGTCAGTGGTGACTGTGATAGAGCTGTTGATGCACGCCTTTCTATACAACCTGTATCAGGCCTTGGGTATTTTTATTCCGCTTATGGTCACCAACTGTATTGTGATTGGCCGCGCCGAAGCCTATGCCTCGAAAAATGCCGTATTACCTGCCGCTTTTGACGGTTTGATGATGGGCACTGGCTTTGCGTTAGTGCTCTGTGCTTTAGGGGCCATTCGTGAAGTGATAGGGTCTGGCACTTTATTTGCCGGCGCCGATTTATTGCTGGGTGACTGGGCAAAAGTACTGACCATTCATTTGTATCAGGCCGACCATCAGTTTTTATTAGCGATTTTGCCACCTGGCGCCTTTTTAGTGATGGGCTTTTTGATAGCAGGGAAAAATGCAGTGGATGCCAGAGCCGCAGCCAAAGCCAAACCTGCAGAGCAAAAAATCAGCAGAGCACGGGTCACGCAAGTGTCCGCCCAGTGAAACGCTTAGAGATTTAAACAGAACCCAATGAATAAAGAAAAACGTATTCAGATTTTACAGCGCCTGCGGGAGAATAACCCTAAGCCCACCACTGAGCTGGAGTTTAATTCTCCTTTTGAACTCTTGGTGGCTGTATTGTTATCGGCTCAGGCCACAGACGTCAGCGTCAATAAAGCCACCCGCCTGCTCTACCCTGTCGCCAATACGCCTCAGGCTATTTATGATTTGGGTGTGGACGGCGTCAAACAATACATCAAGACCATAGGACTTTTTAACTCCAAAGCAGAAAACCTGATTAAAACCTGCCGTATTCTGCTGGATAAGCACAATGGCGAAGTGCCGGAAAACCGTGAAGCCTTAGAAGCCTTGCCTGGTGTAGGCCGCAAAACAGCGAATGTGGTTTTAAATACAGCCTTCGGTTGGCTCAAAGATAATGAGGGTAAATACTTTATCGCGGTCGATACCCATATCCAGCGCGTCGCCAATCGCACCGGCTATGCTAAAGGCAAAACGGTGGAAGAAACGGAACAAAGTATTATCCGCAACACGCCAAATAAAGAAGAATTTATGTTCGACCTGCATCATTGGCTCATTCTTCATGGCCGCTACACTTGTGTCGCACGTAAACCTAAATGTGGTTCTTGTATCATTGAAGACCTATGCGAGTTCAAAGAGAAAACAGAAGAGTAAACTTATTATTCAGGGCGCAAGTTCAACGTCACGCCCTTATAAACTTCACACTCTGATTATTATTGGATCGCAGATACCGACTGCACAACCTCTTGTGCACCTTGTTCTATATCCATAATGATGTTGGAGAGCTGCGCTATTTTCTCTCCATTTTGGCTGCTTAAGCCATCTATGGAGTTAATTGCTTGCATCACCTGATCCGTGACTTCAAGGTTTCTTGCCACAACCTTAGCGATTTCATTAGTTGCAGCACTGGTTCTGGAAGCCAAAGACCTGACTTCATCTGCAACCACAGCAAAGCCGCGCCCCGCCTCGCCAGCCCTTGCAGCTTCAATAGCTGCATTCAGAGCAAGCAGATTAGTCTGCTCTGCAACAGAACGGATGATGGTGACCATACTGGATATTTCTTTTGCCTGGTCGCTTAACCGTTGAATAACCTGATTGGTCGCCAAAACGGTTTCAGATATTTCGCTCGCCAGATCTAAAGAGGAGTCAATATGACTCTTCCCTTGCTCGGCGATATTAAATGTCTGTAATGCAGTATCGTGGGCAACCTGAGCCGCTTGTTTTGTTCTCATGGCTTGCATTACCCTGTCGGTAATCACGCTGGCAAATTTAATCACTTTGACGATTTTACCTGCGTCATCTTTTACCGGGTTATAACTGGCCTCAAGCCATATTTCACGGCCTCTGGCATCAAAGCGCCTAAATTTACCCGAGCTAAGTTTGCCTCCCGCCAGATCTCTCCAGAACTCAGGGTTCTCCCTGTAAAAACTATCATCACAAAACATCTTGTGGTGCTTATTAATAATGTCAGACAGTTGATATCCCATAACCTGCAGGAAGTTGGCATTGGCATGAACAATTTCACCATCAGGGGTAAATTCGATAATAGCCATCGCTTTGTCCAGGGCTGAATATATCGCATTTTGAACGGTCAGTTCCGCAGTTTGCTCTGTTACATCCGAAGCAATTTTAATAACGCTTGTGACTTTTCCATCAGTGCTGTGAACGGGGAAATAAGTAGCCTCTAACCAAATGGACTTTTTAGTCTTAGTCTTTCTGCAAAATGTGCCATGTTTAGGTTTTCCCGAGGCGAGCCCGGACCAAAAGTTCTTATACTCATAGCTTGAGGCATAGTGTGAGTCACAAAAAATCGAGTGATGTTTACCCACTATTTCAGCTAACGAATAACCGACTGTCAGCAGAAACAGCTCGTTCGCATTCTGGATATGCCCATCAGGCGAGAATTGTATATAAGCAACGCTACCTTTGATGGCTGAAATCACAGAATGAGCTTCTGACAACTCTTTCCTTAGTCTTTCGTTTTCTAATTTAATTGTTTTGTTAAACATCTTTAGGCTGTTTCGATACAAGTGTATTTGGTGATTATACAGTAACAATTCAAAAAAAGTATCATTTTTGCAATCTTTTCCGAATTTACTATATTTTCGCTATTTTATTATCTACTCAGCCAATGCCCTCTTCCTTCACACTACGGCATGAGTGCAACTATGACTGTGCTTGTGACGGTTGAAGATAATCAAGGAAATGCCGGGCCGCAGCAGAGAGCGGGTTGTGAGGAAATAATCCGCTACGCTTTTGAATATGCCCGTACCCATGGCCGTAAAAAGTCACCTGTATGCGGAAAGACAACATCATGAAAATGACGGATGCTCTGTTTTCTAAGCTGTTTCAGGAGATTGGCGCAGAATATCCCGATATAATACAACACCGCTACATCATAGATATCGGCAGCCCCCGTCTGGCGACCCGTCCAGAGCTTTTTGATGTGATAGTCACCAGCAACTTATACGGTGACATCATCAGTGATATCGCCAACCCCAGTGGCTTAGTACTGGCGGCAGTGATGATGCTGGTGCACATAGGTCAGGCGATATAGCGCAAAAAATACATAACGCCTGGTCAAAAACTATTGAAGATGGCATTCATACCACAGACTTACAAAGTGAGCATACCAAAGTGCTGGTTACAACAGACCAATTTGCCGAAGCTGTCATAGCACGACTGGGCACCGAACCTCAGAGATTTAGCGCCGTGAGTTATCAGAATTCAGTTCAACAGCAAAACGCTGTAACTGTCGCTTACCAACCACAGGCCGCTGCAGAGAAAACGCTGTTCGGCGTTGATGTTTTTAACGGTGAGCCGGGTTTTACGTTAGGACAAGGGCAATAGATGATGCATAAAGAACAAAGGGCATCCTTGCTGACCAAACATCATAAGTTACCGCTGATTGCACCAGCTTTAGTGCAGGCTGGTGTAAAAGTAGAGCTGACAGACAGCTTTGATACAGATACTTTGGGCACCTTTTCCGGCGAAGTCCCACGCACACTCAGCCCGCTGGACTGCGTCAAAACCAAAGCTAAATTGGCCTGTCAAATCAGCGGTTTGAGTTTTGGCATAGGCAGTGAGGGCAGCTTTGGTGGCGGCCCGGCACCAGGTTTAATCAACTGGGATCATGAACTCTTGTGCTGGTATGACAGCAGCAGGGATCACTACATCATTGCCTCAGCCAGTGGCCCTGTGCCCTTGTCTGATCTCGAAACCGATCAGCTTAATTTGCTCCATCAGCATCTGCTGCAGCATGATGCAGCTCAAGGCTGGATCATCAGTCACAGCACAGGGGTGATCAAAGGCCTGACAGGCTTTAGCGCTGTCCTTCAGGCTTTGCAGCAGACTAAGTTACTGAATTCTTATATGCAGCTGACTCAAAGCCTTCGTCTATCGCCCGATTTACGCGCACACTTTTGTCCATCCCGGCAGCAGTATATTCAGCATGCAGCAGCACAACTGGCTGAGCGCTTACAAGCTCTTTGTCCTAAGTGCCAGACGCCAGACTTTTGGCGCAAAGCGCTGCAATTGGGTCTGCCCTGCTCCGTCTGCACTTATCCAACGCAGCACGTGAAATTTTATCTGAAAAAATGTGAGTGCTGTGGTTATACCGAGCAAGAGTTTCCATCTGAAGCTTTTGCTGATCCAGCCCATTGCCCGCTTTGTAATCCTTAATCAATGAACAAGAAGTACCGGAGTTAAATTGTGTTGAATACCTTGATGTTACACTCAGAGCAGCCTGAGGATTTAGAGACTGCGGCTCAGCTCCTAAAGCAAGGCAGGCTGGTTGCTGTGCCCACAGAAACTGTCTATGGTCTGGCGGCGGATGCCCGCAATAAAAGCGCAGTGAATAATATCTTTGCCGCTAAAGGCCGACCTTCTGATCATCCGCTGATAGTGCATGTGCATGCCTCAAGCGCTCTGCATAACTGGGCACAAGATATCCCGGCAGAGGCTTTTGCTCTGGCTGACGCATTTTGGCCAGGCCCTCTGACTTTGTTACTGAAAAAAGCCGACCATGTGGACAGTATTGTGACCGGAGGTTTGGATACCATAGGTTTACGGGTGCCCGCTCATCCGGTGTTACTCAAGCTGCTAGCCAGCCATCAGCTTGCGGTGGCTGCGCCATCGGCCAATCCATACAAACAATTAAGCCCCACCAGCGCACAGCAGGTGATGGAAACTATGGCTGGTAAATTAGATGCCGTGCTGGACGGTGGAGATTGTGAGTTTGGCCTTGAATCTACTATTGTCAGTCTGGTTGATGGCGCGATTCAGGTACTGCGCGCAGGCCCTATCAGCCCAGCTCAGTTAGAAAAAGTGCTGGGGCAGAAGGTGCAAAGCCCTTTGCAGCATCAGGTAAAAGTTTCAGGCAATGTGGCAGCTCATTACCAGCCCAAAACCAGATTACGTTGTGTCTCAGCCACACAGCTTGATGAATTACTGACTGGCACAAAGTTAAAACTTGCGGTGCTGTCGTTCAGTAATTTGTCCTTCAATGCACAACCATACTGGCACACCACTATGCCAACGAATGCGCAAGATTATGGCCGTGTCTTGTATAAGCAGCTTTATCAGGCCGATCAGAGTGGTGCTGAACTTATCCTGCTGGAACTGCCCCCAGCGGGCGATGAATGGGCTGCAGTGCAAAACCGATTGCAGCGTGCGGCTTATCAGGAAGGCTAAGAGATAACAGACTATCAGCCCGTCCTGTTTTTGCAATGCGACTGTTCTCCCCTGCATATCGGCATGCTAAAATCGGTGAAAAAGCCGATTAAGGAAATTTAATGCGCATTTTACATACCATGCTTCGCGTGACGAACTTAGAACGCTCTCTGGCCTTTTACACTGAAGTATTGGGCATGAAACTGTTACGCACTTCAGAAAATCCTGAGTACAAGTACACTTTGGCTTTTGTTGGTTTTAGTGATGAAAGCGAAGGTGCGGTGTTGGAACTCACTTACAACTGGGGTGTGGACAGTTACGAGTTAGGCACGGCTTATGGCCATATAGCACTGGAAGTAGACGACATTTATGCAGCTTGTGAGTTGATCCGTGCTAAAGGTGGCGTGATCAGCCGCGAACCTGGCCCGGTCAAAGGCGGCACGACCGAAATCGCTTTTGTACGCGACCCGGACAACTACGCCATCGAACTTATCCAGAAAAAAGCCAGCTACGTGCAGCTTTAATCTGCGAATAGCAAAAAGGAGCCGATTGGCTCCTTTGTCAATGGCTCGCTGGCTTATTCCAGCTCAATCCAGATTTTGTCATTCAGCGACATCGCCAGATTGTTGTCATAATAAGCGGCTTCATTGATAAAGGTTGGATACACCACTTTATCGCCGTCGTACGGCACTTCAGTGCCATCAAACAAGGTGAAAATCGGATCACCAGGGTGGATAGGATGATAATCCTTGTCCTGCACATTTTTGTGCACCATACCCAAACGTTCGCCTTTTTCATTCATCGGCAACTTAATGCTGTGCAAATACAGATAAGCTTCAGTGCGTTTTGGCAGCTCTGGCAGACTCTGGGTGTTGTACAGCTCTACAAAGTCCAGAATATGGGCTGTCATCTCATGCATTTGCTCCAGCACGTCCTGACGCAGCACAGACTGAGACTGTGGCCCAACTTCCACTATCACCCCATAACGGCCGAGCGTACACATCAGCGCGTGATCTTCAGCCGCTAAATGGTCTTCATCACGGGAGATAATAGCTTCAGGCATTTTCATCTTCACATAAGCAGCAAGCTGATTATAAAAAGGACCGGCTTGCGTCATGATCAGACAAGCGCCCATATTGCTGGTGGTATTGTGTAAATCAATCACCAGATCGGTTTTGGCATCGCCTTTTGGCCCCAGAATCTCATTGATCACTTTGGCGCGGCTTTGCTCGTAGTTGGTCAAATCAGGGTTGGCCAAATCGATAGTTTTAAACTGACGATTTAAATCGCTATGGATATATCTCTTATTGGCTTTAAAGGCTTCAGGGTTGGCAAACAAAGTGCTGGTTTCAAAGCTTGGACGCTGGATCAAAGCTGGATTAGCTTGGTACTGACGAATGGCATAAATACCGGAGAATTCGTTGCCGTGGGTACCGCCCACTATCGCAACCTTAGCAATTTTAGTCATAAAGCTTACCTCAGAAGAAGATAGCGTCATTATGCCCAGTCATGCCAAAAAATGCAGCTCATTTAACTTTAAATGCTAATTTTATGCATAAAAATGAAGAAATGTGCTTAGACTGATTTGAGGTTCAGGAAATAACTAAGCAGCAGGACGAGAATTATTAATCATCAACACCGGAATACGTTGCAGTGAAGCATGTTTCGATAACGCCGCATCCAGAATATCGCTGGCCTGACAAACACATTTGCCACATTGAGTACCTACACCCAAATTCTGCTTCAGCTCACGCATAGAACAAGCACCCGCTTCGACCTGTTGGCGAATGGCTTTATCTGTAACGGCTTTACAAAGACAAACGTACATAAATGCACCTGCGTATTGAACTGCGTGCATCATAATCTAATCAAGAATTGTTATCAATAGCTTTGCGGATAAAAATAAAGGGCAGAACTTCTACCCTCTATTTTATTGGAAATAACTGTTATTCGTTGTCTTGTGTCGCTTCAATCAGAGTTTCAGCGAACTCTTCAGGGCCAATCACCACGCCAGGCTCCTGCGCATGCGGGAATACAGCGATAGCTAACTCGTCACCATCTAAACCGTTGGTCCATTTGTCTAACCAGGTGGCAATATCTACCGCCTGAGCCTGACACTGAGCCCAGTCGCCATTGATCCACAGTTCAGCTAATTCAGCATGTGGCCACACCGGAATGCAACGCTCTTCGTCCGCATCAACCAATACAAAACCTTCTTCATCCACCAGGATCCAGATCTTTTCCAGATCGGCCACGGCCTGAATGAAGTAGTCGTAACGCTGTTCAGCGTCCAATAAACTGAGTTTTTTTAAATCGTCAGCTGTTAATTCGTAGTTCATTGCTATCCCCTCGGAGCGCCACAGAAAAGGCGCACATAATGACTGAAAACGCAGTCATCGACCAGTAAATTCTTTGTTTATACTCGTCGTCCTTAAAGCAGCAGCTTTGTTGACTGCAACATCGAGTCACTTGAGTATAAAAAGGCTTTATACTGGTTTTACCTCCCGCACCGGTACTTGTGGATAACACACATCCATATTGCCGTTGCCTTTATGCTGATAAAACACATGGGTACGGGAACGGCGTTCAGCCAGTGACTGTGAAAATTCTGAACTGGTGGTGCTTAGCCATTCCAGTTGTATCTGTCTGTCTGGCGCTAAATCAGAGCCTAAACGGGCTTGTTTAATCACGGTACGGGCAGCGGCTGAACCTATAACTCCACCATCTGCAGCGTCACCACGGCGAATACGATTCAGGGCGTACTGGCCCCAAATCACCTTACCAAAAGCCGACATATTTTTATCCAGATGACGCGGCGCCTGCCCCATCATAATGGCAATGTCTGCCACAGCGGTGTCAGGTTCATTGGCTCGAGCCATATTGACCACACCAGGGCAGTGCACTAACCATTCCTGATTTTGCTCACGAGCTACTGCAAAGCCCTGATTAAAGCCTGTTTCTTCTGCTAATAAATCGGGCCGCTGTACTAAAAGATAAGGATCGCCACTGCGAACTGGCCAACTGAACTCTGCTTTCATCGGCGTTAATTTGGCGCGGCTGCCCCACTCATGTTCCGGCACACCAAACTGAGCAACAAAACCTTCAATCACCCGATAAAAAGTCACTCCGTCATAAAATCCGGCTCTCACCAATTCTTTCACCCTTTTCACATGTTCAGGTGCAAACGCAGGCGCCAACAAAATTACAATACGACCTTGATCGGTCTCCAGATACAACAAGTTCTCTTGCGGCAACAACTGCCACGCAGAATTTACAGTCGCAACAGGCGCTGCTGTTGGGGTTTGCTGCGCGGCCGCACTGCCAACCCCCAGCGCCACAACCAAAGCACAAAAAGATATAACTCTCATCAGAACTCCAAAAAACAATTCAAACCGCAGGCATCAGGCCTATCACTACAGCATAACGCACGCCTTTGCCAAAACCTACCAGCAGCACAAACCAGAGCAGACGAACCCTGAGCACACCAGCTACCAGTGTCAGAGGATCACCAATCACAGGCAACCAGGCCAACAATAACGACGGCAAGCCCCAACGTTGAAATTGAGTGCTGGCTTGTTCTATTTGTGTTGGTTTAAACATAAACCAGCTTTTGTGTTGGAATAAAAGCAGTTGCCGGCCCAGATACCAATTCAGCACAGAGCCAAGCGTATTAAATACTGTTGCTATGCCCCACAGCAGCGAAGCCGGATAGCCTTGAGTTAATAACCCAGCCAGTACCAGCTCAGAGCCAAAAGGCAATAAAGTGGCTGATATAAAAGCACTGAAGGCCAGGCTTAGGTAAGGCCAGAGCAACTCGGTCATCAGGCGAGTAAATAGGCCATGCTTAACCGCAGCCAGAACAGCAATAGCATCAGAGCACCAAACACATACACGGTAAAACGCAGACGCACATGGTTAGCTCCGACATGAATAACAGCATGAGCTAACCGGCTAAAGACAAATAATCCGCCCAAAATTACTAAAGTCAAATCAGCCAAAGCGAACTGCAATGCAAAAACTACGGAGAATAAATACAACATAGGTAACTGGAACTGATTATCAAAATTGCGGCTGGCTGTGATCACCTGCTCGTTGGCACCAGTTAAATCCATCAGTTTGAACGCTTTAAACGGCAGCTCACGGTTTTTCGCCGCTTTAAAACGACGCTTGCCCATCAATACCATCATAAACAACGTGAGCAGCACCTGCACCAGCACAGTCCCAAATAGCAACTTATCCATTGTTTCCCCTATAAAATTTAACACTATACAGCTCAATTTGCGTGAAGCGGCAGTGTACGTCAATTGTCTTCTTACTGTCATCTTCCATGGTTAAGGTGAAGCTAAGCTACGCCAGACTAATGCTTTTGGTTATACTGCGCCGGACTTTAATTTACGAGACCACGCAGATGGCGCAATTGTATTTTTATTATTCAGCGATGAACGCTGGTAAATCGACTTCTTTACTGCAAAGTGCTTACAACTATCAGGAAAGAGGCATGACGGTGGCGCTGTTTACCGCCGCTATTGATGACAGATTCGGTGTGGGCAAAATCAGTTCTCGTATTGGATTGTCCATGGATGCGCAGATTTTCGACGCTGACTTTGACTTTATCCAAGCCTGTAAAAGGCTGAAGCAACAAGGCACTCTGGACTGCGTGTTGATAGATGAAGCGCAGTTTTTATCTAAAGCTCAGGTCAAGCAACTGACGTATGTCGTCGACGATTTAAACATACCAGTGTTGGCGTTTGGCCTGAGAACAGACTTTTTAGGCGAAACCTTTGCCGGCAGTCAGGCCTTGCTGGCATGGGCAGACAAGTTAGTGGAATTAAAGACGGTTTGTCACTGCGGCCGCAAAGCAAACTTTGTGGTTCGGCTGGATGAACAGGGCAACGCCGCTACCACAGGCAGTCAGGTGCAAATCGGTGGCAATAATCATTATGTCTCTATGTGCCGCGCCCATTTTAAAGCGCTGGTCTGGAGGGACGAACAGGAGTAATTCAATGCGGGTTTTGTATGGTGTGCAGGCAACAGGCAATGGACATATCAGCAGAGCCCGCGCTGTGGGAAAATACCTTCAGGCCGAAGGCATAGCAGTCGATTTCTTATTTTCCGGTCGTCCGGCTGATCAATTATTTGATATGCAGCAATTTGGCGACTATCAGCTGAGAGCAGGCCTGACTTTTGTGACAGAACAAGGCCAAATTAATTATTTAAAAACAGCTTTGCGCGCTAAACCTCTTGAGCTGTGGCGTGATATCCGGCAACTGGATTGTTCGCCTTATGATTTAGTCTTAACCGACTTCGAACCTGTCACCGCCTGGGCGGCGCGGCTTCAGAAAAAGCGCTCTGTTGCCTTTGGCCATCAGTACGCGTTTTTACATCAAATTCCACAAGCCGATTCCACGCCACTGAGTCGTAGCATCTTTAAATTTTTTGCACCAGGCCAACAACAAATTGGCTTGCACTGGCATCATTTTAATCAGCCTATTTTGCCACCTATTGTTGATTTAGAGCCTGCGGAAAATACCGCAGAGCCAGACAAAGTGCTGGTCTATCTGCCGTTTGAAGATCAAAACCAAGTGCTGCGGTGGCTACACCCTTTAACTCAGTACCAGTTTTATCTGTATGGCCCGGGGTTGAGTAAAAGCCAGAGTGGGCATATTCAATGTTCAGGCCCTTGCGTAGAACAGTTTAAACATGACTTGAGGCAATCTTACGCGGTGATCAGCAACGCAGGTTTTGAGCTGGTCAGCGAAGCGTTGCAACTGCAAAAACGCATCTTAGTCAAAGCATTACAAGGCCAAATGGAGCAGCAATCCAACGCACTGGCACTGAACCAACTGCAGTTGGGCCAAAGCACTAAGATTTTGAACACAGAGGTGATCAAAACCTGGTTAACCTCACCATCACACAGCAGTAAAGTGCAGTATGCCAATGTAGCGCAGGCATTAGCTAAATGGATCCGCGCCGGTGCCTGCCCTACTGAACTAAGCCAGATGAATTTATGGCACGACAGGTCAGCCCAGACTTAAAGGCTCTCATCGCAAAATAAAGTTACATATTCTTATTCCCGGTGTAGCTGAGTGTTGTGGTAGGCTAGCGGCTGTTGGCGTGAGAGTTGAGTTCAGTGGTATCCAAGCGAGCATTTTACCGGTCTAAAAAAGTTCTGGTCATCGAAGATTACGAACAAGTGATAGCGTACATGAAAAGCATGTTGGCGCTGATTGGTTTTGACCAGGTTGTAGTAGCCCGTAACGCTGAAACTGCCATGTCTGCCTGCCGCAGAACCGACTTCGACTTTATTTTATGCGACTATAACTTAGGTGTAGGCCGTGACGGCTATCAGCTATTTGAAGCGCTAAAAGCAGAACACTGCCTGAAACACAGCTGTTGTTTTATTGTGGTTAGCGGCGAACGTCATCGCCAGTCAGTGTATGGCATGATTGAATTCCTGCCGGACGATTATCTGCTTAAACCTTTTAGCTACGCCGAACTGGAACGCCGTATTGATCGGGCTTTTCAGGTAAAACGCGCATTAAAATACGCCTATCAAATGATTGCAGAAGAAAACTATCCGGATGCAATTCAGGCCTGCGATATCGCCTTAGAGCAATACCCAGTGCATCAGACTTATATTCAGCGCCTCAAAGGCGAGCTGTTAGTCAAAGTAGGCCGCTATAAAGAGGCTGAAGCGCTGTATAGCGAGGTGTTGGCTTTTCGGGAGTTGCCCTGGGCTAAGTTAGGTATAGCGGTAGCCAAAGGCTATCAGGAACAGGATACTGAAGCTGAGGGCATGTTAATTGAGTTAGTCGACCAGCCCGAAACTAAAATTGAGGCACTGGATTGGTTAACCCGACTTTATTTAAGCCAAAACCGTGCTGAAGACGCTTTTAATACAGTGCGTGTTGTGGCTGAAGCATCTCCGAAAAACTATCTGCGCCAGCACGTATTAGCCAATTTAGCCGTGATCAACAACCAGCCTTATTTAGCAGTACGGGTGCACAGCAAACTACTTGAAGCGGCAAAATACTCCATCTATGACACAGCCGACAATATGCTGAACTACGCTCGCGCTATGATCCAAAATGCGCAAGGCTTGTCGGTGCGGGACAAACGCACCGTACTTGGCAAAGTGGATTACTTTTTAAAAGATGTAAAAAAACGTTTTAACCCAAGCAGTTACGAGCATGACAAACTAGTCATTGAAGCAAGGGTTGCGATACTGGACGGCAAAACAGATAAAGCAAAGGCCCTGCTTCAAGAAAGTGAAGAGCTCAGTTTAGGTAAAACCCTGTCGCCTTCGGCATTGCTGGACAGAGCCAGAGCTTATTTTGAAAGCGAAAATCTTGCGATGAGCGACCACTATATGGGTAGTTTAAATACCCTGTCGCAAAGTGCAGATTTGTACAACAAAGCACTAAATATGATGTTTTTATCCGAACAGGATAAGTACAGCCATAAAAGATCAACTATGATGGCAAGCCACAACGCAGGTATGGAAGCCTACAGCCTGGGCCAATACTCAGAGGCCATCAACTACTTTATTGAAGCCCAAAAAAGCATGCCAGCCAACGCCAGCATCGCGATGAACTTACTACAAGCCATCAGCCAGCGCGGCCGTTTAAACGAAGATTTAATCTACCTGGCCCACAAATGCATGAACGTGATAGACGACGCCGAACTGCCCAAAGATCAACGCAAAAGATACAGTTTTATCAAAGAACAAATTCAGCAGATGTTGTAAAATGGGATCAGATCACATAGTTAACAGTTAACCATGTGCTCTGATCCCATTTTTATTTTTTGCAGGTAACAAATGAGAATTTTGGTCACTGGTGGCGCAGGTTTTATTGGCTCTAATTTAGTCCGATTTTTGCTGAGTCAGCCCGATATTCAAGTGGCCAATCTGGATAAACTTACCTATGCAGGCAATTTGCAGTCCTTGCTGGATATTCAGCAGTCAGCCAACTATCACTTTTTTCATGTGGACATCACAGATAGCAAGCGTCTGAATGATGTATTTGATCTGTTCCAACCTGAAGCTGTTATGCACCTTGCTGCAGAATCTCACGTCGACCGTTCAATTGATAACGCAAGCGCTTTTATTCAAACCAATATACAGGGCACTTTTCAGTTGCTTGAAACTAGCCTGCGCTATTGGAAGAACTTAAGCCCGCAGACACAAAAAGTCTTTCGTTTTTTACATGTGTCCACAGACGAAGTTTTTGGCGATCTGGGTGGCACTACAACCAAGTTCAATGAAAATACTCCTTATGCTCCAAGTTCTCCTTATGCTGCATCAAAAGCTGCATCCGATCATTTAGTGCGTAGTTGGCATCGCACTTACGGTTTACCAGTGTTAATCAGTAACTGTTCTAATAACTACGGTCCGTATCAGTTCCCAGAAAAACTAATACCACACATGCTTTTCTCAGCAATAAAGGGCAAAGAATTACCCATTTATGGTGATGGTCAACAGATCCGCGACTGGCTACATGTTGAGGACCATGTCAGTGCGTTATGGACAGTGCTAAAACACGGACAAATTGGTGAAACTTACCTGATTGGTGGCAATTCAGAAAAAACTAACCTGAGCGTAGTAAAAACTATATGCACTCTGTTGGATAAGCTGCGGCCTTTATCAACAGGGAATAGCTATAACCAACAAATCAGTTTTGTTGCCGACAGGCCTGGTCATGACAGAAGGTATGCAGTGGATACTACAAAAATCTCACAGCAGTTGCATTGGCAACCATCATATAGTTTTGAAACCGGACTTCAGCAAACACTGAACTGGTATCTGGCGAATCCTCAATGGTGGCAAAATATACTGTCTGGCAATTATCAGATTGAACGCAAAGGTCTTGCTGAGAATAAATGATGACAACATATAAAGGCATAGTACTGGCTGGCGGCTCTGGTACCAGGTTATACCCACTGACATTATCTATGTCAAAACAGCTGCTTCCTATCTACGATAAACCGATGATTTTTTACCCCATATCCGTACTTATGCTGGCTGGGATACGCGAAATACTGATAGTGACAACAGCTGAAAATTTATCCGACTTTAAAAATCTACTCGGTACAGGTGAAGATTTCGGAGTCGAATTTACTTATGTAATTCAGCAGAAACCTGAAGGTATAGCTCAGGCGCTTATTCTGGCTGAACCATTTCTTGCAGGCTTTCCATGCTGCTTAGTGTTGGGCGATAACATTTTTTATGGCCAACACTTTGTAGAACGCCTGAATCAGGCAACACAAGTTCAACAGGGCTGCACAGTATTTGCGTATCACGTGACAAATCCACAACGTTTTGGTGTAGTGGAACTGGACGCAGAAATGAAAGTGCTGAGTATCGAGGAAAAACCTAACCAGCCAAAATCAAACTATGTAGTCACAGGTCTGTATTTTTTTGACAGCACAGCAGTTGAAGTTGCTAAGTCGCTTTCCCCCTCTCAAAGGGGCGAACTCGAGATCACTGATGTGATCAGAAGTTACATCAGCAGCAATAAGCTGAACGTAAGTTTACTTGGTCGCGGTTTTGCGTGGCTGGATACAGGAACATATGACTCGTTATTAGATGCGGGCCACTTTGTAGAAACTATAGAAAAACGTCAGGGCTTAAAAATTGCCTGTCTTGAGGAAATTGCTTATAGAAAAGGTTGGCTCAGCAAAGAACAAGTTATCGCCAGAGCACAACTATTCCAACAAAACGCCTATGGGAAATATCTGTTGGAGACAGTAGCACAGCATTAAAATGGGGCAGACCACATGCCAGCTATTTGTCATGTGGTCTGATGCTCATTGTGGTTTAGTTATAACCATTCGGGTTATTTTTTTGCCAGTTCCAGCTGTCGCGGACCATATCCTCCAATGTTTTTTTGGTTCTCCAACCAAGCACCGTTAATGCTCTTGTTGGATCAGCATAACAGCATCCTATATCTCCAGACCTACGCTGAGTAATCACATAAGGAATATTTACCTGATTAACCTCGATAAAACACTTCACAATGTCTAATACTGAGTAACCAATCCCAGTACCCAGATTAAAATAGCCAATACCTGGTTTAGTAAATAAATGCTTCAACGCTGCAAGGTGGCCTGCGGCTAAGTCTGTCACATGGATAAAGTCACGGACGCCAGTACCATCAGGGGTATTATAGTCAGCGCCAAAAACATTTAATACCTCCCTCTTCCCTACTGCAACCTGAGTAATAAAAGGCATTAAATTATTAGGTATACCATTTGGGTCCTCGCCAATTTTTCCACTGTGATCCGCTCCAACAGGATTGAAATAACGTAAAACAGCGATATCCCAACTATCATCTGATTGATATAAATCGGATAGGACATGCTCAATCATTAGCTTCGTTTGTCCGTAAGGATTGGTTGCAGAACGAGAGGCTGTTTCTGGGATTGGCATAACTTCAGATGCGCCATAAACAGTTGCTGACGAACTAAATACTAAACGTTTAACGTTGAACTCAGCCATCACTTGGCAAAGTGTCACTGTCCCGCCAACATTAGTTTCATAGTACGCCAGAGGCTTTTGCACTGATTCTCCTACAGCTTTAAGAGCTGCAAAGTGTATAACTGCTTTTATTGGATATTGTTTAAAAACATCAGCCAATGCTGATCTGTCTCGGACATCCCCCTGTATCTGGATAATTGGTTTGCCCGCCAAAAGCTCTACCCGCTTTAACGACTCAGCACTTGAATTACTGTAATTATCAAAGCTAATGACTTGCTCGCCTGCACTCAGCAAAGCTAATGCCGTATGGCTGCCGATATAACCGGCACCGCCAGTTAATAAAACATAACTCATTGTAGCCCCTTCTAATTAACCTGAACGGCTGAAAACGAACGTAAAGCCTGTTCCAGTTGTTCTTGCCAGGATAAAACCGGCAAAGATAATGTATTTCGCAATAAAGTACTGTCCAAAGCGCTAAACCTTGGACGCATTGCCGCTTGAGCAAAATGACCGGAGTCGACAGCTCCGATTTGCGTCTTGTGACTGAGCAAGCCCAACTTTAATCCTAAGGTCTGAATTGCCAGAGCAAATTCATATCTGGAACAGTAACCTGAATCGGCCCAATGATAAACCCCTGATATGACAACATTGGTTTTTATAAGGCGCCAAATCACACCAGACAAACCATAGGCCCAGCAAGGTGAGCCTTGCTGATCCTGAACCACCTGCAACAGATCTTTCGTCTGCATCAGCTTCAACATAGTCTTCACAAAATTAGAGCCGTAAGCTGAATACAACCAACTGGTACGGATAATCACGCTGAAATCAGCATACTCTTGTAACAACCAAAGTTCTGCCGCACTTTTACTTTTACCATATTGGCTTAAAGGTTGTGAGTGGTCATGCTCCTTGTAAGGGGTTTTAGCCGAACCATCAAACACATAATCGGTAGATATATGCAGAAGCTTGCTTTGTGTTAAAACACAGAGCCGCTGCAGTTTCTGAACCAGATAAAAATTCCCAGCCATCGCCAGATCTGGAAAAAGCTCAGCTTGATCCACCTGATTATAAGCCACGGCATTAACAACCCAATCAGGAGTAAAACTGGTAAACAGCTGCTTTAGTTCGGTATCAGAAAGACGACAGAACTCAATATAACTCAGCACTTTTAATTCAATAAACAAAGGCGTGCTGGCTCTGAGTTCAGACGCCAGTTGGCCTGATTGTCCGAGCAATAAAACCTTCGCCATTAAATCTGATCTGACCCCATAGTTAAAAAGACCTCAGCATTAGCAAAAGCGGATACGTTGGCATCCTTAGCAGAAAGAATTGGTGTGCCACTCAGGGGCCACTGTATTGCCAGTTGCGGATCGTCCCAGCGAATAGCCCGCTCAGACGCAGCGTCATAATACTGGTCGGTTTTATACACAACTTCTGCGTAGGCGCTTAAGGTTAAAAAGCCATGAGCAAAACCTGCCGGAATAAAAAGTTGCTGCTTTTTCTCACTACACAACTCCAGACCATACCACTGGCCAAAACTTGCTGATTGTTGCCGTAAGTCCACCACTACATCAAAAATACGCCCTGATAACACCCGTACTAATTTCGCCTGAGGTTTATCCAGTTGGTAATGCAAGCCCCTTAATACATGTTGATAAGAACCAGACTGAGATTCCTGTACAAACTCAACATTGCCTATACATTGCTTAAGCTCTGAGCTGCGATTCACTTCAAAAAAATAACCACGATTATCCGTATACATTTGAGGCTGTATCAGCAATAAGCCGGGTAAAGGTAAGGTTGTTACTTTGCTCATTAGTGTTCCGTTAAATCGACATAATACAGTGTGGCAAAACAGCCTTTGTCCAAATAAATAAGGCCACCTTATAACCAGTGGCCTTATTTTATTTCAACTAAAGTTTAACGTACAAATGGTGAACGGTCTTCAGTTAAACCATTTAAACTCACTGGTTTATTCAGCATCTGGCCACCATCACGGGATATTGGTATCCACGGGATACGGCCACGGCCTGTTGCTGATTTCAGCGAGAATAAATCAAACGGAATAGACACATAGAAGCCCTTAGTAAAGCTGCCTTCACCATATTCAGCAGCAGACATATCAGTAAAAGCACCATAGGCTCCAACTACTATACCGCTGTCAAAACGTTTGGCAAAATCTATGGTCACACCTTTATCTTTCGCCAGATATTGGCCAAAGCTGGCTGTGATCATAGTGTCATCTAAAAACTGAGGTTTCCAATAAAAGCTTAAATGACCAGTAAAGGTTTTGTAGTCAAAAAATGCCAGTTCTTTTTCATAGGAGCGCTGTCTTACATAGTTTAAATCTACCCCTACAGCTAAGGTAGAATCTATAGGTTTATAAAGCAGTTCGCCACCTACACCACCGTACATAGTTTCCAAATAACCCGCATAGATTTGACCGTACCAGTTATCAGCTAACTCATCTTTCCAATGACCATATAAATTTTCCATAGTAATATCACTGCGGGTCACATACTCACGAATGTAGGTACGCACTCTGGGTACTCCGGTATTTTGTGAGTCGACTTTAAAATTAAACTCGTCAAAGTTCGTCAGCAGGTTTATTTTCGCCGTAGTCTGCAGACTAAAGTTGGTATTAAACTGATAACCGCCACCTACAAATAGCCCGCCCTGATACATGTAAAAACTTTCCGGGCTGCCAAAGGTTTGAAGCCAGAATAATTCAGCGCTATAGCCAAAACCACTCTCGTCGCGCTCTACAGCCCAAGTTTCATTGTCTACAGCTGGTTCTACACGTTGGTAACTTTCTTTTACATCAGCATCAGGAGTTTCGTAGCGAGCTGCGCTAACAAACTGTTCCGCATTAATTTTTGTCTCTACCATAGGCATATCGCCTGAAATAGTCACAATGCGATAAGTTTTAATTTGTTCAGGCAAATGGTTTGCTAAAACACGTCCTATTCTGTCAATTGATTGATCCTCATCCCGATAGGCTATCTGCCGCCCCTTCAGAATAATTTCATTATCTTTTAACACATAGTTATTCACCACAAAACCTGCGTTTAAATATAAATCTCTGCGCAGTTCTGCTTTATCTAAAGTATCTATTGCAACAGGTAATGCGGCCGGTATTTCTTTAACAGGAGGGTCAAGTTTAATCTGTTTCACCGTATTAAAGTTCAGTTTATAATTCACACCAAAACCAAAGGTATTACCTCTTTGATAATTCACGTTTAGATCAAAAGCATCATTCAGTGAATAAACTGCGGCGACATTATAATCAGAATCCTGAATAAGCACTCCGGCCCTATCTTGCTGGTAATTATTACCGTCATATTCCAGTTTTAACCTTAAAGGGGCCCAGGGAGTCTGATACTCAATACCGCCGTATAAAGAAGCTGGCCCTTTAAAAAAGCGTTGATAGTCTATCTTGCCACCTAACCCACTAAAACCGCCTGGTCTGTCACAAAAGCTGTCTTTCAGATCACAAAATGGATTACTAATATTGCCCTTACGGCCTAAATAACCAAAACCCAAGCCCAAATGAAAATCAAAAGGCCCAATACGTTTACTGGCAGCAATAAACTCACTTTCAAAAAAGCCTGTACCACCAAAATCCCTAAAACCTACTGATACATCAGGCAAAAACTCGCTTTCCTGCCATAACCGAAATTTCGCATCTATCCCTTTATCTTTCAGAGTCTGATCGCCACTAAAACCGGGGAAAGGGCTATAAAGTCGGGTACGCACGTCGGTGTAACGAACCGTAGCTTCCATCCAGGGAAATAGCTGTAAAGACGCAGACCAGAAACGGTATTCTTCACTGTCCTGATAATTTAAACTAAAACTACCGGCATCGTTATGGCGGGCCGTTGGCATCTGAATTAAACCCACGCCGCCCTGATTCATTTGTGAATAGCTAGTAGGCAAAGGTTGATTGGTTTCGGCATGCAGCCAAGGCGTAAAAAGTGTGGTTATCACAGCACTTAAATATAATTTCTTCATTATAAAACAACCCTGTGCTGCAACAGCTCAATGATCTTCTGATTTATGTCTTCAAAGTCTGACGGCAAAACGCGTTGTTCAAAAGGCACATACAATACAGCCCCGACCGGAACGTCCTGACGTTGACTATTCCACAAACCTGTTTTGGCAAGAATAACCGGCTGGCTGGATGGTAAAATATAGAGAAAAGAAGAACTCGCACCAGCCAAAAGATTCATTTTTTCAACATAATCTGCTGCATCTGCAGCATTTAATAAAGACAACTCCGTGTTCTGTGCTAAACCTGTCACTGTGACTACATCAGGTCGTTTGGCAACCTGCAATAGGTACTGGCCAGCTCGCAGTTTAGGGTTTAACGCTACTTTGGCTCTGACCACGTCCGGGTCTAGCGCTAAAAATAATTGCTTAGCTAAGACCCAATTTTTGATCTCTTGAAGCAAATGTTCTGCAGAAGCAGCTAATTCTGTTTCGCCATCCTGTAAATAAGTTTGTTGCAGCCGGCCCAAAGTATCTAATAAGTCTTGTCTTTGCTTTTCCAGCACCACAACAGCTTCAGGGTCAGTTTTGTATAAACGTGCAGCAGGCCAATATAAGGTCGGTTCTTTATTTACTGCAGTAACCACCTCGCTTAACCTTGGCAGCTTCATAAACCCATGATATTGCTCGTTATGTTTTAGTAACACCACTGGGCCCGCAGCATAACTGGCAGTAGTAATACATAATGCAGCAGCTAAAACTAAAATCACTAATCTCATTTGCTGCTCCCTGGTTTAACAATACCTAATAATCGCGCAGCACTGCTGATATGAATAAGCTCAACTTGTGGCCAAAAGGGGGCTATTTGTTGTTGGCTTTTTAACAAGCGGCCACTGGTTAAATCAAACCAAAACAAATTGATGCCAGTATCGCCATTTGAAAAGGTAACCTGCTCTGTTACTAATTTGGTTTGAAACTGTTGTTCCAACAGCTCAATGTTCTCTACCGCTATTTCCAGAATTTCATAGCTCAGCTTATAACCTGTTTCCTGCCGGGCTTCCCAGTCAGAAACTGCTTGCCACTGCTGCCCCGGCTGAATTTTCGTCATAGGTTGTTTTAACGGGTCTTGTTCTGAACCCAAAATAAACAGCAAATCGTTGTCAAAACCTGTAGTTTTCACTAAACGACCATTCTCCAATACCAACATGGCATTGTCTGACGAAATCCACTTGTGCTGGCCATGTTCTATATAAGCTAAAGCAAGTTGTGCTCTGGGTAAATTACCTACTGTGGCATACAAAGCATCTGCGGTGCGACTGGCTAATTGCTCTTTGGTTAAGCTTGCACCTTCACCCGGATTAAAAGCCAAATTTAAGGTATCAGTGTAAGTACGTATTGTATTGGAACAACCGGTAAGGCTTAAGAAGGCTACAGAAAAAAAAATAGCGGCTAATTTAGGCATGGTATCCATTTCAAATAAATTTAGCAGACAATAAAAAGCCGCCAACAGGCGGCTTCTTTAACTTAGCAAACCTTATTGTAAGGTTGGAGCATAAGTAAAAGTCACAGGCACTGTGGTAGTACCAGAAACAGTTACTGTAGTACCAACACAAACACCACCAACTAAAGGATCAGTACCTTCACAGGTTGGAACTGGCTCTGGTTCTTCAGCAGGAGCTGAGTCGCTACGGTTGTTAGAAACAATAGCAGCTAATACACCAGCAGCGATAGCGCCAGCTACTATAGTACCAGTAGCGATACCACCGATAGTGCCACCAGAACTATTAGCACTAGAGTCTTCATCTTGCGCCATAACAGCGCTAGAAACCGCTAATAAAGCAGCCATTACAACACTTAATTTTTTCATCACATCATCCCTTTTAAAAAAGTCCCCTAAGAATAGAGGTTTTTCGTACAGCCGACAAGCATTTTTTTGCCATCGGTTTACAACTTTCCAACTTAAAATAGGTCGGAAAACCTTGTTGTCACAAGCCTTTACTTAATGCACCAGTTCTTTTTTCACTGCTGCAGTGGTATGGCCACTGACAAATAACAAATCACAAATTTCGCTACTGGGCGCAAAGCCTGTAGGAGCATCCAGTAAAATTTGTCTGAGCATTTGTTGATCAAAACTTTGACAGGCCACATCCAGACTATTCAGCAATAGCATTGTGGCAGGCCAGGATAAATACTGTTCTTTTGCTGCTCGTATTCTGGCATGTTCAGTCCGACTTTCATTGCTGCCTATCAACAATTCTTCGTACAATTTTTCCCCAGGCCTTAAACCCGTGATCTGAATTTCAATATCACCAGCTGGGTTGTTTTTGTCTTTTAACTTTAAACCAGCCAGATGGATCATACGTTTAGCTAAATCATAAATACGTACAGGTTCCCCCATGTCTAGTACAAAAACTTCTCCACCTTTGGCCATAGCACCGGCTTGTATCACCAACTGCGAAGCTTCAGGAATAGTCATAAAAAAGCGGGTAATATCTTTATGGGTTAATGTTACCGGGCCGCCTGCTTTAATTTGCTGAGCAAATAAAGGTACCACTGACCCTGAAGAGCCCAATACATTGCCAAAGCGTACCATACACATACGGGTTGTTTCCTGTCGGCTGGCTAATCCTTGTAATACAAGTTCTGCCATGCGTTTACTAGCGCCCATCACGTTAGTGGGGCGAACCGCTTTATCTGTAGAAATCAGTACAAAATGTTCAACCTTAGCGGCTATAGCCGCTTCGGCGCAAGCCCAGGTACCAAACACATTGTTACGAACTCCTTCCACCATATTGTATTCAACCAGAGGTACATGCTTATAGGCAGCGGCATGATAAACAGTATTGACCTGGAAATTGGTCATCACCTGCTCTAATAATTTTTGTTGCTGCACAGACCCAAGTACAGGTTTGATCACACAAGCATAACCAAACCTGCGTTTCACCGCGTTCAGTTCATGCTCTATTGAGTACAAAGCAAACTCCGACACGTCAAACAGTATCAGCACGGCCGGTTTACACCGAACAATTTGCCTACACAACTCTGAACCAATAGAGCCACCAGCCCCGGTAACCATCACCACTTTATGCTTAATGTTGGCCTGAAGAAGATGCTGGTCCGGCTCTATAACTTCTCTACCCAGCAGGTCTTCAATGCGAATATCCTGCAAATCATCAATTTTCATATGGCCAGCGACTAAATCAGCCATGCCAGGAATACTTTGCACCGGCACTGGCAACCTGGACAATAACTCAAGTAACTCACGTTTACGACCACGGCCAGCCGATGGCATGGCTAACAATACCCGGTCAACCCGATAACGTTGTACTGCTTTTTCCAGCAGCTCAGAAGGCAATACAGTTAAACCACATACAGTTGTTTTTTGTAATTCTGTATTGTCATCTACAAAAATAACAGGTTTGTATTCATCACCACTTTGCAATGCGTACAACAACTGCCGGCCAGAACAACCTGCGCCATAGATCAGAACCCTGCTTTTGGTTTTATGCCGTTGTATTTGCAAGGCTGTACGAAAACCCCATCTGCTGCCCCCTATCAGCAATATTGCTATAACAGCAAAACACAAAACTAAACGAACGATGTCAACCCAAGGTAAATACCAATACAAAACGGCCAGACTAGCAGCACTGACCACAACACCATTCATTACTGTAGCAACGGCCTGTGGCGCCAGATAACGCAGAATGGCTCGGTACAAACCAAGAAAATAAAAAACTGCAATACTAAAGCCAAGCCAAACAAAAAGCCCCAGAAAGTGAGACAGAAAAAATACAGAAGGTTGCAAAACGTCAGTTAGCCAACTGGCTAAAAACAATGCGCTTAGCAAAAAAACTGTATCTGACACAACCGAAATTCCCCGTTTTGTTGCACGGGGTAGCGACATCATCCAAGTCACGCTTTCACTCCCTCTTTATTCATAGAGTTATCACTTTTTCAGCTATATGACTGGTTTAAAGAACATCAGCTTAGGTCAGCCTTTGAATATCCACCAGTTTTAGCCTACTAAAAATGAACTTTCTATGAATAAAAATGTCCTTTGAGCTCCATGTTTACAGCATCATTACATTTTTTTCTAATCCAGCACAACGACCAATTCGTAATTAAAAGTTAATTACTTGATTATGATTTTTGTAAGGGCTGTTCTTTATTTGCGTTCTTCACTTGCCACACTAAATCACAGATCCCGTCCGTAGGGTTAAATCCTGTAGGGGCAGATAACATTAAAGCCCTGATTTTAGTTAAGTCGTAATTAAGCGCAGCCTCACTAAGCTCGCTTAACAGCGCCTGCATATCAGTCCAGTTTAAACAGACTTCATTAGCAGCTTTAATACGTGGATGACGGGTCGGTTTTTCATCCTCCCCTATCAGCAATTCCTCATAGAGTTTTTCACCTGGCCTTAAACCAGTAATTTTAATTTCAATATCACCTTGCGGGTTTTGTTTATTCTTTATTTCCAGACCAGTTAAATGCACCATTTTTCGGGCCAGATCATAAATTTTTACTGGTTCGCCCATATCCAAAACAAATACATCCCCGCCTTCGCCCATAGCACCAGCTTGTATCACCAGCTGTGCAGCTTCAGGGATAGTCATAAAATAACGGGTAATATCTTCATGAGTGAGTGTAATAGGCCCACCTTTCTTTATTTGCTTACGGAATAAAGGCACAACCGAACCGGAAGATCCCAAGACATTACCAAAACGCACCATACAAAACCTGGTATTTTGCTGGCGCTTTGCCAACGCCTGCAAAGTAAGCTCGGCCAGACGCTTAGTCGTGCCCATTACATTGGTTGGGCGCACCGCTTTATCTGTTGAAATCAGCACAAAGGTTTCAACACCTGAAGCAATAGCAGCTTCTGCGGTATGCCAGGTACCAAACAGGTTATTACGTAGTCCTTCTATCACATTAAACTCAACCAGAGGTACGTGTTTATAAGCGGCTGCATGGTACACGGTATGCACCTGGTAACTTTGCATTATGCCTTGCAAACGTTGCTGATCCATTACAGTACCAAGTGTTGGTAACAGCTGCACATCCAACTGACGGTTGGTTATAGTGCTACTTAGTTCTTTATCTATTTCGTACAGCGAGAACTCGGAGGCTTCAAACAACACCAGTTTTAACGGAGATTGCAGAATGATTTGCCGACATAATTCAGAGCCTATGGACCCCCCGGCGCCTGTCACCATTACTACTTTGCCAGTGATATTGGCAGTTAACAAAGATGGAATAGGAGTAACGGCATCACGCCCTAATAAATCTTCTATTTTTACATCCTGTAACTCGTCAATTTTCATTTTACCGTCAACCAAATCAGCCATACCGGGGATGGTTAACACAGGTAAACCCAGAGGTTCTAAACGTTGAATTAGCTCAGCTCGAACAGTACGGCTGGTTGACGGCACAGCCAACAAAATTTTGCTAATGCCATATTTAGCCACAACGTCTGTAATACAGTCAGGCGAATACACTTTAACATCTTTAATCATGACCCCTTTAAGCGAGGGATCATCATCGACAAAAGCGACAGCCCTGTACTCTACACTGCTGGCTAAGGCCAAAAGTAGTTGTCTACCACTTGCGCCGGCTCCGTAAATAAGTACTTTGTGATGGGCGTGGCGCCCCCCAACTGACACTATTTCCCTTAATAGCAAGCGGGAACCGCCTATACCAACAAAAGAAAAAAATATGTAGTTCAAATTTACAGAGGCACTATACAACACAGCATTTGCGTCCGTTGCCATTCGCAGCAACACCCCAGAAATAATAGTTCCCACTGCCACAGTCAACATCGAGCGCAAACCAATGTAACGCACTACAGCTCGGTATAACCCTAAAATTCTGAATACGATCAAAGTAAAAAAAGCTACAGCCAAAAAACTAAGTACAAAAGCTTCATCCGACAACACAGCGAAGTTATCAAAACGCAAATAATAAGCACCAAGCCAGGCATTAAACAGAATGCAACAGTCCGCAAGCATAGAAATTATTCGCTTGGTATTGCGGTGCAACCCCATTAAAGGTTTAAAAAACTGATAAAGCATTTTAGAAGACAACTTATTCAAGGCTAACCCCATGATTATTTTTTGCATTTAAGCATAAGAGGTGCTTAAAAATACAAAAAGCCCCATTCTAGGAGGCTGCATGTTAAATAAAAACCTTTGTTAACTCAGCAAAGCCTGCAAACGAGTTTTCACATCTTCGCCTAAGATCTGATCTCGCAAAGCATATTCAACAAAAGCGGAAATATAACCCAGCTTATTACCACAATCATGGCTGCGACCACGAATGTGATAGGCGTTGACTTGTTGCTGCTGCATTAACATAGCGATGGCGTCTGTTAACTGAATTTCATCACCTGCACCAACCGGGGTACGCTTTAATAAAGACCAAATATCTGCAGAAAATACATAACGGCCGACCACTGCCAAATTTGAAGGTGCATCCTCAACAGCAGGTTTTTCAACTACCGCAGTCATCTGCTTAGAATCACCAGCCTTCATTTGATGTCCGGCTACATCAGCGACCCCATAAGAACTTACGCTCTCTTTCGGCACAGGCTCAACCATCACCTGACTGTGGCCTGTTTGTTCAAACAACTGCACCATTTCGGCTAAGTTGTCTTTTTTCAGATTACTGTTGTATTCATCTATTAATACGTCGGGTAAAACAACAGCAAAAGGCTCGTCCCCTACTACAGGCAAAGCACAGAGTACAGCATGCCCTAAGCCCTTAGCCTCTCCCTGACGCACATGCATAATAGTTACATCTTTAGGGCAAATGTTTTGCACGTCGTCCAATAACTGACGTTTTACCCTTTTTTCCAGAATAGATTCCAGTTCAAAACTTTTATCAAAGTGGTTTTCAATAGAATTTTTTGACGAATGCGTCACCAAAATAATATGTTTAATGCCTGCTGCTATGCATTCATTTACCACATACTGAATTAACGGTTTATCTACTAAAGGCAACATTTCTTTCGGAATAGCTTTAGTTGCTGGCAACATACGGGTACCAAGTCCTGCGACGGGTATTACTGCTTTTTTTATCGTCACGTCTCACTATCCCTTGTTAGTCATTTCCAAATAAATCGCGAGTATATACTTTAGATTCAACATCTTCTAATGCAGGACTACGCCTGTTTGCCACAATAACATCGGAACAGCGTTTAAACTCGTCCAGATTAGTTAGTACTTTGGAATTAAAAAAAGTAGCTTCTTTTAACTCAGGCTCGTAAATAACAACTTCAATCCCTTTTGCTTTTAAGCGTTTCATGATGCCTTGAATCGCTGAAGCCCGGAAATTATCAGACCCTGACTTCATAACAAGTCGATAGATACCAACTACTTCTGGATTTTTACGCATTATTGAATCGGCAATAAAATCCTTGCGGGTACGGTTAGCATCTACTATAGCTTGGATCATATTGTTCGGGACATTGCGATAATTAGCCAACAGTTGCTTTGTATCTTTAGGCAGGCAATATCCACCATATCCAAAGCTGGGATTATTGTAATGACTTCCAATCCGAGGATCTAAGCCTACCCCCTCTATAATTTGACGGGAATCTAAACCGTGACTCTCAGCATAGCTATCCAGCTCATTAAAGTAGGCTACACGCATAGCTAAATAAGTGTTAGAAAATAATTTGATTGCTTCCGCTTCTGTACTATCGGTAAACAAAACAGGCACATCTTGTTTAATCGCACCCTGTTTCAATAACCCGGCGAACTGTTCAGCGCGCTCAGAACGTTCACCAACTATGATGCGGGATGGATATAAATTGTCGTATAAAGCACGACCTTCACGCAAAAACTCTGGCGAAAAAATAAGATTACTCGTACCAAATCTTTCACGCGCGGCAGCTGTATAACCCACAGGGACTGTAGATTTAATCACCATCACAGCGTTAGGGTTGATACTCATTACATCAGTAATTACGGCTTCGACACTTCGGGTATTAAAGTAATTCGTTTCAGGATCATAGTCTGTTGGGGTTGCAATAATAACAAAATCCGCTCCTTCGTAGGCCAAATTTTTATCAAGAGTAGCAGTAAAGTTAAGAGCCTTATTTTGAAGAAACTCAGAGATCTCTTTATCTTCAATCGGAGATTTTTTATTGTTAAGCAGCTCAACCTTCCAATCTACAATATCAACAGCTACTACCTGATGATGTTGTGCTAACAGCATAGCGTTTGATAAACCAACGTAACCGGTACCAGCTATAGCTATTTTTATTTTATTCATTAGATATCTCTCAAAAACTAAAATATCAAGCGACTAGAAATTAATGTTTTACCCTGTCACCAGAGCCCTTCCCTGAAACAGTCAACAGTATATATTTAAAATAATTAGTAACTGTAAGTGTATCTATCATCTGTTTATCGGTTTTGGCCAACAATTCAGGGGTAGACATATCAATTTCATTGATTTGAGCCAGGCCTGTAATACCAGGCCGAGCTTCGAAAACGTCTAACAAGTCGCGTTGAGCAATTAATTCTGACTGATTAAAAAGGCAAGGACGCGGCCCCACAAGACTCATATCTCCCCACAACACATTCCAGAGCTGGGGTAGCTCGTCTAATTTAGTTTTACGCAAAAATCCACCAAAAGGCGTTATAGCACTGGCATTAGCCAAATGGCTTGCGACATGAGCTGTATCTGGCTTCATGGTACGAAATTTCACCAAAGTAAAGGGCTTTTTACTCCTTCCTACCCGCACCTGTCGAAAAATAGGGGACCCAGTGTCGAATAAACCAACGAGAGTAAGAATAACCAACAATGGAAAAGCCAGTACCAGACCAAAGAACGCAAACACAATATCTAACAACCGAATCAACATAAATCCTCTTTTTCAAAACACTGCGCTATACCCTGTTCCACAGTTACAGGCGGTGTCCAGCCTAAAATTTGTTTTGTATAGCTGATGTCTACCTGCAAATTACCACAAAGGCGCTCGATAATAGCCTCTTTACCAGTTAATTTGCCGACAAACTTTAACCAACCAAAAGGTACAGGCAAAAGTCTGGGGCTCTTGCCGCATGCTCTTATCATCAAGGTTAGTAGTTCAGTAGTTGATAAATCTCGATCATCGCTCACCAAAAACGTCTTATTTACGGCTTCAGGGTGATCGATACAGGTAACGATTAAATCCACCAGATTATCCAGTGCAACCAAACTACGCTTATTATGGATAGCGCCTAGTGGTAGTGGCAGGCCTTTCTGTGTCAGTCTAATCAACTTACCAAAATTTCCAGGTGCTCCAGCACCGTAGATCAACGGAGGTCTGATTATAACAACCTCCAACCCGGTTTTATTTGCTACATCAAGTAAACCAAGCTCAGCTTCGGACTTAGAAATAGCATAGTCTTCAGATGGCCTTGGTATATCGTTATATCTAAAAGGTACTGTATTTGAAATGCCATTAACACCTATAGAACTTACAAAAATAAATCTTTTAACGCCTGCCGCCGCTGCAGATTCGGCTAATGCAGTAGTCGCATCTCTGTTTACGCGTCGAAATTGTTCCAGACTTGCATTATGTGAGCCCGCCTGCAAATGCGCTAAGCCGGCGACATGAATTACAACATCACACTCTGAAAACAGTTCAGGCTTGTTTGCTAATTCAAACAAATCAGCAATGACCGGAGCAGCAGTTACTACTTTATGTTTTAAAGAGTTAGGACAACGCACAGGAGCGATTAATCTCCGATTTTGTTTAGCTAAAGTAAAGAGCAACCTTGCTCCAACAAAACCTGTGCCTCCTGTCACTAAGATCCCTTTCATTTTCTAGCCTTCTTAGTTGATAAAAAATTTGTTGTAGACACTAACAAATTTTTTCTTCATTAACACAATACACAAATAGCAACCAATATTGTAACTAGAAGACAATATTCCCTGCCCAGCGATAGTACGAAGGATCTTCCAATAGAATTTAAAAGCATCCAATTTACTCGAAGACAAAGAACTAGCCCTTACCCTATAAAATCCCAAGTTTTCCTGCAGACCATAAGCAAATTCAAACTTCTTCAACAACTCAAGCCACAACGCAAAGTCTTGTCGTTTACGCACCAAAGGCATATAAATCTTACCAAAAGGTCTTGTATCATATATTGCGGTAAGGCACCCAATATAGTTATGTTTTAACATTCTATCAAAATTTACTTTAGATGGAACTTCAATACGATCTATCACTTGACTGTCTTCTGTCATAGTGCTGTAACCGGTATATGTAAATCCAGCTCCAGTTTCTTGCATAAATTTAATTTGCTTTTCTAATTTGTCCTCAGACCAGAGATCATCTGAATCGAGGAAGGCAATATACTTTCCTGAAGCTTGCTTAATAGCCCTGTTCCTGGCCTCAGCCCCACCTAGATTCCTTTCATTCCTTAAAAATAAAACCCTTTTATCAACCAAATAGGGTAAAACTACTTCTTTCGTCGAGTCAGTTGATAAATCATCTATTATGATCAATTCAAAATTATCGAAAGTCTGATTTAGCACTGACTCAATAGATCTTCCAATAAATGATGCACAGTTAAATGTTGGCATAATTACCGAAACTAGCGGCAAATAATTTTCATCAACGGACATGTAAGAAACCTTTAAGCATTAAAAATAAAGCCAAACCACTATTAGATATTTTCAGGTTATTCGAAAAAAATCTTCGCCACAAAAAGGGAATAATTGCAAAAACCCCCTTAAACCCAAATATTCTTCTTATGAGTGCTCCTTTTGAAACCCACATGGCATGGGAATAAATACCAGATGCAGACGTGATAACAGGGTGAATAAAATTAACACTTGGATAGTAACAAACCTCACCACCACTTCCAATTATATCAGATAGTATGATATTTTCTTCCCCACTAGAATAAATGGCACCCAGTCCAAAACGTTCATCAAAACATATACAATTTTCCTTAATAAAATTAAGGTTCAATATTATTTCAATAGAGCTAACTTGCATTATAGTTCTTAGATTATGTCTAAAAATATTGGTCTTATAAGACTTTCTCGTTCTGCCATCATCATCTAAAAATTTACAGGTGACAGCTGCAAACTCTGACTCACCAGATAAAAAATTTATTGTTTGTTTAAAACCCTCAAAATTTAAGGAAACATCATCATCTAAAATAAATCCAAAATCAGCATTAGACAGCTTTATGGCGAGATTTCTACTCTTCGATAACCCACGTTGGTCAGCATAGAAAATAGAAAATGCTTGATGGATTTCATCAGAAAACTCTGCATTTGATTCACGATCAAAAGTTTGGCAAACTATTATAGAAGTGATTCCAGTCTGAATATATATGTCTTCAGCAAGCTGAATTGCACTGCTACACCTTTTGCTTGTTGTAGAAATGAGAGTATTAAATTTCACAATTCTTATACCTAAATAAAGTTAAAGCTGCCAAAGAGTTCAGCAAAATTACGAACCAAAAAATAGGATTTATATACATTGAAAGTCCTAATAGAGCTGTAGAAACACCTACATTCAAAGGAAATAAAAAAGAATAATTTGAAGAGGTCTTTGCAACAAGATATCCATTCACCAAAAATGAGAAAATAAACAATAAGAATAAAAATAGACCAATAATTCCTGTCTCTAAAAATACTTCAATATAGGTATTATGAGCAAACTTTTCGATTTCATAGGTATTGCCCAAGACTTCCCTGAAGGTAAAAATTCCATATCCATGTATAGGCCTTTCTGAAATAAGTTTGGCAGCGTTCATCCAAACCTCAAACCTGCCGCCTCCAGTAGATATACCACTAGTTCGTTTCTCCAATATAGGTTGGATCAAGTCATAAGAGAACAAAGCACCTATTAACATTGACGTGACTAATATCCCAGTAATTAATAGAAAATGGAATCGCCCTTTATTTGAGAGAATAATAATGCAGCTTACAATTCCTGCGACTGCGGCGATAAGCCCACCTCGAGATAAAGTTGCTAAGACACAAAATAAAGAAAGAAAAAAGAAAAATTTTGCAATAATTCCTTTTTTCATAAGAAAGAAAAATAAAGGAATTAGAGAGGCTAAAGCACAAATATTCGGATCATTATTCAATCCTATCATTCGTGGAATCCCCTTCTCTATTGTAACTCCATAAAAATCGACATGTTCAGCTGTAATATCTGCAGATAAAAGTCCGGCAAAATAAAGACATAAAGTTAGAAGAATAAAAGCAGAAAACGCAACATTCATAGCACCATGCATGACGCTAGTCATATTAAGACATAAACTTTTGGTAACGAAGTAACAAAAAGCAACTACAGCAACCCCCATGATAAAGCGAAGACTAAAATCATGAGAAAATGTATATAATGATGAAAATAAAGCAAAAAGCAAAAATGAACTAAAAAATATCTCTATCCAAGTCAATTCAACAAACTTTAATCTCCTTACAATAAGCAAAAACACAAAGACTAGTACAGAGAAAATATGCAGCGGAATAAGTCTAAACCCGATATCCAGCATTACACCGTTAACTAGAAAAAGGAAAAACAAAACAGATATCAGGCAATAATGGGCAGCACCTATAGTATACATTTTAACTTCCTGACTGCTAAATCTAAAATCTCATTTACGTCAAAATGCTTCCATACTTTATCGTCATCAATAAGATTAATTACTTTAATTCTCGACCCGATAACTGCACTTGATCTCAATGAGATTATAAGAGGACTGCTATTATTCAAGAGTGGCAAAACTTCAATTGGCATTTTTTTTGAGAATAATTTAACCCTAGAATTCGGAAATTTATTAAGATAATCAGCTTCTGACTCAGATGGGTGAAGCTTAAGAGTCAGTGAATACCCAAAAGAAAGAATCAAGTTAGACAACGAGCCATAAAGATGACTCTTTTCAGCCAATGTACACAAACGAGCAACGTCCAACCCTTGAGTCAATAATACAACATCGGCTTCAAGCATTGATACTTCACCTTGACTAAGATTGAACAATTTCATCATTACTTCGGGCGAAATAGCTCGATTATGGAACACATCTATATAATCAAGGCGTTGAACTTTATTCTTTATTATCTGAGGCACAGGATCGTTGCCAAAAAGAATAATACGTTTAACGGAGGAATGTTCACCTAGATAATATATTTCAGGTTCCAGCCCATTTAACTTCCTGAGACATTTTTTTAAACAACCTGCGTAAGTCTTATTTCCGACATAATTAGCTAAACCATCTTCAACGAGGGTTACATTAAAGTACTTTAAAAAAAATTTACTTAGAAATGTTCTATCATGATAGAGATAAACATCACTACTTAAACAAATATCTGAAAAAACTTCATGCTTTAACCAATAGCTAGCTGAATGAATACCTTTACGTGTTGCAATAATATTTTTCGAGAGAAGACCATGAAACCGAATTAGCGACGAAGAAATAAACTGAGCTAAAATCTCTGATTCATTTAATAGAATTACGTTAAATCCGATAGACTTTATAGCATCAAAATCGAAAACCGAAGAATCGAGACCTTGATGATCTGTACAAACGATAATCGTGATATCACAGAATGGCTCACATCTACCTTTGTTAAGAGCGTAGGAAAGATAAATTGAAGTATATAGGTGTTTAACAGTTTGGCATAAAAACACTCTACTCATGAGCATCCTCTGCACGCTTCAGTATACGTGCAGGACAGCCTGCATTAACTGTGCCTGATGGTATATCTTTAGTAACAACGGAGTTCGCGCCTATTACAGAATTACTACCAATAGTTATACCAGGATTAATAAAAACGTTGGCACCAATCCACACATTATCGCCGATCTTAACGTCGCCAAAAATTCTGACTCTATTACTTAGCCCTAAGATTATATTCCGCGTGTCGTCTGTCTCTGTATATATACGTACATTGTGACTTATAGACACCCTATTACCTATTGTAATTGAATGATTCTTAGATAGCTGAAATGCACATCGGTCACCGCAATAACTAATATCATCTACTGAGATATGTCCTTTTCCATAAATGATTGTATCAACGCCTCGAAAAAAAGAACTCCTAACGCTATAAACCCTCTGATAGTACTTATATCTAACTACAGACGGCAACAATCTAAAAAAATTAAAAACTCGATTCATCAGTTTTAACAAAAGAAACATAAACCCTCCTAAACACCATAGAAAAATAAAGCAGTGAGCCTACTACTGAAAAAACACTCATATAAAAAATAGAATCAAAATAGATGCATGCGAACAAAACCACTACAAAATGAGTCAGAAGCGACACAACATTATAATACATTACTCTATTCACATTTCCGTTGTAATATAATATCCCCACATAAAAAGAACTTGCTCCTTGAAAAAATGCTGTTATAGTTAGAATAGCTGCTACAGCAGAACTTCCTTGGAAGCGTTCACCTAATATAGCTTCAGTGCTAAAGTGTAAAAAAATCGAATATAGGAAAGAAAACAAGGCCAATAAATAAAAATATTTATTGCAATATGCAATCACCTCATCTCTACCAGTTCCATCGCGAAGCATAGAAAATAATTTTGGGCTCATTGATTTAGCCAACGCTGCGGATAGAACGACTAAAGCAAAGGCAAGTTGATAAGCCGCACTATATAATCCAAGTGCAGCACTCCCGATAAGTAATACAACGATAAACCTATCAAAAGATGTTCTGAACCAATTAGTCAAAGCACTGGGTATTGACTGCAAACCAAATAATACTGCATCTTTATATTTATAGCTTTCAAAAAAATTATATAAACTCCACCCCATCTCTTTTGTCAACGAACGCAAAACAAAAGGCACAATTAAAAAGTATGGTAACACATATGCTACCATGTAGAATATTGGAGAGTCTTCGCCCAAAAAAAACAAAGTCACAACAAAAATCATAAATAAAAAACTTTTTACTATATTTATCCCGATGTAATTAAGCGCTTTATTTTTACATTGCAACAATGATAGCTTAATTTGAATTATTGTATTTAAAAACCCAGCAACAACGGCAAATTGTAGCATCATCAAATAACTTGCCAGTTCAGGATAAATAAAACCTATAGAAAAAGATAAAACAAGAACTGTTAGCGATACACCTAAAGAATAAAAAATGATATTGGATGCAACCACTGTCACATCTTTCTCATTTTTAAAGTATATTATGGGCAAGTATGATATGGTAGAAAGACTAACTAGTATATAAGCAAAAAAAATACATATAGTGAATACAGAATAAAGACCGAATGACTCAGGGGTAAGCATTCGAGTTAATAGTGGCAACGCAATAAAAGGAGAAATCTTAGATATAAGCTCTCCAATAACATAAATAAAAGATGTGTTATTTAGTACCCTCTTAAGCATTATTTAATCACCCGGGCTGGTATACCCGCAACGACACTATAGTCAGCCACATTTTTTGTAACGACGCTACCAGCGCCTACTACTGCATTTTTTCCTATAGTAACTCCGGGGAGAATTATTGCATTTGCACCAATCCAGCATCCCTCCTCAATTATGACTGGTCTGACTGCACCATGCCCCTGAAAATAGATTGGTCTTTCAGTATCCTCAAAAGCGTGGTTAGATACATAAACATGAACGCCCGAGCCAATAAGCGCATAATCGCCAATTCTGATTTGAATATCTGAGCTTAAAGGAGACGCAAATAACATAGTACCGGGACGAATTGTGACATGCTTTCCTATGGAAATTTTATCTGTTTCTATAGCATAGGCTCCAGGTCTAAAACTAGAACCTTCATCAAAGAGGTCAAATTTCTTCTGGCATAACTTGTACCCTAAGCGCCGGGAATGTAACAGAATATGTGTAAGCGGCATGTCAGGACCAAGTCTTCTAGCTTTTATCCAAAATATAATTTTTTTAATCATCTATTTTCAGTTCGTAAAACCATCATCTACAATAATATTTTGAGCATTAATATACTCAGAACTCTTTGAAAGTAAGAAAATTATGGTTCCAGTTATATCTTTAACATCTAACATGCCTCTGCCCAGAGTATTTTTCTTATATTCATTCAAAAAATTTTCAGGTTGTTTATCAAGTAACCCACCAGGGCTAACACAGTTAATTCGAAAACGGCTATCCTTTACATAATTCACGGTATACTTTGTCAAGTGAATCAAAGCCGATTTAATTGCCGAATATTCTACAGGCATCGTCATTGGTGTATCATTATAAACTTCGAATTTAGGTGCAATCACACCATACACTGAAGATATATTGACTAACGAAAAACAGGTTTTATGTCGTTTGAAGTAAGCCGCACACTGCTGCATAAATAAAAATGAAGATCCAAGATGGAGTGACAAATTCTCATTGAAATCTTGGATAGTAACATCAAAGAAATGCCTTCCATAATTTTTATTTCTTGGATAAGAGCAGTTAACTGCTCCACATATATCCACAGCATTTTCAAAAAATGCTTTAACGGATAGTTCATTAGTGACATCAAAAGAAACTAATTGAATATTGCTTACGGAAAGATCTATTCCTTGTCCACAAAGACGTTCTGCCATCTGATCCAGATTAATATCGCAGGCAATAACTCCATACCCTGCTAAAAGCAATGCTTTAGTAAGTTCGCTCCCTAGCAAACCGCCGGCACCAACCACTAGTACGCGCTTAGAATCAATCATCTTGCTCTCCAGTAATTAATGACTCTGCATACTTAAAGTCATATATATCATCAATATCTACAGCACGATGTTTCGGTATTTCAACAGCAACAACTTTCCCATCAAAAACTCTGGATTTTTCCATAATGAAAGAAGGCTTAGCCGCATAAACCACTGTAGTAATATCAAATACCTGAGGAGCATCCTGACGTCGAGAAACCTCTCCTTTGGGAGGTATAACCAACGAGACAGTATCATCATGATTGATTTGAACCATATTGAAGTAAGGACTTCGGTTAGCAGGCGTTACAGAAATGCAGATATCCGCATTACTTGCAATTAATTGCTCAACGGCATTTTGAATATCCACTGCACTTCTTAATGGGCTGGTAGCAGGTAAACTAACAAAAATATCAAAAGTACCATATATATCAGCCACATACTCTATTGCATGCCGCCAAGACAACCATTCAGGACTTGTGTCTGTGGCTAACTCAGCAGGGCGCTCTATTATGGTAGCGCCCGATTCTCTGGCGATCTGAGCAATGTCAGAATCATCTGTTGATACAAAGACTTTTGCGATTGAAGGATCTTGTAATGCAGTCTCAATTGAGTAATTGATTAAGGGTTTTCCCGCCAATGGGCGGATATTTTTCCCAGGCAAACCTTTTGAGCCTCCTCGGGCAAATATAAAAGCAAAAATTTTTGTCACGAAGGGCCCCCTGCAAGTAACTTAATCTTTTCAATTATTTCTAAAACTACAACGCTACTATGGACACTGACCAAAGGTGAAGTTCCAGACTCAATGCAAGCAAAACTCTCGCTTAACTGGTTTAGATACATGTTGTTTTTGTCATAATTCTTATCTTCGTAAAGAAGAGTTGTTTTTTCCAACTGGTCATATATTACGTTGTTAGCCAGAACATCCCAAGTCAATCTACCATTTCTAGCAGTAATAGACATAATTCTGCGAGTTACCTTTTGCAAGAAATCTAAATGGACGTAACACAAAGCACCGGTCTGCGTCTCAAGAACAACATCGGCTATTTCTTCAACCTTTAAGTTCAGTTCCTGTGAATTTCGAAGCTTTGCATATACAGGTTTAAGCTCTCCAAAAAACCAATTTAGATAGTCGAATTCATGACTAATCTCTAGTAAAACACCACCACCTAATTCTTTCCGGGCAGAAACAGAATCCGTATAATTTTTATCACTGCGCCAAGATGGGAGGTATTGGCCTACTTCTGCATTTATATTATAGATTTCGCCTAATTCACCCGAATCAATAAAAGATTTAACTATTTGAGCAGCAGGTAAAAACCGCAGACAATAACCAACAGTTACAAAACTCGTTTTATTCGACTTAGTCAAATCATAAATTTCTTTTGCATCATCATAAGACGCAGTTATGGGCTTTTCTATAATTACGGGTACATTGTTTTCAATTAGTAGTTTTACATGAGTTTTATGGAAAGTTGCAGGGGATGCTACTACAACCAGAGTTGGTTGTAGTTCAAGAACATCTCCTATGGATTTCAGAATCCCCTCAACCCCTTCTGGCAAAATATCAGGTACACGACCACTTGCTGACATTACGTACACAGCCGAATTTTCGTAAAGGGATTTCAGATTCCGAACATGCCTCTTTGCAATACTCCCCAAACCAATGACAACAAAACGAAACATAACTAAAAGTCCAAATTAAGAATATCAGTTTGAGCTCGATGAAAATCGTCAATACGCCCAATATCCAGCCAGTATTCATGAATAGGAAACATCAATACGTCACTACCTTGCTCAATGAACTTTTCCAACAAACTTGGCATATCTATACGTTGCTGTTTCACTACAGACTTACGCATGTCAGGGCTCACTACATAAATACCTGCATTTACAAAAAATCTCTGAATAGGTTTCTCGACCATGCTCCTAATGAAATGCCCCTCTCCATTGATAACACCGAAAGGAACCTGATATTCATAATCCCTCACACACATTGTTGCAGCGGCATTATTTTTATTGTGGAACTCTAGTACTCGTTCAAAATCTACATTGGTAAGAACGTCACCATTCATCAGAATTAAAGGTAACTCAGGTAAGCCGTCGGGTAATAAACCTAACGCTCCTCCGGTACCTAACGGTTGTTCTTCATGTACATAACTAATAGTAACATTCCATTTACTACCATCACCAAAATACTCTCGTATTACTTCTGGCATGTAATGGGTAGAAATATAGAAGTTTACAAATCCCGCTTTTATAAAATTTAACAGCACGGTTTCCAGAATAGGTTTGTCGCCGACCTTCAACATTGGCTTGGGACAAGTATCTGTTAGCGGTCTCAGGCGAGTGCCAAAACCGCCTGCCATTACGAATACTGGATTCTCGTAACGACGTCCTGTAAATCGTTGCAATGTTTCTAAGCCTACGACCCGACCAGATTCGACCAGAGGTATAGCCAACAAACTTTTCGAGGTCATCAATTTAACGAGATCTTTTCTTAAGATTCCTACATCTGCAGTAATAGGCGTCTTATTCATTACATTTGAAACAGCACTATCTAAAGACGCGTTCTGAAGCAATCCACGTCTTATATCACCATCAGTAACGACACCAAGCAGACGCATATCATCATCAATAACAAGAGCGATGCGCAGAGCTTCAGCATCGATGATTTTAAGTGCGTCTTTTATAGAGTCAGAGGGCTTTAATACTGTATTTTTCCAGTTGTAACTCATTTACAGATCCTTTACCGCAAAAATGGTTTGGCAACATAAAGCGTTTTGTTGCTCTCTAGATGTTTAGTGACCGTAGCGCCGGCACCAACCAATGCGCGCTCGCCAACCTGAATACCTTGAATAACTTTGGCACCTGTTGCTATGTGCACATAATCGCCTGTATTCACCGCACCGCTCAACACAGCTCCCGGCGCTATATGGTTATGCTTACCGATAACACAGTCATGTTCAATGATGGAACCCGTGTTAAGAATAGTCCCCTCGCCTATGTAGGCATTCACGTTGACTATAGTCCCGGGCATGACCTGAACGCCTTCTGACAGCATGGCATAGTCTGACACTATCGCCTGAGGCGAAACTACAGTCATAAAGTGATAGCCCAATTGCTTAAATTGCTGGTGTACTTTAAAACGGACTTCCTGACCCGGTAATGAACCAATAGCATTGACCAGTAAGACGGAATTTTTATCAAAAGACAACACTTCGTCATCAGATGAATACCAGATAAGCCCTTCAAATACCGGGCAAATTTTTGGTTGTTCCTTTGCAACAAGTCCAAGTACTGTGCAATTGAGCTGCCGTAATATATCTATAACAACAGCAGCATGGCCACCAGCCCCGAGAACTAAAACGGGTTTACTCAAGGACCAGGTCTCCTGCCTTATAACTTCTGGACGCTGGTTTAGATTGGATTTCCCAGAATTTGTATGGACTCTCACCATTGCCAGGTCTCTTCACTGAAAGATCGTCAGCCGTAATAATATGACCAGCCGCTATGTCACGAGCGGCAACAATACTCTTGCGTGCTGCGGCTTTGTTTTTAATTTCAGAAGGTCGTGGCCCTTTAATGCCGTCACCTAAGGTCAACTCTACAGCACGAATAGCCTGAACCATGGCTTTCAGCTCTGTGGGATCCAGTGAAGCTTTGTGATCAGGCCCTTCCATTTCTTTATCCAGCGTAAAGTGCTTTTCAATCAGTATAGCGCCACGAGCTACAGCGGCTATGGGTACAACAATACCCTCGCTATGATCTGAATAACCGACAGGCAGGCCGAAGGAAGAAGCCAGCGTGTCCATAGCGCGAAGATTAATATCAGCAAGGGGGGCTGGATATTCGGTCGTGCAATGTAAAACTGTGACTTTGTCTTTCAATGCTTTTTTCCCTGCGTCAGAAAAATAAGCGGCCTGAAATGCATCAACTGAAGGCACTGCATCAATAGGAGCTGTATAACCAAAAGCAATAACACCTAAAACTGCTTCTATATCAGCTAGAGTCGCCATACCTGTGGATACAATCAAATCACAGCCTGTTCGGGCATGTTGCAATACTAATGGCGCATTAGTGATTTCACCTGAAGGAATTTTCAACCGGGTTAGTTTTAAATCATTCACCAAAAATTCAAGGCTTTCACTGTCAAAGGCCGTCGATAAAAACTCAATGCCCAATTTGGCACAATAAGCTACCAGTTGGTGGTGCGCCTCATAGCTAAGCTCCAGCCGGCTCAGCATGGCAAGTTGTGATTCCTGTTTACCCGTGTTCGTTACCTGATAATCGGCTTGAAGAGCCTGCGCAGTCACCAGATTTTTTGCTTTAAAGGTTTGGAATTTAACGATGTCAGCACCAGCTTCGTATGCTTTGTCCACCAACTGAAAGGCAAGCTTTTCGTCGCCATTATGATTTACACCTGCTTCTGCAATAATGAGTGTCATATTAATCACTTACCCTCACATCATAAAAAGATTTAACTGAAGTAAATTTCAGATTTTTAAGCATTGAAATCACTTGTTGACTAGCGTTGCCCTGACCATAAGGGTTATGAACTGGTGCATTGGTCGCTTTGTAACTGCGGCTAAATGCAACTTCAAGCGCTGCATGAATAGCGGAAGTTGTTGCATCACAATGGAGTACGCTTGTTGCTGACAAGCGCCCTTTTTGCCTCATACCAATATTCACAGTAGGCACATCCAGAGATGGCACTTCAATAATACCGCTGGAAGAATTACCCACTACAGCGGCGGCATGTTTAATGGCACTCAGGTAGCGCACCTGACCTAGAGAAGGGATTGCCAACACGCGCTCCGGTTGTTTAGCTGCATAGGCTTCGAGCAATGGTATAATTTTGCGGCCACCATCGTCAGCATTAGGATAAGTTAAAATCACCTGCACATCAGGGTATTTATCCAAAGCTTCTAACAGCGCATTAAAAGATGCTGTAGGTTCCTCGTCGGCTAAAGTCACAGGGTGATAAGTGACAACCAGATAAGGCTGCTGTAATGGAAACTTGAGTGAAGCAGCCAATTCTTCGACTGACATAAAAGTGCCACGGTTTAAATGGTCCAAGCCTATTGCTCCGACGTTAAAAACACGTTCAGGCGCTTCGCCCAGTTGGATCACTCTCTGCCTGTACTCTTCGGTGGAAGTAGCATGCAAATAACTTAACTTGGTAATTGCATGACGAATAGCGTCATCGTAAGCACCTTCGGTAATTTCACCACCATGCAGATGAACCACAGGAATGCGCAAAATCATTGCGGTCTGTGCTGCTGCTAGGGCTTCAAATCTATCCCCTAAAATAACCAGTACATCAGGGGATAAACGGGAAAGCGCATCGGCAAAACCTAAAACGCCAAGTCCCATACTTTTGGCCGTGCCAATAGCTGAATCTGATGACAATAAAATTTCTATTTTTTCATCAATTTTAAAGCCGTCTTTTTCTATCTGCTTGTAGGTCTCGCCAAACTCAGGTGATAAATGCATACCTGAGACCAACAGTTGCAAAGACAACTCTTCATCAGACTGAATATCTTTTAGTAACCAATACAAAAGCCCGTACTCAGCACGGGTTCCGGTAAAGACTGTCACTTTTTTGGTCATGTTATAAAACCAGTTGTGTTGGTGAGCTAGGCAGATTGATCAAATGTTCTTCAATCCACTCAGAAACCGCCAGCTCACCTCTGTGAGCGTTTTGAAACATAGGTAAACGATGCATCAGTTTCCAGATTGGGCGAGTCATCACACCTGACTCATTGGTCACTTTTAGCAACTGATCACGAGACTCTGTATCAGGACAAATGACAGCATTAAGCCAATAATTTGACTGAGCATACTCAGGTTCAACTACAAAACTAAATTCGGTATCAGCAAAAAAGGTTTTATAACGCTCTGCTAACTGACGTTTTTGTTTTAAGAACTCAGGTAAAACTTCGATTTGAGCACAGCCTAATGCCGCATTTAAATTTGGCAATCTGTAGTTAAAACCGGGCTCATCATGAAAAAATTCGTAAGGATGCGGCACTTTAGCAGTAGTAGTGACGTGTTTGGTGCGAGAGCCCAGAGCTGAGTCACGACATAACACCATACCACCACCACCAGTAGTAATAATTTTATTACCATTAAAACTAAGAGCTCCCAACTCGCCAATAGTGCCTGTATGCTTACCTTTGTAATAAGACCCCAAACTTTCTGCAGCATCTTCTACCAGTACAATGTTCCATTTGCTGCATACGGCAACCAGTTCATCCAGCTCTGCCGGATGACCAAACGTATGCATAGGTACTACAGCACTGATACGGCGATGATCTGTTTTGTGGAAGCAGCCAGATTCATTGATAAAGGCGTTCTCTGTCAAATAGTTATCTAATGCTACAGGGCACAATGATAAACTGCCTCTGGACACATCAACAAAAATGGGCTGTGCACCCATATGGTGTAAAGCGTTGCAAGTAGCGACAAAAGTCAAAGCCTGAGTAATCACATAATCACCAGCCTTCACCCCAGCCATATAAAGCGCTGCATGCAAAGCTGCAGTACCGTTTACTGTAGCAACAGCTTTAGCAGTACCAGTGAATGCTTCCATCTTGCGCTCAAAATCATCGACAAATTTACCAACACTGGAAACAAAAGTACTTTGAATAGTTTCTGTTATGTACTTCAGTTCATTACCGGCAAAAGTTGGTGCATGTAACGGTATAAACTCGTTAGTACGGTAAATATCCCGAATAAAACTAATAACTGCAGCGCTCATGTGACACCTTACATTTTGCTATCTAGATATTTACCGGTTTCTTTATGGCCAAAGTCAGGGATCATCTGATGAAAGAGTTCAACAATCTGCTCTTTAGTCCAGGCTTTTTCCTGTTTATAAGACGCTATTTGCTGTTCAAACAACGTAAGCAGTTCCTGCTGGTACAATGGCTCGTTTTTAATCACACCCAGATTTTCAAAACGCGCCATATCCAAAGTTTCTTTGTCGGTAAAAAACTCTTCAAAGTCTTTTTCACCCGTCGTGTCACTGGAAGTAAAGAGACATGGCCATTTGCCTTGCGCTGGCAGGGTTTTAGCCAACTCACGGGCTTCATCTTCGTTGTCACACAAATGAGGTTCGTAGCCAAGTTGCTTCAGGTATTTCACAGCTATGTCTGCAAAAGTAATTAAATGCAAAGCTTCACTTAGTTTTGGGAAGAAAATATCCCGGTTTTCGCCGAAGATACAAGACATCAGGCAAAGTTCACCCGATTCTTGCGGCGTCACAAAATAACGTTTGATGTCATTTGGTGCCACTATAGGCTGACGCTTTTGAATGCGCTGATTAAAACCGTGCAACAAAGAACCATCAGAAAAAGCCACATTAGCAAAACGGGCTGTAGAAATAGCAATTTGCTCACTACGGCGCATCAGGAACATTTCCATAATACGCTTGGAGGCACCCATCATATTGACGGGATTAGCCGCTTTGTCTGTTGAGACGCAGAAATACTTTTTACTGCCTTTTTCAATAGACTGCTGAATAGTTTTATCCGTGTTAAACACGTTTACATCAATCATACGCATCAGAGTGAACGGATCTTTTTCACTGCGAACATGTTTTAAGGCAGATAAATTCAGAACATAGTCATACTGACCATCCGCTTTGATAAAAGCGTCATACTCAACAGAGCCAATATCCAGAGCAAAAGTCTGAAAATCACCGTTGATGTAGCCAAAAGAACTACGTATATCGCGAACCAACTCAACCATGTTGTTTTCACTGATATCAACAACGTGCAGTTTTTTCGGGTTGCGTTTAAAAATCTCTTTAGTTACAGCTTGCCCAATAGAACCTGCGCCGCCTAAGACAAGAAAACTCGATTGATTCACAATGGAAAAAAGTTCTTCGTCAAGTTCTGATATATCTTTGGAGAACAATGCAGATGTCCTTCCTATGAGACCTAAAGTTTGATTCATTGAGACTAACCTCGATACTTATTACGAAAAACGTTCGACGTCAAAACAAAAATAATGCTAAAAAAACAACCTACAAAAGTAATCAAAAGGACAATTACAGATCTTCTCGGTGATTCTTTTTCCTCTGGAACTATAGCCTTATCCACAACTTTGAAAACATACTCTTCACGTACATTTGCTAACATCAATGTCTTAATCTGCTCCTCAATCAGGGAAAATATAGCAACTTTTACATCAGAGATATTTGTCTCAGGAATTTGCTTTTGAAGGTAATCAATACTTCTTTGAGCCTCTTGAATATCACGTTCTTTCATTTCGTTATTGATATCAGAGATCAACCAATTGACCCATTTCTGACTCACAAAAGGGGATTGGTGTACGATACTAATTTTAATCATTCCACTCAAAGGATCTTGAGAGACTGAGAATAGTTTTTCAAAGGCTATAAAAGCCTCTTGAAGAGACGGTTTTGCTTGTCTGGGATGTTCGACAAGCCTAACCCAAGAGTCATTCTTAACATCATAAATTTCCGAATCGTATGTGATAGTATTAGATTTGATATCCCAGTGCTCAACAGCCATTAAATCAGCTAAAATACTATGTTTTTCAATAAAGCGGCTGATAAATTCCCGTGATTTCATAATCTCAATAGCAAGAGTAATTTTGTCTGTACCACCGTTTCCTATATCAACGCCAGCAAGAGCAGCTAATCCCCCTAGTTGTCCAGAAAAAGCCGTTCCACTTTTATCTGAAACAGGAGCAATTAAGGCGTCACTTTGATAGATATTAGGTAAGCTTAGTGAGTAAAAAACTGAAGCAACACAAAATAAGGCAGTAACAAACAAAATAAAAAACTTACCCTTCCAGATTGCTTCTAAAAGCTCTTTAAAATCAACCTCATCAGAGATTAAATCACCGGATTCACTTAATATATTTTTCAAATTCGTATCTTCTATTTACACACTGCAATTGTAGTGTTATTTGCCAACCAATAATTTCAAAAAATCTCTAATAATAGATATTTCGAATCTAATATTGAATCAAACTTATTCGCTATCATTATGACAAGCTATAACATTTACGCTTAAAAAGTATTCAACGCTGCAATAGCCACAGCACTCTGATAGAAAATCTGAGTAACCTGCGCCCAGAGCGTAAGATTGTCTTTATATTCTGTATCCACAGGCACTACTACTGTATCACCAGGTTCCAAATTCATTTTTTCTATTGCAAACCAGCCATTTTGCTCTGGCATCATGACGGAACCGTCGGCTTTAATTACATACACCCGCTCTTCGTCAGCACGCTTACGAGTACCACCTGCCAATTTCAAATAGTCATCCACTGACAAGTTTTGCTGATATCTGTGGCTACTGGCGTGTTGTACTTCGCCAACTACAGAAATGGTGTTGTCTACCCGGGGCACGTATAGCAGATCACCGTCTTGCACTTGAACATCGTAATCTGGCTGTCCCGCTAAAATAGCAGGCAGATCTATGACCAAACGACCGACCGGCGGTTGCTCTTCCAGTTGTTTAATCATAAACAATGCGTCTTGCGGAGTACTTTTTATACCAGATTCAGACAAACTCTTGGTGGCAATATCGGCACGTAACTGAGCTGCCAGCTTTTTCGTTTGTACCCGCTCCCGCTCTTTAATGTCTTCACGGGTATAAATAGCGCCTGCCATAAAGGCGTTACGGTTTAAACCACCAGCTCTATTCAGTACATTCGATAAAGTTTCACCACGTTGAATGGTATAGCGACCGGGAAACTTCACCTCGCCTCGTATTTCAATAGTGCGATTAATATTCCAGTCAGGGATTGGAAATATATTCAGGCGGTCGCGTTGCTGTAACGCAACCACATCTTCTTTCGAGAATACTTTATTTAAGTCAACGGCAATATTATTCACTTCGATACTGTTTGTGTCAGCAGCAACAGAAGCTCGTGTCAGTTCAGCCCGGTTTAAAAACGCGGACTCAGTTAAACCGCTGGCTGCAGCTATTAAGCTGGCTACTGTTGCGCCTTCGGTCAGAGGATACTCGCCCGGTACTTTGACTTCTCCATTGACCGACACTATGAGTGGATCTGCACCGCGCCGAACTTGATTTTTCAGTTTTTGCAGCAACGGATATAACAGTTCAGTTCTGTTAAAGCTGGCGGATAACGCCAGTATGTTTTTATCTCTGTACAACTGCAGCATCATTTGCTGCATGATGGCCGGCAAAGCACCACGACCCAAATCCGGTGTACCTACTAAAGGTTGTACTGCAGCATCAGTAGTTAAAGTAGCTTGAGCGTCGATTATCCGCAGATCACCTGCTGTGGCAGACTTACCTGCCTGCCCCTGGTTATTTGCCATTTGAGTATCGTACTGCAGCATGCTCTGAAAAGCTTTAGATGACAAATCATCTTCGGCTGTCCATTTTACATTGGCTGGTAAGTTGTAACGCTGCTTAATTTGTTCACGGATATAAGCGCTTAGCTTTTCTCTGTCGACCGTGTCATTGGCATGGTGAAAAACCAGCACTGTGTCACGAGGTTTTAAACTTAGGTTGGCCTCACCTGATGGTTGGTTGATTGCGTCGGCCAGACTAAACTGCAGAACTTTTACGTCACCGGCGTTGTTAATTTCGCGCACAACTAAGGCGTAATCTAAGTCGGCTGTCATATGTAAATCAGACCAGAATGACTTAATTAAATCGCTGATACGGATGCCTTGTTGCCAGGCATAAAAACCAGGGCGAACAACGGCACCCGCCACTGTGACCACATTTTCAATACGGGGGGAGGTTTCAGCGATACGCAATAAGTCACCATCACGCAGTGCCATTTGACGGTTTACTGGGTTGGTTAAATCTAAGTTCAATAAATCACGTAAGTTATTGCTGTTATAGCGTTCCAAAACTACCGATTGCGGGTAAGCACCCGCTTTGGTACCACCAGCCATACTCAAAAGTGCATCAATAGTTTCGCCAGATTTTACTTCGTATATAGCAGCGCGTTTAATTTCGCCCGTCACCTGAACAGTGGCTTTCATCGGTGCTACAAATACAACGTCACCATGTTGCAGCTGGATATCGCCTGAACTGTCGCCACGTAGCAATAAGTCATATAAGTCAAAACGCCCTACTGTAGCACCACCACGTTTTACCTGAATATCACGTAAGCTACCAATGTCTGAAACACCACCAGCTAAATACAAAGACTGGGTCACAGTGGTTAAAGCTGACACGGCAAACATGCCTGGCGTTTTTGCTTCGCCCGCTACAAAAATATTGATAGTACGCAATTTACCCATAGTGATAGCAGCATCAACACCAATCATGGCTTCGCGCACTTTATTGGCAATCACATCGGATGCCTGAGACACCGACAAACCACTGACATTAACAGGGCCAATTTCTGGCAAATTAACCGAACCGTCACGGCCAACGATAAGTTCTTCGCTGCTATTTTGTTTACCGAATAATTGCAGTAACAGAATGTCGTCCGGGCCTAAACGGTAATTTTCCGGTACTGGCGCATTGTCTACCGGCGCAAAAGTGCTGATTTGCGAGTTAAACATAGTCATGCCGAAGCGCTGGTTAGCTTTTTCTTCTTCGGTCAGCTGTTGTGGATACTGTCCAAATTGAGGATCAATAGTTTCGATAATTGGACTTTGCTGTTGAGGTACTAGCAACTGAGGCTGAGCTTGTTGTGCTGATGCCCCCATGCTACCCGCTGGTAAATCGATACCATACTGTTTAGCTAAACGCTGCTGCTCTGCAGGGGATAAGTTTTGAAACTGTGCCAACATTGCAGGAGAAGGTGTCACAGCTGACACGGGCAATGCAGCAAATAAAGCCACCAGCACACAAGTTTTAAACAGTTTTAGCACGCTACAACTCCAGATAGTGTATTTGTTAGATCCAGCAAAAAAGAACCTACGTAGTTTACCTGCTTTACTCGTTTTTCCAAGCAGAAAGTCGGTTCAGACAAAGCCGACCACACAGAGAATCAGCAGAGGCTGATGACCAGTTTTCGCTGTTTTTATGGCACAGCTAAAAAGTGAAGTCGAATGTTCTTCTTTTTAAACGATTTTTTTGTGTTAAACCAGCTGTATGTCAGAAGTAACTCAGAGAGGATTTCTGCACATCCTGATGCTAAAGGTCCTTTACGGTTCTTTACCCAAACCAAACCGGCGGCGACTTTAGCGAATTACACCGTTTTTGTCTAATAGAAATTTGTGTCTTTACAGTAACAGCAGCGAAACATTTAATCAGATTTCGCTGCTTAGAATACCAATTACAAAACACTAAAAGCTGGCTCTTATTGCCTCAATAATCCGGGCACAAGCTTTGCCGTCCCCATATGGATTATGGGCATAACTCATTTGCTCGTAATAAGCTTTGTCTGTTAATAAACGGCTGACTTCCCGCACTATCACTTGAGCATCAGTGCCCACAAGTTTGACCGTACCTGCGGCCACCGCTTCCGGACGCTCAGTGGTGTCGCGCATCACTAATACAGGTTTACCCAAAGATGGCGCTTCTTCCTGAATACCACCTGAGTCAGTGAGCACTAGAGTGCTTCGGCTCATCAGGTAAACAAAAGGCAGATAATCCTGCGGTTCTATCAGGTGAACGTTAGACGTATCGCTTAACAAACGAAACACGGGCTCACGTACGTTCGGGTTTAAGTGCACTGGGTACACCACGTCTGTATCCGGGAACTGCTGAGCAATTTGCTTTAAGCCCGCGCAAATTTGTTCAAAACCACCGCCAAAACTCTCGCGTCTATGGCCTGTAACCAACACTAGACGACGGCCGTTTAGGCCATAAGGAAATTGTTGCTCAAAGTTTTTGGTTAAATTGGTATCCGCATCAATTTTTGCGACTACCTGATGCAAAGCATCAATCACGGTATTACCTGTCACTACAATGCCAGCAGGGTCGACATTTTCTTTGAGTAAATTCTCTTGTGAAGTCTCAGTGGGTGCAAAGTGCAGCTTGGTTAAAGCTCCTGTGAGCTTACGGTTGGCCTCTTCCGGCCAAGGACTGTAAATATTGCCGGTACGAAGCCCTGCCTCCACATGACCCACTGCAGTTTTTTCATAATAACAAGCTAAAGCCGCGGCAAAAGTGGTACTGGTGTCGCCGTGTACTAACACTATGTCAGGTTTAAAATCGCGCAAAACTGGCTTGATATTCAGTAGTATGCTGGTGGTGACGTCATACAAGTCCTGCCCCGCTTTCATAATGGCCAGGTCATAGTCCGGAACTATGTTAAACAGCTTCAGCACCTGGTCCAGCATTTCTCTGTGTTGGCCTGTGACGCAGACTTTGCTTTCAATGCCTGTTGTTTCTTTTAACAAATTCACAAGAGGAGCCATTTTAATGGCCTCAGGTCTGGTGCCAAACACACTTAATACTTTGATCATAGGTACTTCCATTGAAATGAAACTACTGAAATGGTATCAGAATTTCCGTAATGGCGGCAGAGTAAAGTGCGCTAGCTGAACCGGAACTTAAAAATCTATTTTTATCCTATGACGACTTTGTGGCCTTTGGATTCAAGTTTTCTTTTCAGCTCCAGTTTGGCGTCCATATCTCCGTGCACCAAACGGATTTGCTCTGGAGGGCTTCGCATCTGTTCGACAAAATGCAATAAGTCCTGCTGATCGGCATGAGCAGAATAACCACTTAGTTGTATCACTTCTGCGTTAATCGAATAGTCTTGCCCATCCAGCTCTACATGGCCACCTGTGTTTCTCTGCTGCAGTATAGCTGCGCCCGGAGTGCCCCGGGCCTGATAGCCAATAAACAAGATTTGATGGCGGGCAGAACTTAACAAAGCTTTCAGATAGTTCACCACCCGCCCTCCTGCACACATACCACTCGCGGCTATGACTATCGCAGGCCTGCCGGTCTCAGCCAGATGCTGTACTACTTTTTGGTGATCGTCGTGACTTTTAACCGTCAATAGTTGCTCAAATTGCAAAGGATGGCGGCCACTTTTTAACTTCTGTTTCGCCTCGTCATCCCAGTACTGTTTTAACTCCTGATAAACAGCTGTGAAATTAGCTGCAAGCGGCGAGTCGACAATAATATCTAATTGCTCCCATCTCAAACCTTTATGGATAGCCTGCCCCTGCATTCGATGAACAATATCCTCCAATTCATACAACAGCTCCTGAGTGCGGCCTATGCTAAAAGCCGGGATCAGTACAGTCCCATTATCTTTCAGCGCTTTTTCCAGTACGTGCTGTAAACGCTGTTGTCGGCTTTTTCGATCTTCATGGTTTTTATCGCCATAGGTACTTTCAAGTACCAGCAAGTTAGCCTCTTCTAATGGGGTTGGATCGGGTAACAATGGAGTGTCACGAGCACCTAAATCGCCAGAGAATACGGCTTTGTAATAAAGCTCTTTGTTCATAGGGTGGTGATGGCGAATTTCGACATAAGCAGACCCCAGAATATGGCCTGCATTTTGAAAACGAATATAGCTAGTGTCTGCGCATCCTTCCAATGGATACCACTGTCCGTAGTCGCATGGCCGCAATTGCCGTGAGACCGCTTGAATAAAAACAGTGATCAGTTTTTCATCGCGTGTGATGCCCATTTTTAAGGCATCTTCTAATACCAGAGGCAACAACAAAGCAGAGGCCTTACTGCAATAAATCGGGCCTTTAAAACCTGCAGCTATTAAATAAGGAATACGGCCAGCGTGATCGATATGGACATGAGTTAATAAAAGCGCCTGAATACCATCCAGCGCGAAATCGATCTGGGCTGAATCAGCACCGGCTTTGCCCCTGCCCTGCTCTACCCCCTGAAACAAACCGCAATCAATCAACACGCTTTGCTGATCGTTCAGAAAATATTGGTGACAGGACCCTGTTACACCATCAACAGCACCATGATGAATAAGAGTTGGATACTGCATAAGGTTTTCCTGAAATGACCATCCTTGTAGCCAAACTATAGTTGCTGAGCTCTAAAAGTAAAAAACCACCTCAGCAAGGAGGTGGTTTTCAATCAAACAAAAGCTCGTAAAGTTATGTGTTCACTTACAAACCAAGTTCAGGCTTTTGATTTGGTTCAACCAAAGTACGTGCCACTGATTTCTTAGTGGACGTAAAACCAAGACCTTTAGATTGTCCGGCAACAACAACTTCTTCTGCAACTGCAGTGTCGTTCCAGTAATCAAAAGCAATTTCCTCATAAATATTGATGCGAGGGCCCAAACCACTGGCGACATACCAAGGCGAAGTGCTGCTATCTCTGCGATCTTCAACCTCAAATACATAAATACGAGGCCCTAAGATACCATCAGTTGATTTGAGTAAACGCCACTGACGTTGTGCACAAGGTTTGGTCGTGTCGTCCCAGCACATCCAACGGTTGATAGAGACAATAGACTCGTCCTCAGAAATTGCGTCTTTTGTCCAACCTAAAGGGGTATTAAATAGCGGTTCAAAGTCTGGCGGTGACATTTCATAGCTTCCCATCTGATAGCCAGTGCCGTCTTCAAGCAATTGCCAGCCAAAGTAAGCAAAGCCATCATCCCACAACAGGGTATCACCGTCCCAGGAGTCTTTGGTCCAGGTATTGATAGTCGTATTCCAGTACATGTCTTGCGGGTTGGTCTGATCAAAATCTTTGAAATCACTGCCATCAAGTTTCAGTGCGTAATCAGCATCTGCGGCGACCAAGTTACCTTCTGCGTCATACGAAGCACTAAATACCTGAACATCTGTACCCAGTTGATCCAATTTCATGATTTCTGAATAAGATCCGTCCTCGAAAGTCACGACAAACAAACCTTTATCATCTAATTCCCATGTAAAGGCTTTGTCGTTCTCAAGCGCTACACCAGCACCATCAGCACTGATATCAAAGATGTCAGCGAACATATTGGCGTAGCCAAAACCATCGTCACCTGCGTAATAATAATGTTCAAATACCCATTCGCCTTCCAGCTCTGATGCTGTAAATTTCACATCTCCCAGTTTGTCAGCATTACGCAACAGCTGATCTTCGGTAGTTTCATAACTTACAGGTTCAGGGTTGATCACTACACCACCTGGTAAAGTGACAGGAACCATAGCTCTGGTCCCGGTTGAAACCACGCGGTAGGTGTCGGTTTTTTCACCTTGTATGATACGGGTCAGGCTTGCAGTTAAAGGCGTTTGTTTCGCTTCAACCTGGAAATAGTTCGCCTGATAAAGCTGATTCACCTGTTCCTGAGTTAAGCCAAACAAACCTACAGTTACGGTTGGAAAGTAGGTAGAACTGGTCGTTCCTGCATAGGTGATCTCGACTTTGCCGTCCACCAGGCTCCACTCAAACTCATGAACCCCGGCACTGAATACTTCAGCTCCGGTGCCATCTTCGTTAAAGTCATATCTGTTACCACCACGTGACAAGAAACCGTCCGCAGCCGGATAAACTTCAAAATAAGTGCTGGCTAAGCTACCTTCATCAACCGGCGGTGTTAACTCAGGATCAGTGATAATCTCATCAATAGTTTGCTCAATAATGCCTGGATCCTCAGCTTCGGCTGCAGCCACATAATCATTATAAGCTTCGGTATTGGTCAGTAATTCAAGAACGTTAGTTACCCCTTCTGGTAACGCAAATACACCACCCTGAGTAATAAGTTTAACTACTGCAGCGGCTTCAATCAGTTCATCCGGACTGACCGATTTTTCCACTAAGGTAAAGCTTTCAAGGTTGGCTGGTGCTGTTCCACCATTGGCGGCGACTATTAATGAATACAAGGCTGTAGATACTGCGTTAATAGCGATGGCATTCGGGCCATCACCTTCAGCCATTGGCTGTACATCAAACAGGCCTGCAACGGCTGAAGACAGTTTTGTTGTAAAAGAAACTGCAGCCGCCTCGGTAACATCTGCCGTCAGGCTTGGCACAAACTTGTAAAATTCCAGACCAGCTGTTGTTACCGAACTTGCGGTAATATTGGCAAACAAATTAGTTTCGTCATCATCAGCTTGCATAGGTAAACTAAAAGTACCAGCAGCATCTGCGGTTGCTGTGAATGACTGACCTGCCAAAGACCCAGTGACTGTTGCATTAGCAAAAGCCGCTTCAGAGACTGTGCCGGTTACGGTGAAGGTTGTAAGCACAGGAGTGATAGTGACTACACCTTCCACTGTGGCGGTTTCTTCGTCATCATCGGTTATAGTAAGACTAAAGCCCAGTGGCGTATCTTCTGTCACACTTGGGGCTGTAAAACTGAGTGTCGCAGTATCAGCGCCCGTTAGTGTTACAGCATCACCTGAAGTTTGTACCCAGCTGTAGGTGACAACTTCACCATCTGAATCAGCAGCAACAGCTGTTAAGGCCACATCTGACTTTTCAGCAGCGGCTTCAAAAGCAGCACTAACTGTTGGCAACACATTATTGGCGACGTTGACAGTAACATCTGCACTGGCAGTCTGGCCGCCTTCATCTGTAACTGTGATACGAAGCACAGCTGCACCGTTGGCATCAACAGCAGGGGCTGTTACTCCTACAGTAGCTGTGGTTGTATTGGTTAACGTAAGAGTTGGACCAGACAGCTGAGTCCAACTGTATGTAATGGTATCGTCATCATCGTCTGCTGTCGCAGCTATGGTGGTCGTTCGGCTTTCTTTTAATGAAACTGCAGAGGCAACAGATACTGTTGGTACTTCGTCTTTATCGTCTGATCCACATCCTGCCAAAACCGCACAGGCAATAATGCTGAGCGATAAGTTATATAAGATCTTGTTTTTCATGGTGACTCCTTGCGGGTAATTCCCACGTGAGTCTAGACAACAATGGCTATTTCGCCAGAAAAGTCAGCGCATTTGCTCTAACAAAAGCACAGCGCAACAAAAATATAATTAAATGCAACTAGAAAAACAAAGTTATTCACAAATCACCAATAGCTATAACAATTCGCTTATTGAGATTGTTTATGCAGATTGAAAAGTAGTTCGGCTTCCGCCTGAGGGAGTTCACATTCGAGCATGATTTCATCCAGAGTTGCCCCCATCTGAACCATTTTCATAGCTCTGCTGTAAATTTTTGATTCCGGATCGAACAAATGCAATGATTTTTGTTGCTCGGCAAGCTCAGCCACCTGTTGCATACCCTGCCCTAAATGACTTTCTAAGCTCAATACCCGTTGCCCTACCCCAATCACTGTGGAGCGCAGCTCCTCGATATCCTGATAGGAACGTTTCAACTGTTGCCTTTGTTGTTCGAGTTGTTGTTGTAATTGCTCAAGATTTTGTTGTTGCTGCCAACTGGCTGCAGCATTTTCATTGATAATGACCAACAGCTTTTTTGTTTGGCGTGACGCAACAATAGCCATCACAACAGACAGCAACAAAATGGCTGCAATACCCAGCAGCCATAGCCATGAAAAGTCAGTCAGAAAATTAGCCATTAAATACTACGGATCTCTTCCCACTCGTCATCGGACAGTAACTTATTCAGATCCACCAGGATCAGTAACTCGCCATCACGATTCGACACGCCCTGAATAAACTTGGCACTTTCGTCTGTTCCTACGTTTGGTGCTGTATCAATTTCAGATTGTTTCAGATAAACCACTTCAGCCACGCTGTCGACCATAATACCAATGACCTGACGTTCTGACTCGATAATCACAATACGGCTGTTGTCCGTCACTTCTGAAGGAGGTAAACCAAAACGAGCACGAGTGTCAATCACAGTGACTACGTTGCCACGTAGATTGATAATACCCATCACGTAATCCGGTGCACCAGGGACTGGAGCTATGTCGGTGTAGCGCAGAACTTCCTGCACCTGCATCACATTAATGCCGTAGGTTTCTTCCTGCAGTTTAAAGGTCACCCATTGCAGCACTAAGTCTGTGACTTCTTTAGTTTTAGCGGATTGCGCTGTTAAATTACTCATGCCGAGCTCCTACCCAGAAGTTAAATTCTTGTATTATCAATCAATTTTGACTATTCATTCCCTTCGCCAGTAATGCAATCAGAGCATCAACGTCCAGCAAAGCACACATATGTTCTTTAATTAAACCGGCAAGCCATGGCCTTTTACCTTCTGTCTCACGCCACTTTACGTCGTCTTGCTCCAACGCGATAGTGTTGACCAACGTATCACAGGCCAAGCCCCAATGGCTATTGCCGAGCATAATAACATATTGATAGTTTAGCTTTTCTGCCAGTCCCTGATCATATTTTTCTGGCATCACCCAACGCGCCGTATCGACCACATTAATTTTTTGCTCACGATATAACATGACGCCCTGCAGCCACTCTGGCTGTCCAGGCAAAGACTTCACAGGCATCATTTTGTGAATACCGCCTAAGGCCTTCAAAGGTAAAGCAACTTTTAAACCCGCAACGGTAAAAAACAGCGCCTGAAAACGGCCTTTTCTGTAATCTTTTACCACTGGTGCAGCAACTGGCACCGCCGGAGCTACAGCAGCCACTTGCGCTTTCTCAACCACAGGAGTGACAGGAGCAGCAACAGGTGCCTTCACAACAGGAGCTGTAACAGGTGCAACTACTGCTGGTTTTGCCACTGCAGGTGCTTTCACCGGAGCAGAAACAGGAGCCAACAACTCATTCAGTTGCTGTTTTTTCGCTTCCTGAATAGGCGTATCTACCACGTCATCCGTCAATAAAGCACTTAAATAATGCTTCATCACTTTTTGGCTGGCTTGTAAATCGCTCATCTTAATTCTCCGGAGCTAACTGCAATAAATAGGTTAGCAACGTATTATAAGCAAACACACCCCGCGATTTTGGCGCGAATACAGGCGGAGGGGTCTGAGCTAAGCTGGCGTCACGGAATTTAGTGTCGATAGGGATAACAGCAGACCAGACCCTGTCCTGATACTGAGCTTTTAACGCCTTGTAAGCATCCAGCGAAGCTTTGGTTCTCTTGTCATACATGGTCGGGATTATAGTAAAAGCATAATCTTGTGGGGATGAACTGTGCATCAGTTGCATAGTTGCGATCATCCGGTCCAAACCTTTTAAGGCCAGAAATTCAGTTTGCACCGGTATTAAAATACGATCACAAGCAGCCATGGCATTAACCATCAGCACACCTATCACAGGAGGACAGTCAATCAGCACGTAGTCGTACTCATTTTCTATTTTTTGCAACGCCTTTTTCAGAATAAGGCCCATACCACCTTGCTGACCATGAGAACGGTCTAAAGTAGCCAAGGCCATAGAGGTCGGTAGAATATCCAGATTCGGCATACCACTTGGACACATCGACTGTAGTATTTCTTCTCCGGTAATATCTTTGCCACGCAGAAAAATGTCGTAGACGCTGACTTCCAGCTCTTCAGCGTCGATACCAAAGTAATAGGTTAAAGAGCCATGAGGGTCAGTATCGATCAGTAAAACTCGATGCCCACGCTGTGCAAGCAAAGCGCCTAAGGTGACTGTAGTGGTAGTTTTTCCAACTCCACCTTTTTGATTTGCGATAGTCCAAACAACCAATTTACTGTTCCTATTGACTAGCTGGTTCTTCTTCGCCTGGTTCAGGCGGTCTGGTTGTGATCCTTATACCGCCATGAGGCAAGCGGATCACCCGTATTTTGTTCTGTTCTTGTTCTGCTGCTTCTTCAGCAGCTTGTTCCTTCGCACTCTGAACTACGACTGGTTGTGGTGTTTCTGCCGCGACAGGCTCATAGGCATATTTTGATAAGGCGATCACCACTTTGCGGTTTTGGCTTCGTCCCTGAGCTGTCGTGTTCTCCGCAAAAGGCGCGTATTGCCCATAGCCTTCAATAGCCATACGCTCTGGGGCTATACCCAGCTCTTCCAGCAACCGGACTATAGACGCCGCTCTTGCTACCGATAATTCCCAGTTGGACGGGAATTGTTCAGTGCGGATAGGCACTGAGTCCGTATAACCTCGCACACGCAAGTAGTTATTAGTTTGCTTTAAGATAGCCGTCAGTTCAGTCATTACGGCAGAAGCAGAACTGGTGGAATTAGCGCTACCACTGCTGAACAACAAACCACTACTGAGTTCAATGGTCAGCCAGTCTTCATCTAACGTCACCTTGGCTAAATCTGACTCAACAAGGCTGCGTAATGCTCTGTTAATGTCTTTTTGCATGGCCGCTAAAGGACTGCCACGTTTTGTTCTGTCGATATGTTCCAGTTTAGCATTGTCAGCCAGCAACGTTGGGCCTGTCGCGTCCTCTAAACCTGAACCATATAATTCAAAATCACTTTGAGGATGAATATCTGGTTGCACAGATTGGCCCTGGATACCCGTCTCCTGTTTATCTGTTGCTTCAATAAAAACCCTGGAGATAGTGTCCTGCAATTTTTTGAATTGCTCTTTTTCCATAGTTGCCATTGAATACAACAACAAAAAAAGTGCAAACAACAAAGTCATGTAATCGGCGTAGGACACCAACCAACGTTCTGTATCTGATTTGTCCGCTTCTATAGCGACAGAACGACGTGGTCTATACATTTAGGTTGCTCTGTAAGCCTGAAGTTTCATTTCCACACTACGAGGGTTTTCTCCAAGCGCTATAGAGCATAAACCTTCGATCACCATCGAATGAAACAGAGCCCGTTCTTCTACCAGTAGTTTGATCTTGTTAAACACAGGAATAAATAAAAAGTTAGCTAAACCCACGCCGTAGATAGTAGCAACAAAAGCTGTGGCTATACCTTGTCCTAACTCATCCGGATTAGAAATATTAGATAACGCCAGAATTAGCCCCAATACTGCACCTACTATGCCTATAGTCGGACTATAACCTCCCATAGCTTCAAATACCCTGGCGGCACGCAGCAGCCGCTCTTTTTCCAGATGCAGTTCAGTATCCAGAATATCCTGCAGCACTTTGACTTCGGTACCGTCTACTAATAAATTCAATCCCCTTTTTAATAAAGGTTCCTCTTCATGTAATGCATCAGCCTCTAAGGACAAAAAGCCTTGCAAACGCGCTGAGTGGCCCCAATGAGTCATCCGCTCAATTGTAGAGTCAAAGTCCAGCTTAGGAGGTGCAATCACCCAGGGAAGCAAACTCATGCTTAAACGGAATTGTCTGACAGGACTTTGAATAAGCACAGCCCCTAAAGTACCACCAAAGACGATACAAAAAGCAGGCCAGTGCAACAACGTAAAAACATCACCACCTTCCTGGCTGAATCCGCCGACTATAGCCGCCAGCGCAATGATAATGCCGGCGAAGGTAAGCTTATCCATGCCCTACTTCCGCCACTATGCGGGCTGCAACATCGGATAACGCCACTTCTACATCAGTCAATCCTGCAGCTGTTACCGCCTGAGGCATGCCATAAACCACGCAACTGGCTTCATCCTGAGACCAGATACGGGAACCGGATTGCTTTAGTAAACGGCAACCTTCTCTGCCATCCGATCCCATTCCCGTCAGCACTATAGCCAGCACTTTGTCATTAAAGACCTTTGCTGCAGTACCAAAGGTGATATCGACACTGGGTTTGAACGTAATACGGGGCGAATCATCTTCACGAACCCGTAATCTGGCTTGGTTTTCATTGCCATCCAGCAGCATTTGTTTACCACCGGGAGCAAGATAAGCCACACCAGGACGCAATACATCGTTATCTGCCGCTTCTTTCACTTCAATTTTCGCTAAGCCATTTAATCTGCTGGCAAAAGCACCGGTAAAAGCTGCCGGCATATGCTGAATAAGCACTACTGGCAATGGAAAATTAGCAGGCAACGCTGTGATAATTTGCTGTAACGCTACGGGCCCACCGGTCGAAGTACCTATGGCAACAAGTTTGTAAGTTTTACCACTGGAGTCAAAGCTGCCGCCACGCTGAGGCTCAGCCCGCTCTGCCGCTTTGCTTTGCAATTCAGCACGTTCAGCCAAAGCTCTGGCAGCCAGACTTTGCGCCAAAGGTGCTCTGGGCGTCGCTGTTGTAGCGCTTGATCCCGATAGTGGCGCAGTTCGGGAAGCTAAAGTTGAACTGGCTGAGCTTATGGTACTGGAAGGTCTGCTAATCACCCGGCGTCTGGCTACTGTTTTAACCCGCTGACGCAACACATCAGCGGCTTCGGCTTTATCACGGGCAATATCTTCAAATTTTTTCGGCAGAAAATCGATGGCGCCGGCTTCCAGCGCATCTAAGGTCGCTTTTGCACCTTCATGAGTTAAAGATGAAAACATCAGGATAGGTGTGCGCTGCACCTTAAGGATTTCGCGCACAGCCGCAATGCCATCCATCACCGGCATTTCGATGTCCATCGTAATAACGTCAGGACGTAAGGCTAAAGCTTTTTCCACCGCCTCTTTACCATTATTGGCGGTAGCAATGACCTCTAACTCGGCATCCTGACTCAGAATTTCCGTCAGACGGCGACGGAAAAAACTGGAGTCATCAACAACTAATACCCTGATGGTCATAGCGCACTCTCTTAAGCTGAGAATTTGTCAAAGCGATCAAATTTAATTTTGGAACGTTTGGCATAATGCTTCAGCAGGTTAGGTACATCCAGGATCAGCGCTATTCCGCCGTCTGATGTGATGGTAGCTCCCGCCATACCTGGCGTGCCTTGTAATAAAGCATCCAGCGGCTTGATCACCACCTCTTCCTGACCAATCAGAGAATCCACCACAAAACCTATTTGTTGGGTTCCCAGTTGCACTATCACCACATGGCCTTGTTCGCGTTTTATCTTCTTGTTCGAGCCTTTTACCAGCCAGTGCTCAAGATAAAACAGCGGAATAGCTTTGTTGCGTACAACAATAGTCAACTGACCATCGACATTGTTAGTTTTGGCTAAATCTAAATGGAAAATTTCGTTGACTGTAGCCAGCGGTAAAGCAAAGGTCTGCTCGCCCACAACCACCATTAAGGTTGGCAATATCGCCAGAGTCAGCGGAACTTTAATTTCTAACAACGTGCCCTGACCCAGTTTTGAATTGATATGCACTGTGCCATTGAGCTGGGTAATTTTGGTTTTCACCACGTCCATACCGACACCACGGCCAGAAATATCGGAAATCTGCTCTTTGGTAGAGAACCCTGGAGCAAAAATCAGGTTAAAGGCTTCAGTGTCCGACATGCGGGCTGCGGCATCCGGATCCAGCACACCACGTTTAATCGCAATGGACTTCAGTTTCTCCGGATCCATACCTGCACCATCATCCTGAATGGTCAGTAAAATATGATCACCGGCCTGAGAGGCTGCTAATCGGACCAAACCAGTGCGAGGTTTACCGGCTTTAACCCGCACATCCGGCATTTCGATACCGTGATCGACCGAGTTACGTACTAAGTGGACCAATGGATCGGCCAGAGCCTCCACCAGGTTTTTATCTAAATCTGTCTCCTCGCCTTCCAGCTCAAGGTTAATATCCTTTTGCAATGACCGGGCTAAGTCGCGAACTACGCGTGGGAAACGACCAAAAACTTTCTTAATAGGCTGCATCCGGGTTTTCATCACAGCGCCCTGTAAATCGGCGGTGACTACATCCAGGTTAGCAATGGCTTTGCTCATTTCTTCATTTTGCGCAGAACCAGACAGGCTAACCAGACGGTTACGTACCAGTACTAATTCACCGACCATGTTCATGATCTGGTCCAGGCGCTTGGTGTCAACCCGAACTGTAGTTTCTGGTTGGTTAGCTGCAGCTTTAGGATCAGCATCCGGATCTTTTGGCGCAGCGGCAACAGGAGCCGCTTTAGCTGCGGCAGATGCAGGTTGCGCAGCTTTCACTGCTTCAGTAGCTTTGGCAGCAGGAGTTGAGGCAGACACAACAGCAACAGGTGCTTTGCCTTTGCCGTGTAATTCATCCAGCAGAGATTCAAACTCTTCTTCAGAGATATCGTCTGAAGCTGCTTTTGCCTTGTCTTCTTTTTTAGCCGGTGTTTTTTCGACAGGAGCAGAGGCTGCAACTTCACCAGGGATAAAGGAGCCCTGGCCATGCAACTGATCTAAAATAGCTTCAAATTCATCGTCAGTAATGTCTTCACTGGCCGTTTCTTTGGTCGCAGGAGGTGGCAGATTGGCGGACGTATCACGACCAGGCGCGCCGCTTCCATGCAATTCATCCAGCAAAGACTCAAATTCGTCGTCGCTGATTTCATCAATAGAGGAAGAGCTTTCAACAGCAGGTGCAGCGGCGAACTCGACCACTGCATCAAATTCTTCCATACTAATTTCAGCTTCGGGTTCAGGTTCCGCAGGCGCAGCATGATGTGCCTGCAGTTCATCTTCTGATTCAGGCATGCTTAGACGATGTAAGGCTTCAATGATGGCAGGGTCGGCAGGAGTCAGAGGCTCACGGTTTTGCACGTCGGCAAACATCGCATTCACCGCATCCAGGGCTTGTAAAATAACATCCATCAATTCTGGCGTGACGCGGCGTTTGCCTGTGCGCAGAATATCAAACACGTTTTCGGCGCCATGGCAGGCGTCCACTAACTCAGTCAGCGATAAAAATCCAGCGCCACCTTTGACGGTATGGAAACCTCGGAAAATGGCATTTAATAAATTTGCGTCATCCGGATTATTTTCCAACTCAACCAACTGCTCTTGCAGTAGCTCAAGGATCTCGCCGGCTTCGACTAGGAAATCCTGTAAAATATCCTCATCTAAATCAAAGCCCATGCTACAGCTCCCCTTTTAGAAACCTAAACTTGATAATAAATCGTCCACATCATCCTGACCGGACACCACGTCATCACGCTCTGCTGCGTCAATAATAGGGCCCTCAGCTTCGTGACCTGCTTTTGGTTTTTTCGATACGGCAGCCGGACGCTCTTCCATACTTAAATTAGTCTGGCCAAAAGCCGTTAATAACCCAATTAAGCTGTCTTCTACTTCCCGGACCAATTCAATAACCCGCCGCAAAATCTGCCCCGTTAAATCCTGATAATCCTGCGCCATCAATACTTCGGTCAGCAATGCATGTAAGGTAGCAGAGTTTCCGGTCGCCTGATGTAAAAAGCCATCGAGATTGTGACATAAAGCTTTGAACTCTCCGACTTTTAAGTCGCGACTCATCAGTTTCTGCCATTTAGGCAAAATAGATTGTAAGTGCGTATTGAGTTCATCAGCGATGGGGAGACAGTTTTCGACAGCATCCATAGTCTTATTAGCTGCTTGTTCAGTCATGTCAATGACATGATTCAAGCGTTTCTTTGCATCTGGAATATCATCTTCCAGCAAAGAACTTAAGGATGGGTCTATTTGGAAGCTTTTCAATGAGTCGTGCAGTTGCCGGGTTAGTTTTCCAACCTCGGCAAACAACTCAGAGGAGCCCGGTACAGCCAGCTGTTGCACCAGTTCATTTGCAGCCTGGGTCTCTCCAAACTCCAGCAACTGAACTAATTCACGGGCCTGTTCTAAAGAAATCAAGGGTGCCGTAGCTACAGACATGGTGTACTCCTTTGTCAGTTACGGTTTAACCCAGGCGTTCGAATACTTTAGCCAGTTTTTCCTGTAAGGTTGCAGCGGTAAAAGGTTTGACGATATATCCATTCACGCCTGCTTGTGCAGCTGCAATGATTTGTTCCTTTTTAGCTTCCGCAGTAACCATCAACACAGGAATATGCTTCAGTTTAGCGTCAGCACGAATTGCACGTAACAAATCGATACCCTGCATGCCAGGCATGTTCCAGTCAGTGACTACAAAATCAAAATCACCGTTTTGCAGCATAGGCAACGCAGTGCTGCCATCATCAGCTTCAGAGACATTGGTAAAACCAAGATCTCTTAACAGGTTTTTTATAATGCGTCTCATGGTTGAGAAATCATCAACCACAAGAATTTTCATATTCTTATCCAAAATCCCCTCCGGTGAGAGCCCAAACTGGACTAACTCAAACTATTACAACCAATCCTGCATCCTGGAGCGCAAGCGCACCAGCGCCTGACTATGAATCTGACTGACCCTGGACTCGCTGACATCCAGCACAGCGCCAATCTCTTTCAAATTTAGTTCGTCATTATAATACAGCGACAACACTATAGCTTCTCGCTCCGGTAAGCTACTGATATTTTTTATCAACGCCTGTTGAAATGCATCAGTTGCCTGTTGTTCGTACAAATGATCATCATCTTTATCATTTGCTGTGACCAACACATCATCAGAGATGCCCAGATCTTCGATACCAATAATGCGACCACTGCTGGCGTCACTGAGCATATGATGATACTCATCTAAAGATATATCAAGTTTTTCAGCAACTTCACTATCTTTTACATCACGACCCAATTCAGATTCAAGCTCTGCAATAGCTTCAGCTATCATGCGGGAGTTACGGTGAACAGAACGCGGCGTCCAATCGCCACGACGGATTTCATCGAGCATAGAACCGCGAATACGAATACCAGCAAAGGTTTCAAAACTTGCGCCCTTGCTGCCATCAAAATTCTTCGCGGCTTCAATCAGACCTATCATGCCAGACTGAATTAAATCGTCGACTAAGACACTGGCTGGTAAGCGGGCTAATAGATGGTAGGCAATACGTTTTACCAAAGGCGCATGCCGTTCCACCATTTGTGTCAAATGATCAGCGGCGCCGTAGGCCGCAAGTTTGCTATTCAAACCAGACCTCTCGCTTCAGGTTGTTGTACCAGTTGCTCCAGGAAAAATTCCAGATGACCGGAGGCCACTGGTGGTACTGGCCACTGGATGGCACGGTTGGCCAAAGTACGAATAGCCAAAGAAGCCGGAGTTTTTGGAAAAGCATCGACAAAAGCTTTTTGTTTACGAGCCGCTTTTCTGACGTTTTCATCAAATGGAATGGTAGCTACCAGCTCCAGATTGACATCTAAAAACCTGTCTGTCACCCGGCTTAATTTGGCAAAAAGTTCTTGTCCTTCTTTTAAACTGCGCACCATATTGGCGACAATTTTGAAGCGCTGCACACCGTGTTCACGGCTTAGAATTTTCATTAAGGCATAAGCATCGGTAATAGAAGAAGGTTCATCACAGACCACCACTAACACGTCTTGCGAAGCTCGGGAGAAACTTAACACCATATCTGAAATACCGGCAGCGGTATCGACCAGTAATATATCGAAACGGGTGCGCATTTCGCTAAAAGCGCGGATCAGACCTGCATGTTCGACGGGTTTTAATTCGGTCATCGACTGAGTGCCAGATGTTGCAGGTACAATTTTGATACCAAAAGGCCCTTCTATCAGAATGTCATCCAGCTCAGCCTCGCCGGATAACACATGAAATAAATTCTTTTGCACCCTAAGCCCAAGCATGACGTCACAGTTCGCTAACCCAAGGTCAGCGTCCAGCACCAATACTTTTTTACCCAGCTGAGCCATAGACATAGCGAGATTCAGCGTCACGTTGGTTTTGCCAACGCCACCTTTACCGCCTGTCACTGCTATGACTTTTACTATCTGTTGTTGCTGTTGTTGCTTCATTCGTCTCAGGCCACTGGCTTGATCATCATTCATCGGAAGATTATGCATAGGTTCCTTCCACCCGGGCCGTTGTATCTGAATACCATTGATAGCCCGTACTACTGTTAGAGATCCGTAACTGCTCTGCCTTGGCAACCATTGTTTTCGCATCAGCCATTTCGATATCCTCAGGAACTCTCTGGCCCTGAGTCAAATAACTGACCGGCAACGCATTTTGGATTGCCACGTTAATGATTTCTCCCAAACTTAAGCATTCATCAAGTTTGGTGAAAATACAACCCGCTAATGGAATCCGTTTGAAATGTTCAACGGTCTCCTGCATCACGCGGGCTTGGGATGTTGCAGACAATACCAGATAACTTTTTATTTTAACACGCGAATTATGCACTAAAGACGCAAGTTTTTCAGCAAGACGGACGTCACGCTGACTCATGCCTGCAGTATCAATCAAAATTAATTTACGTTGTTGCAACTGATTTAACAGCGTCGCCAACTCTTCGCTGTCTTTGACCTGTTTTACCGGGCAACCGATAATACGACCAAAAGTGGCTAACTGCTCATAAGCACCAATACGAAATGAATCCGTAGTAATTAAAGCCACTTGATCTGCACCGTGACGCTTCGCAAACTGAGCTGCAAGTTTAGCTACAGTAGTGGTTTTACCCACACCTGTAGGACCGACCAAAGCCACAACGCCACCGCGGCGCATAATATCGTCGTTTGTTGTGATCAACTGGCCCGTTAATAGCTCTAATGCACTGTCCCAGGCTTCTGCATCATTGATATCTTCCGGCATAAAACAAGCGATTTGGTCAGCCACAGGTTCAGATAAACCTAATTCCAGCAATTTTTCAATCACCAGAGCCCGCACAGGTTCACGACGAGCTAAATCTTGCCACATTAACCCTGAAACCTGGTGTTGCAACAGTTGTTTCATGGAAGACATTTCGCTGCGCATTGCATCAAACTGTTTTTGCATCAGCTTAGCTTGCTGTTCCTGATAACGCGTTAGCTCGCTCAGATTCACAGCAGCAGTGGCGGAAGATTGACGTTCATTGTCCGAAGGTGCTGAATTTGCGACCGAAAATAAAGCGTTGGTCGCAGCAGCAGTTTTTGCCGCCGCCATTTTATTGGCAGAGATAGCCTGAGCAGCTGCAGGTTGCTTACTGATTTGACGGGCTAACAAAGCCTGTAAAGAATCAACAGGAGTTTGTTCTGGTTCATCATCGACTTTGATGTTCAAACGACTGCCTACTGCAGGCTGAACTGGTGTTTCTGGTTCAGGCGAAGCCTTAACTGGCGTGGCCTCCGGGTCTATAGCCGCTACAATTTCAACGCCTCCAGCCACTTTTTTATTCGACAGAATAATGGCATCAGGGCCTAAAAACTCTTTGACTTCTGTCAGAGCGGTACGCATATCTTTGGCAACAAAGCGTTTGATTTTCATAGCTTAACTCCTAATTCGACTGGCCTACCACACTGACAATCCGGATTTGTTTGTTGTCAGGGATCTCTTGATAGGACAAAACCCGTAATCCTGGAATACTGTACTTCACGAATCGTGCCATAACTGATCGCAGAATACCTGAAGTCAATAAAACAGCAGGTTCGCCAGCCAGTTCCTGATTCTGAGAGGCGGTTGCCAATGATTGCTGAATACGCTCTGCAAGGCCCGGTTCAATGCCAGCGCCGTCGTTACCAGCCGATTGCATCGATTGATGTAACATCTGCTCTAAATCAGGCGCAAAAGTGATCACCGGCACTTCTGGCGCACTGCCGACCACTTCCTGAATAATCAGCCGTTTTAACGCGACACGACAGGACGCAGTCAGCACATCAACATCCTGACTCTTCGAGCCATAGTCGACTAAGGTTTGCACTATGGTGCGCATATCACGGATAGGCACACCTTCATGCAACAGATTTTGCAATACTTTTACTACGACTGTCAGTGGCAAGGTGTCAGGCACTAAAGCATCCACCAGCTTAGGTGAAGATTTCGCCAGCATATCCAGCAGATTCTGCACTTCTTCATGACCCAGTAACTGAGCTGCATTGTTGGTTAATATCTGGCTTAAATGAGTCGCCACCACAGTAGCGGCATCCACTACTGTGTAGCCCAGAGTTTGTGCGTGTTCACGCTGATTTTTGGCGATCCAGACCGCCTCTAAACCAAAAGCAGGATCTTTCGTGGCTATACCTTTGACTGTGCCGAACACCTGACCCGGGTTAATCGCCAGCTCATTGTCATGCCGCAGTTCGGACTCGCCAGTCGTCACACCCATCATAGTCACACGGTATGTGTTAGGCTCTAAATCCAGATTGTCGCGAATATGCACAGCCGGAATAAGGAAACCCAACTCCTGAGATAACTTTTTGCGCACCCCTTTAATGCGGGTCAGCAATTCTCCCCCTTGCGCTTTGTCAACCAGCGGGATCAAACGATAACCAACTTCCAGACCTATAGTGTCGACAGGCTGTACATCGTCCCAACCAATTTCTTTGACAGGTGCCATTTCAACAGGAGTCGTCAGCTCGGCCTTTTTAATAGCGGCTGCTTTTTCTGCGGTTGGGTTTTCTACACGGTATAAATAATAGGCTGCACCACCCACTATAGCCGCCAGACTCAAGAAGGCGACATGCGGCATGCCTGGCACTATCCCCATGATAACTAAAATTGCTGTGGCAATGACCAACACTTTAAAGTTGCTGAACTGGCCTGCCATCTGGGTACCAAAATCCCCTTCTTTGTTCTGACGGGTGACAATAATGGCTGTACCTACAGATAACAACAGACCAGGGATCTGCGCAACCAGACCATCACCTATGGTCAGCAGAGTATAAATTTGCACAGCTTCCATAAAAGCCAAATCATGCTGCAGCACACCAATGACTAAACCGCCAATGATATTAATGACCATAATGACGATACCGGCCATCGCATCGCCTTTCACAAATTTGTTGGCACCATCCATTGAACCGTAGAAATCAGCTTCTTCGCCAATTTGTTCACGGCGACGACGGGCTTCTTCAGCGTCAATAAAGCCAGCATTTAAATCGGCATCGATCGCCATTTGTTTGCCCGGCATAGCGTCAAGCGTAAAACGAGCTGTCACTTCGGAAATACGTGCAGCACCTGAGGTAACCACCATCATATTGATGATAACGAGGATGATAAACACCACAAAACCTACAGCGTAGTTCCCGCCTATGACCACTTCACCAAAAGCTTCAACCACTTTACCCGCGGCATCAGGGCCATTATGGCCTTCCAGTAAAATAACCCTGGTACTGGCGATATTCAGTGTTAAGCGCAAAATAGTGGCCACCAGAATAACACTGGGAAAAATAGCGAAATCCAGCGGCTTTCTGGTATAAATCGTGATCAGCAATACCACCAGTCCTAGCGTGATATTAAAGGTAAATAAGATGTCCAGCATCAATGGAGGTAAAGGCAATACCACCATGGCAAGAGCAGCCAGAATCATTAACGGAGTGCCAACACCTTTGGCATAAGACCAAACTTCGGGATTAACGCGGGAAAACATTTGGGTCATCGACATAACAAGCCTGACAAATTACTGACGCTACAGGCTGTTATACAAAAAGCGTTCCACAATGAATTCAATTGAAATGAAAATGGGGTCGGAACACATAAGTTATGCGTAACTTATGTGTTCCGACCCCATTTTTAATGAAGGAAATCTTCAGGGATAGGCAAGTCCTTCGCCAGAGTTTTCGGCCGTTTTCCTTTGCCTTTTTTGTACATATTCAACTGATACACATAAGCCAGAACCTGAGCAACAGCTGCGAATAACTGCTCCGGAATGGGATGATCCAACTCAGTGGTATAAAAAATTGAGCGGGCTAAAGCCGGAGATTCCAACACTGGCACTTTGTTTTCTTCTGCTAAACGGCGGATATAAAGAGCCACTTCATCCGCTCCTTTCGCTACCACCACTGGCGCTCTAAATTTTGCCTGATCGTACTTCAGTGCCACCGCAAAGTGAGTCGGGTTAGTCACCACCACGTCGGCGGTAGGTACTGCAGCAATCATGCGACGTCGAGCCGCCTGATACTGCAAGCTACGAATACGACCTTTCACCCTGGGGTCGCCCTCAGAGTTTTTGTATTCATCTTTGACTTCCTGCAGCGTCATTTTTAGCTCTTTGTGATGCTTCCACATCTGGTATGGCGCATCGATAGCAGCTATGACAATCACGCTGAAACAAATACCAAAAAAGGTCCAGGCCAGTATTTCAGCTGAAGCAAAAATATCCTCAGGATTGGTCATCAGAGATAACGCCATAATGTCGTCAAAGAAGGTCGACAACAACGCAAAAGTTAAACCACCTATCACCAGAACCTTGGCGATACTTTTAATCAGTTCAACCATAGCCTGCAAGCCAAACATACGTTTGACTCCGGCTAAAGGGCTTAATTTACTCCACTTAAAACCTACGGCTTGCCAGGTAAAGTTATAACCGCCGATCAGTACACTACCCACATAGGCAGCGAGCAAAATCAGCAGAAAAAACTTCAGTAAGCCTGGAAACAACTCAATTAAGGCGTCCTCCCAGACAGAGAACATCGAATAAGGATTAAAAATATCTTTTTCGTCCAGCGACAATAAACGGCGACAAACTTCCAGTACAGAACCAGCTATCTCTTTGCCAAATATTAGAATACCTGCGCTGCTGCCCACTAACACGGTAAAAGTAGCCAGATCGCGGGAACGCGCCACCTGACCTTTTTTTCGGGTGTCTTCGAGTTTTTTACTGGTGGGTTCTTCGGTTTTTTCCTGGCCAGAGGTTGCCATCTGCTACTCCTAACAGCCAATTAACTTGCAGGTGTACTCGATACCATGCTGCCAGTTCAAATTAAAATGAAACAAGAAGGTGTCCATCGTCAGCCACATAATAAGTAGCCCCGCCAACATACTGATAGGCATACCTATAGAGAAAATGTTCAACTGTGGAGCTGTACGGGTCAACACACCAAAAGCAATATTCACCACCAACATGGCGGTGACAGGCGCGAGTGTAATAGCCAGCGCAGTGGCGATAATCCAGCTGCCAAATTCAGCAACCTGCCAGTATTTATTCACATCCATCCACTGGCCATTGATAGGCAGCGATTCAAAACTAAAGACAACCATCTGAAACATGATCAGATGGCCGTCATACACCAAAAACAATAAGGTGGCTAAAATCAGATAGAACTGACCTATAGCCGGCACGGATACACCGTTAGCAGGGTCCGCCATAGCAGCAAAACCTAAGCCAGTCTGAGTAGCCAGAATCTGACCTGCGGTGACAAAAGCCTGGACAAAAATTTGTGAGATAAAGCCTATCGCCAGCCCGATGATAATTTGTTGGATCATTTGTACCACCAGATTCAGCGACATCAGATTGACATCTTTCACCGGCGGCACCACAGGCATAATCATCACGATAAAGGCCGCACAAAAAGCAGCTTTAACCCGGGTAGGAATATTTTTAGCACCAAAAGCCACCATAATAAACATCATGGCGGAAACACGGGCGAAAGGTAGCATAAAGTCAGCAATAACCTGAAGTAACTGCTGAAGTGGGTATTCCATCAGCTAACTACCGTAGGAATACTCTGATAAAGCTTCTCGGTGTAATCCATCAGAGTTTGAGTTAACCAATGACCACCGTACATCAAAGCAAGTAATGTCACTATTAAACGAGGTAAGAAGCTTAAGGTTTGTTCGTTGATAGAGGTCGCAGCCTGAAAAATAGACACAATAAGGCCCACAATCAGTGACGGAATAATGGCCATGGAGACAATTAAAATCACCAGCCAGAGTGCGTCACTTAATATATCAACAAAAACCTCTGGACTCATGTCCCCACTCCGTAACTAGTGGCTAAAGTCCCCATCACCAGCAACCAGCCATCGACTAATACAAACATCATCAGTTTAAAGGGCAAGGCAATAATCATAGGGGACAACATCATCATACCCATGGCCATCAAAATACTGGCAACTACTAAGTCAATGATCAAGAAGGGAATAAATATCATAAAACCAATCTGAAAAGCGGTTTTCAGTTCACTGGTGACAAAAGCCGGGATCACCACTGTAATAGGTAGATCCGCGACATTGTCGACTTTTGGTGTACCCGCAATTTCCGCGAAGGTTTCTAAATCTTTCATCCTTGTTTGATGCAACATAAAGGCCTTCATCGGCTTTATCGCTTCATCAAAAGCCTGAATGGAGGTCATTTGCTCCGCCAGATAAGGTTGCAGAGCTTTTTGGTTCACCTCGTCAAACACTGGCGCCATAATAAAAAAAGTCATAAAAAGGGTGATACCAATCAGCACCTGGTTCGACGGTGACGATTGCAAGCCTATAGCCTGTCGTAAGATAGCCAGCACAACGATAATACGGGTGAAACAGGTCATCATAATGACCATAGCCGGGATGAAACTCAGCGCCGTCATCACTGCCAGAACTTGCAGCGTCACACTGTAGTCCTGCGAACCATCCGGGTTAGTGGTAACAGATAAAGCAGACAACGAACCGCCCTGCTGGGCTAACAGCTCAGGAGATAACACCAAGAGGACAAGCGCAAATAATGGCCACATATTAAGGTTTCGACTTTTGTTTTTGAAGAAGTGTTTGAAACTGAGCACGCCAGTCTGGCGCCGCCACATCATCAACCAGAGGTTGGTCTAATTCAAATAACATATTAATTTGATGAGATGTTACCCCCAGCACTTTTTGTTTGCCCTGCACTTCGATCACTAAAATACGTTCACGCGGCCCCAGCATCACAGAGCTGATAATTTTGATATGACTGGAGCCAGGCAATTTAATCGCCAGCTTTTTATACAACCAGGCCAGACCAAACAATAACCCAAGTACAATAATTAAGGAGCCAAACACATTCATAATGGTCATGGCATTCATACCATTACCTTGTGCGGTTGGGGCAGCAGCCGTTGCCACAGCAACGGTTTCAGCTATAGAAAAGGCAGGATAAAGTGCCATAACAGTAAAGAACACCCGCATTAGCGCAGCTTCTTAATACGTTCAATCTGACTGATCACATCGGTCAGACGAATACCAAACTTGTCGTTCACCACAACCACTTCACCATGTGCGATTAAAGTACCGTTAACCAGCACATCCAGTGGCTCGCCCGCCAAACGCTCGAGCTCAACAACAGACCCCTGATTCAGTTGCAGCAAATTACGGATACTGATCTTAGCGCGCCCAACTTCCATAGAAATAGTGACAGGAATATCTAAAATCGTATCAAGTTTGCGTTTCTCATCCACCGTAAGTTGAGCTGGTTCTTCTTTTAACTCATCCAGTTCAACAGCAGAAGCGCCGCTATCTCCTTCCGCTTCCGCTAAGGCCGCAGCCCATTCGTCCATGGTATCTTGTTCATTCGCCATGATTATCTCTCTCCACGTTCAGATAAGTTTAGATCCGCTTCCAGTTCACTGATATCTGCATCGCTGTCCAGGCGACGACCGCCTTTGGTGAACACATGCATCTCTGATTTCACGGATTCAGGTCGTTTAATTTTTTCGATGATTTTCAACGCGAGATTATCGCGGGAGCGTCCCATTTTGGCTCTGTAGGTCGGTAAGTCTTCAATCAACACTGTGATATGGTCCGGCATTTCGACCGGAATGATGTCACCTGCTTTGAGGTTCATCAACTGCTCCAGCGTGATATCGACGTCCAGCATCTTGGTGGTCAAATCCACTTTCACATCCATGATTTCGTCACGCAGAGCTTTACTCCAACGCAAGTCGGTGTCTTCTTTATCACTTTGCACACCGGCATCCAGCAACTCGCGAATAGGTTCCAGCATCGAATAAGGTAAGGCCACGTGGAAGTCACCGCCACCGCCGTCCAGTTCAATGTGAAAGGAACTGATGACGACCACTTCTGTTGGGCTGACGATGTTGGCCATAGCCGGGTTCACTTCAGAATCCAGATATTCAAAGGACACGTCCATCACAGGAGCCCAGGCTTCTTTATAATCCTCAAAGATAAGCTTTAGCAGCATCTGAATAATACGACGCTCCGTTGGGGTAAACTCGCGACCTTCGATTTTGGCATGATAACGACCATCGCCCCCAAAGAAGTTATCCACCAGAATAAACACTAAACGAGCTTCCATCGTAATAAGGCCCGTGCCTTTTAACGGACGGAATCGCACCATGTTTAAACTGGTTGGAACAAAGAGGGTATGCACGTATTCGCCAAATTTAATCATCTGCACACCGTTGATAGACACTTCGGCGGTGCGGCGCATCATATTAAATAAGCTGATGCGCATATGACGGGCAAAACGTTCGTTGACCATTTCGAGCGTAGGCATACGACCACGCACGATACGATCCTGAGAGGAGAAGTCGTATTCGGTCGCGGATCGCCCGCGACCGTCGCCACTTTCCTCGACCTCTTCTTCTTCGACGTCATCGACACCATGCAGTAGCGCGTCAATTTCGTCCTGGGACAATAAATCAGTCAAGCTGTTGCTCTCTTATTGCATCACAAAGCCAGTGAACAGTACTTCTTCTACTACTTCACTGCCGGCCACGCCAACTAAGGCTTCCTGCACTTCTTTCAGTGCCTTTTTCTTTAAATTTTCCTTGCCTTCAACCGTAATCAACTCTTCGGCATTACTGGTACTGAAAGTACGTAACAAGGTACTTTCAATCAAAGGAATATGTACTTTGGCTGTTTCTTCATTGTTACTGCCGCGCACTAACAACTGCACCTTAATCTGCACCAGACGATCTTTGCTGGCACCTGGTACATTAAAAATAAAAGGCCGTGGCATACTGACATACAAAGCTGAGCCTTTATCTGCGGCTGCATTTGGATCCGCTGCTACTGAAGTGTCAGCTGCACCAGCTTCTGCGGCAACAGGTTCTGCCGGATCACCGGACATCATCAATACCGCAACTACAGCGACTACGGCCAGCAACACTGCTGCGCCAATGATGATGATCAGCTTTTTCTTTTTTGCCTGGCCGTCACCAATTTCTAAGTCTTTACCCGCCGCCATTTTTTTTCCTTATTCGCTGTGATGAAGCCGTATTATTGACCTTGGCTTTCATCAAAGGCAATCACTAACTGTGCATCTGCCGCTTTTCTGTTCTGCAAAGCACTGTAACTGCAAATCCTCAGCTGTACAGTTGTGACCTGCATTTGATTTATGCGTAATAATCTACAACCCGATCAGTCGTCTTTGTTGGCAAAACAACAGGTTCTGTCAGCTCTTCCGACAAGGCTTGTCCATTGCCCGAACCAGTGCCTCCGGCCGTACGGCGCCCCCCGTCCTGACCTGAAGACGATTGGTTTTGTTGTTGCACTGAGCCCTGACTTAATTCAATACCTTGCTGTTGCAGTAGTTCTTTGAGTTTTGGCATTTGTTGTTCCATCAGTTCTTTGGCATTTCCTTGCTGAACCATAAACTGCACTGACATCTGATCCTGCTGCAAACTAATCTTGATCTGCATCGAACCTAATTCAGACGGATCCAGACGAATTTCAGCGGTATGAACCTTATCTTTTACCATCATCAACATTTTTTCTTTTAATTGATTCGAGGCTTCAGGCTGGATCAGATTGAGTTTTTGCCCCAGCTGGTCCGCTTGTTTCTGGCTCGCCTCAGACACTAATTCACGACCAGACACTGAGATACCTGAGCTGATTTTGTCCAGAGTAGATTTTAGCTGGCTGCTAAAGGAATTTGTCTCTGCCACAACAGCAGCAGAAGTTTTTTGCGGTTCAATCGTGCTTAGCAGCGCTTCTGTGGAACCATGCTGCGACGACTCGCCAGAAGACGAGGAACTCCCCTGTTCTGCCTGTGCTGTAACTCCTGCAGTCTGAAGTTGTTTTAACAGCTCTTCGGTGGTTACTTTAGCTTCTGCGGTAGGGGCTTTGCTCTGCTGCACTTGAGGTGTCAGCAATGCCGCCGCACTTTGAGCCTGTACTGAGGTTTTAGGATCTGTAGCCACAGCATGTGCAGTCAAGATTTCACTGCCCTTTTCGTCACTACTATCCACAGTCTCATTACTGCCGGGAGTTACAGCTGCGCTGGCTTTTAGTAAGGCAACAGCTTGCTCTGGCTGAGCCACAGATTTGCTCACTGTGCTGGTCGCTACCAGCACTTCAGCGTTCATGGCACCTGGCTTTTCGGCCTCGACAGGCTGGATTGTCTGAGTGGTTTTCCCTAAAGCTTTCAGTGGTTTCTCAAGATGAGCCTGAATTTTATTTTGATCAGGTCCTGTGTCTTTTTGTACACCAATATAAGGTTTAGGATCCGCTTTATCTGTCGTTTCAGTTTCTTTATTCTGTGCTGTGCCAGGCAGTGTCAAGGCTGGCTCGGCTAGCTGTTTTGTTGTTTTGTCAGATTGAGTTATCAGCTTTAACGCTCTTAGCTCTTCTGATGTCAGGTGCTGCTCTGAGGCTAGCTGTTTTGTTGTTTTGTCAGATTGAGTTATCAGCTTTAACGCTCTTAGCTCTTCTGATGTCAGGTGCTGCTCTGAGTCTTGCTCTAACAGCAGCTTCTTATCAAGCACTACAAGCCCATCTTTTTGTTCTGCGCTTTTCACTTTGGGCAAAGAGGACGCCTCAGTCTCTGGCAGACCGGCAGATACTAACTTCTCGTTTTGCTGGCTTAATTTCGCAGTTTGTAAGTCGTCGTGTTCCGTCAAAGCGGCGGTCTTAGTCTCACTGCGTTGTGTTTTATCCAAACGCTCCTGCAAACTTTTTGCTTTATCCAATAAGTTTAACCAATGAGAATGTTCAGCCTCGTTGGCATCACTCTTCATCTTTACTGTATCAGAGGCTTCAGACTGAAGTTCTTCAGTCTCGTCTGACGCTGACCCTTTGCTACTCACCGCCTTGTCCTGTTTCAGCTCAGCAGCAGTCGTATTCAGCTCTGATGAAGTCTCTTTGCCTTCTTGTATGTCAGAGGCATGATTCTGCCGCGTTTTAGCTAAAGCTTTTGTAGACTTTTCCGGGGCTTTGCCATTGACCTCAGCGGCCAGAGTTGCCGCAAAACTTTGATCCGGTTCAGCAGCGGTATCATTCGACTGCGTAGCCTGTGGCTTTGCTGCAGATACCGGCTCAGCGCTTAGCATGGTCATGGATAAAATTTCAGTCATCAGTCACCCCGGTCCAGATGCAAGTGACTCACTTGCTGCTGTTATTGTTTTTGCCTGTATTGAGCAGACAAAAGCTGTTTACACACGTCATAACAAAAAGACATACAAAATACGCGCCAAACTTAACTTACTCTGCGGAAAAACTGCTGGGTCGCTATTTCGTCCAGCATTTTTTGCTCCTGTTTATCGGCTTTGCGTTGTATTTCTGCCAACTCACGTTCAATCAGTATTTCCATGGCTTTGCGTTTTTTCTGCATGGCCAACAGTTGCTGTAAACGCTGTTCGGCACTTGCTTTCGCCTGCTGTACATACTGTTGTTGTGCAGTTAGGGCCGCATCCAGCTTGCCGATAAAATTCAGGTATTGGTTAAACTGACGGCTTGCCATCCCCTCCTGACCGCGACTTTGAGTTTGCTGTACGTATTCAATACGGTAATCTGCCAACCCCTGATACTTCTGCTGCATCGACTGATAGTTCTGCTGCGCAGCTCTGTACTGCGCCTGAAGTTTGTCTTCTTTTTCCTGCTGGACTTTCACCAACAGCTGAAGTTGTGCCAACGCCATAATTTATCGTCCTAAATGTGCAGGTAAAAGTTTATCCAGTTGCGTCAGACTTTCGTCATAAGGCACCACCTCTTTCATTTCCTGCTGTAAAAAACCACGGATTTTTGGCATTAGTGTCACTGCGGCATCCAGTTGCGGATCGGCGCCTTTGACATAAGCACCAATTGAAATTAAATCTTTGCTTTGCTGATAAGAGGCATACAACTGTTTTACAGCGCGGGCCAGCTTTTGATGCTCCATACTGGTGACAGCTGGCATCACCCGGCTGATGGATTTCTCAATGTCTATGGCTGGAAAATGACCGCTGTCGGCGAGCTGACGCGACAGAACTATGTGGCCATCCAAAATAGCACGGGACGCGTCGGCAATAGGATCCTGTAAATCATCGCCTTCAGATAACACGGTATAAAACGCCGTAATAGAGCCCTGACCTGCAGCACCATTACCTGCTCTTTCGACCAGTGCCGGTAATTTGGCAAAGACTGAAGGCGGATAGCCTTTGGTTGCTGGCGGCTCACCTACAGCCAAAGCTATTTCTCGCTGAGCCTGGGCATAACGGGTGATGGAATCAAGCAGCAGCAAAACATCCAGGCCTTGCTCGCGGAAATACTCAGCCACCTGCACTGCGGTTTCACAGCCTTTTAACCGCATTAAAGGTGACACATCGGCAGGGGCTGCGACCACCACAGAGCGTTTGCGGCCTTCTTCCCCCAGAATTTCGTCAATAAATTCTTTCACCTCACGGCCCCGTTCGCCCACCAGCCCGACTACGATCACATCAGCTGCAGTGCCGCGGGTCATCATACCTAGTAATACAGACTTACCTACACCAGAGCCAGCAAACAACCCCATACGCTGACCTTTACCGACGGTAATAATACTGTTGATAGCGCGCACGCCCACATCCAGTGGCGCATGAATAGGTTGGCGTTGTAATGGATTAATAGGAGGTTTTTTAGCGCCGCCAAATTCCTGACTTAAAATAGGGCCTTTGCCATCCAGTGGTTTACCTGCACCGTCAATAACCCGGCCCAGCAATGCCATAGTCAAAGGCACGCCTTTAAAATCATTCAAAGGCGTGACCTTAGCACCAGGGACTACACCGGACACATCATCTTTAGGCATTAAAAAAATACGATCGTTAGCAAAACCCACTACTTCAGCAAATAGCTGACCCGATGCAGTTTCCACATGACAGGTCTGGCCTATAGCCGCAGTGCAGCCGGTGGCTTCCAGAGTCAAGCCGACTACCCGGACTAAACGCCCCGCCAGATTAGGCCTGCTTTTCTGAATGTGCTGCAGCTGTAGCTTTAAATTGGCAGCTAATTGTGACGACGACATACAACTCCTTAAACAAAGCCCGCGATAACGCAGAACTTGATATTAATCAGGAGAATGCAAGAAATGCTCCAGACTGCTTTGCAATCTGTGTTTAATACTTCTGTCCATCGAAGAAAGTGGCGTTTCCAGCAGACAACCACCAGGTTCAATGGCTGGATCAGAGCGAAGTTGCCAGTGGCGTTCGGCTAATTGTTCCGCGCTAAAATGCTGTTCAACTATGGCTATATCGTCAGGGTGGAGTTTGATCAATATATGCTCGGTTTGCAGTGGCAATACTGCTGTCGCATCGGACAGGGTTTTTAATATCACTTGTGGATTGGTTTTGCATTCGACTGCGATTACAGCTTCTGCCATCGCCAGACACAACTGCAGCAGTTGCTGTTCAACTTGCTGATCGACTTGCAATAACGGCTGTTGTAGCTGATCCAACAAAGTCGCCAGTTCCAGCTTTTTCTGTTCAATCTCTTCAGTAGCTTGCTCTAAACCCAGTTTTTTACCTTCGGCCTGGCCATGAGCTAAACCATCCGCAGTACCCTGTTCGCGGCCTTCTTCATAGCCTTTGGAAAATCCTTCCTCTTTGCCCTGCGCAAAACCTTCATCAAAAGCAGCCTGACGAATTTGTTCAATGTCATCCGCTGTCAGAGGCTTAATTTCCAGTTGTGCCTCTTCTTCGATTTCAACTGCAGCAGCCTGTTGTGACGGCAGTGTTTTATTCAGCGCATTGGTTTTTCCAACAGGAGCTTTTTTATCAGACTCAAGCTCTGGGGTTGGCCAACGTTTGAGTAACTCCAGTAACTCATCCGTTGGCGCAAAAGGTTGTTTGGTTCGAAAAGGATCCAATGTCATACTGCTTTACTCCGGAATCCTGTTACAGGAAGTCTTCACCACCACCACCACCAAGCATAATCTCTCCTGCATCGGCCAGACGACGGGCCACAGACAAGATATCTTTTTGTGCAGCTTCTACTTCACTAACACGAACTGGTCCCATAGCTTCCAAATCGTCGTTCAACAGTTCGGCCGCACGTTTGGACATATTTTTCAGGATCTTCTCTTTTAAATCCGCATCTGCGCCTTTTAATGCTTTCATCAGTGCATCCTGCTGTACTTCACGCAGAATGGTTTGAATAGCTCTGTCGTCCACATCCAGTAAGTTTTCGAATACAAACATCAGATCCTGAATTTGCTGCGCCATTTCTTCGTCATGCTCACGAATAGCGTCCATCAACTGCCCCTCAACATTGGTATCGAGGTAGTTCATGATATCGGCCGCCGCTTTTAAGCCGCCCATTTTTGCCGCCTGAGCACCGGCTTGACCCGCAAACTGTTTCTCCATAATTTCGTTTAACTCCTGCAGTGCTGCCGGTTGTACTTCTTCTAAATTGGCAATACGCATGGTTAAATCTAAACGCACTTTTTCCGGGAACTGCGACAGAATTTCCGCCGACTGCTCCGGTTCTAAGTAAGACAATACAATAGTCTGGATCTGCGGGTGCTCGTTGCGGATGATATTCGCCACCTGCTTCGAGTCCATCCATTTCAGTGAATCCAGACCTTTGGCACCACCGCCCAGAATAATCTGGTCGATCAGATTCGAAGCTTTTTCTTCGCCTAAAGCAGCGGTTAAGGCTCGGCGGATAAAGTCCTCGCTCTGGAAACCTATGGTACTGAAGTTCTGAATCTGCTCGATAAAGAGCTTGTGCACTGCAGAGATTTTAGCCTGATTCAGATCGTCAATCTGTGCCATCGCCATCCCCACCTTCTGCACTTGTTTTGGCTCAAGGTGTTTTAAGATCTGTGCAGCGTCCTCTTCTGACAAACTCAGCAACAAGATAGCGGCTTTCTCGACGCCATCTAATTTGCCTACGTCAAAGCTCGGCTTGATGTTTTCAACATTACTCATCTTCGGCTAACCAATTTTTAACGACCAGTGAGGACAATTCTGGCTCGTTTGCCACCAGGGCCCGAACCGCTTTTAACAGATCTTCATCACCATGCAAGTCTGGTAACATCAAAGTACCATCAGCAGCAAAACCAACAGACTTCGAATCAAACTCACGAGTTAACATATCAAGTGTATCATCCCCTAAGTCTAGTCCGCTGTTTAATGAAGACTCATCATAAGCTTCCTGCGTATCTTCAGGGTAAATCAGTTTCTTCAGCATTGGACGAACCACAGCCACAATCAACACTATGATGATCAGTGTACCCATCACCAGTTTCAGCATACGGGCAAACCATTCCTGCTCGTATATAGGTGGTTCGACGGCCTCAGGCAATATATTGCGGGCAAAAGGTACTGACACTACCTCTATAGTATCGCCCCGTTGTACATCAAAACCAATGCCGCCTTGCAATAAACGCCGGATATTAGCGATTTCTGCCTGAGAACGGATCTGCGGTTCAGTCACAGTACCATCAGCAGCCGTAGAGCCGGGTAAATAATCCACAGCTACAGAGACACTGATGCGACGAATTAAACCTGACTGCTGAGTCGAATGGCTAATGGTCGTATCCAGTTCATAGTTGCGGGTTAGTTCTTTCGAATTACGACCAGGCACCACGGCTTTACTGGCATCAGCACCAACAGCTTGTTCCGGTATAGCACTGTTTAGTGGTGGCTGGTTAGTTAAAGCGCCAGGAATACCACCTAAACCACCGCCCACGCTGTTTTCTTCAATGCTCATCTCACTGCGTACTGCAGGTAAGTCTGGGTTGAAGCGTTTTTGGGTTTGTTCAACCGCAGTGAAATCCATCAGTAAATCAACCTGAGCTGTATAGTTATCAACCCCCAGTACAGGAATTAAAATAGAGTCAATTTTCTGGCGATACTCTTCCTCACGGGCGCGCTCCATTTCATACTCTTTGCGGGTACGGGCAGAAGAAGCGTCCTGAGAACCACTATTGAGCAGGCGACCATTTTGATCCGTGACAGTCACACGGCTAGGTTCCAGCCCCTGCACAGCAGAAGCCACCAAATCCACGATAGAGTCGACTTCACCTTCTTTTAAACTTTTTCCACCCTTAACCGTCACCATCACGGTAGCAGAAGGTTGTTTTTCGCGACGGGCAAAAATATTTTCCTTGGGGATAGCCAACAGCACACGAGCAGACGCAATGCTTTGAAATTGCTCAATAGTGCGGGCAAGCTGTTGCTCACGGCTATGTTTTAATCGTTCCATCTCCAGACGCTGACTGACACCAAAACCGCTGTCCTGCATCAGAATTTCATCGCCTGTAGTTTGCTCTTGCTGTAAACCAGCGCGGGCCAGTTGCAATTTGATAGTCTGGTACTCTTTACCAGACACCAGTACCACCTGACCTTCGAGTTTGTAGTCGATTTTTTGACTATCCAGATAATCCAGAGTCTCAATCAACTCTTTGGTTTCAAAAGTCCCCAGAGGACGCATGTCAGGTTCACGCGCCCATAAAATAATAAGGACAGCTAGTGCTATACAAATGGTTAACGCGACAATCAGACTGATCTGCCGCACCATATCCATACCACCGCCCATAGAACCCAGAAAGCCAGACTTCTGCTCCTGTTGCACCGGGGTATTGCTGCCAAATTCATCTGACGATAGGGTCAGTTCAGTTGAGGTACTTTCTGCCACTTTTTATTCCCCCGCCTTAGACCGGCATCGACATAATTTCTTTATAGGCTTCCACCAGCTTGGTTCGCACCTGCACTGTGGCTTCAAAGGCTAAAGAGGCTTTTTGCCCTGCCAACATGGCTTGAGCCAGAGACACTTTAGGGTCACCCATTTCGACAGCAGTGCTTAGCTGACGGCTTTCGCCCTGCAAGCCATTCACTTTATCCAAAGCGCCTTTGAGCATGGCGGAAAAATCAGACTGACTGGAATTTTGTTCAGGGATAGCCGGAATCGCTAATTCAGCAGGCACACTCCGGGCTTGTGAAGCGAGGGATTGAAGTTCCTGATAAAGACTGTGACCTTGACCTTGAATGTTCATCTGCTGTGACCTGTCAAAATATTGCTATTACTACGATTAAAGTAGGTAAAGCAGGTATCGTGCCAGAATTAAAACGATTTAAATCAGATGGTTAATAAGTAAAAATGGGGTCATATCACATTGTTAACCGTTAACAATGTGATATGACCCCATTTTGAGTCGAAATTAGGCGGGTAATTGAATACCGGATTCACGCATCCGGGCCAATTTGTACCTTAAGGTTCTGGCACTGATGCCTAAGCGTTCAGCGACCTCTTTTCGGCTATTGGCACAAGCACGCATAGTTTCTAGGATAATACGGTGTTCCTGCTCATAGATCTCAGATTTAAATACACTGACATCCGACTCGCTTGCATGACCCAACTCTGTATCAGGCATGCTATCCATCATATTCGGCGCAGACTCGAGTAGAATATCGGCTGCACTAATTTGCTCACCATCACAAATTATCAGAGCACGCTGCACTATATTATCCAGCTCGCGCACATTACCAGGCCAGTAGTGCTGCATCAGTTTATGTTGAGCCGCATAACTTAACGTAGGTTGTGGCATACCAGTGCTGCGACAATGCCGTTCTAGCAAATGCATCGCCAGCGGAACTATGTCAGCAGGACGTTCAGCCAAGGCTGTCCAGGTCAGCGGAAACACGTTCAGGCGATAGTATAAATCTTCGCGGAATTTACCTTCAGAGACAGCCTGTTTTAAATCTCTGTTGCTGGTGGCAATCACCCGAACATCCAGTTTTATGGTTTTGCGTGCACCTAAACGCTCGACCTCGCGCTCTTGCAGTACGCGCAGTAACTTCGCCTGCAGGTTTAAATCCATTTCACTGATTTCATCCAGTAAAATAGTGCCTTGCTGGGCTTGTTCAAACTTACCGGGACAAGCCTGAATAGCGCCGGTAAAGGCTCCTTTTTCGTAACCAAACAAAGTGGCTTCCAGCATATTCTCCGGAATAGCAGCACAGTTAATGGCTACAAAAGGCCCATCCTGACGACCACTTTGTTGATGAATATATCGTGCCAGTACTTCTTTACCAGAGCCACTTGGGCCCAGCACCAGTACATTGGCATCAGAACGAGCCACTTTTGCCGCCAGCTTCACCAGCTGTTTGCCCTGCTCCGAATGTACGACAGGCTCAATAGTCGCGACTTCTGCCCCCAAGGCATAACGGCTGACCATATTGATCAGCACTTCAGGTGAAAAAGGTTTCGCCAGATAATCGACCGCACCATGACGAATAGCAACCACAGCGTCATTGACATTGGCGTAGGCTGTCATCATCAACACAGGGAGAGAGGGGTAATTGAGCTTCACTGTTTTCAGTAAATCTAAACCTGACATGGTGCCCATTTGTACGTCACTGATCAGCAAAGAAACTTTGTGCTCTTTTAGCAGCTGCAAGCCCTGCTCAGCACTTTGGGCTGGCACCACCTGATAATTCGCCAGACTCAGCGTGTCACATAATGCTTCGCGTAAGCCGGCATCATCTTCAACGACCAAAATACTAGTTGTTTGCATAACTTAACTCCTGACCTGCAGTGACAGGCACATAGACGGGAAACAATAATTCAAAACGGGCGCCACCCAACTCTGAAGTGCAATAGCGGATGGAGCCATTGTGGGAATGTGCAACAGCCTGCACCACAGCTAAACCAAGACCTGTGCCCTGACTGCGGGTGGTAAAAAAGGGTTCAAAAATTTGTTGTTGCAGATGCTCTGGTACACCAGGGCCATTATCTTCAACCGCAATCATCACCAGTTGAGGATTCACCTTATCCAGACGGGCTTCGAGTTTTAGCACTGCTCCCTGACCAATAATTTGCATACTGTTTTGCAATAAATTTTGAATAGCGCCAGCCAGACTGCGTGGATTACCTAAAATTTGTACATCAGGTTCAGGTAATTGAATGTGGATCTGACTTTGTTGCTGCTCGACCAAGGCTTCAACCCCAACAAAGACATCACTTAACAGCCGCTGTAAGGATAAAGGTTCAACCTGCTGTTCACGGCCTGCACGCGCAAATAACAGCATGTCATTCACCTGCTGCTCTAAATCCACCAGACGGGCCACCAGTTTCTGCTGAAACTGCTCACGTGAGTTTGGATTCAGTTTAGGACTAGTTAAATTCTGCGCATACAACAAGGCAGAAGATAAAGGGGTTCGGATTTGATGCGCCAGGGATGCCATCATTTTGCCAAGCGTAGATAAACGCTGCAGATGAGCCAGGCGGCTTTGTAACTGCCGGGTTTCCGTCAGATCGGTTAACACAATCAACTGCCCTGCTTCAGGTTCAAGTGAACTGATCGCCAGTTTGACTCTACGACCGTCCAGCAAAGACACTTCCATACCATCATCACTACGGGGACGGAATGAACGCGCTATCACATCCAGCCAGCGCTGCCCTGTTAAAGGTTCGCCCAGCATGGAAATAGCCACTGGATTGGCTTCAGCCACGTACCCCCGCTCGTCCAGTACTATGACGGCAGTTGGAAGATTGTTGACTAAATGCTGCAGACGGCGGGCCTGACGGGCCGTATGAATGGCGGTTGCAACAGGTGCGGCCGTATCTGGCTGCATTTCTGCTGCAACATAAGCAAAAGCTTTGGCTGTACTCATAACGTCTTCGCAAATGAATTGACACTAGCCTTTCAAATGCACAAGACATGCCACAATTAAACCAGATATAAATCAGACACTTAAGCAGTCATTTTTTTGACGGAAAGAGGGTTAAGCCTGATTTTCATCCCGCATCAAATTGTATTTACGCATCTTCTCTACCAATGTGGTACGGCGCAGACAAAGAATATCAGCCGCTCTTGCCACCACATACTCATGGCGCTCCAGCGCCTGAGTAATTAAAGAGATTTCCAGTTCGGCTAAAAACTCTTTTAGATCCACCCCCTGCTCCGGTAAAACTTCAAGACTGTCTGATGTTGCAAAGCTCGGCGCGCCTGTCTGCTCATCTTCATCGTCAGCACTTTGGAACAGTTCATTGATGGCGTCCCGCTCTAACAATGCATCCGGATACACAGGTACATAAGTTTCAACCTCGAGATGACGGTATTTTTGCGGTAATTCTGCGACGTCCACCACCTGATTCGGATACATAATAGCCATCCGCTCTACCAGATTCGCCAGCTCGCGCACGTTGCCAGGCCAGGGATGCAGTTTTAAGCTCTCAAGCGCACGCTCGGTAAACTTCACCTTGGCATGCCCTTGCTGTTCAGTGCGGATGATCAGTTCCTGCACCAGCAGCGGTAAGTCATCGGCTCTGTCACGTAAAGCCGGAGTTTCGATAGGAAAGACGTTCAGGCGATAAAATAAATCTTCACGAAAGCGCCCCTCTTCAATCATTTGCTCCAGCGCTCTGTGAGTCGCGGCAATAATACGCACATCAGCACGAATAGGCTGACTGCCCCCCACCCGCTCATACACTCTTTCCTGCAGCACTCTTAATAACTTCACCTGCATAGGCAGCGGCATATCGCCAATTTCATCTAAAAACAGCGTACCGCCCTGCGCCAATTCAAAACGGCCTTTGCGGGTAGAAATAGCACCGGTAAAGGCACCTTTTTCATGACCAAACAGCTCGCTTTCCAACAGCTCTGCCGGAATAGCACCGCAGTTTAATGGCACAAAAGGCCCCTGATGACGATTGGATAACACATGAATATTGCGGGCAACTACTTCCTTCCCCGTGCCCGAATCACCAAGAATTAATACATTGGCGTCCGTTTTAGCCACCTGCTGAATTAAGAAACGGACCTGTTGCATAGCCTGAGTTTGACCAACCATGCCAATAAAACGGGACTGTTCGCACTGACCTTTCTGGCCTGGCAATAAACGCTGGTATTGCTGACAATCACGCAATAGTTGGGTAAAAGAGGCGTAAGAAAAAGGTTCAGTCAGCAGACCCACCACATTGGGTAAGCCAAGGTGATGCTTCAACGTTTCACCCAGCAATAAAAAAGCACAAGCCGGATAACGGCGGATCAGTTGTTCATGATCCTGACTGGATAGAGCCCCTAACAGAACCACAGCCTGAGACTCAGCATGTAAGTACTGGTCAAGTTCGTGGTACTGCAACAATTGATGGGGCTCAGAGATAAAACTCAGCACTGCACTTAAGCGAGAGGTTCGTTGTTCCTGCTGATCCAGAATGTAGAGCTTGGTGGTCATAAGACTCAGACTTTTATTGCTTTTTTATCATTCTACAAAGCTTGTCTGAGGTTGCAAGGTAAAACGCTATTTTTTTGACACTGGTGTCAAAAAAATAGCGTTTTATGGGATGAAAAGAATAAAGAATTAAGCGAGTAACTTTAGGGCTTGTTGTTCAGACACCCGGCCCTGACTGACCACAGATAATGAAGCTTGTTCACGAATACCAGCTGACACTTGTTCTGTCACCGCTTTAGCGTAATCCAGGTCTTGAATACGGCTGATCGCTTCCTGCTCGTTCACATTCTGAGTTTGCAGATTGCGGGCAGTAGACTGTAAAGCGTTGATGGTAGCGCCTAAATCTGTTCTGTTGTTATCCACCAGTTGCGAAGAACTCTGAATAGACATCAGCGACGCTTGTGCACTTTCAGCGGAAGATAAATCAATACTAAAAGCACCTGAATCTGTTAAGCGGGTGGATAAATCCTGAGTTTTGATACCAATGCTGCCATTGCCTGTGCCAACAGGGATAGAGCCATCCTGGTCAAACAACTTAATACCAGCAAACTCAGTATTTTTAATCTGGTCTTGAATATTTGCTGCATAAGCGTCGGCTTGCTTCTGCAGCGCCTGACGATCGGATGCGGTTAACAAGCCATTACCGGCCTGCACAGCCAAACGCCCCATTTCATTGAGGTTATCTGTCACCCCCTGTAAGCCTTGGTCAGCCACAGTAGCAAGAGAAATACCATCATAGACATTTTGTGTCCCTTGAGCAGAGGCATTAGCGCTTTGAGTTAAACGGTTGGCAATTTGTAATCCGGCAGCATCATCAGCAGCACTATTAATACGACGCGCTGAGGCTAATTTTTTCAGCAGATTTTCAGATTCATTGGAGTTGAATTTCAGCTGATTTTCATTGGCTAGCGAGTTACCGATTTTCATACTAATACCTCAGGCTGTTCCGAAACGGATTTGCTATAAAAATTAGTCTACCTCAAAATCACCTGAGTGCCCAAGCCTTAAACTGAGCTTTTTTTAGCCAGCAAAAAGATAGCTGAATGATCTGCAGCTAAGCTTCTATATAAAAAGGATTTTTTAATAGTGGAATAAATTATGCTAATGTTTGTTACAGTGGGTACAGATCCAATATGACTGTCAGTTTTATGACACATCAGGGGCGCTTATGTTTGACGGCAAAAATATCTTTATTACAGGTGGCACTGGCTCTTTTGGCCATAAATACACCCAAACTCTGCTGGAGCGGTACAAACCCAATAAAATTATCATCTATTCCAGAGATGAATTAAAACAATACGAAATGCAGCAGAAATTCAATGCACGCTGCATGCGCTATTTCATTGGTGATGTAAGAGATCAGGAACGCTTGATTAGAGCCATGCGGGGTGTTGATTATGTCATTCATGCCGCAGCATTAAAGCAAGTACCAGCGGCCGAATATAACCCTATGGAATGTATAAAAACCAATATCAATGGTGCAGAGCATGTGATTAATGCAGCTATTGAAAACCAGGTAGAAAAAGTGATAGCGCTATCCACTGATAAAGCAGCCAATCCGATCAACTTATACGGCGCCACCAAACTGGCATCAGACAAACTGTTTGTTGCAGCCAATAACATTTCAGGCGGTAGTAAGCCTCGTTTTTCTGTAGTGAGATACGGCAACGTCGTCGGCTCACGGGGATCCGTAGTCCCCTTTTTTGAGCAACTAAGACAAAAAGGCACAGACCATATACCTATCACTCATCTGGAAATGACCCGCTTTTGGATCAGCCTGCAACAAGGTGTGGATTTTGTACTGAAAAATTTCGAACGTATGCTGGGTGGTGAAATATTCGTCCCTAAAATCCCATCTATCCGCATCGTGGATTTAGCAAAATCTATGGCACCTGATTTACCTATCCGGGAAGTGGGTATTCGTCCTGGTGAAAAATTGCATGAAATGATGTGCCCAGGTGATATGTCCTATAACACTTACGAATACGATGACCATTATGTTATAGCTCCATCAATTCAGTTTTATAACCGTGGCAATGACTTTACGATCAATGCATTAAAAGAGCACGGAAAACTGGTGCAGCCCGGCTTTGAATATGTGTCGGATAAAAATCCTCATTTTTTAAGCGTCGAAGAGCTGGTTCAATTTAACCGGGACGCAATGCTATGATCCCCTACGGCAGACAGTCGATCAGTGATGCTGATGTAAAAGCCGTTGTAGACACTCTGCAATCTGATTTTCTGACTCAGGGACCCGCAATTCCTGCATTTGAAGAAGCGCTGGCGAAGTACTGTAAGGTTCCATACGCAATTGCAGTTAATAGTGCCACTTCGGCTCTACATATAGCTTGTCTGGCTTTAGATGTAAAAGCTGGAGACAGAGTTTGGACCAGCCCCATCAGCTTTGTCGCCTCAGCCAATTGCGCTCTATATTGTGGCGCCACTGTCGATTTTGTTGACGTAGAACCGGATACAGGCCTGATGTCAGTCAAAGCTTTGGCGGCTAAATTACAACAAGCAGCAGCCAACAATACCTTACCTAAAGTTCTTATTCCTGTGCATCTGGCAGGACATAGCTGCGCTATGCAACAAATTGCGACTTTATGCCAACCTTACGGTATTCGTATTATCGAAGATGCTTCCCATGCGATAGGCGGAAGTTATCAGCAAAATAAGATAGGCAGTTGTCAATTCAGCGATATCACAGTCTTCAGTTTTCATCCGGTCAAAATAATTACTACAGCTGAGGGTGGTGCCGCGTTGACCAAAGATATGGCACTGGCTGCTCGTATGCAGTTGCTGCGCAGTCATGGTATTACCCGCAATCCAGACGATATGACTGAGGTCAGCCACGGTCCCTGGTATTACCAACAGATAGACCTTGGTTTGAATTACCGTATGACAGATCTGCAAGCTGCTCTGGGACTAAGCCAGTTAAAAAGACTGGATATTTTTGTAAACCAACGTATTGAAGCTGTGTCCAATTACAGTGCATTGCTGCAAAACTTAGCTCTGGATCTTCCTCAGGAATGCAGCACAGGACAATCATCATGGCACTTGTATATCGTGAGATTGCATGATGAGAACCTACGCTTGTCCACATTTGAAGCACTGCGTGCTGCAGGTATTGGCGTCAACGTCCATTATATCCCGATCCATACTCAACCTTATTACCAGAAGCTTGGATTCCAGTGGGGTGACTTTCCGCAGGCAGAATATTTTTACAGCAGAATTATAAGCCTTCCTCTCTATGCGGATTTGACACAGAAATCGCAAGACTATGTAGCATCTGTTCTGAAAAAAATACCAGGTCTTCAATGATGAACATCGCCATTATTCCCGCACGAGGCGGTAGCAAACGCATCCCTCGCAAAAATATCAAAAAATTCTGCGGCCAGCCCATGCTGGCTTATCCTATTAAAGCAGCATTGGAAAGTGGTGTTATAGACAAGGTTATTGTATCAACCGAAGATGAAGAAATAGCTGCTGTAGCTCGTGAGTACGGCGCCGAAGTTCCGTTTTATCGCCCTGCCGCCCTTGCTGACGACCATACAGGAACTAGTCCTGTGGTTAGAGATACATTACAACGTCTGCTGCAACTAGGATGGGATATTCAACACTGTGCCTGCATTTATGCCACTACCCCATTATTGAGCAGTGTGTTGATTAAGCAGGCCTATGAACAACTATGCGAAACATCCGCAGATTATGTATTTACTTCTGCACGCTTCTCCTTTCCAATTCAGAGAGCCTTATTGCAGACCAAAACTGGAGGCGTAACCCCTTTTGATCCTGCCAGCATAGTTAAACGCTCACAGGATCTGCCTCCAGCTTTTCATGACGCTGGCCAGCTTTACTGGGGAAGCTGCAATACATGGTTGGATCAGAACAAATATATATTCAGTGAAAAATCACAGATGTTGGTACTTCCTCCGCATTTAGTTCAGGACATAGATACGCTGGAAGACTGGAACCATGCAGAGTTACTGTATCGGATGCTGCAATCTCAATGACACAGATTTTGTTTAGAACAGATGCCAGTAGACAGATAGGTTCAGGACACCTGATGCGCTGCCTGACATTGGCACATGCATTAAAAGACAAAGGCTATAGCTGCCGTTTTATCTGCCAGAATTTGCCCGGCCAGCTTGGCTCTCTGGTTTCTGAGCAGGGATTTACTGTCGATTTGATCCCCGTCTGCCAGAATGAACAAGACGATGCCAGGTATTGCCTTGAGCGAATACAAGCTCCAATTGAACTGTTGGTGGTTGATCATTACCAGTTGGGTCGTAATTATGAACAACAGATGCGTGGCAAGGTAGCGAATATCATGGTCATTGATGATCTGGCCAATCGACCTCATGACGCTGATTTGTTGCTGGATCAAAATTTAGTTCCTCAAGCCGAGCTGCGTTATCGCAATCTGGTCAACTCAAACTGCATTCTGCTAGCGGGTCCTGGTTATGCACTACTCAGAGCTGAGTTTTATCAGGCAAAAGCTGAACAAAGAACCAGACTCTTGGTCAATTTTGGTGGGACTGATCCGGATAATCTCACCCTAATGGCTTTGGACGCGCTGGATTTATTAAAGTCTCAGCCTATTCCTGCCGATATAGTCATAGGACAGAGTCATCCTGCAGCGGATGTGATACGACAGCGCTGCGAACAGCAGCCGCTTTGGCGATTTCATCAGCAATGTAACTATATGGCTCGTTTGATGCTGCAAGCTAAACTCATGTTAGGTGCAGGTGGCAGCACGCATTGGGAACGTTGCTTCAGTCAGCTGCCAGCGTTAGTGGTGACTGTGGCAGATAACCAGCGACAAAGTACTCAGTACCTTGATCATCTTGGTGCCTGCATTTGGCTGGGTGACTCCACTCAGCAAAGTATAGTTAAGCTGGCAGATGCCATTGCTCGCTGCTGGCAGGATGAAATGTTATTGCAACAGATGGCACAAAAAGCCAGTGAGCTACTACCACATCAGGCTGGTACTCCAGCCGTAGTAAAAGCTGTAACAGAACTCATGAGGTTGTAATGCACGATTTTTTTATTGGCGACCGTAAAATTGGCCCATTTGAAAAACCTTTTATCATTGCGGAAATGTCAGGTAATCATGGCCAGTCACTGGATAAAGCCAAGGCGCTGATTGATGCTGCTGCTGCGGCTGGCGCTGATGCACTCAAACTTCAGACTTATACCCCCGATACTATTACCTTGGATGTGCATCAAGGCGAATTTTTTATCGCCGACCCCAATAGCCTTTGGCAAGGCAACTCTTTATACAATTTATATCAACAGGCCATGACGCCATGGGACTGGCATGAAGAGTTATTTGCTTATGCAAATAGTAAAGGTATGCTTGCTTTTAGTACTCCGTTTGATTTGACTGCCGTGGAGTTTCTTGAACAGTTAAATGTGCCCTGCTACAAAATAGCCTCTTTTGAAAATATTGATCATGCGTTGCTTGCAGCGGTAGCCCGAACCGGTAAACCAGTCATTGTCTCCACAGGGATGGCAACTCAGGCTGAACTGGCAGAATCGGTGCAAGTGTTACGAGAAAATGGCTGCAAAGACCTGGTTTTGTTGAAATGTACTAGCAATTACCCTGCCCGTCCTGTGGATGCAAACTTGCTGACAATACCTCATCTGGCTGCGCTTTTTGATTGCCAGGTCGGGCTGTCCGATCACACCCCCGGTGTTGGTGTTTCTGTTGCCGCTGTAGCACTTGGCGCTACTGTGATAGAAAAGCACTTTGTTCTGGATCGTAAAGGGGGAGAAGTCGACGCTGAATTCTCCCTTGAGCCTGATGAACTGAAACTGTTGGTTGAGGAAACAGCCAGAGCCAGAGATGCGCTGGGTAAGGTGCATTATGGTTGTACAGAAAAAGAGGTAGCCTCCAGAGTACATCGTCGTTCCTTGTATATAGCAGAAGATCTCCCTGCCGGAGCTATATTGACTGCAAAGAACTTACGTTCAGTACGCCCAGGATTGGGTTTGCCCCCTAAGTATCTGCCTATGTTGCTTGGTAAAGCTCTTAAAGTATCAGCGAAAAAAGGTACGGCAATGAGCTGGGAGTTGCTGGCATGACAAAAGCGTTGCAGGTTGTTTTGTTTGGTGCCAGTAAAGCTGGGGAATTCTTTCTCAGTCAGAACCCTACCCTGAACATCACTGCATTTATTGACAACGACCCAAGCCGTCACGGCCAGAAGTTATCAGGTATTGCTGTGCTGCCTCCTGACGAACTTTTAAGTCTGGATTATGATCAGATTGTTATTACCAGCCAATGGGTTGACGCTATTAGCGCCCAGTTGCAACAACTTGGAGTTCCGGCTGAAAAAATTGTGGTACCGGCCAAACAACAAGTAAAAGCGACACAACCTTTTCTACATAGCGCCACGCTGGAAATGGCCCATGTTCTGCTGCAGAGGTTAAATCAGTTTTTGCAACAGCATGGTATACGACCATGTCTTGATTCAGGAACTTTGTTAGGCGTAACACGACAAAAGGCATTGATCCCCTGGGATGACGATATAGATCTGGCGATAGACCAATCAGAGTTCGGTAATTTACTTGAGGTTATCCCTGATTTTATTCCTCAACTGCCACACCAGAACCTTTTGAATTGGCAAGTACTGGTGTTAAATGTAAATGACGAGGATTGTTGCGTAAATATAGAATTCAGTCCTAAACCCGGCGCAGACTTTGTACCATTTGACATCAGTCTGCAACTGAGGCGTGAACAAGCTGGATACTCAGAGCTGGTTTCTTCTGCGGGTTTATTTTTTGCTCCGGCCCATCATTTTGCGCAATTTCAACAAAAAGAATTTCTAGGCCAGCTTTTTTATGTTCCAACAGACACTGACGGTTTTCTGACCTTTATGTACGGGGATTGGCAAGAACCTAAAAAAGGCACAAAAATTACCGAATACAACAACAGGCGTGCTCAACTCTCCCATGACCATTGCCAGCCCCGTGTGAAAAAACGTTTGCTTGGCGAGCCTTCGCAGTGAAAGTGTTATTAAGCAGTGCTGGCGCCAAGATTCCATTATTGCAGGCATTAAAAAATGCGGCCTTAAGGCTACAGCCAGATGCCGAAATTATCGCAGGAGATAGCTCAAAGCCTGTAGTCAGTCAGTATTTTGCGGACCAATTCTGGCATATGCCTTTGTGCAATAAATCTAATCTTGATGCAATCAAAGTAGGCCTGGCTGAATATCAAATCACCCACATAATCCCCAGCAGGGATGGTGAACTGATGTTCTGGTCGGAACAAAAAAAAGCACTAAAACTTTTGGGCATCGAGGTACTGGTCTCTGCTGAAGAAGTCATTCAGTTGTGTCTGGATAAATTTAGCTTTGCCCAAATTAAGACTCATCCTAAATGTAAAGTGATCCCCGCCCTGCTTCATCCTGATGAGTCAGCTGACTTGTGGGTGGTCAAAGAGCGTTATGGTGCAGGAAGTCAGAATCTTGGCCTTAAACTGACCACCCAAGAGGCGCTTCATCACGCAAAAACCATGCAATGCCCGCTGTACCAGCCATTTGTTCAGGGCACTGAAATTAGTGTGGATGCCTGGTTAGACAAAAATAGCAAACTAAAAGGCCATATTTGCCGTTACCGGACTAAAGTGCAGCATGGTGAATCACAAATAAGCCAAACCGTATATCTCCCCCAGTATGATGAGTGGATCAAAACTCTGCTGGAACAGTTGCAACTTACTGGTCCTGTGGTACTGCAAGCCATTATTGATCAGCATCAACAGTTGCATATTATTGAGTGCAATAGCAGGTTTGGCGGCGCTTCTACTTTGGGTATTAAAGCCGGCGTCGATAGCCTCTACTGGAGTTTGGCGGAATCGATGGCAATAGATATAACTCAACTGCCTTTTACGCCAGCAAAGCAAACTATTACACAAGTTCGTTATGCCGGAGACTTGTATCTGTGATTTATATTTTTGATTTGGATGACACGCTGTATGACGAACGTCAGTACGTCGAAAGTGGTTTTCGTGCAGTCGCAGCATACGCCGCCAAACAGTGGGGACTGGATGCTACAAGTTGTTACGAACAATTGGTCAGGTTGCTCGATACTCAGGGCCGGGGTCGTATTTTTGATGATTTCCTTGCAGGTCACAGTCTGAGTAGTAAAAGTAACATTCAGGCTTGTGTCCGCACTTACCGCTTACACAAACCCAAGCTGAGCTTACCAGCAGAACACTTACAGCTGCTGCAGCTATTACCCAAACCTTTGTACCTGGTGACTGATGGCCACAAGATAGTACAACAGAACAAGGTAGATGCTCTTGGGATAGCAGCCTTATTTAAACGAGTTTTTATAACCCACCGTTTTGGCATTAAACATGCTAAGCCTTCTACACATTGTTTTGAATTGATTAAAAAAGCAGAAAAATGTGAATGGCGGGATATGGTGTATATAGGCGACAACCCAGCGAAGGATTTTGTGAACTTGAATAAGCTTGGGATGAATACCATAAGGGTATCAACTGGTGTGCATCGACATGTAATTGCACAAAAAGGCTTTGATGCTCTCAGAACCATTCGCACTTTGATAGAGCTAAGCTCAAGTGAAAAGATGCAAGCTAATTTTGCTGATGTAAGGCGACCAAAAGATTGCCAAAACTAATTACCACCATCAAATCGTCTGCGGGAGCATTATAAAATGCGAAGAAAAATCTTAGTCTTAGGTGGTGGAGGCTTTATTGGTTCGCACTTAGTTGCAGCATTGAGTCAGACACAACATCAGATCCAAGTGGCCGGCAATAATCTTCTATCTTCCGGCAACAGTAATGTGGACTATCTATCTGGCAATTTAAGCAGTCAGATCTATCAGCAATGTACTACGCCTGATCTAATATTTCATCTTGCCGGCGGCGCATCAGTTGCTTCCTCGTTACAAGATCCTAATCACGATTTCGACAAGACATTACCCCACTTGAGTGCTCTACTGCACAAGATGCAAGTCGATTGGCCGCAAGCAAGGCTGATTTATCTGTCCAGTGCAGCCGTCTATGGTGAAAACGCTTCTGATAATACCTCAATTAGATGTCAGCTTAAACCTATGTCACCGTATGGCTTACACAAGCAACTGGCCGAAGAGATGATCCAATTTTATAGCCGTCGTTATAATATATCTGCGCAAATAGTGCGGCCATTTTCGGTCTATGGTGAGGGACTACGCAAACAACTCTTATGGGATGCGCTGAGCAAAGCACAGCGTGGCGAATTTAGTTATTTTGGCGATGGAGAGCAGCAAAGAGATTGGGTTTATATCCATGATCTAATTGATTTTCTGTTGCACCTGATGACTCAACAGATCAATGACCAGAATCAACTTCTTAATGCAGGTACCGGAAATGGTATTGCGATTAAAACACTTCTCACTATGCTGTTAAAAACAGCGGGATATCATCAAACTCCAATTTTTTCTTCGATTGGTAAACCTGGCGACCCTGACAATCTGGTTTCTTGTCGTCAGGAGCAAATATCCTATCCACAACTACAGCAGACCAGCTTGCAACTGGGACTGGAGCGTTATGTTGGGTGGTTTAAGCAGCAGGAGCAATTATGAAAAAAATCGGAATTTGCGTCATCGTAAACGAAGGCTGGTTTGGCGGGATCAACTACTTTCTTAGTCTATTGTCTGCGCTCAATCAGTACCCTCATCCAGAGCAAGAATACTATGTATTGACTAATCGGAGCGATATTTTCAATCAGGGTTATCGACCACATATTAACATTATTCAATGTGATTACCTGGCTGACAATTCTGAGCGTATCAGGAAGTTGTGTCGTCACTTTAAAACTAACATCAAGTTAGCTTATTACGCCCGGCGTCATAAGCTGGATCTGATTACCCATGCTATTCCTGGTAAGCGATTTCTTCCCCCAACCCTTTACTGGATGCCAGATTTTCAACACTGCCATTTACCTGCTTTGTTCAGTGAAGCAGAGCTTCGCGGCAGAGACCAAAGTATGGAGATGGTCGCTGAACGTTCTGGTCATCTGCTGTTAAGCAGCGAGTCCGCGGAGAGCGATTTCAGGAGATTTTATCCTGCGTACCAGTCTGTTCAAACTCATGTACTGCGATTTGTACCCTATATTCAAGAAGAAGATCTTGCCTATCAACAGCAGGTGCTTGAACAGTCACAGGTAGAGGAAGATTTCTTCTATCTTCCAAATCAATTTTGGGTACATAAAAACCATGCGGTTGTGGTAGACGCGCTACTACAGTTGCCACCTGAGATCAAAGTGATGTGCACGGGAAGCTTGAATGACTACCGCAATGCAGTCCATATTGAACAGCTACTGCAACGGATTAAGGAGCTTGGACTCGAGGAGAGATTTATTGTTCTTGGTCTGGTAGAGCGCGATAAGATGATGTCTCTGATGGCTCAAGCTTTGGCCGTGATCAACCCTTCGCTTTTTGAAGGCTGGAGTACCACAGTGGAAGAGTCTAAATATACAGGTAAAAAGATTATCCTCTCCGATCTTGCGGTGCATCGTGAACAGGCTCCTGCAGATGCTGTTTATTTTTCGCCTCAGGATCCTTCAGCACTGGCCGCAGCAATGTTGCATATTTGGCAGGAAAAAAATGATGAAAGACAGCGAGCTGTTAGCAGATTTAGTCAAGCCAGAATTAATTTAGCTGATAATCGCGCATTATTTGCCGAAAAATATCAAGCGATCGTCTCAGCTCTACTTCAACAAGTTTAAGGAACAACAGATGTCCGCTACTCCCGAGCAACCAGATATCAATGCAATAGTTCGAAACGCCATGAGCTCTGTGCATAAAAGGCTATCCGATATGATGGTTTTGCAGGGCCGTGCACTGGCCGTTGCCAACCAACAACGTACTGATATAAAAAGCCTGCACGATGCCGAGTTTAAGGTTTTCTCTCAATTTGGAGAAGATGGCATCATTCAATATCTAATCAAAGAAACTAACATCTCTGAAAAAGAAGCTACTTTTATAGAATTTGGAGTCGAGAGTTATCTTGAATCAAATACCCGTTTCTTATTAGTAAACAATAACTGGCGAGGCCTGGTTTTTGATGGTTCTGAGCGAAATGTAGAGACTATTAAAAAGCAAGATCTCTATTGGCGAAATGACTTGACCGCAGTGCATGCCTGGATTGACCGCGATAACATCAATCAATTAATTAGTAATGCTGGGTTTGCTGGTGATATTGGCTTGTTGAGCGTCGATATCGACGGCAATGATTATTGGGTGTGGCAAGCTATTGATGCAGTCAATCCGGTGATAGTGGCTGTAGAATGGAACAGTGTCTTTGGCCCGGAAGCTGCGATTTCGATTCCTTACGATCCCAAATTTTTTCGCACCGATGCTCATTACAGTAACCTTTATTATGGCGCGTCCATTTCGGCCTTTGAGTATCTTGGAAAGCAAAAGGGTTACTCACTAATTGGCTCCAACAGCGCTGGCAATAACCTGTTCTTCGTGCGCAATGATCGTTTAGGCGGCCTAAAGCCCCTGAAAGCACAAGAAGCTTTCGTGAAATCCCGTATTCGTGAAGCAAGAGATCCTGAAGGTAAACTGAGCTATTTATCAGGCGAGACCAGATTACAGAAAATAAAACACTTGAATGTGGTAGATATTATTAAGAACGAACATTTTCGCCTAGCCGAATTGTTAAAAAAATAAGATCATTTATATGAAACAAAATAATATCTTGAATACGCTTTTACAGCAGATCCCAGAACCAAGCTACTATCAGGACGATGCGAAACTTTTGTCTGAAGCTGATTATTATGGAGCATCACGTTTAATAGCCGACCAGCTGGGACTCAGAGATATCCCCTTTAGTTACGGAGGTTGGCGGCATGGCTGGATACATGTTCCATTAAAGTATGTACAGCAGCTCACTGTCTGGGGTAAACAGGATACCCATTTTCTGGCTGCACAAGAGGAACACGTTAGTTTTCTTAAACAACACGGGATAAAAGCGACCGCTGTAGGTATGCCTTTTATTTATGCCGATGCTGTTGATAGCGCACTAAGAATACCAAATACACTATTAGTTATGCCACAACATACGTTACCATACATACCAAACGTGGGTAACGAAGAGCAATATATCCAAGATATAGAGAAAATCAGGCATGATTTTGATGAGGTAGTATTCTGTGTTCATCATTCTTGTTTTCAACACGGCATTTGGCCAGAACTACTTAAAAAATATAAGTATCCTATGATCATTGGCGCTAGCGCGACTCAGAGCAATGCGATACCAAGACTACAGCGTATATTTTCTACTTTTGAGTTTGTAACAACAAACACTATAGGTTCCCATCTACCATATGCGGCCTACTGTGGAGCTAAGGTCTCAATCTACGGTCAGTTCTCAGATTTTTCCAATTACAAATTTGATAATGACCCTTATGCAAAGGCTAATAAAGATCTAATCGCCTTCAATATTCAGCATACTACAGAGCAGTATGTTAAGCAGCTAGTACCATTTTTATTCTGTAAACACCCCAGCCTCGCACAAGAGTTTTCTATTTGGGCGCAGCAAGAGTTAGGGCTTCAAAATAAGAAGTCAGCGAAACAAATAGCTAAACATTTAGGCTGGTATGACGCTGATTATCAACATCAAATGGCTGCAGCTAAGTTAACCAGGCTCAAAAATCAATATAAAGAATTGACCCTGAGCAGTATTTGTTCAATGTTGGAGTTGGCTAAGCAATATAGTCATAATTTCGCTATATACGGAGCCGGTAATATTGGAACTATGATGCTAAAAATTTTGCAAGCAGCTGACCTAAAACCACGCTGTATCTTTGATAAGCAGTATCAACAATTGTTAGCGTTTGATGGGCTTCCAGTCCGTAATCCAGATGATATATCCAACTTAGGCTTGGATGTGATCTTTGTAGCCTCATTTGCTCATAAAGAAGAAATTAAAAAGCATATAGAGTCGTTCAACTCTGTGATTTTAATTTGGACGGCACAATAAAAACTGTCAATATAACAAGTGACGGAATTAAATTGTAGTCCAGCAATTCAAGAGAACGTTTAATCAATTATCGGTTGCTCGGCTACACTATATATGAACAACCTAGCTCAACGAGAAGCAGACTTGATAAGTAAAGTATGCTCTTTTCGCCTCTTGGTACTTGGAGCAGCTGGATCTACTGCTCCCGCATTTACTTAATAGATATTCAAACGTGACCGCGAAAAGTTACATAGTGAAAACAATATGATGAAGTAGACAAGAGATATTCGCAGCTCTTGCGGCTACATAACTGGTGATATTCAAACCCTTTCGCTAGATATTGGTAGTATCGAATATGAAGCATTTATCGAAGCCGACTGTCATTATGACTATATGTTAAATCTTTTCGCCGTGAATCATGTACGTAGTAACAAGGATCCCTATCCTCTGATACGGACTAACCTATCCCCCAAAAGATTCAAACATTACCTGACCGAATGGTGGAAAAGTCAATTAAGGATTATGGTAGTTCTGATACCAATCCCATGTCTGACTCAATCCTGCTTTCAGCTCAATACTCGAAACAAAGCCTTTATTCTTTAAACGGGTTACATCCAGTCTTTTAACAGGAGTCCCCTCAGGCTGTGAAACGTCATAATGCAGTTGGCCTGCATAACCACTTAGCTCTTGCAATAACTCTGCTAGCTCACTAATAGAACAATCCTTGCCAGTACCCACATTGATATGTGAATTCATTGGATCTAGCCCCAGCCAATACTGAACTTGTTCAATCGCCATTAGATGAAGACAGGCGCCGGCCAAATCATCCACATGCATAAACTCTCTTCTGACCTTACCTGTTCCCCAAATACTGATAGAGGAAGCTTGCTCTTTGATGGCTTTCGCAAATTTGCCGATTAATGCAGGGATGACATGGCTGTGCAAAGGATGAAAATTATCATACGGACCATACAAATTGGTCGGCATGACAGAACGATAATCTCTGCCATATTGTCTGTTATAGCTTTCGCACAACTTAATACCAGCAATTTTTGCGATAGCATAAGGCTCGTTAGTCGGTTCTAAAGGCCCGGTTAGGAGTGCGGATTCAGCGATAGGTTGAGGAGATAATTTCGGGTAAATACAGCTGGAGCCTAAAAATAACAGTTTATGTACGTCAGCCTGGTGGGCCGCCTGAATAAGATTGCATTCAATCATTAAATTTTGATAAATGAAATCAGCTGGATATTGGTTATTGGCCCATATCCCCCCTACTTTAGCAGCAGCCAGATACAGCTCGTCAATCTGTTGCTGTCGGAAAAATTGCTGCACTGCGGACTGATCAGTTAAATCCAGTTCTTCTCTGGTCGCCGTAACCAATTCAACCTCAGGCAAAGCCTGTAACAGTCGACATAAAGCCCGGCCAACCATACCATTATGTCCGGCAACAAAAACACGGCGTTTGCCCATGCTCACCCCTCGGTACTCATAGCGCAGTCAAATCCATTTTGCTTTAAAAAGGCCTGGCGCTTCGCTTCTTTTAGATCATGATGCGCCATCTCTTTGCATAAAGTTCTGGTATCTATTTGTGGCTTCCAACCTAATTTAGCATGAGCTTTGCTGGCATCCCCTAATAAAGTTTCTACTTCAGCTGGGCGGAAATATTTAGGATCAATACGTACCAACACATCGCCGGGTTTCACCGCAGGAGCATCGTCCCCTGATACGGAGTCGACAATAGCTACTTCCTCAACACCTTCACCTTCAAAGCGCAGCACTATGCCAAGCTCTTCTGCCGTCCATTGGATAAATTGACGCACTGAATACTGCAACCCTGTAGCTATGACGAAGTCTTCAGGTTTTTCTTGCTGCAACATCAACCATTGCATGTAGACATAATCTTTCGCATGGCCCCAATCCCGCAGCGCATCGATATTCCCCATATAAAGGCAGGTTTCTAGCCCCTGCGCTATATTGGCTAAACCTCTGGTGATCTTGCGGGTTACAAAAGTCTCACCACGGCGCGGAGATTCATGGTTAAACAGAATACCGTTACAGGTATACATACCATAAGCTTCCCGGTAGTTTATGGTGATCCAGTAGGCATATAATTTAGCCACAGCATAAGGAGAGCGAGGATAAAAAGGCGTAGTTTCCCGCTGTGGAGTTTCCTGCACCAAACCATACAATTCAGAGGTTGATGCCTGATAAAAACGGGTTTTCTTCTCCAGACCAAGCAAGCGGATGGCCTCTAACAGCCTCAAAGTGCCCATCGCATCAACATCAGCAGTATATTCCGGAGATTCGAAACTTACAGCAACATGGCTTTGAGCACCTAAGTTATACACTTCGTCAGGTTGAACCTGCTGAATAATCCGGGTCAGGTTCGAGGAGTCGGAAAGGTCGCCGTAGTGCAATATAAAATTGCGATGCTCAACATGGGGGGACTGATAAATATGATCCACTCTTTGTGTGTTAAACAACGAAGAACGTCTTTTGATGCCATGAACTTCATAACCCTTTTCCAACAGCAGCTCTGCCAGATAAGAACCATCTTGTCCTGTAATCCCGGTAATTAAGGCTTTTTTCATAATTGTTGGCGCTCTCACTGCGAAATAGAAGATTGACGCATACAGAAATCACGCCAGCTTAATACATGGACGCCTGGGCAAGACAACATGATACGCTGGGCAACATCGTCCTCATGGCCTCCTTCAATACAATTGAGCACTACATCCGGAGCAGCCTGCTCAAGGTATTGCAAACTCATCACAGGAACATCAGCGTACTGAGGCAGATTATCAGCAGATGACACCACAAAACCTATCACCTGAATATTTTGTTGGCTGAAAAAATGATAAAAAACCTGAGATAACTCTCTGGCACCAAAGATAGCAAGGCGTTTTCCCATCAAAAAAGACAGGTCTAAATTGTCTTTCAACATATTCAGCATTAATTGTTTCATCAATAGCAAGTTTTGGGTTTGTGCGGCTAGCTTTTCAGGCAACTGTGATTGAATAGTGCTGAGTCCAAGCAGATTATCAACTATCAGATCCTGTGCAAAAACTTTAGATCTGCTACTTTCATCTGAACTTAATCCTTGCAAGCTAAAACGAGCGATAGCGCGCTGAGTGAAGAGCCCTTTAGTTTTCTGTATTGTTTTTTTCATAAAGTAAGTGTCGGCAGCAATGGTCAGGCATTCACTAAAAGGCCCAAGCCGGTCAAAGAGTTCACGGCGACAAAAAAATGCCTGATGACGGGGTTTGAAGTTAATTGGGTCATCTTTTTGCGTCATGCTGAAGTAGGATTCTCCAGTCTGTTCGTTGATACAAAAAATTGTCCCGCAATAATAATCGGTCTCTGGCGTAAACTCAGCGAGCACATGAGCAATAACATTTTCGTCGTATAAAGAGTCATCTGAATTCAAAAAATAAACCAGATCACCAGTAGCCAAGGCCACGCCCCGATTAAAGGCATGATAAATACCTCTGTCTTTTTCAGAAACTATGGTGCTGACATGAGGATACTGATTCACCAAAACTAAAGTTGCGTCTTTTGATCGACCATCGACGATAATGTGTTCAATATTTGCTAAAGCGGTTTGATTTGCCACGCTGTCAAGACAGGCTTTTAAAGTGGACTCACTGTTATATGTTGCCGTAATTATTGAAACTTTCATTAAGCTATCACCATAAAGTGCTTCCACTCCTCCCAACCTTCATGAGTCAAAAAGTGACAGATCTGATCTCGCACTGGTTGTGCTGCTACTATAACTGAATCATGTATTTTATTCAGTTCAGCTTCGTTTATGTTTATTACAGGGTATACATTATCAGCAATACGAACTGGAGTTTTATGCTCTTTATCTAAAAAGGCAGAGACCAAAATGTCTCGCTTTAATAGATTTCTGGCCAAAGATTGAGCAAGTTGACCGCTACCATATATAAAAATATTCTTTGAACGTACAACAGCCTTGATGGCATCCAGTTTAAAATCAACTATCACATTTAGTCCCTCATCGATAGTTGATTCAGTTGTGGTTGCGGTAGTTGAAGAATTGCTTACACGCATGCGGACCAGATATTCAGGAATACAACCTAGTACATATCCGCGATTTAACATAGTGTAAAATAAATAATAATCTTCGAAAATCCTGCTGTTTGGGTATCCAATATCTTTAATGGAACTTGTTTTTCCCATATAGGTTGTATGAGGAAAGCATGACCAACGTCTAAGCTCGCGATGTATTAATTCGGCTGTATTGACCGAATTAATTTCGTGTTCTTTTACTTTCTTAAAAAGTGTGTATCGTTCGGACCGCGCAACGATCTCGTTATCAGGAAAATAATCAATGTAGCTTTTGACAAGTGACACATGCTGATTTTCTTGTAAGTAGGCTAGCTGTTTACTAAATCTTTCGGGCGAACTGATATCATCAGAATCTACTTTCGCAATATAGGGAGTAGTAATGAGCTCCAGCGCCTGGCTTAGTCTTGCTCCTACGCCAATATTATCCTTATATTGATAAAATCGAATTCGACTGTCAGAAATACCCTTAATACGTGCACAAGTGTCATCTGTGGAACCATCATCAAGGATCAAAAACTCAAAATTTGTATAACTTTGAGCCAATATACTTTTAATAGTGTCTTCCACTGTTGAAGCACAATTATAGGTTGTCATCAGTGCAGTGATTGTTGGAGCCACCATTATGTAAGCTCCTTACTTAATTGAGTAATAACTGCCACAGCCTGCTTAATCGCTGTAGATGATATATTTTTTGTTCTCGGTAGATAGACCACATTACATAGTGTCTTCAGTTCATCAAACTTACCTTCCCAGTCGTCACCCATTACGAAAGTATCTATTTGATATTTCAGGATATCTCTTTCCTTTTGGCTCCAGCTAGACTCTGGAATGACTAAATCTACATAACGACAGCTCTCCAGAACTTTGACACGATGCTCGTAGGGGACTATGGTCGTTTTGTTCTTTTCCTGCAGGTTAAACTCATCTGTGGAAACCGCAACAACAAGACGGTCTCCCAGCTCTCTTGCTCGCTTGAGTAAGTTCACATGACCTACATGAAACAAATCAAAAGTCCCATATGTGATAACAGTCTTCATGCATCATCCTTTTTGAGCTTGATCAAATGGGTAGTGAAACAGACCAATTTAATGACATTATCTATCTTTGCCCATTCTCAGCGCTTTTGTAAAAAAGGCACTCTGGTCTGGTCAAAAGCAAGTGGATCCTGTAGATAAGAATCTGCCGCCTCCTGTAGGTAATCACGCCATATTTGTACTATTTGATTAAAATTATCCAGCAATTCAACAGAGTCTTCATCGAGTCCCGAAGCAATTTTTGTAAGAATCCCGGAAATATAATTTGCGCTGCCATAAAACAAACTAAAGGTGAGATTTTTATCGAGCAGTCCACAAGCTCGGATCAAGGTCCATTGTTCGCGAATCAATTTGCGGGCAGACACCCCATCTGTAACATCAACTGCGACTAACTCTTGCCATCTATTGAGTGTGTCATTCAAAGCATCCATAGAAAAACTATGAAAAATCATGTCAGAATAAGAACTGAGTTCAGGATGAAATGTAAGTGTTACCAATTGTTCAATCAGCTTACTTTTCGGCTGTTGCAATGGTTTTAACAGGATATTTTCTGGCGGCAAAGCCAAAGAGCCTTTTATTTTTGCACCATCACTACAGTTGTATACTTCAATCCTCTCAGGCGCCTTGCTGATCGCTTGTTCCATCAGTTTACGCGCTACCTCAAATTCCTTTTTTGTGAAAACTACAGGCCTAAAGTTGCCGGCAACAACAGGCCCTCCGCCATGTAATGATTTATAGTCATACGTCTGAGAACCATCTTCCTTGTAGTATGCGGAAAACTTTGAGTGATGACTGTTTATATCCACGAAACCCAAGTCGACTCCCATCAGGTAATAATCCCTAAACCCCCATTGAATAAAATAATTCATCACGAGGTTGGTCACTGTTGGGTAAGCATAAGCTAATTGCTTGATCTGGATCCCCCGCTTAGTTAGCCCGGAATTAAATACGAAAGTCGAGGCTTCTCCCTCTTTCATGCATAATAAGGTTTGTTTGAATAAGGCTGCGCTGTCTGGGTGGATACCATTAACGCTTAGTAGCGTAATCTGTTTAAGATAATCCTTATCATCAACTTGAGTAATCCAGTCATAAGTGGCACGGTTTTGTTCTATTTCTGCATGAAAATCCGGTCTGATGCCATTACGATATAAAGATCGTAGTGCGGTTCCACAGCTAACAATAACTGCATTATTCTGATGTTCCTTCAGGTAGGGTAGCAAAGTATCTAAACTAGGGCCGTTGCCTATCACAAATACAGGTAAATTTTTACTTATTGACGACGCTACAGAATCGGACTTTTGCAATTTCATAAACCGATGGCCAGCACTCAAGCTATGATAAGTATGAGCAATACCATAACGAGCATGGTCAAAATATTCACCTAAAGCCAAAACTACAGCAAGTTCTGAACGCAACTCATGGATCGCTGAACTCATTTTCTTATTGTAATAGCTACTCATCAAATAAGTATCGGCGATAGAATAGGCTCCAACCTGATAAAACTGCCCCATCAGATCATAAAAATACTGACTGCCATCGCCTCCTAGATTCAAATAGAGTCTCTGATCACCTGAACTGAATTTATCAACAATAGCTTGCCAATCCGTCTGGAAAAGACTTGCATAAAAGAAATCCAAATTAGGCTCACAAATATAGAGCTTATTCACCTTATGTTTTTGCAATAAAAGTTCAATGTGTCTGCCAAGACCAATACCGAAAACAATCAGCGACTCAACAGTTTCTGGTAAGACACCTTTCTTAATGAGCGTATTTTCAAGGATGGGTCTCATTTTAGTGACTGCTTTAAAATGAGTGTATTGGGCAAGCTTGCCACCTGAACGAAGCCCTAAAATAACATCGTCTTTAAAGGGATGATTACTGAAGTATTCAACTAATTGCTCTGATTCATATTCCTGATCACCATACAAAAGCGCCTGGCGCTCTGTATGAAGTAAATTCAATTGCTGCTTATCTTGAACCAAAAGCCAACGCTTAGGCTTATGCAGATGGATCTCTTTATAGACCCCAGGATAGTATTGGCGCAGCACCTCAAGATTACGTTCAAAAAGCTGTTGCCTGGCGGCAGTATCTGCTGGTTCCGGTGCATAATTAGCTAAAACATGCCCGCTTCGCTCAGGAACATAATCCAACGCATCAGTGTACTCAGTGAACTGATGACCACTGTTAGTCAGTGCAGCAAAATCTCCTGAATGATCGTGAAGAAAATTAAATACATTATCCATCATCGGATGAAACTGGTGTCGGTACAAATATACTTTATCCAAAGCACCGTCAAAAGCCAAAAGCTCCTTGAGCTCTTCGGTAATTCCTGTAGCAGCGGACCCCATCTGTAAAAATATACGTGTATTACTAAAAGCAATAATCTCTAATAACTCGCGCCAGTTGGCCACTTGTAAAGAACTGATAAGAAAATCTAATTCTGGTTCATAGACAATCAGATAACGAGGTTGGCAACGTGTAACTAATTCATGCAGATGGTGCCCTAGCCCCATGCCAAAGACTATAACCACATCAGGTTCCGACGGTAATACTTCAACACCGGCCTTTGCACCTTGTGTAGTTAAATGAATGTAATTGGCGGCACTGATAAAGGACTGAACCTCTTGCTGAACTTCCTGACGAACATGTTCTGAATAAAAAGTACGTCCAGTGCTAAATTCAACCAAATTGAGCTCACCACTTCGATTGCAAAATAGAGAGTAGCGTTCAGGCTTATGATTGTTGATTATATCGATCAAACTGGGGATATAAGTTTTGATGGCGTCAATATTTTGGCGAGTAGTATTTAATATTGCTGATGCTACATCTTTTTCAGTTTGTAGTTGCAATGTGTCGTCGTCAGACAACTGATAATTAATGTACTTCAGCATAAAAGCCTTTGATCCTGTCAGTTATAATCACTATAGCTTTTATGTGCTTTTTTTCCTTTTTGAAGTTGTAACATCATGGCCGCTATAGCACTGCGTTCAGCTTGAACTAATTCTGTCACCAGATTAATCCATTGCAAATTATCTGCCAAGAGAGACTCGCGCTGCTGGGGTTCAATGGTTTCTTCCAAACAGCGGTGAAGTAAAGAATGGTAGCGGCCTAAGGTAAGCTCCAAATCGGCTACAGCATAAGCTTCTTGTTCCAACAGGTTGGTGACAGCTTGCTGAGCCGATTTTAATTGCTCCAGAGACATCAGGCGGACGCCAATGCCTGTTGTTGTTCTTTTTCTGCCAACAACTGAAAGCCATGTTGTCTGTCAGCTACAGGTATAGCGTCCCAGCCAGATTTAATCTTAATCATGATTTCGATGACATCGTCAACCTTAACCGTACTATTTTCACGGCTGGCATGCATCAGATGATTCACCATAAAGTCATATAAAGACCATAGGTTTTCTGAGACCTCTCCGCCAGCAGCCATATCAAGTGAGTTTTGTAAGGCAGAGATTATGCTCATCGCTTTTGACACAGTTCTGGACTTTTCCGCGAAGTCTTTGCGCTCCATCGCACCTTTGGCTTTAGCCATATTTTCAAGTGAACCCTGCATCAATAACTGGATGATGCGGTGTGGATCTGCAACGGCCAAATCGTCTTTAATTCCAACAGATTTGTAAGCCTTAATACCGTAACTCATAGAAAGTTCCTGTTAGTTATATTTAGGTAACGATGCAAGTTGCGACACCAACATGCTTGAAGTGCTTTGTAACTGACCTAAGGTAGAATCAAGTGCACCATAGCGTTGTCGTAACGTTTCTTCGTAGCTTTCTATATATCGTTCAAATGCATCACGATCTTTAGTATTTTTCTTTAATTGTTCTTGAAGCGACGTTTCTTTGTTCACCAAAATACCATCGCGGGCAGTAAATTGCGAAATAAGGCCGTCTAAGGATTCACTAATACCATCAGTACCACCAAACAGGTCAGCGATCTTGTCATAATTGTTCTCAAGCGCATTATCAAAACGAGTACGACCAGAATCACCGCCATACAAACTGGTGGTTGCGATTTCCATTTTGCCTTGTTCGTTAAAGGTTATACCCAAGGCATACAAATTATTCAGCTCGTTACCGCCAGATGAAAAAACACCGCCTAAGCTTTTTGTAACTTGATTCATAATACTACGAACCATAGGGTCACCACTTAAAGCTCCCCCCTCAGAGAGAACAGTTTTACCATCGTCACCCAGGGTACGATTCTTGGTTAAACTATCGACTTCAGTGATCAACGCGTTATAAGCCGAGATAAAAGCCTGAATTTTCTCTTCAGCAGCTTTCTTGTCAGTCGCTATAGTCAAAGTGGCATTGTTGTCTGTAGGTGTCACAGCGAACACCTTTATTTCAGTATCCTGAATAGCATTAGTAAAAGTGTTGGTTTTACTTTTTACACTGATACCATCAATTTCAACCTCAGCATCACCAGCCTGCGTGGCAACGTCAAGTCCACCAGAGCCATCCACCGAACTACCGTTGGCTACTGTGGATAACGCATCCAATTCAGCATTATTATTAGTGATCTTTAAATCATTACCCTGACCGGTAACAGAAGAGTTCAGAACTAGCTTTGTACCCGTTCCATCACCTGCATTAATAATGTTTGCGGTGACGCCAAAATTTTCTGCTGCATTATTTACTGCTTTGCGAAAGTCGTCGAGTGTCATATTGGCTTTAACATCGACGTCAAAGCTTTTACCACCAGCTTCAAAAGTTAACTTGCCTGCAGTGGTGCTAATTACAGCATTGGCTCCGCTGTATGCGTTATCAGGACTTTCAATTCTGCTACCTGTGGCTATAGACTTTACTTTGATGTCAAAATTACCGGCAGCAGCTGTACCGCTGGATTTAGCTTCCAGATAGGTCTTAGTGTCCGTGGGTTGTTTTATTGTTGTTGTTCTGGATCTGAGCTTATCTTCGCCCAATGCAACTGAAGCATCTTTGAGCTTAGTCAAGGCGGACTTTAATTTACCGAAACCAGAAAGAGTTGAATCAAGCTCCTTTTTCGTTGTGTCCAGACGGCTTACTTTACTATCCCGCTCCACTTTAACTAACTGTGTTACAAGACTTTCTAGGTCAAGCCCTGATGCAGCACCTAACGACCGGATTGCCATGATTCATCCTCTCTTATATCGTTTTATCGAACATCAAACCTGTCGCAGAACCAAGATCTTCCTGTAATCTCTTGATTGCTTTTGCCATTGTAAGTACTTCTTCAGATGGGATCTGACGAATAACCTCTTTGGTTTCAAAATCAATGACTTTAACTACAGGCTTGCCTGATTCTTCATCAACAGAAAAATTTAAAGTACGCCCCTGAGAATTCACAAATTGATTGATATTCTCAACAGCTTCCCCTAATTCATCCAGAGTAACATTTTGCTGAGCCTGCTCTTGAGGCTCTGCTTTTGTTGTACTCTGTATTTGAATTGCCTCAGAACTATTTTTAACTTTGTTCAGCTCGGCTGCACCATTAGCCACAGCAGCATTCGCCGTAGGCTGATAACCAAAATTACCTGTTATTACTGAACTCATATGCTTCTACCTCTTTATCGGCAAAATTGGCGAAGACTTTAATAAGCCCTCGCCTCTTTCACTGTTAGCCTAATAAGGATAGTGCAGTTTGAGGTCTGGTGTTAGCCTGAGACAGGATAGTCGTACTTGCCTGCTGCAATATCTGTGCCCGTGTCAACTCAGCTGTTTCTTTCGCAAAGTCTGTATCACGAATACGGCTACGTGCAGAAGATACGTTTTCGGCGATGTTGCTTAAGTTACGAATGGTAGACTGGAAACGGTTTTGAATCGCACCGAGGTCTGCACGTTGTGTATCAATGGTTTTAATCGCCGCATCGATGCTGGCTATAGCCGCAGAAGCACCACCTACTGTAGCAACAGTTAAACTACCGATGCTCAATCCTGAAGTACCAAAACCATTTGCACGGGACATATTGACGGAAATGTTCTGTCCGGCGTTCGCACCAACCAGGAATTTTGCAGAAAATTTACCATCTAATAAGTTCACGCCACCAAACTGAGTTGTATCTTTGATACGGTTAATTTCAGTTTTCAGTGCAGAGACTTCTTTCTGCAGTGCTGTACGGTCACCTGAACTGTTGATACCGTTTTGCGATTGCACAGCCAAAGTACGAATACGTTGTAAAGAGTTAGTAATTTCTTCCATCGCACCTTCAGCAGTCTGAGCTAAAGAAATACCATCATTGGCATTACTAATAGCCTGGTTCAGACCATTGATCTGAGAAGATAAACGGTTACTAATTTGCAAACCTGCAGCATCGTCTGCCGCACTGTTGATACGAAAACCTGAAGATAAACGTTTGAACGAAGTATCCAAAGAACTACCAGAGGATAATAACTGACGTTGCGCATTTAACGCGGATACGTTGGTGTTTACTGCTAAAGCCATAAGTCACTCCTTAAGTTGTCACGAGTCTGCAAACCCTGAAACAACTTTATTGTTAAGCGGAACCCCGCAAATTTCGCCAAACTGCAATTTGGCTTAACTAGCTATCGGCAACCAACTTCAGAACTTTAATAAAAAAAGGCATTTTTTTTCCACCAAGCGGCAATTATTTTCACTTTCCCTTATTTTTCATATGGTTAAAATTTAAATTATTTTCAAAATAAATAAAAAACTAGTTCTGACTGAACGAAATAAACTCCATTAAAAAAAGCGGATCCTGTAAGGATCCGCTTTTTTTGCTGCCTGATTAACGCCGCTGTTAGCCTAACAGTGACAAGGCTGCCTGCGGGCGCTGATTTGCCTGTGACAGAATCGTCGTACTGGCCTGCTGCAGGATCTGCGAACGAGTCAATTCTGCAGTTTCCTTGGCAAAGTCTGTATCTCTGATCCGGCTGCGGGCGGAAGATACGTTTTCAACTATATTACTCAAGTTACGAATAGTTGACTGAAAACGGTTTTGTATTGCACCTAAATCAGCTCGTTTTGAGTCAATAGTTTTAATAGCTGCATCAACACTGGCAATAGCAGCAGATGCCTCCCCTACGCTCGCCACACTTAACGAAGTCAGGCTTAAACCAGAAGTACCAAAACCAGCTGTACGGGACATATTCACTGATATATTCTGCCCAGCATTAGCACCAACCAGAAATTTAGCTGAGAACTTACCATCCAGTAAATTAACACCACCAAACTGCGTGGTGTCTTTAATACGGTTGATCTCTGTCTTTAAAGCTGACACTTCTTTTTGTAGCGCAGTTCTGTCTCCGGAACTGTTGATACCATTTTGCGACTGTACCGCCAAGGTACGGATACGCTGCAATGAGCTTGTAATTTCTTCCATTGCGCCTTCAGCCGTTTGAGCTAAAGAAATACCGTCATTGGCATTACTTATCGCCTGGTTCAAGCCGTTGATCTGAGAAGATAAACGGTTGCTGATTTGTAAACCAGCAGCATCGTCAGCAGCGCTGTTGATGCGAAAACCTGATGATAAGCGTTTAAAAGACGTATCAAGCGAACCGCCAGAATTGATTAACTGACGTTGTGCATTTAACGCTGATACGTTGGTGTTTACAAATAATGACATAGGGTCATCCTCCGGTTAGTGTATATGTAGCCATTTAGCCTTTCCTTTTTCCTTTAACGTCGTGTCGGATTGACCTGAACAAGCGACGTCATAAAGTCGGTGATCAGTGGTCGTGAAGTTTTTCACTGACCACATATGAATTCATTTTTATAAAATCAGGAGAACTCTATTAACCGCCTAACAGTGACAGCGCAGCCTGTGGCCGCTGATTTGCCTGCGATAAAATAGTGGTGCCAGCCTGCTGTAAAATCTGAGCACGAGTCAGCTCTGCTGTCTCTTTCGCGAAATCTGTATCCCGGATCCGGCTGCGTGCTGAGGAGATATTCTCCACAATGTTGGACAAATTTCGGATCGTTGACTGGAAACGGTTTTGAATCGCACCCAAATCTGCCCTTTTGCTGTCAATCGCCTC